>Ga0209039_10000006_pt1 | contig 192118 bp, 171 predicted proteins | sample BogFormECP12_OM1_FD_188238 | JGI IMG/M metagenome (GOLD analysis project Ga0209039, IMG submission 188238) | Bog forest soil microbial communities from Calvert Island, British Columbia, Canada - ECP12_OM1 (SPAdes) (version 2) | ecosystem: Environmental > Aquatic > Freshwater > Wetlands > Bog ... | reverse complement strand
ATGCATTTGACAGAACGGGCATGTATATCATGCGCGACCCGTGCTATTTAAAATTCATGACGCCTTGGAAGTGCTTGATATTTTATCGAGGAACCCCCAATCGAAATCAAAAACTAAAACAAGGAAGGAAAGGAATTTGTTTAGAAAGAGCGTAAAAAAAATGACTACTTCTTCCTCAAGCCGGTGCGCCGTGCAGCAATGAGACCAACTTTGCGGCCTGGCGGTGCATTCCGGGAAACGCATTTTGGCATGTGAACTCCGCAGTGAGCGCCACCGCCATACGGGTGACTGTTGCAGTTCATCACGACACCACGGCTTCTTGGCCACTTGCGCCCCTTTGCACGAACGTAATAATAGTGGTTTCCTGCTTTCACGAATGGCTTTTCGGTGCGACCACCACCAGCAACGACACCGATCGTGGCCCGGCAAGTCGGGTGAAGGAGGTGTTTTTTACCTGACGGCAGGCTCACGATGACGCCTTTTTCGACGTGTTCAAGAACTGTCGCAGAGAGACCACTTGCCCTGGCGAATTTTCCGCCATCCCCGGGCCTTCCTTCAAGGTTAAAGACGAGCGACCCATCTGGAATTTCTTCCAATGTCTTGATGTTGCCAATCTTGACCTCCGCTTTTGGCCCGAGATGGATTGTATCCCCGACGAATAATCCCTCGGCTGGCAAATACAATTCCTTTTTGCTAATCCCGGGGGTATCTTCCCAGCGGACTTTGGCGAGAGGACAACCACGGCCACCACCTTCGTGACATAGCTCCACGATCTTGCCGGAAATCGTCTTGTCGATCGCGACTAGCCCGAGAGGCAAGTATTGCACGGCACCCATGCGCTTGTGGCTCGGTACCCGGTATGGAAAGTTTCCACGCCCGGCACGTTGCTGCAGTATATGACGACCCATATTTTGACAACCCATTGTCGTGGTCAAGGATTGTGGAATGTGACCACGTTATAGGCTATTGAATGCAAGGCTTGTAATTAAAAATTCGCATCTCGCCGACGTCGTGCGGAGTAAATTACGAGAACGTGTGCATTCCAGTGCTCGCGTTGAGGCTCGTGCACAGAGCAAGGTGTATCCATTAAACGCGCCATGCGAGCACGATACATGTAAATACGTCGCCATCCTTTATCTTTTCGAGCTGCAAATGAAAATTGATCTCCATTTCCACACGATCGTTTCCAAGGATAGTGCGATCCCGGTCTCTCTGACAACGGCCAAGTTCATAAAAAAGCGAGGACTGGATGGTATCGCCATCACGGATCATGATTCATTTGCGGCCGTTGGGAGAATGTCGCGGTTACTCGCTGCAGAAGGCCTTGCTGCGATTCCAGGCGAGGAAGTGCGCACGCCCGGTAAAGGCGAGATCTTGTGTTATTTCATCCAGGAACCTATCAAGCCTGGTCCATGGGAAGAGGTTGTCGATGCAGCACGCGCCCAGGATGGCATCACGATCCTCGCGCACCCGTTCGACTACCTCCGAGGAAATTGGATGGCATATTTCGCGGGGAAGCATCGTGATCGACTCCGCAGGTTATTAACTCGCGTCGATGGCCTGGAAATCTACAATGCAAGGAATTACTCGCCAGGTGGCAATAAATGGGCACGTGTCCGTGCAAGGGAAGGAAACATGGTTGGCACGGCAGGTAGCGACGCGCACAACGCGTTTGAGATCGGATGCGTCTTCACGCAATTCGATGAGGGCGGGAACATCGATGCATTGCGAAGCTGTTTCAAGCGGAACGCACTTGTCCCTCAAGATCATGAAAATCTGGAAGGCGTGATCCTTCCAGGGTACGCTCTCCGCAGGGTTGCTTATGCGGTTGCCAAGAAATTGCATTCAGGATTGAACAGCGTGCTCCCGCCTTTCAAGCGATGGCAAGCAGCGTTGCATTCATTGCCCGCGGTGGAAGATACAACAAGGAGGTTCAGCGTTTGATGGCACCATTCGAGGTACTCGCGAAAGAAGCGATGGGACGTCTTGGCAAGCTGGAGATTAACGGGAAACAACTTATCACGCCTAATATATTGCCCGTCGTCCATCCCAAGTGGCAATTCATTTCGCCTATGGAAATGCATGACCGGTTTGGAGTAGATGCCATTTTCACGAACGCATACATCATCTTCAAAGACGACAAGCTGCGGCCTGCCGTCGTGGAGAAGGGCTTACACGCGTACCTCGATTTTCCTGGTATCATTGCCACGGACTCGGGAGCATTCCAGCATTACATGTATGGCACGGATGATCTCAAGGCTGATGAAATCGAGCCTTTTCAAGAAGCAATCGGTTCAGATCTCGGTGTCATTCTCGATCAACCTGTCCAAATCGACGATCCCCGTGCCGTGGCTGCTGCCAAGGTCATGACCACGATCCAGCGGGCCAGGGACAACGTGGAACGACGCGCGTCAACCAAGACTGGCTGGTATGGACCAATCCATGGCTCGAGATTCACGGACTTGCTGGAACAATCAGCAAGATCAATCGGCGAGCTCGATTTCGCGGTGCACGCGCTCGGTGGCGTGGTCAAGCTTTTCAATCAATATGAATTTTCCATGGTAGCACGAATCGTGCTTGCCGCAAAGGCATTCATGGATCCGAGCAAACCTGTGCACTTGTTCGGGGCAGGCCACCCCATGGTCTTTTCACTGTTCGTGGCGTTGGGTTGCGATTTGTTCGATTCGGCCGCGTATACACTGTTTGCAAAGGAAGGACGTTACATCACTGCATCGGGCACGTGGTTGCTCGACCATCTTACCGAGTTCCCGTGTTCTTGTCCCGTGTGCATCGATTACACGCCTGCCGAGATGCTTGCCGCGCCGGAACAAGAACGAACGCGCCTCCTTTCCGAACATAACTTGCACGTGACCATGGAAGAACTGCGCATCATTCGCGAGCACATGCGTGCCGAATCACTGTGGCAACTTGTCGAAACCCGTTGCAAAGCGCACCCCAAATTGCTCGAAGCGCTGCGCGTGGCACAGGCTTGCGGGCTCGGGGAACTCGTGGAAGAGCCCGTGTTCAAGAATCGGGCCATCTTTTACACGGGACCGGAAACCCTCCAGCGCCCCGAGGTTATTCACTACCGGAATTATTTTATGGATAGATACGAAATTCCCGGAGACGTGTCAACCATCATCGTCGTTCCTGAGCTTGACGTGAATGCCGTCGCGTCGCCCCAGCACCAGAAGTGGCTTGCCATCATCGATGCCGCTTGTGATGGAACGCATCTCAAGCGCGAGGACGTGGTGGTCACCGTGCTTAACCCCATTCTCGGCTTGATCCCGGAGGACCTGCTCCACATGTACCCGCTCTCCCACAATGTCTTTCCAATCGTGCAAGATCAAGATCAACACGCGATGATGGATGATGCACTGGCACGTTTCGTGCAAAGAACTGATGTTGCAGGCAAACACGTGATTGTCATGATACCGGACACCTTCATGGCGGAACTCGGCATTGAAATTGCCTATGACGTTACATTTCTGCATCAGCTCGTGGAACGCTGCAATAACTTGCCTGGAGCCAACCCTCTAATCCTGGTATCGACCGAGCATGAATTGCAAGAAGTCCTGGAGACCATGCAGGGCTGAAGCAAACTAAGGCAATCATTTTCTTCAGATGCTTGGTAGAAAAGGAGAAATGATATTCAACCGTGCGATGGAAAATTTTGAGCGACCCGTGCCGCTGCTTGGCGGAATATCTTCACGGTCTGCATCATCGAGTTGATTAGACGGCTGGCACCTACAAGAACAAAGCGCCCAGCATTAGCCACGACAATATAACCGTTTTCTGCCCGCACGATGATTTCATCAAGGTCTTTTTGAAACACGCTCATGAGCGTTGTCCGTCCGGTCATGGTGAGGGCACTCGCGAGGCCCGAGAAAGCATCCGAGTCCAGGTGATAACTCGGTACCGCAGCAAAAGCTATTTGAAAGCCTTCTGCCGTCGTTAGCGCAACCGCCTCGACCTCCGTGTTCTCCGTGATGAAAGCAACTTCTGGCTCTAACTTGGTTATATCTGCCTCGTCAAGTCCAATTTCGGTGCCAAATTTAAAGGTCATGTCAAAATCACTATGTCTCTTCCAGAGAATTATCCAGTCTCTGAATAATTAACGCCAATTTTACTTAAAAACATTGATCCTACATCACGAAATCGCACATGAACCGTGGCATCGAAAGAATAAACGAAAAAATCATGAAAAGGTCTAAAATTTTACCCGAGAATTTGCCGCAATGTTCGGTAGAATCTAGCGAAAGCACCGATGCGTGCCTGGTCATAATTCGTGATGCAATACGAGATGAATTGCGACAATCCATTCGGATCTTGCACCCATTGCAAGAGTTGCTGGACTTCTTGCGCATCGGGGCCCGCGCCACCATTCATCCCAGGACTTTGTGCTGCTGGAGCATTACCGGATGAATCCAATCGCACGTTGGAAACATCGGTCTTTTCATACACGTTTCCCGCGGTTGCCGCGGTCAAGCCTAAACCAGCAGCACTACCACCAGGTCGAATTTGTCCCGCTGCACGTGCAAGATCCATGTACGCGCCATCGTAAGCTGAATCAGGGAGAATGAAGCCCAACACGCACTGGCCACCGGGCGTTAATGCTCCTACTAGGTGCCCTTGTTTCTTGATATTGGTGCTGATGAATCGTTCCGGCATTGATTGCAAGACAGAGAACTTCACGCCTTGTAATATTACTGAAACTGAATTTCCACCGCGCCAGGAGTTGATGACATTCTTGACCTCTTGCGGACTTGGCTGCCAATTGCTGGTGCAGTAAATGATCTCGCCCGACATGTCAGTTATGATCACGCCCGCGATGGAAGGATTCATCTGCTGGAGCGAGTCGATGATGGAAACGTAATCCACGGACATTAAGATTTCACATTCCCGGTTTTAGGTACCTGGATTGCGAGAGTTAATAGAATATTACCCATAAAAGTTTAAGAAGGTTTTTTTTTGCATCCAAAGCAATTCATGTTAAGTTGCGTTTTCTATTGCTCGATAGGTGCATACTCCGGAAAGACACTTCATGCATACCAAGATTCTTGTAATTAATTATCGCCAAAATCCCGATAGGTGAAAGAACTTGCTTTCATGTTGATCACGCGACAACTAATTAGGATTAATTTTCAAAATAGTGCTGGTTTTTCAACTATAATATCATTATCATCGATGAAGATGCAGTCTGGCTGTTCATAGCTAAATCTCATGGAGAACGTCGAGCCATATGCTCCGCAATTCATGATTAGCACGTGCTCGCCGGGATTCACGTCCCTCGCAAAATGAACGCCTTTACCGAAGACATCTTGTTCCGTGGGCACTCGGCCTTGAATGCTAATCGGTGTCCCGTGCGGCGCATCGGGATGCTCGAGCAAGAAAAATCTATAATGGCTATTCGCGAACCGCGAGAGAACGTCCATGCCCACGTCAATCAATGCCCAGCGTTGATCATCATCGTCCTTGAACATTTGCAAGATCGTTGCCACGAAGGCCCCGGCATCAGCAACAATATATCGTCCAGGCTCGAAACACGCGGTAAATTCCCCCGGATCATGATTCTGCTGGATTTCCTCCATGACACGCGTTGTAACTTCGTTCAGGTGCTCGGGAGTTGCCATTTCCGGCTCGGGAAATCCCCCGCCAAGATTAAGCATGACCGGTTTTTGGAATAAAACGCCTTGACCTTGCTCGAGCACGTCCCATGCATCAAGCAATGACCTGCAAGCCACCGCGTGCGCCGAAGGATCCTGAATTTGCGAGCCAGGATGGCATGCAAGCATGCATGGCTGCAACCGGTCAGCTTGCGATATTACAATGCCAAGCTGGTCCAATTCTTCATGGTCCTTGGCAGAAAAACCGAGCCGGCTACCTTTTCTCGGGTACCTGAATCGCAGCCCGAGGCGTGCGGAATGATTTCCAGCTATGCACGCGTCTTGAAGTTTCGAAATGTTCGATAGCCACGATTCAATGACCAGGAGATTATCATGCGTTTCCACCAGGGAAAAAAAAGCATCATCGTGGAAGATGCCATCAATGAGGATCTTGTCAGCGGGAAAACCAGCATTGCTGGCGAGCTCGAGTTCCTTCGGAGACACCACTTGTGCCCCGAAACCTTCGCTCGCGATCGCTTGCAAGATCCGAGGTTGTGCGTTGGTCTTGACCGAGTAATATGGTATCGATCCCGGGAACATCGCAACAATAGTACTACCAAGCAAGCGACAATTCTGCCGGACGCGATCGAGAACAAAGATGAAAACAGGAGGGTGATGCGCTGTTAATACGTCATTGGCATTGATTCTTCCGATAAAGAGACCGCGATCCGTTACCGTGAATGCCGGATTGCTTGCCAAACGCATCAATCAAGCCTCCACGTCATCCTCGTCGTAATCGAGATCCATTTCGAGCGGGAACAAGTATAACTTATCAGCGAAAAAGAAACCCTTGATCACCGAGCCTTCCTTTTCAACGCAAAGCCATTCCTTGATACTTTCCACGCGTTCCTCGTAATTATCGAGCCGCATCAGGTTCATGGTATCATCTTGCTCGTTAATCGATACCACCTGGAACTCGACATGCGGATCCTTATTCACTTGAAAGACGAGATCATCCTCGGTGAACGTGTCGGGGCGCGCGTGCTCGAGCCGGCCTTTGGCCAAGGATATAAGATGCACCATGGTCGGTGAAACCTTCAAGATCATGCAAGGTTCACCCGTTCGCTTGAAAAGCAAGACATCTCCGGGCAGAAAAGGATAGATACGGATGACGTGAAACGACCGGCTCATGTTTCCGCCTTTTTCCTTGTCTGGGCCAGTGATCCTGAAGGATTCCTTTACATCGACGCAAAACTTTTTCCGCAAGTGATTCGCAACCGTTTTTCCTAGGGGCTTGGACATGAACTTGATATCTATCCCGCCGGGGACTTCTTCGATGCCGGTGATCTGGTTCGTCCCGTGATATTCTGTTCGGGAAGTGAATTCGATGATGTCTTTTTTCATTTCCTCGATCAATTCATCCGTCTCGGATCGTTTCATGCTCGCACGTAGCTGGACTACAGAATTATGATATCCGACTCGCTTTTGAGCGCAATCGTTGCACGTCCCGATCGAGTATCTCATTTGCACCCGGATCCTTTCCTCCCGTTCATCGTCAGTACTGACAGCATCATCCCTTGTTTTTCCCACGAGTTCGAGCCAAACGATCTTCTTTTTACCCGAATCGATGACATCTGGCTCATGAGTAAAATCAATGGCGAAATCGATATCATCCGAGACCTTGATCTTGCTCACGAGAAAGTGGTAGATAGCTTGCGACCACACTGATTTGTAGTCCTTTTGTTCTGGAACATACCATGCCTTGTCATTTTCCTCCAAATTGCGATATTTCAAGCAAGTTGGGCAAATCTGGATGAATAATGACTTTTTTTCCAGCGTGAACAGAGGATGGTTCCTGTAATAACACGCCCTGCACGTGCCGAACCTTTTTATCTCATCAAAACTCACGGCTTTGCCACATACAGGACAAAATCGACCTGGCACTTTCTTTTTCCTCGTTCAAGTTTCGAGAACTCACATGCGCATAAACATTACATGGGGAATGCCGCTAACGCGCCTCGCGCCATATTTGGATATCACGTCGCATTCATGCAAATAATCGATGATGTGTTCACCGATGATCTGGATGCTGTCCATGGTGTTGAGATTTTCAGCAATGATCTCACAGGCTTCCTCGACGGGGATTTCCGTTCCCTTGTAAAACGAGTCGGTGACTTGCAAGCAACATTTTCCTTCGGTAAAGGTTTTCCCGAGCAATTCGCTATCGCAACAGCTCAGGAATTGCTTACCGTACATTTGATGAATCTTCAAGTGGACTTTGTGATTCACGTCTTTTCGGCCTTAAATTTTCTGGATGGCACGCACTGAACCACATGCCTGGCAAAGGAGCACAGCTTGCCGGCCTTCCTTGTTGATTTGCGTGTCCGGGCGACCACACGTGCGGCAAATCACGAACTCCTTCACGTACTTGTCAATTGTGTCTCCAATGAGCTTCTTTGTAAAGACACCAGTCAACGTTGCTCGTCCCGCTTGTTCATCATAAGAACCGGCAGTACCAACTTCATTCACGATGAATTTCAAGAAATGATGCGGGTCTCGCACGCATTTTTCAGCAAGTTGCTTGAAGTTCTTGATCAACGTCTTGTTTCCTTCAGTAAATGCTTGTGTTTCTGGCATGACGAAACGCTCGTGGCTCATGATGTCGGCGGGGAGCTGTTCTAACGCGTGATCCAGTAAACCCAAGTATTCGTTGTCGTCCATGAGCACTGTGAAGAAAACTGGCTTAGAAAACTTGTTCATTTTTCTTTATACTTGTCAGAGCCAACTTTGGCTATCATGTTCTCATTTTCCATGATCTTCAAGACCCGTGCTATCACCTTGCGTTCAAGATGCGTTACTTCTTGCAATTCGCCCAAGGTTATCCCATCCGCGTATTCCGGTTCCGTGATAGTTTCCATGATCGTGTCCTTGATGAAATCATTATCAGGTTCTAGCTCTTGTTCCATATCCTCATCATTGCCCACATCGGCTTCAACCACCTTTTTCGGGCTTTTTTTCTCAGCCGCTTTTGCTTTTCTACCAAGATTCGAGGTGAATTTAAACCCCTCATCATTTTCCTTTATGCTCAAGGGCTCCTCGATACTATCGATATCTTCCTCGATCTTGGTTTTGCTAGAGAACATTTGGCTTACTTCATCCGGACGATTGGTCACGCGCCCGCCATTAGACAGAATGAGGGGCTTTCCGTTCTTCTTGAGTTCCGCCAAGTGTTCCAGGATCTTTGCACGCTGATAGAATTCATCATTGAGATCAGATACCTTTTTAATACTATCTATAACCAATGTGATCTCGTTCTGGTATTCGCCAATTCTTGCAGTCAGCTTGACAAGATCCCCGACATCATAGTCCTTGGATGTGTCCTCGTCAACGCCGAACCACGTCGCCTTGATGATTCCTGACCCGTCATCCAAGAGAAGATTGACTCTATTTTTTGTTTGTTTCCCCCCGGTGCTTTCCCCGGCGGGCGTGAAATCCCGCTTGGTGATGACGGCAACGAGCATCGCACGCTTGATCTTGCCATAGATTGTTTGAAGTTCTTTTTCCGATGCGTCGAAAATTCCGCCAATTATATCCTTGACACGTGCTGGTGGTGCCGGAAATACACGTTGTTTTTCCCGGGGGGTTGATTCCATGATAATTTCCTCGTTTGGTGCAAAGTAAATGATGGACGTGATGGAAATTAGTTGATAAATATGTTATTCCGCGTTCTTTTATAATCCCCGGTTGTTTAATTTCAGCTAATATTGCCGACTTACTATCCGGGGTTGCTATTGGTGGTCGATAAAAAAAACGCGCTCACGAGCTCCGTGCTCTGGCCCTCGACCATTACCACGCAGGATAGATCAATCCCACTGCCGGCAAATTTAGATGGGATCAATCCGAATAACTTCAAATATATTCTCGGAATCTTCGCACCGGCGAAGGATTTTCTCAAGATCACGTCTTATTACTTGAATTCTCCCAGCGTGACCAAGATCACGTTTGTATTCGACGTCCTCGATGATGACATGCTCAAGGCAGTTTCGCTCTTCATCAAGGATTTCAAGGAGCAGCCCATCCACGTGTCAGGCTTTTGCATGAAAAATGGCAAATATATTTATGAACTGTACACGAGTGGCAAACGCCAAGTTGCCAATCGCATCGTGCAATCCTTGAAAAAATCAGTGCCGGGTTTCGAATCCACGATCGAGGAAATATCACTGCAAATCGACAAGTGAGCACGTCGGGTATCGTAGTTCCTAATGCTTGAATTCCGAGGCTTTCAAGACCATGTAATATGCATCTTCCCCGTCACGATAATACTCGGAAATGGTTTTCTCGATGATGAATTTGAGTTTATCATACATGGAAATGGCAACGGAGTTCGAAATTCGCACTTCCAGCACGAACATGTCAATTCCATAATTCTTGACAGCTCGCATTGCTTCAAGGAGCAATTTCTCCCCGATCTTGTTGCCTTGAAATTCTTTTAACACGGCGATGCTTACCAGGTGTCCTTTCTTGATGAATTTCAAGCCGGATTCCAAATTTCGCTCGACACGAAACATGACATACCCAACGAGCTGGTTGGAATTCATATCTTCCGCGACAAGGAAACTTTCTGGAAATCGTTCGATGATGCTCTCGTAAAAAAATTGCGGATAATTTTCAGGAAGCGTTCGCTCGTTGATTGTCATGACAATGTTGAGCTCATCGCGAGTGCAGCGCCGGATAACGATGCCATCCATCATGATAGAGACCCGAACGCGCGCCAGTTTTCATGGCAAGCCGGGAGGCGCGTGTATAGACCGTGAAAGCTTTCCAAGCCTTTCATTGTGCCGAAACAGCTTGGAGGTAATTCCTTATCGACGCCAAGGAATTTAAACACATCATTCCCTTGGTGTTCTGAAAATGCAAATCATTGCCATTGCCGGTTCGCCCGGCACCGGGAAAACGTCGGTAGCCGGCATGTTGAAAGATATTCTCGGCGCGAGCGTCATTTCATTGAAGGACTTCATCGATTCCCATAACTTGATCGATGAATGGGATGCCGAGAACGACACCAGGATCGTGGATGAAAACCACCTTAGAGATGCATTGATGAAGGAAATCAACGAGATCACGCAATTACAAGATATTTCCTGGCTCATCATCGAGGGGCTTCTTGCGGATGTCATCGCGGACAAATGCGATCACGCCGTGGTGCTTCGATTGCATCCACGAATATTAAAACAACGGCTCGAAGCACGTGGTTATTCCGAGCACAAGATCGCAGAAAACGTGCAAGCTGAAATCCTCGGTACATCCACCTATCACATGCAAGAAGCACGCGGCAATGATTTTTTCGACATTGACACGACGGACAAGACACCTGATGATGTTGTGCGACTTGTGGATGACCTCGTTGAAGGCCGGGGAGACCAAGATGCCTACCGGCCAGGCAAGATTGATTGGATATCGAGCCCGGACATCGATCTCATCCAAATTTTTCAGAAAAAGGAAGATGATTAAAAATAATCGCTGTTAAATTTTCATGCCCTTGACCCATGGCTCCATGATCACGGTGTTCAACATGGTGATGACGCGGGGCTCGTTAGAATAGAAACCGATAACTTCTCCATCTGTCATCTCCAACGCAACGACCATGTCTTCTCCATCCCGGTTCATGATCCACCTGTCCTTGTGATCATATTGGGTAAAGGTAACCCCGCGTTTCTTCAAGTCCATGACGATGTGCTCATCGGTTGCCTTGATATCGGCGGCAATGTTCACGACAGTTGTTCGCGGGAAACCCTGGATGACCGGTAACAACCCAAGCGATTCGACGAGCGAGAGTGAGGGCAAGCAGATACGGATTGAACGTTGCGTCCTTTGAAGGGTCGCCATCATGATCTCGGCAAGCTTGTCCTTCTCCAGCATCGCGCCGCTACCGCTATTCGATCCAAGTTTCTCGTTGAGGGCCACGATTTCCGCATCTTTTTCATTGATTTCAGCCTGGAGTTTCTCGGCTTGCATGGTCGCACCGAGAACCGAGTCCCCGGTATCACGCATCTTGACCTTGAGCTTGTCATAATTCGTCGTGAGTTCCTGGAGCTTGGCTTTTGCATTGGCTTCAGCGAGCTTGGCCATTTCTTTTTCCTTCTGCAAGGTCATGAGTTGCTCTTGAAGTTCAGCCACTTTATCCGATTGCGTGGATTGGGAATCATTCACCTGAGCTTGCAATTCAGCAAACTGCGCGCTCAAGTTTTGCAATTCCTCGTCCTTGCTCTTGATGATCTCGTCCTTATCCATCAATTGATTGTCCTTGGTAGCCATAGCTTCGTCTTTCGCGCTCACGTTTTTCTTGAGATCCTTGAGTTCCTCGTTTAGATCGTTAAATTGGGCCGTTAAAGATTCTTTTAACTCGCATTCCTTTTCTGAACTTGTTTTGAGCTCTTCGTGTTCCGTGGTCAAATCATTCAATTGCGTGGTCGTGGTTTCGAGCTTGGAACGAGTTTCGCTCAATTCATTGGAGAGCATGTCGATTTTCTTTTGAAGCTGCTCGGATTGATCCTTCGAGGCGAGGAGCGATTCAAGTGAGTCGACAGATTGATTTTGCTGTTTTTTACTACCTTTTTGAGACATGTATATCGCTCGTGTTTGTTGTGAAATATTACCAAGCCATCATTATAATAGCCATCGTCGGTCAACGATTAAAGTTTACCTTTGCTTGATTATCCATATTGGATTGATGATGGTATATACACTAGCGAAAATCAAGCCAAGAGTATGGTTATCAAGTTAAAGTTAAGCCAAGGTCAAGCCGTGGACTCGTTACCTAGCATGGATAAGGTGCCGGACTTCTAATCCGGATTGCGTGCGTTCAAATCGCGTGTGGATTTACCACATACATAAAAATCGCACCGAGTCCGCCATTTTTTTTGTTAAGAGAGAATTAAAGAACAAAGTTGGGGCTTCAATAGAATGGCGTCATTGTGCGTGAAGGTTGCCAAGCAAGATGCCCAGCTCGCCAAGCTTGCTCTCTTGGAGAACTATCTCATCGATGATGAACGAGAGCCTTTTCACGATGAAGATGCCATCTATTTCCCCGTGCTCGATGGTTCCGAGCTTGACTTGAAATCCATCGTAACCGTTGATTTCGAGCTCGTGGGCGGGATCTGCCCCACGAGTCACAAAAAACGAAAAGCAAATCTTGCGACCTTGCTCGCGGATGTCTTGCCGCTAGGCGTGGCTGAAAAAATCCCGAGAGCATTCAACATCGTCGGCGACATTGCAGTGCTCGAGCTCGATGATGAATTGCTTTCATTCAAGGGCGTGATTGCGGAAAAGTTGCGCGAGCTCCACCCGTTCTTGAAATCAATCTACATGAAGGAATCGGCACGATCGGGGGATTTTCGAACCACCAAGATCAACCTCGTTTGGGGAACCGATGATCCAGTGACTGTTCACAAGGAAAATGGCTTCAGGTTCCGTGTTGATGTCAAGGATGCATTTTACGATCCGAGGCTCGAGCATGAGCATGCGCGGGTTATCAACATCGTCCGAGAACGTGCCCGATCGATGATAACTTGCTATATCTTGGATTTGTTCTGTGGCGTTGGCCCCTTCATCATTCCTCTTGCGAATGAACCGAACACGCGTGCGTGGGGCGTTGACTTGAATCCCCGTGCAATTGACCTGCTGGAAGCCAATATTGCCATGAATAAACTCGATCCAGCACGCCTACATAGCCACGCGATGGATGCACGGGATTTTCTCGTTCAAGAAGATGTTGAATCCAATCCCCCTCATGCGTTCGATGCGATTATCCTGAACTTGCCGAGGAAAGCGCATGAATTTCTCGAGGTCTGCCGGGATCGCTCGGAGCCGGGTGCTCTCATCTTCTGGTACACGATCGCGCGGGAATTCTTCGATGGAAAATTCTTACGCGAGACCACACCAGCAACAATTATCGACATGCTTCGAGCCATACAAGTTGAAGGCGATGAAAACGAGATTAACGATATTTGTCCTAAAGGCCTGGAATCCGTGGAAAATGCTGGCTTTGCTATCAGGGAAATCACCCGGGTCAAGCCATTTTCGCCGTATAAATTCATCTATTGCTTCGAGTTGCAAGCCTAATCGATCAAGTACAACGAAACGCGGATTTGTCGATCATCTTGCATCGCAGCCAGCCTGATCCTGCCATCCAGGTCCGATGCCGCCTTGGTGCATGCTACGAGCACGGTGCGACCAGAAATGAAGTTGCTTTTTCGAAAGACCATCTCGCGATCATTGTCTAGACTCAGGCCCGCGTTCCCTTTGCCTCGAAATTCATCAAAAAGATCTGCTACGCGTATTTCAACGACGAAATCACGTGCTGACTGCAGAAGAGATTTTGTTTCCTCCTTGAACTCGACAGGTGATATGCTTGCCGAAACACCAAGAACGCAGTCACCGCGCAGGGTGACCGTGGATTCTTTCGTGAACTCCAGGGTCGTCTTGTGGCAAGCTTGCACGTTCCGATGTCCCCGTGCCGTGAATTGTTCCAGGAGTTCCCGTGTTTCCATGATCGCCATGAAACGAGAATGATGCACCTAAAAAAGAGGTTTTTGACCTTTCGGCACTTTCTTGAGTACCCTTTGCGCTTCGATGGAATCTTGCCCGAGCTGGTCAAGGAGATGCTTTTTTCCCAACATTTTCATCGCTCGTTGATAATTTATCCGCGAATCAATTACTTGCGTGTCATAAAATGCTTTCCACTCTTCCGCGAATTCTTGTTTATCGAACAAAGCTATCTTGTTTCCATATTTTTCGGGATACAGCAACGCAGCCAAGCTTGCCACGAAGTCACGAAAGCTCTCCTGCCGTGGCAAGGCGAAGTGATGCGAGCCCCCTTGAATTAATAAACCGCGCGAGACGGCCATCATCACCGGATGGCTGGAAAGCAAGCCAAGCACGGCGTTGTTCGATCTTTCAGCCCCTGAAAACGTGAAGCAGCCCTCGCGTCGCGTCTCGTTCCATGTCATAACGTGACACGCGGGATATCTTTTCGCGAAATGTAGCCCCACGAGATCGGATAACACATGCTCTGATTTGTATACACCGGCAAGAAGATCATCGAACGGAACGAGGCGCATGTAACCTTTAATCTTGTACACCGCGATTTCCACGGCTCGCGCTTTCTTGATGATGTCGGGGTGGTGCAACCGGAGCTCGTTGATCGTCGAGATGCCTTGCTTGTACCTGGCAAAATACGCCGCGGGATACCGTAGCAAGTCATTATGGCGGCGCGCGTGGGAGATTATCTTGTCTATCGCGTTCACAGTTCTCGCCTTCATGGCAAGTATGCATTCAATTTTTCCACGCGAGCCCATTCATCCAATCTGCTGTGCCGGGCCCCGTTAATCGACACGAATGGCCTTGCTCGTTTCCAGACGACACCAAGCGTTCTCAACGCGGACTCTTTCTCGATGCGATCTCCTTTTTTCCGAAGTGCGATGATCCTGCGAGCTGATTTCGGCCCGATACCCGGCACCCGAAGCAAATCTTCATACGTGGCCTCGTTAATCTCCAGGGGGAATCGATCGGCAAACTGGTGCATGGCTAGGTTGGTTTTTGGATCGATGTCCAGTGGCAGATTGGTATCCTTTTCAGGGAGCACATCCTTGATATCGAACCGGTAAATCCGCAGCAACCAATCCGCTTGATAGAGCCGGTGCTCGCGCAACATTGGCTCGGGCGCGACATGCTCAAGCGGGCTACCTGCCACGGGGTAAAATGCGGAATAATATACCCGCTTCAGCTCGAACATCGAATACATGCGGTTGGTCGTTTTCAAGATGTCGTGATCGGTGGCCTCGTTGCCCCCCACGATCATCTGGGTCGTCATGCCCGCGCTCAATTTTTCCCTGGCATCCACGCCGTGCATCCATGTCATGCGTGCCATGATGTCGCTGTTGAAATCCTTGGTACCTGATATCTCCGATAAAAAACCTTTCGTAGGGGCTTCTAAATTGAGGGAAATGCGGTCTGCATATTGCGACAATGCCCGGATGTTGGATAAGCTTGTTCCGGGTAATATTTTCATGTGTAGATAGCCTTGGAACGCGTGCTGTTCGCGCAGGAGGCGAGCGGTCTCGATAATATCGTGCATGACAACATCCGGATCCCCGGTGATTCCGGATGACAGGAAAAGTCCTTCAACATAATTGCGTTTGTAGTATTCGAGAAATACATGGACGAGCTCTTCAGGTGTAAATTCCGTTTTTACGCTTCGATTCAAGCAACTCGTAGCGTTGGCGCAGTAATAGCAATCGTTGCTGCATCGATTCGTCAGCAGGACCTTGAACAGTGAAACACATCTACCGTCTGCCGTGTAAACATGACAGCAACCTGCAGGGAGGCGAACCCCCAGGGATGATCCCGATGACCTTGTGCTTTGGTGGCTAACGCACGATGCAGTCGACGTGCAAATGTCGTATTTTGCCGACGATCCAAGGATTTCCAGCTTCTGCAAGGTGCTATTGGCCATGGACTATGTAATTGTCTACCACAATTTAATCCCCAGAGCACGTGCGAATTTCTGATCATGTGATTTTTCCACGCCATCTCCTTGATTGGCAATAATGATTTATAGCACTAGCTCGAGTCATAATTCTTGATAAGGATTGATTCGACGAAAAAGTGACCTTGCCAAAGGCGCCGCGTGACGAAGTACATGTTCAAGATTTACTCATATTTCTGCTTCCACGTGAGCCAACGCTGCATGCTCTTCTATGGTCAAATTGATTCCTCGAAGGAAATCGTTGACATGGAGACCACCTTCGCGCAAGTATTTAGCGAGGCTGAAAGCCTTTTGATTAGTGAAGGCAAGGCCATTGATGTTGGCAATGACCAATTCACCCTCGTTAACCATGAAGATATAATCTCTGGAATGCACGTTGCTAACGTGTACAAGCATGATGAGAAGGATGCACTTGGCCTGCTCACGAAAATTGGTAAGGCATTCAAGAACCAGTTTCAATCAGAAATCGACGAATTCAATCCCGAAACTTGCGATATAAACGAAACATTTGGTAGCTTTTCGGGAGCCCTCGTTGCGATCTTGAACGAATTTTACACGCAAAAAGAATCCAAGGACGCGAACAAAACCGCGAAACTCGTGCCGAAGGAAATGCCGAGAGATGAGACGCCAACTGAAGCGAACCTTGGTGCGGAAGAGAACGCGGCTTCGACCGCACTTCGATTTCCAGGTGGTATGGTCGAGCCGGAACAACTCGACGAGATGCTTTTTCACGAGTTTGAACAGCTATCGAGCATATATAACGTTGAAATGGTTGACGGCGTCATCTCGCGGAACAAGATCTATCTCTTTTCCACGGCGATCGATATCGATTACTCTGAATTCCCGCAATGCCCTAAGATCAAGATTCCCTCCAATGTTGCTAACGTTTTATCCATGTCCCAGAAATATCAAAATTGGAATGCCGAAGATCCGCCACGGATCATCGACTTGATCAGCGAGATCGAGCAACTTTTCGGGTCGTTTCAGCCATCAGGGCCATCCCAAGCAGATCGGGCTGCTGAAGTCAATGAATTCATTGACAACCTTGGTTATGATGAAACCGAAAAAAGAAAGGAACTCAAAGAGAGAAAAATGGCGTCTAGCACCTTGGCGGATCGATTGCTGAGCAAGGAGAAAAAGGAAAGCAAGCAGAAACCAACCAAACCAACCGTCGATTTTACATCTAACGAGGGCTTCAATATCGAAGAAAATTCGCTTGAGGCCGGGTTGGAAATTTCCGAGGAAGCCGATGAGCTCGCAAGCAAAACACCATTGAAAGAAGTATTGAAAAAAGAGAAAACAGATGAAGCAAGCTTTGCAGAGATGACGCAATCTATCCCTGCATCTCCACCTGCAAAACCGGTTAAATTCGTGATCAAGCCTAAATTCGTCGTGGATGGTACTGAGGTGGAATTGAAACAGGTAAAACAACCGCCCGCGCGATCAACCGTGCAGAGCAAGGTGGAATCCAAGCATCCTGCATCATCTTCAAAACCTTTACCAAAGAGTTCAGGAGCATCAAGCCCTCCGGCTACGAGCAAGCCCGCGTCGAGATCGGCAAGTCAAGCCAAGACGGAAACCAAGGCAAAATCTGCAACGGGAGCGATAAAAGATGCAATCAACACGCCGGCAAAACCGGGGCCTTCCCCTGCGAAAAAGTTTGACATCCCGGCGGTTCACGAGCTAGACTCCTTCGTTCCCAAGACCATCGTGAAAAAACCGGAGTTGAAAGCACCGGCCGTGCAATCTCGCCATGAAACCAAGCCCGTGCAAAAGCCGGCAAAACAACCAGCAGTGGTGAAACCTTCGCCCGTGGAGAAAAAGCCAGTACCTCAAGTCAAGCCACGAACGAAGTCTAAGGATGACGGCGTCATGCCGGGATGGGATGACGGGGGCGAGATTGAGATGCGAAAGGCAAGAGACATCGATGATTTTGACATACCCATCAAGAAGATCGACTCCAAGAAAAATGGAAGCCCCGATGATGAGGGAACGGATGATTCATCGTGAATCGAATTTTGATCAATCCCATCTATCACGTTTATCAACATCCGGCGACAAATTTCATCTAGTTTAATAAAACTCGACGTGAAATGAAATGCTTGTTGGTATCGTCGGAAAACCAAATGCTGGAAAGAGCACGTTCTTGAATGCCGCGACAGCGGCGAATGCAAAAGTGGCCGATTACCCCTTCACGACCATCGATCCCAATCTTGGCAAGGGTTTTGTCAAGCGACCATGCATGTGTCGGGTACTTGACGTGCAAGATAGTCCGAAAAACTCGATCTGCGAGGACGGCATCCGCTTTGCCCCTATTGATATACTTGACGTTGCGGGACTAGTCCCCGGGGCCCACGAAGGCAAAGGAAAGGGTAACAAATTCTTAAACGACTTGAGCCGCGCCGACGTGCTGCTTCATGTCGTCGATTTTTCTGGCGGAACGAACGAACGCGGGGAGATGGTCAAACCGGGAACGACAGACCCCATTTTTGATATTCAATTTCTCGTGGATGAAATAGCGTATTGGTTAATGGGTATCCTCAAGCGGACCGACTGGGAAAAATTTTCTAGAACGACCCAGACGACAAAAACCCCTGTCCTGGCAGCTGTCGTGGACCGGTTGTCCGGTCTTGGGGTCACGGAAGGCATGGCACGTGAGGCACTGAAGAATGCTGACTTGCTCGACAAGAAAATTCACGATTGGGACGATGACATGATGCTCGGGTTTTCTCGGGAGCTGCAAAAGATCTCGAAACCTATCATCATCATCGCCAACAAGGTGGATCGAAAGGAAGGCCAAGCCAACTTTGAACGGATTTCCAGCACGGATGAATACAAGGATAAAATCTTTCCCTGCAGCGCTCTAGCAGAGTTTGCCTTAAAAAACTTTGCCAAGAATGGTGCTATCGAATATACTCCTGGCGCTTCGGATTTTACCATTGTTGATCCCGACAAACTCTCGGAAAAAGAACAAGCTACGCTCCAGCGCATCAAGACCGATATCCTCGATGTTTTCGGATCAACCGGGGTCCAAGCAGCGCTCGACAAGGCGATCTTCGATGTTTTGCAATACATCATGGTGTATCCAGTTGCGGATCAGAACAAGTACACGGATAACGATGGCCGCGTGCTTCCCGACGTGTTTCTCGTCAAGCAAGGCTCGACGTTGATCGAAGTCGCCGGTAAGATTCATACCGATCTCGCGAAAACGTTCATTTATGGTATAAATGCCAAGGACAAGAGGCGTCTCGGCGAGGATTATGAAGTGCAACCGGATGACGTCGTCAAGATCGTCTCTGCAAAATGAGCATTGAAGAGGACTGCCGTCAAAATTGGAAAATCCTTCGAATGTTCTTAAAACTAATTTTTATTTAGTTTCTTTCATTAAATCCTTCAAGTTTAGGTACAAATTACTTTGTGAAATAAGATGTCAATGTATCGCCATTTGGGAATGCAGTGGGAAAGTCCATCGAAGACCAACGTGAAGGAAGAGAATTTCAAGCGGTTGATCCTCTGGCGGCGACAGCCGACGGTGGTTCGCATCGACAAGCCAACACGCGTTGATCGCGCCCGTTCACTAGGTTACAAGGCGAAACAAGGATTTGTCGTGACGCGCGTGAAGGTTCGTCGCGGCACGTTCGTGGGGCGCATTCGTCCGTGGTCAGGACGCCAACCTACTAAGATGGGTGTCAACAAGCTCACTTGCATGAAGAGCTTGCGCTGGATCGGTGAGCAACGGGCACAGAAGCGATACCCAAATCTCGAGGTTCTCGGTAGTTATTGGGTAGCGCAAGACGGCCATCACAAGTTTTTCGAGGTTATAATGGTCGATCCTGTTTGCCCGGTCATTATCGCAGATCCTCACATCAATTGGATATGCCAGAGCACGATGAAGGGCCGCGTGTATCGCGGTTTAACCGGTGCAGGCAAAAAAGCACGTGACTTGCGCCACAGGGGCATCGGCGCCGAGAAGGTGCGACCTTCGGGCAACGCGAACGATCACCTTGGAAAGTAAACCATCCATTTTTCCACGTCTTTTCTTTCGAATTTCTACATTTTCTTGAGCAGCCAGAATAAGGACGGTGATGCATGTTGAAACAAGGCTTGCACGTGTCTTTGATAAAAATCTCGGCGCACGTTCATCCAACGGAAGTGATAGACAAGGTGAAACTAGCCTTGTCCAGCCTTCTCGCCATCGATCCTGCAAGCCTGGAAGAGAACCTCGAGGACTCGGCCTTGGAAGGGGATTACACCAACAAGATTCATGCCCTAACATGGACAATCAAGAAACCGAAGGACATTGAATCCTTTTTATCGCGCATGAAAGATGGACTCCCAGATGAACAAAAAAAAGTGCTCGGAGAATATTTTTCCTCATTTTACAATCCGGATGCCAAGACCTTCTTCGTGCGGTTGCACAAGCAATCCGCATTCGAGAACATGTTCAACATCTCCCAATACGATGACATCTTTCACGTGAGCATCAAGTTTCACTCGTACACCGCTGGTTCCAGCGCGGGAAATGAAGCAAATGTTCTTGCTTTTTTAACCGAAATGGGCATCGTGTCATGAACCGCGTGCACCATCCGGGGAGTTGCGAATCAAACGGATGCGCATGATGATTAACAAGACGTGATTATTAGTTCCTAGAGGAGCTTGCTGACGATCGAGCCTTGCGTGTTGCCATTCACCACGCGAACCGGAGAATCCTTCCAGGAACAGTTGGACCCGTGGATAGCCCGAGCAAGAGAGGTCGGATATAGCGGATTCATCGTTGATGTCTCGAACCTGGAGAAACCATCTTCTGTTTCCAGGATGCTCAAGGACGCATCAGGATTTTTCGATGGCTTCAAGCTGTTCACGAGAAAAACCATCATCATGCAGGATCGCCAGGGCATGAAAGAGCGGCTCGCCAACATCCGGGAAAAATCGGGCGTCAATTTCATTTGCATCAGGTCCAGCAATCCCGAGGTGCTCAATTTTGCTGCGAAAGATAGCAGGATCGATATCATACACCTGGAAACGCAACCGGAAATGCAAGCCTTTTCCGAGGGCATTGCATCCCTCGCCAGCCAGAAAGGAACGTTCATCGAGCTCCCGTTCGCGCCCTTGTACACGACACGTGGTTCCGCAAGATCAAAATTCATTCGCGAGTCGAACAAGATCCTGGAGATCACGATGCACAAGCAAGGACGACTGTTATTTTCCAGCGATGCAAGGCGGCTCATAGATATAAAGAACGCATGGCAACGTGCTATCGTGTTGAATCTCTTGCTGGACGCGAGCAGGCAAGTAGCGAGAGAAATTTTCTTCAAGAATCCCATGCTGCTCGCCGAACACGGGTCCAAGGAGGACGTGGCCACGGCAGGCATCATCGACGAGACGATCGTGGAGGATGACTGATTCGTGAAAATCGAGCGACAACGATACGTGCGGTTCAAGATGTTCTCGGAACGCCCCGTGGTTATCGATGCAAAGCAGTTATCCCAATTCATCTGGCGCCAATACAACAGCCTATTTGGAGAAATCAAGTCCGGAAAAGCCGGCTTCTGGATCACCGATTATGATGAAACAACGCAAGCAGGCACCATAAGGTGCGCTGGAATCGTCCTGGATGAACTCGTCGCCGCTTTGACCCTGCTCACGAGCATCAACGACATACTTGTCGCGTTTGACACGATCAAGACATCGGGCGTCATTGATAAATTGCCTGAAACGGATTCCATGTGAATCGATTCATTCGATCGTATACTCGGTTGCCGTGTTGTAGAGATAGGAAAAATATTCTGCCGCGATCGAACCGAATCCCTTGAAATCCGATTTCATGCCAAAATACGACGTGATGGAAAAGAGCTGCGCTTTTAACAGAATGATGGCGTCGACGGAATCAACGGCGATCCCCGTGCCAAATAACTGGTCCCGAACCCGAACTTGCCCGATCTTCGTGAGTTCCTCGACAATTTCCTTGTGCTCGTCATCTTGCTCTATTAAAATCTTGATATCCACGATGCCTTTCAGGCGTTTCTCCGTTAAAGCGTCGATAATGCCATTTTCCTTGAGATCCTCGAGATTGTTCGCGGCGATCATGATGGATTGCGTTGCAGCATTGAGGAGTGCAACGCTTTTCGTGAACACGGCTTCCTTGCCACGATAAATGAGCAATGACACCTGGAACGGCGCATTACTGTTTTTCAAGTAGATATCGTTGAGCTCCTCCACGATGATCTTCGAGTGCGCGTTGAAATCATCGACGAGTTTCTTGCGCGCGTGCATAAGCGCCTCATCAGGGGGATTTGCCTTGTAAGTACTAGGTCGCTCGTTGTCATCACGCGTGATGTATCCTTTGTCGAGTAACATTGATAAAATGTTGTAAATACGGCTGTAAGGCACGGACGATTTTTCGCTCAATTCCCTGGCATTTAGCGCTCCATGCTTGATCAACGTGAGATATAACGAGATCTCGTACTGAGTGAGATTCACGCCCTCCAGTGCCTTGGTAACGCGATCCGAAACTGTCGGCTGGTTTGCTTCAGCCATGGTTATCTCTCCATTGTGCCGCGATGTACTATTTCCAACGTTGATCCTCAACTGAGGATATCCTCGCTTCGTGGTATATTAACCGATAGGCTTGGAGACACGCGTTATTATCGAAATCCAACATCTATATTATTGCTTCGTGATGGTCGATAGTTGGGACTCGTGCATGAAACGATGCGCGCCATCGTTCGCGAGCAAATCTTATAATATCATCGGCCGGAGGATTCGTCATGCTTCTTGTAACAGATTATGATGATATTCAAGGAATTAACCGGCTCATCATCATTGTGTTTTCTATTGGAATGATCTTGGGTTCTTTTATCATTAGCATCCTCATCTTGAATAAGATACGAAAGACCGAAATCAAGTCTTCACGTTATTTCCTGGTCGGCGTGTCCTTGTTTGCATTCCTATTCGGGGTAGGCCGCCTCATCCTTCTTTATCACGATTATTTCGCCGATAATTCACTTGATACAATCTTGTGGACATTAGGCAGCGGGATCACCCTCGTTGGATTAACATGCCTCACTTTCGCGATCGAGAAATTCATCTTCCAGAAGACCAAGATGATAGCATCGGTAATTGGTATAATCTGCATCGTGATCGTCTTTGTTTTTCCCTTTATCGGCCAAATCGGGATTGCAAAAATATTCTTGTACGTGGGGAATGGTGCAGTTATCGTGGTGCCGTTCTTCATTTACTTATATATCGCCAAGATTTCTACCGGCGCCCTTCGTCTTCAAGCAGGAATCATTTTAACGGGAATGATCGTGATGCTCATTGCTAACCTCGGAGGAAATGTTTTGTTCACCATTCACGTGCTGGACAGGCTCGGGTCGCAATTATTCGGTATCATCATCGCATTCTTGGGCGTCGTTATCCTGTCATATGGCTTCGTGAAATCCCCGAATGCGAGATAAAAAAAGTCTTTCATCCATGCTTTTTCTTTTCATTTCCTCGATCGTTTGGAATCTTGATTGCATTCCCGCGAAATATCATGCCAAATCCTAATCATCACCAACATTTTTCAAGAATATTCATCGATTCTTAGGAACGAGTGTCGTAAGAATAAAAATAAAAACGACGGAATGTTGAATTCATTAGACTGAACGTGATCGCGTGCCGATATTCACGAGTTACTGCCGTGCTCCAAGAACGTTGGCATGCTCACGATTTCAGTTTATCCCGGCGTAGTTTAGTGGCTAGAACGCCCGGCTGTAGTTCGCAAGGACGCACGAATGAGAAAAATCAACGATGATTTCGTGTCAGCTAAAGATGCAGTTACCGGGATGTCGCCGGTCCGAGTCCGGCCGCCGGGATTCCTTTATTTTCCATTTTTTCCTTGCTTGGATTCCAGTTCCAAAAAATTCGTTTAAGGGAATGCGCTCTTGCTAGTTCTTGCATCGGTTAAAGTTCAAGGCATTGCACTGAAGCTATAAATTGGTTCAGATATTGTCTTTTTCAACGGAGAATGTGAACGATCATGGCATTCAAGCAAGAAGCAAGAAAGAACTTCCCGGAATGGCCGCAATTTGATGACGATGATTATGAAGCGGTCAAAAGCGTGCTCGATTCCAAGCAATTGTGGTGTGGAGCCCCAGCGGTGCACAAGGGGGAGAATGTTTGGGCATTTCAAGAGGAATTTGCTGAATTCCTGGGCGCCAAGCATTGTTTTTGCGTCACGAATGGCACGCACGCGATCGAGGTCGCGCTCTTGGCCCTCGACATTGGTCTTGGGGATGAAGTCATCGTGCCCGATTACACGTTCGTCGCGACGGCATCCGCTGTGATGGCGGTCAACGCCGTACCCATCTTCTGCGACGTGCACCCCAAAACGTTCAACATCGACGAGGATAAGGTCGAGGCCTTGATCACCCCGAGAACCAAGGCCATCATTCCCGTGCACCTTGGTGGCGTCCCTTGCAACATGGAGAAAATCATGGCCATCGGCGAGAGAAACGGTCTCAAGATTGTCGAGGATTGCGCACATTCCCACGGCGGAAAATACATGGGCCAGCGTCTTGGCACCATCGGCAATTGTGGCACGTTCTCCTTCCAAGCAAGCAAGGTGCTTACATCGGGTGAAGGTGGTGCCGTCGTCACGAACGATGATGAACTTGGCGAGAAGATCTATAGTATTACCGATGCGGGCCGGAAAGTGGGAGAGTATTTCTACAACCATTACACGTTTGCATCGAATTATCGCCTCGGCGAATTCCAAGCGGCGATCCTCCGCAGCCAGCTCAAGAAATTCAAGGTCCAGCATATCTTGCGGAACAACAACGTGGAATACCTGCGAGCCAAGATCGACGAGATCGATGGCATGTTCATGCAAAACAAGCCGGAAGGAACCGAGGAATGCGGGTATTACGTGGTCTGCGTCAAGTTTGACCCCGAAAAATTCGGTGGCATCGCCAAAGCGGATTTTTACAAGAAACTCAACGAAGCCGGAATCCCGAACGATGATTGCTATCCCCCGCTCCACTCCCTTGATTGCTTCAAGGACGGCAAGGGCAGGAAAGGCATCGATTATTCCGAGGCGAACTGGGGAGGAGAAAAATCGGATGATGCGAATTTCCCTGTCGTCACGGAAATTTACAACAACAGCTTCGAGTTCCCCCAGGAAACCTTCCTGGTCGAAAAGCAAGATGATCTTGATTACATCGTCGACGTGATCATGAAGATCAAGCAAGGGGAATTGTAAACCTGGATATTCGGGTATTTTTTCTCGTTTTTATTGTTCCAACAGCATTTTCACGTTCGAGATCATTTCCTCGAGGATCATCTCGAAGAGCGCCTTGCCCTTCTCGGCCGTTGCCAAGGTTGCATCGCCGATGACCCCGTGGGTCATGTACGGGGCGCCTGCAGCGATGACCTTGTACTTGGGAATCCGGGGATATTCTTTCGCGAGCTGGTCCATGCGCACGAGCTCGGGATGCGAGTACATCATCAGGGAGGTTTCCAACTCGTCGGCATGCTCGCCCGGGCTCTCGATAACCGTGGCGATTTTTTGCTTGAACGCATCGTCCTCGAATAGTTTCACGCCTGGCAAGATAAAGATGTCCACGCCTTCGAATTTGCCAAGAATGGCAATCGATGCCTCCCGCAAGCACATCTCGTGCGATCGTCCGCCATGCCACGTCCACAAAATGATCTTCGTGAACCCCCACGCCACGCATGATTCCATGAGATTTTCCATCAGCATTCGCAAGGTATCGAACTTGACCTTCACAGTGCCAGGGAAGCCTTGCGTGAGCACGGAAACCCCGAAATCGACGATCGGGCCAACAATGGCTTGCAGCGACTCGTCTTGCACGGCCGCGGCTGCAAAGTCCATTGCCAGCATGCCATCGGTTGTGAGGGGAAGATGGGGGCCATGTTCTTCCAAGCAGCCGATCGGGATCACGATGGTTGCGTGACCATTACACGAATCGACGAACTCTTGCAGTTCCTTCCAAGTCATGTCCTTGTACAGCCTTGTTTCCATGTACAATGCAACTGCCACCACGAATAAAAAATTAAGCAACGCTGGCCGGGTACATGTGATTCATCATGGAACCAACGATCATCATTCACACGGGTGTCGGCTCTACACCGCTAACCGACAAGAAAAAGGCCAAGAATCTCGCTCGCCTAGCGATCGACGCGGTCGATGCTGGCTACCAGGCATTGGAAAGTGATGTCGATCGCCCCGCGTTGAAAGCCGTCGAACATGCCATCAACGTCCTCGAGGCCAGTGGCATTGTCAACGCGGGAATAGGTGCCGTGATGCAATCCGATGGCATCCAGCGCCGCGATGCTTCGATCATGGATGGTAGCACACTCGCGTGTGGCTCTGTTTCATCACTCGAGAATGTCAAGCATGCCATCTCGGTCGCGCGGCGCCTGCTTGAGTTTACCGAAGCAGGCGAGGACGTCGATCCTCGGTGGAATTTTTACTTTTGCGGGTATCACGTTGACAAGATCTTCGAAATCCACGGCGAATCGATTCCCGACGAGTGGAAGATGGAAGGCACGCCATCACTCGTGCCCAGGGAACAGCAAGTGCCCGATGGCGAGACGGTCGGGGCGGTCGCCATCGACTCAAGTGGCATCATCGTTGCTGGGACATCGACAGGTGGCCTTTCAGGATCGTATCCGGGCCGCATTGGCGACACGCCGGTCATTGGCGCGGGCACGTACGCGAATAAATTTTGCGGCGTCTCGAACACGGGTCGTGGCGAGAATGTCATGAAATTGGTTGCAGCGAAGCGAGTTTGCGATCTTGTCAAGAGCGAGGAATGCAATGCCATGATTGCCGTTGATCGCATGATTAGAGAATACGAGCAAGCATTCCCGGGCACGAGCGGCCACATTGGCACCATTGCCATCGACAAGGATGGTAGCTGGACTTCGCAATTTAACGGCGCCGCCATGACCTGGGCTGTGAAGAATTCCTCCGCTGGTTTCTACGGGCAAAGACCGGGCGAGAAACAAGAATTTTAAAAAAAATATGTTTCAGGCAATTACTATCTTGTTACTATCATTGATCACGAGCCGTACCTTGCAGCCTGGACAAGCACCACTCGTGCGCATCCATTCCTCGAGGTGATTCACGTGGAAGGTAACGCCACACGCCGGGCATGAAGATTGCTCATCAAAAATCTCCATCGGTTTCCCGCAGATCGCGCACGGGGTAGGTGTGGGGTTCACATAAATCTCGATGGAACCAAAACCTTTTCTTTCATCAAGAGTGAACCACGCTCCTTTGACATTCTCACGTGTTGGATACAGGCGTTTCCCGGTATCCAGGCTCAGCTCAACGCCACTATCTTCCTTTTCAGCCAGCCATCGCAGGTTCCCGCTTGCCATTACTTGATCATCGCACTTCACGGTGATCTTCAATGGATGCTCCCTGATTTTTTCCATAATGCACGTGTCAATTGCTCGCGTGTATTCCAGGGCGTTGTACTCTGGCGAGATTTCATGTAGCCAATTTCTCACGTCGGAACTCAAGGATTTACCAGCCGTCGCTGGACGCCACTTCCGGGTTCGAACCACGATGGTAACGGCGACCACGGCAATGAAGGCCACGATGATGATAGCGGCGGCGATCATAGCCAGGTTCATGATGGCTGGCACGCCAGGTGGCGTTCCGGGTGGCATATTAGGAGGTTTCTTGATAAATGAGATCAGAGGGAAACAGTACAAATTGCAATCCTCGCTACCCACGTACACAAATCCGCCCGCGATGGCGGGAGAGGAATACACGCCATCGAACAAGCCACCGCCCGTGGTGTAATTCCACACCCGCGAGCCCGTGGTGGCGTTCAAGCAGTACAAGTTATCATCCAGACTTCCCACGTACACACACCCCCCCGCGACAGCGGGAGAGGAAAATATACCACCCATTTCTGTTGTTAAATTTTCAGCGAAGTAAGACCAAACGAAAATTCCCGTGGTGGCGTTCAGGCAGTATAAATTGTCATCCAAACTTCCCTCGTACACATAACCGCCCGCGACAGCGGGGGAAGAATACACCCATTCGCCCGTGGTGTAATTCCACACCCGCGCGCCCGTGGTGGCGTTCAAGCAGTACATGTTGTCATCATCGCTTCCTACGTACACATAACCGCCCGCGACGGCGGGAGAGGAATACACAAAACTACCCGTGGTGTAATTCCACGTCGGTCCCGCTCTGACCCCCACCTTGTACACCGTTGTCGTGAGCACGCCCGTGTGGTTGAGTGCTCTACGAAACATAGGCCATTCGCCGCCAGTCGGGTCGCTGCTTCTTTGCGTGGTGGCGGGGTGTGGCGATGTTGGTGATGCTTGAATGTCCTCCGGACTCGTGCCGGGCGCTGCTAGAAATGGCATACACGAAGCAATAAACATGCACACAACGAGTATAATTTCCAAGCTGGCGAAAGTTGAACGATGCAATCGATCCACCATCGAACTCACCACCATTTCATAAAGATATTAATTTTCTCCCCATCGAGTTTGGTCACGCGTTAATTTGCCTCCATTACTTCAACAACATTCTGGTACAAAACGCAACAACTTATTGTTACCAAGAGAATCCTATGGATGACAAGCTTTCATGCGTGCAAATCAAAAAATTAAGAGAATGGATATAGAAAAGATGCGCTCTTCAAGTTTAGAAGTTGAATTCATTCTCGTAATCCGTGCCCGCGTCATCGGGACGGATTAGCTTTCCATGACAAACCGGACATAGGGAATATTTCTCAAGCCAGTAGGCTAAGCAGAGATAGTGCCCAATTCTTCCACAATGTGGACAAACGATAACCTCTTCATCGAGCGTTGTAATCGGTTCATAGCAAATGATACATTCACCAACCTTGTGCTCTTCAAGAAACTTTGGCTTGTCATCGTCTTTAAGAATTCGAAATAGTAATTTATCACGTTTTTCCTCGAGATCTTTCTTGATAGTGTCGATTTCACTTAGGCGTTCCTCGATGAGTGATAATCTCTTCTTGATCATAAACTCGTCTTCAATGATTTCCTCGGATATCACGCCGTTCAACGAAATATTGACTTCCGCCACATTTGCTTCAAATTCCGCATCGATGAGTTTGCCACGTTCGACCGAAAATCCTTTGCCTTCCTTGAGCATGCCTGTGATCTCGCTCATCGACCGGGTAATCTTGTTCACATTCTCCCGCAAATCCACAAGGACCATGTTATTGATGAGATTAATCTTTTCGTTGCGTTTCTCGATGAATTGCTTGATTTCCTCGATGGTAGTCATCAGCTTGAACGCGTCGTAGCGATTCAAAGTGGCATTCAGTTGATCAAGAATATCTTGATACTTGCCCTTGAAGGATTTCACGGATTCCCCGAGCACCTCGAAGTCAAGGTAGGTCTTGTTCAAGATTGTACCGATGTTTCCCTCGAACTCGTTGATGAGCACGTCGAGCGTGGCAAGAATTTTCTTGACCTCATCATGGATCTTGATCTTTTCTTCCTGTGATTTTGTTTCATGGAAAAAGAAATCCATTTTCGTGAAAAATCGAGCAATTTCTTGGTCCTGGTGTTCCAACGACTCCCTCAATGAATTGACTGCCGTTTTATACTCCCCGACTAGCAATACTTCCATAGCGTCGCACCACGCTGCCACGTCCGTTAATCGTGCCCGGTACGCGGCGATGATGTCATCGAGCTTGGCCTGGCCAGTGGCGAGCTCGGTCTCAGCGGTGAATGACATCAAGCCTCGTTCCTCGGTTTCAAGCGCGTGCTTGAGCAATTTCGGCAAGATTGCCGACAATCGATCCTCGACATCGAGCGTACCCAGGAAATCCTTGTTTTCCTCTGGCCAGGTCGCTTGCAAGTAGGAAATGAATTCTTCACGAACGATCTGGTTGACTTTTTTTCGGAGTTCCTTTTTCTCCTTTCCTGATTGCTTGATCTCGGTTGTAAATTGCTCCGTTTCGATGAAATATAGCAATAATTCGCCCGTCAAGTCCTTGGTATCCAGCGTCGTGCCTTGGATTGCTGCTCGCAATTTTAGATAACGTGTCTCAAATGAAGGTGAATCCCAGTCCTCGAAAACCTGGACGCATAAATGATCGAACATGTCAAAGCTTTCCATGATGACCTGGACTCCGGGATCGATGGTTGCAAGCAACGATTCGAAGACCACGGCGGATATCACAGGCTTTTGTTCGGCAATGCTTGCAAGCTGTTCGAGAACGCTTTGAACGTTCTTTTTCAACCCCTCCATGGTGCCCATGGCCTTGTCAACAGGTTCCCGTATTGGCAGGATGCTCGCGAGTTTCAAGGCATTTTGCGCATTCTCGAGTTCCCGGTCGATCATCTCGATGAATGCATTGCATCGTGCTGCGATCCAACCCTGGATCGATGCATAACGAGAAATGGTGCTTGTTGCTTGGATCTTCGTCGAATGTTCAATGAAGGATCGTATCGGGGTAAAGAATTCGCTGTAAAATCGGCCTATGGACGAGAGAATCGCGTCCTTGCCGGCGATTTTTTGCCCCTTTTTCTCGGTATCGGTGTCTTTCAGCTTGATGAGCCCCGCTCGAATCATGCCGGAAATGCTTGATAAGTCAGTCGTGACGTCCTCCCGTGCAATCAAGGCTTCAGCATCCACGTCTTGCAATGACAATCCTTCAAGAAACGTTTTTGAATCGACAGTAGCCGGATCTTCGTTAGAAAATCCCGCAATGTAATCGATGAATTTCTTGGAAACAGGCAGTGCTTCGTCTTGCGATGCTTGCACGCTTTCGAGGGCAGCTTTCTCGATCTCGATGATGATCCTGTTTGTTTTCATGGATTCGAGCAAGATGTATAGATAAGCCCTCGATGCTTCAAAATTGGTCATGATGCGCATGTCCTCGATGCGAGCGGAGGCGATCAAGTTCTATCTGGATTAATAATCCGACATCAATAATTGTTGCCGCTTTATTGGATAAGATAACCTTTTAACGCGAGCGTTTTTTCATAACAAATTTTAAAAATGCTGAGGTTTTTTTCTGAAAACGGAGTTTCTGTAATTTTCTACAATTCTCCAACAAAATATCAAGGCTTCCGAGAGCAATGGCAAAAATGGAAAAAATCAAGATAGGTGTTCTTGGAGCTACCGGAATGGTTGGGCAACAATATATAAAACTCTTGAACAACCACCCGTGGTTCGAAGTGACCGACGTCGCCGCATCACCACAGAGCGCAGGAAAATGTTATGCCGACGCCGTGAGTGGAAAATGGGCGCTTGACACGCCCATTCCAGAGGGCGTCAAGAGCTTGATCGTCCGGGACGTGCAGGATTATGACAATCTACCGGAAATCAGCTTCGTGTTCTCGGCCGTGGAAATGCCTAACAAGGACGATATCAAGGCAGTGGAAAACAAGTACGCTGAAATGGGCTATCCCGTCGTGTCCAATAACTCCGTTCACAGGTGGACGCCCGACGTGCCCATGTTGATCCAAGAGATTAATCACGATCACCTGAAAATCATCCCGGCCCAGCAAGAAAACCATGGTTGGGAAAAAGGCTTCATCGTCGTGAAGCCAAACTGCTCCGTGCAGAGCTATCTCACGCCCATATACGCGCTTAACCAAGCGGGGTTCAAGGTCGACAGTCTCATCATCACGACGCTCCAAGCCACCTCGGGTGCAGGATATCCAGGGGTCGCATCCCTCGACCTCATCGACAACGTCGTGCCTTTCATCCCCGGCGAGGAGGAGAAGAGCGAGAAAGAGCCCCTCAAGATTCTTGGTAAGATCGAAGGTAACGAGATCGTTAATGATGATTCCATCAAGATCAGCGCGACATGCACGAGGGTTCCTGTCACCGATGGTCATGTTGCTTCCGTGAACATGAAATTCGCGGACGAAATCCCGTCAAAGGAGCAGATTCTTTCGATTTGGAAAGATTTCAGGTCCGTGCCGCAGGAACTCGGCTTGCCAATGGCGCCCGAGCAACCCATCATCTACCTGGAAGAGGAAAACCGCCCCCAACCCCGGAAAGATCGCAATAATGACAAGGGAATGGCTATCACTATCGGTAGACTCCGCAAGGACAATGTATTCGACTGGAAATTCGTGGCACTCAGCCACAACACGATCCGGGGCGCAGCTGGCGGGGGCGTCTTGAGCGCGGAGCTCTTGAAAGCTCAAGGATACATTCATTAGATTGTTTTTCGCTTTTTCATCGAATTTCTTTTATTCGTTTCTAAAAACGCAGTTTAGTTCGCTTGAAAGCCAGTTTAATTCGGTCAAGCAATAGTAGGTATTTTTTTAATTGTTCGATGCAATATGCTTTCAACAAGTTACTTTGCAATGTAAATCCGCTCTTGTTAATAAAAAGGAGCACGATTGAAAATGGCTTACGAATTGTTCAAGTTTGACAAGGAACCTCGAAGGAAAATTCAGTACAAGGATATAAAGACAACGTCGATCTACATTCCCATGAGCGATGGCGTGAAAATCGCCGCCGAAATAATTCTCCCAAAAGAACTTCCTGAGGGAACGCGCCTGCCCGCTCTATTAGTGCAAACTAGGTATTGGCGCGCCCATTATTTCCGCGCTCTCTTTCGATTGATTTTCGGCGATCAGTTACCCCTTTTCAAGCACATCATCAAGTTGGCAAGCTCATATGGCATTGGAATCGTGTATCTGGACGTGCGAGGATCGGGCGCTTCGACCGGTACCTACAAAATCGTCAACACGGGTAAAGAACTAACCGATTGCAAGGAGGTCATGGATTGGATCATCACCCAACCGTGGTCTGATGGCAATATCCTCGCGTGGGGGATATCATATCTGGCCATGGCCGCGGAACTCGCCGGGATCCACGGGCACCTAGCTCTCAAGGGCTTGTTGCCATCACATGGCTATTGGGATATTATGATGAATTGCGGAGCTCCAGCGGGCGTCATCAATACGAGTTTCCTGCGCACCTGGTCAGAAATGGGTAAAAGCCTCGATAAAAATTCAATGAACGCCATGACAAAGCGTAACCCGGTAGTTGGACTCGTGGCATATCACGTTAAACCCGTGGATGATGAAAAGGATGGACACATGATTCAAGAAGCCATGAAGGATCACTCGAAAAATATTTATCCTTTTGATGTTTTGAAATCCGATCCAAAGTTTCGAGATGATGCTGTCGACGCCGAAGGGTCAGATGTTTCGTCGTTGTGTATATGGACATACAAGGATAAGCTCGAAGAATCTGGCCTTCCATATTACGTCATCACCTCGTGGCTTGATGCGGGGGTCGCGGATGGCGGCTTTGACAGATTCCTAACGATCAAAAACAAGCAACGAGTCGTCGTCGGGGATTGGAACCACGGCACCATGGTGAGAGCAAACCAGTTCCGCCTCAAGGACAAGAAAGTCTCACCTTCAATCGAGGAGCAAGTTGCTGAGTGGGCAGATTACTTTGATCGGTGCATACATGACGATGTTCCTGACGAAAAAATCATTTATTACTACACGATGGTCGAGGAGAAATGGAAAAAAACCGACACCTGGCCGCCGGCAAACCACGAGATGCAAAACTGGTATTTATCGACAAATCACGAGTTGACCATGAACCCCTCAGAAGAAAACACGGGTGCCGACGAGTACACGGTCAATTTCAATGCCACGACAGGAAAATTTAGCCGGTGGAGCTCGGGTCGAGGGTATCGCATCAAGTATCCAAACCGTGCAAAGCAAGATAAGCTCTTGCTCACCTACACGAGCCAGCCCCTCGTCAATGACATGGAAATCACGGGCAACGCGATCGCTTGCTTTACCATGGCATCGACACACGAGGATGGCATCATCATCGTCTACATGGAAGATGTTGACGAGAAAGGACGGGTTACTTACATCACCGAGGGGCTATTGCGGCTCATCCAACGAAAGATCGCAGATCCGGAGGATTTACCCTACAAGTCCAACATGATCTTCCATTCATTCTTATCAAAGGACGCAATGCCAATGGTCAAAGGCGAATTTGCTGAGATCAAGTTCGGGCTTTTTTCAACCTCCGTGTTGATCCGCAAGGGTCACAAGCTACGCATTGCAATCGCCGGCGCGGACAAGGATTCCTTCGATCCGATTCACCAGGAAGGAACGCCGGTTCTCACGTTTGGTCGTAATGCAAGCCAGCAGTCGTTCATCCAGTTCCCGGTCATTCCAAAAAACGAGTAATAAATTCTTCATTATATTAAAATTCTTTTACCAATTTAGCTTTCCATCTGGTTATCGCCCGGTCGAGGCATGTTTAATTCGATTGCTCGCGAAAGTTATACTTGAAGGTACATGACCGAGGAACGAGCGTGCCTTGCACGCATCCCGAATCGAACCATGGATATCGACGAGACAGGTGCCATGCTTCACAAGTGGGATTTCGAGGATCACGCGAAATTCTTGCGATTTCACATGGAAAAATGCATCGGTTGCGATTTGTGCAGGATCCTATGTCCCACGTCGTGCATTGATCTCGGTCCCGTGCCGGAGATTGCCAACGGAACGCTGCAAGGTGTTCCGCCGATATTGATCAATCATGAAACCTGTGCGTATTGCGGGTTGTGTTCCGCCATTTGCCCGACCCAAGCGTTCGAATTCTACACGGAACCTGCTGATTTCATCAAGACCGACGTGTTGCCACGTTTCTACTTCAATGATCTCGTTGCCTTCGTGCAAGAACGCATGGAGCGAAGCTTCGATCACCCTGCAAGCAGTTACATCACGCTCCCAGAAACGATGAAAAAACCGACCGAGGGCAAGGTCGTATTGCGCGGGGATCGGCTGGCGTTATGCGATCCCATGGGTTGCAAGGGTTGCTTGCAAATCTGTCCGACTGGTTGCTTTTGGGTGCCGAAAAAAGCTGAAGATATTGCCAACCTTGGAAAAATCACGATGGACGAGGATTTTTGCATCCACTGCGCGGCGTGCCACAACGCGTGCCCGCATCGCATCATCGAGGTGGATAGAACGCGCGTCGAGCACGAGATGCCTGCCGATGGACAGAAACCGTGGCTACGGGCATGGGAGAACCGCATCAACATCTTGCTGGGGCCGTCGATAACGCCAAGCAGGGAGAAGCCTCTCGTCGTGGCGGAAAGCGCACAAGAAAAACAGGTCGAAGTCGGTCCATCGGAAGAGATCAAGGAAATACCACCCGAGATCAAGCGCCAGCTCTTGAAAAATTTCGATCGCGTGAAAGCATCGCTAAGCCAGGTCAACATGCGCTATTGGATTGAATTTCGAAAACTCGATTCTTTAAGAAAATCCCTGGAAAGCTTATTTCCATCAACGAAATGAAACTAGCCTTGATATCCTATTTTTTTTAAGAATGAATTTACCGATACCTTGTGTGCATCCAACCGTACAACTTCGGCAGGTAAATCAAACAACACGCCGACGAGTTCCGCGAGATGAATCACGGGGATGTCAAATGCCTCGTCGAATTCGACTTCCAGCTCGGCTTGGGCATTATCGAGGTGAAGTAGGCAATACGGGCAGACCACAACGATTGCATCGGCCCCTGCTTTCTTGATGCTCTTCATCTTGCGCAAGGTTATTTTCAACGAGTTCGTGCGGTCATCCCGGATCATGCGCTGGTTCAACCCGGCACCGCAGCATGTTAGCCGCTCGCGGTAATCGACGACCGTTGCTTCCAGGCTGCCACCAAGCAAGGTTTCGAGGATTGAAGGATTTTCAAAATCATCGAGCATGACCGCGGGATCTTCTTGATGCAAGAAATGGCAGCCATAATGAATCGCTATCTTCACGCCATCGAGCGACCGCTTGGCATGTTGCTGGATCGCTGCACGGTTCTTGTAAAAGAATTCCGCAACGTGAAAAACGTGCACATCGTCAATAAACTCCCTTCCTATTTGCTCCATGACATCCGTGATGCGCGCCCGCCAATCACCTTTTTTCATGTACGCATCGCAATTCTGAAATGATTGGAAGCAACCATTGCATGTTGTCACGCAATTGGTCGTGTGCTGGCTCATCACGTTATAGTTGCGCTGCGTGATGGCTAGAGGCGTTGCCAGCGGCGCCGTGTTGAAGGCAAGATAATTGCCGGTGCAGCAAGATTGTTCATCGCTGGTGATCAGCTCGTTCCCCATGATCTTGCATGCTTCGATGAACGCGGCATTGATTCCGGGATACGCGCGCTCCGTGCATCCCTGGAAATAGAAAACCTTGTCGATGATGGAAGGTATCGCATCGAGACGTGCTTGGTTCAGCGCATGCACGGGACTTTTCTGCTCGAACATCCGGATCACTCACCTTTTTCCTTGCTCTTGCTCGCCTCGTAAGCACGCTCGAGAGCAAGCACGCGCTCGGTCATTCCCGTGATGCTGTTGATCCAGCGTATTTCTTCGATTGCCTTGAGGTTCATCCACGACGGCTCGGATTCATCGACAAGCACCCCTTTCTTGAGATACGAGTTCATGAGGGGCAAGATGTTCTTCATGTGGCTGATACCATACCCTTTTTCTAACGCTAAATCTCTAAGGATGAGAATGGTCTTGTAGGAATCGATGTTATCACGCGGGCACAAATTCACGCAAGTATGGCAATAAAAACAATCCCAAATCGTATCATCGGAAAGTATCGTCTCGTCTCCTTCCATGATGCGCTTGTTCATGATCCGCATGTTAAACTTCTCGGAGACTGCCGCAGCAGGACAAGAGCCAACGCACCTGCCACACTGGATGCACGAGAAATAGTCAGTGCCGGCAAGTGGGTGTTTGTTGATCCTGGCGATCAACGATTCAGTTTTTGGTATAGCATCCATGAATTTCCTACCACGCGAAATAGCATTTTCCAATGAAAGTATATAAATGAGATTTTTACACTTCTCGATTAGATTATATGCCTCGTATTCAAAAATCGTTATATAAAAACAGCTTAAATGATAAATCCCACCAACAACATCACTTTGTTGTTCGGGGTATTCAAAAAGCATGCACGGGTGAACCAAACGGGTGCGATAAACGCGCTTGACGTCTACAAGGAACTTCCAAAGCTCAATTGCAAGAAGTGTGGCATGTTGTGCATGCCATTCGCCGTCGAGCTCTTGAAAGGGGATAAGAAACCCGAAGATTGCCCGCCACTCTTGGAACCTAAATTTAAAGCAAATATCGAAAAGTTGCGGCAACTCGTCAAGCCAGCAAAGCAAGCAACGGCAACTGGTATCATGTTAAACCAGGACGCGTGTGATGGCTGTGGCGTGTGCGTGATCGCGTGTCCAATTAATTCCCGTTTCAGCCAGGAATGCTTGAGTGGAAAGGCGCCTGACCAACCGTTCCCGGATAAGGATATCTACACCCTGGAGAATGGCAAATGCAAGATCCTGAGCATCGATGAATGCCGGCGATATGTACCACCAAAAACGAACTGTCGGATATGCGAAATCTATTGCCCAAGATACGCGATAGAAATCAAGACGTAAAAAAATTGGTTCTTTAGCAATGCCACTCGAGAAAAAAAACAGGGTTGTCTGTACCGGTTGTTCGCTCTTGTGCGATGACATTTCTATCGACATGCAATTCAACACGATTCAAACCGTGCACAACGCATGCCTTCGGGGCACCAAAAAATTCCAATTTTCAGCAAGCAAGGATCGATTGAAAACGCCTGGAATCAAAACAAACGAAAACGAAGGGCGTGTCGATGCATCGCATGATGATGCCATGGAAGCGGCCGTTTCTTTGTTGAAAAACGCGAGCAATGTCGTGATCACCGGCATATCTCGTCTCTCCAACGCTGCGCAAGAACTCGCCGTGCAACTTGCAACGAAATTGCACGCGACCTTGGCGATCCAGGATTTCGATGTTTTTAAGCAGGTTGTCTTGACGATCGATAAACACGGGCTGGAATTTTTCACGCTCGGGGAAGCACTTAACAACGCCGACCTCTTGCTATTCTGGGGCTCGAACGTGATCGACCTGTCTCCAAAATTCCTCACCAAGACCGTGTTCTCGCGGGGACGGTATCGCCAATCGGGCAAGGAGGTGAAAAAACTCGCCGTGATCGATGATTACCCGACGCCGACCATGGAACGCGCGGATATCAAGATCGCTGTCGAGGAAAGTGATCACGACGCCATCTTGACTGCATTAATCGAAGCCCTCGCTGCTAACAAGATTCTGGATCCTGCTTTGCTTCTACAAACCGATACGGGAAGCTCAAATCTTTCGAGCAATTCAGCATCGCTTGTTAAGGACCTTGCTGAAGCGATGGGCAATTCCGAATACTGCACGGTCATGCTCGGGGAAGCCATCTTGAACCCGCAATTCCTTGAGAATCATCCTGTCTTTCTTGAAAGACTCTTCGATTTCATCAAGGCCATGAACGAGGGAAAGAAAAAAGTGGCGTTGCTACCGATGTTTTACACGTGGAATTTCGCGGGGCTGATGCAAGAACTCGGGATGGCGAGCGATAATGTCGACGCCATCGACTTGCAAGAGTTACCATCGAAACTCACCAGTGGAACGGTTATCCTGGCACTTGGTTCCGATTTCGTTTCAAAGATACCACGAGCGCGTGTCGATGGCCTTCAAGTCGTTTGCGTGGACTTCAAGCGAACACCGACGTCCGATCTCGCCACGATCCTCTTTCCCGTAACTATCACGGGCATCGATTCGGGGGGCACCGCAACCCGTCTCGATGGTATCTCGTTGAACCTAAACCCGCCCGTCGAGAAAAAGGAAGATGCACTGAGCGATACAGAAATATTGCGAGATATCATGAATAAAATGCAAGAATAAGATTCATTCACGACTTCCAAGATAAGATATCCATTCAACAATGGACTTGTCCTTGTTATCGTTCAGTTCCGCGTTGCCGAGGCTGAAATTAAGATACATGCGAATGGCATTCGTTCCCTTTTCCGCGAGCTCGACGTACTTGTTTCGTTTTTTTGGTGAGATCGCGACGTATTTCCATTCGACAAGCTTGTCGACAAGTTTCTTGATCGCCATGTATTCGGAACTGGTTTGCTTTCTTCGCACTTTATTTTCTTTAACGGAAAGAATATTAGTTTTTTTCAGGAATTCGATGAGATCCTTGATGTAAATCTTCTCGTGACCCTCTTTTTGCATCATCTTGATGGCATGCAAGGTCTTGATATATTTTTGATCAGGCACGGAAATCTGGCATTCTGGAAGAGTTTCCGATTTTTGAAACCCCGTGGTGAGAGTTTCGAGAGGATTTTCTAGCTTGAAATTGGGGTTATCCCGTGGATAATACGTGTCCATATTGACGTAATACGATATTATTCCGGGCATGGTCATTGCTGCGATCGTTGAAGCGCATGCCGTGATCTTGGTGCCTGCGCTGACATTGATAAAGATCTCGTTTCCCTTGAGCGATTCAATTTGAAATACTTTATTCAAGATGGCCAATAAATCTACGAGCCGGTACAACGATTCCTCGATGACTTCAACCTTGATATTCTTTTCCTCAAGCTGGCTCTTGATTTCCTCGTAATACGTCCATGCTTTTTCCGTTTCTTTCGGAAAACAGATCATTATGAGACGATTTCCGCGCATCTCGATAATGGGTCGAACGATGCGTTCTATTTCCCAACCCAGAAACGCCACATGCACTTTTTCTTTATATAAGGGATTCACGGGAGCTTCAGAATTTGAACTTGACACGAATTTTTGACCTGAAATGTCAATGCTAAATTTGTTCTTTTATCAGTATAAAAAGATTGATCGCCTATATTCGTTAAAATCACGGGATCAACAAGCACGCGAGCATAACCAAGCCACAAACCACCGGGTTAAGAAAATTATCGTTTACTTGAAGGCTGAGTATATCAACAAGTATGAATGCAGTCGCAGTTAGCAAGGGAGTCCATATCAAGGCATTCAAGCTTAATTCCGGCACGGGAAACGCGATTAGCATCACCCAGGCGATCAAGAATGTCGCGATGAACCCCGCGAGATAACCAGCGATGGTCTTGCTCTTGAAATACCTGTATTTGGATGAAGGAAAGACACCATGCCCAGGAAATGACTGGCTGAATGCCTTTCCGAAGATGCTCGCCATTGCATCAGAGATCGACGCGATCAACGTGATGGTGCCAAACACGGCGAATGGCGCTGGTAAAAACGGGATAAACGAGAGCAATATCAAGACGGTCGGGATAAACGTGAATAATTCCTTAGCATGCATTCGTTTCGTGAGAATATTGAGCACGGTCGTCGGTAACAAGTGGAATACAGATATTCCTTGATCCTTGAAAAAATAAGAAAGCCGGAGCATGTCCGCGGCAGCAAACAAGAACAAGCCGCCGAATCCACAATTGATGATGAGAAAAATGCCAAGATCATGTCCTGAAACGAACCCGATGGAGAGCCACGACGCGAGAAAAGTTCCAAGGATATACATGAACAACACGAAAGCAGGAATTATCAAGTGAAATGCTTTCCTATCGATATCACGTTTTAACGTGTATTCCGATTTAAAATTAATCGCAAATGACTCGAAATCCCGAGTGTCCTTGATTTCCGGTTTTTTTATCAAGAGAATCTTTTCACGGGTCACGATGAAAAGTATCACCAAGAAAATGCCTATCATGGCAATATCCGTGAAAATATTGAAGTAATCACGAGTCTCCGTGGTTATGTCGGGAGAATATGCAAAAGGATAGATCACCGCTCCAACGTACCACATGATCGACGTTAATAACTCGTTACCGAAGTCCTTCGCGGTTTTCCCGGGCAATCTCCTGATCTTGAAAGTTATCGCGAGGTAAATCGTGCCGAAAGTTACAAGATAAATGATCATGGGCAGTTCGAAAAGCATGCGAGTCGAGACTCCGATGGCAAGGATTTACACCGATAACAAGGCAAAATTAACCAGCCGTTAGATTAAAATTTCTTGCAATGACACGAGAGTGTAAGCTCGGAATGGTTTCCGGCCCTATTCAGATCTTGATGATCTTGTCTTGAATATCCTGCACCTTGGGCTTGAAGACGTCGAGTAAATATTTGATACCGGCCATGCTTGACGACCGTTTACCGCAAGTAAAGATTTCGGCCATGACGAACGATGTTTCAGGCCACGTGTGGAGAATTGCATGAGAATCAGCCAATATGGCGATTACCGTTATTCCTTCAGGCTCGAATTCGTGATAATCCATCTTGATTATGATGGTTTGGCAGGATTCCAAGGCTGCACGAAAATGTGTCATTAAAAAGGAGATATCATTGAGCTCGCGTCGTGAAACATCGCACTTCCAGAACATGGCAATCGCATGCTTGAGGGTTGAATAAGGGGATTCCATGGTATGTTCAAAAAATGCAAAAGATAAATGCTTTTGTTTACTCTTGAAAATGGCCTATGAAAACCGTGATTTCTGCGTCAAGGCGCACTGATATTCCCCGTTGGTTCCTTGATGACGTCATTGAATGGTTCAAGCTCGGAGAAGTCCAAGTTAAAAACCCATTCAACCAAAGACTTTACAAGGTTTCATTAAGAAAGGAAGATGTCCATTCGATCGTTTGGTGGAGCAAGGATTTTTCCCGATTTCTTGAAAAGCATGCTTTTTTTGATGATGAAGGCTATAACCAGTTTTTTCAGTTCACGATCAACGGATATTCAAACCAGGAATATCAGATTTTGGAACCAGGCATGAGTACGAGCTTGAATGACAGACTGGAACAAGCTCGGGCACTTGCAGCGATGTATGGCCCAGAAAAAATCAACTGGCGTTTCGATCCGATCGTTTTCTGGAAGGAAGGTGAGACAATCAAGGATAATCTTCAAGATTATCAACACTTGGCATCAGAATTGGCTCGCGCAGGCATCACGAGGAACACGATAAGCTTTGCTTGCTGGTATGGAAAATGCGTGAAACGCGCGAAAAAGCGACAGTTCGAGTTTATCGAGCCAGCGGTTGAACAACGAATATCAATCGCAAATAATCTCGCACGAATTGCAAGGGATCTCGGCATTATAGTGTATTCTTGCTGCAATGACGACATCTTGCGTGGTGACATTATTCTCAAATCATCTTGTATCGATGGAGAGCTATTATCAAGACTTTTCGGAGAACCGGCGTCTATCGAACACGATGCTGGGCAGCGAGAGGCATGTGGATGCACGAAAAGTAGAGATATTGGCTCGTATGACATGGCATGCAAGCACGGCTGCGTGTATTGCTATGCAAATCCGAAAATTTAGAATCAAGGAAATACGCGGTTGCCTTGAAGAATTCGGTAACATCTCTTTTAGACGATAAAAATCTGGTTATTTAAACGTCAATAATGTTATTGCGACCCACGATATTTCTCGGTAAAAGCGGCAAAGGTTTTAAATATGTTAAAATGAACTCTATATTTAATTTGTCGCAAATGAATTATAGTTCGACATTTTCGATTGATAAAGGTGAATTTTGATGAAAGGAGCAATCTTGTTAGGTCTTCTTGTTTCATTTATCGGTATGATGTTCCTCCCATATGTATTTGGACTCATTTCCATCCCAACGATCTTTAGCGGCTATTCGAGTATAATCAATGATTTACCGACTTCTTTGCCGTCTTTGATAACGCCTGCATTCGTCCCGTTCCCGAATCCCTTTTCGTTGCTGGGGGCCTTAGTGAGTGGTGGAATGAATCCGAATATCATTGGCCTCTTTTACCCGGTCCCGCCTACCAACGCATTCCTTTATTTCTTGCCTTCAATGCTTGCCTGGCTCGTCGGGGGAATATTGGCAGCATTGTTTTCCCAATCGGCAAAAAAGGGCATCATTTCAGCCATCGTACTCGTTGTCATTGATTTCCTGGTTTACTTGTTGATGAACCTTTTTGCTGGCGGGACATTAATTGGTAATTCAAGTGCTGCGATTATCAATACTGCAGACCTGGGTACTTTTTTAGGCGGGAACATCATCACGCCAGTGGTTTTCGGCATCATTGGTGGTTTAATCGGTGGATTCATCAGCCGGTTTGCATTTGGCCCCGAGGAAATTTAAATTAAGATTTTCTTTGGTAAAACCACATTCTCTATTCTTTTATCTTCCTTTTTTATGCCGCTTTTTCGCCATGATCACGGTTGTCGTTTCATTTAGCCACGCTACAAGAGAAAAAATGCAGTACGAGGACCAGAAGAGTAAAGATTCACGTTTTTTTAACTTTCTTTCCAGAGTCATTCTCGCCCCGGACGATCTTCTCGTATTTTCGAACAGAATTCGCCGCGATCTTGCATCCAGGGCCAACCACGCACTCGGTGAGTTGCACGTTGTCCATGATGGTTGATCCGGTGCACACGATTGATTCCGTGATTTTACAATTGGCACCGATTTTCACGTTCTCCCAGATCACGCTTTTATCGATTACACAATTATCGCCGAGAACGCAATTGTCATCCAGCACGCTGAGTGCTTGGATAGTCACGTGCTTACCAAGTTTCAAGTTATTGCCGAGAAACGCGGGTTTTTCGAGAATACAACCTTCACCACATGTAGGATAGGCCTCATACCATAACCCGCCATCGTGCTCTTGACCACGAGGCGTCACGGGCCAACCGTACTTGCGCAAGAGATCCCAATTAGCCCATAAATAAGGCCTCGCTTGCCCGACATCCATCCAATAATACGTTTCCACGAACCCATAAATCGGATACTTGTTTTCGAGCAAAAAACGGAAGACATGCTTCCCGAAATCCATTAATTGGTTTTCATTTCGCAAGATTTCGAGTATTTCATAATTGAACGCGTAAATGCCCGTGTTGATCAGGTTCGTGTGCTGGTACAAGTCGGATCGCTGGATGATCGAACTCACGTATAGCTCTTCGCTATTTGGCTTTTCTAAAAAGGTGTGGATTCGCTTGTCAGAATCAAGAACCACGACACCATACTGCGTAGGCTCATCGATGGTTTTCATTGACATTGTTGCAAATCCATTTTTTTGAACATGATAGTCCAAGAATTGTTTTAAATGAAGATTCGTGACGATATCGCCCATGGAAACTAGAATATTCGAGCCTTCAGGGATGAGATCGTCAACTTTCCTCAGTGCATCTGCCGTGTCCTTTGAATCGACATTCGGGACCTGGATATTCAAGTCGCCGAGGCGAGCAGGATTGTTTAACCAATCATTATCCATGTGATCCCTGATCTTTTCACCAAGATGCCGGACCACGATGATGATGTCCTTTATTCCCGCGTATCGAAGGTGATCGATCGCGTAATCAAGCATGGGCTTGCCACAAACGCGAACGAGCGGTTTAGGAATTTCCGCGGTTAACGGGAAAAGCCTCGTTCCGGCACCCCCAGCAAGAATCACGCCAGTCCACTTCTTCGAATTGTCCGGCAAAGGATGTTCACCCACAACATACCATAATAGACAGAAATTCTTTTTGAAGTTTTCTTGAGAACCTTGATTCTACCCGTGATCTCGCTGGAGAAGTTCTACGAGCCCTATCAAGGGAATAAAAAAGTTTCTTGGTCGAAACTTGATTTCATACGATATTTCATTTAATATGCGTTGCAAGGTGTAAAAACGCAATAACCATGGGTCAAGATCGTGAAAACCTTGATAGGATTCGATGATCGCTTCTCGAACTTTCGTTTCCCAGGAATTCAAAGCTTCGATCATTCGCGGCAAACGATCGAGAATTACGGGGTCAGGGATTGAAAAAACTATTTCCGGCGCCCGGATCGAGTCATGTTCTGGTAAAAAGAGCAGAGGATATAAAAGTGAAAAGTTAGCGTCGTTGCTCGCGTCCATGTTAAAGAGGGTCTCGATCGTGCTCTTCAACGCGGCAATTTTAATGTACGATAGCGAGCGCACGAGCGATGCGATGTCTTTTTCCACGTGATACAGATCAACGCGCTCGTACCATGGAATTTGGGGATCCCCTTCTAGATCCAGCACGACAAATTCCTGGTCTTGTTCCACGAAAATGAATTGGCCCATGTGCAAATCTTGATGGATGTATTGCCGGGGCGCTTCCGTGAAGTGATTTTCCGGGGGTATCAATTGCTTCGATATCGAGGTGAAATCCATCAAGCGAATTAACCATGACCGTGCACTTGAAAATGACCTTGAAAGTTCCACGAGTTCATTGTTTTCTTTCAAGAACGTGCAAGCCACGGAAAGCTGGTCCTTGATCTTGACAATCATTTTCGATCGTTGGGATTTGACAAGATCAAGATCATCCTCCCTTGAACCAAGAATGGCGTGAAATTTCGCAACCGAGTTCCCCAATTTTCTTGCTAATTCAAGGACAGCATCCATTCCAGTATCATCGCCCGTCTCATTGAAAAGCCTAATAGCAGAATTCCAGAAAGGTGCCCCGCCATCGCTATTTCCAGGGATAAACTTGAAAATGTGGACGAATGGATAAAAGTTGCTGGCTTCCTTGTGCAGTTGAGCTGTTCCGGCAACGACATCCTCGTAAAAGCTTTCTTGGTTGGTGATATTGAATAATTTACGCATGAATTCTTGCTGATAATCACAAGCTGCCATGATTCGAGCGAAGGATTCAAAACTGCTGCTTAGCAAGTCATTCAAGAATCTTGCCGTGTTAAATTGAATGCGGGGATAAAACTTCACGATGAAGTCAAGATCGGGAACAGATTCGATCTTGAAGCGCATGACGATGTTGGTCGTATTGCTATCCCCGAGGAAACTAACATCATAATCGTTCTTGCCTAATGTCTCCCCGCTCGATATGGCCGCTTGAAATGCCGGATCCAGGAATGTCATGTCCAGATCTTTGTTTGAATAATCGTTCGAGAGCATGAACCGGCAAACATCCTTCCAGAATGATAGATTTCTCGTGGAGATTTGCACCGTGGACACGACGTCGTTCTGAAAATGAAACACGCCAAGGAGATCGATTTCAGATGGAATTGCAAAAATATCAGCGCGATTGATCTCGACTATAACGGGAATCGCAAACATCGCGCTAGTTTCCATGGACGATTTGCATACTTGCACGATGATGAAAGCTTCCAAAACGCCTGAATGATCGTCCAGGTTCATCGAAATTTCATTGACGACGATGGAATTGATGACTTGCAATTCACCATCTTTAAGTTCCACCCCGGAAAGCCCGGACCACCGAAATTGGTGCAAGCATCCTGTGAAAAAATTGGTGGTCCATGACATTTCAGTAATCTGATCAATCGTGAAATCAGATTCGGAGAAGAATTCCAAGACCAGTGATGCCATTCGCGATTCAGCTTTCCTCTTTTGAAATCTCCATCATTGCATTTCGCATATCTTCTGCCACGACGAGCGGGCTGATGCGCACGACGCGCATGGAATCGGCCATCTCTGCCCCGCCAATGGTTTCGAAGGGAATGAGGTCAAGGAACATGTGGAAATAGGATTCATAACCATACGGTTTCGTGTTAAATATCAGGTTTCTATTTTGTTCGATGCCAAGCTTGGTCATGGCTTTGCTCGTGAGCTGCAACAACTTGGTCAAATCAGCGATGTGGTATTCTTTTAAATCATCAACTTGCTCAATGTGTTCCCGGGGACACAGGCGAAGGTGAAAATTCCGCAATGGGCTTCCGGAGCTGAATAATATCCAATAATCCGAAACGGCAATGACCCTGTTTCCCGATTCATGCTTGGATTGGCATAAATGACACGAGCCCTTCTTTTTCATCTCTTCAAATGCCTTGAGAATGTTTTCCATGCGGGATCCATGCCCGTCGTCGACGAGGTCCATGTAGACTTGAGCGTGTAATCGAGGCACGGAACCTCCTGCTTGGCTTCCAATGTTAAAAAAAGGAGATACAGGGATAAAGTGTATATCCTTGGATTCCTCAACCACATACTTGATTCCTTCTATCATGGAAATAAATAGTGCCGATAAGGCATCCGTGCTAATGTTTTCAATGTTTTCGGCATAATCCCTCGTGGTGGAGATCAAGTTAACACCCATGGCAATTTTCGCGTTTTCATCGAGGTTTTTTTCGATATAACTCTTGATTTCTGGATCCATCACGCGACACATTGCCGGAAACTTGTTGATGAAAGTGATTGCTTGTTCGTCCGTCCTTTGAATGCAAGGTTCTACCGAAAACGGGTTGTTTAACCGATTTTTCCCATCACAAATCGTGATGGAATACGCGTCGCCAATTTTTTGGCCATTTTCATCGAGATAATCCTTTGCGTCGATAGTAGCCTTGAATAAATCGATAAAGTTCTCGTCCTTTCTTTGGGGTACGTTGCGCCGTTGAAGGAATTGGTTAACGCGTTCGGAGCGGATAGGAGAAATATAAGAATATTGGCCGTGTTTTTTCAATAACGTGACCGTGTGCCCGGATTGCATGAGCTCGATTGCTTGCGAACCGAGAGGATCCCATCGTTTGAGTGGAACGTTCTTGAGATTGTAAAAATTATACCGGGAAATGATTCCAAAATGCATGAACGGGATTTTTTCCAATTCAAGAACGGGCACTTGTTCTTTAGGGCTTCCGGATTCGGCCATGTGCTTTTCACATTTCTTATTTGCCAGAACTAATTTTCACGTTTATCTTGAATTCCGTTTCGGAGGGCAAGAACACCATGCCGATACCTTCGAATTTCGATTGGTAATCATCGGTATTCATGCGAGAATACGTGTCGTGGGAATAGGTCCAGACCCGGCACAGGCACGAGAATTCAAAATCAAGCACGAAACCGTCGCCAGGTTCCGTGAGGCTAAACGTCGACGCCTCGAAATCCATGCCATCGAGCGGATTTCCTTCACCATAACCGTGATTTAGGACGAAGTCCTTAGGCTCGCTGTTGAAATATATCGGGAAGTCGACAAGAAACGCGTAAGTCTCCAGGAAATCGGCCGGAGTATCCAGGATCCGGTACCGTACCTGAATTTCACGAGTATCTTCCTTGAGCATCAATCGTTTTTCAACGGTGATGTCCGCATCGCCCACCCTTGCGCATCGCTTCAAGTTCACCTGGACCTTGATGCCATCAGAATCATACGTGTCTACCTTGTAGGCGCCGGTCGAAAAATCGCCCAGGGATTCAAACTTGTTCTTGCGAAACTCGTCTGGCTGGAGACCTTGCCTTACCACGTAATCACGCATCGCAACCTTCCGATGCTCGTCGAATGCAAGATCCTGGTCATTTCCACCAAAATGATAGGCTTCTTTCCAGCGAGCAAAGGTGTTCATGAGATTATACGATTTCTCCTTGAAATCGAGTTCGAATAGGGTGCCACCATCTTCGGGGTTAATGTATGCGTTGAGATAGGAAGTCTCGAGCAAAAATTGGTCCAAACCGCTGTATAAAAACGATGTCGCGTGAACGCGCGGTGTTGGCGAACGCCGCTTGACCGCCTTGATCAATTCTTGCACCTTCTTTTCAGCCTCGATCGCGTGCTTGTAAACGGAATGGCGCAAGAAGCTAAAATACACACCGCCGAACTGCCCATGCCAATAAGAATCATTGGCTTCACTCATGTACAGTTCCTTCCACGCATCCGCGACGCCGAGCTTGTCGCCGGTCTCGATCTCATATCTTGAAATCATGTCATGCACGTACAAGGTTTTCTTGTGCATATTGTTTGCTTCGGGGTACTTGACAAGGTATGATCTCCAGAATCCGCCCTTCACGAATCGACCGAGATCGAGATCCGGATCGACGTTGAATTCGTTATTCTTCATTTTTTCCCTGATGATCTCGAGCTTGCGCCTCGATTCCGTGGGAAGCACCCATTCCTCCATTTTATCATATGATGAATTCGGTAGATAGATCAATCCCCGAGGCCGATATTTTTTCAGGCAATCCGACAAAGTCAACGAGTTTATCCATTCAGTCGTGTCGATGAACTTGAAAAATTCCTCGACGAATGGCCCTTCACCTTCGTGACCCTGGACGTAACATAATTCGTGCGTCGTTCCCCATGCGCCGAGCTTTTCAGCATCGGCCATGTAAATCACGATGCGATCGCCTGCCTCGTTCTTTACCTGGCTAAGATAATCCCTCAATTTCCAAACAGGTTGCCAGGGAGCAATATACCGCGCAGGTTCATTAATGGGAAAAACGTATATCATCGAACCGGAATCTTCGGTAGTGTAATAGTAATATGTATCGGCTTCCTCGAAGCCGCAAGAACGAAAATGGTTGTCATCAAGAATGACATATTGCAAGCCGGCCTTGGAAATTATTCTTGGCAACGACGGTTCCCAGACGCGCTCAGCAAGCCACATACCTTTTGGCTGAATACCATAATCATTCTTGAGCTTTTCATTGAGCATCTTGATTTGTCCGAGTTTATCATCATCTGGAATGACCGGTAGAATCGGCTCGTAATATCCGCCGCTGATAAGTTCCACACGACCATTACTACAGAGATCCTTGACATCTTTAAGGTATTCCGGATGCACTCGTTCAAACCAATCCAGCATCGAACCAGTGAAATGCAAAGTGAGTTTTACATTAGATTTCTTAATCTCTTCCATTAATGGAAGATAGCAGATGTTATACACGTTTTCGATGACTTCGTCAAAATTATCAACGGGTTGGTGGAAATGCAAAACGACAGGAAAATTTACCGTCTCCAAGATTATTTTCACCTATCTATTAATCAAATCCTTTTACATCAATCGCAGGGTCCATTGTTGGGGCAATTTTTTCTACAAAATATTTTATACCATATGGAATGGCCAGGAATTCGCTGAAGAAATTATCGATGTCGGTGATATCATAGCGCATATCCGCACTTACATAAATGTTGTCTTGATCATCAATGTCATAATTGATTTCTGGCAATTCATGAATGGCGCGAAGTAACTTTCGAAATAATTGAACCAAATAACTGGGGTCGTCACATTTTCCTTCGGGCAAATCCGTACTTTTAACGATCAAACTCGTAACGACGATCCATTTATCATTGAGCGAGATCGTGGGCTTGAAAAGCAACCCGTCGATCTCGTATGGAACGATGAGTGTTTGTTCGTCAATTACCTCGTAATTCAAGTTCCTTTTTTCCAAAAATTCTTGTATCTTGGAAATTGAGTTTTTTATTGGTTCAGTCTTTGTCGGGGTCTCTTTGTTTCGGCTAGTTTTCGAAACCGTGCCTTTTATTTCCGCGCTCTTTTTTGCCACGCGATTCACCTTGCGCTTGCTATAAGCTCATGGACTACTATGCTTTTTTCCTTTAATTATCTTGTCAAGTATTGGTATTATTTCTCGTGATCGATCCTATCAAGTATTGTTGCAGCCATGGTGTTTTTTTCATCACCGGGAGCAAGGCTTTCCAGTTTATCGAGCATATTTTTCAATTCATCACGCGTTTCCATGAATTTTTCACTTCCTGGATTTAAATAACGTAATCTACTAGCTTTTACCATGAATTCAAGAATCAGCCCGCCATGGCGGGAAACCGGCATGGATTCTGGATCGTTCACGATGATCCTAGTTGATTCAAGCGAGAAGACGCCTCGCCGTGAAGATCCTTGCGATTCCAAGGAAAGTTCGTCACGAATAGATTCATTCCGTATGGAAATCACTCTTGCTTCCACGTAATTCTTTATGTCAGGGATAACAGGGGCATCGATGCTATTTGCTTTGCTCACGATTTTCACGACATTGACAATTTGGTCTTTTAATTCTTCGTGAAAAGCAAGAAAATAATATTGCAACTGGTGATACCCAGGAAAATGGATCGTGCATTCTTTTTGCCTTGATAACTCTGCATACATTTTTGCCGTAGGAAAAATTCTCGACTCCAGCTCGTACTTCTCGCCATCATGGATCCCGAGCACCCGGACCCCGATCGGCGCGTGATGAGGTAAGCCATCGCGATCATACACGGAAAACAACGCTTCATACACGTGATGCAATTTCAAGTCAAAAGCGTTCTTATTTTTTATTTTTTTCATCCGAATCTCTACATTGCGCGTGATTTTAACGGGCTCGTTCAAGCAAGAAATTTATTATTCTTGAAAATAGATTAATATTCGAGCATTTATACTTCAATTAAAAGTCCAGATCATGGTTGAATTCATACTAATTCCTCCCGATCAAAAATGGGATAAAAAGGTCATCAAACTCGCTAATGAGTACAATGATCTTGTTAGAAAATGGCAATTAAAGAATGACAAAAAAGCGGAAGAGAAAATAAGGGATTTCATCATCAAGATCGAGGACAGCATGATAAAGGAAACAAATGACAAGATCAAAAAAGACCACGCGTTCATGATCCAGCTCATCGAGGAACGTCATCAAGGTATGGATCTTTTCACGCCCGAGGCCCTTGTCCTGGAAGAACACATGCTTGGACGTGGCACAAGCGACGAGGAACTCACGTTCAAGGAGATGGGCTCGACCGAAACAGCTCCCACGTCTCAACAGCCATTTGATATCCAAAGCATCGACTTGACTAAAATTGATCTGCTAAATTTGGAAAAAATTACGCCTGACGATCTCGAAAAATCGGATCAAAAATGCGCGTACGGCGATGGGGAGATTCTCGACGAGCACGGGAACGTAGATGGCGAAATCTGGCGCTGCAAGGGATGCAAGACCGTGTATCACGAGAATTGCTTGCGAGTGTGCCTGCTCATGAAAGGCTCGTGCCAGATCTGCGACGTGAATTTCTTGCCACGCAAATAAATTTCTTCAAATTTCCATGAGGTTAGCACCATGAAAATCGTGTATGCAATAAGTAATTGGATATATGGCACGGAACCGCTCGAAAAAGCATTCCAGCGACTCCAAAAATATCACTACGACGCCATCGAGTTGATGGTAGAGGATCCCGAAACCCTCGACCTGGATGCAGTCAAGTCGTACATGGACCAGTATAGTATGCCCGTGAGCTCGATTTGCACGAAGATGACTGGTGCCGCGGATGCAGCACACAAGCGGAACCTGATCGACGAGGATCCCGAGGTACGCAAGAACACGCTCGACTACTTGAAATCGTGCATGACCATCGGGGAGCAACTCGGCGCAAGGCTCGTGCTCAGCGTGCCATCTGGCGTGGCAAACGTCACGGATGGATGGACCGAGGAAACCCAGGCAAGATGCGTCGACTCCTTGCTGGAACTTGGCGATCATGCCAACGAGACGGGGAGTATCATGTTCGCCATCGAACCAATCAACCGGTACGAGAATTCGTTCTTACAACGCGGGGAGCAAGCTCTCCAGCTTCTTGAAAAATCAAATCACCCGAAAATCAAGATGATGCTCGACTTTTTCCACTGCAATATCGAAGAAAGCAATAACGGTGATGCGATCCGGGCAGCCGGTAAAAATCTCGTTCACTGCCACGTCGCGGATTCGAACAGGAAAAGCACGGGTCGCGGGATGACCGACTGGTTCGGGATCATGCGCGCCTTGAAGGACATTGATTTTAACGGCTCGATGGCATGCGAGCCTCTACCCCCGACTGCGGCGGATGTCTATGCGAGCCAATCTTCCGAGCGGCCGGAAGCGGATCAATATGCCGAAGAATGCATCAAGTACTTGCAATTAATCCAATCGTTGATCTAGTCCTTTTTTTTAATTGATTGAAAAATGTACGTGATTTGGAAAGCATTCACTTTTCTATGATGTTTTCTTCGATGTTTTTCCCGAAATGGCGGCCGCGTTCACCGGTCAAGTGTGCCATGACCTTGTTTCCCAACTGTAATTTTGACACGGAAATTTGCTTGCCGTCTTCGTTCACGAGGCAGATGGTTTCTGCATTCTGGATGATCGCTGATATCGTCTCATTTCCTGAAGTGCCTTCGACAAGCAACATCGGGCGTGTTTCGATCTTGACCCGTCCCACGCGCGTAGCCCGCGTGTGCCCTTGCCAATCGACGATCATGACCGGTTCGCCAGCCTTGAGCTCGGAAAGATACGCGGTCTTGTTACCAGCACGTAGCGTGTAGGAATGCACGGCGCCCGCGTTCACGCGAAACGGACGCGCATTCACGAATTCCGTATCGGCAATCTCGCCGTGGACGAGAAAAAAACCACGCGCGTGATTCCCAATGAGCATGCCTTCCCCTTGGGATAGCATAGAAATCGTGTCCACGCACACGCGATCACCAGAACCAACATCTTCAATGCGGGAGATTTCCACGGTTACCATGTCGACCTTCTCCATGGCAGACACGAGACCCTTCCACTTGGCGAAGTCAAACGATTCGATTGTTTGCTCGGTGGCATCAATGACATGATACACGCCATCGACGCCGACTTGCAATGTTTCGAAAAATAGCCGGGCTTCATCGATATCCTTAACCTTAGCACAAAGCAACGCGTTCTTTTTTTGGAACCCAGCGATCAAGTTTTCGAGGGGAATGACTTTCCAATCCGTGGCCTCGACAAGCACGAGATCCACGCCTTTATCAACCAGATCGAGCACTCGTTCCTCTTCTTCCTTTGAACCCAGGCTCAGCATCACGCATTTCTTTAGATTGCTCGAAAGAAAAATGTTCAAGACGTTTTCGTCACCAAGGCCTGCCATATCATCGAGAAACACGTATTCAGGATCGATGCTTGCATCAGGCGACACGATCTCGACTTTCCCGAGCATGCGGATCCTTTCCACGTCCGTAGCATCGCGCAACACGAACGTCGTGAAACCTGCCGTGATCGCCTCGATATAAAATGGTTTTGTCGAGTCCCAATCACCCACGATTTCCAGGATGACCATTTTTTCCTTCATTATTTTTCCCCCTTTGCTGTTTCGGCGTCGCTCGTGAACAAGTCATCGAACAACGATTCTTGCTCGGCCCGCTTGCCTGCGATGGCTTGATCTTTCTTCATGATCTCGGTAAGGAGCATCGAATAATATTGCGTTGCCTGATCGAAGTATTCTTCCGATTCCGCGATCACGCTCTTGTCTTGAATGTTATCGATGATGCCAAGCCTTGCATTAAATGCTGCGCGCAGCAGCAACTCGCCTCCCTTGTGGATCATGTTCGGCGACCACATGGGCCGCGCGCTTGCCCACCAGAATTGGCAAGAGTGCAAGCCACGGTCGAGAAAATATCGTGCGGTCGTGGCTTCCTGGATATCTTTCGATCCCGTGTTTGCTTCGAGCAAGTAGACGAGTTCCAACACGTTTTTCAAGAACTTGAACTGAACACGGTGCACTGGATTGTCCGGGTGATTCCACAATGGATACGGCGTGTTGTCATCGAGGTCTCCTTGCGACGTGCTCCAGCTCGAAGACGTCAATCGAATCTTTCCGCCAACGGGAAAATGGTTAGGAAGGTCGGATATCCAGCACAGCTCGATCTCCTCGTCGTCGACTGCCTGGCGCAATGCTGCCTCGAGAAAGGTTCGCTCGTAGTTCGGAACATGATGCCCGAACGTCTCGCCATCTTGCGCCGTGATGATGTAATGCGGCGTGCTATACAATATCTTGAGCTTATCGATGAAAAAATCAACAGAAATCTTTTTAAAAGAAATCTCGTTTGAAATGACGTCATCCCTGAAGAATAATAATAATCCATCCTGGTTCTGGTAGATTTTGTCGTAAGGCCATTCCGAAGAGCAAGCGATGCCGCTCGATATCACCCACTTATATCCTTCCCCGTGGAGCAGCGTTGCAATGCCGGGGGATATTGCCATTTCCGGGGGAAAAAACCCCGATTTCTCCCAGCTGGAAAAGGTCTTCTTCAAGTCGTTTTCCTGGAGCGAGATCTGGTGGAGTACTTCTTGCTTGGGGATGAGCGGGAGAATGGGATGAAACTTGCCAGAGCCAACGATCTCGACCTGGCGGTTATCCACGAGTTCCTTTAGCATATCGACCGTGCGACTCAAGCCATGATCGTTGAGCAAATCTAAAAGAATCATGTTAACATTAAACGTGATCTTGAAGTCAGGATTATCGAGCAACATCCTGAATAGCGGTTCGTAACAACTCTTGTTGATTTCCTTGAGCACGTGGACATCTTGGGTTGGTGGTTGGTAAAAATGTAAAAACGGCGCCCAATGACATGTTTTGCCAGACATTCGGAAATCCTCGATTCCTTCAAAGAGTACTTCGTTTTGCTCCCAAAAAATTTTTGGCGCTTACCGCCAAAAGGAACCAAATTTTTCCAAATTTCCGAAAACGAAGGGCATGTCTTCGCCCGAATGCCCCAGATATTTTTTTCATGGATATTTTAAGAATCACGCGTGTTTCTTGGTATAGCATGTCTGCCAAGAAATCACCCCAGCAGCAACCCTCGGGAGCTGTGACAATTGCACTGGATGAGGCGAGAATACGGACAATCGCCTACCTATTATTCGAGCAAAAAAAATCCTATAATGATTATATTTGGATGCTTGCCGAGGCTGAATTGAAATTGAGCAAGGCTCTTGTCGAGCCATTGAAAGCCGGGCAAGCAATCGTTCGCATCATTCCATCGAAGATCATCGTCGCGCCAGCACAAGTAGACATCAATAAACGCGCGGAATCCTTGGCCAAGGAAGGCATCAAGATTCAAGATATTCATTGGTTCATTGCTATCCGCAATTTCATCATCGAGGAAGCTAAAAACCAGAAATAAATGTTGCCGGACCTGTTTCTTGTCTCGTCCAGCTTCCTCATCGAGAGTTCTCGTTCTTCTCGACATTTTCGAAAAAACGGGACACCGACGCGTAAAGATGTCCCGGACTATCCTTTATGGAACATATGTTCCTCAATATCCACGGGGCAAGCAATCGTAAAACCTTATCTTTCTTGAATCTCTCGTCGGCGAGAATTATGGCACCATGATCCTCCAGCGTTCGTATTGGCCGCCCGCAGGCTTGGTTCGCCTTTTGGACGGCAGGAATCTCGTACGCGAGCGGCCATCCCTTGTTTCCTTCGAATGCAGCGACGTAGTACGCGATCTTTTTCTTGACACGTTCGCCAAATATACGGCGAATGGAACGAGTTTGTGGAATCGCACGTGGGGGGGGTCTGGTGCTGACGGTGCTTATGGTGTTTCCGTGGATCCGGCCGGGAATATCTGCATAGCGGGAACGGAAAACAGCACGGGAGCTGGAGGCAATGATGCTTTCATTACTAAGTACGCGGCAAATGGTACCCAACTCTGGAATCGCTTGTGGGGTCATACCGGCGATGATTGGGGGTATGCCGTTACCACGGACGGGGGCAACAATGCATACTTGGCTGGATACACGAACAGTACAGGCAAGGGAGGCTATGATGCCTTTCTCGCCAAGTACGCGTCGAATGGCACGCAACTCTGGAATCGCACGTGGGGTTATGCCGGCGATGATGAAGCGCAAGGCGTTGCCGCGAGTGCCAGTGGAGATGTGTTCCTGGCTGGTTTCACGAACAGCACGGGCCAAGGAGGCTATGATGCCTTTCTCGCCAAGTACGCGTCGAATGGCACGCAACTCTGGAATCGCACGTGGGGTTATGCCGGTACCGACATGGGATATGGCGTTGCGGCTGATGCATATGGGAATGCCATCATCGTGGGTGGGACGTATAATAGCAAGACTTCTAGCCGGGACGCGTTCTTTGCCAAGTATGATGCCAGCGGCACGCAACTCTGGAACAAGACATGGGGTGCGCAATACGATGATGCGGGAACTAGCGTAGCCGTGGATGCAAGGGGGAATGTTACCATTGCGGGATTCACCTTTGTTTTACCGTATGGTTATTGTGCATTCCTTGCCAAGTATAGCATGATGTACCTTCCTTATTCCCCGTCGCTGAACCCCATCACACCGAGCTTGAGCCGCAATGGCACGCTGTCCTTGTCTTGGACACCGACACCCGCGGCGACGTCTTACAAGCTTTACCGGTACACGAGCACCATCACGACGATCAACGGCTCAGTGACGCCACTCGGCACGTTCCTAACCACATTTACGACAAATACATTGACGAATAACGGCAAGTATTACTACGTCGTGACGGCGGTGAACGCGAGTGGAGAATCGCCCATTTCCAACTGCGCGAGTGGCATCGTGGCGATCGCGCTCGGCTTGACCAATTGTTCGGTAACCCCCGCCCAAGGCAAGCCTTCGACCAATTTTATATTCTGGACAAATTATTCCAGCAGCGCGGGCACAGCGCCATCCTACATTCGCGTCGTCATCAATGGCGTGGCGCATGGCATGACTTTCCAATCGGGTTCTTACGCCACGGGCGCTCTTTATTCTTACAGCAATAATACCTTGGTCGAAAGGGGTTATTCGTTTTATGTCACGTGCTCCGATGGCGTTCGGGTAAACACGACAAGCACAGTCCCAGGCCCGCTAGTCGATGGCACACCCCCTAACAATCCGGCGAGCCCATGCGCACAAATCATCGGTGTCACGGCAAATGGTACATGGCAGCATGCAGTGAACAATCCGACGTTCACGTGGAGCGGCGCCTCGGACACGGGTTCTGGTGTCGCCAGGTACTTCTATTACTGGGGAACCTCGGCGACGGGCACGGCGGGCACGAGCACCACCACGACCACGTTCACCCCGCCTGTCACGAGCGAGGGCATCCACTATTTGCGCGTGATGACCCAGGACGCTGTCGGCAACGACGCATCGTGGGTCACGCTCTACGTGTTCAAGTACGATAGCACTCCACCGAGCAATCCGACGAGCCCGTGCGTGCAGACCAACGGCACCACGACGAACGGGACCTGGCAACGATTATTGAGCGAACCAACCTTCACGTGGAGCGGCGCCTCGGATACGGCGTCAGGCGTTGCACGATACTACTATTACTGGGGGACGTCAATTGCCGGAACATCGATATCCTTCGTAACTTCGCAAGGCTTTGATCCTCCCACGATCACGGCAGGCGTCTATTACCTACGGGTGATGACTCAAGACGTCGCCGGCAACAACGCGTCGTGGATAACACTATACGTGTTCAAGTATGATAACGTGGCACCAAGTAACCCGACAAGCCCGTGCGTGCAGACCAACGGCACAACGACGAGCGGGACATGGCAAACATCCGTGAGCCAACCCAGTTTCGCGTGGGGCGGCGCTTCGGATGTCGGTTCGGGCATCGCGAGGTACTTCTACTACTGGGGTACGTCCGCGACTGGAACATCGACGTCTTCGGTCGCCACGCCAGCATACAATTCCTCCCCAGTCATTACCGGCACGTATTATCTCCGCGTGATGACGCAAGATGCCGCCGGCAACAACGCGTCGTGGGTGACACTCTACGTGTTCATGTACAACAGCACGACGCAAGGCAATCCAAGCCCGTCGCCTCAACCGAACCCGCTGCTAAATCCCGTGACGCTTGGCATTATTGGTGCGGTCGCTGTCGGCATCGTAATCGTGGCCGTTACTGTTGATATCTCGAGAAAGCGCAAGGGGAAAAGAAAACCGTCGGACTTGCCGCGACTCTCAAAGAAATTTGGCGAGACGAAGTAATGTGATGATTCCTTTTACCGTTTCCAATTTTTTTCAACATTATACTTACGTGTTCTACCTTGTTAATTCCCGTGGTTTAAAGGGACACGTGAGCAATGATATCGTGACGTGATGGCCATGCAAGAGATTGATGATGGACTAGAAGGAGAGCAATCCGAGGAATTGCAGTCAGCAGATGAGGAAGTGAAGGAGCACCGTGGCACGCCGCTGGCCGCGAAGGAATGCGATGCGTTGGATGCACTGGAGGAGGCCGGGAAATGTCATCTTATTAAGACGAATATAACAGAGAAGTACAAGTTTCCAATTGGATTCATTGTTGATGGCATTCACGTCGTTGAGCTGTATCTCCGTGATCATGTAAAATTGGAAGAACTTCCTAATGCCATTGGGAACTTGGCTTTTTTGCAAATCTTGAAGATAGATGAAGAAAATTTAACCGTGTTTCCCGATTCGATGGCGAGATTAACTTCACTCGTATACTTGAAATTAAGGTCGAGAGCATTGACATCGCTTCCAGACGTGATCACGCGGCTTAAATCCCTTCGATCGCTTGATTTAGGTTCGAATGTTTTCACATCGCTTCCCGAATCATTGGAGAACTTGGATTCGCTTGTTTCTTTCTCTCTCCATGGAAATAAATTGACGACATTTCCAGACGTGATCACGCGGCTTAAACCCCTTGAGACCTTGGACTTGGAAGCGGTCAAGATCACTTCTCTCCCCGATTCTATAGACCAATTGCAATCGCTGCAAAAATTGGATTTATCGTATATCGGTCCCATCACTTTACCCGAGACCTTTAGGAATTTGATCGCCTTACGAGAACTAGATTTGGGTCATAATGGGCTTACATCATTCCCCTCCGCGATTTGTGATTTGCCGAATCTCGAAATCTTGTCAGTGCGTGAAAACGGGTTACGGTCATTGCCAGAATTCATAGGCAATCTTGCAACATTGAGAAGATTGGACTTGAACAACAATGACTTGACATTGTTACCGGATACGATTGGAACATTGAAGGCGCTTGAGACGTTAGATATTGCGAATAACGACTTGATACATTTTCCAGATAGTCTTGGTGAATTGTCTGCGCTTCAATTTCTGACTGCATATGATAACAAGCTACAAGTTTTGCCAGAAACAATTGGATCTCTTGTTTCTCTAAAGATATTGGAATTGCAAGATAATCAGTTGTCTGACCTTCCTGGTACCTTGGACCAATTATCGTCGCTGCAAACGCTCGCGCTTGATGCTAATGATTTTTCGACGCTCCCCGACGTTGTCACGCGAATGCCATGGTTATACAATCTTAGCCTTGACAATAACCACATTACCGTCATCCCCGATGCGATCGGAAATTTGGTGAGACTCGATCATTTGAGCGTCGAATCTAATGGATTGGCAATTCTACCAGAACAAATCGGAGAATTAAAGGTGTTGAAGAAATTGAAATTGCGAGGCAATCCGTCACTTTGCTTATCCGAGGAAATGCTATCGTGGACGAAGGAGTTGGAGAAGCGAGCACGCGACCAAGTATTGATAATCAATGGTCCTCCACCACCACGAAGACGGTCTCGTTGGCACTTTCTGAATGGAGTATATACCTTATTCATGGACCCAAAGCCGGGAATTCCTTAGGAGAAAATCTGGGAAAGATTTTCGAGAGCTTAGCGAGAAAGTTCGTCCTTCTTGACCTTCTCAAAAAATCGCGAGATAGACGTGTACAGGTGGCCAGGAATATCCTTGATGGAACAAACATTTCTCAAGATCCATGGCGCCAGTAGCCGCAAGATTTTTTCCTTCTTGAATCGCTCATCGGCGAGAATGATGGCCCCGTGATCCTCCAGCGTACGTACCGGCCGCCCGCAGGCCTGGTTTGCTTTTTGGACAGCTGGTATTTCGTATGCGAGCAACCATCCTTTATTTTCTTGGAATGTAGCGTTGTAATATTCTATTTTTTTCCTAATTCGGGGTGTCGGCGTCGCGTAAGGTACGCCGATGACCATTACAGCATTCATCTCGCCATGAGGAAAGTCCTCGCCCTCAGAATTCCGTCCACCGGTGACGCCGAGTAAGACAGCGCCGCTCGATATACGGGAGTATTCTTTGTATTGGTTTATTAATTCATCGTTTTCGGACGATTTCATCCCTTCTTTTTCCACTACTGGAATCTTGTCGATTTGTCGCATTGCATTTTCAAACCCTGCGTCTTTGATACCTTTCAGCACGCTATAGGATGCACAGAACGCTGCCGAATTCTTTGGCGTGGCTTGGGCCATCTCCACGATTTTCCGGAGATATTTCTTGTACATTTCTTGGTTCCGGCTTTCGATGCCGGTCGACACGCCTTCAAGGATGACCGATTTCACCTGGCTCTCGTCAAACGGCGAATGCATCTTCATAAAGGTAGGATCCGGAACCCGGCAAATCGCGGAATACGCTTCGGGAATGATCGTGCCCGATAAGGATATGGATGCATACACGTTGTCAAGAATGCTTTTTATTCCAACGAGTCCAGGGTCCAAACACACAGCTTCAAAGAAATGATTGAAAGAATATCTTGCTTTTTCCGTGGAGAAACAATGGTAGTAAGCGGCTTTATCCAGGGTTGAGTATTGCCATTCCGTCCAGAACCGGGCAACTGCCTTGCAGAACGAACGGGGATTTTTCCGGCCGGTTTCGAGCTTCTCTTTTTGAATTTGATCTCCTTTTTCATCCAAATCCTTGAGCACCTGCGCCAGGTTCATACCAATGCTCGCTTTAAGGCCGTCCACGATTTCCCTCGCATCGATTTCCATTTCATCTTGGGTATTGACCTTTCGTTCGTAATCATCGAATAAATCCTCTGTCATTTTCAAGAATTGATCGATTTGTCTTGTATCTTGGCGAGATGGAAAGTAATCTTGCAATTCTTTTCGCGCGTTGTTGATCGTGAATTTTCCTATTTTTAGTGAATGAATTTCTTCAGATAACGGTGGTAAATTGTGCGCCTCATCGATGATGAGCAAGATATCTTCAATGGCTGCGTCGATGGACTCGAGGAAATTCTCCTGGATCGAGGGATTGAAGAACCAGTTGTAATTGCACACGGCAACCTTTGCGCCCTTCAAAAGTGCTCGGCTAAAAAAATAGGGGCAGAGTTTCTTTTCGTTGCAAGCATTGATGATTTCGTCGGAATCAACAGCAAACTTGTGCAAGATGGATGCAGGTTCTTTATTCTCGCTTGTTAATTTTTGAAAGTTCTTGAAATAAACGCATTTGCCATCCTTTCGCAACTGGGAACAGACTGCTGATGCATCCCCGGGACTCAGCTCGTTCTCGCGGATTTGGTCCTTGAAACACATTTCACTTCTTCCGCGAAGGCTCACGCCCGTGAACTCGCTCGCGATCGTGTCCTTGTCCTCGACGAGTCCACGTTCCAGCAAGTGCTGATGGATGGCATCGAGCTCCTCGATCACGCGTGAATTTTGCACGTGCGTGCGGCAGCAGTACACGATCTTCAAGTCATTCTCCAAGGCAACGGGCAAGGCTGCTGACAATACAGATATCGTTTTCCCGAAGCCGTTTGGCGCGGACACGATCACGTGTTTTCCTGCACTTAGGATTTCATTGCTATTCAAGATGAATTCTTCTTGCTCGTTCCTGTAGGCAGGATACGGAAAAAAATCTTTCGGTCCAAGCATTACAATCCTTGAAATTAATCTTGAAATCGATGAATCTTAAAATTTATCTTGAATCTTGAAATTCATCATGATTCTTGAACTATATCAAGAGACATGGTGTCGGGGATTTCTGAACGCCGTGCACCCCAAAAATAAAATTGCCCTAACATGTTCATTTATCAAGTGAATCGGTAAACCGGGATTTTGATGTTTCGCGCGGAAAAAATCACGTCCATGGACGTGCTCTTTCACCATGACATCCTTGGCATGTCCATCATCACGGTTGTCGCATGCATCCTGTTTTTCAGCCAAAATTGGGGTTTCGGTGGCGTGTACATACTTTTGATTCCCGTTTGTCTTGGATTCTTCGCTTTTTATTTCAAGATTGCTGAAATAATGCATCCGAATACCGTGATACCGCAAATACCCTTGTACCAACACCCGTTCGGCGATGAATCATATTTACATAGCGTTTTCTTCACGGGGTACGTCGTCGTGTTCATACTCATCATCACGGAAGGTTACGAGAGCATCATCTATTCTGCACTATTCTTGACCTTGTTCAAGATTTTCACGTTCCTGATCGTTCTAACCTTCATTTCTTGCTTTCACGTGGCGATTAACAAGGCTTGGCTCACGGCGAGAATCGAGCTTTACGTCAAGCAAGACACGACACCATCTGCAACGTACCTTAATGACGAGGACATGGGAATCGTTCCGTTCTTGCCAACAACCAAGCATTACACCATCTGGAGCGCTGCGCAGCAAAAATTCGAGCGGCTCACGCTGCTCAACATCTTGATCTACTTGTTTCTCTTGATCATAAACGTGATCGATTGGATTAGCCAAACCCGCATCGATTTGTTGCCCATATCCTTGCCTGGCGCGGGCCAGATTGTTTTTAAACTTTCCTTGGCGGATCTCGTCAGTTTCATTTTTTCCCCGGTATTTTTCATTATCCTGATTAAAACGTTGTATGACGACATTTATAATTTTGATGTCGAGAAAATCGCATCCGTGCTCGTCAAGATCGAGCCGGATAACGCGACGAGGGAGCACATCATCAAATTTTTCGAAAAAATCCAGGAAATGCGCAAGGTGCGGTTCTAGGCGGCTCTTTATAGCCTTGAATCCTTGAATTTAGGTAAAAAATCGCTAACGAGATATGGAAAATCCTCGAAATTCTTGCTTGAAAGAGAAAAACCTTTATGAATGAAAGATTCCATTCAAAATGAAAGTTTATTTCACGATCGTGACCAAATTTCCTAATGATTGACCCGGCAGTCCACTGCCTCGTTTCAACTGCACACGCACGACGCCCAGATTGCCGTGGGTTTTCGTGATCCTGCCGCGGATTGCCGTCCCCATTGGTGAAACCCATTCCATCTCGTGGCCTATGAGCTTGCTCGCAGCCTTTGCGTCATCGAACCCAGAAAACTTGCAAAGGACCTGGGTTTCGTGTGTCCTCGAGCGGCCGCGGCGAAATGACATGATGACCCCGCGCGCTTTGATAAGAATTGTATCATCAACCATGATAATCGTAACCGATAAAAGGATTAATTGGTAATAAGACGATAAATTATACCAAGTATAAATTTTTTCTCAAAGTTACGTCTTGATGTTAAGATATTTCCAACATCAATAATGATCAAAATGACAACGCTGCTCGTAATAGGCCCCGCGGGTTCCGGAAAATCGACCCTCGTTCGCTCGATGTGCCAGCATGCGAGAAATTCGCGCAATTATGCGAGAGTGCTATCTTGCAATCTCGATCCAGGTTGCGATGACTCGAACCAGTGGGATTTTGATGTTCGTGATCTCTTCACCATCCAGCGAATCATGAACAAATACACCCTCGGGCCGAACGGGGCGATCGCGAAGGCGTACGAACTGCTCGCATCGAGCATCGACGTTTTATTCGGGGAAACCGAGCATGAACCTTCCGATTTGTTGATCATCGACTCCCCAGGCCAGCTTGAACCCTTGATTTTTTCCGAGACGGGAAACGAGTTGCTCGATCGCATGAAAGAGCGTTTTCCTGATCTCATCGCCACGTTCTTGTTACCTGCAGACACCGTCAACCAGCCATCCAATTATGCCTTCTTGCTCATGATGCTCACGGGCCTCCACTTGAAAATCCACACGCCCATTATCCACGCGATTTCCAAAGCAGATTTGCTGAGCGCTGCTTCCTCGATCTATCTGGATGACGGCGTCTTGCTTCGAAAAGCCGTTTTCGCGGGAAGCCGTGGTGAAATCACCGAGTTTGCAGCGTTTGCCATCGAGATAGTTGAAAAATTGTTGCCATCCATCCACGTGGTCAAGGTTTCCATCACGGAAGACAAGCAAGAAGGACTCGATGATCTGCTTGACTTGATCGATGAAACCAAGTGCTCATGCGGCGACTTAAGTTGAACGGGAGGCATGCATGATGCGTGATGTGAACATCCTCCAATACAATCGCGAAGCATGGGACAAGGAAGTTGAAAGGGGCACGAACGATTGGACGATCCCGGTTTCCCACGACGTTATCGAGCGAGCTCGGCAAGGAGAGCTGAACATCTATCTCACGCCGAGAAAAATGGTGCCCGCATCGTGGTTTCCCAACTTGATTGGATGCGAGACGCTCTGCCTTGCCTCGGGCGGGGGCCAGCAAGCCCCGTTACTCGCTGCTGCAGGGGCCAACGTCACGCTGGTCGATCTATCCCCCAAGCAGCTCGATATCGACCGGCAGGTCGCGGACCGGGAAAATCTGACCATCACGACGATCCAAGGAGACATGGGCGATTTATCGATGCTGGCTGATAATGCTTTCGATTTGATCGTCCACCCGGTGTCGAATGTTTTCGTTCCCAGCGTCCTTCCCGTGTGGCGGGAAGCTGCGCGCGTCTTGAAAGACGGAGGAATCATGCTGGCAAGCTTCGCGAATCCTGTCGTGTATTTGTTCGATAGCAAGCATCTAGAAAAGAACCGTCTCGTGGTTTCGCATAAAATCCCGTATTCACCCTATAACGACGACGCGAGGGCCGAGACCGAGGTGCTATTGCGGCACAGCTCGCCGCTCGAGTTCGGCCACACCCTTCAAGACCAGATCGGGGGCCAGACCGATGCTGGGTTCGCGATCACGGGATTCTACGAGGATAACAACCGGGACAACGTGTATTCCAAGCTTGACGATCTAATCCCGATCTATATCGCGACACGGGCAATCAAGCGCGGACCCGGGCAATAAAATCGTTGCGATTGCCCGGCTCTCGAAGGCTTACTCTTTTTTCGACTTCCTGGATCTGGGCTTTGGTAGCTCGATGAATTCCACGAGATGTCCCAAGATATTGAATGTATCGATGTATGCCGACTTCACGCCAACGAATTCCTGGCGTGACACGATCTCCATCCCCTTATCGACTGCCGACGCGAGCTCGGTCTCGATATCGTCCACGAAAATTCCAAGATGGTGGACGCCCTCGCCCTTCGTTTCCAAAAATTCCGTGTAAGCATTTCTCCCGCTAAGCACTTGAACTATCTCCAGCTGGATCCCACCAATCAAGCACAGCGCGGTCCTGATCTGGAAGCGGGACTCCTCGCCGTGAAGCACGCAAATCTCCTCCGGTCTATCGATGACCTGGAACGGCCCGATGCCGAGAACATCTTGATAAAAATTGACCGCTACTTGCAAATCCTTGACCACGATGCCGATCTGGTTTATTTTTCGTTCCATGATTTTACATCTCTCCTTTCAAGATTTCAATTTCTTGCAGAAAGATTCGTAAGCAGCAATCGTCTGTTCAATGACTTCGGGTTGATCGTGCATCAAACACGTGTAATGCCTCACACCTTGCAAGGACGTGATGCCCTCGATAGCCATCATGGCGACGTATTCGTTCATCAACTTGCGGCGAAGATCAATTTGTTCCATCGCATCGGGACGGTTCATGCTCACGTGAAAGAAGTCCGCTGTCACGATGTGCAAGATCGATTGAAAATTATAGGTAAAAAAGGGCAACTCGTTGCGCTGGAACACATCATTTAATTCGTCGCAAAGCTTGCTCGCGACACGCGCTGCGATGTCGATGGCACCTGTCTTTTCAAGGCATTCGATCGCCTTGTAAGCGGCGGCGCAAGTGAGGGTATTTCCTGCCAATGTTCCGCTTGCATATGCATTCTTCTTGATGGACTTGCCTTCCTCATCCGTGCTACCCACGCCCCCTGCAAGATATTGCATGATATCTGCACGGCCTCCAAGTGCACCAGCAGACGGATAGCCGTGCCCAACGATCTTGCCGAACATCGTCAAATCAGCATCGACACCAAAGAATTCCTGGGCACCCCCAAGTGCGAGCCTGAAACCCGTGATAACCTCGTCCATCACGTAGACCACATTATACTTGTCACAAATCTCACGAACTGCCTTGTAATATTCGGGATGCAGCGGGTGCGTACCTCCTTCGCCACCCGGCGGCTCGATGAACACGGCAGCAACACCTCCCTTTCCCTCGCCCTCGTTTCGCTTGATGACTTTTTCCAAGCGATCCGCATCATCGGGCTTCACCGAGATCGTGTGCTCATAAACGCTTGGCGGGATGCCTTGGCACAAGATATTTTTGGTCCCCTGAATATGAAGATCAATGAGAAACTGGTCAGACCAGCCGTGGTATGACCCGTCCATTTTAATGATCTTGGTTTTTCCAGTGTACACGCGCGCCAGCCTTGCCGCCTCCATGGCGACCTCGGTACCGGTCTGGAAGAACCGAACCTGCTGGACCGATTTCACGTGGTCAATGATCTTCTTAGCGGCAAGCAACTCGTATTCGGTCATGAAGCCAGTTAGAGGCGATTTCTCTTGGATAAGTTCGATAATGAAATCACGCAATTCCGGATAATTGTGGCCGAGAATGATAGGACCGGATCCCATCAAGTAGTCAATGAATTGATTTCCATCGATATCCCAGAGGTAGCAATCCTGGGCGCGGTCCATGACTACTGGAAACGGATGCTGGATGGCATTCGTGTGCTCGATACCACCTGGAATTGCATTCACGAGATCTTGATGCATGAGTTTGGACTTCGCAAATTTGATGTCGAAGTTTTTCAAAGTATCAATTAAAACATTTTCTGGAACTTGAATAACAGGCTGAGATTGTATTGAATTTATCTTTTCATAAATCTCGTCGACATTCATTGAAATTCACGACTCGCGCGAGTATAGTACAATGATATTTCATAGATGATATCCCATTAAAAAAGGCTCGATACAGCCCATTTCCCCATAGACGATAGGAAATTGTCTTGGATGTGATGCGTGAAAAAATGTATAGAAATGCCCCAAGTTCCTCGAATTTACATCAAATTCCCAATTTCTTCGAATGTGATATTTGCAAGAGAAATGTCAAGAGTGCAAATCACTATTGTCATGATTGCCATACCATCTTCTGCGATTCTTGCGTGGTTAAAGAACGGGAAGAAATTAGCGTGTGCTCGGAATGTGGCATGAATCTCTTCACGACGAATGAGAAGACAGGGGAACTTTTCTGCCGCAATTGCCGGGACGAAGGGATCGACAATGCAAGGATCGTCAAGGTACTCAAGGAAAAGTCCCTCTGTCCTAATCAAAAATGCCGTTCACCCAACACATCCGAGGTCGAAGAACTCAAGTCAAATTTAAGGGAAAAATACAAGACAATCGTCTTGGAGAGCAGGAACGTGCTCGACGATTTCTCGAATTTCTCGAGCATGCTCAGCGCTGCCAAGCAACGGCTCTTGAAATTGCGCTCCGAAATGCCCGTCATGTTGCACGAGCCGGGCCTCGAGCAAGACATGTTGAACCTGATCGATGAAGGGTCGTCGATCGAACGCAGAATCATGAACCGCATTTACAATTTCTTCTTATTCTTGCGATCCAAGAAACCGTATTTCGTCGACGGGAAAACGTGGCAAAACCAGGACATTGCCGTACTCGAAACATACATTAATCAGCTGCAATCAGATTTTCTCTCATTCACGGCTCAAGTCTCGGAAAGCTTTGGCCAACCGTTTGAAATGTTGCAAACCTTGAAGGAACGGATCGATTTCCTGATGGTCATCAAGGAGTTCTTCATGAAGTATCTCAATAAAGGTGTCATTAGCCTCGAAAAGTGCGAATTTCCCGTCATCAACGTGGAAAATGTCAAGCTCGATTCGGACGACGATGAACACAAGGGTCACGGGCACGTGCTCGTCACGACCAAGTCCTTCAAGTTCGTGAAATCCCAGGGCTACCTGAAAAAGACCGACGCGCTCCTCTTCTCGTTCCCCGTGTCCAAGTTATTATCGACCGATGTCACGGGACGGGTTTTTAAGCGCCTTTCATTGCAGTTCCAAGGAATCAGCCTGAAGTTGAATCTCAACAAGTCGCAAATACAAGTGTTGAGCAAGTATTTCGAGCAATTGCTCGACTTCGAGAAGGCAAACAAGCTGGATCAAGACAAGATAGCCAAGATCAAGAGCTTTGACATCAATTCCATCTTCAAGATCAAGACCTATATCGAAGAAAACATCAACGCGCTGCTAAATCCAGGCGACATTCCCATGGGAAATCTAGATACCGCCCCATCTTCGATGGCGCAAAACAAGGACGTGAACTATGGCATGGCAGGTACTCAGGAATTCGAACCGAGCGCGGCACCATCCCGTGGCCTCTTGTATCATAACAACGCGGCCAACATGGTAGCGAGCCAGCAGAACCAGCTCAATGATATCTTCAACGACATTTCACGGTCACAAGCTAATTCGCAAGGATTCCAGGATGATTTTTCATTGATGGGCACCTCGCAACAGCAGCCAGATTATGGACAAGCCCCGTATCTCAAGCATCCCGCAATATCGACGGGTGATCCCCGCGCCTTTACCCAAACGCAGCAAGCCATGGCTTTCTCGCAAGGAAACATGGCTCGCCCCTTGCAATCACCGCTTCTTCAGGGGTATCCTGATGATTATAGCATGAATGGTAATGGAAGCGGGAACATTCCAGCGAGGATAGCGACTCAAGTCCAGGAACAAGCGATGCAAGCTGCCTTGAGCAAAGCCCAGGACATTCGCTTGCTTGTCAATCAATTGCAATCTGCCGAGCAAAAACAAGTGTCATTCCAGGAGACCTTGAAGAACCTTGAAGCCAAGTTTGAAACTGGAAAAATCTCCAGCATGGTTTATTTTGAAACGCACCAGTTATTCTGCCAAAAACTCATCGAATTAAACCAGCAAATCCAGCAACTCAGAAATCAATTAAACGTGATGCAATATCAAGGCACTCGGTTCTGAAATCTTCAATTATCTTCTAACTCTTTTTGTTTCGCCGAACGTAATTTCCAGAACGGATTCGCGATCACGATGTGATTCGTCCTTGCAAGCGGTGAAATCTCTTGCATCTTGCTGAAATATTGATTGCAATTCATGTATGCCTCGCCGATGGTGTCGCCTTTTAGCATTCGATCATAAAGAAACGAGAAAATGCGCCCCGAATAACCATATTTTGATGATGCACAGATGAGATATGGCATGTTACTCAAGGACAATGTTCTCCACGTGAACAGGGCTTGCTGAATGTCGATGTCCTCGTCATTATTGAAGGAAAGGCAGACCAAGCCGCTCTTGTTCTCGAGATCGAGTTCCATGAAATCCTTCCAGAAGAATGCGCGATCATTCATGTTGAGAAACCCATCGAATGGAACGGAAGTTGAAGCATAGCACGAGCCCGAGAAGTGCACGACCCCGGGATTGATGGTTGCGATCTCTTTCACGGCCTGGTAACTTGCGGAACCGCTGTCCAGCAACATGCTCACGTTTGACACGCTTTGTCCTTGGTCTTGGCGTTTGAAAAAATTATCAAGATCCTTCCATTCCTCCAATGTTCTTTCATCTTCAATGTCCGGGAAGAGCAGGTAAAAGTCCATAGAACTATCGGGATGGGCATCATACCCTCCTTGCATGATGTTCTTGAAACAAAGCAAGTGGGGCATGCAGAGCAAAACGAAATTACCGCTTACGTTGTTTTCTTCTCCCAACAAATTGAAATTAACGTCGTTCATGCGCAGATCTGGGCAAATAAAGGGATATTTAACGCCGAGTTCGATCAGCCGATCCTTGAGTTGCGGAGGGAACAGCCATTCTGTCAATTTCTGGTGCGTGAACACGATGCTTGCTTGTTTACCTTGTTGAATTGCCTCGTGTAATTGCTTCAACAGCTCGAAAAAATCAGATGACGTGTCATGCAATATCAATTCGACATAATCCTTGTATAACAAGAAAATGCCAATCTTGGAAACAAGTGGCCATATCACGTAATCTATGATAGCAATTTCATCAAAGTCAACAAGTGTTTTTTGAATCTGTTTCAAGATATTAAAGCCTATGAAGGGAACGAATGAGCCCGGGTCTTTGCATTCCATCAATCTTGCCCGATTCATCTTGACTTGTTTTACAACCTCGACCAATGATGCTCGTTCTTCATTGATTTTTTGGTCCAGGAAATCCATATTTCTCTTGGCGAAATCCTTTTTCACGTCAGAACTAGTCAAGAGTCGTGCTTGATATTCCAAATTCTCCGTGAGAAATTCGACGAGATTTTGTTTCATGCTCGCCTCGTGACACAACATGTCATCCAATTCCACGTATTTTTCGAGCTTGGCACAAGAATAAATGTTCAAAAAATGTTTCGCGAAGTACCGGGAACTCATGGCATAAATCTTTTGAAATTGCGTAGCAATCAACGCGCGTTCCAGAGACATGTAATCGTTTTCTTGCGTGAATTTTTCTACATACAAGGATCCCAAGAGCGTGTAAATGTCAGAATCCCGCGTGTAAAATTTATAGGCATTTTGTAGGCCGTGAACGTTTTCAAATCGATTTTTTACGATGGATTCGTGTTCCACGCCTTTCACGGCTTCCAACGCGTAATTCAAGGCATCATCAAGATTGCCTTGATCGTAGACGATTTCGGCAATTCTGGCTTGGATATTGACGATATCCTTGATTTTACCATTCTTTTCCATGGATTCCAGTGCATCGATAAACAAGGAATATGCGTCAGCTTTTCCTTCAATCAGCGAAAGATCGCCGAGCTGCGCGAGGATGACACCTTTTTTATTATCCATGTTCATCTTTTGGATGACCACTAGGCATTCATTGAAATATTTCCGGGCAAACTCCAGGGCACCTTCTTGCTGGTGGATGAGCCCGTACACGTGCAAGAAATAAATCAATCGTTCGTTGTACTCAAGCGTTTCTTTTTGTCCCTTGATAATCTTCCATAATTTTTCGATTGATTGCTTCAAGGAGCTGATATTTCCGCGTTCCAACGATTCATACGCGGTTTCTATGATGACATCGAATAATTCAAGAATTTTTTTATTCTCAGAATAATACTTTAATATATCGCGAAAAATCTCGTCAGATTCAAGTATCTCGTTTTTGGATTTTAATATCTTGAAAAGAATAAAATTGGCTTCGGCAACCAATGAATCTGCATCTGAAATGCCAGCGTCGCGCAAGAAGGCAATCTCGTTCCTGATCAACGTGCCAGCTTCCTCGATATCCCCGCTTTGAAACACGAGCCTGGCCTTGATTATTCTGGCTCGTGACATTTCATACAATCTGTTGGCATTTTTATGCAACATCTCGATTTCCGAAAGGCAAGCTATGGCATGCGTGAAGAAGCCTTGTCTTTCATCGAGCTTCACCATTTCACTTAAAACATCCACGGTTCCTTTTTGATAATTTAAATCTTCATAAATTTGCTGGCTCTCAAGCAATGACTCGCTAGCCTTGTCAAGTTCACCCGTGACTTGAAAATAATCGCTCGTCAGCATGAGAACTTCTGCCTCGAGCTTCTTCAAGTCGGGATTTTTTTTGGCGATCTCCCTGGCGGTGTCTAGAGTTCCGAGAGCATCGCTCAATTTGCCAATTCTAAAGAAAATCTTGAATCGCTCAAGCAATGCGCTGATTTCCAAACTTACATATTTTAGATGCTTTGCTATTGCTATGCAATCTTGCAGGTAATTTAGTGCTTGTTCGAACTTAGACAAACGTCGAGAGTTGGTACCGAGAATCAGCAAACTTTTTACGATCAATTCGTTATTGTTGATTTCTTTCGCGAGGTCGAGAACTACTTCTAATTTAGAGTTGGACTCGTTAGCGCTGGCAATGTCCCCCCGCTCGAACATTATCAGTCCCATGTTGAACATTGCCTGGCATTTTCCCTGCTTGAACCGGATCTTTTCCGATAATGCAGAAGCTTCCTCGAAATATTCGTAAGCCTTGAGATTCAAGGTTTTTCCAATGTTTGGTAAATTTAACTTTGAATCTTGAAGTATCAAGGAACCCATGTCCATTAAAACGTGAACTTCAGTTTGCCTGTCGATGGTACCGGCACCAGTCTCTTTCTTGTAATGTTGGCTTACCTGTTTCATGCAATCCTTGAAAATCTGTTCAGCTTTTGTATAATCCTTGGCATTCAAGGCCAAAAGTCCTTCCATGGCCTGGATCTTTACCTGGCCAGTGATGTCCGCGATTGCAATGAATTTCTCCTTTGCTTTTTCCAGTAGTTCCTGCGTTGCAGCAAGATCACCGTTTTCAAAAGCAATGAGGGCAAGCATGTATTGAATATTGGCGATACCTTGGGCGTTATCAATTCGTTCGAAAATTTCCTGGGCCTTCTCGTAATAATTCGTCGCTTCATCAAGTACATTATCCTTGAAACTGAGGTTCCCTAGCTCGAAAAGAACCGCTCCTTCCCCATTGGGAATGCTTTTTTCTCTATAAATGGCCTTGGCTTCCTCAAGATATTTCGAGGCAATTTCATCTTCCTCCAGTTCCGCATGGATGACCCCGAGAGCGTGCACAGTGATGGCTACGCGCTCGTGTTTCTTCAAGAACCTGAACAATTCAAGCGATTCTTTTAAATTCATGATGGCGTCTTGATAGTACCCGAGTTTTATCTGGCAATTTGCGAGTTGATACGAAACCTCGGCCATGCCCTCGGAGTTCCCAGCATCACGAAAACGCTTTAATATATCCTGAAATGTATCCATCGCGGATTCGAAATTGCCTTGCTTGAAATCCTTCTGCCCGTCATTGAACATTTCCTTGATTTCAGTTAATGTACTCGTGTCCATTTCGAGGCCATCTCGCTTCGCAATCGGCGATCCATTCTGCTGGGAATTAATTGGCAAAGAAAAGAAACAATCACTGCTATATGAATCCACCAACTCGTTGCGTCATATTGGTAAATCGAGTATTCTTGATGCGAAATAACTAGCGATCGAGCAATCAAGTTATTTAACTTCACCGAGTAAAATTAATTACATTTCAGCATGATAATGAAACTTGATCAAGATGAAGAAGCTATTCCCGAAGAAAAAAGCGCCAAGTGCTGATACCGGCAAGGCTGATTTGAAGCAATCCATCAACCAAATCCGCATGGGTATCAAGAAATACGAAAAGGATTCGCAAGATTTTTACCTGAAAGCACATGGTGCAGTTGCACAAGGGAACATGAATCTAGCTAAAAATTACTTGTTACGCCGCAAGCGCGCCCTCAATAACCTGGAACGGTTCCAAGGATTTATCATCAAGCTCGAACGGCAGCAAGATGCAATAGATTCTGCCGAAACGATCAAGACCATGGGTCAAACCATGAAAACCACGACTTCCTTGTTAAAGAAGCAGGTGGACGAGTTGAATCCAGAGTCGATCATGGAAATGAACGAGGAATCCGAGGAAGCAATTGCCGGCTTGGAGGAATCTGCCGAGGTCATGGGCGAGAACCCGGATTCTTCTGACCTCGAATCAGACGAGCTCAATGATGAACTGGAAGAGCTCAAGGCGCAGGTCATGCTAGATTCCGGCAATATCCTTCCGGAGACTCCTTCAGGAGGCCTTTCCATTCCAATGGAAGATGAGCCCGTAGAGGTCGAGGACGAGGCCACCAAGAGCGAAAAACTAAAAAAGGAGTTGGAAAAGCTCAAGAAAGAGCTTGATTAATCGTTTTTTCCATCTATCCTTCTCGATTTTGTTGCTATCGCCGCAAAAGATTTAATCGCTTGCTCGTTTTGTTACTCGCGGGAATCATTGAAGAACTATCCGCCCTGCTTCGAGGACTTGGCGAGACCACAACACGATGAACCCAAGTACGAATGGCAGGACACATCCGAGATTGAAAACTGGAGACCGAGTACTTCGGCCCTTGAAGGACTGGAATGGAGCATTCTTGCATGACTTCAAGACAACCCCGTACTCATGCATGGTTTTCCCCCCGCCGAGTGCCTGGTAATCTTGGAACGAGAGAACATACTCGAGGGTACGACATACGCCGATCAATGAAAGTATCGTGTTAGTTTCAAGGGACACAGGCACTCATAAATATTCGAAAAATTGTCCTTATTGCACGAATTTCAATATAATTTTGGAATAATGACTAAGCGAGTCTAGCAAGATAAGGTCCTTGGTAACAAGCCTTCGCAATTCAAATCAATTTTCTCGAAATGCCTGATATGAGCCAAAGGCCGCAATGATAGTTTTATTTTATATTTTCAGTAGCGGGGGAAAATGAACTCGGTATATAAAGGTGTTTAAGAGGAACCTTACATTTGCCGTTAATATGTCCACCACGACTGTTCACGGGAAGCGCCGGCAACGGCGTTCTGACAAATGCAAGGCTTCAGATGGAGCTTCACCTTCGTTTCTTTTAAATATTGCCAATCAATGCGCAACAACATACAAGTTCCATCAAAAACTTGATGGGCTGAAATGCAACAACATACAAGTTCCATCAAAAACTTGATGGGCTGAAATGAAATTTCCGTTGAAGTCACGAGTAGTCAGCATATCCCCTGCATTACCAGGGGCATTGGCTTTCACTCGATGTCTGTCTCCTCTATTCCGGAGACTTTCCGGAGTTCCTCCATGCAAATGATTACCAAATCTTTAGGGGCCTGCTTTACCCCGGACACCGTCGTTCAGATAGAAGTGTAAAAATCCACTACACGCCCTGGTGTCAATGCCATTCTTTGGTCGAGCCGCGTATCAACCTCCTTTCGCAGCATACGCCTCACGAGGCTTCTAGCACAGGTTCACTTTCGTTTCCCATGGGTTTGCTTGGCTAGCCCTATCTGCTCGGGAGGTTAGCAGAATCGGTACATTTCCACGCATGCTTTGGCGCCTGTATCTTTTGGATGCAAGCCCGCGTGAATGCCACAAGCGGTCTGAATCCGCTGCCATTTTCCATGAATTTTGCATAAAGACTTTTCTCCGTCGCAAGGATTCGTCGCGTTATCAAACAGCCCGTAAATCACCCGCTCGCACCCGATACCGCCGTGTTCCACGGGCAGCTGGCTCGTGATCGCCAGGTGCATCAATAACTCCGCTAGCAACCACGTCGGCCCCGCGAGCACGTGCACGATGCCAGGCAAGATGCCGCCGGTCGTTGTTTCGGCTTCACCTTTGTCGTTCGGGAAATCGGGCGAGAGCAGCGCGTCCAGCGCGGGCGTGCCAGTTTTTAACCGGGGCGCTGGCGGTAAATCGAGCAGTACCTTGCTATCAAGCACGCTCGACGATGCTCTTGGTGCAATAAAAGGGAAGAGGGAGGCGTGAATCCGTGAACAAGCAAGTATGAGACCTTTTGGTTTCATTGCCTCTTAATAATATACATTCTTTTTCAATCGCGGTGGATCGGCGCGCTCTGTTTCGTTAATGGTTACGAAAACTCAATGTTTGTCGTTTAAATACATCGTTCTCCATCTTGCAGTGCACGTTTAATCGAGGTGATTCATGGTGCCTGAAGAAAACGACAATACAACGACCCATAATCAAGGAACCGTTCCCGGCGTGCGCCCCGAAGATCAAGCATATGCCATCAAGAGCAAGAAATATGGCAAATATAACGCGTTGTACTGTTTCATCTTCGCCGCCATCGGGATCGTGATGTACCTGGTTTTTGGATATGGTTGGATCTAATTAAAAAATCGAAGAAAGTGAGCGTAAGCATGCCACATTATGTATACGAGATACCAGCTCCCTTGGAGCAAGCTTGGCAGCGTTCGCTGGCATATTGGCAGAAAGCCTACAGCTGCGAGATAAAAGAAACGCGAGACACCGCCAACGGCGGTCGTTTCTTGTGCATCAACAAGAAATTGGACTTGGGCACCTTCGGGTTCAAGATGGAACTGCAATTCGATCCCAAGCAGGACGCCACCCGCGTGGTGGTAGATTCTGGCGCGTATGGTGGTAACTTGTCCCGATTTGGCCGGTACATCAAGGATTGGTGCAAGGCGCTTGGCATCCCCGATCAGGGCGTGCTAGGAAAGTCCGCGGGAAAGTGGCTGATCTTCCCTTGCATATTTTTTACCTTTTTGCTGATCCTGGTAATCTGGGCAGTAGTTACCAATGGAACGCGGTGAATACAAGAGGCTTGAAGATAAAGGAAAAAGATTTTTTGATCTTTTTTTATTTGGAATATTCAGCAAAGATGGTTTAATAGATCTGCCAAGACACAGAGCAGTTATGAAGCAATCGTCTTGTCAACTCGCCGGTTATAACTTTAAATGAGTGCTCTCGAATCGAGTTGTCATGGAAGAAAGGCTGGGTAGATCGATCATCGTCGTCGAGACAAATGACAACACGATGGTCTGGGAAAGCACGGAAAAAACATCATGTTAGCATCGTGCAAAAACCATCATATTAGCATCGTGCTAAATCGAATGATCAACAAGAAATATAGACGCAAGAATCCTGAATCCATTATAAATCTTCGTCACAATTGAAAAAAAGATAAGGAGATGATTTATCATATTTCATTAAAGAAAGCCAAATAATGGCAATTATTACAAAAGCCGGACCGACAATAACTAACCCTTTGCTGGCCATCCTTTTCATCTCATTTTTTAGATTAATTCAAATTGCAAGATTTTATTTCCAAGCGAAGTATTTAGGTTTAATTCTTTTGCAAACAAGTTGAAAATATTGAAGAAATTCTAACTCACGTTAATTGAAGCACGAAGAGCTTTGCGATCTTTAAAGATCTTTATGAATTCATCAATCGTGCAGTAATAATATTGAATAGCATCGCACCCAATATTTCGAGCAGCGAAAGCCGCTTCATTGGTAACCGTGAGACTGTCTTTTGAGGAAGCATACTCCACGAAATTTCTGAAAATCTTTTCATTAATTGCCATTACACCAATTTTCTAACAAATTGCGATGGGAGTAAGCGGAAAGATCAAGCTAAATTTGATTCCATTCTATATTTGTTATTGGAACATATTCATCTTTAGTTAGAAAGCCAATATCGAGAGATCCGGCAGCTGATGATTCGGCAGCTGGTGATACGGGTTGTATTGGATATGGCTTATCGCCTATGAGCCACGCGCGACGGAACTCGATCAAGACCTTCTAGGTCGGGTTGGGGCACTTCAGGTACAACGGGTGGCGAATCCAATGCGGATTGTACAAGCGACTGCGGAGCGTCCCAGCAACGTGGCGAGACGGCGAGACACGAGAAGGGTTTGGCAAGGTCGCTACTGCTTTGCACGTGAAAAATTACACGACGCACGGAACAGCAATTGCTTGAGAACTTTCGTCGAAGCATTCGGAAACGTTAAATGAGGTGGGATCATCTATCACGTCTTAGGCGTCTCAGCGCTGTCGAACACGAAGACCGGCCAGATGCACTTCGTGAGCAAATATGAGCTAGCACGTCTTGTCGATCAGCACGAGTTGGCATTCGTCATCGTGACCTTGAGATAGGCAAATGCGGTTCGTGAAAAATATTACGGTCGATTTCGCGGGCGTATTTATCAATGCCCTTCCACCTAGAAGTTGGAAGATGCGCGTTTTTATGTCGTGCTGATTAAAAGGTATCATCATGGACAATTTCGTCATCGACACTAACTTTTTCATTTCTATGGACCAGCTGAGCGGTGAAAAAATCTGGTTAAACAAGCTCAACGCGATAGCGAAAGACAGCGAGATCATCTACCACGTCACTGGACAAATCCTGGGTGAAATGCCCTTCTTGCAAGGTGACATGAAGAAGACTTTTTCCAACATAGTGAACGTAGCCAATGTGTCGAAAGACGAAATCGATGGCTTGAAGAAACGCCTAGGGGAAAAAAATCCTGCCCAGGACAACGACCAGTCTTTGCTGTATCTCGCGAGCACCTTGCCGAAGGAAGACACCACCTTTCTCGTGACCGATGATTACAAGCTCGTTGAGAATGCACAAAAATATGACAATAGCATCAAGATTCTCACGCCCGGGGCGTTCGCTCTCAAGCTTTCAATGTACACGAAAGATGCTGCCTTGAAACGTTATTTTAAATCCATGGAAAAGAAGCTCACCGATTACTCGATCAATTATATCTTGTCCAGAAAAGATATTTATCCTGCAGCTAAGAAACTCTCCTGGCTCATCGATCGCACGGCGGCGCTGGTCGGAACAAGCGATGCTGGCATCGATGCATCAGCAACGTGCGAGGCTTCCATGGACATAGTTAAGACCAGAACCGCCTACATCACGGCGACCGATCTCGGCGAGGACCAGCTCGCGTTACTGCGCGTGGCGGATGTTTACGTCGCGAGCAACATGACGCTCGATGCCGCGTTGCAGAAATCGATAGAGCCATACCACGAATACCTCGATAACTTGAAATTGCACGTCTCGCGGCTCACCGACATGCGGAAACACTTGCTCGATGAAAATTACAAGGATGCACTGGACGCGATCAAACAACTGGACAGCGACCTCATCGATGACATCATCAAGGCCAGGTTCGAGTTCAAGGACGAGTATCCCTTCGTCTACACGCTCACGGCATTGCAGATTTACAAGATCGATTTTTTCAAGGCATACGTGTATCTCTTGCACGGGGACTTGTCAAGCACTTTTATTTTCTTGACGGAGACCGCGTATTGGGCATCGCAAAGCCATCAAGATGCAGCCATTCTTAACACGGTATACATGAAAGCCATGCTATTTTTCTTCAACTTCAGCAACATCCCCGATTTCTACATCAAGGCCATCGAACATTTCGAGTACGCCCGTTTCCTTGCAGAAAAAGTGAACGACATCGAGATGCAAATAAAATGCTTGCTCGCGAAAGCCATTGCATCGTACGAGGTGGAACGATTCGATGATGCCGAGGATTTCATCAAGATGGTCAATGAGATTTCGATGAGTAATCCCGAATCGGCAGTGAATGCGTTTGCAGAGATGGCAGATTATTTCCTCATTTTTGGCAAGCCGGAATATGCCGTGTTCCTCTTTGACGAGGCATTGGAGGCCGCGGTCGTGGCTGGTGTGGAATACAAGTGCCAGGCATTGCTGGAAAAGATGAAAAAATCCTACATCATTGCCGGAGCTCGAATGAATCAAATCGAACGTGGTGGCATTAAAATCGACAGTATCATCGATCAATCGTTCGACATCACCGACAAGGCCAAAATTGACGAGTATAATGACCAGATCATGAAACTGGCGCAATTGAATTCCCTTTCCTATGAACCCTTTCCTTTCATCTACAACGAATGGACCGCGTATGGAAAGATCGATGATGTATTGAAAAATGATCTAGAAGTCATTGAAATTGAGAACATTGGCGAGCAAAAATCGCGTGTTATCGCATATGCATCATCATTGGGCCTTGTCGGATTCAATTTGCCCGTTAAAATCGAATTGGCAGGACCTGCCGAGTCCTACACTATGAAGCTGGAGAAAACCGCGAGCATCAAGACGCGACAAGCAACGGGTGAACTCGTCGAGCAGAAACTCATCAGAGCCTTGATCAACACGAAGAACAAGAATGATGTCTCGTTCTCCCGTATCGTGCCTTCGTTCCTGAAAATGGCAACATGACCATGAAATGATTGATCCAGGCGATCGCATGAACTCGTGAAAACTTGGTGAGCACAAATCGATTAATGCCGAAAGACGAGCTCGAAACACTATCTTTTAAGTTGATATTAAAAAAAGAGTTTATAATAATTCCGGGGGATAATTCAAGTTTGCTCCGCCAAGCGGGTTCGATGTCGCGTTTAACGAGAACTGTTTTGTTAAATTGATCATGTCGGGTATGATGTTCGTGTCCATGTTATTCGTTTGCTTGTAGTAATACAACGATAGCTGGTAATCTGCCTCGGTGAACGGGGGCAAAATGCCGTTCGGGATGTCACCATACACGCTCGCGATGATCGGCTGGAGGTAGGGCGAGCTTGCATAACCTAACTCCTTTAGTTCGGGAGCAAGCCATCTAATCATGCGATCCACGTGCTCGAACAAGTACCGCGGCTTCGTGTTTCCATCGCCAAGATACATGTTCGCGAATTCTGGATCATATTCCCTGAATTGTGCTTCGTCAATGCCCTCTGTCGTAAAGGTGCCGAACAAGCCTTGCTTGACCGCTCTTTCCCTGTTCTTCACGATGCACTCAGATGCCGCGCCGGGCACGTACCTCCCCTCGGCAAGAATCTTTCTTGTTTTATACCCGAGCGTTTGAAAGATCATGTCAAGGGCGATGCGACGCGCGACGCTGGTTTGCGCATCGCACACGCGCACCTCGATCGTGCCAAAATCCGTGTATGGGTAGACGTCCTGGAATCGAGCATCGTAAAAATCTGCTTTTCCGACGGTTTGGAGAAATTGCTGCCTTGTCTGATCGTTATCTTCGAGGAGATAAGGCGGATATTTCGCAGGGTTTGTATTTCCGGATAACATCGTCGTGTTGTTGAGCAATCGTATGGAACGGACGCATCCTGGCGAGGCATATCGCCCCTTCACGACCTTGATCTCGTCAGTTGGCTTGCCGTTCACGATCGGGCTGTTGACCGAAAGCGCGATGATCGCCGGGATGAAATTCCTGAGCATGTCGTAGAACTGGATTTTTTCAAGAGGCGATTGGAAGGTGCCGATATGGCTATGATCCCCGAAAGATAGTCCACGCATGTATTCCACGGTGGAGTTCAATCCGCTGCTCGAGACAAATAAATCGCTCTTTTGAGATTGAAGCACGGTGAATGCGAGCTGGAATAGCGTGCTTTCCCACCAAGCAAGTTCTTCCACGAATTGGCACACGGGAGTGACCAGTTCGAGAATATACGTGATCGCGGCCACGTTCCCATCACGGCCGAAGGAGTCGATGTTGATGCGATTCCCGTCCGGGAGCAACGATGGAATTTGCATGGTCAATCCCTTCTCATGGTCATCCTTCAAAACCGGGTATCCCCCCATTTTGGTCATTATATACTCTGGGACTTGACCGGCGTCCATCCATTGCCGGAATTTCGTGTTGGCTTCCTTCACCAATTCACTCATCAAATGCACCATCTGGTCGCCAGACAAGAAAGAGCCGTCAGTATGTACTAGCTGCACTTCCATTTCGTTCCCATGTGTGAAGACCAGGGGGGTCCAGCCGCCTTCTTGACGCGCTGGTGGCTGCACCGACGAGGGGCGTGCAGAAGCACGGGATTGCTGCGCCGCGATCGCTTGTTGTGATTGCATGATAAAGCGCTGTTCACGGGAAAGCTGGGATGTGTCTCGCTGTGACGATTGTTGCTCTGATCCGAGAGAAAATGACAACCCGCTGCTTGCAGGCTGCTGTTCCTCGCCCACGAGGGCTTGCATCTTTTCTATCACTTCTTGCAAGAGCTCGGCAGCGCCCGCATCATCGGCGATCTTTTGCAACCAATCGGCTGCTTGCCGGTAGGACTTGAAGGCCCCATTTACATCATGCTTGGCGATCTTGTCAGCATCCTTGATTAATTTCTTGGAATTATTGATGAGTTCCTTTATTTGCTTTTTATCCATGGTTACCGGTTCCTTTTTTATACAATGATAAAGTGATGTTTGTTGATGATCAGAAGGCTTCGACGAGATTCTGCAACTTGTCGAAATTTTGGAATATGTTGCTCGTGCCGACGATCGTGATCAATTTCTTGCCGAGCTTGGTTGCCATGGATTTCACGTCGTCGAGCATTTGTCCCTTGAAAAATATGTAGTTATCGAAATACACGTTGTTCCCGAGCTTTTTCACCAGGTTTTGCTTGATCTTGGCATCTTGATCTGTTAAACCACCAATGATCAAGGAAATCTTGTCATCCAGGGCAACCTTGTTAATTTTTAAATAAGCAACGACATGGCCTTTCGGAGCACCTGAAGCAAGAAATTGTTGGAAGAGCTGGTTCAAGATCGCGTTGGATTGCGTGGATGGAGTCTCTTGGGGATAATATATGAGTCCGACTTTCGGCCCCACTTTCTTTATAAATTGCGACATGAGAACGCCGATGGGAAAATCCACCTCGAACGGGCATAACAACGTGATATTTCCGAATTTTTTCTGGAGCACGTTTTCGCTAACGTATCCGCCCTTGCTCGAGAGATCGCTAACAGCTTGCGACACGCTCACGATCCCGACAAAACTCCATGTTTGCTCGTGGATCGTTTCGAGCTCGATGCGAGTTCGTTCCACGGTTACGTATTTTGGTTCGGGAGGGGCAGCCTCTTCAGCAGGTGGCGCTTCCTGAACGATTTCCCCCTCCGAAGCTGTTGATTCTTCACCCGATTCGGGAATAGATTCTGCTAGGAGTGGTGTCGATGCAACTCCTGATTCACGGTCGAGTTCCATGACGGGGGAGCTCGTGTCCGGCGATTCTTGCGTTTCCAGAGATTGATCTTCTGGAACTGCCGCGGGCACAGGAGCAGCGGTTTCCAAATCGATCAATTTCGCTTGAAGTGCCTCGAACTGCGCATTTAGGCTCTGTGCTCTCTCGTATTTTTGGATGTAATCGGGATCATCCGATGACGCGTCGCCTTTTTCTTCGACGATTGCTTGGAGCTCGGCCAGCAAGCCATTATATTCTTGCTCGATCGTATCGAGTTGCACGCGTAACTCGTCGGGATTCTCGCTCATGGTTCATCTTCGACCTTGATCAAGAAATTAACCCTTCTTGTTTTGCCTTGTCATGTTTTTCCGTGTATTCCTTGTACACGGCCAGCGCATCCTGTTTCATCTTTTCATAGGCTGGATTGCCTGGTTTCAGGTTTTTGAGTTGCGCCTTCAAGGCATTATATTTTTGCATGAGTTCCTTCAATTCTTCAACGGGATCCTTTGGCGCCATCCCTGCATCGGCCAAGGAGCCGCCACTCTCGTATATCCCTTTTAATTTCTCGTATTGTTCTTTCAATTGCGTGGCTTCCTTGTATTTTGCCACGTATTGCTTCGAGCCTTGGGCGAGGGATTGCAGGTTGGTTCGGGCGGCCATGTATTGATCCTTGATCTCCATGATCTTCCGCTCCAGCGCCTCGTTATCGGCGGAAGGCGTTTCTTCAGCAGCGGGCTGTGCAGCGCCAGCGGATTTTACACGTTTCACCGGTTTCATGGGCTTGGCCGCACCAGCGGGTTTCATGGGCTTCACCGCGCCCGCCGGTTTCATGGGCTTGGTGGCACCAGCAGGTTTCATGGGTTTACCTGCACCAGCAGGTTTCATCGGTTTCCCGATTGCCGGTTTCGCTGCTGCGGTTGGTTTCATTGGCTTGGCGGCTCCCGCAGGTTTCATCGGCTTCGCGCCAGGTGCCGCCTTTACTGGTTTCGATGGCTGCGCTTGGGCCCCTTCATCAACTGCTTCGATCTCCAGGGTAGGTGCTGGCGCCGATGTTTTTACCACCGTTCCTTCTTCTTGCACCCCTTCTTGACCCTCAAGCACGGTTTCCGTGTATTTCACGATTTTCTTGAGATTTACCTTGACAGAGAGGTCAAGCGCGCCATCTTGTTGCGGGGTGACGCTAACCATGATTGTTTGTTTTTCTTGCGGAGCTAGCGTGATTTCGGAAACCGGAGGGTCAACGCTCAATCCGTCGGAACTGAATTCGACCGAGACTTCTTTCTCCTCGCTGCGCAAGTTCATGATGTTGAAATTTAATTCGTAACTTTTCGTTCCTAGAAGTAACTCACGTGGAGCGTTGATCAAATTGATCGAGATATCTTTAACTGCTGGCTTCATCTCGGCCATGCCAATGCACTCAGTTCCATTATCCTCAGAACAACAAAGGATAGATCAACCTTGCAATCAAACATTAAATAGCTTAAACGGTTGAATTATTGAAAGGTAATAAACGATTTTTTTTTACAACGCATCGAATTTTTTTTCCCCCGCAACACAATTTTTATTGAGCAGCATCGCGTGACCCTTCGGAATGAAAACACGCATCGCATATGGCAAGAGCGGCCTTGAAATAAACCTGCCAGATTCATTAAACGTGACCATTGCCAATCCAGAACCGGAAGGGCCGCTGGATTACCCGTTATCGAGCATCGCTGGTGCCATCGACGCCCCAATCAAGAGCAAGATGCTTAACGAGATCATACGCGAGAAACAAGCATTGCTGGGACGTGACGAGCTATCCGCTTGCATCGTTGTTTCGGATCACACGCGCCCCGTTCCCACGTCACTGCTCTTGCCACCGTTGCTGGAGCGGCTCGAACTGGCGGGCATCGCAACCGGGAACATTACGATTCTCGTGGGAACAGGGCTCCACCGCGCGTCCAGCCTAGCCGAGATCGATGCAATGATCGGCGAGGATCTCGCCAGCAAGTACAAGGTTATCATTCATGATTCAAAGGACAAGGACGCGCTGGAGTTTCTCGGGACATCAAGCCGGGAAACGCCTATCTGGGTTAACAAGGTATATCTTGGTGCCGATATCAAGATTCTCACGGGTTACGTCGATCCGCACTTTTTCGCAGGATATGCTGGTGGCCGAAAGGCAATCGTTCCCGGCATCGCCGGAGAGGAAACCATCGCCGGGAATCACTCGGCGAGGAATATCGACAGCTTGAATGCACGCTTTACCGTGCTAGAGGGCAACCCCATCCACGAAGATGCCCTGGAGATTGCTAAACAGGTTGGTGTTGACTTTATCGTGAACGTGTGCCTCGATGATCAGCACAGGATCGTTAATGTTGCCGCTGGAGACCTGGAAGCAGCGCACGATGCCCTTGTCGAGCACGTGAGGCAAACGGCGGTCGTCCACCTGGATGATTATTTTGACATCGTGATCGTGAACAATGGCGGGTATCCTCTCGATTTGAACTTGTACCAGGCGGTCAAGAGTATGAATCTCGGGGAATTGGCAGTAAAGGAAGGTGGCACGATTATCGCGGTCAACGAGGCTCGTGATGGCTTTGGATCGGACGAGTTCAAGGCTATCATCGAAAGCGAAAGCGATCCCGACGAATTCACGAGGAAATTGCTCGAGAAAGAACTCAGAATTGATGGTCAATGGCAAGTCCAAACCCTTGCCCGAGCCGCGAAACGCGCCGAGATCCTTGTCGTCGGATCCATGCCAAAAGCAGCCTTCAAGAACGTGAAATTAGGAATGAAGTGGGCAGAAAGCGTTGAAAAAGCCGTGGATCAAGCTGTGAAGAAGCACGGAAAGCAAGCAAAGATTCTCATCCTTCCCGCGGGCCCCCAACTAGTCCCTTGCGTGAATGAATCTGACGAGTCCACGTGCAAAGCTATTCCTCGATGATCCTGGGTGCCTTGAAAAATCCTTTTTCTTTCTGGGGCGCGTTTGCCAGCGCGACATCTTGTGGCAAGCTTTCCTTGGCTTCATCTTCCCTGAACACGTTTGTTAATTCGAGCACGTGGTACGTCGGTTTCACGTTTTCCGTGTCAAGTTCGCTGATTTGTGAAAAGAATTCGAGGATATTGGATAACTGCGTGGCGAATTCCTTTTTTTCCTTGTCGCTCAGCTTGATCCGGCAGAGTTCCGCGAGATGCGAGACCGTATCTTCATCCAACGAGGACATGTGTGACCCTTCGATCGTGGTTCTAGACCAAGTTTCGGTAATATTCCTTTATATTATTTCTTTAACGGAAACGCGTATTACTAATGAAAATTTTCGTCTTTTCCTATTCATGATAGCACGTGGCAAATCATGGCACATAGCGAATTCATCAACGTATATGAGGAATTTGATGCAAACCGTCCTCGAAATTACAAGCTCATTTCGCCTGAATTCATGCAAATATTCAAGTATCTTGATCCGTACAAGAGAAAATTTGTGATCACGATCTTGCTGAGTGGCGTGCAGTCATTACTCTTCCTCTTGCTCCCCATCCTCGCGGGCTATGCACTGGATATCATTCCCAAGATCATCACCGCTGAAACAGCACTTAGCATTCCAAATTCCCAAATCGCTAATGATGCCTTGATGGCGTTGCTCCAGATCATCTTCCTTTTGCTCATTGACGTGATCACGATGGCCATCGTCATGTTCTTGAAGTCCTGGTGGAACCAAAAAATCGGGAATTGTATCATCTATGATTTACGCATCGGGATGTTCAAGGCCATGCAGGCGCAATCCTATAGCTTCTATGACAAGCAACAAGTGGGAGATCTCGTGGCCCGCACGACGTCGGATGTCAATCTTCTAAGGCACATATTGACTGACGAGTTGCCTCAATTCATTTCCCAGCTACTCACGTTCGGTCTTGCTTTGACTGCGATGTTCGTAATTAGCCCAGTGCTTTCGTTGTTTTCATTGCTTGTCATGCCCTTCATCAGCTACACGATGTACAAGTATCGAATTCGCATGCACCCCCTCTTCCTCTCGTCTCGCAAGAGCTACGGGCAACTCACGAGCCGGGTCGAGGAAGACGTGACCGGTGTCAAGGTAGTGCGAGCGTTCGCTCAAGGCCCGTCCGAGATGAAGAAATTCGAGGGTAATAATGATGATTATTTCGGCAAGCAAATGCGAATCGCGAAGATGATGTCGTGGTTCGATCCTGTTGTCGGGTTCACGAACGCCGCGGGATTGATTTTCGTCATTTTCGTCGGCGGTTGGCTGTTCATACATGTTGGATTCACGATTGGCGATATTTTCACGTTTATCTTGCTCATGAGTTTTGCTCAAGGCCCTCTCAGGTTCATCGGTGTTTTCTTGGGAAACTTCAGCCAGACTAACGCTGCATGTGAACGAATCACGGACGTGCTCAATGCAAAGTCGGAGGTCACGCCCCCGTCAGAACCCGTGATCAAGGAAATCATCGGCGAGGTGGAATTCAGGGATGTGAGCTTCAAGTACCCGGGCACTGAAAAATTCGTTCTCAAGGATGTTACCTTCGGGGTAGCACCAGGCGAAACCATCGCGATACTCGGGGCGACTGGATCCGGAAAATCGACGCTCATGAACCTAATTCCCCGTCTTTACGAAATCCCTGATGGATGTGGCGAGCTCATGATCGATGGTATAAACGTGAAAAATTATGACTTGAAATCACTGCGATCACAAATCGGTATTGTTTCACAAGAAATATTCCTGTTTTCACGATCGATTAAGCAAAATGTTGCCATTTCATCACAAGATAGCGAATTTTCCAACGAGAATATCATCAACGCGGCAAAGCTCGCAAGCATTCACGATTTTGTCGATTCGTTACCGGAGCAATACGAAACCATGGTCGGCGAGCGCGGCGTCACCTTGTCGGGAGGGCAGAAGCAACGAGTAGCAATTGCACGGGCAATCATCAAGACGCCAAAAATCTTGATTCTTGACGATGCCACCTCGTCCATCGACGTGGACACGGAATACGAGATACAGAAGAACTTCAAGTCATTGTTTCAAGGTAGAGGAAGCACGACATTCATTATCTCCCAGCGAATGTCAACCGTTCGACTTGCTGACAAGATCTTGGTATTGGATGATAACAAGGTCGCGCAGCTGGGTACACACGAGGAATTACTTCAAGATAGAGACGGCATCTATTTCAAGCTCTATTCAACGCTCTCCAAGGAGGGATATGCTCAATGAACGAGATTGCGCTGGTCAACTCGAATTTAAAAACTCCCAAAGGAAAAGCCCAGGGCCTCAAACCAAAGCAACTGAAAAAGGATACCAAGGAGGAACTTAAGATCATCGAGCGGAGTTTCAAGCGTACGACGTCGCCTGATTGTCCTTACGAGGTTAGCGATGGCACGTCAAAAAAATTTCTCAAGATCAAGGAAAAATGCAACTTGATCGAGCGCATCGTCCTCGAAGCAGAAATCAACGATTTCCAGGATGGCTTTTTTGATCACGATGTCACCAGGAAATGGCCAGGCACTATTGAACGGCAAATCTTCGAGCCTGGAAATGATGCACGCAGGATCTTCAATCAGATTCTCTTTAAACTCTACACCAAGAAAAATCCTCGCGTGGTCGTGCTCAAAGCAATTAAAAAAATCGAAGGTCTCAAGAAAAAAGTCAAGAAAAGTTTCAAGGAAATATCGGCACGCCAAGAGTTCTATTTTGATAAAATCACGGCGCAAATAGTTGATCAGTACAAGAAAAGTCTCAAGCCGTATGAATTCGAGACATTGAAATTACTTTTCGAGTTCCAGGACAACTTGAGACTTTTCAACTGGAACGTGGTGGATAAAGAGGCACAGATTGAATTCCTTTTTCAGATTGTCCAGCTATTGCATGTAAAGCAAAATTTAGTGGAGATTCCAAAAGCGGCAATTCCAGATACAATTCAGTATGCATGCAAGGAAATTTCACGATCAAGCGGCGATCTGCACCCGATATTATTCGAACTCTTGAACATCGCAGAAACACTCCGGTCGTTGCAAATCAGCTTAAAACGACTGGAACAAAAACTTTTCACCGGGGAAAATGCCCATGCCCTCACTAAGAAGGGCAAAGCCAAAAAATTGCTTCCAGAGCAAGAAAAATTGTTAACACGATACCTTAAACAACTTTACAAGCTCAACGGGACCATGCGGCGTTACAAGGAATTGGTCACCAACCAGGAATTTGACGAATCTGATGAAAGAATAAGTAAACTTGACAATGAACTGAAGCAGCACATCGAGCACTTGATCGCACAAAAACTTCCAAAGCTCGATTCGCAAGAAGAGACGGAATACGAAAATGAATTTTTCCTCGTGAAGTTTATCACGAAGATTTTTGGCAAGATATTCTTCATGTTAAAAAGAAAACGCACCATGAGTGATTTTTACGTTATTAAGCGTCTTTTATCCGAGATCGTGCAAAAAGAAAAGGTCAAGCTTAGCATCTTGATCGCCGTCGTCTTTTTCAATGCCGTGGTCGGCATCATCATGCCGCTCGTGTTCCAGTACTTGATCAATTATGGTCTCGGTGACATAACAAAAACAGGAGCCGATCCAACGGTTATCGTTAACATTGGTTTCTTCTTCCTTGCAATTTCCATCGGCGGCATGTTTTTCAGCATCATCTCGAATTACCTGGTCCAATTTCTCGCGAACAAGAGCATGTATAGCATGCGCGAGCGCATGTTCCAAAATCTGCAATTGTTGTCGTTTGATTATTATAATTCACAACCATCGGGCAAGATCATCAGTTACATCACCAACGATGTCGAGACGATCCAGCAACTTGTCAGTACGGGATTCTTGACGATTTTTGTAAGCGTGTTCAGCCTCGTCGGTTCCGTTGTCTTCATGTTCCTCATCTCGTGGCAACTGTTCCTCGTTGCTTTCTCAATCATTCCCTTGTTGTTAATCCTTGGTAGCGTTGTGTTTGGCAAGGCGCGGCAATATTTCGTGATTACACGGAACAAGATCGCTGCAGTCACTTCCCACACTCAAGAATCAGTGGCCGGAATGCGAGTCATCCAAGCGTTTGCCATTGAAAAGAAAGATACAACGACTTTCGACAGGGCCTGCAAAGAGGAACTCGAAATCAACTTGAAATCAGCCAAGCTCTTCAGCGCCTTGCCAGGGGGCATCATCGCCGTGATCAGCACGGGCATGATGGCATTGATCATCGTGGGTGGTCTCCTCTACATCGATTTCTTGCTGTATCCTGCAACTGCATACGTGTTCACGCGGGGAAGCTTGCTAGCGTTTATCCTTTATGTGGTTCAATTCTTTAGCCCGGTCATTCAAATCATGGGGTTCGTGAGCCAGCTTCAAAATGCCATGGCGGCAGGGGAGCGCATCATCCGGCTCATCGACTCGAAGAGTTCCGTACAGGAACGATCTCATTCGATAGACGTGGATTCGCCAGAATTCCAGACACTAAACAAGGACAACATCAGGCTCAAGTTCGAGAACGTGAGTTTTGAATACGAGAAAGGCATCCAGGTCCTGAGAAACATCTCGTTGCGAGCGATTCCAAAGGAGCGCCTCGCGATAGTCGGGTATACCGGTGCGGGTAAGACCACATTCATTTCACTCTTGAGCCGATTTTGGGATCCAACAAGCGGTCGTATCCTCATCAACGACATCGACATACGCCAATTCAAGCTCGATGCCTTGCGAAAGCTCATGGGCATCGTGCTCCAGGACAATTACTTGTTCTCGGGTTCGGTCATGCAGAACATCAAGTATGGCAAGCCTTCAGCCACTGATGACGAGGTATACGCGATCACCAGCAAGTTGGGCATTCACGATTTCATCCAGAACATGGAAAAAGGCTACGACACGCCCGTCAGGGAACGTGGATCACGCTTGAGCATCGGGCAAAAGCAAATGATTGCCTTCGCCCGCGCGCTGCTCGTCGATCCACCGATCTTGATCCTGGACGAAGCCACGAGTGCCATTGACCCCTATAGCGAGATCATCGTGAAGAACGCCCTCGACGTGCTGCTGAAAGACCGCACGTCCATCACCATCGCGCACCGGCTATCCACGATCATCAACTCGGATCGGATTCTCGTCATCGATGATGGCCGCATCGTCGAAGAGGGTAGTCACGATGAACTCATCGCAAAAGGTGGCCTGTACAATCACTTGTACGAGCTACAATACGCACGGTTGAAGAAAGGTGATGAATCTGAAGTCATTGCTGGCACTTCCCCGGAATCGGAACTCGCCACGATCTCGGCGGAGGACCATGGGATCGACCCAGTTTTACCATCAAATGATGACCCGGTCGAAGGGGATGAAATCGCTTTCCCGACAGAAACAAAAAAACGATCATTAATCGGCACGCTGGGAAAATCTCGTCGTGGCCGTGGCAAGTCTAAAGGCAAGAAAGACTGAAATTGTTCATTACTAAAAAGGTAAAAAAAATCGCCCTAATTCATGCGATGGTGCTCAGTTCCGGTTGCTCCTCTCTCAATTTTCTCAACAACCGGGCAATTTCCTTTTTCTTGTCTTCGGATTGCGTGGCGCTCGCTGCAATCCGTTCATGATTTATTGGCTGGGACTCGATATCTTCAAACTTCTGCGCGAAGCCGAGCTCTTTCATGAGAAAGTCGCGTATGGCCACGCGGATGGCTTCAGAGCGGCTAGGGTATAGCCCCAGATCTTGCAGCACTTGCAATGCCTTCACGTGCGGTTCTGACAGGTTGATGGTTATGATCTTCGTGGACCTTCACCTAATATCCATTAACGCATGATACATCCAATTTCCTCCCTAAAACACCGGAATGTTCAAATTTTCGGTTTTACCGGTTTATTTCTCGTGAGGTAATTGACATGAACTATTGGTCAATAACCAATATAAATGTTTCCGACGAAATTCTTGGCTCTTTTATTCAATCCGACATTTATAAGATTTTAAACAATTAGCAATCCATCGAAATGATGGATGAACATTGTACAATTTCCTTTTATTATTCCTTGTTTATCGAGAGTTTGCTAGTCATCCGTTAACAATCGACGGGTGAATTCCTTAGAACCAACAACTCGTGCTTTAAATCCAGCATATTTCCGAGCCTTGGAATCGGTAGAATTTTTCCTGGGAAAAAATACTAGCGAATTTGCAATAGCGGTTCAAGAACAAGGGGGAAATTTTTCTTTCAATACACGGAGATGCATCGGCGCGGGCAAGAATCCACGCACGTTCGACACCCCGTGCAGTTATCACGGTTCACGACCAGTAACATGTGCTCGTCAAGGACGAGAGCATCGTAACTACACGAAGCTGTACACTGCCCGCATTGAATGCACTCGCTTTCGTCGACCGTGATCAGCGCGCGCTTGTAAGCTTGAGCGCCATCTTGTGACATGAACTGGACAAACTCGTCAGCGTCGATATCTTTTGGTATGTCAACGACAAAATGCACGCCTTCGGGCGTGAACGATGAACGAATAATAGACGCCACGACAGGCACGCCATTGATCTCTACCGTTATCTTAGGCTTGATGCCGTTGAAATCGTAATTTTTCGGGAATATGATGTTAATTTTCGGCATGCGTGTTCACTTCCCTTGCTTGAGAACGTTCGTTCCCTCGTGATCTTGCTCGTAATCGTAACCATTATCCGGCCTTTCCCGAGGTCTCGGCACGAGTTCCTTCACGAGCATGTCAGCCGAGACAATGCCCAGAACCTTGTTGTCGTTATCGATCACGGGCATAGACGAGATGTTATATTTTTTCAGCTTGCCGACGAGCTCGTACAAGGTTTCCTCGGGACTCACGCTGACGACCTTTTGCGTGACGATCTCGCTCACTTTCGTCTTCTTGAAAGCAACTGCCTTGGTGATGTCAAAACTCGTTAACATGCCTTGCAAAATCATGTTTTCATCGACAACGACGACGTGGTCATCGTTTGCCTGCACGATCGATTTCGCGACATCCTCGAGGTCATCCTCGAGATGGCAACACAAGGCATTCTTGTAAATTTCCTTCACGAACATGACACCTTCTTCAGGTTTCATGGGCTTGAACTTTGTCGTCGTAGAAATGAGTTCAACAGGTTTCCCGAGCAAGAATTCGCCTTTCTCGATCCATTTCTTGAGAATCTCGCAGATTTCCTGGGCTTTGGAAAACGAAGATAATGGCCTGACCCGCACGTCCTTGCCATTGACCGAGATCGTGCCGGACTTTAACTCGGCGTAGGAAACCTTGCCGAGATTCGGCCGGTTTCGCCGCGGTATACCGTAATCGATGATATCGGTGATGATCTCGGCATCCTTGAGGGCACAATTTTCGGCGATTCGTTCGTTGAGTATCGGTATCGGAATGCCAAGACCAACGAACATGGAGGTGCCATATTTCGTGAACGTCGCCCCTTTCAAGAATTCCGAGCTCATCTGCTTCATGTCACCCGTCACGAACAGCGTTCCGAACAAGTTTTCGGGGCTATGCTGCGTGCCCTCGCCGACGACGTATCCTTTCCCGCCACCGAGGAAGATGCGCGTGCCGATGCCGATGGTCTCGAACTTGCGATCCTTTTGCAGCGGGGCAATCTGGCCCGCGCCGGAGTACGTGGCGTTCTCGAACTCGGGCAGCAATTTGCCCATATACGTGTAAAGCGTTCGTGTTGTTGAATTCGTCGCGCAGTTGTATCGCTGGTACGCGTTGCGCGGGTTACACAAAATTGCTTGGTTCAAATCATCGAGCGTGATGGTTGTCTTGAGATGCGTACGAGGATAGCAATCAGTGCCGTACCCTTCAGCTTCCAGCTCGATGGCCTTGCCCATTAGCAGGTCCTCGATCACGTGGCCACCGCCATACTCGAACGGGCGCTGCTCGGACATTTTTGTGACCCCGAGATAGCAGTCAACCGCTGCATTGCCGTGATATGCTTCCACGTCGTTTAAAAGGACTTTCTCCATCTTCATGGGAGGGTCTGTATGACCAAAATTAAAGAACGCGCCGGAGCTGCACATGGCGCCAAAAGTGCCGGTCGTGACGACGTCAACGTCTTTTGCTGCTTGCTCCACGCCATTTAGTTCCACGTAGGCGATCATTTCCTCGGCGGTGAGAACCACGGCATCACCGCGGGTAATTTTCTCGTTGATTTCCTCGAATGTTTTTTCAGCCATTCGCGTCCGACCGGTTCTTGTCATGGGATTTAAATACGTGATAGTTAAAAGGCTAGCCCTTAATTATCAAAAATATGCGTTATTTATAATAAACGAAACATGGTTGGCTTGGCACCACCTAACCTGGCAACCAGCACCTTCGGAAATGAAAAAATTCGGGATCACGCCTCGTCGTCGGGGGAAATTTCGATGTTCTCGCGCACCAGGGGAATGCCGGCAACCACTTGAAAAATTTTGCTCACGTTTTCGCCGGTCTTCGCGCTCGTCCGATACGCGCCGAGAATCTTGTTTTTTTCACACGCATCCTTGATCTCATCGTCGCTGATGAGGTTCGTTTCCAGATCGCACTTGTTGATGACGAGAATTTTCGGGACAAATTTCGGTTTGTTTGCCTCGTCGATCCGATCTATCCAATCATTTATGGTGATCACCTTGTCGCTATGGATATCCTTTTTTCCGTAGAGACTATCAGGATCGTCCTGGGCGACGACGACGATCGCCGCATCCGCGCCTTTCAAGAAATTCTTGTGGAGGGATTCGAACCGGTATTGACCCGCGAGATCGTGCAGGCTGATGGTCACGTGGTGCGTGACGAGGCCAAACCTCAAGTCAATCTCCTTCACGGTAATGTCCATGCCGATTGTGGCACTGTACGATTCGGTAAACTTATGAGTGACATACTGGCGGATAAGGGATGTTTTGCCGACGAAGTTGGCTCCGACAACACAGCACTTTATCTTGTAATACTCGATCATTTTTTCTGCCATATCTGATCTGGGCCTTATCCGTGGTTGCGTTATTTGCGCGAGATGTGATTTAAGCGTGTCGCCGGATGATGGGTGCTTGACCAACGAACTTTGCGCCGATGCCACGGCACTTGATATCGTGATATTCGGCCATTGTTTCGTTCCCAACCGTTTCCACGAATCCGGTTCTGCGAAATTGCTTATTTAATGTACTAAGAAATATTTATAGCTATTAAATCCTTTATTCTCGTGATGAGAAAAACCCCTCGGTCTTCCCGCGAGATCATTGCCGTGGCTTTCTTCATGGTTGTTCCCGTGCTCGTTTTCACCCTCATGCATGGTGGCCAGGGCCAGGGTCGAGGGAACATTATTGCAGCAACGCCTTTGCCTTCAAATCCAGGCAATGACCCATCGCTCTCTGGCGGAAGCGTGAATGCATCCTTTGGCTATGCCAACATCACTGCTTTCAATTTCACGATCACGTACCAGAGTTATTCAAATTCCTCGCCATCTTTTATTAATCTCACGCTTATCCATATGAATGGAACCCAGAATATTACCATGCAAAAAATCAATCCATCAGCATCGAATTTCATCTCGGGCGTTACCTACCAGAAAGTTTATCATTTTCCATCGATTGGCAATTATTCATATTATTTCCGGGCAAGCAATGGCGCTAACATTTCACGTTATCCAGCAATTGCTAATTTGTCAGGGCCTAGCATCATCTGGCTTCGGAACTATACGATGAAACAAGTAACATTTCACTGGATTAATCCATCCAACGCCACCATGCAAAATGATCCACATTATTATTCAGTTTATGGAGATTTGATGTATAACTATAACCTTCCTTTTCAACAGACTGCATATAATCACGATTTTAACCAAACCCAAGTATCGTTATTCGGATTTATGAGGCTAGTCCCGCTTGCTTGGAGTGACACAAATCGTCGTACATTAAACGTGTCAGAATCTGATGACCAAGCAAAATACACGATAATTGCATTTTCAAATAAGGTATGGAATCCAACTCAAAATGGATCCGCAACATTATGGTATCGTATAGCTCCGCAGTATTTCTTCGCCGAAGAAGATGTGCTTTTAGAAAATGGATTGAAGGTTTATAACGCAAGCTTTCAATATGTTGTTTATAAAAATAGCTCTATTTCATTAAGTTATGACTATGTAAATTTCAACTTTCCCGCTACCGAAACCGTTGGTATAAATTTTGGTGATGGCAGGTTCTACACACCATACACGTTTTCCACCAACCTAACGAAGATTTCACTATTTTTTAATTATAATTATCTTAACACGACCAGAATTTGTAATTATGAAGTTTCTCCGGTTTCAGGAAGTGAAGTTACGACATTTAACTTTACATTGAATTATCAAAATCTTGAAAATCGTGGTCCTTATACAATCACGCTCACGCTTGATGGAAATAATTATACATTGAATCCCGTTAACAATAATGATTTGAATTATGTTGACGGCAAGTGGTATTACCACGTAATACAAGTCTTATCGCCAAATTTAACGCACAGTTATAGTTTTTCATTGCTTGGGCCAGACGGATCGTGGCATTCACCGAGTTTTAGTGGACCTATAATCATTCCTTCGAATATTTCAAATTATACTGTGAACAAGCGGTTTGATTTTGTATTTTACCCATCACAAGCAAATTGGAGCACGGTCACTTTATTTTCGATGAAATTAGTAAATCTTCCTTTCAATTTTACGTATTATGGATTTAATTTTAGTCAACTTACGATTTTTTCTGGGGGTTTTGTTAGATTCACGGGGGTCACATCATCTTCAACACCCGTTCCGGGCTCAACAAATGAAAATTCTTGGCTAAGCATTAATATACTCGGAGATCAATTTTATTTAGATATATATAACAGCAATATAACTTACAAGACCTTCCCAGACAAAATTGTAATTAATTATTACGATGTATATTATAGCTCATTTGATTTTTTGGGCGACTTTCAGCTCATTTTATTTTCAAATGGAGATATTGTTTTTAGCTTTCTCGATTTGATGCACGTGAATGCCCTCAACCCCGGTGGGATAAATTTTGGTGATGGCTTGCATTACAGCGTCCTCCCCATATCCCAAACCAAAATACCGATGACAAACCAATCGTTCATGTTCAATCTGAATCACCCGAATGTTGGGGTCTCTACAAAAATCACTCCAAGCGGATCGCTTTTCACGACATCGCAACAAATCTTGTTCAATGCATCTTATGCATCTCCTTCGGGCGTTCCATTATCTAGCGTCAATTGCACGATTACCGGGCAAAGTTTTCAACACGTGCCATTTTCAGTTAAAACCGAAGAAATGAGTCTCGATTTGCATTCATTCGTTAATTATACTAGCGGTGCAACAGCACTTTTCAGAACAACGCTTCCCGCAGGTATTTACGATGCCAGTTATCGTTTTTACGATACCAGTTATCGTGTTAACGATTCCTATGGACATGTCTTCACGAACGACACGATTTTTCACTTTATAGTGGATGATCCTCCAGTAGTGACCGGAATAAATCCACAAGCTAATACTGGAAATAACCTATACGGTATCGTGGGTCGCCTCTTTACAATAAAGGTAAATTATAATGATAGCGAAGGCCTCCCGCCAGCCTACCTTAACATACGATGGGATGGTGTCAATTACACGATGAATCCTAGTTCCTCGGATTTCTCGACCATAGTGCTCTATACGGAGAGCTTCAATCTCACTCATGGAGCGCATGTATTCTCCGTTCTTTACAAGGATCAATATTGGCCCAATCAATTTTTCGTATACACAAACCAAACAATTATAGCAAGATATGCACCCGTGATAACCATCATTTCTCTTCCTCCAGCCACTATTTTTAACCCATATGTACAATACCAAATAAGCGTTACAATCACCTGCGCGGAACCTGGCTCCGAAATCTTGACGAAATATATCAGCATCGATGGCAAGACCAACATTACCTTGACGTTTCAAGCAGGATCTCCGAACACATATACCGCCAGCGTGAGCCTTGGCGATGGCCAGCACACGATCAGCATCGTGGCTAGCGACGGCTACAATGTCGTGATATGGCCGGTAGCCGGCACGCAGTTCAACGTTACAGTTGTCGATCTCCCGTTGATCCTAGGAATCATCATCCCGATTGCTGCCGTGGCAAGTATCTTGATCTTGTACCAGTTGCGAAAGCGGAAGCAAAAATCGATACAGCAAGACATGCTCAAGAAACAGATTCTTGCCAAGAAATTGAGGCAGAGAAGTGTCCCTGGCGACATCGAGGTGAAATACAAGGAACGTCAGAAGGAATCAGACGCTCTTAACGCAGCCGACGCCATTCCGGCAGCACAATCCGTGGTCAAGAAATCAGCAGCTGTCAGGAAAGTCGCCACATCGGGCCAACCAGCCAGGAAACAAGCGCCGGCTACAATAGGTCACCAGAAACCAGCATCGGGTGGTGGTAGCCACCCCAGGGATAAGTCAAAGTTCGCCCCGAGGATTTCGGATACCACCACGATCATCAACCGCACGGTGTTAAAGGACTATATCGAACGGCAGCGGAAGGCTGGTATCAAGGAGCTGCATTTCATCAAGATCAAGAACGATTTAAATATCATCTCGCAGAACAAGAGCAGCCGCCTCTACAGGCTTCTCCAGGAACTCGTCAAGGATAACCTTCTCGTGCGAAAGGGCTCGCTCTACATCATCGTCTGATTCGAATGCGTTTTCATTGCATGGTTTCGTGAAAATTCGAAAAATCATAATATTATGAATGATTCGCATTCTAAACTTACAAATGTGACTTCTTAAGGGCAGCAAGATTTTTCTTGGCACGTTTTTCATTCGGGTCGACGTTCAATGCTATGCGATATACGTGCTTGGCATCCCTGAACTTTCCCTTTAATTCAAGCAAGATACCATATTGTGTCCAATAATTACCAATTTGAGGCGCTAAGATGATAGCATGCCTCGCAGAATCCAAAGATTCATCAATTGATTCAACGATTGCTAGCGCGTCGCTCAATTTATTCCACGCACGAGCATAATTAGGTTTGATTGCTATGATCTGCCAGTAAACATCGATTGCGGCGTGCCAATCACCTGCTTTCTCGAGCGCAAGACAGAGTGCATTCTTTGATTCTATGGATCCCGGGTCTATCACGACTGCTTTTCGGTAAGCATCAATTGCTGCAAGTACGTTATCCGATGCTTCGAAAGTTAAACCAAGGTTATACCATGCAAAATCATCCGTTGGATCACGAACTATTTCCTGTTGAAAGATTTCGACGGCACTTTTTATATCACCCGACTTTAAATAGGCGATCCCGAGTTCATCCCTGGTAATTCTATTAAATGGTTCCAAGTGACATGCGGTTCGAAATGCTTTAATGGCAGCAGAGAAATTTCCAGCGGCCGATAAGGCATGACCCAAGCTATACCACGAATGACCATCATGCCCATCGATATCGATGGCTCTTTGAAAAAGATTGATAGCACCTTTAAGATCTTCGGAATCTTCTAAAATTCGACCCAAATCGAGTAATATATGAACATTCTCTGGGGCAATGTCAAGCGCTTTCTGATAGGCCTTTATAGCCCTCGACAAACTATTTAATTGCCAGTAAGCAAGACCAAGGTTACACCACGCCTCGACATCATAATCGTCGATCATGAGTATATCCCGATAAACCTTGATTGCATCGGGTAAATTTTCCTTTTCCAGAAGAAAATCACCAAGGCTATGCAATACCTGGAGCTTATCCCCTAAGGTGAAATGTTCGATGATGGCTTCGATGTGCTTCAACCCAAGAAGATCGTAGCATGTCATTAAGATTGCCTTGCGCGTGGAGACCGTCCCAGTCCGAAGCCGGTCCTCAATATCTGCTTGTAAGACCTGCGTTGCCTTATTATCTCCCAATTTCGATAATTCTTTCAAAAGTGGAAAGGATATATTGCTATGAAGTAGGTGAGTATCGTAATCGTGTTCGATCCATGCTTCAAGATTGCTGCAATGACCAATAAACTCGGTTTCTGGATCGATGGCTAATTCGTAAAGGGCGGGTTCAAACCCTTTTCCCTCGTAAATTGTTCCGAACTTTTCTGCTGCATCATCAATCGACGTCACGTCAATTGGTGAATCATCTAGCGGGATGACCAAAACGAGCCGAATACACTGGATGAACTGCTTTCCATCTATATACACGTGGGTTTTGCCATCATCTTCAAGTACAACGTCGAGATGCTCGTTGATCACGAATTTCTTCCGCAAGAGGCAGACCCATCTTATAATCCTTTATTTGATACAACCTTACAATCGGTGCTGAGTATATTTCTTTTTGACCGAGAGTCAAAGAAATAGCTAAATTCACCTAACCAATGTAGGATTGGCGATTTCTCGTGGCGGTGTCGTCCTTCGGCTCGTCCATGGACCTCGCCCTCCGTTGCAGGTCGTCAAGCACGACATCAACATCGTCGCTTGCCTTTTCGAGCGGGGAAACGTCAAGGTCGACGGAAAAATACTTGGCAAGGATCTCGATGACCGCCTTGGCGGCGCGCGGGTCGGTTTTCACGACCGGGACGGTTTCCGCGAGCATGCAAATCCCCGGGATCCCGAGCAACGTGCCAAACGCGGGGATCACGCCATTGGCACCGGAGATGATCCCGTCTTCCATGAGGCGCATCACGTCATTATCGAGCTCGACGAACTCGTTGATCACGTTGCTATCCGTTCCCGACACGTAGACTTTCGGCTGGTGGGACACCTGCTCGACGACGTATGCCCCGATGCTCAAGATCAAGGAAAACGTGATGTTTTTTTTCACGATCAAGAAGCTGGTGAGCTCCTCCACGAAAATGAAGATGCCATTGTTGGATGCCGGCTGGAAGTCGCCGGTCACGATGAAAAAGCAAAGGTCATCGGTAACCTTGGCGAAATAACACTGGACCGAGGGGAGCACGAGCTTTCCTGCCGTGTCCACCATGACCTGGCTTGGAAAGTCATCCATGTACATCGAGAACACGAGCTCGGCGTTAAACTGGTCTCTAATCGTTTCCACCGCGATTTTTCCAATAGCACCGATCCCTGCCATGCCGGAAAGCAAGATAACGCGTTTTCCCTCGATGTCGAGTTGCCCGGCATCGAGATGTTCGATGAACTTGATCATGATTTCACGAGCTCCATTGATCGTTACTTAAATGTTGTTTCCAGTACTTATGAAAGGAACGCCGTCCAGCCATGACAGCGCGGTTCTGGTCGCATCGAGGATGATGCGGGTCCGATCACCATCGAAATGGAACCATTCCACTTGATGGCGTGCAAGTTTCGTCATGTCGATTTCGCCTGTTATATCATTATAAACGTCCATGCCGATGATCACGGTTCCGCTGGGCAAATTTTCTATCGCGCTCCCAGCAACCCCGCATATTGCAAGTGCGATGAAGCCTCGAGGTTCATTTTCGGGTGGTTCGCCTCCTTGCTGCTTTTGCAGGTCGAAAAATCGCCGTGCCATGCAATCATTCATTGCGTCGATGATGAATTCCGAAACCGTGCCTGCTGCCTCGATTTTTTTAGCATCCAACTCCAAAAAGCTCGATTTCCCGTATATCGAATACAAGACTTGCGATGCGAACAAGATCTTGGAACACCCGTCAACCCGTGCCAAGCATGATGCGATCGTGCCCCCCGTGACCGATTCAGAGAGGCCGAGCATGCAACCATGCCGCGTGAAGCTATCAATTATTCGCTCGCTGGAAGCCAGGAGGTCCCCGGATACGACATCCGTTGATTTCATGGTGGAATCTTTCACCTTTCGCGTTCTAAATCTCGATTAACTCTTTTTTTGTCGCGTTCATTTATTACATCACGTGTTCGGGATTTCATGTTTTGCTTTATTGGTGATTCCCTAACGCCGAGCTGAACGCGATGAAGATTGCAGAAAGATTGCACGGCATGGAGTATGCGATTCGCGATGTTGCCGTGATCGGTGATAAATTAGCAAGGGAAGGAAAGAAGATTTATTATCTCAACATTGGAGACCCTGTCAACCCCCAGGTGTCCGATTTCAAGACACCGAGTTATATCATCGATTCATTGGCTAACGCAGCGAAAAAAGGATACAATTTTTACGGCAACTCGCTCGGCGTTCAAGAATTGCGGGAAAAAATTGCTATCGAAGAAAACCGGCGTAATGGCTTGTCGCTTGTCGCCGACGACATCTTGCTCACGTCGGGCGTCTCGGAAGCCATTTTCTTTGCTTGCGCGGCATTGATCGAGCCCGGCGACGAGATCCTCGTGCCAGGCCCAGTCTACCCGCCGTACATATCCTACGCGAAGTTTTTCGGCGGAAAGTCGGTCGAATACAAGTTAGACGAGACCAACAACTGGCAACCCGACATCGACGATTTCGCGAGCAAGATCAATAGTAAAACGCAATTCATCTTGCTTTGTTCCCCGAACAATCCAACGGGCGTGCTTTACGACGAGCAATTCACCAAGGAAATTGGAAAACTCGCCGCGGAGTACGATATTCCCCTCGTCTCGGATGAAATCTACGATCAAATCATTTTTGAAAAATTTGACACGTACAAGTGCCACGTATCCATCTTGAGAGACGAGTTGCCAGAGTTACCCATCATCGGCATGAATGGCTTTTCCAAGGCGCACCTGTCCACTGGCTGGCGGCTCGGGTACATGTACTTCCACGATCCAGCAGGGAAGATGGCACAGCTTAAGCAGAGCATCGAATCACTCGCCCGCATCCGCCTTTGCGTGAATGTTCCGGCACAATATGCGGCTATCAAGACCATGGAGGAGCCGAAGGATCACACGAAACACATGGTCGAAAAGCTCTTGGAGCGACGCGATTATTGCATGAAGCGATTTAGCGAGATTGACGAGGTTTCATGCGTCACGCCTGATGGTGCCTTCTACTTGTTCCCCCGCTTGAAATTCCTGGAGGAAGGCCGCGGCCCGTGGAAGGATGACAAGGAATTCGTGCTTGACTTGCTCGCTGAAACAGGAATAATGGCAGTGTATGGCTCTGGATTCGGACAATACGGCATTAATCACATGAGATTCACATTCTTACCAACGATCGAAACGCTGGAAGAAGTTTTTAACTTGTTCGAAGATTTCTTGAAACGGCGGCTCACGGAATCTTAATCTTTTTCATAACCCGATTCATTCAATTTTTATATCCCCGTGCTGAGATCGAACCATGGTAAAGTTAAAGGATGCTATTGGTGACCAGCCGGTAAACATCGTGACCCACAACGACCCGGATGGTTTACTCGCGGCGGCCATCTGCACGCGCGGGCTGGAATCGATCAGCATCGATGATATTGAATTCTATTTTGAAAGCCCATCGATCATCCAGCAGGACCGCTCCCGATTCTTGGATGTTGAGAGTGATAATTTCATCGGTGGATTCATCATCATCCTCGATTTGCCGTACAATCCACTGGCCCGGGTCTGGATCGACCACCACGCATCTGAAATGGAAGTCACGCCATCTGAAAAGACGGTTTTTGCCATCCAAGACACGACCAAATGCGCGGCGGCGCTAGTTCACGATTTTTTCACGAAGCAGCTTCAAGTGAAAGAAAAATTGTGCGATCCGGCGTTCTTGGAGTATGTCAATGCCAGGGACATCGGGCAGGTGCCAAAGACCATGACGAAAGATTATGAGACCTTTTCGCTCGCAGTCATGGAGGATCGCGACGATTACAAGTTTTTCACGAGCATGGTCGATGCCCTGGCTGATGGCAAGGACGTGAAGGTTATTGCGGCCGAGGGTCCGGTCCTGATCAAGGCCAAGAAGCAGCATAAGATGATCAACCGGGGCCTCGAGCTCTTGCAAGATCTCTTCGTTGCCGGCGACAAGGAAGAGTTCCTCCACGAGATAGATGTTGAAAGCGATAAGGAAACCGGCGATGCATCCAAGAAGCGAATTTTCTTTTACAACCAGTTTTTGCTCTTCGATTTCTCCGATCTCGATAATCTCGACAAGGAACGCAAGTTCGGCGCCTCCATCCCGTATTACATCATCGGTGGCGAGCTACAAAAAATGGGAATGCAATATTCCTTCTTGCTTGGCATGCACGGCGATGACAAGACGGGAGAAATACACGCGACGATCAGCATAAACCAGGCCCTCGACGAGGTCGTGGAACGATTTGATGTTGGCGAATTTGCGAAGCAACAAGGTGGCGGGGGTCATCGATTCGTGGCGGGGTTCATAGTCGGTCCGGAGAGGTTCTTGCAGGTGATTGCCAACACCTTGGATTTTTTTCACGTCGAATGAGTTTCCGGGCGGAGATGCTCCCGAGCGGGAACAAACTATAAAAATGGTTTTAACACCGTTGTCACGTGGTTTTTCACGGAGGTTGTATTCACGTCATTGCAGGAAATTCTTGATTTCGAGGAGAAAGTCGCCAGCACCCTCGCCGATCCACGAGACATCGGGATGGCTTACGTGAATCTCGGGAACGAGCTTGCCGGCAAGGGCCTGGATGCTTCAGTACCGGCCTTCCTCGCCTTGCACATTTTTCAATCGATCAACGACGCCAATGGCATCGTGCAGGCCGCGATGATCATTGCCAACCACTTGTTTCTCAGCAATCAATACACGCACGCGTTGAATTATATGAAAATGGCGGACAGATATCTCGGCGAGGACAGCGATTCCAAGCTCAAGGCGTACATTCTCGAGAAGATCGCGTTTATCTATTTCCAGGAAAAGCAATACCCGGATAGCATCGAGACCTACATGAAATGCGCGGAGATGCTTGAAACCCTCGGCGACCTTAATGAAATCCCGAAGATTTACAGCGCCCTCGGCATGATCTATCAGGATTTAAAGAAAGCCGATCAAGCAAACGAGATGTTCATGAAAGCAGCGACAATTGCAAGAGACGCGGGCAACGAGGCGGACGCTGAAAAATACGAATCGTTCGTCTTGTAATTGCAGGAAAAGAAAAATAAGTTTTATAAATTAAACGATACTTCTTTTTTAAACACGGCGACCGCGACGACCGCCTTTCCTTCGACAGCCATCGTGAGGTTCTGGCGTGACTTCTTCGATCCGCAGGATCCGGAGCCCCGAGCGGGACAGCGCCCTCACGGCCGATTGTGCACCAGGACCTGGCGTTTTTGCACCAGAACCACCGGGCGCACGAACGAGCACGTGAATTTCCTTGAGACCCTTGTCCTTGGCAACACGTGCAGCACGAAATGCTGCTTGCATGGCCGCGTATGGCGAGGATTCATCACGCTGCGACTTCACGACCATGCCACCTGATTGGCGTGCAATCGTTTCGGAGCCAGTCAAGTCGGTGATGGTGATGATGGTGTCGTTGTAGCTGCTGAAAATGTGAGCGATGCCCTGGAAATACGGTTCTTTCCGGCGCGGGAACAGCTTCGGAATGACGCGCTGCGGTTCCTTTTTTACCTCAGCATTCTTCAAATCTTCTTCGTCGGCTTCCGCCTCGATCTCGTCAAGGATATCCCTTGCAGGAACCGCCTCCACGTCCTTTTTTTCGTCCAATTCGGACACGTCGGTTTCCGGTGCCGTTATTTCTTCATTTTCTTCGCTCATTCTTTATCAGCCTCTTCGATCTTGGCGCTAGCGGGTTCTTTCGCGGCGTCGATTTGCAATCGCATCGGGTGGTCACTCTTGCTGAATGGCGAGTTCGGGGCGTAAGTAAGCAACATTTCTTCGGTCTTGGTGACGAGATGGCTTGGTGAATCAACGATCTGGCCATCGATCGCGATGTGCTTGTGCGTGATCAGTTGTCGTGCTTGACCAACCGATTTCGCCAAACCTTTCTTGTACACGAACGTTTGCAACCGGCGGTTGCAGAGATCGCGCAGAGTCAAGTTCAAGATGTCATCGATGCTTTGTTGCCCGGCTTCCAAGAGGCCCAATCGCTGGGCTCGCTTGACCAGCTTTTCCTTTGCTTCAATTTGCTGGTCAGGTGGCGATGCCTGGATTTGCCTGCCTTGCTGCCGTATCTTGGACAAGTAGGTGCGATGGCGCCAGATTTCTCGCTTGTTCCGCAAGCCATACTCGCCTACGAGCTTCAGCTCTTCCTCGAGCCGGCTCTTGTCCCACAACTTCGTCGGAGTCTTGTATTTTTTGTGTAGTCTTCTAGGATCTCCCATTATTTACCACGCTCTGTCATCGTAAGATCCGTTCAAGCATATGCTTGTAAAGTGGAACGCATGAAGGTGCATGCAGCTCACGCGCTCTTTTTCTTGCGCGCGACACCAATGATCAAGCCGCTCCTGCCCGTCGTGCGTGTTCTCTGGCCACGAACCTTGAGATTCAACGCGTGACGAATTCCTCGCCAACACTTGATGCGTCTCATTCGATCGATATCCAATTTAACGAGGTATGCCACATCGTTACCGACGACGTGTTTATCTTCTCCCGTGCGGTAATCCTTTCGACGATTCAACATCCATGCAGGAACACCGTACTTGAGTGGATTCTTGGCAACATCCTCGAGTTTTTCGATCTGCTCATCGGTTAGATATCCAGAACGCATGTTCATGTCCATGCCCGTCAATCGAACGATGAGCTGTGCAAATCGGATACCGACACCGCGAACTTGGGAAAGCCCAAATACGAGAAGCCGGTTTCCGTCCACGTTCGTTCCAAGAACTCTCACGATTTCTCTGAAATTCTCAGACATGTTTTTACCTCGATTCTACTTGATATTGAGCTTTGTCAATATCAAAAGATCAGATAACAAAATGATGGATTTTAAAAAAAGATGTTGAAAGGATGCCACAAAATCCTTCTCTGATGATTTTCTTGCATCCGTGTTTTTTTGTCTGGGAAATACCAAGTTTTATCGAAGCCCCGTTCCTTTTTATCTTGATGACCGACATTTCCATGACCTTGCTCGATCGCGTCGAGATGGATCGCGATCGGCGCATCACCCGCGCTAGGTCTGATTTACTCAAGAAAAGCATAACGGATAGCATCGATGCATTCGATATCGAGCATGAAGTCAAAGAAATAAAAGGAAATAATGTTACCTGGCTCCAGGTCAAGCTTCGCGGCGAGGATGCCGTGGCTGCAGCGAATTTTCTCAAGCTCAAGCACGGCGCAAAGGTTATGCTTTTTGACGTGCAAGAAGGTACTACTATCCAGCGTGCCAAGGCAGATGCCTCGGGATCAACAGGTTTCGGCATGTTTTTCGACATCGGCCTTGAAAATAAGCACGCGCTCTACCCGCTCTATCGCATGCGCGACCAATTGACCAACGGGAAAAAAATACCAGCGCGCAAGCTCGCCAAAATGTTTGGTTTTTGCGACGGTTTCGGCTTTCCTGTCCTGGTCACCGAAGTCGATGAACAATCGAAGATTTTCGTGGAACTAGATGCCCGTGTCGTGGATGAATTTGCCACGTGGCGCGATGATGCCCTCGATCGCGTGCTGTGTCACGGGGAAACGAAGGAAGGCATCGAGCGCGTCATCACTAGTTCCGGTGCCAAGAAAGAACACATCATGGTCCAAGAAGCGGGATTTCTCGATTGCATCATCACGTGCGATTCTCGAACTGAAGGAGCTGGCATCATTTCCCTCATCGGCCCTGCCCTCTCGCACGTGAAACTCGCTGTTTTCAAAGCCGCCGAGGTTAACAAGGCCCTCGCTTGAATTGCTTCAAAGGCTTGCAATAGCGGTATCCAGGTCATGCACCAGGATTGCCACGGTGCCCAGCGGACCGATATCCTTGTCCACGATCTTCACCGCATCGCCAGCGCCGAGTTCCTTTCGCGTGAGGCCAGAAACCTTGCCGGCACCAAACACGAACGCGATTTTTTTCTCGTCCTTGATCATGCTCGCAGTTTCGGAAACGTCGAGCGGCCCCGTGGCATATTGCGGCGGTGGAAAGATGCAGATCTTGTCGAACTGGATCAATTCCTGGAGATCATCCAGGTCTCGCAAGACCAGCAGGTTTTTTTGCATCTTGTAGCAATCCTTGCTCGCGCCCTCGATGCCACCTGACGAGCCACCCATGACCCGGGTGAGGATCAAGTTGTCCTTGTCGAAGCCTTCGAGCACGATGCGGGTAAATTCCTTGATCACGCGAGCCGAATCCGGCGCGTGCAACACGAAATAGACGTTTTTCCATGACATGATTATGACCGTGATACAGGTATGAATGATTTTAATTATCGGATTGTGGAAAAAAATGGACGGGGCGAGATTTGAACTCGCGACTTCAACGGTGTAAGCGTTGCATTATAACCAGGCTAGATCACCCGTCCGTTTCAAGCGAGATTCGCATTTTTTGATTTTTCGGCTTCGCATGTTTCAGTTTTTCGTTCGCAAGCTTCGATAGTTCATTGTCAACGAAGCCAAATTGCAGTCAATTTGAATGTTCCATGAAATTTGAACTGGTTGGAAACCTTCACGTGTCATTCAATCCATCCCTTTGCACGAGCTTTTTTCTTCGTGTCCCCACCAGGATGGATATGGACTTTTTCGAGACGAATACGTGGCATCAGAATAGAGGATGGCATCGGGTGCAAATTGCAGCCAAAAGCCACCAAGATAAGAAAGCCACGATGCATCGACAGGAATCCCGGTCAAGACACCTCGAAGCGCCAACACGGTATCATCATGACCGACCATGATGTAGAGCGGCGCTGGGCTGAACGCAGGTAATTGCACCAGCTTGTTGCAGACACGCCATCCATAATGCACTGCGGGCTCGATATCGTCCGCCGGGAAAAACCCTAGGAGCCAGTAATTCACCCAATCGTAGGTAAATTTCTCTTGATATTCCATGATCCTTGGCATGTTACCATGGACGTTAACGAGCTCATCCATCACGCCTCGTACTTCCACGGCATTGCTTCCTTGGTAGCCTGCTTGGATTGCTTCAGCGGTTTGCTTGCAGCGAAGTATGGGGCTATGATAGATTTCCCAATCACGAATGACAACGGAGCTCAAACGATATCCAAATTCAATGGCCATGTCTCGTCCGAGCGCCGTGATGGGCATGGTTTTAGAAACGGGGCCGGTTTGCGGCGTTTTTCGATGGCTATGCCGTAAAAAGAGATATGCTGGTAACCCTGGCAAGATGTCCTTGCCTCGTTGTAGCAAGGAGCGCGCCGTTTCTGTCCAGTCAAGGGTATCGAACCTTTCGTGTCCTTGTCTCGATTGTTCTGGTTTCACGATATCTCGTGAAAAAATGCGCGGTGCTATTTAACAAAAAAATCGCGGGAATGTGTTGTCCAGAAAACATTTTTGAGATTGAGGTTTTACTTGCTTATCATGGACTCGATAACGGTTGATGGTGTCCAAATTTTCCTCTCAAAGCCTACCGAGCTTGAAATGGACTGGATCGGCCAAGACGACGTGCTCGAGCAATTATTGGCAGCATGGGCGACAATTGACGAGGCAGACTTGCCCATGTGCCCGAGAATCCTGGGCCAACCGGGCTCGGGAAAAACGACGCTCGCGTACGCGGCTGCTAAGAAGAGTAACAAGGACGTATATATCTTTCAATGCACCGCCGATACCAGGCCTGAGGATCTCATCATCACGCCTGTCATGGGTTCCAAGCAAGAGATCCGGTACCATGCTAGTGGCCTCGTCACGGCCATGATCACGGGCGGAGCCTGCATTCTCGATGAAGGTAACCGGATGCCCGAAAAATCCTGGGCTTCGCTCGCCCCGTTGCTCGACAAGCGGCGGTATGTCGAATCGATTTTGGCAGGCGTGCAGATCAAGGCTCATCCAGACTTCAGGATTTGCGTGACGATGAACCAGGATGCATCAGTATTTGACATCCCCGACTACATCGGTTCACGACTCCAACCCAAGATCCACGTCTCCTATCCGTCCCGCGAGAACGAGATCGCGATCTTGCAATATAACATCCCTTTTGCTCCAAAGGAAATCGTTGATTATGTCGTAGATTTCTTGCAAAAAGCACATGGACAGGATGCCGCGTATTCCGTTCGTGATGGTGTGAACATTGCCCGTTTCATGCTCAAGCTCTCGGCCCGTGAAGACCAACCTCTCCCAAAAGATAAATTTTCAACCTACTTCAGGATGGCCGTGACCAAGATCCTCGATGATGATGCCATCGATATCCTTGATGGCAAGAGGCCACGGCCAAAATTCACGTTTCCACAAGGTTTCGCCAACCAGGTCCTGAAAATCAATGATTTCATCGATGATCTCGATGATGATTCCTCCGATGACGATGAAGATGACGATTCCATAGCAGGGGATAAAGACCGGGATGGCAAGAAAAAAAAGAAATGACACGTGATCTTTATCGATGGATTCATCAATGCTCCGGGTTATCCCGGTCTATCATGGCCGTGCGAACTTCGCGACCATCGTAGCTACGACGTTTCTCGAGTTCAATCCTGATTGCGTTGCCATCGAGCTGCCGCAGGACATGAAAGAAACGGTCATCACGGCAGTACAGCGCCTGCCCGTCGCCTCCATCGTCGGTTACGTGGAACGGGATTTTGAAATTAAAGCGATGGGGAATTCTCCCGTCATAGAACAAGCTAGCCCCGAAAACGCCAGCATCCCGATCACCACGCTAAATTCGAGATACACGTTCATTCCAATCCACCCTGCAGACCCCATGATCGAATGCATTCGCATCGCATTGGAAAATGGCAAGGACATCGAGTTCATCGATCTTGTCCTGGATGATTATAGCCCGGTGGATTACAATCTACCAGACGACGAGGCCTTGTCTAGTTTCCCGGCTTTTTCGGCATTTCAAGACTTGCTCTCGGCATATATCCCGAAAAGCGATCGTGGCAGTGCTGATTACGATCGGGAGATTTGCATGGCTTCACGCTTGCGCGATATTATGGACACGGGACAGAAAGTCCTTTTCATTGTCGGATTTGCTCACGTGAACCGTATCCTGGAATTCCTGGAGAATGACACCCGCGTCGAAGCTGTCGACTCGTTTTTTCACGAGCAACAGCAGATCTTCAACGTTGCACCGGCGTCATCCGATCTCATCATCGAGGAAATTCCCTACATCGAATACATCTACGAGCTCGCCAGGACCACGCGTGACACGTCGGAGGATAAGCAATCGCTTGTTGATCGTGTCGCCATGGCCAAGTTCGATTTTTTCAAGGAAAGCGAAAAGGATATCATGCACAACAATGATGCAAAGGACAGTAGCCCCGATCAAACCCTGGATACGGACGATGAACGGGCCAAGAAGGCGAATGATGATCGTTGGATACAAATCTTGAAACGCGTCACTGCGGTCGAGGTCGAAGCGATCGAAGATAAACCATTCACCCGGAAAGATGCCCTATCGTTGCTGTTCGAAGTGACGAATATCATCTACAAGGAATATTATTTCAGGGATCCCGTGCCCGTTGCCACGTCACGTGCCATGATGCAATACTTACGAAACTGGGCCATCATCCGCGAACATTTATTCCCTGCTCTCGATCAAGTTGCCATCACGTCGCTAAATTTCGTGAACGAGGAATATGCCAGCATCTTGCTCGAGTTTGCGCGCATGTACCCGTTCATCGACACGACCGATGCTTACCCGACCGTTTATCACGATGCAAATAAAGACCAATTTTTCGGCCCAGGGAGCATCTGGTTCAAGAACCGGCAATCATCGCGTCGAAAGTCGTGGATCCAGCTCCCGATCAAGCACCGTCCCATGGAACGATACCCGGGTGAATGGCAACGCGCGTGGGACGAACACTCGCTAGGTCTTTGCTCCTTCCCACCGGAAGATAAAATCGAAGAAGATTTTTTCAACCAGATGCGCAACAAGACAATTTCCATTCTTGAAGAAAAACACGTGAAAATTCACGAATTCAAGGATTCTCTCATGGATGGGGTCGAGTTTCGCGAAACTTTACGAAAAAAGATCCTTGGCAAAATATATGTGAAAGAAATCATCCCCGTGATAGGAAAAGCCGGTGGCGTGGTTATCGTGTTCGATCCCGACGAGGAAAAGCACCGTTATGGCAACATGATCACGTGGTGGGCAGAACACAATCAAGAATCGGACATGGCATTTTATGCCACCTTTCCCGAGGAAAATATCATCGGCCCCGGCATCGCGCGCATCGAGCTCGGGGGGCTCGTTTCTATATTTCCCGCGAAGCGAATTCCTGATATCTGGTCTTTTTTCTACCGGCAACGAGAGACGTACAAGAAGCACGAGATTCTTATCCTCGCAGCGTTGCTCTTTTCCGATGAAAAGTTCATCCCGTACATTGCAAATGCAGCTCCGTCGAAAAAGATGGAGCACATCGCCGGAGAATATAATAAAGTCATCGTGCATATCCCATTGTGGAAAATGAGCAAGGAATCTCTCGATAGCGTCCGGTATCTTCACGTGCTCCGAAGCAAAAGCATCAGGTCCTATGCAAAAAACTTCATCTTTCTCTAATCAGTCCCGAACATGCAAGTGTCAAAAGAGATTCACGCTAGAGGGTTCACCGGCTCGATTCCTTGTTTATAAAGATCGTCGATCATTTCCTTGAGTTCAATGAACCCCCGCTTCTCGGCCTTGATAAAGCAAAACAACCGCCCCTCCTTGTTTCCTTGTTTGCCGAGTAGGGTGCCGAGATTGTACCAGATTTCCTCGTCCGAAGGATCAGCCTTGATAGCACGCTTGTAATACTCGAGGGCTTCGCCGTCATTTTCCTCTGCTTCTTTCACGAGGCCCATGTCATTCAACGCTGAAGCATTGCTGGAGTTTATATCGATAGCTTGATGGAAGAATTCCTTGGCATCGGTGACGAGGTCTCTCTTGAGCGCGTTCATTCCAAGATTGGTCAGGATTTCTGACCGCGCATCGTTCTCAGCGTAAGTTAGGGCTTTGTTGAACGTTTCCTCTGCCTTGTCATGCCCACCTTGGAGGTACTGGAGATTTCCAAGATTTACGATCGCGAGGATGTTCCAATCGAGGAGATCGATGCTGTTCAAGAAATGACCCTCCGCATCAGTGAAATTCCCGTCTTGATACTCCTTGTAACCAGCAAGATACTCGGCCATACTCGCGTCGATGGAATCTTCGTTGCTAGCCGTACTTCCTTCGGACATCATCTCCGTAGGGAGCCGGTCCCGTGCCGTGTATAAATCCGCCAAGGTACCCCAGGTTTTCAAAACTCGTGTTTTTTCAACAAGATTCTTCTTGATCTCGTCGATCTGGTCTTGAATCCGGTCGCGCTGCGATTTTGTTTCCTCTGACACCCCTGCAGGGTGAACCAGATTGTTCCTGTCGCGACGATCGTCATCCTTGGTTTCGCGACCGAACCAGTTCAGTTTTCCCGCGGCGATCCACCATCCTTGCGAGAACTTTTAGTCCGATGTGACAAATGAGCAATTGACGATTTAAGAAAATTGCCGTGCAGATCATGAAGGAAACGAGAGCGGTCGTTACGCTTTGCATCGGCACCGGCGCGGACGCGTTCGGCAAGTATTCACATCCCGCCATGAAGCGTTACGCGATGAAAGTGCACGCGGATTTCATCAAGCTCGATCAGCCCAAGATTGGTTTCACCGCATCGCGCAATTTCAACCCGATCTTGTTTGAAAAATACCAAGTGCAAGACGTGCTCGAGGATCACGACCGGGTATTGTTCCTCGACACCGACATATTGATCACGCCACGTGCACTGGATATATTCAATGCCGTGCCTCCGGACAAGATCGGGGGCGTATTCGAGGATTTTGGCACCGAGCAAGTGCATCGCCGGGACTTGATCCAGAAGGTCCAAGAATGCCTCGGCGACGTGGGCTGGACGGACGGTTTTATCAACTCTGGCGTATTCGTGGTGTCAAAACTCCACCGGGACATCTTCCGGATGCATGAAACTTACGGATTTTATGACGGCGAGTACGAGCAGACCAACACGAACTGGTACATGCGCAAGGCTGGCTTCGATATCATAAATCTGGATTACAGGTTCAACTTCATGGGCATTCACAGGATATATTATGGCCCCGTGCACCGTGACGCGTATTTCATCCATTATGCCGGAGGTGGCTTGTTCCCGTGGGTGCCCCGGATCGATCAAATAAAAAACGATTATGAATACTTTTACGAGCACAAAAATGTGAAATCTTTTGAAGACATTTGACAAAAAGAGAAACAACCTGGTTCAAGTGACCGTGAAGTTCACGAAAAATTCGATGGGCCGGTCCTGGTAAATCTTCACGGTAAGCTTGTGTTGCTCGCCAACTTGCCATCCGGGATTTGGCACCCAGACGATGTATTGCTCGCCGCGTTGCACCTTTGTCCCTATTGCTTCGGCGATGGTGTCCTTGTTGTATTTCACGCCCTGGGCTTCGACCATGATTTTATCCCAGGCCACCGGATTGCCTTTGCCGGCGATGACCGTGCCATTCTCATCTATGAACTCGAAATGGTCATTTAAATCATCTTCTGGAAGACTTTTAATCTCGATGGGACTTATCACGTTATTCACGGTAATTTTCAGGTATTCGTCATCGCCCTCTTGAACGATCTTGAAGGCATCGTCCCTGAACATTTTCTTGAGATAGACTTTTGCAATATAACTCATTTATATGCACCTTGTTTTGTAGGCATGGCGTCCATAAAAAGAGTTATTTCAAATTGGTGGATATCTGACATCAGTTAAACATTATTATTTCCAAAGGCTATTGTCTTTTGTTGAGGTTCATGTGCGCGCAAGTAAGGCTTCATTTATTGAATGTTTTTCGCCTGGAATTGAAAATGCAATACATCGAATTGCAAGCAAAAACGGTCGGAGAAGCAATCAAGCGCTTCGAGCAACAATACATCACCCAGCTCCCGGATTATTTAAAATCCAAGGATCAGAAGCATTTGACCGATCAAATCTTGATCTTGCTCAACGGTGCTAATATCAGGAACTTGGATGGCATGAAAACCAGCTTGACCGATGATGATGAAATCCAGCTTTCCGTGCCCATCATAGGAGGGTAACCCCGTTTTTTCACCGATTCTCCTCGTTCTAACTATTTCCTGTAAATCCAGGCGATCATCACGACCATGCTGAAAAAAATCTTGCTGTCCGGCCATCGAGGATACCGGGATTTGGAAACCGAAAACACGTGGAACGCGTTCAAGCGAGCCATCGATGAAAACGTGGACTACGTCGAGTTCGACGTTAAACGAACGCGAGATGATGTCCTCGTCGTGTTTCACGATGAAATGTTAACCCGGCTCTTGCACGTGAAAAAGCGGATTAGTAAAGTGACATGGGAAGAATTGCACGGCTACAAGTATGATGATGGACAAGAGGCTTTATTGCTCGATGATTTTTTCACGCTCGCTGGCGATAAGATCAAATTCATGCTCGAGATCAAGACCCGAAATATTGAAAAGCAAGTCCTCGCGCTCGTGGAAAAGCATGGACTCGAAAAAACCATCATCATCCAGAGTTTCGACGGTAGAGCGATCAAGCATTGCCATGAGTTGAATGCTGACGTGGCCTATGGGCTATGTATCGGGCCTGCAAAAGGCGCCTTTGCATACAGATTTCTCGTGAAACCATATCCTGTCGAATATTTGAACATTGACGGGCCATTGGTGAATGATGCTTTCGTGAATGCATGTATAGCTCATAATAAGAAAATCATACTTGGCGCGCGGAATACGAAAGATTATTTGAATAAAATCGAACCATGGAATGTCCATATCATCAACGCCAACAATCCCGCATCCATCAAGAAACTCCTGGTAGAGCAGGGCTACGATGTTTGAAAGTCAAGGCATTTGCGTGATAAGTAGAGTGTTAAAAAGCCACCAAAATTCAAGCTCCGTAGCACGCGGTGTTGGAAGTTAGCGATAATTTCTACGAGATTGTTTAAATAACGAAGCTTCACTATTCAGCCTTGTCTATGTTTCATGAAACAAGTTTCTTTTTTGATTAAGTCAAATTTTGACCAGGGATTGAGATGGCCAAGAAGATCAAGAAAAAATTCAAGAAAATTGATATTTTGAGACACGAGCTCATTCCTAAACATGTGATCATGAGCAAGGAAGAAGTTGATGAGCTTTTGGCGAAGTATCAAATCAAGCTCGTGCAATTACCTCGAATATCCGTCGATGACCCGGTTATTAACATGCTCGGGGGAAAACTCAACGATGTCATTAAAATTGAACGTCGTAGCGAAACAAGCGTTGAAAAATCTTATTATTATAGATTTGTCGTAAAGATGGCGTGAATTAGAGGCTGAAATCATGGCGTCCGCAAAAAATGCATCATTCGAAAAAAACGATGTCTGGCCACTTTTACAAGCCTTTTTTGAAGAAAAAGGCCTCGTTCGCCAGCATCTCGATTCATATAACGATTTTATAGAACATCAATTGCAAGAAATTGTTGACGAGGTCGGAGAAGTCCTTCCTGATATCCCGGGTTTCCAGATCAAGTTTGGCAAGATCAAGATCGAGAAGCCACAGATTCGCGAAGCGGATGGCGCTTTGAAAGAGATCACGCCATTCCACGCGCGCGTGAGAGATCTCACGTATGCGGCGGATATCAAGCTCGAGATGATCGCGATCAATATCGATGAACGCACTCAATCGCCGCAGGAAGACGAGCCGGAAGAGATTTTCATTGGAAAATTGCCCATCATGCTCAAGAGCAACAAATGCCCCATGGCTACCATGAATGACAACGCCCTCATCAGCATCGGTGAGGATCCGCTCGATGTTGGTGGCTATTTCATCATCAATGGAACGGAACGCGTGCTCGTTACCCAAGAGGATCTTGCGCCTAACACGATCTTGATTGACGAGGCCAGTTCGAGCAGCAGCTCGACCCACATTGCAAAGGTATTTTCAACCACCAAGGGATTTAGAGCGCCAGTAACAATCGAGCGCCGGAAGGATAGCACTCTCCGTGTCTCTTTCCCCTCTGTCCCGGGCAAAATTCCTTTTGCAGTCTTGATGCGAGCACTCGGGCTTGCAACCGACAGGGAAATAATCAATGCGGTTTCCGATAACGAGGAAGTCATCCGGGCCATGTTACCAGTGGTGGAAGTTGCTGCATCATTAAACATCACGAAAGATTTGCAGAAATCCCAGGAAAATGCCCTCGATTACATCGGCAAGCGTGTTGCCGTCGGCCAAACCAGGAAATTCAGGATACAGCGTGCAGAACAAGTGCTGGATAAGTACTTGCTGCCGCATATCGGCGATCAACAAGATGACCGCGTCAAGAAAGCGTATTATTTGGGACAAATGGCCCAGAAAATCCTCGAGCTCGCGTTGAACATGCGTAAACCAGACGACAAGGACCATTATGCCAACAAGCGGCTCAAGCTTGCTGGTGACTTGTTCGCGAGCCTGTTCCGCGTGGCATTCAACAATCTCTGCAGGGACATCAAGTACCAGCTCGAGCGAACCGCCGTTCGCGGACGCAAGCCAAGCATCAAGACGGCAGTCCGTGCCGACGTCATTACCGAACGCATTCGCCATGCCCTCGCCACGGGTAATTGGGTCGGCGGAAAAGCCGGTGTTAGCCAATTACTTGATCGCAATAATTATATCTCGTCATTATCTCACTTGCGACGTATTGTTTCTCCACTAAGCAGGAGCCAGCCTCACTTTGAAGCACGAGACTTGCATCCGACGCAATGGGGAAAAATCTGTCCTGCAGAAACGCCAGAAGGACCCAATTGTGGCTTGGTTAAGAATTTTGGCTTGATTGCCTACGTGTCGATAGGTACAGACGAGAAAAAACTGGAAGTCCAGCTCCAGGATTTTGATCTCGTCCCGATCCAAAAAGTCCGGGAAGAAAAACTGAAGGGCACCAATGTTTTCTTGAATGGTAGGCTCATCGGCATTCACAGGGATCCAACCGGATTCGTGACGCACGTTCGGGAAGAACGAAGGAAAGGAAATATTTCGCAAGAGGTCAATATCGGCTTCCGGAAGTATGCAAACGAGGTGCAGATCAACAGCGACGCGGGCCGCTCCAGACGTCCTCTATTCATCGTCGAGGATGGCGAACTCGTGATCGATCCAGGCATGATCAAGAAGATCAAGACGAAGGAATGGGTCTGGTCAGACTTGATCATCCCCAACGAGCAAGAACGCAAGAAGGGCAAGAAAGCTTGCATCGAGTACCTGGATGCAGAGGAAGAAGAGAATACCCTCATTGCCATTTATCCCGAGCAGCTCACCGCAGAACACACGCATTGCGAGATCACGCCTGCCGCGATCCTCGGCATCACGGCATCTCTCATTCCATTCCCGGAGCATAACCAATCACCACGAAACACTTACGAAGCAGGCATGGCCAAGCAAGCCTTGGGCGTGTTCTCGTCGAATTTCCACTTGCGGCTCGACACGCGTGGCCACACGCTTCATTACCCCCAAGTCCCGCTCGTCGGCACGAAGCCCATGGACATCATCGGTTTCGAGCGGCGACCCGCGGGCCAAAACTTCGTCGTCGCGGTACTATCGTATGCAGGCTATAATATCGAGGACGCGCTCATCATGAACAAGGCATCGGTGGAACGCGGCCTCGGGAGAAGCACGTTTTTCCGGACCTATGATTCTGAAGAACGCAGGTATCCAGGTGGCCAGGAAGATAAATTCGAGGTGCCCGACCAGACCGTCCGAGGATACAAGCCCCAGGAATGCTATCGCCACTTGTCGGAAGATGGCTTGATCGAGCCCGAAAAGGTCGTCGAGGGGGGGGATGTCTTGATAGGGAGAACATCACCACCGCGATTCATCGAGGAATACAAGGAATTTGACGTGCAAACGACGAACCGGCGTGAAACATCGGTCACGATGCGCCATGGCGAGCGCGGCATCGTCGATACCGTGATCTTGACAGAAACAAAGGACGGCAACCGACTCGTCAAGATCAAGGTCCGGGACCAGCGCGTGCCGGAACTCGGCGACAAGTTTGCATCCCGTCACGGGCAAAAGGGCATCCTCGGGCTCATGATCCCGCAAGAAGACATGCCGTTCACGGAGGATGGCATGGTGCCAGATCTGCTCATCAACCCGCATGCCATACCTTCTCGCATGACCCTCGGGCAGATGCTCGAGACGATCGCGGGCAAGATCGCGGCGCTTTCCGGCAACAAGTTCGATTCCACGGCGTTCTCGCTCAGGGATCCGGAGGACATCCAGAATCTCTTGCTCAGTTACGGCTTTGAATATAACGGGCGGGAGACCATGTACAACGGCATCACGGGCGAGAAGTACGACATGGGCATCTTCATGGGGTGCGTGTATTACCAGAAACTGCACCATCTCGTCGCCGACAAGATGCATGCAAGGGCTCGTGGTCCTGTCCAGATCCTCACGCGCCAACCAACAGAAGGCCGCGCACGAGAAGGTGGGTTGCGTTTCGGTGAAATGGAGCGTGACTGCCTCGTCGGACACGGTGCCTCGTTATTGCTGAAGGAACGTCTTCTGGACGAGAGCGACAAGACCGTGATCACCGTGTGCGAGAAATGTGGCTTGCTCGCGAATTATGACAAGAAGCAAGACATGTATTTCTGCAATATCTGTGGTGACAAGACCATCATTTCCAAGGTGGAATGTTCTTATGCTTTCAAGTTGCTTGTGCAAGAAATGATGGCACTCGGCCTTGCACCGAGGCTTCGATTGGACGAGAAAGCTTGAAATCATCGTTTTTTCTTCTTTTATTCTTGAAAATCAAGTGAACTTTAGCACTAGAAATTTTTTAATTGATTGGAACATGATTATTCATTAGATCCAAGGGTTATTTGACAACAACGATGGGCATATAGCTCAGCCAGGTAGAGTAGTGGGCTTTTAACCTTTCGTCCTCAATGCGAAAGGGAAGCCACCCATTGGCCCAGGGTTCGAATCCCTGTATGCCCGCCAATTTTTTTTTCAAATTTATCAATCATTCATAAGAGAAGATGTATGATAGTCACGACTGGGTCAGGATACCTATAAAGGTTCAAACATGTTCAATTCCGAAAAAATTCTCGCCGTTTTTATATCTTCTTGGGATACACAACAGAACGCATCCCCAAGTTGCCGGATTTTTTATACCTGCAACGAACGGAGATTCACTTGATGATGGTCATGAACCTTTCATTTTTGTTGGTAACGTCGAACGGATTGCTATTTAACCCGTTTTCCATGCTTTTAGAAATCTTATCAATGCTTTTCATGCCATTTTATAAATTTCTATTAGGAATTCAAATCTTCGCTATGGCTATCGTGATTTTTTGCAAGTTTCTCCATCCAAATTTAACATGGTTTATTCGTGCTTTTAAAATCATAAATAAAATGAAATGGTTCATGCCTATCATCTGGATAATTTACAAGCTAGTAACGGGGTTTTATTTAGGGGTTCTATTGGAAGACTTGATTTTTTTAAGCGATTTTTTCGTGATTCTTGTTTATTGCAAGGAATGCGTTAAATTGGTTGTACGGATGCGTTTATCTCCGGTTTGGAATGGTTTATCAATCGCTAGCAGCACCGAAGAACGCGCGGGAGGGTTCGAAGCCAGGAATTCCATTCGCATTGCAGTTTCAAGAAATGAGTTTAACGCTGAATTTGCGACAATTTTAATATCATATAATGCATCCCTTGTAATTTTAATCGCGCAAGGCTCGTTCTACTTTTATTTTTTCACCGGAACAGATATTTACGCGATAATCTGGTACTTTATTCGATTCGTGAAAAATAACGCTGCAAATCCTTATAGTAAATACCAATTGCAAAAAGCCGTTGTCATTTTCAAGAAACCGTGGTTCAAGGATTACGCCATTGTTCTGAAAATCAATTCAATAAAGCTCGATATGGACGATGATGCAACGGGTACAAAAAATAAAAATGAAAGAAATAAAGAGCTGATGTTCAAATTTTTTGAGTATTTTTGCTATAAGTGGTATTTTCTTGCAGTGAAAGAACGATACCAACTTAGCTTTCATATTCTGGTCCAAGAAGATTCCTATGAATTATACATCATCTTGATACGAAAATCTCTTTCAAGAGATACCGGAAGATTGGTTGCATTATTAAGTACAGATGCTTCTACGATTCAAGCAAATATAGCCTCGGAATTGGATTACCAGCTAGAAACAGTAAAAGATGAGGAATTGGTAAATGTGTTATTCAAATTGGGCATTATTCGGACTAAGGAACAACATGTAAAACGTGAAAAATCAAAATACAGATTTCAATATGCGCTCAATCGTGGGATTTTTTCATGGGGGAATATTAAATCAACTTTGATCAAGCTTGATCTTCATACACTAGTCCGCTCTTTTCCACATCAAAAATATTGGATTTATAATTGCATGGATCAATTCTTGACAAGTTTAATAGATAAAAGAATTAATGCACATTTCTTTTTTAATTTTCAGGCAGCAAACATCAATAAAATTGAATCGAATGAATTATTGAATCAAGCAATCTATTCTTTTGAAGATAAAGAGGGTCATAAGGCAGTTATCAGAAATTTTGAATACCTGATTAATAACGCCTGGCTTTCTGCAGGTTTGTTTGTATTTTCATCCGGCAACTCGGATCATGATAAAGTGGTTGCACACGCAAAGGGTATCATTCAAAGCACGTGGGAAGTGAACACGAGCTTCGAGAAGAATAGTTTTGAATTTAAACGGGCATTGATGACAGCCAAGATCGATTCCTTTATGTATCACGTTCCATCTTTCATTTTGTTCAGGTTCTTTCACTTTCCTTCTATCATATCCCGCCATCAAGAACGCCAATACAAGATCCATCTCGAAAATCCCCCTGATTCGATTTTAAATGCAGGTAGCCTAAACATCGGAAAAATTATCGATGTTAATGGCCCTTCACAAGATTTCTTGGTTGGCCTGGATGATCTAAAGCGGCATGTTTTGATTAGCGGAACGACTGGCAGCGGTAAATCGACCTTTATCCAGAACTTGATCGGGCAAATTTTAATCCATTTCCCTGCGATTCCCTTTTTGATCATTGAATTAAAGGGAGAATACACGTGGATGGAAAAAGATTACCCCGCGGTGAAATTTTACGAGCCGGGAAAGAATTTCAGCGTGAATTTATTCGAAACGAAGGGTAACCCGTTAATTCACGCGGAACGCATTTTTGACATCATGAAATCAAGCTTTGATTTCTCGGAATTGAAAGATTTTTCACCACAAATGGAAAAAGTGCTTGTGGACATTCTTTCACTTACTTGCTCGAATCCAGACCCTTCTAAAAGAAACTTTGCAAACTTTTTCACCAACGCTCAAAAATACATAAACGAGAACAAATCTCGCATTCCATTTTTGGACAGCACGTGGATAGGCATTGAAAACCGGATTCGGCGCATATCATCGGGTCCCTTAGGCAAAGTTTTCGATGACAAGGCGTTGCAAAATGGCCTCGATAATATTTTCAAATCGCAATCGATCATTTCTCTGGGAAATATCATCAATCTTGGAGGATCCAAGGATGATCTATACTTTTTTTCAAACTTGATTCTCAAGCAATTATGGGACATTAACATCGCAAATGGTCCTTCCAAGACCATTAATCATATCACGATCGTTGATGACTCGCAATACTTCAGCAAGACCAGGCAAGAAAGCGGGGCAAGAGGCACGAATTATTTTGATGACATTGCCTTATTGCTCCGTGGCACGGGTGAGGTGCTCGTCGCCGTATCAACGAGACCGGACATTTCTGCTGATGTGTTATCGAATTGTGGAATGATAGTGTCTTTCCAGACCAAGTTCAAGGAGGACATACAAAAATTGCAGAGCTTGCTCCACTTGAATGATAGCCAGGTTTCCATGCTCGAGATATTACCGGAGCACACGTGCATCGTGAAAATCAACTCGTACCCATATCCTTTCATGATAGAAACGCGAAAGCCATTGTCATGGGACCATCAAGGCGATTTTAATGGAGATCATTATAAAATCCAGTCTGATTTGAAAGGGTTTGAAGAACAAGTTCCAAAGATAAAGAAGAATTCGTGCATCAACAAAAAATTGGGAAAAATATGGATTTCCGATGTTCTCACCAGATTCGATCCTGCTAGTTATGAAAAAAGCAGGATTTTTCTCGAAAAAATTGAACAATATTATCGACTAAAAGAAGAAGAATGGAATAATTTTCAAAATGCGCCTGGAGTAAATACCGATGCTCTTAGCGAAAAAATTAGAATTCTTCGTGAAGAATTGTTGATGTTGATTAAGAAAAATGCAGCAATAATGTCCTTGGTTGAAATTGCTGAGAGATTGCTGCCAAGAAATCAAGGTTTGTGCAAATTGAAAATCGAGATGAATGACATGTTCGCAAATGATGAAATCAAACATGCCTTGGAAGGGAACTGGCCAGGTTTGGGATAACAAACGCGGTTTTGAAAAGACTCTTAATTGTTTTGTGTGTTCAACAAGTTGTTCTGATTATACATTCAAAATTAATAAGTTTTGTTTTTTTAATTGCAATCTTCGCAATTCTTTGTTGTAAAAAATGAGGAACCCGTAGTGAAGTTCTCCACCCGTTGCGAAAATCGTACCCACTTTCTGCCCACGAAACGATGCTTTAAAAATAATTGTTACGATCATATCTATAATAATTGCATAAAATGTTGAAAAAACAAGAATTAGTAGTAACAAATCCTCTTTCGTAAAAACGCTCAAGATCTCATCGAGTACCTTTGCATTATCTCGGGGTCAATTCGATGTTCAATAGTTCAGTGTAAAAATGTAAATGATTCAATCATTGAAGTGATATCAAATGGTGGTTAAGAAAGAAATCAATACCGACAAAAGTATTCAATTAATGGAAGACGATTTAGATATCGATGAAAAATGTTGCGAAGCTCCCGATATTTTCATCACGGTCGATGGAAGGATCGTGTGTCGCCATTGTGGAATGTGCTTTGGAGCTCAATTTGTTGGACATGAACGTCGTGCCTACACAGCAGAAGAAGTCAGATCAAGGAGAAGGACTGAACCCGTATGGAGATGTTTTGGTCCAAGAACCGTGATAAGCACGATCAAGACGGACTCAAAGGGCAGACAATTACCTGCCAAAAAACAAGCATTATTTGCACGATTATCAAAGATTCAAGGCTCACTGATCTCATCCATTGAAAGGAATTACTGGGAAGCAAAACCCAAGTTACAGGCGGTTGCAAACAAGCTCGGTGTTCCGGATTATATCGTTGAAACGGCCTGGAAAATATATTCCGAGGTAGCACGGCAAAAACTCACTATGGGTCGATCCATTCAAGCATTCACCTGCGCAAGCCTGTATGCAGCCATTCGCATCCACAATTTTCCACGTCTCCTTGAAGAAATGACGGATCCCGCGTCGAATTCAATCCGTTCTGTTCATAGATCTCTTGGCTTGATAATCAGAAGCGTGCTGCCAAAACTGAACCTGAAGTATCGGCCGATTTCACCTCGACCGCTCGTGTTCCGGTTCGGGAATGAACTGAATTTATCCATTGGCGTGCAGCAAGCAGCTGCAGATCTCTTGAAAAATGCAACGTTAAAGGGATTAGCAAAGATGGGAAAAGATCCAAAGGGTCTCGCCGCAGCTGCGCTGTATATCTGTGCAAAGCGATCCAAGGAAAAACGAACCCAAACCGAGATCGCCGAAATATCAAGGGTAACGGAAGTCACGCTTCGAACCCGGGCAAAGCAAATCAAGACGTGCCTCAGAGAACATGAGGACTGAAGTGCTCGTAACCACGTTTTGTGATCTCTTTTAATTCCTTAGACCCGTGTTCCTTGAATAAAACTTTTTTTTCCTGAATCACGTGTCCGATTTTTTGCAAATAAAAATTATTTTTGCTTGCATCTGCTTTTATCTCGGGCCACTTTTGGTCATCGATGATGAAAATGGCGTGGTATTCCTCGCCACCATTGAACAGCAAATCTGGAACGGAGACGTGGTATTCCGTGGAAAACTCTTCTAAAATAGGATTTGGTTTCATGCTATCTATCAAGAAACCACATTCGTTAACATCCATCAGGTCCAACAACGATGACGCTAATCCATCGGAGGAATCGATACTCGCGACGACCCCTTGTTTTCTTGCAATGTTCAAGATGGCATCGTAATTTAACGTGGGTCGCAATACGGCGTCGAGACAAGGCTGGTATTTCACGTCTGCATCTTTTTCAAGGCCGTTCAAGACAAGGTGCAAGCCAGAAGTTGTAAACCCAAATTCGCCGGTGGTCGCCACGATGTTGCTTGGCTTTATTCCCTTTCGAGGAACGAGGGCTTCTTCATGAAACCCGATCATCATGATATCGACGATGACATCATCCGCCTCGTTGAGATCCCCACCGAGATACTGTATGCCATAATTTTGTGACGTCTGTCCTATTCCCTGGATTAATTTATCGAAATTCTTGAGAAACATATTACCGGGAATGCCTAAGGAAACGACCATGCCACGAGGGACGACACCTTTGACGATAAGATCGCTAACATTCATTATCACTGCTTTAACACCGACATGATAGTAGTCCATTACTGCGGGAATATCCGTTTTGCCAATTAACATGTCCGCGTGAACCACGACATTCGATCTTCCACGAGATTCTAGGTAAAAAACATCATCATATTTTGCCAATAAGTCGTTTGTGCTGATGGTAACGAGTCCATTCAATCGTTCAATCAATTTCTTTTCAGCCAAATCCTTGACTCGCTTCATACGCGGAAACCTGATCTTGGTATCATCATTAGGATAGTTCCTGGGTGCTGTTTCCTGGCTTAAGACAACACTTGCAGCACGTGTCCATTTAAGCATATTTTATTTAACATCATGTAGAATAAAAAAAATGGAGGCGACAGGGGGGATTGAACCCCCGACCAGCTGATTACGAATCAGTCGCTTGAGGCACGTGAATGCGATGGAGGTAGCATTACATCCACGTTCTACCACTGAGCTATGTCGCCGCTATTATGCAGGAGACGGGACTTGAACCCGCGCACTCCTACGAGACTGGAGCCTCAGTCCAGCTCCTTTGACCATACTCGGACACTCCTGCACGCGTAGGATTTTTTAGATTCGCGGATAACTTGTTTCCGGCATTAAGTTTCAAGCATCGGTAAAATAAAAAATTGATGTGATAAATGCATATTCCTCCGATTTGGTTTATGACTTAATTTGAGACTCTTTAAAGTTTCTTAGATTCATGGTGATTCGACGAATTCTTTCATGTCGTTTAAAAAACCTTCAGTTTTTTCCTTGATATGTTCAATATCATGTGAAATCTTGGCATTCAAATTGCTACATTCTTGCTCGATCATCGAAATCATGATTTCAACGGACTTACTCGCCGGGGAGCCTTCACTTCGTCGTTGTTCAAAGGAATCAAGATTTTGCGCCATGCTGATAAACTGTTCATCGATCACATCTGGATTTCCAACTATGGTATTGGCTATCGACTTTATTTTTTTAACAATATCATCACTTAATGGTGAACTCAAGTGCAACCCTTCCGATTGCAATTGCTTCACGATGTTTGCGAGCAATTCGTGTGATTTCCGGAACGGCACGTTATAATCCAAGCAGATATATTCTGCCAAATCTAATGCCAGTAAATCCGAGGTTTCAAGGCATTTTTTGATATTTTCCTCTTGCAATTCAAGACCTTCGATGATCCTTGCCAATAATTTCGTGGAAACGATGATTTTCTCATACAAGTGCCATAAGGGTGGTTTGCATTCCTGAAAATCCATATTATATCCTGAAGGCGTACCTTTAGCCAGGAGCAGTTCCGCGTTCAGCGTGGAGATGGCTAAAGCTGAATTGCCCCGGATCAACTCCAGCGTGTCTGGATTCTTCTTTTGTGGCAAAACACTCGAGACCGAACAAAATTTATCGGGTAAATCGATAAATTTAAAGGTGCTTGATGAAAAAATGATCAAATCCGTGGCAATCCGGCTGTACAATGTAAAAAGCGAAGCCATGACTGAAGCATGCTCGATCAAGACATCCCGGGAGGAAATCGCGTCTAATGAATTCACCATGATTCCGGAAAACCCCAAGAAGTCAGCAGTCATTCTTCGATCGATAGGGAAAGAAGTGCCTCCAATGGCGCACGCTCCTAGTGGTGATAGGTTAGTCCGTGCAAAGCATTCTGAAAGTCGTTCCACGTGCCGTAACAATTCAAGTCCCCATCCGGTGAGGAGATGGCTAAATGTCCCGATCTGTGCTGGCTGCAAGTGCGTAAACAACGGAAAAGACGTCGTGGTATGCTTCCTGGATTTTTCGACTATCGATTGGACTAACTCAAGCACGCACGTGCTCAAATCGAGCAGGAGCTTGCGCAGCTTAAGCCGGATGTCCACGGCAACTTGATCGTTTCGAGATCGCCCGGAATGCATTTTTCCTCCAGCATCGATCCCTATTTTCTCAATAACCTTTGCTTCTATGAGCGGATGAATGTCTTCGTAAGTTTCATCCAAGGAAAAATTGTTATCCAGGAATTCATCTCGGATTTCTAACAATGCTTTCAAGATGAGTTTTATTTCATCTTCATTTATAACCCCTTGCTTGAATAACATGTAATCATGCGCCATTGTTCCCAGGATATCTTCTTCCACGATTTCCAAGTCATCCTTGAGAGACGAGAGAAAATTCTTTGCCATTTCGTCCAAAGGTTCCGTTAATCGACTGCGCAAGATGTTTTTCATAGAATGTTTCACCGTGTCTCGGAAGTCTATTGCCATCAACGAGGATGAGAAACGACGTCCAGTAGCATGACAATCAGTCGATACGAGGTAATAAAATCGTTTCCTCTAACGACCAACAACGGCAAAATATTCAGCGCTAGCATTCCTTCCGATTACGAGTTGGGTTTTAATATTTTCATAACCATGCTTCACGATACGAACTAGGTTCAAATTATTTCGTGCCTTTACGAGAATCATGGTTCGAATTGCGATCGTTAACAAGCAAAATTGCAGATCGCCAAAATGCACGCCACTTCCCATCAAGGTTTGCATGAAATTTTGCCCGATCAATAGAACGGGAAAGGAATGCATCAAGGTTGAAAGCCGGGAGGGAGATACAATGGAATATGCATATATCTCAGAACCTCTTTGCACGGGATGCGGCATCTGCGTAAAGAAGTGTCCTTTCAAGGCAATCGATATAATCAACATACCGGAAACCATAGAATCTGAAATCTCGCATAGATTCGGACAAAACAGTTTCGCTTTATATCGATTACCATCACCAATCATTGGCGACGTTTTGGGCTTGATTGGTGAAAATGGCACTGGAAAAAGCACGGTTCTCAAGATTCTCTCGGGCCAATTAAAGCCAAATCTTGGAAAATATGATGAAGACATTTCATGGGATGAAATTCTGGTCAGGTACCGGGGCAATATTCTCCAATCCTATTTCGAGAAGTTGAAAGATAAAGAGTTGAAAGTTGCCTACAAGCCCCAGATCATCACGGACCTTCCAAAATATGCCAAGGGAACCGTCGAAGAATTGCTTACCAAGGTCGATCAACGTGGCAAGTTAGAATACATCATGGAAAATCTCAACTTGCTAGAAATCAAGGATCGTCCCCTCGATGTGCTGAGCGGGGGCGAATTGCAGCGCGTTGCCATTGCTGCCTGCTTGTTGAAAGATTGCGATGTTTACTTGTTTGATGAACCCACGTCTTATCTCGATATCGAAGAACGCCTTAGAATGGCAAATATCATCCGGGAGCTCAAGGAGGATGAAAAGTATATCATCGTCGTGGAGCATGATCTCGCGATTTTGGATTACTTGAGTGACAAGATTTGCCTTTTCTACGGAAAACCCGGGTCGTTTGGCATCATATCGCATCCCCAGGGTGTCCGGGAAGGCATCAATATTTACCTTAACGGGTTCATCAAGGATGAAAACATGCGGTTCAGGGAAGAACCCATTCGCTTTCATGAAAAACCACCCAAAGAAGAGACTGACACGAAGCCGAAACTGTATTTTCGTTACAGCAAGATGAAAAAAGCCTTGGGTGATTTTGAGCTCGATGTCGATGGTGGAATCGTGAACGAGGGCGAGATCGTTGGAATTGTTGGACCGAATGGCATCGGAAAAACCACGTTCATGAAGCTACTCGCGGGACTCGAAAAACCGGATAGCGGAAATGGACCAGATGCGAAGTTCAAGATCGCTTACAAGCCGCAATACTTGGAATTCGAGGATGATAAAGAAGTGGGTGCCGCGTTGTTTCTCGCCCAAAAGAAATCAAGCCTGGAGGCACAAGGCTTAAGTCGCATCAAGAATTTATTGAAATTGGATGTCCTGGAAAGCCGCAACATCAGCGAACTTAGCGGGGGTGAACTTCAACGATTCGCCATCGCGTTGTGCTTGTACGTCGACGCGGACTTGTATCTCCTCGACGAACCCTCGGCATATCTTGATGCAGAACAACGCTTGATGATGGCCAAGCTTCTCAAGCGGGTTATAGAATTGAGGAAAAAAGCAGCATTTGTCGTCGAGCATGATATCATCACCCAGGATTTCATCTCGGATTCCTTGATTGTGTTCAGCGGGGAACCAGGCATCAAGGGCAAGGCGAATCCACCGATGGATCTTCGTACCGGCATGAACACGTTTTTAAAGAACATGGGCATCACCTTCAGGAGAGACACGCAAACTTTCAGGCCGCGCGTGAACAAGGCTAAAAGCCAGCTCGATTTGTACCAGAAAAACATCGGAGAATATTATTACATTCCAAAAAGGAATGAAAAAGAATAGACCAGATTGTGGTCTGTTGATCAAGAAGAATTGATCTCGTTGCCACAATATGGACAAAATCTTGTCTTTAATTTTATGGATTTTCCACAATACGGGCAGAAATTAAGAGAGGAAACCTTTCTCCTGGGATCAATAGAAGCACCACCCATCGGTTGCGAGTTATAATAACCGGGATAAGGCTGCCCCATCGGTCGGGAGGCTTGATAGTTTCTCCGTCGCCGCACCAGGAAAAATACCAGCACGAGCACGACAGGAACGGCAATCAGGGCCGGAATAATTATCCATAACGGGTTAAATTGGGCAGAAATCTTTAGCAATATCACGAAGAAGTCATAACCGCCATCGTCATCGCGGAGCACCACTATCAAGGCTCCAGAATAATCCGTAGAAGTTGTAATCTGATGACCTAGGATGGTGGCTGGAATCGTGATGCTCCCGCTAAACCCTTGAATGGTAGGATTGTAAACGAGCTGGTCCATGATGAGATTCGAGCCGTATGGCATCAGCTGAGCCTCGCTGTTGATGATGCAAGTCGGATAAAAAGTAACGTACGCGGAGAGATTTTGTACCGCCGTTTCTTGATCGGTACCAACCACGGTAACGCTTATGCTTTGATCCGATGTCACGGATACGGGATTTACATAACCATTCCCGAGGTCGGTGCTCGCGAAGGTAGCACCTCCAACTGTCGATAGTTGTGTGTTGATCGAGGGATCATAGTCTTGAAGTATGAAGCCCGTTCGCTGCATCAATGGGTATGGATAAGACCCATTTGTTGAAGTGCACATGAAATCGATGATATATAGCCCGGCAGGCATGCTATTGGTTAAACTTATCGTAGTTGACTTCGTGTTGTTGATCATGAATTGCGCGCTGTATGGTTGCCGTGTTGCAAAAGTTTCCAACGGTATACCGGTAACGCTCATGGTTTCATTTACCACTGTGCGTGAAAAATTTATCACGAGGCTGGTCCCTCTTGTAGGCGTGAAATTGCTCAAGTTTACAGTTACTTCGGGTCCCTCGGTGTTAAATTTTGAAAATGCAAGCGCGGAATGGTAGGTTTTGCCTCCGAGCGTGAAGTTCAACGATACGATGTACGGTTCTGACTGGTTTTTTAGCATTGAAATTTCCAGGCTATTGTTACCAAACCAATGAGAGCTCGTGCCATGCACGGTGATGTTGCGGATGATGCCTGTTTGGTTGGAGAGCGTGCAATTATATGATGAAAAATTAGACAGCGTGTAATTCATTCCAGATGATTTGTTAAACACCTGAAAATATACCGAGATCGCCGTGTCATTGGAAACCATGTTTTTTGAAATGTAGCCATTTACCCGAATGGCGCTTAACCCGAGGTAATAGCCAATCAAGTTTTGTGCGAATCTCGTGTCACTTGCCGAAATGGGATAAAACACAGGAAATACCGATTCACTGCCACTGACGAGAATTGAACCCGTCCCTGACATGGCAGGCAACATGGCGATCAATCCTGTGCCATTATCATCCATTGCCACGGTGGAAACGTGCGTGTTAGATAACTCGAGCTTGCAGCCAGACACCCACGTGAGGTTGCTCAATCCTTGATTCAAGAATTGTGTTTGATTCAAATTCGTTAATGAAACCCATGAAAATCCACTATCCAATTCGTTACCTCCCAGGTTCTCGAGATTCACCGGAGTAAATTGCACTCCCATTCCGAGGGAAGTTAAAAGCCAGTTTGCATTCGTATATGAGAATTCCTGGTATCTCGAACCAAGGATGACGACATTACCACCATGTTCATGATACCGGACAAGCGCGTCGATTTCACCGGGGAATAGTCCGGTAACTTGCGGAGGAATGATGACCACATCAAAATTTTGAAGCCATGAATAATCCAAGTAATTTTTCGCTTGCGTGGAATTGTATCCTGATGTCCAATAATCCATGTTGGTGACGATCTGAACACCGGATTCTGAAAAGCTCTTGATCATCGGGTAATAATCCATGGCAATCCTTGACAAAGGAAAAGTCCACGGGTATGTATCTGCGATCGAATGAAAGCTATCGAGGTAAACCTTGAGTCGCGGGGCTTGCAATGTGAAATTCAGCAGGACTTGATCCAGCACTTTATGGGAAGCATTTATTAGATCGATGTAAATGAGGTGATTGCCTGGGGTTGCATTAAATGCAGATCGTAGGGTAAAATTGATGATTTTTTCCCCGAAAGCACTTGTCAAATTCAAGAGTTTAGGAGTTGCCGTGATGCTTATCCCCGTGAGATTGCCCGTATATGTGAAATTTATGACCTGGGGCGACTGGTACAATACTTTTAAAAGTACATCGACGCTGCTGCCTGGAAAATTGACCAGGTCATAGGGCGCATATGGTGCTTTTTTCGGATATACCCTCAGCAAACTCGCGAAGCTGTTATTACTTTGAATTTTTTCCAGAAAAGCAATAGCCCCTGGGACGTTAATCAATCCCATGCCTTGGGTGCAAGGATCATATCCGAGGTCCTGGGCAGATTCCATCAAGCTTGCTTTGATGAATGCTGGTGAGAGATGGTAGGAATGAAATTTCTGCAATATCAATGCCGCTGCTCCGACTACCATCGGCGTGGCCATGCTCGTTCCAGACAGCTCAACATAATCATTTCCAGAGCCCACGTTACCGGGGATCGTTGAGCTAAAAAATCCATAATATTTTTCGATGAAGGAATTCGCTCCCAGCGTTGAAATAATCCCTTCACCTGGAGCGACCACGTCTGGTTCGAAAACGGGCGCGAGGCTTGGTCCTCTGCTGCTAAAGTCCGATACTTGCTTTAAGCTGTTCATGGCACCCACGGCAATTCCACCGTAGGCCGCAGCGGGGGAACCACCCGTGAAATACTTGGGTCCGTCATTTCCTTCTGCCATGACGACCAACACGCCATGATTCGTTGCATTTGTAACTGCCATGCTTTCAGGGTCTGTCGGATCCGGGGTTCCGCCCCCGAGGCTTAGATTGATGATATCAAGGCTATTATTGACAGACCATTCTATTGCCTTGATGATATCGTCCTCGTTACCACTTCCGGTGGAATTTAAAACCTTCAAATTGTAGAGGCTAGCACCTGGTGCGACGCCAGCGTATTCACCGTTGGAAGCTGAACCCGATCCTGCAATGATGCCAGCCACGTGAGTACCATGACCATATTCATCATATATATCCGAGGCTGAAACGCCATACGCGAAATTTATGCTTTCGACAACTTTATTCGCCAAGTCCTCGTGAATAGCGGCACCGCTCGAAGTCTCATACCCAATTCCTGTATCGAGAATGCCAATTTTAATCCCGGTTCCATTTAACGATGACACCGTTGAATTATTCAAGCCGATTATATCATGCCACCAATTCGCTGCTTGGGACACGCTAAGTTGCGAAGATGTGGCGATGTTGCTCCTGGGCATTAATTGAATCGAAAGATTCGAATTTTTGTGGATGCTCATGGCAATGGATGCCATTTTTACCGTAGATAATTGAGCACTGTCAATAAATCCAGAAATGGCTGGAATTATCGAGAACTTGTATTTTAAAATGAAAGTAGATCCACCAAATTCGTCCATAAATGCAGTATAATCATGCGAGAATGTCTTTTCATTGAAAGTGATTATCACGGGCAATTTTTTGCTGGTTTCATGGTTTGCTTGTGCAGCAGCGATTAATGCGGGATCGATATATACCTCTTTAGCTTGATTTGCTTGTGTTTGGAGATATGTATTGTTAATCTGAGAGACTGCCATCGTATTCAAGATCAACGTCAGAAAAATAAAAATCGTCGTCAACAGGATATTCTTTCGCAGTTTAACCATCATTAACACCTCATAAGGCCTTCATAACTCCTAAATGGTATTGAATTTATCGGTTCAAGCGTTACGCTAGCATTAAAAAAAAGCTTAAATAACTTGCCCAAGAAATAGATAAGCCCTTTCTTGTAAAAACTGGAAAATTATTGATAAAATTTATTTTTCAGTAGGGGATTTTTTCAAGGTTTCCTTGAAATCTTGAATTTCCTGGGATGATAATAATTCATTGAGCGCGTCTTCCCGAATAAATTCTATTGCCCCCTTTTCCTTCGAAATCACGACCATGTCTATGTTTTCATGATTGATTTCGCCCTCAATAACTTTCATCAGCGCTTTGATGGAAAGAACCTTTGTTGCTTCCACGTTGATATCAGGGGTGTAATTCTTTTCAAGGAAATCCTTAACTTCTTGTTCACCCGAACCAATGGCATTCGCGTTATAAGCCCAGTAAGCCCCGCTGGGATCGGTAACGTACAAGCGACACTCCCCGGTTGGATCGATTCCTCCAATAAGTAAACTCACTCCAAAGGGACGGACGCCTGCATTTTGCGTGTATAACTGTTTCAAATCACAAATCTCCTTGGTAACCGATTCAACGGAGATCAGCTCGTCATAACTTAGCGCATGAACTTCTGATTTGATACGGGCTTGATCTATCAATACTCTTGCATCAGCAGTAAGCCCACTGATACATGCAGCGATTTGATTGTTAATCTTGAAAATTTTTTGGATATGCATGGATTCTTGTAATGGCAATACTCTTTTTTCCACTGCTAACACGACGCCATCGCTGCAAATCATTCCAAGAGCGGTCGTGCCACGCCTGACAGCTTCGATCGCATATTCGACTTGAAATAATCGGCCATCAGGACTAAACGTGGTTATACCTCGATCATAACCCATTCCGGGGGGAGAAAACATGTCAAGCATTCACCTTTAGTTATAATTATCCGTTAACGGCAAGAACTGTGTTTAACGTCAAACCAATTAAATTTACCATTTTTAAAAAATTAACTGCTCTCAAGAAAAAGCTCAGTCCCTTGAACTTATTCTTTTAAGAATTGAACGAAAAGGTAGCCATTTAGCACTTTAACTGTAAGTAAAAACATTCCTTCTTCTTCGCTGCACGAAAGAATGATAGGAAACGCGCGTGCATTCAGTGTTTTTTGATAATAAAGATCCGTGTCATTATATTCAATTTTCAAGGCCCAACCACCATCAATAACATTGATTTGCACATTTTTAAATAAAGTGACATTCGCTGTGAACACATACGTGTTGTTATTTTCGACGATGTTCAAGCCAAAATCGATTTGATTTACAAGCGAATCAAAATTTTTTTCGATTAATTCGTCATTCATGATTTCTTTTACGCCATTATAAATTGGGACTCCAACTATCGTGAAAATGCTCAATCCAATAACGATGAACACTGCTTTTTCAATGGTGGTCGATGTCATCGAAATGATTATCGAATTAATGTATTAAAATGCCTTGAATTTTTAATCCGATGACCTCTGTCTCTTACCAAATAACAATTGTTTCCTTGATGGCAAACAAGTTTCCTTCAAAAAGAAGGTTTTTATCAATTATTTTTTTTGCTAATCCTTATTTTTCTTCCATTATCTTTAACACGGTGCTTTTATGAAGGAAATAGCCATTAATCAGCAGGATAATAATGCTACGTGCACGGATTGCGGCGGAGACCTTATTCTGACAAAAATAGGCTTCACTTGTTCCAAATGCGGGATTGTGCACGAAAATCATTATACGAGTGATAATTTTTTTCTGAACCATAGTGAAAAATACGATGTCAAATCATCGAAACAGTTTGTGGCGCTTGGAAAGCAACTAGATAATGTATCAGATCTTGGAAGTTTCATCGACTTTTACAACACGGGTTATTTCTTGGATGCCAATAACGCACCTTTATCTCCGGATAAACAGAAATTATTTTTTCGTTTAAAATATACCCGTGATTTTCGAGCTAGGCTTGATCAGAACGAAACATATTATAGAATCGTGAAAATCATGAAGGATGTATCGAATAATCTGAATTTCTTACCAGATGTTCGAAAACGGGCGGTTTATCTGTATAATAAAATGATAAAAGGTACACCGAAAACAAAAAATAAAATTCCAAACCATGTTTCCCTGATCGCTACTTCCTTATTTTTAGCGTCGAGAGAGTATTGCTCCTATGCACCTGTAACAATTCAGGAAATCTGCTTAGCATTTCAAGAACTTGGCCATCGAGTTAAATGTAAAATGATTATCAGGGACATGTTGGAATTCAAGCAATACATGGACTTAAAACGAATAAATCACGAAAGCAAAGATTATCTCGAGCGATTATCTAATAATCTGTATTATGACGCATGCTGCAATGCACGTTTCAAGAAAAAAAATGAAACTGGCGATATGAAACCATATATACAAGACCTTAAAGCATATTCCTTGAAAATTCTCAACTTAATCCCAAAATTCGTGAAAAATTCGAGAAATCCCTTCATCCTCGCAGGAGCCGCGATTTATGGAGCAGATTGGATTCTTGCTAAAAAAAATAAAACAAAACGCGTCTTAACGCAAAAGATACTAGCAGAAGCTACGGGTATAGCGGAATATTCCATTCGAGATCATTATTGCTCAGTAATTAAACAAATTATAGAGAAAATGTGATCAATTTTAATGCCATGCGGTGAGTTGGAATAATGAGGCAAGATATTGGGAATTCAGCAGAGAATGACGCAGTTGATTTAGATTACTACAAAGACATTTATGAAAAGTACCCTTGCAATGAAAATCAAGCACATTGTACTATTAGAATCAACTGTGATAAATGTGGAAAATGCAAAGCTGAATATAATTTCGAAAATCCGGTATTTTTAAGATGCATCATCAATATCCTTGGACTAGAACGAGAGGAAAATATTGATACTCTCCAATTAGGATATGGAATCGTTCTTGCAAAGAAATTGGTTTGTTTTTTAAAAGATTTGTTGGTGGATGTTAAAAATATCGATGATTTTAATGAGAAATTCGCAAATAATTTGAAAACCGACTGCCTTTCTGGGTATCGCGACTGCCTTTTGAAAAATCTTCAACAGGATCAAGATGTAACAAAATTGCTTACCACCAGGTTCTTTTTCACCCGTACCTTCGGCTATATCACGATCTTACGTAAAATTTCTGATTTTTTATCCCACAACAAAGAGTGTGCAAAATGCTTGAGGATATATCCAAAAGAGATCGAAAAATTAATTGCCGTTCTTGATAAAAAGCAAATTCTCGAAAGTTTTCTTAAAAAAGACGAGAGGCACGGTTCAGGCAATGATCTTGAATCGTTAAATCTACTCAACGAGGTGTTCCTTGAAGGAACTGAAAACATCAAGGGGAATCGAAATCATGACCTCGGGAATATCGATAAAAAAAGCATTTATTATGTGGATCAATCGAAGGTTATTGAAATAATTGTCTCACATCTAGATTCAAGAATCGAAAAATTGTATGATGTAAAGTATAATTTTCCATTTTCGGAGGAATTTTTCCGTTTTTTGATAAAAGACACGGAAAAGGAATTAGAAAAAGACCAAACCTTCTTGAAATTGCAAGATTTCGAATCAATTTTAACGTGCGTTCTGCATTTATCGAATAAAAAAATCCTTGATACGATCCAATTGGAAGATGATAGTACATCTAATATCATTAGTCTTCTTGTCGCATTCTCTTTGCTTGGATTTGAAAAACTTGTGCCTCTTTTACTAGATGAGAATATCGAAGAAATATTCTTGGACTCACCAGATAGTTGCATTTATATTCATCATGTACAATTCCAACAATGCAGAACGGGATTTATTTTAACTGAAAACGAAATCCAGATGATAATGAGTCGCTTGAGATTTGAAACAAATAGAAATTTAAATGATCTTTTTCCAAGTTTGAAGTGCGTCTTAAAAAACTCGTGTTTTTATGCGAGATTCAATGTAGATGTGAAACCGCTAAATCCCAACGGATTTTCCTTGGATATCCGGCGCTTGAATAGAAAGATTTTCAATATTTTTGAATTGTTCTTCATGAATACGCTCAATATTGATATATTGGTGTTTTTGATATTTTGCATTCAAACCAAAATGAACTTAACCATCACGGGCCGCACGGACACGGGAAAAACAACCTTGCTCAATGCGCTTGATATGCTTTACCCTGAACATTTGCGGAAGATCTATGTGGAGGATGAAATCGAGACCGCTACCCAGGATAGCTTCATCTTTCACCAGTTGAAATATCAGGTTTCTAATAAACAAACAAAATCAGATCTTATCAAGAATTTGTTGCATCGATCGCCGGATATCTTGATTCTTGGAGAAATTCTCACCCGTGAAGAAACAGAAGCCTTGTTTCATTGCATTTCAACCGGCATGAAAGGATTACAAACAATCCATGCAAATAACGCGAAATCTTTGATCACGAGATTCTTAATTCATTTTGGAATAGATAGGACTTGCCTTGATGACCTGGATTTTATATTGACCCTGCAAAAATTCGAGTCAGGAGAACGAAAGATCGTTGAAATTGCAGAGCTAATTGTAAACGAAAAATCAGGTTCGATTATCACGAATGTCATATCTTCATATAATCCCAAGACGAATGAATGGCCTTCGATTGATTACACGTCCTCTAAAAAAGTACAAGATTATTTGAAGAAAAGTAAATTCGACTACAATTCTTTCGACGATTACTTGAGTAATATCAAAAATATTATCTCAAAGCACATAAATAATCAAGATTTTTCAAGTTCAAATTTGCAGCGAGATTTAAATCAAGTTTATATGGATCATCGCCATAATTTTTAATGGAGACGAGTCATCTGGAGAAGCTCACGCTGGACATCTAGTTGTTGATGATCTTAGTGAGGAACTTCACCTCTCGCTTCTATACAGGTTGAAAAGATAACGTTCACGGTGGAAGCCGTCTTAAAATCAGAAATACCAGGTCTATTGTAAATGACGATGATTCATTAAATGATGAGGAGCAATAGATGCTTGTTGAAACTTAAAAGAACCTGGAGAAAGACAAGAAAAAAGCCATGATGTTTATAGAACAGAGCTTGAGGATTGTCGCTGAGTTTGATGCTTCAAGGATAAAAAATCCTACAAAAAGGTGGGTATCTAGAGACTCGTCCCCGTTTTATGCAATTTTTTGAATTATGTACAAACCATATTTGAGAAATTTAAAAAAAACTTGTCATTAATTTCGTTGAATTCTTTTCGCAGTCAGAAAATAACTTCTTTTAAGATATTTGTTGTAATCATCAAGGCATTGATGATTAAGAGCAGTGAAATCAAGATCCGTATCGATCCTGGCAAATCTGGGAGGAAAAAAGCCAAGAGGAAGAACGAAAGGATTAACGGAACAGCACCCAACAAGGTCGATATTAAGTCTGTGCTCAAGCATTCCATCAAGAAGATAACGATCCACAAGATCACGATAATAATAACAACATTCTCAGTTCCTTGAATCGTAAAAATCACGACGTTGGGAGTGAAACGTGAATCGTAATATACATGATAAAAAAAATCACTGTTGAAAATACTGAATACTTTTTACTAGAATTTATGCTTGCAATCCTTGTCAAGTAATAACATGATAAGTAATTATAACTCGAATTAAGAAATATCAATAAAAAACCATTAAAAAAGGAAAACTGGGACGACGCAACGTATGATGACACATTAGTCATCATGTTATCAGGAATCATCATAACTTGAAACAATACCGTTAAAACAGACAATATAAATGGTATAAAAAGAATAACAATCTTAATTTTAAACCGCTCAGCACTCACGATATTATTTTTTTCTTCTTCAAGCTCCTTCTGGCGTTTTAATTCATCCGTTATTTCAATAATTAAATCGGCTAAATTTTCCCCTGCAAACCTTTTTAAATGCAATATAATGCTCGATATCAGGCAAATTATGCTTGAATTCGATTTGAATGCCATTTCTTCCAAAAAATGCGAAAAATCAAGATCCTTGACATTATTTTGAAGAATTACGCCGAGATCATTCAGGGTTTTTTGGTTTAGTTGGGAAATTGTTTTGACTAATCCTGTTTCTAGAGCATTATATTTTACATTTTTTCCCAAGATTCCAAGCATTTCGATAAATTCATCAAGAATTTTATTATTTTTTCCAGAAATGATGTCGCTAAAGTAAAGAAGAGAAAATTGCTTATTCAGAAGGACATTCGTGATGTATCTCAAGATTAAAAAATGCATAAATAAAAAACAGAAATGTACCGGAATGGGCAACATCCCGAAAATGTAAACAAGGGTGGTTAAGATCGGTAAAAATATTCCTTCTGCCACGAAAATGACTAACCTTGATTCCAAAGTTTTCAAGAATATCTTGTATTGCTGGAAATATTCGTTTTCCATGCAGATAAATTTTAGATTATTAATATCACCACACGCGTGAAGAAATTCATTCAATTTCTTCGAAGGAGAATCAAAATTTTTCAAGATATTCTCGGCCAATTGTCCTTGCAATAATTTGAAATACATATCCTGTAGTCCGTGTGCACGTGATATCTTCAAGATGGAATTAAGGATCTCTACGAAAATCTCAAGGATGTCGTTTTCATCTCTCACCATTTTTAAGAGAAATCGGATTTCCAGCCGCAATAAAGGAATTGTTTTCTCTAAATCCATGCGTTGCTTGCCAATATAATTATTAATGCGGATTATTGGAAGAAAATATGATAGTAGGAAATAAAGAAAGATTATTAAAATAATGATGAATATTTTTGCTGAAATTGCAAGTGTGACGAGCATTACGCAGAATGCTATTAAAGTAATCAATAATTTTTTTTGGCATGCTAGCCTGGCATTTTTCATGACATTGTTCAAGAATACATCCTTGATGTCCAGAGGAATGAAATAATCGTTAATTCTCTTTATGAGATCATTGTTATATAATGTCGAAAACGGCTTTCTTAGTTTCACGAACACTTTTTCAAGAATCATAGGTTTTTATGAAGCAGATCAAATTATTTAAAGGGCTAAACTTATCCAGGAACTCGTTTTTTAAGTCGATCAACCCTTCTTGGCCTACCAGTTCATTAGTTCCAGAGGCTTGATGCTCGTCGTAAAAGATCTTGTAAAAATCTTTATTGATCTGGAGCTTGTTGGCGATATCTAAGAGAACTTTTTTAAAGATGCCGAATTCATTCATTCCGCACTTGTTAAATACAAGTGAAATTTGCAGATATTCCTTGCTTCCTCTTGCTAATGGAGACTCAAGATCAAATTGATAGTTCAAAGTTGTATAAGCTTGTATTGTGTACAAGAAAGGCTCTGGATTAAGAAAATCCATTAATTTTTTCATGAGGAGCTTGAATTCTTCAGTCAGATCATTTGTAGTTTCAAAAAATATCTGGGGACCTATTTTCTTGTTGAAATAAAGGACATGATATGAAAGTGGTCTCGAAGTCCCGCCTTCGGGGGTGATCGTGTTTTCTCTTTCTTTAAAGACTTGGTTTAAGTAATTTTGAAGCTCGACCATCGAATCTTTTTGAATCTCATATAAATTTTTGAATCTTGACACTTGTTTTCCATCTATGGCTATATCATCAATGATATCGTGCAGTTTATTTATGATCTTGTAAATAATGTTTAATAGAAAATCAATAGCTTGAACTCCATTATTTTCATTAAAATAATTTTGATTTCTTTCAAAAAAGGATATGAATTCTTCGTCAAATTCAAGAAGGATTTTATCAAAATTTCTGATTACATTATCTTTCAAGATATGAATTATTTCATGAATATTATCCAAAGCTTCCGCGTGATAATTGAGTATACATAAATCCGTGCTGTTTTGGTACAAATGGTCCAAAACCTTCATGATTCTATGGGAAAATTGACTTGAACAAAACAATTCAAATGGTTCTTTGAAACTCAGGGCAGAGACATATGAGTTGTTATTCAAGTCCGTGTTATTGATTGCATCTCCCAAGAATGCATGATTAGTCTTCGTTTCTAAGAAAAGAAGACCCTTTTTATGCAAGGATACTAATATTTTAGTCAAAAATGAATTTGGAAAATGAAATTTCGAATGAATGTCTTGTAAATCGGTTTTATCGAGATTTTTTAAAACAACTAATACAAATTTCTCGATTTCAGATAATCCTGATTGATCGACACAAGTTACTTGTTCCATGATGCGGTGGCAGAATTTAATAAAATGATTTAAATTCCGATACTTCAAAAAATGTTTAAAAAAGCCTTAGCTTTTCAATGATTTCTAGCACTTTCAAGGTATTCGATAAAATAAGTGATGCGGCATTCTCATCTTCACAATCTTGAATTTTCTTTGTTAGTAACGCCAATTTAATAATACATGCTTGCTTCAAATTTGAATATATCATGGATCGAGAATTGGACGTGTCATGAATTGACACGGACAAGTCGGGAATCGATTCCATTTCCGCATCTTTACCCTCGCTTTGCTCAAGAGATGCCTTTCCATCTTGATCTTCGTTCGCTGGCATCTCACTTTCGAGAAGAACTTGCCTCTCGCAAACAACGCATACTTTTTCTCCCGTTTTCAACTGGAATATGGGATTATTGCATTCGGGGCATGCAAGATCGAGCATTCGAGCGCCTTCTCGTAAAACTTTTGCCATTTTTTTGATACTTGCGTCTTGTTTTTCCATCTTTGTTTCCAAATCCATTTTCGTTACCCGGCATCTATCGAGAATTATCACAACCCATTAATTTCTAATGTTTTAAACGCCGAAATATATTTTTTGAAGTCATGGATGGACTAAAAAGAATGCAATGCAAGGTGTTCATACCTTTGGATTTCTTGAAATCCATCTCAACGCTTGAATACAAGACGATATTACTAGGTAATCTCAGCCGTTTTTGCTGCATATACAAGATTGACGAAATAAATTTCTACGATATTCAAGATCATTGGAAAGAAAAGGGTTTTGAAGAAGAGCTTATCAATGATGTCTTGAATTATCTAATGGCACCGCAATACATTCGAAAATATCTATTTCAGAAGAAAAAAACGTTGACTTCTGTGGGTCTTCTTCACCCGCTCAACACGCCAAATCATCCTGTCGAAAAAGAACCACTTGAAACACAATTGTCCCAGACAAACACGATCTATCGGCAAGGGATTATCAAAAATATAATCGGAAGGAAAATGCTTGTCGATATAGGTTTGCCTGAGGATCTTGAAATGGACTCATTCAAGGGATCGAGCTTAAATCAAATCGTGAATCTTAAAATTGACAAGATGGAAGGAGTAATATCGATAGTTCCCGTTGAAAAACGAAATATTCCTTTTTATTGGGGGTACACGGTCAATTTTTACTTAGATGATCTCGACAAGATCCTTGAAAAATCAAAAAAAACTGATTTTTTTATAGCAACTTCAAAACGGGGAATAAATTATAAAAATTTGTTGTTAACTGAAACCCCGTTTTCGACCAAAGGCAAAAAAAACTTGTCAATATTCTTCGGACCGAGATCGGGAGGCTTGATGCAATTTTTCAAATCAATCGACGAATTTCTCTCAGCATTTGATCTCGTCATAAACTGTTTCGACAATCCAGGAACGAAATCAATACGCTTGGAGGAAGCAATTCCGATCACGTTGTCAATAATCGATATCTTGTGCGATCGTGGAAATGCCATGAAAAATAATGAAAATTGAAAAATAATGATTAGTTTTCAACCGCCATTCATGGGATAGAAAGTCAGATACTGGGCTACATATGGCGTGAATGCCAAGAACACGGCCAACAATAGAAGAGCCAAGATACTAATCCATACCGCTTTTTTCCATTCAGATCCTATCAAGCCATGGACCAGCAATATATAGAGCAAGAATACAATCATTGGTCCAAGTGCAAGTAAAGGTTGTGAATCCGGCCATTGCATCGCGGGAATTAATACAGGGATTGCTCCAAAAACTTTACCCCATACCCATAGAACGAGGATGAACATTAATACTCCAATCAAAGCCGTCAAAAAACACGCTCCTTTTTTCTTTCGAGCTGTTTCCTTGGAATCAATCAATAGGACAGCCACCCAATTGAAAAGGAACAAAAGCAAGATGGCTAGGATTAAAAAGACGATACCTACTGCGGTAGTGGGAAATTGATTAAGCATAGTGTAAGTTACCTGATCGATTTTTTTTGAAATAGTAACATTCGAAATGTCAAGAATGGAATTGATAATCTTTTTCCTTAGCAAAACAAGTTTACGTTGGGACACGAAGAAAAATTTAAATCGGTTCTATTAAAAAGCCGAATTTTTGCCTTGTCTTACCATGGTTCTGTTTTTTTTCCAATGAAAAAAGCAACGTTGTTGGCAGTCAACGTGATAGCAGGTGTCATTACCAGTAACAGGATGATAATGAAAGGATCGGTTGGAAACCAAGCAAGATTTAGTAATATCGTTGCAACGATGAAATCAAGTTGATCTGCTATCCAAAATGGCTTTCCGCTCCCGATGGATAATCTTCGCTTGAAGAACGACTTGACGAGATCACCAAGCGGAGCTCCAAGCCCGCAAAAAAAGGCTCTTATCGGGATCAAGTAAACCGGAGGATTTAAAAAAGCCTGCAAATAAATGACAGAGATGTATTTCAAGAGTGCTGATTGCGTGATGGCATAGGCCTCGATCGCGGGAAAATTCCAGAAGAAAATGAAATTGAATAAAAGGGCTGCGAGGAAACCGAATATGATGCCACCGATGAGACCGCCCCATGTCTTTGTTTGACCGAACAATCGTTTCCCGTCGATGAAGTTCTTCCCTCCATCGATAGGACGGCCATCGCTCGTGAAAACCATCATGGCATTCGCAATATACGCGGGTCCTATAAATAAAAACGATAAACCAAGAATCACCAAGAAATCTGATATGCTAAAAACCAAGGAAAATACTACAATGAAGGTTGCAAGGATGATCAAAAAACTAACGAGCATTCCCTTTGCAATCTTGACACTTTTATTAAAAGAAGAATCTTGTTCTCCCGTGCTTCCGGTGGAATTTCCATTGCCATTACTCTTTATAAATGATGGAAAAAAAGTATGGGAGAAGGGGGATAACACGACGCAGCACCCCGTTCATTTCACTGCTCGGCCTTGGTGGGACGGATGTTCGACTCGAAATCAGCAATTGTCTGCTCGATATCGCCTTCCGGAGGAATCATCCCTCGTTCCCGAAGAATCTGGCGTGCAAGCATCCAATAAACGAGAGCCAGTGCTTTGCGACCCCTGTTGTTCGTCGGGATCATCATGTCGATATTGATGAGCGTGTCATCGGTATCCACGAACGCAACAACAGGTATCCTTGCAATGACCGCTTCGCTCAATGCTTGCTTGTCCGCGTGCATATCCGTGATGATCAAGACATCGCATTCCGCATAATTTGTCAATCGCGGGTTTGTAAGCGTGCCTGGGACGAACCTGCCCGTTATGCATTTTGCCCCGATCGTTTTTGCAAATTGTTCGACCGGTCTATAGCCATAACGCCTCACTGATGTTACCAGGATCTTGGTTGCGTCGTATCTCGCCAGGAATTTTGCAGCTAACCGTAACCGGTCATCAGTTTGTCTTATATCAAGCACATAAAGCCCGTGGCCAGTCGTGCGGTAAATATATTTTTGCATGTGCCGGGTAGCGATCCGGGTGCCAATATGAACACCTGCCGCGAGATATTCTTCCCTAGGCACAAGCAAATTTTCTTGCTCGGAAATTTCGATTTTCTCGGCCATTTTAAAAAACCTGTTACGTGTTTAACATTTCCGCTAATTAATTTCGGAAATATTTTCCTCGCACCTACCCAAGCGAAGGACACGTGTTTATAAATGAAGGTGGGGTTAATGAACTATTCGCAAATTCATGGACAAATTCAAATATTTTCCTAGAAGCGCCCTGGTTACTATTATAGAAATTGTTATGCGACATCAATTTGCATTTGTCGACTTATCCGCGTGACCAAGGCAAAGCCGAGAAGTCCCTGGAGCATGAGAACCATGCTTGCGCCGCCCATGAAATTCTTGATGCGTGAAGGCGCGTGACGGGGATTCGTATGAATGGAACACTGCCTTGAAATCCCTCGTGGCTATATACTGCGAGCAAAGGAATTGATGAGAATTAATGTTGGATTCTTTCAACAATAGGTATCCTTCGTTAATTTAGCATGTTTCAAAAAGGAAAATTTTATCGTTTGTCGATTTTTGATCACTCGTGACTTTAATGAGCCAGAAACGAACGAACCGGATTATTGCCGTGTCGGGAAAGGGTGGCGTTGGAAAGACGACCGTGTCTGCATTGTTATTGAAATATTTGATCAGCAAGGAGCCATTGCCCAAGATTCTTGTCATGGATGTCGATGCCGACACGAACATGCCAGACATTCTTGGGATTGATGTCGATAGGAACCACACGGTCGGTGGAATCGCAAACGAGCTCAGGAATAAAATTAATAAAGGAAAATTAGATCCTTCTTTCGATAAAGCAACCTATCTGGAAGCAAAAACCTTCGAGATCACGGTGGAAACTGAAAAGTTCGATCTCCTGGTCATGTCTAAGAGCGAAGGCGAGGGTTGTTATTGTTACATAAATTCCACGATAACGGGCATTCTGGATACCATTCAAGATGCGTATGACATCATTTTAATTGACACCGCGGCCGGTCTCGAACATTTCTCGCGCAGGACCATGAAAGATATCGATGATCTGATCATTGTCACTGACCCGAGCGGCATGGGTCTAAAAACAGTAGAACGCATCATCGAACTGACAACGGAAATGACGTTGCAAGTCAAGAAGATTCACATCCTTGGTAACCGGTTTACGGAAGAAAATGAGAAATTCTTGACCGAAAGGTTTCCAGACACGGACGGGAAGATCGATATCCTCGGCATCATACCTCCGGATGATGCGATCCAAGAATTCAACCTGACAGGGACGCCGTTACTCCAGCTGGATGATCTAAACGAGGCTTATCAAAGCGTTATCAAGTGCGCCAAAAAGATCGGGCTCTAAATAGAGTGTTTTTAACTATTTTTTTGGGTTATGAAATCATAAATGCGTTGTTTTTTCTCCATTGCTTCTTGATATGCCAATTGTACGAGTGAATTCATCCGATCTTGGCTAGATTTATCCTTTCTTTCGCCAATGACTTTTTTTATGGGTGTGTATGCCGATTCCCTGAAACGTGGTATCAAGTTTTTCGATGTGCCGTCAATCGCGTGGAATATAATTTCGGTGTCGTTCGTGCAACTCCCGATTGTCATTGCTTTTATAGATTTTTCGTTTAACGCCGAAATGACCTGCTCCGTCACGCCAGGTTCGCAGAATATGAGAAGTGCATCGAGCGAAACACCAAGATAATCCGTCCTCGTTTCATCGAGCATCTCAAGAATTTCTGTATTGACAAGGTCTCTTACATTAGTCTCGAATATCTCAGCACCGAGGCCACGCGATTTCAAGATTTCGAATATATCTCCACGCAATCCGCCATTAGTCACGTCACTGCAACAATAAATGTGATCCAATAAATCCGGACTCTCAAGGAGGGTATTCATTGCCCGGATGAATTTGATGTTCAAGGTGTGGATTATCTTGTCAGGTTGGCTATTGTAGATCGCCGTGGTTGCGATCGTTCCGCCGCCCGCACCTTCCGTCATGATAATGTCGCAATCCATTTTAATGTCCTTGCGCGCCAAGACTTTATCGCAAACGCCAACACCTGCTATGCCTCCCGTGATCCGGTCACCAATGACCATATCGCCCCCGATCCTGAGCGTGGATCCCGCAGTTATGGGAACGCCGGATAGCTCGGAAACGCAAGTGACTCCAGCCATGAAATCAAATAGTTTCGAGACATCGCAATCGTCACCAAGGTGGATGTCGACCATGATCGACACGGGGCGAGCACCTTTCACGAGCAAATCGCGCAAGCATGCACGCGTCACGTGAAAACCCGCGATAAAAGGGAAGTTGCTCAAGCGCGAGTGCATGCCCTCCATCTTGGTTACAACAAAGGTTTTACCTTCATTTTCCCCGAGTATGATCGCACCCGCATCATCCATGGATTGTGGCCCCAAATATGCCATCTTTCCTGAATCCGCCATTTTCGTGATGGATTCATGAACGACAAAATCCCCCAGCCCGCGGCATCCGACACCTTGCTCTCCAACAGAAAGATTGACTTTTTTTATACCAAGTAAATCGACGACGACATCATTGCTTGCAAGTGTTCTCGATTTCCGGACCTCATCGATGACTGATTGGCTTAAATTTTCCTGGATGTCGTTATCGAGACTTGGCTTGAATAATTTGTACAATGTTAGCAAATATTTTTTGATGGATGCATCTGAACTGTCCAAATCGATCATATGGTTTGTAATTCCTTCCAAATCGGTCACGTGATTTCACCCCCGGTAATTCGACCAAGACTGGGAGAATTTCCCAATATATTCGATTAGTTGATTAATTGCGACAAAATAGGTTTTTGGATTTTGGAGCCAATGAGAGAACTATTTAGAGCCGTGGCCCCCACCAGATCAAGAACTAACAAAAGCACGCAATCACGTTTTTAAATTAATCCCATGAAACTGCAAATTCTCACGCCCAGCAGAATTCATGCCACGCTTATCGACATGAACGGGTCACTTGGGAGGATCGATGGCTCGGTCGGCTTCACGCTTGCGAATCCAGGCTGGAAGATAATTTTTGAGACCATCAACGATACTCAATTGAAAATCTCCTTGCCAAGACATTTTGAAGGGAATTATGTCGAAAAACTTGTTCATGATATATTGCAACAATACAACATGAGTGCAGAGACTGCTTCGATGAAAATCAGCGTGATGGAAACGATCTCGCGACATATAGGATTAGGATCAAAAACACAATTAGCCCTTGCACTTGCTGATGGTATTTCGAGGTTATTGAAGCTTGAAGGCACACCACTTTCAAAGGAGATTCTGGCATCGGTTGTTAAAAGAGGCGGTACATCGGGCATAGGTGTCACGTCGTATTTTATCGGTGGTTTCATCATCGATGGAGGCCACGATTATGGCGAAGGCAAGGAGAAATATTCCTTCCTTCCATCTTCTGCTTCAAACGCAGCTCCCGCTCCTGTTCTTTTTAGAGATGAACTTCCCGATGAATGGCGCATCGTCATAGCAATACCCCATTTGGTACAAGGCGCACACGATGCAGAAGAAATGAATATTTTCAAGGAATGTTGCCCTGTTCCGCTCAACGACGTGGAAAAGCTTTCTCATATCATTCTTATGAAATTGATGCCCGCGGTGAAACGAAAGAATTTTGACGATATTTGTGAATGCATCAAATTTTTCCAAACCATCGGTTTCAAGAAAAATGAAATCGATTTACGAGGACAATCTTTCAGGGACATGATAACTGCCTGGCAGGATGCAGGCGCCCCATGCGTTGGCATGACTAGTTTCGGACCGGCACTATACACGATCGCTAGGGACATGGATCAAGCAAATGAGTTGAAACAAAGCGTCGATAACATCATGAGCGAAGAGGGAAGCTTGGCATTTATCACTCGAATGCAAAATACAGGGGCAAGTATAAAATATTTGTCGTGATGATCACGAGCGAAGAGCGAGCAAACACTATTGACGAGTATTTCGATTCTACCATCACGGATCGAGAACGGGCTTGTTTCGAAGCTGGAATAAAACTTGGCGCCATTTTTCATTCAATTCTTGGTTTTCCTGTTCAAAATGACCAGGATATCATTCAAACGATACAGGGCGGTTTTATCGCCTCATTCAAGGCGCAGCCATTTGTGGAAGATTTGGACATCAAAATCGAATTAAATACCGATGAACGATATAAAAAACGCCATGAATTCGATTATACCATCGTGAAAGATTATATGATCCGTGTTAATATAACCTTGAAATATAAGGAAGTGCGTCTCTATGCAAGAATCGATTGGATTCCTGAACTTGAATACCCCTTAATGTATATCAAAAAAATCGATTAAAAGCTCAAGGTTCAATTTTTGACAGACATTTTACGCAATATACCGGGTTTGACAAGTATTTTTCCCCGCAGTTTTTACACGTTACTGCCTCAATATTGACTCCGATTGATGGTGCCTTGTTTTTTAACCTACGAGCTTTTATTTTTTTCATAACCACGTATGGTACGAAGCTCCATAGAAGGAACAATATGCACGTCAAAATAATGGACAAGAAGAATTGAAAAGCGTAGGAATTAAGCAAATTTGAAGAAAATCGGAAACATAAATAAAGGAATAAGAAATTAATGAAAAAATACAATATGATTGCATTAATGATGAACTTTTTCGCGTTCATCGAAATGATCGTGAAAATGGATACCAGGATACCTATCAATAAAAAGTTTTGAAGGATTTGAATGAACATGAACTTGGAAAGAAATAACACGGTTTCATTTTCCAGCACGCTAATGCTCAAGCTAGTAACATCCCCAACCCAAGCATCGGGGATTAGAATGAATTCAATGGAAACGTAGATCAGCAAGATGAAAAACGCTGGAAAATGCAATCCCAAAAGAATTTTTTTAACTAAAGGAGTCATGTACTTTTTTCACTACTTGTCTTGCCCGTCTTCCTCTTCCCAACCAAGAGCTTTTAGCGTTTCGCTCATTGAATCTTTCTCTGGAATGACAACTTCTTTTTCCACGCCCTTTTCATCATCAAAATCGAAATCATATTCCGAAGCTTGTTCGAAAAGAGGCGGATTATCGCTCATTCCAATTGTGGTCATTTTAACTGGAGGAGGAGATGTCTTCGATGAAGCAGTCTTCTCTTCAACAACTTCTAGGTCGGGTTCTATTTCTTGAACCGATTCAAAAGACGGGGACCGTGTCGCTATCTCTGGTTGCACAGAAGCCGCGGGAACACCAGTTACTTCGCTCCCTAACGGATTCAACTCCTCGGGGCTTAATGGAATCGGAGGCACCTCGCCGGGTTCCAAAGGAATTGGATATTCGCCTGCTTGCAAACCCTTGCTTGGAGCGATTTCAGTTTTTTCAGAATACGGTGCGGTTGATCCTGCGATAGCGGTAGACAAATTTGGCATCGATTCTTGCACCGATTTAATCTGTTGATTGATGTCGCTCATCTCTTCCTTTGAAATGCTAACCAGAGGAGCAGATTCCTGTTTTAGCGATTTTGAGAAATCATCATTAATTCCGAATTCATCAAAAGCGGCGAGCACGTCGTTCATTGCTTGTATATCAGCAGCCTTGATCTCTTCCTGCGATATCTTGGGTTTTTCCTCTTTAATTTCATCGCCTGGGCCAATTTCGGCGCCTCTGAAGCTTTTGGTTTCTTCAGCTCCTTCTTCTGTGCCAGCGCCTTGACCCTGAGTTCCGTAAACGACGCTTTCAAGTTCCCAGGCCATTTTTCGGAGATAGGGCAAATAATATCCCATTTTCATGGCGGCAGGCGTGGCACCAAGCAACATGTAATCCTGGCCAACGGCTACGAGAATTACATAGCCTCCAATTGCATTGATAACGAGTTCTTCCAATGTACCGTGATCAAGGCTCGCAACGACACGTTCACCGAGGTCAATCAACGCTGCAGAACTAGCGCTATAACTGTCGGCATCCATGTCCGGAGCAATTTTTATGCCCGTGCGTGTAACAACGACGCAACGGGTCAATTCCGATGTTTCTTCCATCATGCGGAGAGTTCCAGACAATTTCTGTTGTATAGCTTCTGGGATTTTTACGGCCATGAATGAAGCGCTCTCGTGAAAATGCAATTGATTTTCGGGTTAGATTGATATCAATTTAAATATAAAATTTGAAAATTTATCTTTTTTTGGTTTCCTTGAGATTCCTGGATTCCTTGGAATTCGCCAATTTCTCTTCCTCAACCGTTAAGACATTCTCAATTTCTTCAATCATTGCCGAGATGGTTTCTTTGTCTGGAGATTCAGCGTACAATTCGACTGCATCTCGATGCAAGGAAGGCTTTATAAGAACCCAGCTCCCTTGCTCGAAGATGGCCTTGATCCCGTACAACGTGTCGGTTATCGTGAAATCATATTTTTTATCACCGGGATTGAAGATGTAAAATAAGTTGTTAATGACATCTACGTTTAATGCGATGTCCTTGAACCCCTTGATGGTCTTTGGTGTTTCTCTTAATAATTTAGAGAATGACATTCCTGTCTCGCCCATTATCTCGAGGATCTTCAATGTCGTCAAGTTTGCATCGCAGAACGGGCCATATTCTGCGAAATAAAATTTGCCCGTGTCAGACGCGCCGAAAATAGCCCTGTATTCCTTGATTTTTTCAGATATCATGCCAGGAGCATTTTCGACTTGATAAAATTGCTGCTCATACTCGGTGCAAATGTTTTGGATGATGCTGGAATAAGATGATGATAGGATGATGGGAGATTGACGGTTATTCCGAATCGATTTTTCATATAGCAGGAAAATGGCGAGGATCTGGTCGAAATCCGCGATCGCGCCAGTTTCGTCGAGATAAATCGCTCTAGAACCATCAACATCCATCACGACCCCGATATCTGCCGATGATGCTTTAACAATATTGGAGATTTGTTTAATCGTGTAATAATTCGGGATCGTGTTGTTGATCTCGTTTGGCACGAACGTGTTCAACGAGATGATATCAGCATCTAAATTGCTAAGCAGGGTTGGTGTTATTTCACCGGATGGACCATAGCTGCAGTCGAGCACCACTTTTTTCCCCTTGATAAGAACCTTGTCAATAAACCCTGGAACCGCCTTTTGATACACGCCTTGAGTGTGCGGGATGGTTGACAGTTTTCCGACCTTGTCTGGAAGTACACGTTTCACGCTTTGTTCTCCCATGATCGATTGTAATCGATCCATTTCAGTTCTTGCCAATTCTATACCAAAAGAATTGAAAAACCTGATGCTCAAGTCTTCATAACGATGGTGACCGGAAGTGATATACACGCCACCAGAAGCTCCGAAACGGCGTACACAAAATTGTACCAACGGTAAAGGTGCCACGTGCAAATCCAGGATATCGATGCCGGTCGACATGGCCCCGGAGGTGAATGCTCGTTTCAACATGCGGCTGTCCCGACGGTAATCTCGACCAATGACAATTATTCCATTATTCTCCATGTAGGTGCCATGCACTGCTCCGAGAACGCAAACCGCCTCGGGAGTGAGATCCACGTTACTTTTCCCGAGAATCCTGCCTTCAACAAATAAATTATCGAGAGAACTCATAACTCAATGACCTTCTATCGGACGGTTAACCATGCTTTTGGTGACATGATAATTATCTTCAAGCAAATTGAACTTGATACAGCGTTAAAAAACTGATTTTTTGCCGTATTCATTTAATATTTTTGCAGTTCTTCTTAAAATGATTTTTCGCTTTTAAACAAATGATTCAAATATCGATTCGACGTCATGCGATGACGAGACGCGGGAACGGTTTAGCAAGATTACAATCGCGAAACTTTCGCGAGCATTTGCTCTGGGAGTCAATGGCTTTATTTTCGAACACAAAAATTTTATAAGTATGATTTGCAATAAGCAACTTGAAGTTACAAGTTGAACATCAAAATAAAAAAATGGTGATGAAAAATGGCATTCGATTCAATCGATAAAATGTTTCGCGACATGCTGAAACGGTACAATAGCATCTTCGGACCGGACATCTTCGATTCATTCAACGAGTTTGTCGAACCAGAGGAGGTGTCAAAGTCGGTTCCTGAAAAAGATGATGAAAATGGTTTCGAGGATGGGGACACGCATCGTGATAAAAATCAAGGCGATCCAATGAACAAAGCTGAGTTCAAGAGTCGCAAGTTTGGCTACGAGATCATCTCGGGTAGCGACATGAAAGAACCCATTATCCGCATCTACGGGAATCCGGATGAGTTTCCTGAGCTTAAGGACCAACTCGAACGGTTCATCAAAAACCAGCTAGGGTCGTTACCTGTCCAGCAAGACTTGCCAGTATTACGGGGAAACAACCTTGAAGAACAGCCGGTTAGCATTGGGCCTAAAGCGGACCAAGAACCGTATACTGAAACCTTCAAGGATGCTGATGGTGATACGATCGTTAACATCGATCTTCCCGGGATCAACGAAACCGACCTTTCCGTGAAGTCCAAGGGAAAGTCCCTGATCGTTGAGGCTAGCAATGGCAGTCGCAACTTCAAAAAGACAATACCGTTGGATGGAAAGATCGAGGAGAAAGATATCCAGTGGAAATTGAACAACGGAATCCTTGAAATCAAGGTTCCAAAGAAGTTATCTTGAAATAGCAAATTCTTTTAATGGAAATATAAACCGAAACAAAATGGTGACATAAACATGGCTACAAATACGACGAAAGGAAGCAGCGAGGTTAAATTGAGGGTCGGACTTGCACTGAATAAAAATACCGGTCGTGGTTTAGTTCAACTTGACCCCTTTGTCCAGAAAAAAATGGGGTTGAATAATGGCGACGTGGTGTCGATATCGGCAATATCCGGTAAAAAAACCGCTGCGAAAATCTGGCCTGGACGTGCGGAAGATGAAGGCCAAGGCGTGATCCGCATAGATGGGCTCATTCGGCGCAATATCGGCGTGAGCGTCGATGAATACGTGATCGTGAAGGGACCAATACAGGTCAAGGAAGCCCAGCAAGTGACACTTGCCCCGGTAGATGCACGGTTACGAACGGGAATAAATTTGCCATCTTACGTCTTGGAAGGAATGGTTCTCACCAGGAATGATATTCTTGCAATTTCGATGATGGGCGGAACGTTGAACGTGGCGGTCGTAAATTATCGTCCTAACGTGGAGGCCGTTATTGTTGGCTCAAAAACGCACATCGAAATCACGGAAAAACCCGCAAGCGAAATAAAAATGGGCCCGCACATCACGTATGAAGACGTGGGGGGCTTGAAGGATGAAATACAAAAGATTCGCGAGATGGTGGAATTGCCAATTCGGCATCCTGAGATCTTCAGCCACCTCGGTATCGAAGCACCGAAAGGCGTGCTCTTGTATGGTCCACCAGGAACTGGGAAAACCTTGCTTGCAAAAGCAGTTGCCAGCGAAACAGATGCCCATTTCATATCCTTGACCGGGCCTGAAATCATGTCCAAGTTCTACGGGCAATCAGAAGAAAAATTGAGAGACATTTTCAAGGAAGCAGAGGAGAAGGCTCCAAGCATCATCTTTATTGATGAAATCGACTCCATTGCACCGAAGCGCGAGGAAACGCAGGGAGAGGTCGAACGACGTGTCGTTGCCCAGCTTCTCTCATTGATGGATGGTATGCAATCACGAGGCAGAGTCATCGTTATCGCAGCGACCAATCGACCGGATTCCATCGATCCAGCACTACGGCGTCCGGGCCGGTTCGACAGGGAAATCGAAATTGGTGTTCCAGACGTGCATGGTCGCAAGGAGATTCTCCAGATACATAGCAGGGGAATGCCGCTTTCGGATGACGTGGACATCGATTACTTTGCAGCCAAAACGCATGGCTTTGTTGGCGCCGATCTCGCATCGTTAACAAGGGAATCAGCGATGCGAGCACTCCGACGGTATCTCCCAAAGATAGATGTCGACCAGGACATCCCGATGGAAATCCTCAAGGAAATGAAAGTCACCCGCGAAGATTTCATAAACGCATTGAGTGAAATCGAGCCTAGCGCATTACGAGAAGTCTTGATCACGACACCCAAAGAAACATGGGATGATATTGGTGGATTAGAAAACGCAAAACAAGAACTCCGCGAGGTTGCAGAGTGGCCGTTAAAATATCCAGAACTATTCGCCCACATGAACGCGAACTTGCCAAAGGGAATTCTATTGTATGGCCCACCAGGAACGGGCAAGACAATGCTTGCAAAAGCCCTGGCACACGAGACCGAGGCTAATTTCATCTCCGTGAAGGGACCTGAATTCTTGTCAAAATGGGTCGGTGAAAGCGAGCGGGCAGTTCGAGAGATATTCCGGAAAGCACGCCAAGCAGCGCCTTGCATCATTTTCTTTGATGAAATAGATGCCATCGCGCCCGTTCGTGGCGGGGATGCAGGGGATTCTCATGTCACTGAGCGCATGATTTCTCAGCTTCTCACGGAAATTGATGGACTGGAGGAATTGAAGAACGTTTTACTCATCGCTGCGACTAATCGCCCGGATATCATCGATCCAGCGCTCCTTCGCGCAGGAAGATTTGGCCGGCACGTCCTCATTCCCATGCCTGACCGAGATGCCAGACGAAGCATCCTGGATATCCATTTCAAGAACAAGCCGCTTGCATCCGGCGTGGATTTCGATAGACTTGCTGATGAAACTGAGGGATTTTCCGGCGCGGATATCATGGCGCTTGCTGACGAGGCAACGCTCTTGACGATCAGGGAGGCAATATTTGCTGGCAGCGTTACATCCGGGGATCAAGAATCCATCAATGCAGTCGAGATCAGCGCCAAGGCAATTGCAGATGCGATGTTAAAAGTCAAGGGCATGTCTGATCGCGAGAAAAAGACCTATACGAGCCAACCAGGATCAATACAACCAAAGGATTCCCTTTATGGCTAAGGCCATTTTTTTTCTTAGTAATGAGGTGGACAAGCATGGACTACGATGAATTTTTCGACATCATGGGAAATGATGTCAGGAGAAAGATATTGCAGAACCTTGCTCGTGGACCGTTGTCCATCGGCAAATTAAACGCGCTCATCGACGTTTCCAGGCAAGCAATATTGAAGCATTTGAAAGATTTGGAAGAACGAGGATTCGTCGAAACACGGGAAGCAGATGAACGCGATAAAAAGACAGGCCCGAATCCTCATATATACGAATTAAAACAACTTTTTACATCTCTTTTCGATCTCGACCCCAGTAGCTTCAATCCGAACATCTTATTTTTGAGCATTGGTGATTCCGAAGATATTAATCTAGACGAAGCGGAATTAGAGAAACCAGAAAATATTGCATCAATCAAGCCCTTGATAGCAAATCTTGCCGAGCTGAACAAGAAACTGGTTGAAATATCGAAATCTTACAAAGAATTTTTCGTGAAAAAAAACCAGATCCTTCAGGAATTGAAAAGTATTTTTGATTCCATCGTTATAGAAGGAGAAGAACGCGAGATCTTAAATGCCTTGCTCGAACAACCAGAAAAAGCTATGAATGGGTTCACGCTCGAGGAATTCGCGGATAAATTCCAAATTCGGTTGGACTTCATGAAATTCATCCTAGGTAATTTGGTCGAAGCGGGAATCCTGGGACGAAGTCCTGATGGAAGGTATTTTGTGAAGTGATCGTTCACAACAGAAACAAGAGCAAGTCGAACAAGCCATGCGTGATGATGGGAAATAGCAATTGTTCCTTGCAACCAAGATAGATCAAGGAAAAGACGATTCCCCAGATGAAATAATACAAGAACATGTACAGGATGCTATATAAATCAAACGTTGTTAGCAAGTGATACACGCTGAAAAAAATGGACGATAGCAGCACATTTCTGCTTCTTGAAAATGGCATTTTTTTCACCAGGAAACCCCTGAAAAATAACTCCTCATTCGGCGCGATCGTGACAAAACACGCGATGCCGTAGATGAATATATCTAAAATCGTTGGTTTAACGACGATAAATTGGTTTAAGTTTGAAGAGGCTTCTTGCAACGCGGATTCACCGAGGAATAAAGAAATCAACCTGCTTTGCAAGAAAATGATCGAAGCCCCAACGAAGATCATGGCAAAAGCAAGAATAATGCTTATGATCATGAAAATTAATTGATTTTTTCTCGGTTCTTGCTTGATTAAGGATTCTTTCAAGTATTGCACGAAACTAATCTTTTTCTTGCGTGTGTATATCACCACCGGTATCAAGAACAAGAATTCGAGAAGGGATATGCAAAAAATAAGCAGGGCTGACGATTGAACTTGAATAGCGTTTAGCATGATGAGGAATAAAGACGATTTACCGATTCTTGGTGAAGGTTTCCTCGAGCAAATCAAGACAGGGCGGGTTCTTGAGCGGGTAGTCTTTGTCGAGGCAAGCCATGCAGAGTTCGCTTTTCTCTAATCCAATGCTCTCGATCAGTCCTTCCATCGTTTGATACGCTAATGTGTCTGCACCGATCATCTTGCAGATCTCGTCCTCGGAATGGAAAGATGCCATCAATTCTTGCCGTGTCGGAAAATCAATGCCCATGTAACATGGGTATTTGATCGGCGGGCATGACACGCGCATGTGGACCGATCTTGCGCCATTTGCCTTGAGTATACGCACGATCTTCTCGGTTGTGGTTCCACGGACGATGGAATCATCGATTAAAATGATGTCTTTGCCTTGGATCGTTTTCTTGTCGGGAAACAGCTTTAAATTCACCAGAGAACGGCGTTTATCTTGTCCAGGCATAATAAACGTGCGCGTGATGTAACGATTCTTAATCAACGCTTCTTCGAAAGGAATGTTTGCTGCTTGGGCAAAGCCCAGCGCTGCCGAGCGACCGGAATCGGGCACTGGCACGACGATGGCATCATCGGAATCCACAGGCGCTATTTTTGCAAGATTAGCTCCAAGTTTCTTACGCACTTCATACACCGATATCCCGTCCAGTTCCGACGTGTTGTTCGCGAAGTATACAAATTCGAATTGACACAACGCGTGGCGTTCGCTGGGAAAAATTGATTCCGAGTGCACCGAGCCATCCATTTCCATGTGGACAATTTCACCTGGCTTGACATGTCCCAGCACCTTACCTGATAGAGCGTCGATCGCGCATGTTTCAGAGGCCATGATTTGGACACGTGCCTCTTCCTCGTTTCCGGCAACGAATTCTCCATAGCACAACGGCTTGAAGCCCATAGGATCCCGAAATCCATACATGTCACCCTGCTCGGTCATGATGATGATTGCATAGCTTCCATCCAAGATCTTCATCAACATAGTGATGATTTCAATCCAATCATCTGTCACCGAGTATGTGGCCGCGATCAAATGCGATATGACTTCTGTATCGACTTCCGTGGTGAAGATGTGACCTTTATCTTCCAATTTTTTCCGAATCGTCGCGTAATTCGTTATGGTGCCGTTAAACACGATGGCAAAATTCACCAGGTTAGATTGGAATAGCATAGGTTGGGCGCATTCCACGTTCGATGACGACGCTACCGTGCCATAGCGAACATGACCGAGAGCGATATTCCCGAGCAAACCCTTGATTTTCTCAGGACGAAGCACGTCATTCACGAGCCCCACGTCCTTGTAACACACGATCGGGGTCTTTGGCCGCATGATAGCAATGCCAGCAGCTTCTTGTCCCCGATGTTGCAGGGCCATCAAGCCACCATAAATGAATTGGGCCACGTTTTTACCGATATCATCGCTCATCACCCCTAGTACGCCACAATGCTCCCTGATTTCCTTAGTTTTCTTAAAGTTATTTTTTTTGAAATCGTGGGTTTTTTTCATGAGTCACGAGACCTGGAATGTGATTAAAACGATTTTATGAAGCAGATAAACATGTCCAAATCGAGTGGACATAGATTCGGCACTTTCTAAAACCCAATACATTAAGCGCTTCCCGAAACATGTACATGTAAAGGTCGACGGGCTTTTATGGTTGCAGCTACCAAAAGATAAGAGCGCAAAAACGTTATGCTGAAAACGTTTATTAATAAATGATAAATAATTGAGATTTTTATAATGATTTACCAAGAATTACAAGAGATTCTCGATGACCCACGAATATGCATTTTGAAAAATGATATTTCCATTATATTCATCACTACCATAACCGGATGTCCATCGTGGGTGATTTTCCTTGAATAAGTATCGTTCCGGGTGAGGCATCATGCCAAAAATCCTTCCGCTCGGATCACAAACTCCTGTGATGTCTTCGGTTGTGTTGGATGTGTTATATGGAAATCGGCCTTTAGCTGGCTCTCCATCTGGTAAGGTAAACTTGAAAACGACTTGATCGTTCTGCGCCAAGTTTTTAAGGAATTTTGGATCCTTCACGACGAACTTGCCTTCACCGTGAGCTACAGGAAATTCAATGCGATCTATTCCCTTCGTATATATGCATTTTCCCTTGTTTACATTCTTCACGGTTATCCAATTGCAATAAAAATGACCGATATCATTAAAGGTTAGAGTTGCTTGTATTTCAAACTTGTTATCAATGGCTGGAAGTAATCCGGCCTTTACCAATGTTTGAAATCCATTACAAATGCCAATGATTAGTTTCTGGCGAGCAAATTCAAAAATCTGATCGCGAAGCAAGAATACGAGCTTGTTTGCGCCAACTTTTCCCGATGCAACATCATCACCATAGCTGAATCCACCCGGGAGTGCAAGCAAGTGATAATTCTCAAGATCCTGCTCGCCTCGAAGTAATTCATTCACGTGGGCTTTCACAACTTCAAATCCAGCATTCTTTAGCGCGAAAGCCGTCTCGATGTGGCTATTTGTACCGGGAAAAACGAGTACCATTGCCTTTGCATTTACCATGATAGATTCCCTCATTTAAAATTCTTTAAGCAAGTTATTCTCGAAATCAAGTGGCCTTAACCAAGCTTTCTTCAAATCAAGTAATTCAGCGTTCAAGATCACGTTTGAATTCATGCCGGTTATTTCCAAGTTCTGTTCTATGGTGACTTCGCCGATTTTTGCGTAAACAGCACCAGCCATCACGTCTTCAAACTCCGATTCCTTACCATTCGGTATTTCAACGATGATCCTGCCATTGGATTCGGAAAACAGGACAAGATCATCCCGGTTGCACGTTTCCGTTACAGGTACATTTGAAAGATGAATCTTCGCGCCTAATTCACCGGAAAAACACATTTCCGAGAGAGTTACAGCAATCCCACCTTCAGAGCAATCATGTGCTGCCACAACAAGGCTATTCAGCATTGCCTTATGCAATTTTATGTATGATTCCTTGAATTTGGCAGGATCAACGCGGGGCACGATGTTGTTTGCATTTGTTTCACCGATGACCTCGAGATAATGTGATCCGCCGAGCTCGTCGTCGGACATCCCGAGGATATAGATCGAACTTCCCGCGGCCTTGAAGTACGAGGTCATTGCCTTTCTTACATCCTCGCATTTCCCGATCGCTGAAATAAGCAACGTAGCTGGTATCGAAATCGTTCCTGAATCAGTTTTATACTCATTATTCAAGCTATCCTTTCCAGAAATGAACGGCATTCCCAGGGCGATAGATATGTCCTTACAAGCATTGCAGGCAAGCACCAGACGGCCCATCTGCATGGCATCACGAGGATTACCCCAGCAAAAATTGTCGAGGAGGGCCATATGATCCGGATTCGCCCCGCTGCAAACTGCATTGCGAGCTGCTTCGTCGATCCCCGATGCAGCCATCCAATAGGGGTCGATATCGCCATATTTCGGGTTCATACCGTTGGAAATAACGAGCCCTTCGTAAGACGAAGCATCGGGCTTGAGAACCGCGGCATCGCCAGGTCCATCATTTTTCACGCCCTGCAAAGGCCTGATAACCGTGCTATCTATTACCTCGGAATCATACAGCCTAATTACCCATTCCTTGCTGCAGACATTCCAACATGACAAGATCTTGGCCAGCACTTTAAAATAATCATCTGGCGGGGAAAATTCCTTTCGTATCTTCGTTGGTACATTCCACGTGGCGCGAGTGGTTACCTTGGGAATTCCTTCGTGCAAGAATTCTACATTGATATCTGCCACGACAGTGTCGTTGTATTTCAGGACCAATCTCTTGTCATCGGTCAAATATCCGATATTATAAACACCCACATCCTCGGATTCAAAAATTCTCGTGAATTCCTCGATCTTTTCGGGTGGAACCGCGAATGCTTGACGTTCCTGTGATTCCGATATCCAGATTTCCCACGGTCGCAACCCTTGATATTTCAATGGAACCTTGTCGAGTTGAATCACGCAACCCAAGCCAGCTGCCATCTCGCCGAAAGCGGAGGATAGACCACCGCCCCCACAATCTTGCACGAAGTCATAAAGTTGCTTGTCTCTTGCCTTGAACATGGCTTCCATGAACATTTGCTCTGTGATCGGATCCCCAATTTGCACGGGATTCGAAGTAGTATTCTTGTCCATTTCAAGGGAAGCAAACGTCGCGCCGTGAATGCCATCACGCCCGGTTTTACCTCCCACGAAAACCAAGTGGTCACCGGCTCGCGGTTCCTTGTCCTCCGATGGTTTTCCTTGTATAAATCGCGGGATGATCCCGATCGTGCCGCAAAAAACCAGGGGATTACCGAGATACCGTTTATCAAAATATATCGACCCGTTGACCGTGGGAATCCCCATAGGATTTCCATACCCGCGCACGCCTGCGACCACGCCTTCCATTATCTTTTTCGGGGGAATGATGCCTTCCGGTACATCCTTCGCAGGAAAATTAGGCTCAGCAAAGCAAAAAATATCGGTGTTTGCTATGGGCTTCGCGCCCATCCCAGCTGCTAAAATATCGCGGATAACTCCGCCAATGCCAGTCGCGGCACCCCCATAAGGTTCTTTTGCAGAGGGATGATTGTGTGTTTCTGCCTTGAAACAAGCATTGAAATTATCATTAAACTTGATGATACCTGCATTGTCCTTGAAAACTGAAACACAAATATCATTTTCTCCTGCATTTTCCTTGATTGTCTGCGTCGCGCTGAAAATAGTAGATTTGATCAGGTTATCGATGGTTTGCTTTTTCTTGGTTTTACCATCGACCACTTCAAAATTAAACCTGCCTTTCAATGTCTTGTGCACGCAATGCTCGCTCCAAGTCTGAGCAAAGGTTTCAAGCTCGATATCCGTTGGTTCACGACCAAGATTCATATAGTGTTGTTGGATGCATTTCATTTCATCCAGATTCAGCGCTAGTAATCCAACTCTTGAGATTTCAAGCAACTCATCATTACTTGCTTGCATGATTGGAATTTCACGAACCAGTTCATCCTGGTTCAATTCTTTTGAAAGATTATAATCGGGCAATTGCACGCCTTCATTGGATGTGAATGCGAATTCCACGACAGGATTGAATAATGTTTTGGCAATGCCCTCGATTATTTTTTTCGTGCTATTCCAAAGCACGTGCACGGAAAACGAATGAATGAAATCACTGCTCGATTCGTCGATATTCAAGCCTAGATCCTTGACCGCGATCGAGGCCGTGTGGCCGATGTTATCAGTGACACCTGGCTTGTATCCGGTCGTGATCGCAAAGGTGAAGTCATCCCACGGCAGCTCGTCGATCGCGAATCGTTCCACGACGGGATCCATGAACAAAGATCCAGCCATAGTATCCAAATCTTCATTCGAGACTTCTGCATCTATGTAATAACCCGTGACTAGTTTCACTCGAGTGATTTGTGCCGAGAATTGTTTCGCAAATCCGTCCTTGAACCAGGTTTCTTTTTTTGTCATTCCGCTTGGTTCTGAATAGATAAAGATTTTGTGACTCATGGCAATGAACCTTCGTGGTGTTTCATGCAATATAATCTAAATATAACCGAGTTCCTCGAGTTTCGCTCGAATTCTTTCGATCGGGTGCTGATCATCAGGCACCGCATCGTAATCAAAAGCTTGACCAGTTACGATTTCATAATTCTGGATGTAACGCTTGCACAACGATATTTTCACGTCATCCTCCACGTCAGGTATGTCTCCTTCCCCAGTAAATTGTTTTTCATTGCGGAGCCAATCCCTGAAAAATTCCTTGTCCAGAACATCGGGTTCGTTCCCTTTGCTAAACAGTTCATCATACGTGCTTGCCATCCAGAAACGACTTGAATCAGGCGTGTGAATCTCGTCGATGATCGTCACCTCCCCGTTCCTATCAAGGCCAAACTCGTATTTTGTATCGACAAGGATTAGACCATTGTTCTTGGCGATCTCGGTGCCCTTGTTGAAAAGTGCACTCGTGTAATCCTCGACTTGCAGGTATATTTCTTCCGGGACAATATTTTCAGAGAGGATAGTTTCGCGTGATATTTCCATGTCATGACCTTGCTCTTCCTTCGTGCTCGGAGTGATGACAGGCTCATCGAGCTTCTGGTTTTTCACGAGGTCAGGAGGGAACGTGATGCCAGAGATCGATTTTTCCGGATCTTTTTCGTAAGATCGCCACGCGGATCCGGTGATGTACCCGCGTATCACGATTTCGACGGGCAATGGTTTGCATTCTTTTGTAATCATTATATTGGGATCTGGGACCGATAACACGTGATTGGGAACAAGGTTCTTCGTTCTATCGAACCAGAATGCCGTCGTCATGTTTAGCACTTGTCCCTTGAATGGAATTGTCGTGATAACGCGATCAAATGCAGAAAGCCTGTCCGTGGCAATGATGATTCTTGTATCATTTGAAATATAATTATCTCGTACCTTTCCCCGGTAAACACCATCGAAATTGTTATCAAAAGATGTTTCGTGAATCAAGTAATCATTTTGCAAGATTTGCTTTATTTTTTCATCGACGTCCATACCCACACCAAAAATTCGATATATATCGCATCTCGTTATCCGTGCTAGGAAGTATGAATACAATTTTTTGTAGTTTGTAATAAATTTCTCAGTGTCTTGGTTATGCTCGTTAAAACATAAAGGGTCTTGTTAACAATTTAATACGCCATTTTCAGCGGCCTTGGATAACTTTCAAGAGCATTTTTCAATGCGAACCATGATTTTCAAGCGTTGAGTTTTACCGATGTTTCTTATTTTTTTTTACCTGGAACACGCGTTATTTTCTAACCACGGAGAGCACGAGACATAAGTAAAAAATATAAATCTAGATTTGGTAGATCACCTAGGTATAATAGAATTCCGGTGAAGTGGTGTTTTCATGGAAAAACAAGCGCTGGTTCATGATATCGTTCAAGATTCCCAATTTAAGGCAATCAAGGTAACCAAGACTCAAACCGTTGCGGAATTACTCAAAGAATTGAATTTAGAAGACGCATTTCTCGCTGTATTGGTTGATGGTGTCAAGGCAGAATTAACCGACGAAATTAATGAAAATCAGAAGATCATCATCCTTCCGAAGATTGCCGGGGGCTAAAGGAGCTTAATCATTTTACTTATCTTTTTATGCCTTGGTGTGGTACTTTGCGGGTTGTATTTTTAGGTACAGCGGCGAGCATGAGCACCATTAAAGCCCGGTTACAGAGTATAATATACCAACTCGATGACGGGAGCTTACTTCTGTTTGACACGGGAGAAGACGTGCAAAGGGCTTTTGAAGAGGCAAAAATCAAGATAAACAAACCATTGACGATATTTATCACCCACATGCATGGCGATCATGTCATTGGACTTCCGGGATTATTATTTCGCTTGGGATTGCTTAATCGCACGAAGGATGTCGAGATTTTTGGGCCTCGCGGCTTGTTCTTTTACCTGCTTGCCCAACGGCTCACCGTGGGGCTAATCACGGAATACAAGATTCTCGTCAATGAAATCGACCTCGCGGATAATTCCATGACAGCATATCCCCCGATGGATGTTAATTTCACCTTAGAAGGCCTTGACGAACAGATTAAGAAAGTCAATTTCGAGGATGGTATCATCAAGGAAACCAAGAACCATTCAATCATCGTGTTGAACGCGGAACACACGACCATTCAAAGCTTTTCATATATTTACAAGGAACAACCTAAACCGGGGAAATTCAATCCAGAACGTGCCATGGCCTTGAAAATTCCTCGCGGGCATCTATGGGGAAAAATGCAAGAAGGCCAGACCGTCACCTTGAAGGATGGCCGGATCATCGATCCATATTCGGAATCCATCGTTGGAACGCCAAGGGAAGGAAGGGTCATCGTTCTTTCCGGGGACACGAGACCGTCGCAAGCAATAATGGAGTTTATACGGAATAACCGGGTAAACCTGTTGATCCACGAAGCGACGTATACTGACGAATTTCAGGCAATGGCACTGGACAAGAAACATTCCACGATAGGCGAGGCATGTGCTGTCGCACGGGAAGGTAATGTTGAAAAGCTTGCTCTTACGCATTTTTCCATAAGATATTTTGATGACATGCAAAAAGTTGAATCTGAAGCAAAGGAACAATTTAATGATGTTATCATCGCCCACGATAATTTGGCAATCGAGTTGTAACTCTTAATCTGGTGCTTACCCATTGGCTTTCATCGAATTAAAAAATGTCCGAAAGGAATACGAGATTGGCGATTATGTCATCATTGCATTGGATGATATAACGATTTCCATTGAAAAAAACGAACTTGTTGCAATTGTAGGCACCTCTGGAGCTGGTAAAACGACATTGTTAAACATCATCGGATCTCTCGACAAACCAACGAGCGGGGAAATCCTAATCGAAAACGTGAACATTGCAGCAATGAGTGAATATAGTCTTGCATCCTGGCGAGCGATAAATCTTGGATTTATCTTCCAATCTTTCAACTTGATCTCAACATTAACCGCCCGGGAGAACATTGCATTTCCGGCAATTGCATGGAATTATGAGCAAGAAATGATCGTTCCCCGTGTCGACGAATTGTTGAACCTCGTTGGCTTACAAGATAGGAGTGACCACCTACCCATCCAGCTTTCTGCAGGTGAGCAACAACGCGTGGCTATAGCCCGTGCTTTGATGAATAATCCACCAATAATCATTGCGGATGAGCCAACAGCAAACCTTGATGCAAAAACAGCAATTTTAATATTCGATCTCCTCATAAAAATCAGTGAAATGGAAGATAAAACCATGATCGTGGCAACTCATGATGAAAAACTAATGCAGATGGCAAGAAAAAGATTTCTCATGGATTCTGGAAAATTAAATGAAATCTGACACGGGTGCAAGCATTGTTTAATTTGAGCATTAGCGACCTCGCGAGATCGGGAAAAAAGCTCCGTCCAATCTTTTTTTCAAATCTGTTGCTTACCATGCTGGTTGTCATCTTGGTAAACCTGTATTCTCTCCTGGACAAGTTAAACACCGATCTATCAACGAACTTGAATTCAGTCTTTTTCAATTTTACTATTATCGTCAATTTTTTTAACTTCTTGCTTTTTATCATCGTGATTGCTATCATTCTTGCGTTAATCGCAAATATTATTTTCATGATCTATTATATCGAAAAAAGACTTCGCGATATAGCCGTTATGAAAGCGATGGGCATTGCTTATATAGAACTGCTAAAGTATTTCTCATTTCCGCCAGCTATCGCGAGTCTATCGGGATTTACCATAGGAAGCGTCGTGATTTTTATTGGCATGAACATCAGTTTTCCTGCCTTGTTCAGCCTTTCTTCTTATTCATTATTATTTTATATCATACTGCTTTTTGGCAATTTTGTAGTGATATTGATAATTCCAGAGTATAAATTAAGTACAATATACAAGAAAAATGTGATTAACGTTCTTGATCAAGAATTTAACAAGGATTTTATGGATTTGAGAAAAAAATCGCGATTTCGTAACTTTCTAGGCAGGTTCAGCAAAACAATGTTATACAGCTACAAAAACTTGCTCACGCGAAAGATGGATTTTCGGCGAACCACCACCCTTTTTACCTTGACTTGCCTCGTGTCGGGACTACTTTTTACGAGTGGATTCGTCATCCAACTTACATACCAACATGACATTTCGCAAGCACTTGGAGGGGACGCATGGCCTGATATCGTCGTGGTGGGACATGAAGACATGGTGAACTTCATAGTTAACTCATACAAATCATTTGGTATGGCCGGAAACAAATCAATATATGAACCGGCAATGATTTCTCAAAGTTTTTATCTTAATAAAAGCAATTTCAATTCGTCCATGTATTCAAGGGAAATATTGAGCATGGATTGGAGAATCATCTACAATACAACAGCAAATGAAATCCCAGGTATTCAAATCAGTCCTCCGCCCTACAATGCTTACCAAACATGGGGAAGCAATCGAAAATGTAGTGCCCTGGTGCAAGGAGTTAATTCAAGCACCATTTTTAACAAATTCCCCGAAATTAATAGCACTTCCTTCCACGATAATAGCATTGTTCTCGGGGATAGCGTTGAGGGATTGATTATAGATAACAGCCAATATGAAAAAATTGGGATAAATGGCCATAATTTCCCAATTTCTGGAAGCATGTTCGATCCAATGGCAAATGGATTCACGATATACATGAGCATCAATCAATTGCGCTCGATCTTGAATGAAACCTCGGAATATTACAATTGTGCATTCATTACCCTGAAAAAAATGACCGATCTTGAAAGAAACGAATTTATTTTGAATCTAAGTGCATACATAAAACAAGTTTATGGCCCGGATTTCACGGCATCATCCCTAAAAGACACGTTCGGCACGGTTATTGATTCGATCAATTCATTCATTTGGATCCATTTCTTGCTAGCTGCATTGATTTTTATCTTTGCCATTTTTTATCAACTGGAATTTGTAAAGACAACGATTCGGAACAATTTCAAGGATTATGCAATCATGCATGCAACTGGGATTAGCAAGCGATCGATCGAAAAGATGATCCAGCAAGAATTCATCATGGTTCTGGTTATTTCATCCATTCTCGCATTTTCATTATGTTTAATCATGGATGGCTTTTTCTTGATAAAACAACCAACGTTGCCATCAATATTCGTGCCCATCGCCATTTTTGCAGCCATAAGCATCATTCTAGCGCTGGTGAATCGAATATTGATTCGATTTAACTTGAAATTCTAACCGTTATACCCGGTTCTATTTTATTTCGTATAGGATATCGGAGTATATATGCTTAGATCAACTTTACAAATAGATGGTAACCATGGCAGAAAATGAACAGGATGATACCAAGAACGACATGAAAGAAGCTGCTGAATTGCTAGATTGCATGGCTGTTGATGATGATAAATTGCAACGGATTGCTTCCGCTTTATCAGAGGATATCAAGGATGATGCAAGAGTTAAGACTCTTCTTGATAAGATTGGTCAAGCTTTTGAACCACGAGAAAACAGAGGCGATTTTGAAAACTTCTTCACGGTTCTTGAAAGTGAGAATCTTATTCCGCTCGTGGAAGAATTGTTGGCTGATCTTGGAGAAAATCCGTCGATCATAGAAAATATAGAAAAAAAAATATTTCCCATCTTGTTTTCAAAATAACAAAACTTATCATTCAATTGAAAATTTTCTTTTTTAATCAATTAAAAACCATTTCTCGGCTTTCTCTCTCAAATTATCAAGCACGATATAAAATAATGCAATATTTTTGCCACGCGTCCTTGCATTTTCAAAAATCTGGAAAAACTTGTTAATCTCATCGAGATTCTCATCATAATAATAATGATTAATGATCATTCTAAGAGCTCAATGTTACTTTTAATGATGGATTAAATTAGTGCAAAGATTTATTGTAATGACAAGATGAAGATTGCGCAAAATATACCCCGGCCTTGAATTAGCGTGATTTCCCGTGATGAAAAACCAACCTAAGAAAAAAAAGAAATACCGGATTAAAAAAGAAAAGCCGTTTAATATCAAGAATTTCTTGCTCATTATCCTTGGATTTTCAATCTTGCTCGCGATGATCATCGTATTTTCGGCGATAAATTCCATCCCTGGCGGCCCGCTGTTCAAGAGCGCCATTCAGAAACCCCCGAACTCGATGATATTCATTTTGCTAATATCATTAACAATTAACATTTCCTCGACCATGCTCGGAAAAGCATTGATCGACACGGGAGAAATGCAACGAAAAATGAAAATCATAAAAGATCACAATAAAGAAAAGAAAGATGTTGAAAAGCTCAAGGATGTCGATTTCAAGCAATACCAGAAACGCATGATCAAGGTAAAGCGAATGGAAGCGTCGGTCAAGAAAATGACGCAAAATATAAGCATGCAACGGATGAAACCGAGTTGTGTGACCTTTTTACCAATGATCATCTTGTTCTTTTTCATTCAAGGCATGTTCAATATTCCGACAATTGTTGCTTTTGGAAACGGGTTCTGGTTTAACGTGATCCCGGGTGGTTCCGTTGGCATTGCAAAGCTAGTCATGAACCCGTATCCTGAATTAAGCTTTCTTTCATCGTATCTGTTCCCAGGACCAGATGTCGTCTATTGGGGCAGCAGGGGATTCATTTCATTCACGGCCTTCTATTTCCTTGCCTCGTTTTCCGTCGGTGTTATCGTCCAGCGATTATCCGGTCTTGGAACGAGCGGGATGGGTGGGTTTGGTGACATGGGCAATTTAACGGGCATGTCCCGGCTGAAATAACCAGGTATCAACGTGAAAAAACATGAACAAGAAAAAGATTTTGGTTGCATTGCTCTGCGGTTCAATCGTGAGCGGGTTGATCCCTTTGGCCAAAGCGGATTATTCCAGTTATCTTGGCATAACAATAGGCAATACCTATACCTTCACCTACACGGAATCGCCCCAGATTCGAGGAGTGACCAGAAACATCAATCTGCCAATCACGATTCAGAATATTGCCGATGTGATTTCGATCAATTCCAGTGCGAGCAACGTGACATACCAAACCACTTTTACCGTAGAAAAAAATGGAATCCCAGTCAATCAAGAAACCGAGATCTCCGTGATCATCAATAATTCCATGGACCTTTTCAACTTCGTTAACAATTCCAACAGTCCATTTGGAATTTTCTTCATTTTTTCAAGCCCGAGTGGCAAGACAATAAATATTACAGGCTCTGAACATTCCAAACTTGGGAATGGCACCATAACTTGGACTGCAAACGGTATCCTGCAGCTTGCTACCCTCGCAACCATTATCGATAATCAAACATGCACGATTACCATTGCAGTAGCGAATCAGGGTGGTTCCACACCCGGCTATTCTATTCCCTTGATTGGTTGCATGCTTGTAGGTGCCGTGATTTTGATCGGGAATAAACTCGTGAAAAAAGAAAAGAAGAAAATCGCCGCACCATAATATTTTTTATTCCGATCACGAAAATCATTCCAATCGGGAAGCTTGTTTTTCTCTCCTTATTTTAATTTCACGAGCAAGACAAACATAATCCTGGTTATCACGAGGTTATTCATCGAATTTAACCCAGCGAACCATTCCCTTTGTTTAGGATTTTTTGACAATAAATAAAAGGGTTACATGATTTCTCTTCCTATCTTAAACACGAGTGACTGCGAAATGCCCTCAGGAAAGTATCGATCAAGATCATTCACCAGGAAGCGCATTAATCTTCCAGGAGGAAAAAACGTAATACATTATGCCAGGAGAAAACCTGGTTTTGCGCATTGCAGTGAATGTGGTGCCGTGCTTGGTGGAATTCCGCATTTACGGAATACCAAGAAGAGGAATCTTCCTAAAACCCAGAAACGGCCAGAACGCCCGTATGCTGGAAATCTGTGCCCAGAATGTCTGAAATTAAAGGCACGAAGCGTCATTTTCGGAACCATCTTGCATTAAAATCTTTTTTTGAATGTAAAATAGAACTCGTGGTCTTGCATGTTGGTTACTATTGCAGGCTTTCATGGAACGGGGAAGACCACGGTTGCAAAATGCATAGCAGATAAGTTTGAACTCGATCATTATTCCACGGGAATGCTGTTCAGGGAGATGGCGGAGGAAAAATCCATGAGCCTGGTAGAATTTAGCCAACATGCCACCAAGCACAAGGACATCGATGTAAAGCTCGATAAAAAAATGAAAGCCCTTGGCATGAAAGGTAATTGCGTCCTTGATGGACAATTATGCTGGTATTTCTTGAGAAATGAAGCGGATTGGAAAATATTATTGACATGTGACGAGGAAACCAGAATCCAGCGCATATTCAATCGCGAGCGAGAAAAAAAAGGCGAATCCATAACCTTGGATGACATTCGGAATGAAACGCTTGAACGCGAGCGCATCGAAATTGCTAGATACTTGCAAATATACGGGATCGACATATCCAACATGGAATTCGTGAAAAAAAATCATGATATCGTCGTGGATACGACTGATATTGGAATTGAGGAGGTCGTGGAAAAAATCGTTACTATTATGACGCCCTCGATGTGAAAACTTCTCTTTTAAGCCCTTATCACGTCAATCTCTTCGTCAAATTCAAGCTTTTTGGAAAATTTTTAATGGATTGGCACTTTATTCCCTACGAACGAGTAGCATCATAATGCACGTATTAGGTAGAGTTATGAACAAATCGTTCACGAGCGAATCGAACATCAAGGATGAATGAACATGGCATCATTCGAAGTTGGACGAGTTTGCATCAAGACAGCTGGCAGGGATGCCCTCCGGCGGTGCGTACTTGTCGAGATAATCGACAAGAATTTCGGACTGGTGACAGGCCCGAAAAATGTTTCAGGAATCAGGAGAAGGAAAGTGAACCTTTCTCACCTGGAACCGACCGAGGATAAGGTGACTCTCGAAAAAAATGCATCGGATGACGCGGTAACAAGCGCACTCGAAAATGCTGGCTTGATCGACAAGATGAGAACAAAAATCGAGATCAAGGCGTGAACTGCTTCGATATTCGATACATTGGTCAAATCACTATTTTCAATTCTCTTTTTATGTAATTCAATGCATAATCATCTTGATCACGTGTAAGAAAAAACGAGTGGACATGCAACCGTGGCAAAAAAACTTCCCGTGGAACGCACGCATGAACTCCTGGTCAAGGCCGAGGAAGAAACGAATCCAGAATTCGGTTGCAGTCCTGAAAACCGGGACTTGAATCAAAAACTAGATCATGGCTTGATCAATCTCGATAAAGTGGCAGGCCCGACAAGCCACGAGGTTGCGAGCTGGGTCAAGCGCATTTTCGCGAGCACCAACATCGTCACGAAGACCGGACATGGAGGCACGCTGGATCCGAAAGTTACAGGCGTCCTACCCATTGCATTAAATAAGGCCACGAGAGTCGTGGATGTCTTGCTCACGGCCGGAAAAGAATACATTTGCATCTTGAAATTGCATGGTGACGTAGCAGAATCTAAAATCATTTCCACCCTCGCACTATTCGAGGGAAAAATTTACCAACGACCGCCAGTTCGTGCAGCAGTAAAACGCGTCGTGCGGGTACGCGAAATTTATTACATTCACATACTTGAAATCGAGGGCCAACACGTGTTATTCAGGGTCGGATGCGAAGCTGGCACCTACGTGCGCAAGCTCTGCTACGATCTCGGTGAAGTGCTAGGCTGCGGGGCTCACATGGAAGAGCTCCGGCGCACGAGATCTGGTCCATTCACCGAGGACGCAACGCTAATCCCTTTACAAGACCTTGCGGATGCATTATACTATTGGCAAATTGATGAGGATGATAGGGATTTGGTGCGAATTTTATATCCCATGGAGATCGCGTTCTCGCATTTACCGCATGTCATCGTGCGAGATTCAGCGATCGATCCCATCTGCCACGGGGCGAATCTCACGGCTCCGGGCATCTTGAAATTGGACCGAGATATAAAAAAAGAGGATGTTGTTGGAATATTTTCGCAAAAAAACGAAATCATTGCAATTGGCAAGAGCCTCGCGAACGCTCAAGACATGATGGACGCGCAAAATGGATTCATGGTCGAAACCTCTCGAGTTTTCATGGACCCTCTCACATATCCTAAATGGCAGAAAAAGCCATGACGAAGCCAGAACGCCGTAAATACGAGAAAAGGCCTTCGCAGTATTTTATTGATGATCAGTCACCCGCTGTAACAACGGATATCGTGAAATATGCTTTCCGTGGAATAACTTTCACGTTTGAAACGGGAAGTGGCATATTTTCAAAAGAAAGAATAGATACGGGGTCAGAAATCATGCTGCAGGAATTCTGTAAGCACGAGCAACCTGAACCCGGTTCATGCATTATGGATCTTGGATGCGGGTACGGCTTCATCGGCATCGTGTTAGGGGCAGTGTTCCCCGATATAAACATCACGTTTATCGAGATCAATGGCAAAGCGATGAAATTTGCTTCACGCAACGTGCAAAATAACGGAATACGCAATGTTACGATGCTCAACATCGATTTTACCAGCGATGCTGGTCATAATTTACTTGCTAGTAAATCCTTCGATTATATCTTGTTCAATCCTCCCGTGAGGGCAGGAAAAAATATCATGGAGAATATGATCCGAGCAGCATTCGACCTGCAGAAACCAGATGGCGTATTCTATATCGTTATTAAAACATCTCTCGGGGCTAAAAGTTGGCAATCATCATTTGAATCCAATGACACCATCGAAACGCAGCTTTACAGGAAAGGTGGTTATCGTGTATTCAAGATTTCGCGAAAATGTTGATCCATCACTTGTATTCTGGAACGATAATCGAATCTTGGACTAAAGCATTGTCAAGAAAAGATACGACAAGAGAATGGTTAAACAGAATAAAGGGATGGGATCTACCGCCAATAATTGAAAAATTTAATTGTCACCTCGCTTTCTATAAGATCGCAGAAATCTCCTAAAATAGCCTAAATTTGAATGGCACGCGGAGGTAATCAAGCGGTTTGCGATGGCATGCTGACATGAAAATGTAACGTGCCCAGCGCCTGCAAAAGATGCTGGTTTGGAGATTTGAGATCACGAATCGATAACCTTGAAACCAGTGCCCACAAGGCTCGGGAGTTCGAATCTCCCCCTCCGCGCTTTTAAAATTCTTTGATTTTTAAGCACCTGGACATCATTCAACATGGAATCCAATACTTCTCGAACCCCGGATTTTCGGCAAGCATACGAGCGATCCCAGTATCGCATCGTCGGGAAAAACAAGCATTCCGCCTTGAAACCTTGTCATTGGTTGATAGAAAAGTTGTTTTCAGGCAAGGAAAACTTGCCACTTTCAGATCCAGCCAACAGGAACTGTTACAAGGGTTATTTCGGGATCAAGAGCGAGAAATGCATCCAATGCACGCCAGCATTACCATTTTGCACTCATAATTGCGTCTTTTGCTGGCGAGACATGGAGGAAGGTAGCCTGGGTAGCAAGTTTACCTTGCCGGCAGATGAGCCCAAGCACTTGGTGCAAGAATTCATCAAGAACCAGCTTAACATGTTGGATCATCACCTGGGCAAGGAAAAGTTCCTCCAAAATTACAGTGTCATGGCCGGCATCATAACCGCCATGCAAGAGAATGGGAACGAGATAAATATTCACGAATATCAAGTAAATTCGGGGCTCTCGATCAACAAGGTGGAAGATGCGATTGTCTTGCTCAAGACTGTGGAAGTCGTAAGCACAAGGGATAGTAAAACATATAAATTCACGCCGCGGGTCGATCCATCGCTTGATGCCGATTCATTTCTCGCGACATACATGACGACGAGGGAAGAAATCGAAAAGGTCATGGAAAGCGCGTATCATCCAAGCCACGCTGCTATATCGCTAGCCGGTGAACCAACCTTGTATCCACATATCGCGAATCTTGTCGATGAATTCAGGAAGCGGGACTTCACCACGTTCATCGTGAGCAATGGAACGACGCCGGACGTGTTGGAAAGCATGCCCGTGCTTCCCACGCAATTATACATCACGTTACCACCACCAGATGAAAGATTATACATCAAGATTCATCGGCCTTCGATACCTGGCGCGTATAATCGGATAATGCAAACTTTACAATTGCTGCCATCGTTATCATGCCGCACGTGCCTGCGTATCACGCAAGCAAAAGGTTTAAATGACTCGTCAACCCCCGAAACAATTGATGGCATCATTCGCCTTGTCAAGATTGCCAATCCGAATTTTCTCGAGATCAAGGGCATGGCCGTGGAAGCACGAGCCATGCTCATGAAAAAACGACTCGGCCTGGGAGGCGATGGTTCAAAAATTGGTGAAAGCCTTGGATATGCCCCAACATTCAACGACGTCATCAAATTTGCTAACGCCCTTTCAAGTGCGGGGGGTTTTCCCATAATCGAGACGTCCAAGCCAAGCAGAGATGTTTTGATGCTCGTGAATTGGAACGAGGGAGCATCCATCAAGATTGGATCGCCATGAAAATATACTGCCTTTCATTCACATGTTCAATTCTGTATCGTGCCATGTCACGTGCAGAATTATGCAAGTATTTCCCATGATCAAGAAAAATTCAATGAATTTCCCCATGATCTTGCGAGGAATACAAGTATTCAAGTGATCAAGCATGCCGTCAAGATTTCTAAATGTTTTCAAGCCGCTCTGTCGTGTCATGCCAGAAATCAAGCAACCCGACAGGGAGATTAGTTTTAAAGAGAAGTTTTTTTGGACAGCCATCGTGCTCGTGATTTACCTGTTCATGAGCCAGATCCCGATATATGGGGTAACGACGAATGGAACACAAGACCCGTTTTTCTGGTTGCGCGTGATCCTCGCGAGCAACCGCGGCTCGTTAACCGAGCTTGGCATCGGACCAATCGTGACGGCAGGCTTGATAATGCAATTACTCCAAGGTTCCAAGCTCATCAAGGTGGATTTAACATCACCTGAAGATCGAGCCCTTTTCACAGGTACGCAGAAAGTAATGGCCATTGCACTCACGGTATTCCAGATCATAGCATATTTACTTGCAGGGGCTTTCGGCACGAACTTGAACCCTGGTGCCATAACCCTGATTTTTCTACAACTCTTGTGTTCCGGCATCATCATCATCCTTCTAGATGAAGTCATCCAGAAAGGGTGGGGCATCGGCAGCGGGGTTTCTCTCTTCATCGCGGCAGGCGTGGCTGGGCAAATGCTATGGAGTGCTTTCAGTTTCTTCCCGTCAAACCCGGTCCAATTATTTCCAGGCAGCACGACCCAGAGCTATGATTCTGGCGCGATCATCGCGTTCTTTCAATCCATCGCAAATGGTCGCGTGATAGATAGTTTTAACCGTCCGGGTACCCTTCCAACCATGACCGGGGTCATTATAACGGCTGTTATCTTTTTCATCGTTGTTTACATGGAGACCGTCAACATCGAAATCCCGTTGCAATATTCAGGCTATCGAGGTTTTGTAGGCAAATATCCAATCAAGTTAATGTATGTTTCCAATATTCCAGTAATTCTAGCCCAAGCTTTGTATGCGAATGTCTTGTTTTTTGGCCAACTCCTTGCTGGACCGAATTCCGCTATTCGCGCGTCTGCAACGGGTAATCCTGTGTTGACGTTTGTCTTGAATTTGCTAGGAAGTTATCCCGCGAATTACGCCGCATCGACAAATTTTCAATTCACGGGCGGGCTAATCTATTATCTCACGCCACCGCGCGGTATTCCCTTGGTTGCTGGTGATCCACTCCATGCGATCATCTATTTTCTAATATTCATGGTATTGTGCGTGTATTTCGGGCAAATCTGGGTGGACGTGAGTGGCTTGGCACCGCGAGACATTGCCCAGCAGATTTTGGATAGCGGCATGTCGATTCCGGGTTTCAGGAAGAGCGCAAAACCCATTGAACGCATTTTAAAACGTTACATTCCCACGCTAACGATATTATGTGGCATGATCGTGGCAATTCTAGCATTTACGGCAGATGCATTCAATGCGCTCGGAACCGGCACTGGCATTTTGCTAACTGTCGGGATCATGCACAACTATGCGGAACAGATCAGCAAAGAGGCCGCAGCAGAACAATATCCGGCTTTGCGTGGATTCCTGGGCCTCGATTGAAAAAGACTACCATTACTTTTTCCCTCTTCATTTTTTACAATTGTAACATATTTTGGCAAATTGAGGTAGAAAGAATTTTATTCCATGAGATGAATTAAGCCCACAGAGACAGAAGGAATTTAATTCCATGAAATGAATTAAACACGTTAAGAATGATCTTCCATAATTCCACGGAGACCGTTATGTGCGCCAATGAGAACAAGTTTTTCAGCATTGCGATGGATGCAGCTCGCCAAGCCGTTAATTTTGACCGTCAAGGTATGATAGAAGAAGCGCTCGAGAAATACACTAGAGCATCCGAGAGTTTGCTCGAATTCTTGAAATTTAACAAGAATAAAAAGCTGCAGAAAATCGTCGAGGATAGAATGGAAGAATATCTTGCACGCGCGGCATATCTCAAGAAAAAAGTTTCGGGCAAGACTGTCAAGGCAGTACAATCCTCCAAAGCCGGAGCAAAAAAAGGAATTTCCGAAGATAAGTCAAAGACAGCAGAGGCTGAAAGTGAAGAGGAAGTCGACGAGGATACTAAAAAATTGCGCGAGATGATCGCCGATACCATAATTACCGAGAAGCCAAACGTGAGCTGGAATGACATTGCAGGTCTTGGTCGTGTCAAGCAAACGCTACGCGAAGCCATCGTTTTGCCGGTCGTGCAACCACAAATATTTCAAGGTGCAAGAAAGCCATGGAACGGGGTGCTGCTCTTTGGTCCGCCTGGCACGGGAAAGACCCTGATGGCCAAGGCGGCTGCAAACGAATGCACGGCAACATTTTACAGCGCTGACTCCGCGAGTTTAATGTCAAAATGGTTAGGCGAATCAGAAAAATTGATCAAAACCTTGTTTCAATTGGCAAGAAAGACGAGTCCGAGCTTGATATTCATAGATGAAGTTGATTCTCTCACTTCAGTAAGGGGCGCCTCCGCGAGCGAAGGGGGTGGCGAACGACGATTGAAGACGCAGCTCTTGCAAGAAATGCAGGGCATGAAAAGCACGGAGAAGGAACGAATTCTCGTTTTAGGCGCCACAAACCGCCCGTGGGATCTAGATCCTGGCTTTTTAAGAAGGTTTGAAAAACGAATTTACATTCCTTTACCGGATTTGGAATCTCGACGAGAGATCTACAAGATCCATACCAAAGGGGTTGATCTCGCACGTGACGTGAATTTTGACGAGCTCGCACGGATTAGCGTTGGATATTCAGGTTCCGATATTTCGCTCGTCGCTCGTGAAGCAATCATGGTTCCATTGAGGGAATTGGATATTAGCAGCGCGATCGTGAAAGACAGCAAGGTAAATCTTCGGCCGGTGACGCGAAAGGATTTTCTCAATGCCTTGGAAGTACAAAAACCGGTTTCCACCCCCGAAGATGTCAAGCATTTTAAGGATTGGAGCGAGGAATTCGGGGTTTGAGCATGGAAAAGGAAAGGCCACGAACTAAGGAAAAACTCGATCGGGAAATGGAGGAAGAACCCGAGATTCAAGAAGAGGTTCCCGAAATTCAAGAGGAAGAAAATCTTGCAGTAAGCCCAGCCGTAGTTCGCCAGCGTGGTCTAGACTATTTCAAGAAATTGCTCAAGGAAATACAAGAAGATCTCGCCCTTTCGAATTATCTTGAAGAATGGGTCAAGCGGGTCGACGGATCAGAATCGGTCGGTTTCATCATCAACATGGAAGATGATGAAGAGACGGAGGAAGCCATGGCACCTGTGATTACCGGGGCTCAAAAGGAAGTCGTCGATCTTGGACAGACAAGTTATATAGCACTTCGCAATTTACATGAATGGTTAGACGATGTTCGGTACGAATTCATGTATAATCCACCACCCGAAAAAAAGAAGAGCGAATACAAGGAATGGTTGGATGAATGGTCGAAGGTCATCTTTGATTTTGCGAAAATTGAGAAAAAACACGTGATTTACGTGCAAGAACTTCTCAACAGTTCTCCTTTCTCGAACTTGCGTTCAGGAAAGAATGCAATCGTTGACATTGGGAACAGCCTAACAAAGAAGAAGCTTGCAATTTGGGTCGTAAAAAAAGAAAAGCTCCGCGTGTATTGGAAATCTCTCGACGAGTGGGCATCAGGCATCTATGATTGGGCATATAAAAATTCAAAGACGGAACCACTTTTCATCTACGATTTGAAGGAAGAGCACGAGCCATTCTCCGACTTGCCGGAGAACGAGTTCCCTGCCATCTTCAAAATCCTGGAAAAACAGAATAAGGGAAAGATCGTCAAGTCAAGCGACAAGAAACTCGCATTCGTGTTTGATTTCAGTCGATGAATCATTTAACACCAGGAAAAAACCACCGCTTGCCTTTTATATATGATTCATCATATCGTGCTATGCCAGAACGCTGCAGGTTACCCAAGACCTTTTCCGCGCGCTGTTGGTTCCAATTCAATGCTAGTAAATCTTCCAATGAAACGACACCCTTTTTCTTGGCAATATCCAAGACGATCTTGAAATCTGACGTGAATTTTTCATCAAAGAAATATACCACGTCAACTCCCGATTTGAGTGTTTCAATTCCCGCGATGGCGTTGTTTTTTGCCATTCTTTGCATCGATTTCTGGATGTCCTTCAAGTCGATTTTTTCCGACAGCTCGAACGGTTTCAAGAACAAAAAAAGCTCGGGAATCGTGAAAATTCCACCAGTTTCTTCCTTTTGTGCCAGGACTTCTTGAAACAAGAACCAGCCTAGTTTATCGTGGTCCAGTTTACCTTTCGCATCGAATAATTCATCTTTTTGGATTATTTTCCTGAGAATCCGGCTTTCCGGTATGCCGTATTTTGCACGGAGATCGTCAATTTCTGCATTTATTTCGTCATTGATCGCAAGGATGAAACCATGTTTTTCAGCAATTTCTCGGATCTTGGTCGCTGTGAAATCTTGAATCCGGGCTTTGGATTCCAATTCCTTGGTTTTTAACTCCGCTGCCTTTTTTGCCATGGCTTCCTTGAGCTTGATTTTTTTCTCGATATCCCGTATACCCACAAAAACGCACTCGATTTTGGGAATAAAATACAGTTATACTCTGGTTTTTCGGGGAAAAATAGTTAATCCCGAGGATTATCGGATCAAGATTATAAAGGAGCGCTTGGCTTTCGGTCTTCGAGGAGCATGAAACAATCAACAAGAGCGAGAAGTTCTGGTAGACAATCGCCGAAACAAACAGCGAAGGCAAGCTCTGTTGCGCAACCCAGTTCCAGGATACCGATGAAAGTGGTTTGCCCCATCGCCGGGGTTGGAAAGCGATTGCAACCGTTCACGTTCACAAAGCCGAAAGCATTCTTGAAAGTTGCGGGAAAAACGGTCATCGATCACGCGATGGAAATGCTGAAAGAGACATTCCCGAAGGGAACCGATGTATTATTCGTTGTGGGTTACAAGAAAGACATGATAATCAAGCATATCACGGAAATCTATGGTGATTATTTCAGTTTGAAATTTGAAGAACAAGAACAACGCGGCACCATTGACGACGTTCCGATTTTCCCCGGGCTTGGGCATGCGATTTGTATAGCTCGTGAATGTGGTTTCTTGCCAGAAGACAATAGCACGCATGGATTGTTCGTGTTCTTGAGCGACAGGCTTCCGATTGATGGATTCAAGGGAATCCATGAAAGCTTCGAGGCATCGAATTTTGATGGTATTATCAGCGTGTCTATCGTTGATCATCCCGAACATTATGGCGTTGTCAAGGTCGATGAAAACAATCAAATCACGCTGATGGTCGAGAAACCGAAGGAATTTGTCTCGAATATAGTAATATCAGGCATATATGAATTCAACGTGAAAGCAACAAACGAAATTCTTGATTATTTGCAAGAAATGGTAAAAAATCCGATTCCCGAGGATCAAGAATACCAGTTCACGCCCGCTCTTCAGAATCTCGTGGAAAAAAATTATCACATTACGACTTATCAAATGAAAAGCGAAATTATTGATATTGGCCGTCCTGAATCGTTCATCGCTGGAAACAAGTTTTTTTTGGAAAAAGCCAAGCTCAACACGGAATTTCACCAGATCGAGAATTCACATATCATTCAACCGACCTACATAGGAAAAAGCGTCACGGTCAAGAATTCCATCGTGGGACCATTCGTTTCCGTTGGTGATAATGTTGAAATCAATAGCTCCATCATCCAAAATTCAGCGATCGGTGACAGTTCCTCCTTAACGCGGGTAATCACGTCGGATAGCATCATCGGGGACGGGTGCCACCTAGAGGACATCATCAAGGCGCATATCACGGTTGGAGATCGCAGCGTTATTGCAAGCGGTAGAAACTCCGATTAATATCTAATGGCAATTAATGGCCAATAAGCGTTAATAATGAAAAAAAAACAATTTCGCGTGAATTCTATGGAATCTCCATAGAATTTCTAGCATAGCATTAATTCTTTCACAATCGTTCTAAATTCAAGTTTTGTTACCGGTTTGGTTGCGTTCCATTTTCTTGAGTCAAACTTGTTTTTGGTGAATCCATGCTTCAGTTGCATAGATCTCATCACGCAATGAACGCGACGATGCTAGCTCGTCCATGCTTAGTTTTCCGGGAATTAACTCCATGCTTAAAGATAACCCAAGCAGGGAAGCAAGTTCCCGTTTCCACGTGTTCACGTCAAACGGTGGCAGATTTGTTACGGGATAATAATGACTCCCTCCGGGAGTCGTTTCAAGCCCGGGACCAGCACGCAAGCACCCGCGCATTCGCTCGAGATTTGCAGAAAGTAGCAATGTTGCATGGTGCAAGATGCGCTTCCCGTCGTGATGCCCGGCTGCACCGGATATCTTTTTTCCAAGAAACAAAATCATGGTGCTGCCATGTCGATTTAAATCGCTAACACCAGCTCGTTCCAAGCTCGCGATCAGGAGTCCCGTGAAAAAATTGTTGATCTCTTCAACGGTCTTGCAAAGCACGAGGTTTTTTCTCGCCACGAAGAAACTGATGTTCAAATTTCCGTCATCATGATAAACGGCTCCACCACCAGACATCCGGCGGGCAATGGTGATGCCATGAGCCTCGCAATATTGCTCGTCAACTTCTTCAGCGAGATTTTGGTTTCGCCCTAGGATCACGGAAGACGTGTCTTTCCAGAATCGAAGGGTCAAGGGTGAGGACGTGGAACGCGTGGCTTCGAAAATGGCTTGCTCGATTGCGAGATTGCCGTGCACTTCATCTGGAGTACATTCATCAATGACGCGCCCACGGAGCATTCACCTTCACCAATCATGGTTATTTTTTGTTCAAGATTGGAACTTGACAAAATTAAAGCTGATGCGGCATGAAATGCATCATTTTTTCTTTAATGATGCCTGGAAACCGATTTCCTTGAATAATTCGCCAAATGTCGGATGCAATTGCAAGGCATCGAGCAAATCATCGATGGTTGCCTTTTTTCGGATAGCCATTGAAGCAATAGCTATAACCTCGTGCGCGAGTTCACCAAGGACTTGAACGCCGAGAATTTCACGCGTTTCAGGTTTACTTATCACTTTTACCATGCCATTTATCTCGTGAACCAAATGTGCCGTGACCAATCGGGAATATGGCATGTAGTATTTTTCATACTTGATTTGACCTTGGGTGCACGCTTTCTCGGTAAATCCGATTGACGCGGCAGGTGGTAAAGTAAATAATCCCGCCGGTATTTGTTCCTTTCCAGGTAATTTTATCTCGGCATTGATGATGGCACCGGCGACCGCGCGTCCTTGTGCAGATGCGTGGTAGGTATACTGCATGCCATGAGAATTCACCACGTCACCAATGGCGAACACGTGAGGATTCGATGTCATCAAGTTCATTCGTGTCTTGACACGCCCGTCTTCTTCGAGTTCTATCCCGACTGCTTCCAAGTTCAATCCAGCGGTGGTTGGAATACGTGGCATGGCATTGACAGCGAGATTCACGGATAAATTGCTAGTTTTATCACCTTGCTCAACGAGCTCGATCGTGAATCCATCTCCATCTTTTGAAATGGTAGTTATCGCTACGGGCTCGTGCAGCACGATATTTTGTAATTCTAGCGATTCCACGAGCGCTCCCTTAACCTCATCATCGAGGAACGGGAGATCGATCCCGCCAAGCCACACCACGTGCACATCTTCGACCCCCAAGGTTGCGACGATGGAGGCGAGCTCGAGCGTGATCTTGTCATTGCCCACGAAGGCAATGGACTCTGGAAACTCCTTGAGATTAAAAATATCCTTCGCGTCGGGCAGTTTATCCCCTGAATCATCGCTCATGTCCGGGAATTCAGAACCCGTCGCGATGATGGCCTTGTGGAACGTGATTTCCTTGCTCGTGCCATCTTGCATCTCGACGGACAAGGCGTGATCGTTCACGAAAGCCGCGGTACCCATGATCACCTGGATGCTTGCATCCTGGTATTGACGAACCATCCCGTCTTGCATGTTTTGGCAGATAAGGTCTTTTTTCATCACGAGGTTGGCAATATCAATATCAAGGGAATTATTCGTGATGCCGGAATCATTGTCCACGCGCAATCCAACTTTACGCTTGAGGTCCGCGAGGTTAAACAAGTTCTTCAAGGGAACGCAGCCTCGATTCAGGCACGTACCCCCGAGAACATTTTTTTCGATGATGGCAACTTTCATCTTGCGGCTCGCGAGGGTTAGGGCGGCCTCGTTCGCGGCAGGTCCGGCACCGATGATGGCAACGTCGAACTCGTACTCGTACTGTTTCGTTTCTTGCAAGAATTCTGCTTCGAGCTTCTCATTCATGCGTCGAGAATATATGTCTTGCAGTTTTTTGGAGGATTCAAGAGTATTTTTTAAATCTTGCAAGAAATTTGCTGCCTCGTGCCCATCGATGATCTGGTGGTCGAAACTCAACGATAATACCATGATTTGCGCAGGTTTCATGCTACCCTGCAAGTACGCGGGCTTCACGGCGATGCGTCCAACACCAAGGATGGCTATCTCGGGCGGGTTGATGATAGGGGTGAATGCATCGATTCCGAACATGCCTAGATTCGTGATCGTGAACGTGCCCCCGGAAAGTTCATCAGGCTTGATGGTGCCGCTCCTTGCAGCGGTTGACAAGGCCTTTACTTTTTCGCTGATTTCCTCAAGAGATAATGCATTGGCATTCCACACGACTGGGACAAGCAAGCCACGATCGGTCGCCGCTGCGACGCCGATGTTGATCTCCTTGAAATATCGGATGACCTCGCCATCGAAGCTTGCATTGAACTTGGAAAATCGAGCAAGAGCATTGGAAACCACGAGAACGAGCACGTCAGTGAATGAAATATTTGCTTGTCCTATCACGGCGCGCTTGGCATTCAAGCCATCGCGAAAATCGCTCGCTAGATCCATGAACACCTCGGTCGTGATCGTAAGTTGTGCAGCGGTTTGCAAGCTCGCAAACATGCGCGTCGCGATGACTTTCCTGATGCCTTCAACCGGAATTTCTTGCACGACCGTGAGGCGGTCGTCCGGAGGAATTCGTTCAACAACAGAACCAGTACCTTGTCTGTTTGCCTGTGATTCGACATCAATTGCTTGGATGACACCACCTGGGCCAGTCCCACGTATTTTATGTAGATCAATACCTCGTTCGCTTGCAATTTTCCTTGCTTTTGGTGATGCCAAGACCGTGCCGGATTGCGTGATCATGGCGGTGCGAGCGGTTCTTGATTTTTGAGCCACGCCTGGAGCTGCACCGGTGGCTTGAGCAGCGGGTATAATCTTTGCTTCTTCAGCTTGAATATCCGCGATGAATTTATCAAGTTCTTCATCGGTAACGGGTTCATCCGAAATGATGGCAAGATTCACGCCGACCGGCACGGATTCTCCAATCTTGACCGTCACGCGAGCCAAGGTGCCAGTTGCGGGCGCTTCGACTTTCAAGGTCACCTTGTCGGTCTCGACTTCGATGAGATCCTCGCCTTTTTGGATGTCATCACCTTGATTTTTAAACCATTTGAGTACTTTGCCCTTTTCCATGGTCCAGCCAAGCTTAGGCATCGGGAATTTGTACAACATCTATATCGTGCTCGCAACCAACTTGAAGGAATGCCCGAGATTTGCTGGATTCTCGGGTTTTCCAGTAATCTTGATCTTCTAGAAAGTTGGCCATCCAAAAAAATTAGGTTATCATTCACGCTGCCGACGCTTCCAGCCGAGAAAATTTTTTTTAATCCCGCTGGCTTTTCTTGTTTGTCCACTGGTATACGGACGCGCGTGTTAAAATCACCAAAAGCGCGTCATTATCAAGCCGTGGGGACGTAGTTTAGCCAGGTAACGACGACCTCGCCTCGTTCGGGCGATATCGTTCCCTGAAGAACGACAAGGCCCTTGCCAATGACAAGGGCTTCGCGAATGGCTCCAGAACCAAACCAAGAATCATAACTGATACCCTCACCAGGGCGCGTGAAGAGATTCTTGGAGCTGCGAAGAAACCAGTTGGTCGGGAGTTCAAGCCAAGATCAACAAGATCTTGGGAACAAATCTCCCCGTCCCCATTTTTTTTCTTTTCCATCATTAAATTTATGGCGAAAACAAATGAAATCAAATTGAATAGGCTTCGCAGCACTGAAAAACTAAGTAAACTGAATGAAAATTTAAAAAATTGGAAATTTTTTTCTCTAATTCAAAACGCAAGCATAATATCCTGCCATGTTTTCTGGATGCGAAGGCGGGTATCGTTGGGAAGCGCATTGACAATTTTTTCGTTGGCCGTGAGAAAAGCATCGACTAATTTTACTGTAACGGTTTCGAAGGCCTGCTCGACAGGATTATCACGCTGTTCATAGCGTTTCATGGTCTTAACAAGGGCTTCTTGCTGGGTCTTGATCATATCCGTCCGGAAATCGACGCTGTCGCGGATGTCTTTCGCGGCTTCCTTCTTGGTTCTTACTTCTTCCTCGCTCATTCATCGGTCCCCTCGCTGCCACCGTTTTGCATAACTTCCTCGGTAGGATTCTCCTCCGTTTGCGCGAGTTCGCCGTTCTGTTCCATAATTTGCTTGGCTTCCTCTGCAGTATTCCATTCCTCGACATTTTTCTTCCAGGGGCGCGCAATCTTCTTTTCAATATCACCCCTGATGACAGAGTTCATCACGCAGAAGGGACTTTCAATGACTCGTTGTTCCGTGGGATCCCAGACACCGAAGTGCACGATGCATCGCTGGGCACGGTCAAGATCGAAATTGTAGGCGTCTTGGAAATGCATGGAACCGATGAGCAAGCTGCCATAAATGAAACTCGATACCGATTCCCACTTGCCATTGATGAGCATCTTGGAGAAAATCTCCATGAGCTTCCCTGGTTTTTTAATAGCAGGAAGCAAGCCACCGACGAATCTTGCCTTGAGCTGGGTTTTATCGAGAAAATCAAGGCCACGGTCAAGAAGGCCGCCAAGATTACCGGCAGCCTCACTTGAATTACCAAATAGTTTAGTGAAGAATTCGGGTGACTTCCGTTCCTTGACCTTGTTCCAGAATTTATTGCTAAATCGCACGAGTTCCACGGCATCGAAATAATCAAGAATGGATTCCATCTTTCCTGTGGCAGGATTGAGCACAAGGAATGTTGCGAAGCCACAGTCGGGGGAGCACGTGAACTCGATGGGTTCCACGCCAGCAAGGTAGGAAATGGCGCGGCCAAATTCAACGACGGTCGTGAGCGGGTACCACGAAGTCATCATGGAAATTGCTCCTTTCGTTTGCTTCTCGATCTCCCGGATCAAATCAGCATTCGTGAAACGTAATTCCCGCAATTCCTCGAATGAAACGCGTCCGCACAAGCTAACGGGTTGGAAGTTCACGCCACGAATCACGTCAAGATTTTCCATGGCAAATTGAAGGATGTTTCCGATTTCAATGTCCGTGACGCCTTTCGCAATGGTCGGCACGAGCACGATGGAATCAAGCCCTGCATTGCGACAATTTTCGATCGCGCGCAATTTATAGGAGAAGAAATTCTTCTGGCCACGGGTCTTCTCGTAGGTCTCGTCGTGAATGCCGTCGAACTGGAAATACAATGTATCGAGACCCGCTTCCCAGCAATCCTTGGCAAATTTTTCACCAACGCCATTCTTCCGCTGGAAACCGTAACCGTTCGTTGCGACAAGAACCTCCTTGAAGCCTTCTTCCTTTGCCATACGAACGATGTCCACGAAATCCTTGCGAACCGTGGGTTCACCACCAGTGAACATCAGTGCAACTGCGGGAATGGGCTTGCTGCGGAAATGCCGCATGATCTTGCGAATCTCGTCAAGCGTTGGCTCGATGAGTAACCCGGATTTCTCGACATTTGCATAGCAAAAATTGCAACGCAAATTGCATCTATTTGTAACATCGATCAGTGCAAGGCAACATGTGGATATGTGTTGATCGCATAAACCACAATTGTACGGGCATCCACGGGGATCTACAGCCTTGTTATCAGCAGGATTTTTATCTCCATCTTTCTCAAATGAGAAAACACCTTGCTCGGCATAATGGGTCCACTTGTAATACAAGGCATTCGTGGAAATGACATCTTCAAAATAACCATGATCCGGGCATGTCTTTTTGATAAAGATCTTGTTCTTTTCCGAGTCTGGCCCATCTTCCTCCATGATTTCGGCATCAATTGGTTGGAGGCATTCGGGGCAAATGCTTTTTGTCTTGTGATAGTAGCGCGTCGTTTCTAACTCGGTTCCTTTGATATGATACATGAAATCACCGAAAAAACAAACATCTTCAACGTTGAATTTACCGAGAACGAAATTAATTGTTGTCTCGTGTTTATATTTACAAGTTGCTAATCAAAAGTAGCGTTCGTCATAATAAAAATTTACTACCAATTAATAGGTATAACTCGGATTGTTATGAAAAATTGATAAAACACGATTGCATGTAAATTTTAAGACATTTCGTGTACAAATTGACATGAATGATGATAGCATGAAGGAACAGAAGCATGTCAAGATCGCCATGGTTGGTGCGGGTTTCGCTGCCAACATCCATGCCGAGAATTACGAGCAACTCCCCGGCATCGACGCGGAAATCGTCGCTATTGCTGTCGCTCCGCAAGATATTTCCCAGGCACAAGAATTTTGCACTACATATCACGTGGATCCCGCTAACATTTATGATGATGCCGGCAAGATGATCAGCGAGATCGATGACGTAGACATCGTCGATCTCGTTGTCCCAACGTTCCTGCACGTGCCGTTCGCGATCAAGGCGGCTGAAGCGGGCAAGAATATCATTTGCGAAAAACCGTTAACTGGCTATTTTGGTGATCCCGATGCCCCCGTTGAAGACCGGGCGAATGCTGGAGCGACGGACAAGAAGATTATGCTCCAGGAGTGTCTCAAGGACTGCGAAAAGCTCAAGACCGCCATCGAGAGAAGTTGCGTCACGTTCTGCTATGCCGAGAACTGGGTGTACGCGAGGCCCGTGTGGAAGGCGAAAAACCTCTTGAAATCAGCAAAAGGAAAAATTCTCGAGATACGTTGTGGTGAGAGTCATTCGGGATCCCATAGCCCCTTTGCCGCGGAATGGCGATATACGGGTGGAGGCGCGCTGATCCGCATGGGTGCCCATCCTTACGGCGCTGCCATCCATTTAAAAATGTGGGAAGGCTTGCAACGTGATGGAAAACCTATCTATCCTGAATCGGTCATCGCAACAACAGCCCGGTACCGGGAATTTCTCGACCAACTCCCGAGGGAACAGGATCGCGTGAAATCCCGGCCAATTGACGTCGAAGATTGGTCAACAGGCATAATCACGTTTGAAGACGGTACGAATGCGACCGTCATCGCTTCCGATACCACGCTTGGCGGCATCGAAAACTGGATCAACATTTATGCCAGCAACTGTCGCATCGAAGGCAAGATTTCCAACAATGACAGCGTCATGGCATATGCCCCGACCGACAAGGAATTCGCCGACGAATACACGATTGAAAAAACCGAGACAAAATGCGGGTGGACTCCTGCACAACCCTCTGAGGACTGGATGACAGGCTACCCATTCGAGCTTGAAGATTTCGTGAACGCGGTCGTGAATAAACGTCAACCGGAATCGAACCTGGACCTTGCCATCTGGTCGACCAAGACGATGTATGCTGCCTACTTGTCCGCGCAAGAAGGCAAACGAATTTTCATACCCAAGGAATATGAAATATGAACCGGTTGGAAGAAACATCGCTTCTACGCAACCGTTTAATTTTTTCCTGTATTTTTAAGAGACTCCAAAACGAGGACAATATTCAACAGCAAAAAATTTGTCCGGGAAAGAAAGATGTTTTAAAACGGCAAGCCAAGCGACATGATGATCAACACGATGACCACGATCTCGGCTGCTAACCAATTTCGGAAGTATTGCACGTACGTGCTCTCGCCACGGTCCATCATGTACCGTCCGACAGCAAATGATGTTCCCAGTGTTATTACGCAAAAAATCGCTATCGAGAAAAACGAACGCGGAAGGGCTGGATGTTTCAGGATCTCCAACCAGAAAACGCACAAACCCACCGAGGCTAACGAACCTAGAAGCGACACCAGGGCGATCATATCGAACAATTTTGGCAAGGAAAGATCTTGCCTCTTCAAGCGAAGCCGTTCGGGCATCCTCTGTTCTTTTCTCGCTTTTGACATAGGAACGTTCCTACGATGTTTTTACCACTGCGGGCAAGTGGTAGAAGGCTCGATGGCTATTTAAGTTGATTCCAAATGATCGAACCAGGATGACCGCGCGTGAGCTTTCAGACGACGTTGATTATTTATCATGCCGCATTTTAATTCTATAAAGCATTTATCACGCTATAAAGATGTTTTTACTTAACAAGATTAAAAAATTTGCAAGATTATGAAAAGAAAGAAAATGGGTCGAGCGTCACTCGCTCCGGCGCTTGCACCCAGTACTTGACCATGAATCCTTCGGTGGCACCGGGTACGGCGCCTGCGCTAAAGTGTCTCGCCCGGATGTGAAATACGTTCCATCCGTAATGTAATCTGGATGTACTATGTGCGAGATGCTAGACTTTATTCTGATGAAGTTAAAAAGTGGACTTGGGGGGAGTCGATCCCCCGATCTCCAGCGATCTCAAGAACAATATCTATCTTTGTAACGATAAAAATTGTCTTTGTGAGGCCGGCGTCATAACCACTAGACTACAAGTCCGTTAAATATAATTTCAACACATTCATATTCGACATTTTCGTGATGTATAATAATCAAACCTTATTTTTTTAATTATCGTTGAGCATGTATATTTTAAGCTGGAGATCACCCGGGGCTAGTCTATAATCCAGCTCCAAGTTGATCTCACCTTAAATCGACATTATCTTATTGTCAAAGAACCATCTTATTAAGTTCCCTGAAATTGAGACAGATTCATGCAGAGTCAATTCGATTATCAAATTTACGCGACAAAAAAAAATTGGTTCGAATTACATCTAAGCCGATCGTTCTTTCTGAAAAATCGTAGATTATTTCTTATGAATGATTCCCTGATAAACAAATATGATATAGATGAATTCAAAAGCGAATGAAGAAAATCTGAAATTATGGACTATGTAATTTATAAGGTAGTTGACCAATTCTATTCGACATAGAAGCTCCTTGAATAAATAATTAGGAACTTCAGGAACTGTTCTAACCTGTATCTCGCGCTTTCGTCAGATCTGAACCCGAATTGCATCCGCATGATACTATTGATCTGTTTATTAATGAACTCTGCATTTACCTTGATGCTTTTAATGTCATTCCACGCCCGCTTGTATTTCCATGCGTCGAGATAATTAAAGATGTATTCATGCTTCGTGTTTAATGTTTCAATTGAAGATCTCAATTGTTCGTGGCAATCCACGGTTATCAACGCATCTAAAAAGGAAAAGGATTGCGCCTTGCCTGATGGGTCGTCAAGCAACTCATAGAACTGTATAACGATTTTGCGAATTTCTTGGGGCCATGCGTTCGCCGTGAAAAACTCGTTTTTCTCTTCCATTTCCTTCCTAAGATCAAGAAGAATTGCACGCCACTTTGTTTTCAATGCTTTTTTAACACCGGTTATCGATCGCTTCGTGAATTCTCCCTTTCCTGCTTTGATTGGTAATGACTCCTTTAATTTACACCCAATAATGCCATTCCATTCTATAATTGAACCTACTATGGAAATATATTTCATTTCAAACGCCACGGTGTCTTTCTCCTTGCAAACCCCCAGTATCTGTAGATAAAATTTGTACCATTGACGACATGTTTCGTGAGTTAACACGACATTGTTATCTACCTTTTTTCCTTTATCGAGTTTTAATGACATCTTACGGGCTTTTTTGCATTCCTTGATGAATATGCCATGCTTCACTCCTTGAAGGCGATTCAATTCTTTTGCTAAACCCCCAACCAACAATTTCACGGCGTGAAACGTGCACGCAATGATCTTAACCTTGGGAAAGACCCTTAATATCGCATCATCAAGTCCAGGCTTGAAATCTAATTTGAAATACAAGGGCTGCTTGCGAACATGATTTCTAAACCATATCAAGAATTCCACGATCTCGTCTTCGTTCTCACCTGTCACCACGCAACTACATTTTGCTTTTTTCTCGATCGTATAACTTATTATCAAGAGCGCGCGCCCTTGGTCATCGTCTGGTCATTTTTGTTGATTTTCACTGTTTTAAACGTTGCATCTAATGACAACGCCCCTGAATGCTCGATAATTACTTGCTCATCATGCTTTCTCTTTTCGTTTTCATCACGTGCTTTATTTGTCTCGATCCAGGAACGTATCGTGGGAACCTTTATCGCTACGTTGTGCAATAACGATAGGTCAGACGCGACACGATGCATCGAGTCTCCTCTCTCCAACACGCGCAATAGCACGTATTGTTTTACATCCTCCGTATAACCGGAATCGAATGGCGCACGCGGATTGGTGATCGTGAATTGTTTTCCGCATCTTTTGCATTCCCAGAGCACCCTTTCGTGTCTTAAGACTCGTTTGACTCGAGGTGTCCCGAGATCCTGGCGATCGATGAACTTATAACTACGACGTATAAGGGCTTCAAATCCGCAAGCAATGCATGCTTGGGGCGGGATATCCATGTCTGAAAATTGCTTGTGCTCTATCTCGACACCGTCGATCTCTACAGGCGCCATGGATTAAGACATGACCAAGGAAATTTTAAAGATGTGGATGTATGATATGATAAAAGATTCACGCCGGTCTGAGAATATTGGAATAATGTCGAAGCGACAAAAAGGCGTGCTAATCGAACTTACCTATAAATTACATAGTCAAATT
>Ga0209039_10000005_pt1 | contig 199453 bp, 177 predicted proteins | sample BogFormECP12_OM1_FD_188238 | JGI IMG/M metagenome (GOLD analysis project Ga0209039, IMG submission 188238) | Bog forest soil microbial communities from Calvert Island, British Columbia, Canada - ECP12_OM1 (SPAdes) (version 2) | ecosystem: Environmental > Aquatic > Freshwater > Wetlands > Bog ... | reverse complement strand
AGGGGCGCTCTCTACGACGCGGAATGGATAAACGTCATCGAGGAAGACGAGATTCCCCATGACAAGCTCAGCGAGTCGAAGCTCGCTCACACGCTTGCCATTGCTGGATTTTTCTTCTTCCCGTTATCGCTCGTTGCCCTGCCTATTGCAAACAAGTCCATCAGCACGGAGCAACCTAACAAGTTCAACAAGCAAGCCAAAGTCCTAGCGATCGTGGGCATCGTCTTCGCCATCACGTGGATATTCCTTACGTCTATTCTCAGTCTCTCGATGCTGGGCCTCGGTGGTCTCTTGTAGGCATTGATTCATGTTCCTTTTTTTTCGTTCAACATTGAAAGATTTTACTCAATTCTCCTTCTCAAGTGACGATGACCATGGAAATGATCGCGCCTGCAATGTACGCGATGATCCACCAGCAGTAGGCAATTCGCGTGTAAACATGCAAGTTTCGAGGGACTTTTTCGGTTACGCCCGTCCTTCTCCAAAATTTCCAGATTCTCGTGGTATCAATAAGCATCAATGCCAACGCCGTGTATCCAAGAAAACCGTGGATGGTAAAAGGGATGTTGTTCGACCCAATTATCATTAACGTGGTGGACAAGACGTCACAAACAATTCCTGCCGTTAAAAAGAGAAGAATTCTTCGTGATAAGATGGATGTTCGCTGCTCATTCAGCACTCCAATCGAATAGAATACGAGAGCAAAGGTCACGACAACGATAGCTGCAATGAGTGTGGAATTCAAACAAGTTCACCTGCTTATTCTCATGACGTGATCTCGTATATGTATTTAGGCCTGGTTTCGATTCTCGCAGTTCGGTGGCTTGTCTCCAGGCTTTTTTTCCCCAACTGAGGAGGAACCCCGTTCTATCTAGGCATTCATTTGAAAAACATTAAAAAACTAGTGTCCCTCTATGCTCGTGATGTTAATCTAAACCGGCATTCTTGAACGTGAACCAGCCATGTCGAAGCAAGAATCGAGCGAGATTCCGACCAGCGATAAATTAAAAGCGGAATCGCGGAAACTGGTGAAATGGGGATCATCGGAAACGCTCATCATGAGCCTTCCAAGGTCCTGGGTGAAAAAATACCAGCTGAACAAGGATTCGGAAGTCTCGATCATTGAAAGTCAAGACGGCAGCTTGACCGTGAGCCCGCTCAACCTTTCCGCCGAAAAGCCTAAGTCTGAAACAAGAATTTTGTTCGATGCCTCCGAATTCGATGACATGGACTTGATTGATCTCGAAATCACAGCTAAATATCTAGATGGTCATGATGTCATCATCATTGAAAAGAAGGAAGGCAAGGGACTGGATAAATTTCCCACGAAGTTCACTCTAAAGGTGCAGGAAGTCGTTCAATCATTGCTGGGCCTGGAAATCACGTCGCTATTATCAACCAAGATCAAGATACAAGACATCATGAACATCCACGAGACCAACGTGGACGTTCTTGTCAAGATCATCGCAGATACGACGGTCGATTTTTTTCAAAACTTGCACGACATCATCGAATCAAACGATTACTCATCGCACATCGATTCGCTTCTCATTTCGAAAAAGCAGGTGCGAAAATACTTCCTCCGCATCTTGCGAGAGCTCAGGAGAGGTTTGCTGGTACCGGCAAGCTTGTCCCGCATGGGACTCAGCGCGCAAGACACGGTTGACATGGCATTTTACATCACGGATCTTGCGGAAGTGGCTGATAACCTGGAAATTGCCCTCAATGCCATGAAAAGCAAGCAAGAAGCCGAACTCGACCCAAAGGTGGTCGGTGATACCCATGAATTCATCGGCGAAGTTTTCAAGATCTTCAAGAGCGCGGTCGACTCATTCCTGTTCAAGGTCAAGAAAGATGCGATTGGTGTTATTAAGAGTGTACCCGCGCTTGAAGATAAAAAACGAACGATCGAGAATGTCATCGATTCCTACATGGATAAGGGCCAGTACGTGAGGTATGAAATATTGCTAGACATCCTTTCTAAGATACTTGATCATTCCCGTAGCATTGCCCTAAGCGCGTTGCGACGCATCCTCTAATCAAGAGGCAGGAAATTTGCTACGCCTTTATCACCGGTGATCATTCCTGCTATGTACATAGCGAGGTGGGAGAAAAGTCCCCTTCCTTCATGAAGGAACGGAAAACTACCCCTACCACCCCGGGAAAGTTTGAATACGAAAGTGATTATTACCATAACAACAGATTACGGTATTAACATAGTCATTCAATCGGTGGCACGGATTATGGAACAAGGATTGGAACCGGAAATGCTCAAGGCGCCAAAAAAATTGCCGCACCCGGATCAAAAAACCAGGGCTTTCGATCTCAAGTACGAGCGGTATATCGACCGGGAGGACGTGCGCAACGCCTCATTCAACCTCAAGAAATTTATCGGGGCGGAAACCATCATCCTCGCGGTGCTCGCCGCGGTGCTGATCTACATGGTGCTTTATAACTTGAACCGGGGAGACAATATATTTGCCAACGGCATGTATGATGGCACGGGCACGTACTTCATGATTCCATACGGCGCGTGGCACGCGTGGCTTCAAAACCTCTCGTGGACGCTTGGCATCATCGCTGGCGTTTGCATCGCAATCATCGTAAGCAGCTTGATCGCGTACGGATATTACCGGTCGCAATTGATCGATCGCGAGATGGACGAGTTCACGAGCGCGGCGAGTCAAGCCGAGCGAGACATCGAGTTTCGCAAGGCATTCAAGGAAAAATATGCCAGCTTGTATGAGGATATCATTCAAGGACGCGTGAGCATCACTGCCTCCCGTGCAGCGGCGTCGCAAGAACCGACCGTCATCAAGGCACAATCCCCGCTGCCGCAGATCAAGACGCCGCCGAAGATTTCGATCACGCCTCCGGGCATGGTAACGATCCCTGCTTCGGGTGCCCCTCCTGTCCCTGATGACATCATCAAGAAGAAGAAGGTATCTGGCCCTGTTGAAGGAGAGAAGCGGATCTACGTGCGCTGCGAGCGCTGCAACAAGACGCTGAACGTGAATATACCGAAAAAGCTGGTGCTGAACAACGAGCTCGAGGTTGTTCCCATTTCCATCGTGCATGGCGAGGGCGACGATCAGCATGTCTTGACGGTGTATCTCGATCCCGATTTCAAATCACGCCGCGATCGCGTGTCGGACATCCTCGTCCTTGAATGAAAAAAGAATAAAGCTCTACAAGTCAATCCTTTTTTTTCCACGAAATTTTCAACTGGCCTTGTTTGGCCATTGCTGGATTTTGAATCACGGTCCTAATGGTTCGAAGCACACCGGGCATCTCGAAGCACGCTTGCCAGACGCGTCGAAGTCATCTTGGCCAACGGTCACCTTTCCAAAACAGCTTGGGCACGAGATTTCCATTTCCATGGCTTTTTTGCATTTCTTACAGTGATACGTTAGATTTTCGTTCATGGTAACTGCTTGCACGCGTGTCCCGCAATCCGGGCATGTTAAAACGATGGCACTGGGCCGTTGCCCGGGTGACTCCTTTTCGAGGTCAGCTTGCTTCACGGCCAAGACGGCCATTTCAGGACCCGGTAAATTTGCGATTTGTTCTGCAACCGGTGGAGCTTCCATGTTGGTTATGTCTCCGCTTTCCATCGCGTCGATATCTTCTACCTGGACAACTTCCGGCGACGGTGGCTCGGTAGCATGTTCGATTTCTGTCGCTTCTGCAGGCATCATTCCAACCTTCGCGCCGCCCTGGATGATCCGGATGCCATCATGGACGTTGCCATCAGCAACTTGCGTGCCACTATCCGGCGCATCGGAAGATGCCGTGTATTGCGAGATGTCGAATCTTGCCAACCTTTCCCATTTTGGCGTGCCAGGATGGATTCCGGTCTCTGGCGGTGCGGCAACGGGATTTGGCGTGGCATTGATCATCGGCTGCCGGGGCACGATATTCGGGTGCGGTGGTGACTGGACCAATTGTTGCACGAAGGCGGACCTCGGTAAAATATCTGAGACTGGAACCTGCTGGTTCCTTGGTGATGGCGAGTTCCTTGGTTGGGAGGGGTTTCTTTGCGATGATGAGGAGCTTGCCGGAGAGATCGGTGGCACGGCGGGCTTTTTCATGCGGATCCTGTGAGCCGCCGTGGGGATCAAGATGGACATGGACACGCCGAGAACGATGAGCAGGACCGCGCTCGTGGTACCTGGATCCACACTCGTCGTGGTGGATCGGGCCGTGCTGATGTAAAATGAATTGCTCTGCGTGCTGATGGCGCTGTTATAGAAATCCTTGATCTCAACTTGATAATACCCGGAAGGTATTGATGATGGTATGGTCCAATACAAATACCCCGAATTCGAGGTGGATGAGGCTATCGTGGTGTAAAATGAACTTCCAGAATACAAACGGATGGTCACGTACGAGCTGCATCCCGAGGATGACCAGTCAATGTAATAGGAATTGCCTGCAGACCACGAGCTCGATGCCGAGGGACTCGATATCGAGATTGAGCCGGATGAACCGATATAAAAAGAACTGCTATAAGCATAAATGCCGCTGTTATAGTAATCGCTGATGCACACTTGATAATAACCGGTAGGTATCGATGAGGGAATGAACCAGTAATAATTTCCCGAGTTCGAGATTCCCGTACCTATGGTGGTGTAAAGCGAGCCACCAGAGTAGAGCTGGATGGTCACGTAGGAGCTGCATCCCGAGGATGACCAGGAAATGTAATAGGAACTGCCCACAGACCACGAGCTCGATGCCGAGGGATTCGATATCGTGATTGAACTAGATAAACCCGTGATATAGAACGAATCGCTGTAAGCATGACTTTCGCTGTTATAGTAATCCCTGATGTAAATCTGATAATACCCGGAAGGTATCGACGATGGTATGGACCACCAATAACTACTGCTCGCCCCGTTCGATGCAGATGATGTTATCGTGGAGTAATACGACCCGCTAGAGTAGAGCTGGATGGTCACGTAAGAGCTGCATCCTGTTGACGTCCAGGCGATAGCGTAGGTGGAACCTGATAACCAGCTGCTGGAAGAAGTGGGGGTCGTGATGGAGATGTAACCAGGCGCACCATTTATGTAAAATGAATTACTAAGCATGTGGATACTCGAGTTGTAATAATCCTGGATAAAAATTTGATAATACCCGGAATGGATTCCTGAAGGAATCGTCCAATAATAATATCCAATATTGGAGGCTGAACTTGTTATCGTGGAATAATAATAGCCACCAGAATAAAGATTAATGATCATATAAGCACTACAACCCGCAGAATACCAGTCGATATAATAGGATGCCCCCGTATACCATGAGCTTGTGCTCATCGGGTTGGAAATGGCAATAAACTTTGTCACCTTTAACGGAAGGCAATATACATAATCATCTTCGCTTCCAAAAAACACGTGGCCGCTCGCCACGGCTGGCGAGCTAAATATGCTCCCACTTGTCATGAAGGACCAGTTGAATGCACCCGTCGTAGCGTCCAAACAATACAGGCGTTGATCGTTGCTTCCTTCGTACACGAACCCGTTCGTGACGACGGGAGATGATGAATATATTGTTCCCCCTGTAGTATACGTCCAGTAAAGCGCGCCGGTGGTAGCATCCAGGCAATAAAGTTTCGAGTCCTGGCTTCCAATATACACGCGCCCGTTCATAACAGCAGGCGAGGATTCCACGCAACCCCCCGTCGTGTATGACCAAATAAAGGCTCCCGTGGCAGCGTTCAAACAATAGATCTTGTCATCGTAACTTCCCACATAAACGCGTCCATTCGCGATAGCAGGGGAAGAAAACACTGCATAACCTGTCGTGAAAGACCATTTGAGCGAACCCGTCGTGGCATTCAAGCAATAGAACTTGTCATCATAACTACCAACGTACGCGTAACCACCCGCGATCGCTGGACTAGAGCCATATATTGAGCTGCCGGTCTTGAACGACCAAAGATATGAGCCCGTCGTGGCATTCAAGCAGTACAAGTAATCATCCGCGCTCCCCACGTACACTCGCCCGTTCCAGACAGCGGGCGAGGATTCGATGCCACTAGCTGTAGAGTATGACCAGATAAACGTGCCGGTTAAAGCGTTCAAGCAGTACAGCTTGTCATCTTCGCTCCCCGCGAACACGCGACCATTGGCTATCGCGGGAGAAGAGATTATATTATTTCCCGTGTAATACGACCAGATCTGCAGGCCGGTGGTGGCGTTCAAGCAATATATATTGTAATCATAACCGCCAATGTACAACCGGCCTCCTAGAACCGCGGGGGAGGAATACAGGTAACTTCCGGTCTTGCATGTCCATGTTGGGCTCGTGCCTTGTGATGCATTGGTCGTGGCCACGCCCGTGTGGTTAAGCGCCCCGCGAAACATGGGCCACGAGTCGCCTAACTGGTCGCTGTTAGCTGGCGCGTTGGCAACGCGTGGCGCAGGCACTTTCAACGCGTGACTACCCGACGTGCCTTTTGAATCATTGGGCAACGAGCTAGCAAACAAGACACCAATAGTGCCAGCAATAGAAAGCAGCACCATGCTGGTGATGGCAATTCTTGCGCGCTTGCTTTCCTGGCACGTCATATCCGAGACCCGTTCGATGCAAATCCGTGAAGATCGCTCTTTGTTTTTTCACGAGACGAATACCAACGCACGAATATAAACGTTGCATTCAATTCTATGTCGAAACCGGATTTACTTGCCTTGCGTTGACAGCCAATGTTCCCTTAAATTTCCCATTTCAATTTATTCAAGCAAGGTTCCCTCGACCATCTTGTCCGAAATGACGGTAGTGATCCTGGCCAGATGCATTTGCATGTCATTCACGAGATCGCGGCAGCCCGGCAGTTTTACCTTGGGACCGCCACCAAGCATGTACGCGATGGCCGAGCTTTTGTCCCGGAAATCCATTTCGGCGATCAAGACCTTGCACGTCGTGTCAACATACCCGTCCTTTCGCGCCTCGTTGATGCGCTCCGCCTCCTGGATCATGGGCGCGGCCTCGTCGATCTTCGCTTTCGGGACGTGCATCCCCTGGAATGCGGTGCCGGGTAATGGCTTGAACCGGTAAATGGTGATCTTGTCCACGCCATTTCGCTCCAGCCATTTCATGAGTTCCACGGAACCAGTCACCGTGGCGGGTGTTTGTCCTGGTAACGAGTGAATGAAATACGCGTGGTAACGCACCTTGTATTTTTCGAGCAACGAGACTGCTTTCTTGATCGTCGCGACGGTGAGGTACCTCTTTCCGATCCGGGCAAGATGCTCGTCCGACCCGGACTCGACGCCGATCGACACGGACACTCCTGGAATCCTGGCGATGGTGCGGATGGATTCGTCGTCGCATAAACTTGCCTTGATGTTCTCGATAAACAATTGCACGTCGCCTTGCTGGATTGGCGTGAAGTCGAGAAACCTCGACACGATGGAATCGAGGGCATCGTGATTCGGTGGCGTGGACATTGCCGGTGTCGTGCTTCCGGGTGGCATCAAGGACTCGCGCTGGTATTCGAGAAAGTCGCTGCCGCCCAGCACGATGCGATGGCACCCGAGATCGATGCACCTCGCGACCTGATCGATGATATACTTCTCGGAAAAGGACCGAACCGGGCCTGAAACCGCGGCGGTGGAGCAGAACCCGCAGCCAGGGAGCGTGCCTGCAGGACATGAAAACGTCACGTCGTAATTTCCATCCGAATCGCAAAACCCGCAATCCTCACACGCTTGGCCCGCTTCATTGTCGATTCGAGCCCTCGCCAGGTTCGAGCAACCGCGCAAGCATTCGATGTACACGCGCGCGGCCCAATGGTTGTCATAACACCGGAGCAAATCTATGGCGGGGTCGACGTGGTGCTCGATGAAGCCCGTGGAAGGCCATTTCGAAGGATAACCATGGCGTTCCTCCACGCCATCAAGATTTGACCTGGTGATGAAGCCGTCCGGCACCTGCGTGGCCAGCTCACCCGCATCGACGATATCCAGTGTATCAAGCAAGACTTGTTCTGCTTCCCCCGGCACGACGGCATCAACGGCATGGTTGCGTAACAGGTCACGAGGTTCCAGCGCCACGGGACCTCCCACGATCACGGGTTTCTCGGGATTGATCATCTTCCAGGTGTGGGCAATGGTGGCGACGGATGGCTTGTCCATGGTCATTGCCGAGACGAAGCACGCATCGAACCCTTTTCCCACACGTCCCCTGGAATGGATGAAATCCTCGCCGCGAGCAATGGTGACTTGAAACTCCTTGCTCCTCGCACGGATCGTCGCGGCAACCATTCGAGGGCCAGCCCCGATGAAATCCCGGGTGAAGTCGCGCCGGCCCTCGCCGAGGGTAATCGCATCGATGATGAGTGCTTTCATGAATATCTAGCCCGGTGAAACTGCAATCGTTCAAAAAGCATAGCACGATGGAGAATTAAAATAAATCTTGTAACTTTAAGGCAACGCAAATTTAATCTACTTGCTAATTACGACATTTACCTTTTATCTAGATGATGTGTGATGTCAGAAAACTTAACGGACAAGGTCTTCGGGCTGCGATTCCACGGCCGCGGCGGCCAAGGCGCCGTGACGGCCGCCCAGCTCGCCGTGATGGCATATGATGGCCCGGCGAAGTGCTTTCCCGTGTTCGGTGCCGAGCGCATGGGCGCGCCGACCGCAGCGTTCGCGAGGTTATCCCAAAACCCGGACATGATCCAGACCAACGAGCAGGTCTACACGCCACAATACGTTGCTGTCCTTGATGACACGTTATTGCGCGACGTGTGCGTCACCTCTGGCACTGCCCCGGGTGCATGGGTCATCTTGAACACGGGCAAGAGCTTCGACGAGATCAACGAATTACTAGGCCCTAATGAATTAAACTTGGCAAAGGTGGACGCCACTGACCTCGCGATGAAGGTTCTCGGGCGCCCGATCACGAACACGGCTATTCTCGGCGCGCTGGCAAAGATCTCGGATTTGTTCTCGCTCGACCAGCTAAATACGGCGATCAAGGACCAGTTCCGGGGCGCCGTGGCTGACAAGAATATCGAGCTCATCAAGGAAGTGTATGACAAGGTCGAGGTGAAAGAACCGGTTATGCCCTACGAGGAGTCGGCTGCGAAAAAGCTCGAATGGAGCCATCTCGAGCCGCATTACATCGGCGCTGAAGACACGCCAACCGGCGCAGCGTGGTACACGCCTGGTGGCTCGGAAAAAGTCCACACGGGTGGTTGGGGCGTATATCGCATCGAATTCAACATCGATAACTGCTCGCAATGCATGAATTGTGCCTTCATGTGCCCCGACCAGTGCATCGTGCGGGAGCAACGCGACGATGGCTTGTGGTACGTCATCGGGACGGATGAGGCCCATTGCAAGGGCTGCCGCCTCTGCGTGGAGGTCTGCCCCGGAAAGAAAGGCGTGAAGGCAAGAACTGCCATAATGAAAGAATAGGAGAGTGTAAAACAAATGTCTGTCAAACCTATGGGTCCATTCTTTGAACCGATCACGGAAAAAACCATGCTCACGATGACCGGCAACTACGCCGTCGCCGGCGCGGTCAAGCAAACGGATCCCGACGTCATCTGCGCGTTTCCCATCACGCCCCAGACCCAGTCGGTCGAGGGCTTGTCGGACGTGGTACACGAGGGCTCGTTGACCGCGGCATTCGTCAACACGGAAAGCGAGCTCGCGGCCATGTCCTATGCCGTCGCATCGGCCCTCACGGGTTGTCGCGTGTTCACGGCGACCGCGAGCCAGGGATACTTGCTCATGCAGGAAGCATTGCCCATGGCAGTTGGCTGGCGGCTCCCGATATCCATGCTCATCTCGGCACGCGCATGGAACGCGCCGAATCTTAACATCTGGAACTCGTGGGAATTTACGCTTGCCGATCATGGCTGGAACACGATCCTCAGCGAAAACGTGCAAGAATCCTATGACAGCGCGATCATGTCCGTCATGATAGCCGAAAAATCCTTGTTTCCGACCATGTTCGTGCATGACGGATTCATTATCTCCCACGCGGTGCACAAGTTTTGGGTGCTCCCCGACGAGGATGTGCTCGCGCTCGTGCCAAAGGTGAAACGCCATTTCGTGGACGTGGAGAATCCCGCGACCTGGGGTGGCCTGGTAACGCCTGAATACTTCATGGAGCAGCGCTTCGCCTGGGTCGATGCAAAAAAAGAAACCCCCCAGCAAATCGACGAGGTGTTCGAAACTTTCGGGAAGATGAGTGGTCGTTATTATAAGCAGATCGAGTCGCGCAATCTCGATGGCAAGAAAACCGCATTTCTCACGATGGGTTCCATGTGCGGCAACATCGCGAGCTGGCAGCTCGCGAACGATGATATTGGCATGATCAAGCTGCGCACGTGGCGACCTTTTCCCGTGTCACGGTTGCGCGAGCTCGTGGAGCAATACGGGATCGAAAAAATCGCTGTCCTGGAAAAGGATGACGCGCCAGGCGCGGTGCTGCCGCAAGTCTCGCAATGCGTGTACGAGAGCATTGCCGACATGGGCGTCACCGTCAGGGGATACATCCTGGGCCTCGGCGGTCGCGATGTCACCCCAGACGAGTTCAACTTCATCAAGGGGGATATCGCCAAGGAAAGCGGGAATAACCCTGCCATTGCAAAGTATGTTGGCTTGCGCCAATCACCGAACAAGATACTCGGCGTTGACCAGATGCTGCATTACAGCGCCAAGCCGCTCGGAGGGGAATGACATGCCAGAAGAAGAAAAGCGGATAACATTGGATGAAATGCTGGAACGACCCACGAATAATTATTTCTTGTGCGTTAATTACGATAACGAGGCGTTCATGAATACCGGCATTCAAGAAAGCAGCGCCACGCCACCATTCGCGTCGACCTCGACCGGGCCGGATGGCAAGCTGATCCCGGGCAAGATCGGCGTGAAGCAAGACATCATGCAAGGCATGGCGTTTCTCGGCATCCGCAGCGGGTTTTTCGCCACGGCGAACCCGTATTATTACACGGACTTCATCGGCAAGGTCGTCGACGCGCTCAAGACTCCCGGTGCTGCCTTCATCCAGGTCATCTCGTCGTGCCAGCGAGGTTGGCGGCATCCAGAGAACAAAACCGCCGAGCTGCACAAGCTCGCGACCGATTCGGGGTATTGGCCCCTGTATTCCATCCGCGTGAAGGACGGGAAGCCCACATACGCGTTCCAGCGCAAGCCCACCTTCGACGAGGACAAGATCATCGAGTTCATGAAGGGCATGGGCAAGTTCGCGCACATATTCAAGCGTCCCGACGTGGAAGACATCACGCACTTTTTCGTGGAAGCCATGCGCCAGCGCTATGATAACGTGATGACGCTTGCCAACGCGTTCCCCGCGGAACCTCTCTATGAATCCTACAAAATCGACAAGCGGAAGCTGCCGAACCAGGAGCACGTGAACCCTGGGCATGGCTTGTGTGCTGGCTGCGGCGAGGGCGAGATCCTCACGCAGCTCGCGACGGGTGTCCAGCTCGTCGCAGGCAAGAACGTCGTCTATTGCAACGCGACGTCGTGCACCGAGGTATCCACGAGCAAGGATAACTTCCCCTCGTGGCGCGTGCCTTGGGTTCACATGCTCTTCGAGAACGTCGGGACCGTTGCCGATGCACTGTCGACGGGGTACCGCATCTTGAAGACGAAAGGGTTGTATGACAAGGATATTCCCCGCATCGTTGCATTGGGCGGCGATGGTGGCTTGTATGACATTGGCTTCCAGTTCCTCAAGGCAGCCATCGCCCGCGCCGGCAGCTGGGGCGTCTTGAACCAGTACGTGAAGCAAGACGCTGGAATCTAACGGTTTTTTTCATTTTTTCTTGGTTTTTCGTTGCTTGGATTGCATTTTTTTCCTCGTTTCGCTTTCCTTCATCATTATGAAACATTTCAAGTATTCGAGCATCGAACCAACCCCCGTCACGAGTTATGATTCGGAAGGCACCACCATCAGGGTGTTTATTCCCAAGGAAGAGGCCCCGCATTACATTATGAGAAGATTCGACATCCAGGCGGGAGGTTCCATCGGTGTTCATTCGCATCCTGAAGAACATGAAATTTATGTGCTGGAAGGTGAATTGCAATTGATCGATGGCGAGGGAAATAAGGAAAAAGCCGTGGCTGGTGAATTCGTGTTCGTGCCTTCCGAAGAACCCCACGGTTATACAAACGAGGGCAAGAAGCCAGCATCATTCATCTGCGTGATACCGAAATTGGATGAAAGCACGTGAACCAGGGGCTAACTATGAAAGGAACGACGATCAAGATCATTATCGTTGGCCCGCGGTATAGCGGGAAGGGGCAAATCGGCAGGGCATGGGGACAAACCGATGCGGACTTGCCAGCCTTGCAGCCCGTGATCCTCTATGACCGTCACGTGCAGCTCGGCGGAGTGGAGTACCGGGTCGTCGCGTGGGTGCTGAGCTTCGATCCGGAATTCGAATCCTTGCGATTGAGCTTTTACAAGGATGCGGATGGCATCATCTTCACGTCCAGTCTTGCCGCGGAGCACGCGGGTAGCCTGGAAAAGATCGACGGGTACATCGAGGAATTGCAGCAAGTCTTGGAATCTATGCCCCCTGCCGTCCTTGTCGGCGTCGTGCTCGACGAGACAAAACCTGCCTCGGACGATATAGTGGAACAAGCAAAAGCCTGGGCACGCGAGAAGGAGCTCAAATTTTTCGAGGCCCATTACATTGACAAGGATCAATTTGAAACGGTCGTCGACGAGGCTTTCGACACCTTGCTGAGCGTAATACTATGAATTGATTCTTGTCGTTATCAACGAAAAAAAACAGGATATTTTTTACAAGCTTGGTCGATTCATTCCATGTGCAAGAAATTCTGTATGACCTTGGCCCGCGAGCGCAGCGTTACTTCCGTGATACCGACGACGTGGGCAACTTCTTGCTGGCTGCGTGCATCGCCAAACTGGCGAGCGGCGAGATAGATGGATGCCGCGCACAAGCCCTTTGGATCCTTACCCGCGATAAATCTCTCGCTCTTGATAAGCTTGAGGATCTCAACTACTCGCTGCTCGATCTGGCTGGATAGATGGAGCTCGCTCGTGTATTTAGACACGAGTGCCGTTGGATCGAGCGATGGCACCTTGAGATTGAGCTCCTTGATGAGCGTGCGATATGCCTTGCGAAGTTCCTTGCCATCGACCGTCGTTTGATCGAGAATTTCTTGCATGGTTCTCGGTATCTTGGAAGCCCGGCAAGCGTAATACACGCAAGCAGCGACCATGGCTTTGATGGATCGGCCGCGGAGCAATTTCTTGTTGAAAGCCTTCTTGTAAATCTGTGCAGAGGTCTCCTTCACGTCCTGGGGAAGGTTCAAGATGCCCCCGATGCGCTTGATCTCGGTCGTGGCGATCAAGATGTTCCGCTTCGCCCACGGGAGACGATTTTGCCACTTCACTGCGCGCCAGAGTTTCTGGTTCTGGGGGCTTGGCATGTCGATGATGGTGGTCAAGCCCATGTCGGGAAGCAGGTTGGTGACTGGGCTGCCCGTGCGCATGCGCTTGGCTTTTTCCTCGGTCGTGAAAGCTCGTCGCTCCTGCTCGGAATTCATGGCATGTTCTTGCAAGACGAGACCACACGTGCTGCACACGCTTTCACCACGTTGCGTGTCCATGATAATCTCCCGCGAGCCACATTCGGGGCAAATCGTCGGGCTTTCTTCGATATCGGTGGCGTGGTCCACCGTTTGGGTATTTCGTGAATCATTTCGTGATGGCATTACTGTTTTGCTCAAGATCATGTACCTCCTCGTTACTATTCGGCACCCTTCGTGCTACTATTCATTATTAAATTATGCTATCGGACTGGCAAATGAGGGCGGTCTGACAACTAGCCCTCTTCGAAATTCTTGACACATTAAATTTCTCGTCACAAATATTAAATACCACGGTTTTTATAAATGTATCTCTTTTAAGAAATAAGTCATGGGAACAATTACCCATCATTGCGGGCAAGAACCTGATGGTTCATCCACCATGAATGTTTAATCCCCTCGGGCATATAAATTACTCACGTTCATGAAATTAGTGCTTATCAAAGTTAATTGATCGAGTTGATCGTGATTCTTGTTCGTGCGACGCCGTGCAGCACCAAGATCATTTCATGCCAATTTCATTTTCATGGCACGTTTCAGTAGTTACGCTAGCACATGCCACTTTGCAATAGCTGCGAGCGAGCCAGCAAAATTCTACTTTTTTTCACGTTCCCAAAAAAGATATTAAAGGCGAATTTTCTTATTAAAATGAAGAACGAGAATTAAAACGTCCTAACGAATTATTTCATCGTAACACGGACAAATTTTCAAAATCATTCACGAGATGCAAAAATGTCCACGTCGACGCCGCCCGGAACCAAGAAGAAAAAGGGCGATGAAAATACCAATGAAACCGAGCAAGATGGAGCCTATTTCGTGACATATACTCGGCACCTTGAGCGCAGATTACACGCGATGGAAACCGAAAAACAATTGCTCGACGCGGAACGCATGCGCCTGGAGCGCGAGCTTCACAGCCTCCGCAACGAGCTCGATCGCCTGCGCCAGCCACCTCTCATCAGTGCCTCCGTGATCGAGAACCTGGAGGATGGCCGCTTGATCGTGAAATCGAGCGCGGGGCCGCAGTTCGTGGTCAATTCAAGCTCAAAACTCTCGAAGGACGAGTTGAAACCGGGCGTTCGCGTGGCATTGAACCAGCGAACCATGGCCGTCGTGGAAACCCTGCCAAGCTCGAAGGATCCGTTCGTGCGGGGCATGGAAATCGAGGACATGCCGGACGTGAGCTACGGTGACATCGGTGGCTTGCAGGAACAGATCCGGGAGATTCGCGAGACCGTGGAATTACCGCTCACGAATCCGGAGCTCTTCGAGCAAGTCGGTATCACGCCACCCAAGGGTGTGCTGCTGTACGGACCACCAGGCACCGGTAAGACCTTGCTCGCCCGAGCGGTTGCGCACGAGACAAAGGCATGTTTCATCAAGATCATCAGTTCGGAGCTCGTGCAAAAATTCATCGGTGAGGGTGCACGACTGGTTCGTGAAATCTTCGCAATGGCGAAAGAGAAGGATCAAGCCATCATCTTCATCGACGAGCTTGATGCGATCGGCAGCCGGCGCTTGGAGGTTGCAACATCAGGCGATCGCGAGGTCCAGCGCACGCTGATGCAGCTCTTGTCCGAGTTGGATGGGTTCTCGCCGCGTGGTAACATACGAATCATGGCAGCGACAAACCGGCCCGACATCTTGGATCCCGCATTGCTGCGCCCAGGTCGTTTCGACCGGCTCATCGAATTTGGCGAGCCGACCACCGATGATCGCAAGGAAATCTTCATGATCCACATGCGCGGAATGAACGTGGAGCCTGACGTGCGGGGTCGCATCAACAAGTTCGTCACTGCCACCGAGAAGACTACGGGCGCTGACATCAAGGCAATTTGCACGGAGGCAGGCATGTTCGCTTTACGTGCCCTTCGCGGGATCGTCACCATCCAGGACTTCGAAAAGGCCATCAGCAAGGTCTTGAACCAGGGACTGAAGACCACGGCAACGACGACCATGTTTTCTTGATTTATCTCATCTTTCAAACCTTTTTTTATTCAAACCCTTTACCTTAGGATATTGATCGCGCTAATCCTCAATTTTCATGAGCGTTCCTCGTGATCCGGTGCTCGCCAGTTCCACGCGGGTACATTTTTAATCCCTGGCTGGAGCTATGGATTCATGGACAAACGGCAAAAGCTCCCGCACATCATCATTTTCAACCCCGATCAGTGGCGCGGTGATTTCTTGCACCACGCGGGCTGCGACGCCGCTGTCACGCCGAACATTGACCAGCTGGCAACCGAAGGGGTGAGCTTCCAGCGGGCATATTGTCAAAATCCCGTGTGCACGCCGAGCCGCTGCTCGATCATGACGGGCTGGTACCCGCACACGCGCGGGCATCGGACAATGCATCACATGCTCCATCCCGAGCTTGACGAGCCGAATCTCCTGGCGATCTTGAAACGAGAAGGATATTTCGTCTGGTGGGGAGGAAAAAACGATCTCACGCCAGGCCAGCAGTGGTCCGACAAGGTGCTGGGCAAGGATCGGTATTGCAACGTTAAATTCCAGCCAATGAGCGATGATTGGCATCGGTGGTATCGCGCTCCAACGATACAAGCAAACGATTACCGTGGCATGCCTGATTCTGACACCTATTATTCCTTCATGCAAGGGCGCTTGTATTCCGGGGCCGAGCTGGAAGCGATTCTTGGGCCAGCCGATGAATCGAATGCCGAAGGAGATGGCCACGATGATCGTGATGAGGCGCCAGATTATGGGGATGGAGATTGGGGGAACGTGTTGGGTGTCATCGACTTCATCAGGAGCTGGGATGCATCGAGGGAGCAACCCTTGTGCATCTTCCTTTCGTTGACCTTTCCCCACCCGGAATACGGAGTCGAGGAACCCTTTTTCTCGATGATTGACCGCTCAAGAGTTCCGCCAAGGGTTCCTTCACCAAATTGGGACACCGCGAAGAAACCAAGCATCTTGAAGGGCATTGCAGAACGGCAGAACCTCAAGGGTTGGACGGAGGAACGATGGACCGAGCTGCGGGCGGTCTACCTTGGCATGATCGCGCGCGTCGATCATCAATTCGGCCTGCTGGTTCAGGTATTGAAGGAAAAAGGAATGTATGATGATGCGGTCATCAGTGTCTTCTCTGACCACGGCGACTTCACGGGTGATTATGGTCTCGTCGAAAAAAATCAGAACACGTTCGAGGAATGTCTCAGCCGAGTCCCGTTCATCGTCAAGCCACCATCGAGCGTTACCGTGGCGATGCAGCCCGGTCGTGCCCCGGGGCAGGCAAACACCTGCGATGCCTTGGTGGAGCTCGTCGACTTTTCCGCGACCGTGTATGATCTCGCCGGGATCGAGCCGGGGTATTGGTCTTTCGGCAAGTCGCTGCTGCCCCTCATTCGTGGCGAAATAAACCCGCAAGATCATCGAGATGCCGTATTCTGCGAAGGTGGACGGCTGGCGGGCGAGGTCCAGTGCATGGAACGGGAGAGCAAAAGTTCCACAAGCACTTCTGGGTCGTATTGGCCACGAGTCTCCCTCCAGATGGATGATGATGGCCCTTATCACACGAAAGCAGCCATGTGCCGCACGTCTCGCTTCAAGTACGTGATGCGGCTTTACGAGACGGACGAGCTCTATGATCTCGAGAACGATCCCGGAGAAACTACCAATCTTATTGATGATCCAGCGATGAACACTGTTGTTGTAACTTCGCTGAGAAATCGATTGCTCAGGTGGTACATGGAGACCGTGGATGTGGTCCCATTGAAGACAGACGGTCGTTAAATACATAATGGACACTACCATTACTTGAAATGACCATTCATATCGTGACAATCGGGTGGAAAGAACATGGATTGGGATTTGATCAAGGCAAAACCGGACAAGGAACACAAGGTCATTGGCACCCAGCTTCTCGAAATAAAAGCCAAGCTCGATCAAGACCACGCGGAACTCGGCGATTTCAAGGCGCAAGTTGATAAACTTACCGTCGAGCGTGATGCACTGGAAGAGAAGAGCACCAGTCTTGATAGCAAGGTCAATGATCTCGAGAACACGCTGCTTGATCGATACAAGGAAATCTCAACGCTCAAGGACGAGAAAAGCGATATCAAGACCGAATTGGAAGTGCTCACGAAAGAGCACCAGATAATCCTGGAAACCATCAATAAATCGGAAGAACGCATCAAGGAAGCCGAGTTACGGAAGGACGAGGCAGATGCGGAGATCAGGCGGCTTGAAGGCCAGGTTGCCGAGAAGGAATCCCGGATTAGCGAGATTCGCGGCGAGATGGAAGGCATCAAGTCCGTGCTCAAGGAGAGCGACAGCGAAAAGGATGCCGAGATCCAACAGTTGTCTTCCGAGAAGGACGCGCTGCGAACCGAGTTCGAGGCCAAGATCGATGACTTGAACAACGCGAACAGCAGCCTCGATGCTGAAAAGACCAAGCTCGCGTCTCAATTGAAAGACATGACGGAACAAGCAGCCAAGAAGGATGAGCTCCTTCAAACAGCGGACGAGGAAAAAACGAGCTTGCAATCCACGATTGCCAGTATCAAGCAAGAGTTGAAGGAGAAAGAGGTCATTCTCGAGGCAAAAGATTTCGAGTACTTCAAGAACTTGAGGAAGCAGAAAGCCCAGGAAATCGACCAGACCTCCGAATAACAGTACCGATATTTTTTTCCATGGACCTTTGTTTTTGCTAATCACTGAACTTATTTTTTGTCCAAACGAACCTCGTGGTGAATCCGGTGGATCCCGTGAATCCTTTTGAAGCTCGAACCCTGGAAACCATGGCGGCACGGCAATTCGGGAAGCAAGTGGCGCAATTCTTGCACGAGAATCGCGATCGCCTAGCGATCGAGCGGTCAAAAAACACGGGCAAGATCAGGTACGTGTACCTGGATGGAGCACTTGTGCTCGTGTTGCGCCCTGAAGAGGGATTTTTTAGTTTATCAATCGCCGGGGCCATCATCGTGAATGAGCTCGAGATGGAACGGCCGATCAATGGTATCATGGTCCCTGATGATGTCGCGGAATTCATCAAAGACGGCAAAAACGTATTCGCCAAGCACGTGCTGGATCCATGGCCAGGCATCCGTCCAGCTCAAGAATTATACGTGTGCGACGAGCAACGAAATGTAGTCGGCGTCGGCAAGGCGATCTTGTCCGGCAACGACATGCGATTTTTCAAGCGCGGCATGGCCGTGAAAGTGCGCCACGGGATCAACGATGGCCAGCTTGAGCAGGAGTAATCGCATAAAATCTGGGTTCAAACGCGCCATTCTTCGGCGAATAATTCGAAAACACACGAATCGATGTATGATCCATCAACAAAATCATGTTCTCTTAACACGCCAATCAACTTGAATCCCAGCTTTTTAGCCACCGCCTGGCTACGGAGGTTTAATGAGAAGATTCCCGCGATGACCTTGTGCATGCCAAGTTCACCGAAGATATAATCCAAGAACAAGGTCGCCGCTTCGCCAGCGTGGCCTTTTCCCCAGCATATCTTGTCCCCGATTTCGAGACCAAACCAGCAATTTCGATCGGTCCAGGTTATCTTGCTAATGCCAATTTCGCCGATTAACCGGTTTTCATCGTTTAACCAGATGCCGAAGCCTATGTAATCTGATTTTTGGTCAAATTCAGGATGCTCAAAACGCCATTTTTTTTCCGATTCGACTGTCATAGGAAAAAAGCTGCGAGCATAGCGCCGCACCTCGGGATCATTCCACCATTTTATGATGACTGCGACATCATCAACGGTGATAGGTTGCAAGCTCACGTGCTCGCCGTGGAGAAATGGACATTGCACGGGCGGTTTCGGGGAAGGATTTCCTTGTTGAGGTTCAATCGTTCTCGATATCACCTTTACGTTTATCATGACACTGAAGCAGTCACTTGTAATGAAATTTGCATTAACTCGTTTAAAGCTATAACAAGCGAGTTTGCCCTTTCATGGGGGAAAAATCGTGTTGTACTTTCTTGAGGCTAGCGTGCGGCATGTCCAGGTAATCCATCAAGGTCATGGCGTTCTGCACCGCGTAACCCGAGAAATGATTGTTGAAATACACGTGCACGGTGTCTACTTTTTCGGCGAGATTCCTGATCTTGGTCGTCCAATCCACAAGTTCCTCGTTCGTGAATTTATAATTGAACATGGGATGCGTGCCGAATCCGTGGAACCGGATGTACGCCTTCGTGGAATTCGTGATTTCTTGCACTTGTGGAAGCTCGGGCTCGATCATGATGCAATATGTCGCCTCGTGCTGCTTGAGAAGATCGTAGGTATCGTCGTTGAACCATGACTTGTTCCTGAATTCTACCACGAGTTTCTCCGGTGGCCAATTTCGTTGCCAAAACTCAAAAAACTTACCGAGCCGTACTAGATGCTCGGGATTATCCTTGGTGAACGAAGGTGGCAGCTGTAGCAAGTAGGAATGAACTTTTTTATCAAGCGGCTTGAACCGGTTCATGAACACGTTGAGTCCATCACCAATCTTTCGAAAATCGAGCTTGGATTCGTGCGTGAAGCCCTTGTAGAGCTTGGCTGCAAACGTGAAATCCTCGGGCGTTTTCTTGTCCCACGCTCGGACGATCACGTCGTTAGGAATGTTATAAAATGACGTGTTAAGTTCACACGTGTCGAAAAGGTGCATGTAAAAGTCGAGCCGTTTCGCATCCTTTAATCCCGTCGGATAGACCGGGCCCATCCATTCCGGATACGACCAGCCCGAGGTGCCGATGTTAATGCGCCCGGTCATGCAATCATCCCGAAAAGGTGCTGTATTACTAGTTTCATCCAGAAACCAGGTAGCGCGTGTCAACTCGTCGCTGGGGTCGTCATGGGCACCCATTTTGCCTCGGTTTTGGGGCGACTAGATCACTCACGCGCGGTTCCTTAAGCACGCATTCCATTTGAATTTTACAGATATTTATCACTTTCACTTACACGTGTTTTACATTATTTTTTCATTTGTCATTTGGGTCAATTTCACCCGGAGGGGGAATTTTTTGGATGGAATCTTTCAGTGGTGGATTGTGGAAAAAATTTTCGCCAACATAATCGATATATGTATTATCTTGAAATTCATTAACACGTTCGACACTCACTTTAACAAGCCGTGGGTCGATCTTGAGATTAACGAGCTCTTGGTACAAGAACGACTTCAATTTATTAAAATTTGATTCCTGGAAAAGAAGTAGGATTAAAGCCATCAATATTGTTCCAAGAAGAGGGAAACCGAATAAAAAGATTCCAAATTGAACGGCGGAAGTCGTTGCAAGAGATTGAGCTGCTTGGTCTCCGATTAAAGGACCAAATTTGAGGAGGATATCTTGCTTGACGATATTCAGAATTCCAACATTATCGGCAACATAAAAATAATAGGAGAAAAGAGCGCTTGTTCCAAGGACCGCTTTCACTATTGATATGAACCAAAAGCTGATAGTTCCAATTTGCAAAGGTTGTCGTCGCCTCGTATATCTCCTGTAAAACACCACTCCTGCATCGTCGAGAAGGTAAGTGGAAGGTAATGCCCAAAAGAAAAACACAAAAGTCAGAACAAGCGGTATGACGATATTGATAATGCTGGTATTGCAATAATGAACGAATAAATCTGAATCAATTCTTTTCACATCAGAACTTTCGACGATTGTATAAAGCCAGCTAGCCGGAAGGTATGGCCCAATAATATGAGCTAATGGGATCCAGATTGTATACACGGTTGTGAAGCTGTAAATCACTGCAGTTACTGCTCTCTTGAGCGATATGTAGAATGAGTGATCTTGCGGCGTGTCAATAACCATGACTTCCATTATTTTTGTTTTTGACTTCCGATTAAAAGCTTTAAAGAGTCTCAATATTAATTTTGAACTGACAACCGGTGCCGTCTTGTACCATAGAGCCATTATAAATGGGGTTGAAGCAAAAAAGATCACGATCGCTGCCGTTTGAGTAATGGCGAGTAAATCCTGTATCTTTGTTCCAACAATCACGAAAGGGTAGTACGATGAGAGCCATATGAAGAATGAAAAGCAGTAAATTATGACAATCAGTAATAACACCAAGAGTAGAACGCTCCAGAACACGCTTTTCAATCTTAATCTGCTTCGTTCTTGTTCTTTGGAGCTTACAGCCCGATTTTTCCTTGCTAAATAAATGAAAAGAACGAACGCACCCATAGCGACCGCCATCGTAAGAATTGGTGAAAGATTTGCTCGAGGTGCAAAAGCAACCACTGTAAGCACGATGAATACGAGAGAAAGTCCAAGAGCAAGCAAGACGCGCACCATTGGCTCCCTGGATTTAACAATTTCTTTAGCAGCTTTTCGCTGTCGCATTAATTCTATAATTGACGGCATATTAATTACCTCTTCTTTGTAAACTACGCATGATCATCATTTGTTTGAGGAAAAATCCTACTATTTTCAAGGCTTGAACCATTTGAACACGTAATGCTACCTTTAAGGAGCATTTCTCAATGAAAAACTTTTGGCTGAATAAAAGCGTAGAAAAATATTCATGCAAACCATTTTAGATGGAGCAAGCAAGTCATCAATGATCAACGCGAGTGCACGTTGCCATGGAAGAAACCACGCAAGAACCCGGAAAAAACGGGGCAAAGAAAATACTCCTTCTCGGCTTGGACAATGCTGGAAAAACGAGCATCGTCAACCTCGTCATCAAGAAAATCAGAAATGTGGTATCGATCGCGCCGACGAAAGGTGTGAACTGGAGCGAAGCAGAAATATTTGGACAAAAAATCGTCATCCACGATCTCGGTGGCCAGAAAAAGTACAAGAAAAAATACATCGAGAATACATCGTATTTCGATGCGACCGATGTCATGATCTTCGTGATCGACCTTCAGGACCGCGATCGTTACGATATCGCCCTGGAATATTTCGACAAGGCCCTGGAAAACCTCGACAAATTGCAACTCAAGCCGAAACTCTTCGTGTTCTTGCACAAGTTCGATGGCTCGTACATCGAGGAATACAAGGACGTCAAAACCCGTGCCCAGCTAGAGTACGATCAATTACAAGATTCCTTCATGGATCTCGCCAAGCAGCACGAAACCGAACTCAGCGGCATCCTTCAAACCTCGATCACGGATGAAATTGGCTGCTTCAGCGCTTTTGTTAACATCTGGGCCGCGGTCGTGCCCCGAGCAGTAAGCATCCAGGAATTCTTGGACAAGCTCGTCGAGGATAATGATGAAATCGGCATTGCGATCATGTCGGATGCGATAGGCAACGTCATCGCGAAAAATATCCGCACCCTCGCTGGTGTCGAACAATACATCGATGTCGCGACAAAATCCATGGCGCTATTGCTCGATTGGCAGAAGACCATCGAGTTAAATGACCTGGAGCACAAGACCGCCATCATTGAGGTCGAGGATCAATCCATCATGATCCAGCGCGTTGAATCAAGTGGGCAATCGCTGTACTTGATGCTCTACGCGGTGAGCGGGGATTACAAGGTGCTGGAGGATCGTCTCGCCGAGATTTCGTCGACGATCGAGAGCATGATATAGGGGTTCTGGATCGGACAAACGAAGATACTTGGGTTAATAATCTATTTAAATTGTGTTACCATCTGTCCATTGGGCCACTTTTCATATTTTCTTTTATTTTTTACCCAGTATAATGAGAGTAGCATTAGAGGAATGCAACAAAGAAGGCCGGGTGTCATTCCAAAAACTAGTAGAAATAACAGAAAATTTCTATGAACCTCTGGTGCAAATACTGTGATTATAATGAGAAAACAGGTCAGAATGGATAAGAAATATCCCATTATGATTTTTAGCAGGAGCTTTCTCCTTTTCCAAAAGCATTTAACGCAAACTAATCGTGCTATACCAAATTCGGTTAAAATCCTGGAACATCTCGCGCATATAATGCTTCCACATATCTCGCATTGATTAATACCTAACGACGTAGGATGATATTTACAAATATTCATTTCATTGCTTTGAATTATGGATTGGATAATTTCATCAGGTATTGGTTGATCATCAACCATCCGCCTCCATGCAAAATACTCTTTTCGATCCTTGATGTTTGTTTTTATCCAGGATGAATCCTTTACCATTAAATAAATGACTACAGCAACAAGAATTACATTCATGAACATGTTCGATCCTGAAATAATTAAGAAGCATAGAAGGAGTGATCCAACAAAATACCCCAAATGATGAATCTTATTCAACGAATTCATTTTCTCGTGTTTACATTCCATGCAAGCAATAATTCCATTAGGCAAAGTCGATAGGCATCTTTCACAAATCGGATTGCCGCAAAATGGGCACCAATCCGCATTCTGCGCGTGCAAATGATATCGACAATTGGCGATTCCATCTTTATTAGCAACATGATTATCTTGCGTCGCTGCGAGATAATATTCACCATCGCAGTTCTGGCCAAGAAAACTGCTTTCTTTCAAGATTTTCAAGTGATAATGGATGGTGTTTCTTCTTGCATTAAACTGCCTGGCAATCTCTGAAACGCCGAAAGCCTTTCGAGAATTTTCGCGGAACAGTTGCTCGATTTTGACCCGGAGATTGTTATTACCCTCCATGGTGAAAATTATGCAAATAGAACCTTATTAATTTTGGTTCAAATTTTGACGTGAATTGTTCAAAGTGGTCTTGAATTTTGCAAAAAGGAGAATATCGCTTTTACACAGTGAGCGGAGATTACAAGGCACTAGAGGATTGTCTAGCCTCGCCTTTACGCAGTGAACGGAGATTCGTTTGAGTTCACACTTAAAATTCCCCTTCGATTTCATCTATCCGCTTAGATATTTCACCAATCATCTTTTTTAATTCTCGTAATTGAGACAAATTATTCTTCGCTTTGTTATTATTATGAACCAGCGAATCAATATTAGCAGCTAATTCCTTGCCCTCAATCTGGTCCACGATAACGCCATCTTTAATGTAAAGAACTATATCAGCAATCTGTTGCAATTCGGCATCGTGAGTTACGATGAGTATAATCTTGTCAGGATTTCTGTTGATAAGAGTCACAAATAACGTCATCAATGCGTGTTTATTTTCGCTGTCCAATTCCCCAGTCGGTTCGTCACACAATAGAATTTGGGGGTCATTTGCCATTGCGGAAGCGATCGCAACGCGTTGTTGCTCGCCCCCGCTTAACTCATCAGGACGATGTTTCATTCGTGATTTTAAATTCACGATTTCTAAAAGGTCAAAGACCCTTTTTTTAATATCCGCTGAAGATAATCCCGCAATTCGAAGTGGTAACGCCACGTTTTCAGCTGCGTTCAAGATGGGGACCAAATTCATGAACTGAAAGATGAAACCCACGAACTTTCTCCGAAAGAGTTCCAACTCATTGATGGACATGTTAGATATCATTTGATCTCTGAATTGAATTTTTCCCGCGGTGGGAATATCAAGGCCACCAATAAGATTAAGTAACGTGGTTTTGCCACAACCAGACGGTCCCATGATCACGACAATTTTCCCTAATGGTATTTTCATGCTCAAGCCGCGCAAAGCTTGAACCTCGAGCGTGCCGGTTTTATACACTTTGACTAAGTTTTCAATGATTAATCCTTGCATGCACGCACTGTCATCATCATTAGCGCGTGTTGCATCCATGGCATCGTCACCAGTGGTATTATCATCCAGATATTCCATGCTCTCACTTTTTTAATACAATCGAAACGTGTCTGCTATTTTTGGAATTTCCGTTCGTTTTACCTCGCGCCAGCTAAGTATCAATACGATTAATTCAATCACGCCGAATGTAATTCCGACTTGCAGTAATAAATCGAGTGGTATAACGAATGGTCTTGGGAGGAAAGTGAACGTTTCAAAAACTTGCGCAATTTGAAGATTAATTGAGTATGCAATTAAAATTCCCATGCAACCAAGGATTAAACCTAAAATGACTAGCGTCGTGCCTTCCCCCACGAGAATTTTAAACAAGTCGCGCTGATCCATCCCCCTTGCTCGTAGCATGGCAATTTCCCTGCGACGATCAGACAAGCTCCTGTATATTATTATGGTGACGCCTGCCGTTGCGATAATCACGATGAAGGTAAATTCGACATCGAAGATATCCGTTATTGATATGAGAGCTCCATCTTGATAACTTGTTTCCATGTTGAGATAGGTATTGAAAGTGTCAACATACGAGAGGTTGGCGGGAAAATTTGCCTGGATACCATTTGCAAGCGCATTGGCATCTTCATGCGGGTTATCGACCATTCTGATAAAGAAAAAACTAGCAAAAAACGTTCCTGATGCAATACTCGAGAAATTTTGCGATTTCAAGTAATCTAAATTAACCGCGATACAGGGATAATATTCATTAAATGTTCCAGGTAATAGGGAAAAAAAACCTTCCACGACGAAAGGAATCGAGATCGTACCACATGTAACCACGAACGTATCATTAACATGATAATCATTATATTGAGCCCATGCTTGCATCAGGAGCACGCCATTAGGAGTATTAGCTAATTGTGTGAAAGTCTTGATGGGATCCCCAGAAGTAACGTCGGTCGAGTTTATTCGTACTGCTTGAGCATATTCACTCGCATTGATTCCTAGCACTTGAATATCAGTGGTTATGTCTCCTCCTGTTTGAGCGTTATAATTTTCATGCAAGGGTGCTCCTCGCGCTGTGATTCCCCAGTAGATATAAAGAGCAGGAGTGACTTGGGCGATGTCCGGCGAATAATCCAGCAACTTGTTTTTTAAAGTGATTGAAGCATTTTCATCGTTATTGACTAAATAAGCTTTCAAATCTGACCCTAACCACAAGTGTGCTAATTGATGGTTGAAACTCGTTTCACTGGCTTTTATAATAGGCATGATCATTCCCATGCAAACCGTAAGGGCTAGGATAAATACGATACCTCCTGATTGCCTTGGACGGCCGCCGACATTTCGTCCAATCATCCATGCAAATTTCCGATTTACTACATTCGCTATCCCACGAGCTATTTTTGAAAATCGCTCTGGAGATTGCCCCACAATTAACTTGATCAAGCCATATGATAGGAAAAAGGAAGCAAGCAAGGAACCACCTAGCATTATCTGATTGATCACCAAAAACAATGATTGAAACTGCCAGGCGAGAGATTGGATATTTGCATTGTAAAAAAACACTGTCCAAATGATGGGGAGGGCCCCGCTGATGAGCGCTGGGCCATCAAGCCGGGATTTCCAAGGTTTGTATGTTTGATAATTGACTTGTTTTTTTGTCAAGTCAATGATAGGAATTTTGTACAATTGCCTAATTGGACCAACTATAGCTACAAGACAAGTTCCAACGCCAATAAGGATTGCAAAAATGCAGGAGGAAACGTCACCATGGACAAGGTTTTTGCTTAAAAAATCAGGGTAGTCTTGCTGCAATTCTGCTTGCAAAAATAGGAAGCTAGTGCCAAAACCTGCCAGGTAGCCTAGTAGCCCTCCAATTAATCCAATGATACAATTTTCTAAAGCAAGCCAAGTTGCAATTTGCTTGCTTGTTGCCCCTTTGCATCTCAATTGGCCAATCTCGGGAATCCTGCGTTCCATCGCTTGGTTTGATAGTGTCATTGCCAAGTAAATCCCGATGAACAAGGGTGGAATGACCATCACGAGCAGGATTTTTTGAATGCCATTCATGTAATCTACTTCGCTATTGATATCCCAGTATAATTCATCTTGAATATTGAAATTATAAGTAATTCCACCACGAGAGTAGATTTTATTTGAAATCTGAAGGAGATTTTCCAAGCTTCCGGAAATATCAAGAACATTGATGACGCCGTGGTCAATCATGATGTTATAATATATATCACTGCTAGCTAAACTTACCGAAAAAACGGTAGAATTCATGTTACTTTTACCCGTTACGGTTAGCTGATTTTTCCCAGGCTTGATTTGGTTGTACACGCATCGAATAAAAGCAAAATTTGCCCAAAGGATGGATTGTCCGAATTGCATGTACGGCAATAATATACCATTCAATTTGCGGTAATCTAGCACCGAAAAAAGGCCGGAAATGGTGAAATTTAGAACCTTGTACGTGTAATTCTCTGAAACCGTGTTAAGCAAAGCAACGCCGATCGACATGTTCATGCCCACGGCAAGATCATGGTGATACGCCGTTCCATTGTCTATCATGATACTTTTGTTATCATTCGGGAATGACCCTTGCGTGATGTTGATGATGCCTTGCATTCGAGGATTGTCGAACGTGCCATGATCAATGCCCACGATATTTGCCAGCGGTTCGAAATATTTCCGGTCAAACCCCGAAGCGTTGATGACGGGCCAAGAGATACCGTGGCTCCCATTTATCACGAGTTGATACTGATACGTCGGCGACGAGACTGGATAAATATCTTGAATCGCTGGATAATCTCCCTTCACTCCGGCAAGGATCGACGTTATGTTCGCGGGATCATCGACCGATGAGCTGACCCTGATATCAACAAGCACGGAATTCAAGCTTTTTTGGACATCGTAGGACGTGAGGCTTTCCGAGGCGATGCTGATGCCAGAGAATAATGCAACAGCGATGATTACAACCACCGTGATACCGAAAGTCCTTCCCTTGTTGCGAAGCAAGGAATTAAAGCCGTACTTGATGATGCCCATGGTCATGAACCGTGAATCCTAAGGACGAGATACCACCAGCACGCAATATATATGTGTTGGTATAAACGATTGCGAAACTGCATTATCTTAGTCCTTGCCATCGAATTATGGATCATTAAACAAGCAACCAATACAAGGAATACGTTTGAAGCTCGTTTATTGTTCCCGTTCTGCATGGATGCAGCAAAAAGAAGTCCTTGAATCTTTAATAACTTAAACCGGCACATTGATCTTCAAGTATTCCGCGAGTTCCTTGTACCGGTTCCGGACGGTGACCTCGGTGACGTGGGCGACCTCGGCGATCTCGCGCTGCGTGCGACGCTCGCCTTCCTTCAAGGTGGCGATGTAGAGCGCCGCGGCAGCCAGGCCAGTGGGATCCTTACCGATCGTAATACCGCTTTTCTTGGCGCTTTCGAGGATGGCGATGGCATTACGCTGGGCTATTCCGGAGATGTGCAGCTCCGCGCCGAATCGCGTGATGAAATCGACAGGCGAGGACAGCGGGATCTTGATGGCTAATTCCCTCATAATTAAACGGTAACAACGGCCGAGTTCTTTTTTCTTGATGCGGGAAAACTTGGCGATTTCATCAAGCGTTCTTGGAATCTTGCGGCTGCGACACGACGCGTAGATCGACGCGCCAACCATCGCCTCGATGGAGCGGCCGCGAATGAGCTTCTTATCGATGGCCTTGCGATAGAAGATAGCCGCGGCTTCCTTGACCCCGCGCGGGATGACAAGCTGGGAGGATAGCCGGTCAAGCTCGCTCATGGCATGAGCAAGGTTTCGATCGATGGATGAATGTACACGCGTGCGAATTTGCCATTTCCTGATGCGATATATCTTCGCACGCATGGCGGGATCGAGCTTGTTTCCATGGGCATCCCTGTCCCGCCAATCGATCATCGTGGACAAGCCTTTATCGTGGACGGTGAGCGTCGATGGGCTTCCAGTTCTGGAACGATTTTTTTCCTCGACCGACGTGAACGCGCGCCATTCCGGGCCTTGATCAACTTCCTTTTCCTCGATGACAAGTCCGCAATTGGCGCAAATTCTCTCGCCACGGGATGGATCGACCGTAATTTGTGTCGAATGGCATTCCGGGCATTCTATCTCGTCGCTTTTTCCCTCGACCTTGTTATCCACAATTATGTCTCTCCGCGCGTGATTTAAGAAAAATCTATAATCCTTCCTTGAAAGTCATTTCTTTTAAAGCTTATTAATAGGTTAAAAGCATTTCGAAATCCATATAAAAACCTTCAAAAAACTGGACAACAGATTATGATTTTCTCCCGATAGGCTTTAATTACCTTTTACTGCATCCTTGAATCGTGGTAACTAATCCTTGAAGGTAGGAATTCTAGGATAAGGAGAAATCGGGCGAGCTTCATAAAACAGAGCGACCCCCAGTATCTAACGGCAGATGATCGCATGGAGCGAAAAAAATTTCTAACGGTGGACGAGTACATTCAATCATTTCCTGAGCATGTTCAAGCGAAATTAGTGGAGCTGAGAACTGTAATAAAGGAATTAGTGCCTGAAGCCCAAGAGAAGATCAGTTATTCGATGCCCGCATTTTTTTTAAATGGCATCCTTGTTTGGTATGCTGGCTTTTCACGGCATATTGGTTTTTACCCAAAAGCAAGTGGTATTGAAGCGTTTGAAAGCGAGTTGTCGGGATATAAATATGCAAAGGGTTCTATTCAATTTCCGATAGAAGGATCGTTACCAATCGAATTAATTGAAAAAATAGTGAACTTTAGAGTAGGAGAAAATCTTGGGAAGAAATCCAAAAAATCGAACATACTTACATAGCCGTACAGGTCATTTCCAACAATTATAATTGCCTCCCATAACGCTTTAATTGCCATTTGTTGCATCCGTGAATAGTGGTGAATTATTCATGAAGATTGGAATCCTAGGATCAGGAGATGTCGGGCAAGCGCTTGGCCGCGGGTTTGCCTCGCGTGGCTATTCGGTGCGCATCGGTTCCCGGAAGCCCGAAGACGAAAAGTTAGCAGGTTGGTTGGAAGAAGTAGGTGAACGTGGTTCCACTGGCACGCTTGCCGATACTGCGGCATACGGCGAGATGATCGTCATGGCCGTGAAAGGAAACGCAGTTGAGGACGCGCTTCGAATAGCTGGAACGAAAAACTTTGCCAACAAGGTTGTCATCGACGTGACGAACCCCCTTGACTTCTCCAAGGGGAATCCGCCCTCAATTTTCACGTGGGGCTCGGAAAGCTTGGCAGAAAAGATCCAGCAGACCGTGATCAAGGCAAAGGTCGTAAAATGCTGGAACATCGTGCCAAATAGCATGATGGTCGATCCGCAAATCGCGGGAACGAAGCCAACCATGATGATATGCGGGAACGATGATGACGCAAAAGCGACGGTCACGGGCATCCTTCAGGAGTTCGGGTGGGATGATATCGTCGATATTGGCAATGTCGAAGGCGCCCGGTATCTGGAGGCATTGGTCGCGCTGTGGGCACGCGTGGGAATAGCACGTGGCACGTACAACCACGCGTTCAAGGATTTGGTCGAATAAGGGAAAATTCTTTATTTTTATTTTCATACATGCCCTGCTAATCGTTATGGTCTATTGATCTTTCGCGCTGAATTTTTCAATTCCCTCCAATCGAAGAAATTAGGTGTTAAACGATAATAGTTGAAGGAGGATTCTAGCATGCCATTTAAATGGTTCTATCGCGTCTAATATCATGGCGAACATCTATGGGACGGATCACGAGAAACTTGAACATCAGCGGGTCCAGGGGGAAGACGCTTATCAAGAGCGCGTTGTTTGATGGTGGTGCATCGCATTCCTTCATACGAATGGACACGTGCACGGCAATCGGAGACCTGATTCCCTTCAAGGATGAGCACGGGAAAAAGGTTACCAAGCCTATCACGCTCGCGGATGGAGAGACACGATTACTAGCGATCGGCACGTGCACGTTTGACACGAAAGTGAACGATATCGACATTCGCGACGAAGCATGGGTCGTTGAAAAACTCGGGCAAGAGCTCATCATCGGTGCGGATACCTTGCAAAGATATGGCATACAGCTGGAATATGCCGAGAAGGAAGCAGGCGGTGGCAAGATCGTAACGGAAGCACGGGACGAGATTGCTTGGCTCTGAAAAAAGGTAAGATTGAACAAATCCCAAACTTCTAAGAGGTTGCCGCGCTGGAAAAGCTCGGTCATCATCATGGCATTACTGGACGACACGGTAAAATCCCACGTACTATTAATTGATGGTCCTGATCAAAAAGGCCTGATCTACAAGATCACGGGTTGTATTTTCGATCAAGGTCTCAACATCGTAAGTAATAGCGAGTTCGTCGATCCGGAATCCAGCTGGTTCTTCATGAGATCCGAGTTTACTGGACTTGATGATGGTGATGATCTCCTTGAAAAATTACGGGAACTGCTACCACCAACTTTCAACTTGGTCTTGAACAAGCCAACCAAGAAAAAGGCCATCGTGATGGTGACCAAGGAACACCATTGCCTTGCCGATTTGCTCGTCCGCAACGAGTTCGGCAAGATGAATGCAAGCATCCAGTGCGTGATAAGCAACCACGACAACTTGCAAGACCTTGTAGAGAAGTTTCACGTCCCCTTCCATCACGTTCCGGTTGGAGACAAGAGCCGGGAAGACCACGAGAGCGAGATATTGGCAATCATCGACCAGTATCAACCTGACTACATCGTGCTCGCGAAATACATGCGCATCTTGACCGCCGAATTCGTCAACCGGTTCACCAATCGTCTCGTCAATATTCACCACTCCTTCTTGCCCGCGTTCATAGGGGCAGATCCCTACGAGCAAGCATTTCACCGTGGCGTGAAGATTATCGGGGCAACCGCGCATTTTGTCACGGAAAAACTCGACGAGGGCGCCATCATCGATCAAGAAGTCATCCAGATCGATCACAAGTTCACGGTGGAGGACATGCGTCAAGCTGGTCAGGACGTGGAAGTGCTCACGCTCGCCAAGGCATTGAAATACGTGTTTGAAGATAGGGTATTCATCGAGAATAACAAGACTATCATCTTCAAATGAAAATGATAATCAACGTTGTTTAAATCAAAAGGCATAATGATCAACCATAAATATGCTTTCTTTTAATAATCTCTCGGATGAGGATAATGAAGTCGATTCCAGTTGAAAAAGACGTCCTTGTTGACTTAGTGGATTCAAAATTACGCTTAATAAACCAAGACATTCAGCAGATCCTGGAAAAATGGAATTATAAATCTGCAACGACGTTTTTATATGATGCACGAAATGGAGAATTGAAGGAAGCAGAAGATGATGCAGTCTGCATGAGAAATTTACTCGATGATAGGGATGCACTGCTTGTTAAAAAGGAAGAATGGAGTATAGCATGAATGGTATTGAAAAAGTCAAGCGAGCTCGCGATCTTTTGGAGATCAACCTCGGTGCGTTAATAATCACGAGTGAATTAAATATTCGCATTAAAAGATATCAAAAAATGATATGACCAATTTAACGAATTTTTTGAAACCGTGAAATGAAGGAATTTGTGAAGACAAATACTTTCCAAATCCTGGCAATTAACCATTACAAAGATATCAAAATGAAGAGATTAAGAATATAATTTTTCGGAGTATGGCCAAAGATCCTCGAGCAATCGTGATAGATCGGCCTTGAAATCTCGCAACACGGCCGGATCGTGGTTCACGAATTGCGGCCGCGCCCCAACGAGATCATTTAACCGGACATCCATCGCGGCGGCTCTTGCAAGCAATGCGGTCGGGATCGGGCCGGTTTTGCCTGGATTTTGGATCGTGGCATGCATCAGCCAGATGCATTCGTAGTCCTCGACACCCAACGAAAAACTCAGCAACCGGAGTGATGGCAGCAAGCGTCCCGTTCGCGTGTCGTTGTATGCGAGCTGGCCATCCCCGTTGCCATCAAATCCTGCCCGGTAGGTTTCATTACCGGATGTCATTGACCAGTACAAAAAGCCGTCAGCATGGAACCCCGCGCAGATGTAGGGCAAGAGCCTCGGATCGTTGCCTGGTTCTTGGAGCTGGAAATTGGGATACGGCGCGATCGGGGCGACATCCGTGTAAAACCAGTATTCTTGCCCCGCGGCGTGTGCCTTATCCACTTCAGCCGGTTCGAAATTGCCGATGACGGGGCACAAGATATCGACGCTTTTGTTCAATATGTCATAATTGACATCGAATCCTAGGGTCAATATCGTTCGAAGCTTTGAATCGCTATTATTGTGATATTGGTCATACACTTCCTTAATTTGCGGGTACTCGCTCATGGACGGTTCGTCGGTATAGTAATAATACGGAATTTCGCACCAGGAATGATTCGTGCCAGTTTGATCCACCCAAGTCATGCTCGCGAGATGCGTGCTCACGTTGTGAACAAAAATTGCCTTGACATTCGCCCATTGCGAATCATTGATCCCGTTCGGTCTATAGCGATCATCCAGGTCATAGCCTTGTCTTATGCCCGTGAAATTGCGAGCTAGCTGCGCTTTGAATCCCGCGTCGTACTGGGTCCAGTTGAATTCAAACGCCTTTTTGGTCGAATTCCACCAGTATTGCGTTCCATTATTAAACGGGATAGTCTTGTAATCCTGCTGGGATATGCGAAGGTAGTTCAACTCATCGTACCACTGTGGAGTGTCCCAACCACCTCCGAAGGCCGTTCGCAGGTGATTGTTTGCGGGGATCGTGAAATTATAGACTTGCAAATGCAGGAGCACCTGGCAGTCGGTGCCATCGATTGCCAGGTGAATCACGTTGTCGAAGATCCCGGCGGTCGCGTTCCCCGGCACGAGGATCTGGAAGTACAAATCGAGATTCTTTCCTCCAGATCTCGTCACGCTGGGGGGGAGCACGAGCAGCTGGTCCGGCTGCCGGTCCAGGAGATAGGAAACGAGATAGACGTTCATGGCTGATGCATTGATGGTGTCGCCGCTCGATTCGTGCATGAATGTTCCCCAGACGACGTCCGTGAGGGTGATGGCCCTGCCCGGTTGCGAAGAAACCAGCACGTGAAAGGCATTCCATTCCCCACGTGCTGCAGCGACCTGGATGTCGCTTTGGATCGGGGCCGATGCGGGCATCTGAGTCACGAAATCGCTCTCCACCTTCGTAACGGCATCGACCGTCCAGATACCAAAATCATTGTTGCGGTAGAGCAGAGGCCGGAGCTCGCTGCCATACACGCTCGTCACTTGAACCAGGCTAAATGACCCGATAAAGATGCCCATGACGAGGAGAGCGATAGCTTTCTTTCGACGATCAGACATGTTGATGCGTAGCGCGAGCAATTGCTGTCTTGATTTCTTAGGGTTTGAGGCTTGCAAGGGCTCGGGAGACGAACGTGGTACCGATGCGGCCGGCTTGTATACACGGTAAACGCGATAAATGATGTCAAATCCCCAGAACCCGATAGTGATATAAAGGAAATACTCCGTCACCATCAAGACGGTTGGAAAGACGATATTGAGAACGGGCGTGATGGCTTCGTTCCACGATGAGCCATCACTCTGGAACCGGTCGGTAACGCACAAGGCAATCCATGCCAGGGAAAAGGCCAGCATCAAAAAAATCGTCAAGCTGAAGTTCCGCCCCCTTGTTTTCGCCCGGTGCATATAAAATTGCGAGGTGATCAGCACGGCAATCCAAAAGCCCAAAACTCCCCCATTAAGGGCAATGAACCCGGGATCAAAGGTCACGGTGAAATTGGCGAGGAAACCGTTGTATGTTTGAATGACATGGGCCATCATGGCAGGATAATAAATCGCGGGCTCTGGAACCAGGATCATTGCGCCAGTTCCTATCAATGCCCCCAATATCATCCAAGGAAGCAAGTCGAAAAATCGCGTGAAGACCCACTCGTCCGGGATGGCAATAAAAGCCATGGCCACGGCCAGGAACAAGCACAGCGCGGTGAAGACGCCATTGCAGACATTTCGTATCGATCGCCATATGATATTCCGCGGATTCACGATAAAATCGAAGGCTCGATTCAATCCTATGCCATCCTTGTTCAAGATGGTATCCGGGGTAAACAGCCAGATTTGTTTCTTGCCAAGCTGCTTCATCTTCTTGAAATCGGTCTTGAACAGGTCCGCTTTGAAAAACATAAGCGCCATTGCTCCCGCGCAACCAGCGGCTGCAATCACGAGCGCTGCATCGACATTATTAAAGGCAAGAATTAACCACGCGCTCAATGCGATGCTACCGAGCAAGAAACCTATGAAGATCAATATCCTCATTGTCCACGCCAATATCACGGCGGGCCATTTCTTGGCGATCTGGATACCACTAAAATTTGCCGAGATTCTGGGAATTTCTTGCTGGATCAAGAACCACGCGCCGATCATTCCCACCGCATTAGCCGCACAAAATAGCAAGAGAGAAATCCACGGGTTTTCCACGATCATCCAGCCGGTCGGTCCTTGGCGTCCGCCGAGATAATTAGCGGTGACGATCCCGAATGCGACGATGAATGCAACGAGCAAGATTCCAGTCCCGAGAATGATCCCAGCCGTGATCTGCCTGAAAAAGCGCGAATTCACGAGCATCGCGACGAGTATCGCCGTGATGATCAAGAACACGGTATATTCAACGAATTGCGGCAAGATAATATATCCCTTGTCATCGTAAGAAATCTTTGCATATTGATCGTTCCAGAGCGTGAACGCCAGGTCATACGATGACTTCCCCTCGAGAAACACGCAAAAAATGGCACCCCAGATCATGAACAAGCTACATGCGAACAAGATTTGCCAAACATGGCGTGAAAACGAGCTCGAGTGGATGGTTCGAGCCACGAAGTTTTGTACCTCGTGCTCATTCACGGTTACGTCTTCCATACATGCAAGCTATCACGAATGTATTAATATGGATAACACTCTTACCTCCACATTCTTCAAGAATAAGGACATATATCAAAATAATTGAAGAAAACAAGTTTAGGAATACAACTTTTTCGAATATGGCCAAAGATCTTCAAGCAATTGGGAAAGATCTGATTTGAAGCTCGTCAATGTATTCGGGTCATGATTGACGTACCACGGCCGTGCACCGACGAGATCGTTTAGCCGCGTTTCCATAGCTGCCGCTCTTGAGAGTAAAGCACCTGGGATCGTGCCATTTATCGTCTTATCTTGCACGGTGGCACGCATCAGCCAGATACATTCATAATCCTCGACCCCCAACGAGAAACTTAACAGCCGGAGCGATGGCAGCAATCGTCCCGTTCGCGAGTCGTTGAACGCGAGCTGTCCATCCCCGTTCCCATCAAATCCTGCCCTGTATGTGAAATTACCTGCATTCAACGACCAGTACAAGAAACCATCCGCGTTGAACCTCGCGCAGATGTATGGCAGAAGTCTCGGATCGTTGCCTGGCTCCTGGAGCTGGAAATTGGGATAAGGTGCAATGGGATCAACATCCGTGTAGAACCAATATTTTTGTCCCGCGACATGGGCTTTGATCACGGCCATCGGCTCGAAATTCCCGATAACGGGGCACAAGATATCGACACTTTTATTCAGGATATCATAATTGGTATCAAATCCCAAGGTTAATATCGCGCGGAGCTTCGATGTGCCGTTCGCGTGATACAGGTCGTCCACCTCCTTGATGTGTTGGTATTGGGTCATCGGCGGCTCATCGGTCCAGTAGATGTATGGCAGTTCGACCCACGAGTGGTTCGTTCCGGTTTGATCCAGCCACGTCTTGCTTTCTAGGTGCGCGCTGACGTCATGAAGAAAATGTGCTTGGATGATTGCCCATTCTGAATCATTCGTGATCTCGGTGGGGCGAACCGGGAAATAACCTTGGCTAAAGCCCGTGAAATTTCGAGCCAGCTGCGCTTGAAATGCCGAATCGTACGCCGTCCAATTGAATTGAAACGCGTGAGCCGTCGAGTTCCACCAGTATTGCGAGCCATAACCAAACGGAATGCCCATGTCTTGCTGGGAGATGCGGAGATATTGAAGCTCGTCGTACCACTGGTTCGTGTTCCATCCGCCGCCGAATGCTGTTTGCAAGTGATTATTTGCCGGGATCGTGAAATTGTAGACATGGAGTCGCAAGGGCACTGGATTATCGCGGGCATTGATCGTTAAGTTAATCGTGGCGTCGTAATTCCCAGCAGTCGCATTCCCCGGCACGAGCAGCTGGAAATACAAGTCAACGTGTTCCTCGCCGGTACTCGTGACGCTCGCCGGGAGCTCGACCAGTTGATCAGGTTGCTGGTCGATGAGGTAGGAAACGAGGAAGACTTGCATGATGGATGTATTGAGAGTCTTGCTGCTCGATTCAAGCAGGAAGGGATTCCATGTCACGTTCGTGAGGATGACAGTCTTTCCTGGTTGTGGCGAGATCAAGACATGGAAGCCGTTCCATTCGCCCCTCGCTGCAGCGACATTAATGTTGCTCTCGATCGGTGCAAATCCCGGCATTTGGATGGGAAAATCCTTCTCCACCTTGGTGACCGCGTCGACCGTCCAGATGCCGAAATCATCGCCTCGGTAGAGCAAGGGACGGATCTCGCTGCCGTACACGTGAGCCACTTGAACCACGCTAAAAGATCCGATGAAGACGCCCAAGACGAGGAGAGCGATGATTTTCTTTCGTTGGTTGGTGATGTTGAGTTGCATCGCAAGCTTGGGCAAGTGAAGCTTTGCCAACCTTGGAGCTCGCGCGGGGCCCGAAATGGCTTGCCGTGGCGGTTCTGGCGGCTTGTATTTGCGATAAACGCGATAGGCAATGTCCAAACCCCAGAATCCGACCGAAACATACAAGAAATATTGAGCCACTGTCAAGAATATCGGCACGAGCACGCCGATCACGCTCGTGACCGGGGCCTGGACCATTTGTCCATCGTGTTGAAAACGGTCGGCGAAGCACAAGATCATCCATGTCAGGGAAAAGGTGATCATCAAAAAAACCATCAAGTTAAAGTTCCGTCCCCTGGTTTTTGCACGGTACATGTAAAACTGCGAGCTTATGAACACGGCAATCCAAAAGCCAAACAGCCCGCCATTGAGTGCGATGTACCCCGGATCAAAGGGAATGTCGAAATTGGTGAGAAATTTGCTGTATGCTTGCATGAAATAGATGAAGAAGGCAGGATAAAAGAACAAAGGTTCCGGGATTATTGCCATCGCGCCAGTGCCAATTAGCACGCCCAGGATCATCCAGGGAAGCAAATCAAAAAAACGATTGAAAACCCATTCATCGGGGACGGTCGCAAAGCACAAGGCGGTGATCAAGAATATGCACATCGCCGTCAAGATGCCGTTGAAAAGATTTCTTATCGATCGCCAAGCAATATTGCGTGGATTAACGACAAAATCAAACATTCGATTCAATTCCGTGCCATCTTGATGCGTGATGGGATCAGGCGTGAATAACCAGACTTGCTTCTTTCCTGCTTGTTTTTTTTTCTTGAAATCGGTTTGAAACACATCATTCTTGAAAAAACTGAGGCCCATGGCAACAGCACAACCAATGGCAGCGATCACGAACGCCGCATTGACATGGTTGAAAACGAGGATCGCTCCCGCGCACAATGCTAAGCTGCCGAGCAGGATCGCGATGATGAGCAAGATCCTTGCAATCCACGATGCCAAGACTTGCAATCCCTTGGTTAACGTCATTCTTTTTATTGATGGCGTCGTGATCCGGGGGATCTCTTGGGAAACCAAGAACCACGCGCCGATCATTCCGGAAGCATTGCTCGTGCAAAATAACAAGAGTGATAGCCACGGAAATTCGATGATCGTCCAACCGGTAGGACCCTGGCGGCCACCCATGTAATTTATTCCGATATTACCGAAGGAAATTACAAACGCCACGAGGAGAATACCAGTCGCAAGCACGATAACCGCAGTGAATTGCTTGAAATATCGAGAATTCACGAACATTGCGACGAGCAATGCCGAGATCACGAGAAACACCGTGCCCACGACAAATTGCGGGAGGATGATGTTGCCCATGGAGTCCAAAGGAACCTTTGCATACTCGTCATCCCAGAGCGTGAATGCCAGGTCATAGGAGCTCTTGCCTTCCAGGAACACGCAAAAAATGGAAGCCCAGACGAGGATCAAGCTCCATGCAAGCAAGCCCTGCCAAAAATGGCGGGTAAATGAGCTCGAATGGATGAATTGGGTTTTCAAATGCTCTTGTAGCGGATCATTTTGAGTTACAGTTTCCATGTATTCCAAGTAGCACGATTGCATTAATATGGATGAATTCTCTCAATTTTTTTAATAAGGGAATCGTGTAGATAGGACTCGCGAGCCACGGGTACATCGGCCAAAATCCAGGTCATATCCTACATTCTTTCAGGACTTTATTTTCTTGATTGTGCCGTGAACCGGTAATTTCCCGACGATTTCTTTACCTTCTAAAGCGTGTTCGAATGGATGTCATGGTATCGAAAAAGAGCCAGCATTGAACATTATCGGGACGACCATTAAAGTAAAGGTTTGGGGCACCTGTTAAAAAAAGAGGGAGGAAACTGGTTTAAGCATATAATTTTTCAGAATATGGCCAGAGATCTTCAAGCAACTGGGAAAGATCCGATTTAAAGTTCATCAAGGAATTCGGGTCATGATTGACGAACGACGGCCGCGCTCCGACGAGATCATTCAACCGCGTTTCCATCGCCGCTGCTCTCGCAAGCAAACCAGCCGGGATCGTACCATTTACTGTTTTATCTTGGACGGTGGCGCGCATCAGCCAGATGCATTCGTAATCTTCGATACCCAGGGAAAAGCTGAGCAACCGCAAGGACGGTAACGGTTGTCCCGTTAAAGGGTCAGCGAAGGCAATCTGGCCATCCCCATTGCCGTCAAACCCGGCTCGGTAAGTTTCGTTCCACGATGTCATCGACCAGTACTGAACTCCATCCGCGTTGAATCGTGCGCAGATGAACGGAAGGAGCTCCGGGTCATTGCCTTGTTCCCAGAGTTGCATGTCAGGATACGGCGCGACTGGGGCAACGCAAACATAAAACCAGTATTGTTGTCCAGTGGCATGGCGATCGACCACGGTTGACGGCTCGAAGTCATTAATAACCGGGCACCACTCGTCGACGCTGCTATTCAAGATGGAATCTGCAGAATCAAATTCCGCTGTTAAGAACGTGCGTAGTTGGGATGTGCCGTTGGCATGATAGCGGTCATAAGTTTCCTTGATTAGTGGATATTCGGACACGGGTGGCTCATCGAATGCGTAATAATAGGGAATCTCGATCCAGGAATGGTTCGTGCCGGTTTGGTCTACCCACGCCTTGCTCTCGAGGTGCACGCTCACGTCGTGAAGAAACTGTGCCTCGATAATCTTCCATTGCGTGTCATTCGTGATGGTGCTTGGTCTATCGGGGAAATAGCCTTGGTTAAACCCCGTGAAATTCCGATCGAGCTGCGCTTGAAACGCTGCATCGTATGCCGTCCAGTTGAATTGAAATTGCGTGGTATTCGAATTCCACCAATATTGCGGGTACAATACGGAAGCATCGCTATCGTTGGTCGAAAACGGTATGCCCATGTTTTGCTGGGATATGCGAAGATAGTTCAACTCGTTATACCATTGCTCCGTGTTCCAGCCCCCACCGAATGCCGTCCGTAGGTGATTATTCGCCGGAATCGTGAAATTATAGACCTGGAGATGCAAGAGCACGGGACAATCGATGGAATTGATGGTCAGGTGAATCGTGGCGTCGAATATTCCCGCCGTTGCGTTTCGTGGTACAAGTTCCTGGAAGTACAAGTCAACATGCTCGCCGTTCGTTCTCGTCAGCGGGAGCCTTGGTGAAAGGTCAAGGAGCTGGTCGGGTTGTTCGTCCACGAGATAGGACACGAGAAACATGCTCATGCTACTTGCATTGATGGATTCGCTGCCCGATTCATGCTTGAACGCGGTCCAGTTCACGCCTGCGAGGGTCACGCTTTTTTCTGGCTGAGGCGAGATCAAGAGGTGAAACCCGTTCCATTCGCCCCGGGCTGCTGCAATTTCAATGTTACTCGCGATCGGGGCGAAGTCGGGCATCTGGATGGGAAAATCCTTCTCCACTTTCGTGACGGCATCGACCGTCCATATGCCAAAATCGTCGTTGCGGAAGAGCAATGGACGGACCTGATTTCCATAAATGGCAGTCATTTGCACAACGCTGAAGGATCCAATGAAAATGCCCAGGACAAGCAAAGACATGATTTTCTTTTTTCGTTCTGGAATGACGAACGGTAGGGCAAGCATTCTTCTTCGTTCTTTCTGGGGGCGTGATGCTTGCAAGGAAATGAGTTTCGTTTGCCGGGATGACGCGGGTGGCTTGTATTTTCGATAGATGCGATAGATGATGTCCAAGCCCCAAAACGCCATCGATATTATTAAGAAAATTTGTGCAACTGGGAGGATTATGGGCAAGAGCACGTTGACCACGGCCGTAACATTCGTTTCCCACGCCGATCCATTGTGTTGAAACCGTCCTGCCAAGCATAACATCATCCACGTCAGTGAAAGCGTTAACATCAAGAAGATCGTCAAGTTGAAGTTCCGCCCGCGAGTTTTTGCCCTGTGCATGTAAAACTGGGAAAAAATGAACACGGCAATCCAAAATCCGAGCAAACTGCCGTTTATAGCAATGAATCCCGGCTCGAACGGGATACTGAAATCGGCAAGAAAATTGGTGTAGGTTTTCCCGAAATAGATGATCGTGGCAGGATAATAGAATGCGGGTTCCGGAATTATGGCCATGGCTACTGTTCCGACCAGGACGCCCACGATAATCCAGGGTAGCAAATCAAGGAATCGAGGGAACACCCACTCGTCAGGAACGGTCATGAAACATATGGCCGCGACCAAGAACATGCACACCGCTGTTAAAATGCCGTTGAACAGGTTTCGTATCGATCGCCACGCAATGTTCCTGGGATTCACGAAGAAATCGAAGCAGCGATTCAATTCCGTTCCATCCTCGTGCACGATGGGATCAGGAGTAAATAACCAGACCTGTTTTTTTCCTTGTTGTTTCATTTTCTTGAAATCTGTCTTGAAAATATCGTTCTTGAAAAACGAAATCCCGATAGCAAGCACGCAGCCACACGCTGCGATCACGAAAACAGCGTTAACATGATTAAAAGCAAGAATCAACCCGGCGTTCAATGCAAGGCTGCTCAGAATCAACCCCGTGATGATCAAGATCCTTGCCGACCAGGTTGCAATAACCACCAACCATTTCTTCACTGCTTGGGCTCCCTTGAATTTCGTGGTTATCCGGGGGATCTCCTGCATGATCAAGAACCACATGCCGATCATTCCAGAAGCATTGCCGAAGCAAAAGAGTAAAAGGGAAATCCATGGAAATTCGAGAATGGTCCACCCGGTCGAACCTTGGCGCCCGCCGAGAAAGTTGATCGTGACGATCCCAAACCCGGCAACAAAACACACGAGCAATGCGCTCGTAGCAAGGAGAATGCAAGCCGTGATCTGCTTGAAATGAGGCGAATTCACGAGCATTGCAACGAAAAGCGCCGTTAGAATGAAGAATAAAGTGTAGAAGGCAAATTGTGGAATGATAATACTGGGAGTGAAGAGTGACGGAGTCGGGAGTTTTGCATATTGATCATCCCAGAGGGTAAATGCCAGGTCGTAAGAACTCTTTCCTTCGAGAAACACGCAAAAAATAGAACTCCAGATGAGGATCAAGCTCCAGGCGAACACGAGTTGCCAAAGATGGCGTGAAAATAAGCTCGCATGGAAGCTACGATTCAACCAATTTTGTTGTTTAGATACATTCGCCGCGGTGTTTTCCATGTATACCAGCTAGCACGATTGCATTAATATTGCTTGATCTCCTCATTTTTTCTGATGCGACAAGTCGTTTGGATCGGTCGATTTCGGGGCCATAGCGGGTTTGCGACAGCCACGCGGGGATACGTGAATGCATTGCTTCCTCGAATGAAAAACCTGTCTATCGCGCCATTGGAAGTGCTCGAACCTGAGGATTCAATAAGCTCATACAGGGCTCAATTACCACTGCGTGGCGACGAGTTCAAGGTCGTCAACCATCACCCGACGATGGATCCCGAGGCCGAATGCTATTTTTCGGTTTGTGAATTCGATCGCATATCGACCGAGTGGGCGGACATCCTTTCCCGCGCAAGACTTGTCCTCGCGCAATCAACATTTTGCACCAGCATTTTCTCCGAGGCGATCGGTAACTCCGCTAACGTTCACGTCATTCCTTACATCATCCCCCAACAATACGTTCCCGGCTGCGAATTTATTAGGCTTTTTCCTGAGGACGTCTTCATTTTTGGCAGCGTGTTTGAATGGGTGCCGCGAAAGGTGCCCGAGCGAACAATTCAAGCCTTTACCGAGGAATTCGATCGCGACGAATCGGTACGCCTTGTCTTGAAAACCTCGCATCCGGATGGCCTTGACACAGTCCAACTCGTTAAAGAAATTTCGACAGACGAGCGAATAGTGACCATCACCGATGATTTCCCGGATCTCGCGGCATTTTACCGCGGTCTTGACACGTATATTTCATGCACTGCCGGGGAAGGCTATGGTCAAACGCTTGCTGAAGCTATGGCGTGCGGCATTCCTGCGATTGCATCACGTAACGGCGGAAACCTGGATTTTATGAACGACGATAATTCATACCTCGTCGATGTAGAAGATTGGAGCTTAGCCTTTACGCTGGATGGCGAGGATTATCGTTGGCGATTGCCGAAAATTGAGGCTATTCGCGAGCGCATGCGTGAAGTCTATAGTCATTGGCTCCAGGGAAGAGAAGAACACAAGTACGACGACACGGCAAGGTTCAGGGCTAAGTTTACCCCTGACCGCATTGGAACCGAGCTTCGCAAGGTAATATTGGAAGCAATGTCGTGAATTGTCATTGCTAATTTCTTATTCATGCCCTATCACGCATCTCGACCAGGCATTTTTGGTGTCTTGGGCAAGATTGGATTGCTTGTTGAGCGACTGGGCCACATAGACCGCGTCGTTAGTCACGAAGATCAGGTACACGTGGAAGATGCCAAAATTCTTCTCGATATACTCGTATTCGATTGGCGTCAAGATGCGAACTGGCTTGTTCTTGCCTTTATCAGGAATTTTTTTCTCGATTGGCCCCGTGCCATAACTACTCGTGATGATGTCGGGATAAAAAAAAACTTTATTTCCGATTTTGATGCCATCCGTATATAATCCGATCTTTCCATATCGAGCGTTAAGTAAAAACAAGATTAACCACGATACAAGGACCAAGGCAATGCCGGTGATAATAAATTGTATACCATTGATCGCGAAATATCCAAAGCTGAGCAAGAGCCCCGTGAACTCCATTCCTGCGATCCCCCCGCAAGCTATGCCGCACATGATGGATAACTTGGGGTACACGAAAAACATGACCTTCGTGAGGACGTGCCCGAAAAAATAAGCCACAGCGAACGTTATCGCGAACCAAAAAGGAAAAAACCTGATCTGATTGGATGGCAACACGATGGCGAAAACAAATGCACCCGTGCCGGTCACGATGCCTGCGAGGGTTTCTATGAAGAATATGAACGATACCCCGTATTCAAATTTGTAGAATGGGCGATCACGTGTGTTTACGCGGCAAATTTTATCTGATTTCGGCAACGGCTTCCAACTCGTTTTTTTGGCTAATTCACGCGTGCTTGGTTATTTACACTTGTTTTAATGTTCAAGCCAATTTCAATTTTTTCACATGGTAAGAGCATCAACAAAGCACGGAAAAAGCAAACCAGAACCAAATTCAATCGATATAACGATAAACTTATACACGTGGAGCACCAATAAAGCAAGCAACAGCATGACTAAAGTGATATCATTCCGGCAAGATTAAAGAGTCCTGGCATTCAACGGCGCCTCGATATTTGCATGGCTCGGCAAGCAGATCCCGACCTGACATATCGCCAATTGCAAGCCAAGTTCAACGTGAGCTCCAGCATCGTTGCCGATGCGATAAAGGGGGGCGCGGCGAGATGGGCGAGTATGCTGAAAGGCGAAATATCCTCTGGGAGGTCATTAAAAGCCGCGAGAATACTGCGTGGCAAGAAAGATGCTGTGATAGGGTTAGATTTTCAAGGGAAATACATGGCACTAATTGCCGAACCTCAAGCAGGCCGTGGTGACCCCGCGCCATTTCGGTATCGAAGAGTGGGCGAGAAAGAATGGTACATTGTCGATGCGCCTGGCATCGATGGCATGCTCGCAATTCTCGATACGCAAGGCTGGGATCTCGTTCATATCGCCCGCACGGGACTAGGACATGGAGCTGCGCCATTTGATGGCGCTTATGAATGCATCTTTAAGCAAAAATGAAATAAGCCTGTTTAAAAACAGTGGTTATTCACTTGCTTCTTTGCAGGTAGGTCACCGCAATTTTCAGCGCGTTTTTTAACGCTTCCACGTTAACCTTATCGTAATTGTCCGTGTTTTGATGGTAAAAGGCAACCATGTCGGCGGGAAGTTTCAATCCGAAGAGTGATAGTGCCTTGATATGGCTTGCACTGAATTTCATGGCATCGGTGTTGCCGCCACCAAAAAGCATCGGTTTTATCAAAAACGGGACACCAGCAACTATCGCGGCATCCGCGACTGATGAAACGAGCTCGCGGTCGTGCTGCACGAAGCCATTGCAATCGCTGCTGAAAATGGTGATTTCCGGCTCGTGGATGGATTCGAAATTGAAACACACGGCGTCCTTCTCTCGTAATTCCGCCAGGTGGCTTCGCACGTAGTTCATCGACCCTCGCACGCCGGCTTCCTCACAACCAAAGGAGATGAACCGGATTTCCGTGTTCGGGGGGATCAAGTCGGGATTCCGCATCACGATTCGTCCCATGGCGAGAACAAGCGACACGGCCGAGAGATTATCGATGGCCCCCGGAACGCTGCCACCCTCTTTACCTCGCTCGGTGAAGAACATCCCGATGACGAAGATGGCTGGTAGCAAGGAACATGAAAATACGATGAGCTGGGTAATGACCCAGGTAACCTGTATGCCAGCCAGTAAGGTGAAAAGCCGGATTCCCAACAAGGCTGTCAAGTAAATGACGCCGGCAAACAAGATGCCAATGGCGATGTAATATCCGAATTTCAGGTATCGAAGCCACGTGAATTGGAGCACGGAATCGTGATGGCCGCAGAAAAGAATGACGTGTCGAAGCTCTTCGCCACTATTAGGACCGAGTTTGCCAATAATATTGGCAGATTTTTTTCTCGGGTACAAAACATCGATCACTTCCCGAGTGAGCCCGAATTCGAAGATCATTAGCAAGAAAATGAATTTCGCGATCATGAATGCGATTATGGATAAAAAAACTGCCTTCGCAGGATCCAGGCTAAGGTAAAAACTAGCTATCGCGGCGACAGCGAGAAGAGCAGCGGGTTGGAGCCACTTGAGAAACGCGGTGGGTGCGCACGTGAATTCCTCGTAATGCACGTCGTCCATGCTCTTCTCCATTTCCTCCTTGACTTTCATTGCCCTGGCACGCTCTTGGGGGCTGCACGGGCAACCTGGTCCAATTGTCGTGCAAATCATCTTGATGAAATCGTTGGCATAATCGATATCAGCATCGAGAATTCTTTCTCCCACGGATTTCACGGCTCTTTGGCTTAAGGGGATATAAAAATCCAATAATTCTTGATTTTCGTTTGATCGATTCCGTTATTAATCAAAACCATAATTAAGGGCAGTTATTTCAAATGCTGTTCAACGTATTGGAATAAATCCGCCGATTGATTTTGCCAAGAAAATCAAGGGACTACTCTTGTTGACTGCTATCCTCATTCGATTCGAGCTCCAAATCCTCTACAGTCAGCGGAAAAGGAATGTTTTCCTGGCGCAAGTGTTCCAGGAATGAACGGTACGATTTGCCGCAATATTGCGCTGCTTTCCAGATGGTCCAACGTTTTAACCGCACTTTCTCTAGTGCTTCTTTGGTTTTTATTATTTTGAGCCCTTCATCAATTAATTTCCTTGCCGCGCTCGATTTATCAAGTCCCATCCTTTTCGCGTAGTCTTCTACTTCTTTATCCTGGGCTTCCTCAAGGCGAATTGATTTGGTAGTCAAAGCAATCACTTCGTTTACATTTTATTAATCCATAAACACGAATTTAGAATTGTCGTCCTATGAGAACATGTCTTGAGATCACGTGATTTACCACGAGATATCGTGGTCTTTGCGAATCTTGCAAGATTCGATGGCCCTCATGAGTACATTTTCAAGAGGAAGCCCTCACTCCAAATTATCCACGGCCAGCGGGAATGGAATTATCATTTTTGCAAATATGCCAAAAATAAGAAATACAAAGGAACATCATTAATTTACGTCCCATTTTCCGTCGGCGCGCAGTGTTTCGACAATTTCCTTGGCTTTTTCCCGCAAGGCTTGGTAATCCGTTTTAGCGATTCGATTCAGCGGGATCGTTCCAGGTTCCAATATCTCGTAATGACTCGGTCGCTTGTAGGCAGCCATGTCTTTCGCGACCTCTTTGAGTTCCTCTTCCGTGAGTTCGATATCCGTTGTTGCCTTTTCGACAAATGCCATGACGCCCTCAATAAATACATCGTGCGGCGTTCCGACGATTGCGATGCTACCAACCTTTCCCTTGAGGCGCTGGGAGAAAAACTCCTCGATCTCTGGCGGGTACACTTGGTACCCCTTCGGCTTGATGACAAACTTGGAACGCCCCGCGAAGTGCAAGCCCGTCTCGTCGTACGAGCCGAGGTCGCCCGTGTACAGCCATCCGTCCGTTGACAGTGTCTTCCTCGTGATCTCCTCGTTGTTCAAGTATCCAAGGAATGATTGCGGGCCGGTGAAGCAGATCTCGCCGATATCTCCCTTTTCTTTTTCCAGGCCGGCCGTTCCATCCTCCTGCATGACGTCCCTGATCGAGATCGGGTAGAACGGCAGATCGTAGCCGATGCCCGCCACGAGGTCATCCACCGTAATGTCGAGCGGCGTGTAGGTAACGAAGCCGGAGGTCTCTGTCAACCCGAGGCCAGACGCAAAATTCGGCGCCATAGCTGCTAGCTTTTCTAAAAAGTCCCGGGTCACGGTTTGGCCGCCGTAGATGGCCAGTTCCAAGGACGACAGGTCGTACTTGGCGTAATCAGGCACGCGCCATTCCATGGCGTACAGGGCGGGTATCTGTGCAATCAAGTTCACCTTGTACTTCTGGATGGCGTCGAGGCACTTTGCAGCGTCGAACATCGACATGATGACCATCGTAGAGCAACGATAGACGCTCGTGGCGAGAAACTCGGTCACGCATCCCACGTGGCTCGGCGGGAGGTCGAGGAGTACGTGCTTTCCTTCCCACTCGTATCCAAACCCGGTGGCGAGTCCAATATTTTGGGCAAGGATGCCTTCGTGGCTGAGCAGTGCCGGCTTTGGCCGCCCCGTGGACCCGGTCGTGAAGATGATGAGACAGGGATCCCGCTTGGAGATCTGTTCCTGTGCCTGCGCGAGTTCATCCGAAACGTCTCTCGCGGGCTCGTTGGCCTCCCATTCCTTGAACCATTGCGCGCCGTCGATGATCCCTTCTTCCTCCTCTTGGATCTGTATCCAGTACTCGCACGTCTCTCCGTACTTTTCCTTGATTTCCCCGACCATAGGTCGAAAGTCACTGACCTGTGACCTGCTCTGAAAAAAGTATGCCTTTGGTTTCGCTTGCTCGAAGCACGCGTCGACCTCCGCCACCTTGAGTCGTGCATCGAGCGGCGAGATGATCGCACCGATGCGATAGCATGCGTACAACAAGTAGATGTGTTCTTTCAACAGGATCAGCGTCGTAGCAACCACATCGCCCTTCTTGATCCCCATGTCGAGCAGTTTCTTGGCGAAAGCCGTGGTCTTGATGGCAAATTCCTTCCACGTGACCTGGTCACCCGTGTCGTATTCGATGATGGCTATGTCGTCGGGCCTTTCCTCGGCCCACTTGTCGACGTAATCGAAGAGGTACGGCATTAGCTCGTTGTACCTTCTTTGGCATTCCTCGTCAATCTGCGGATTCTTCATGGCTTCTTGCGCTCCTTCAATTGATTCTGTCGCGTAAAAGATGTTTTGTATCATGCGGTGAAAAAAGAAATAATGGCAACCATCATGCTCGTTTAACCCAGCGGGAAGCGTGTATTGAGCCAGCCGATGAGATCTGTCCAACTTCCTGGCGGGAACACCGCGTGTTTTCCACCGGGTATGACGATCATCGTCTTATCCTTGGCATTGATCCCGTCGAGGGTTTCCTTCACAGATTCCTGCGAAAATAACTCGTCATTTTCCCCGACCGTGAAGAGAACTGGGCAGGAAACCTCTGCTGGAAGCGTGAACTTTTTCGTGCTAAACGTTGTCATGAAACGTGGAGAATATGCGAAATTGAACAGCGGATCGTCCACGCCGGTCATGCCCTCGCGGTAATACTTCATGACTCGTTTTCCCGGTGTGAACAGCGCAGCGAACAGTATCTTCGCGGTCTGGCCAGCCGTCGGTTTCTTGTACACGCCGGGCCGGATAGTTTTTGCCGCGCTGCTGATGATGATACCATCGATTTTCTCCATGCAATGGTTCGCGGCGAGGGCCACCTGCACTGCTCCCAAACTATGACCGAGCACGACAAGTCTCGGGTATTTTTCCTTCGCAAAGGCGATCGCCTCGCAGATGTCCAGAATCGCTCGCTTTGCGCTCGGGTAATCCCCCCGCACGCCATCGGACAGACCGTGCCCCCGCAAGTTCATGCCAAGCACGTTGTATCCAGCCTGGTTCAGTTCTTCAGCGATGATTTTCGAATATACCCCGGAATAGGCAGTGATGCCGTGAAAAATCATGACTGCCACGTCGGAAGGAGTTGGTGAAGGCCACTCCTGGATGAATAATGTTATACCATCCGAAGTCGTGAGAAGGTGATAATTTCCTTGAAATTCAGACCGCAATCGTGCAACATCCAAATGCGCACGCTGTTGTTCCACGTCATTTTCCATGCTTGTGTTCCCCATGTTTTCTTATGCAAAAGGCTTGGTTAATTGAAACTCTCATCACGCATATAAATCTTTCTTGTATTTAGCTTTTCTCTCTGTCGGAGACGAATGGACCGCTCGTGTTCCAGAATTTTACTTCTGTAAATGCGCACTCATTACTTGTTAATAAAGGCGGACGAACGTGTTATTAACGAACACGCAATGTCCCACGTTTTAAATACAACATTGCTGTTTCCGAGCATGGTAATCGCCGTATCGAATCATGACAAGGGTTGAAAGCAAATCCTTGCACATGAAGTTTTCTTCGAATCTCGGTATGTAACTGCAAAAGGGGTCTCGACAGCAAATGAGTTATTTTAAAAACGTGGTGTTGGTAAAGGCGGAAGTTGAATTCTTCGATGCCAGCTTTTTTGAAGCAAACATACCTTTGTGCTTCCTTGCGGCAATGATCAAGGATCATGTCCACTCGCTATCGATGCCAGTGGACATGAGGATCGATCCGCGCGCATTGCAACATTTTGAAATCGCCCTGGCAAAAATGGCACGCGATGGAAATGCTTGCGACCTCGTTGCCATTTCGACGATGACGGCCTCGTTTCCCAACGCGGTGAAACTGGCAAGGATAGCGAAAAAATTCGGCGCGTATGTCGTCGTGGGCGGGTATCATCCGTCTGCCCTGCCCGATCAAATGTTCCAGGTTCCCGAGATCGACGCGGTGGTACGCGGCGAGGGAGAAATGACCTTTCAAGAGCTTGTTTTGAACGGGCCTTCAATCAACGTGAATGGGCTGAGCTTTCGGGGCGAGGATGGCGAGGTGTATCATAATGGCGACAGGGAAAAAATCACCGATCTTGACACGTTGCCATTCCCGTACAGGGATGTGCGCCCGAGCAACCCGATCTTCAAGAAGCACGAGGTCATCGTGACGTCACGTGGATGTAACGGATCGTGCACGTTCTGCGCCAATGGCTCCGTGCACGGGCGATGGCGCGGGCGATCGGCCGAGAACGTCGTTGAAGAACTGAAGCAATTGTACGCGCAAAATCCACATTTGACGGTTCACATTTGGGATGCTAATTTCATGCAAGATGGAAACCGGGTAGCCAGGATCATCGAATTGATAAAGGCGAATGGCATTCATTTTAAGTATTTTTGCGAGATGCGGGTTGATCACATAACCCGTGATCCTGGATTGATCAAGGGATTGGCCGAGATCGGCATGGAGTGGATCGCGATTGGTATCGAGAGCCCAAATCAAGAACGCTTGAAGCGGTTGAAAAAAGGGATAACCACCACCGCGGTGGAGAAAGCAGTCATGATTCTCAAGGAAAACAACATCAAGATCGTCGGATACTTGATGATCGGGGATCCCGAAGAGACCGTGGAACAAATGAAGCAATACCCGGTCTATGCCCATCAACTCGGTATAAACAAGGTGCTCATTGCCATCCAGACGCCACATCCAGGAAGCCAATTTTTTCAAGAAATGGAAGCGAACTCTGCCATCACGTCATATGATTGGGAAAAATATGATATAGGACATTCCGTTGCCAAGTTGAATCACATGACGAATGAGGAATGCGAGGAATTGATGGACTGGTGCTGGGGCAAGTTTTTCACGCCCGACTGGGCAATAACCCAGTTTGACACGCTGAAAGCATCAATCTATAATTATTTGGAGTACGTGTGGTTCGGTTATCCCGCATTCATGATTCGCGCCCGTCCGCCGGATCGGGTCGAGCAATGCTTGAAATCGTACATCAGTGCAATGCAAGGTTACTACGATCTCTCGGCCTACGAATGGGTAGATAAAGATTACCTGAAGGATTTTAAAGGACTTTCCCTCCAGGTCTCGTTTAAATTTTCTGATGGAAGCATGATCTCCTTCCTGACCACGGTATCGGGGAAAGCTAAACCTGTCGTTGAAATATTTGCCGGGAAGCGTCACGATGCCTCGATCGATTTTACCATCAATTCTTCGGATTTTATTGCGGTCCATAAAGCTCTTCCGGTTCAAACTTCATCGCTGGTGCATTGGGCTGGATTCAGCCTCGATAATTACAAGGCAGATTGGGATGTCCTTTCATCATTTATGAAAGTCCTCGCTAAATCCTTCCAGTTCAACTCTGTAAAATGGCAACTACTGCCTCGTTTCCTCTTTATGGCAGCAAAGTTTTTTCCCAAACAAGTGCTCGATTTGATCCTCGGCGAGCTTCCTTTGAGAAGAGACGAAATGCACGGCCAAGTCATGTCGGAAAATTCGCAAGTTAGCGAAAGCAATTCCTTGATCTCATCCGTGATGCGCCACGGGAGAAGAATAGTCTATAAAACACTGCTTCTTCCATTCGCAGCAATTCTCCAAGTGGATTAAATCCAATTTTCTTCATTGTTTTTTAAAAATGAAAAGTTAACGAAATAATTATTAATTTACGCCTTGAATCCTTGCAAGTAGGCTACCGCGATCTTGAGGGCGTTCAAGAGTGCTTCCTTGTTAACCACGTCGTAATTATCCCGTGTCTGGTGATAAAAAATGCCGGCGTCGCCGGGAACATTCATGCCAAACAAGCAAACGGCCTTGATATGATACTCGCTGAATTTCATGGCGTCCGATCCTCCACCACCAAAAATGAACCCCTTTATCGAGGCAGGCACTTTGGCTGCTTTTGCGGCCTCTGCGACCGAAGCAACGGTCGCCGGATCGTTTTTCACGAACCCATTACTATCGCTTTTTAAGATGGTGAGATCTGGATTGTAGAGCGACTCGAAATTGAAGCACACGGCGTCTTTTTCTCGCAATTCATCCAGATGATTTCTCACGTAGCTCACCGAACCCCGCTCGCCTGCTTCCTCGCAACCAAACGAGACGAACCTTATCTCAGTGCCCGCGGGAATCAATTCCGGGTGTCGCTTGATGATGCGCCCGAGTGCAAGAACGCACGAAACAGCCGAGAGATTGTCAATTGCTCCCGGCACCGTGCCCCCGTTCTTGCCATCTTCGCTAAAGAACCAAGCGATGATGAAGGTAACCGGCAAGAAAGTCCACGTCACGATATACAATTGGAATGTGATCCAATCCGCTTGAATGCTAGCGAGGAGTAAAATAAACCGGATGGTGAGCAAAGCAGTCAGATATATGACCGTTATAAACAAGATAGCCACGGCAACGACGTATCCCCCGCGCAAGTGTTGAAACCACGTGAACTGGAGAGCGCTGTCGTGATGGCCACTGAAAATGATGATGCGTTTTGGCTGCTCGCCGTCAAGAGGGCCGAGCTTTCCTGCGACATTTATCGAGGTTTTCTTCGGATACATGAAATCAATGACTTCTTTCGTCAACACGAATTCCAGTATTGTCAACAAGACGATGACATAAGCAATTACAATGGCTATCGTGGAATAGAGTAACTCGTTTCCCAGATACAAGCTCAAGTAAAAACACGCCATTGCAATGACGGCAAGCACAACCGCGGGTTGAAACCATTTAATAAAAGCATGGGGCGAGCACTTGAACTCCTCGACGTGCACCTCATCCACGGTTTTTTCCAGCTCTTCCTTCGCTTTCATGCCCCTTGCGGTTTCTTGCGGGCTGCAAGGACAACCAGGGCCGATATTGGTGCATACGTCTTTAATGAAGTCATAGGCGTAATCAACATCTTCATCAAGTATGATTTCTTCCATGGCGATCAAATCATTCGATACGATGTATAACCTAATCATCGATGATTTCTGAATGATCTTCTTCCAGGTATTGTGGATACTGGTTCAAGAAACCCATTGTTTGATCCTGATTGCATCGCTGTCCCGTGCGGATGAAATACGAGGCGACCGCGTTCCCGATCAGGAGCACTTCCTCGGCCTTGCATCCCGCGAGAACACCGAGGCACGCGCCGCCGTTAAACGCGTCGCCCGCGGCGACCAGGAAGCTGGCTTTTTCCGTGAAAGCGTTGGGAACGACACATATGGTTTCATTTATGCCGTCATCGCCTATTCCCCTGTCGATCGCGAATGCATATTTCGGTGAATGGATGATGACCTGGCAGTTCGTTAACTGCTGGTGGATGGCCCCGATCACGAAAAGAAAAACGTCCTTGTTATCGATGGATATCTCGGATTCGGGGTAGATATCGGTGATTTTCTGCCCCATTAACGCCTCGTAAAGCTGGATTGCTTCCTTGTCATTCAACGACAGCGTCACGCGTGCATTTTCAGGGAAACTGGCAATTATGCTGGCGGCCTCTCCAATATCATCGTCAGATCGCTTCCTCAAGCTCGCCAGGTCCAGGAACAAGTGCAGGGGCTTGTGCAGCGCCGGGAAAATCGTCGTGGCAAAATAGCGGAAGATGCTGGTCATTCCCGTAGTGATACTCCAATATCCTAGTCCAAAAAGGTCCGAGGCATCGAGAAGCTCGATAAGTTGTTGTTCTGGAATGCTAGCAAGGATGGCGTTGGCATCGAGGGTCAAGATCGATGCGAAAGACGTCATCATCAATTTACCATCATCAAACTCGTAGGCGTGCGTGTACCCCGGCTCGCCAATGGATATCATCTTGCAATTGTATGATCCCGCAAAAAAATCGGAGAATATCGGAAGGATGTCCGGGGTGCCGAAGTTCCCGGCGATCGTGACGTTTTGCAAAGGCGAACCGAGCAATGACACGAGTGAACCCGCCGTGTTCGCAACGAACCCGCCCGTGGATCGTTTTTTTTCGATGATCTCGAAGTTGGCTGCCGATCCGGCCGAGTTCTTTAGGATATCTGCCCATTCTGCCATGGAAACCACAGGCTCGTAATCATGCACGGAAAGGCGTTTCGATACCACGGTGTAAATCTGGTCAAGGAAACCATCGAACCCGAAGACGATACCTTTGTCCCTGCTCGATGCGATCCATTCCGGCAAGCCTTGCTTTACGGCGTCGAGCACGCGATCGAGATCCTCTCTTGCCGAGAAGTCAATCACGTTCCTTTGTTCCACTTCGATCACGCCATGCCTTCAGAGCCGACCATTTTCATCCAGCGCCGGAGAATGTCCGGGATTCCACTCACTGCCTCGGCAAGCGCGCTCGGCAACCACGGGTTCTTTTGCGGGTCTTGCTGCCATTGATCCAGCAATGAATCTCGCACGCACTTGATTAGCTCGCTCGCCACGTTAATTTTCCGGATGCCCAGCTCGATGGACTGCTTGATGTCGGGTTCTGGTGTTGTCGAGCCGCCGTGGAGCACGAGCGGGATGTTAACAGTCTCGTGGATCTCCCTGAGGAGATCGAAATCGAACTTGGGGAGTTCCGTGTAGATGCCGTGCTTGTTGCCAATGCTCACGGCGAGCATGTCCACCCCGGTTTCGTCGGCGTATTGCTTTGCAGTCGCAGGGTCAGTCAATTCGCTGCTTATCGCCCCTTCCCTGTACCCGTCATTCACCCTTCCGACAGCACCGAGTTCGCCCTCGACCGTGACACCAAATGGCCTCGCGAGTTCGACTGCTTCCTTCAATCCTTGAACGTTCTCCTCGAACGATAGCTTGGAAAGGTCGAGCATGACCGACGTGAAGCCAGTGTTCAGACATTCTTTCAAGACGTCGATGGAATCGCCGTGATCATAATGGAGCGCGGCGGGCACGTCATAGGATTGCGCCATAGCGTTTGCCGCGGCGGCCGTCTGGACGGGAGGTAACAGGGCAAACTCGCTGGGTCCTGCCATTAGCATGACGGGGGAATTCATTTCCTGGGCAGTTTTCAAGACGAGGTTCATGATCTCCGCGTTCCACGCGCAAAACGCGCAGATAGCGTAGCCGCCATTTTCTGCTTTCTCTATCAGTTCCTTTGCCGTTCGAAATTTCATTGGTTAACTGCGCCTCGTTTGATCGTGTTTTTCAAAGCTTGAATATTGTTTTGGGCGTGTCATAGCAGATCTGCTTGGCGATGTCAATGCTTTCATCAAAGGTATATTGACCTCGTTCGATCTTGCGGGCAAGGACGTTGGCCATGCACTTGCGCACGAAGAATGTCTTGCCATACAGCCAATCCAGGTGATAAGCATCGCTGAAGAACCCGATTTGCTTGTTCATGGGCAGCATGTCGAGTCGCGTATCGATGATGTCATCAATAATTTTCGGGAAGAAGTTGTGCCACCAGTACCCCGCAAGGGAGAAATTGGGGAGTTCACGAACGAGCGTGCACAAGGACTGTTCCGAGAAGGCACTCGATGAAAAGCACACGAATTGGAGATCGGGGTGCTTGGCGTAGACGTTCATAAGCTGGCCGAGCGTCTTTTGTGGTAATAACGAGGCTGTCTCGTGTTCCATGGGTTCTGCCCCCACTGAAAACGTGAAGACAACTTTCTTCGACTGGGTTTCCAGCGCGTTCAAGTATTCTTGCAAGATATAACCCGTATAGATGTCACGGTCGTGCTCGGTCGCGTGATCGCGATTCTCCAGAGCATGGCGCATGTCATCCTCGGTCACGTCAAAATAATTGATGTCCGTGGAGAAGTGATTCGCCGCGCAGACAAGTTTATCGAAAGGTACCGTGGCGATGTAATGCTGCATGGCATCTTGCACGTCATCCAGCGTGGTGATCGTTTTTTCGGGTACGAACTTGGACTTGTCGACGTTAACGGGCAAGGGAGCTGACGGGGCATCCTGCGACCACGTCCATTCTAACTCGAAAAGCGGGCTGTCATTCATGTTTTGCTGGGCTCTCGTGAAAAATGCCCATTCTAGCGCGTAAGTCAATATGTCATCTGCTTGTCCCTCGTCACGCAACCGGAATTCCGTCGATGACGAAACGACGTTGCAGCGCTTCATGATTTCCCTAGGCCAGCTCGGACCCTCGCTCTTCTCGGCAATGACGCTATCGATGGCTTGCCAGTTATCTTCCGTGATCGGCTCATTCCAATCATACAAGTCGGCAAGGATTCGCTTGATGCCCCATTGCAGAGACGTGTTTTTCACGTGTTTCAAGTACGGCAAGGCTTCCTCTATCCGTGATCTTGCTTCCTCCTTGGAAGCATACCAGGACAAGCGATCACCATTCGGCATGCCCGCTGAATAGAGCTCGCTCAGTGGCATGTGATAGAGCAATACGTGGTGCAATCCTTGCGCTGTAAGTTGCTTGGGATCGAGGTGGGCATGGATGCAAATCATGGGCACGTCTTGCAACGCGATTTCAAGGTTATTGATGAGTACTTGGTCTGTCATGTTCATCACTCAAGGTCGAGACAACTGTAATGAACACCAATGACCCGTGAGCCATAAGAATCTTCTTGCCGCGATGGGAAAGGTCATTAATTGCATTTAACAAGCAATACAAGTTGCCACGTGCAAGATATTGAAACAAAAAAGGAACGTTATTAAAAAAAGATGATGCGTAAAGGATCAAACAAGCATTTCAAAGGTGTTATCTTGCCGATTGACCGTTAATACGACGTTACCGTCCTTGTCATAGAACGTGAGAGTATCGGCATTTGGATCGCTGTTATCGGCCGTGACGATGTCCAAATCGAATTTTTGCAGGTTTTCGACAAGAAGTTTCGCCGCCAGCGTGTGTCTCATTACCATTTGCATTTTTCCAACTAAAGTGAATTTTCCGCCCATTAGCCCTTGAATAGGGTCGATCTTGCCTGCTATAAGGCCAAGCCAGTTTTTCTCCGGGCCCGAGTAGATGAAATCAGATTTCGGTTTTTCCTGACCTTCTACCCAGAAATCATACCCTCGGCATTTACCGTGCCAGAGGTCCAACCACGTGCCAATTTCCAAGGGTGTTGAACCGCCGTCTGGCTTGATGACGAACAGCATTGCCCCCTCCCAATCTTTCGCGGATTGTTCGTATTCCTCGCTATTATTCAAGAGTTCCATGTACGCCTCTGCCCATTTTTTGGACGGGTAGGGGACCGATATTTTTTCATCATTGAATTCATTAGCCATGAAGTATCACTATTTGTTTTTTCTTAACTCGCCATGCTTGTTTTTATACCTTCTTCCATTGTTCCCGATCGAGCCGCCGCAAAATCGAAAAAAGAATGCCAAGGATCGATTAAAGCTGATCTCACTGGCGAAAACCATAGTACAAGCTGAGCAACTGGAGTAAATTTTCTCTCGTGGAAACCACCACGATGCCGAAAAATGGAATGGAAATATCGAAATTAAAAGTGAACATGAACAAGGAACTGATGACCGCGATGATCACGATGATCGATAGTATGCTCTCCAAGATCGCAGAACTTCTTTTCAATGCCGGGTCGATTTCATTCGCCGCTTCCGACAAGGAGATTTTCTTTATCTTCGCGTGCCACCGAATGCGACGTGCAATCATGTTATTGCCAAGTCGTCTCCCTGCCAAGCCTACGACGAACGCACCTAGCGTGATGAGAAGGTTCGCAAACGTGTTTTCCGAGGTGATGGTTCCTATGGTACTTGAATAGCTGTTGATCAACAAGGCGATGATGAGCACGATGAGCAACGTCCGTACCGAGTATTTTGGCAAATACAATGGAAGCGAATCGCGCTTTTTCGGCGTGTGATCATCCACGTCCATAAATTCACCGATGACAGCCTTTGCGGTCACCTTCGTGCTGCGTTTTTCGAAATAAAACGCGCAGACCAGGAATAGCAAATTTGAAAGCAGGTTGGGGATGGCCAATCCTTGCCAAACAAACAAGAATGGGAAAGCAACGACGATGATCGAGAGATACGCGCGCACGGTTCCCTCGGGCATTCCCAGCGGGCACAGAGGCACTCTGACTTTTCTCTTGAATCGATTATACAAAATCCAAATCATCAATCCGATTGCAAAAATCCACGCGAGCATGATAAATCATTAAGTGTTTTTCATTATAAAGTTAAGGTCTTTCAAGTTATGGTTTAACGGTAATTCTAGAAAGGTTTTTCACGACTCGGGTGTTTTATACTCGTGCGGATGATGAGGTCAAAGATTCAGTCGAGTGGTGAGGCCCACGATGACGACTTACTCATACTCTGACGCACTTGCTTGAATTTGAAAGTCATTCACGTGAAATTGAATGAAATCTAACGAAACTCTTGCTTCTAACGCGTGAAGATTAACGTAAGCGTGCTCATGGAGGGCATCACCGCCTGGCTGGCATCCTGTTTCCATTCGGAGCTCCCATTAATGATCATTCCATTCTCAAATCCCGTGGCATTAACCACGTGCATGTTTTCCATTCCTGTTGGTTTTACGTTGATAGTCTGTTGCGAATTAAGGTGGTTCACGAGCACGAGTATCGTGCAATTGCTTGCCATGAACACGCTCCCGTACGCTCCGTATGCTTGGTGGTCAATGGGAAGGACACGTGCTCCGATCGGGATGACCGGATAGAGGGTCTTGATTGCATAATAAACAGGCCGCCCGGCACCACTGAGCCGGAGAAATGAATACGTGTTCGTCGGGTCCCACGATTGGTCATGTGCTTGCCAATAGATCAACGCGTCTGCGCCCCCGTTGAGAAAGGATAGCGAGTTTTCGAACACGCGTATGGCGAATGGGATGGATTCGGAGTCAGGTTGCCCCGATGCATTGCTAAAAGCAAACGTGGAATATTCCGAGATGATGATGGGTTTCACGTGTGCAGGATCGCGGGCTTGGACGGAATTCATGAAACCATCGCTAAACGCCGACCGCACGACCGCTGGATCCTGACGTGCCTCGCTATTCCACTCGTAACCATGGAGTGACCACGCGCCGACGGCGGCGACGCCGGATGCATCAAGCGCGTCGACATATGGATCTGAATTCCCGAGATCGACGTGAGCAAGCCCAGGACCATCGATGCCGACCGATTGCAAGCCGCGGGCATCCAGCTCGGCTCGTAATAGCTTTACAAACGTGTTGTACTCGTTTGGCGGCACGTGGCCGCTCCAGCTCCCGTCAGGCTCGTTGAACGGCTCGATGTAGGCAGGAGTTTGATTCAGCCGCGCCATGGCTCCGGCAAGTGCCCCGTCGACCATCGCCATGGGTTGCACGTACTGTGGTGTTATGGCTTTCGACGCGTTGAGCCAATTGTTTGGAATGCCCGGCGTCACGATGATTGACACGTTGCTCGCGAGCATCGCGTCGATCGTTGCTGATTTCGCCAATCCAGCGTACAAAGAATCGTAATCTGCTCGCGTGAAGCTCGTGACATTCGACGGGGGATTTGCGCCGCCATAAAACATGCGCACGATCTTGAAATGGAGGTCATGAACGAGGCCCGGGATGAATGGATCGCCATCCCACAAGTTGGCGCCGAACCCGATCACCACGTGCCCTTTCGGTGCATTCCCGAGGTTGAATACAAGGTCGTTGTTGTAATGTTCAGCATACAAGTACGTGGCAAACCCGAGAAAACACGATGTTTCCAGGCAAACGAGTAAGACCGCCCCTAGGAGTGCCTTGTGCTTGAGTCTTGCCATGGCATCACTCACCAAAAAAATCAGAAGGTTTTCAAATGCTTGCTTTTCCCGATGTATTGAGTCGCTTGCAAATATCCTTCATTTTTCCATAAATATTGACGAATTCGTCAAATAACATGTTGTAGATCTCGAAGTTTTCCTTATTAGGAACGAACTCTCGCTCGATCTCGGTGAAGTCGGGAATCTGGTCGAACATGATCTCACCCATGCCAACCGCGGCGATGAATGCGGCGCCCCGAGCATTCGCCCATTTCGGGTCTTTTGGCCGGCGCATGGTCCGCTGGAGCACGTCGGCATAGATCTGGCACCAGATATCCGAGACTGCCCCCCCGCCGATTATCGCGATGGGATCGAGCCGACGGCCGCCAACGAATTTCTCCAGGTACCCGAGTACCCAGCGTGAATTGTAGGCAACACCTTCAAGCGCCGCCTTGCACACGTGATCTGCCGTGTGGCGCAAGGACACGTTGAAGAGCCCGCCACGTATCGTTCCATCCTCGACAGGTGCCCGCTCGCCGTAGAGCCACGGGGCGAAGATAAGATTTTCGCTACCCGCGGGCACTTTTTCTGCCAAGGTATCAATGTCCTTGTAATCGAGCGTGCCTTGCATGTCGATGTAACGCGACAAAATGTTGTCACGAAGGAACGAGAGGACCCCGCCCGCGGTTTCTTGCTCGATGGCGACGAAATATTTCTCAGGATTCGCGGAGGGAATCGACGCGATCTTGTGGATCATGTCAAGCTTCATGAACGGCACGTGGCAGATGAGGAACGACGACGTCCCGAGATACACGTGGGTTTCGTAATTCCTAGTCGCTCCAGAGCCAATGGTAGCGGCTTGCAAGTCACCAGATCCTCCGAATACCTTCACGCCAGGTGGCAGCCCGATCTCGCGAGCCACGTCGGCCAAGAGCTCTCCGACGACATCGGTGGCTTTGATCAATGGTGGGAGCTTGGCTTTGTCCATTTTAAAGCTCTTGATCAAGCCATCATCATAATGAATGTTGGCAAGATCTCTATTGTCAGTAACCCAATGAACGATGATGGAATCGAATGTTGCCATCGCCTTGCCCGTGAGCTTGAGATTCATGAAGTCCTTACATTCTAGAAACTTGTCGGTTTTCGCATATACTTCAGGGCGTTCGTTCTTGATGAATAGGATGTGGCTAGTTGGGTCCTTGCCCGCAAGGCCAGGACCACCTGCCGTTTTTTTATAGAACTGCATTATGTTTTTGATGCTGTATCCTTCGATGTTAAAAATTCCCTTCACTGCTTTTTTAATATGCGGGGCCCCTCGCGTGTCGAGCCAGCTCACGGCGTTCATTAAATGATTCCCTTCCTTATCAACGGCAACCGTCGTGCTCCATTGAGCTGAAACACAGACGCTTACAATGTTTTCTGGCGGTACGAGACCTTGGTCCACGAGTTCCTTTGCTGAAGTTAAAAATGCATTCCACCAAGCATCCGGGTCCTGTTCTGCACCGCCACCAGGCAACAAAATCAGCGGTGTCTCTCGGGAAGCGTGCCCGATCAATTGGCCTCGCGTCGTCATCAATGCGCATTTCACGCCCGACGTGCCGTGGTCCACGGCGAGGATGTACTTGTCCATGACATGCACCTGAGATTCCATCGATGTACTTTTTGGTGATTCTCTTGAAAGAAAATTGAAATCACGATTTCAAGGAGAAGATTATCTTTTTCGTTGATCGATTCGAAGGCGCGTGATGATTCCCACGCCTTGAAACTTGTGCCCCCATGATTCGTGGTTATTGAGGAATACTTCGGGCGAATTAGATTTAAAGAAATCGCCCCCAGAATAAGCCAGGTATGGCTTATGTGCGGGTGATGATAGAAACTCATTCTGCCGTTTCAGGCGAATTGCCAATGACAGTCGTTTTTTCCGTTCCGGTTTTTTCGATTCGGCCAAGAATGTACAGTTCGACAAAGAAGATCGTGAATACCGATATGAAACTCATTCCCATCGTGATCGAATAAGTATTATCTTGCCCGGCCAAGAAAAAGATGAATCCCGCGATAATCGCCACCCCGACAAATGCAAGGCCAAGTAATGATGCGTAAAACAAGCCACGATGACGTAATCGAATCGCATGAACGAGAAAAAGCATGGCGATAGTCAAGGTAACGAAACCATTGATGATATGCAATAAGAACTCGAGAGCGCTCGGCACGATCAAGATCCCAAGGGGATTGCTGGCCGGGATTATTACAAACAAGTTAGTCGTCACTCCAGCATGGTATTGGAAGATGAGCAATGCCAGCGCTATGATCATCCATTTTTTAAACGTTGTAAAGTCCATTTCATGCACCTCGATGTTTATCAAACAAACCCGAAGGTTAATTCAAATTTATTTTTAACGCAATGCGAGGAAAGGAGACCATTTTAACGGAGCCGTTTTATCTTCAATATCATGGTAAGTTCGCGATTTACTCGATTAGGTCATGTCCTTCGTGCTATATGGACCGGTACGGCGTCCAAAGCTATCATGGGCATGTACTTGGCTATCTCCTTTGGTATTTATTTTGCAGGCATGTTGATCGCGGCGGCCTTGTATCCCGGAGGCTATTCGATGTTCACCGTGTACGTTAGCTTTCTCGGGGGGCCAGGGGAAAACACAACCGGGTATCTCGTGTATGATATTTGCCAATTCATCACGGGGGTTCTCCTTGTGCCGTTCTTCTTCTATCTATATCGCCGTTTTCAACCAGATCTCAAAGTCGCTAACATCATCAGCGCTTGCTTCGGTATTCTCGGATGTGCTGGTTTTTCCAGCATCTCGATCAATGTGCAAGGCTCGCATCCTTCATGGGCGCACGGGGCATCGACATGGGTTGCATTTGGCGGGCTTGGCTTTTGCTTCATTTTTGCATTGCTCGTGATGATTCGCAGGATAGCTTTGCGACGGCAGCGGCCGCGATGGTGGCACCTCGTGGTCGTTTTTGGCGAGATATTCGGCATCCTTGGAGTGATGCAATTGTTCACGGGAAGTCCCGAGCTCTTTGCCAGCTGGCACCTGGATCCTGGATTTTTCAAGGCTGATTTTTTTTGGGAATATATCGAGGTTTTTATGGCAATTGGCGCTGTGATTCTCTTCTGGGCAATCACGGAAAGCATTAGACAAGGAGAGAAAAAAAATTACTGAACTTTAGGTGAATACATCTTATAGCTTGTTCTCCTGAGCGCTGCTTGAGACCTCAGGAGCTGCAACTTGCGATTGAATAAGGAGATACGCGTATTTCTGGAAATACCATCGCCGCGTGTAATACACGGCAACAAGGTAACCGGTCGTGATGATGGCGAGAAATGCAAAGTATATGGGCGGTAGATCGGCGAATGAAAAGATGTTTACACCAACGAACGTGAATGGAAGCACCAGGGCAAGCACCATGATAACGATATTCCCGAGGAGCAAAGCTTGGCTGGGTCTATTCTTGAGAAACCCGAGACGCGGGGTGCGAATGACGAAGATGACAAGCATGTTGGTGATCAACATTTCCAGGAATAATGACGTTTGGATCTGAGCTTGGGTGATGCCTGGAATTCCTAGAATCAAGATGATCAACGTCATGATGTCTGCACTGGAACTCAAGATGCCCATGATCAACATGAATCGACGAATGTAGGAAATTTCCAATTTTCGAGGTTTGAGCAAGACTTCTTCATCCACGTTGTCGGTAGGGATGAAATTGTCGGAGAGATCGGTCAGTAAATTATTGAGGAGAATTTGTCTCGGGAGCATGGGAAGATAAGGTAATGCTGCACCGAGCACGGCGAAAGTCAGCATGTTCCCGAAGTTTCCACTTGTTGAATGGAGCAAATATTTGAGCGAATTGCTGAATGTTCTCCTTGCCTCGATAGCACCATCGTAAAGAACTTCTAATTTTTTCTTCATGAGAATGATATCAGCAGCTTCTTTCGCCACGTGGACAGCTTTGTCCGTGGAGATGCCGACATCTGCATTCTTGATCGTCGAGGCGTCGGAAACACCATCCCCCAGGTAACCGACGATATGGCCATTGCCCTTTAAAATGTTCAAGATTCGGCTTTTTTGTCCGGGCGTGATGCGTGCAAAAACATTAGCATTCTCCACGAGGATTGACATGGTTTCATCGGAAATCTCGATCATATCTTGGCCGACGACGATGCCTTCGACGGGGATGTTGAGCTGTTCCATGATCTTTTTGACAAAAAGCTCGTTATCGCCCGTTAGGATCTTAATCTTGATTCCCGCGCGAGCGAGTTTTTGAAAGGATTCCTTGGCGTCCTGTTTCGGGGGATCGATGAATGCGACGAATCCTAGGAATGTCATGTCCACCTCGTCAGCTACAGAATATTGGCGAATTTCAACAGGCATTGATTTATATGCCACGGCCAGAACCTTGAATCCCTCGGCACTCAAGGATCTATATTTCTCTTCTATTTTTTTGATGAACTCGCGATTCAAATCATAAAGGCAAGCATTCAATTCGCAATTAAAACAAATCTTGAGGATATCTTCCGGGGCGCCTTTAGAAATGAGGAGTTGTTCTTCCCCGTTCTTGACAATGGTTGTGATCCGTTTTCGTGTAAAATCAAAAGGAATTTCTGCAATTTTATCGTAACCCGTGACATCAATATCTTTATTTGCAAGGCCTGCCAAGTCGTTTGGCGTTTTCATTCCAGAATGGAAATAGCTATTAAGGTAAGAGTAAAACAGCACGTGTTCATCATCCTTTCCTTCCACGTCCATGCGGCGAACGAGCGGTATGGTATTTTCCGTGATCGTTCCCGTTTTGTCCGTTAATAGCACGTCCATGTTAGCATAATTCTGAATTGCTTTCAATCGTTTCACGATGGCGCCTTTTTTTGCCATGCTCTGGGCGCCTCTAAGCAAGCTCATGGAGTTGATAATCGATAACATCCCCGGGGTCAAGCCGACCGTGGCAGCGAGAGCATAGAGAAAATACTTGACCATGTAAGCTTGCCAGGTTTGACTTAAACCCGGCAAAGCACTATAGTAACCGAGGGAATAGCTCAACGCCAGGATGAAAAAAACCAGTAATGCAAGGACCAGGGTCAATTCGAGAAGAAAATATCCGAATTTCTTGGATTCCTTTTCAAATTCAGTTTTCGATTCCGTTACCGTGATGCTCATCGCAAGGTGGGCAAATTCCGAGTTATTTCCCGTGTTTATCACTAAGGCTTTTCCATCACCACTAACGACGGTAGAACCCATAAACACGCAATTCGCCCAATCCATCATCGACATTTGATTTTCATCCAAAAGGCCCGCAACCTTCTGCACGGGATAAAGTTCTCCCGTCAACTCTGCTTGATCGATGAAAAGATCCTTTGCCTCGAGTAACCGTGCGTCTGCTGGCACGAGATCGCCGGCACTCAACCTGATGACATCCCCGGGGACCACATCTACCAGCGGAATTTCCTTTTCGACTCCACCCCTGAGAACGGTAACGGTATTTGCCACTTTTTTGCGTAACATGTCCGTGGCATGTTCTGCACGTTTTTCTTGCAAGGATTCAAGGCCGATATCCAGAAATACTATCACAAATATGATGATGGATGATTGTATATCACCGAAAAACAACGCAACGACAGCAGCAAATAATAGCACGATAACGATGGGACTCCTGAACAAATATAATAAGCCTGCGATGGTCGAGCGTTTTTTCTTGATCGAGATTTCATTCTGTCCAAATTGCAGTAATCGTTTCGTTGCCTCCTCTGATGACAATCCAGTTGCTGAGCTACTGTAACTCGAATATAAAAATTCAACAGGTTTATCGAGAATTTCCTCCATTCGACGTTCCATTTGAAGCACCCTATTTTCGTTTTCTCTGAATATTTGGAACTAGCGGCCTATAATGCTGATCCAACAAGTTCCCGTATTTCTTGTGAAACCTCTTTTTGACGAATTCGACCAAAATTAAATAAACTACTACCACGACGGCAACAAATAATAACACTTCAATAAATTTATTAAAATTGGAAATATTCAAGAAAGGATTAACAAATTCAAAAATTCCACCTATCGGTGTAAATTGAATCATGATAGCAAATATCACGACAGCAAAGCTACTTATGATCAAGGGCTTGGCTGGTTTACTCTTGAAAAACGGGGATTTATTCGTGCGCAACACGAATATGACAAGTGTTTGGGTACTAAGTGATTCTATAAACCAAGCAGTTTGGAAAAGTGCAACAGCATTGGTGTCGGAGACCGCTGGAACGTAGCCAATGATTACGAAAATCATGAAAACAAACGTGAGAATGTCGAAAATTGAGCTAATAGGTCCCACGATGGTCATGAATCGGCGCACATAGGAAATATCCAACTTTGATGGATGAGATAGTGCATCTTCATCGACATTATCCGTTGGAATGGCTGTTTCAGACAAGTCATAAAGCAAATTGTTGAGTAGAATCTGTAACGGTAACATTGGCAAGAAAGGCAGGAAGATGGAAGCTATCGACATGCTAAACATGTTTCCAAAGTTAGAGCTCGTTCCCATCAAGAGATACTTGAGCGTGTTGCGGAAGGTCTTGCGCCCCTCGATGACACCCGAATGGAGAACGCCCAGCTTGTTTTCCAACAAGATGATATCCGCAGCCTCCTTTGCCACGTCCACGGCGTTATCCACAGAGATACCGACATCAGCATTCTTGATTGAAGTGGCATCGTTGATACCATCCCCCAGAAATCCAACGACGTGTCCATTCTTCTTCAGTGCATTGAGGATACGGCTCTTTTGTCCCGGCGTGACTCGCGCGAAAATGTTAGTACGCTCGACCGCACGCTGGAGGGCATCATCAGTCATGTAGAGGATCTGGCTACCGAGCAAAACTCCTCTTATTTGGAACTCAAGTTGCTCGCACACTTTCCGGGCAACGAGCTCGTTGTCCCCGGTGACGATCTTGACCTCAATACCCGTTTCCTTGAGCGATGCAAGGGATTCCTTTGCCGTCGCTTTCGGTGGGTCAAGAAAAACCACGAATCCCAGGAAAACCATCCCCGCCTCATCCTCTATCTTGTATTGGTGGCTTGGGTCCATGGGTTGCATCTTGTAAGAAACCGCTAGCACACGGAAGCCGTCTGCACTCAAGTCATTGAATTTCTTTTGGATTGTTTGCCGTAATTCACGCCGCATCTCAACTATTGTCTCGTTTGCTTCACAATGGGAACAAATTTTGATGATTTCCTCGGGAGCACCCTTTGATATGATGATGTGCAAGCCTTCATGCTCCGCGATTATAGACACGCGTTTTCGATTGAAATCGAAGGGGATTTCATCGACTTTTTGAAATGCAGCGATCCCAAAATTCTCGTGTTCAAGGATGGCAAAATCTAGTGGCGACTTGAGCCCTGTTTGATAATAACTGTTGATGTACGAATAACCCAGAACGCCATCATTCTCGTTGCCCTCGTAATCCACGTGCTTGACGAGCGTGATCTTGTTTTCCGTGAGGGTTCCTGTTTTATCGGTGCACAACACGTCCATGTTTCCAAAATTCTGGATGGCGCTTAGTTTTTTCACGATAACTCCACTTTTCGCCATGGACATGGCTCCTTTTGACAAGTTGATCGTGATGATCATGGGCAAAAGCTCAGGCGTGAGCCCGACCGCGAGAGCAATCGAAAACAGGAATGATTGCAAGATATCTCGTTGCAACAGAGCCAGGAAGAAGAAGATGAAAATGACAAGAACCAGCGTGACTTCGAGGATGAGAACGCCCAATTTTCGCGAGGACACGTCAAATTCCGTCTCGATCTCCCGAGCCGAGAGATTTTTGGCGATTTTACCGAACTCCGTGAAACTTCCCGTGTTTACAACAACCGCGCTTGCAGTGCCGCTCACGACCGGGGTGCCCATGAACAAGCAATTGTTCCATTCCGTGACAAGTTCTTTTTTTTCCTTGGGAACGCTCGCGGTTTTCTGCATTGGATACGATTCCCCGGTTAACGTTGATTGATCGATGAATAAATCCTTGGATTCAATGACCCGTGCATCCGCGGGGACGATGTCTCCCGCGGCAAGATAAAAGATGTCGCCGGGCACGATATCCGCGAGCCTGATTTCTTCTTTCACGTTATTGCGAAAGACCGTGGCAGTCGTCGATACTTTTTCCTTGAGAATTTCGGCCGCTTTCTCCGCCTTCTTTTCCTGGTAAAAATCCAATGATATGCTCAAAATAATGATGGAGAAAATTATCGTCGTGCTCGCCACGTCGCCAAAAACCCCTGCTATTGTCCCGGCAAACAGCAAGATGAGCACGAGCGGGCTTTTAAAATGCGAGAAGAATTCAAACAATACAAATCGTTGTTTTTTCCGGGCAAGAACGTTTGGTCCAAATTCCTTGAAATGATCATCGACGGCTTCACTGGTGAGACCGGATTGTGAAGTTCCTAGCCGTGATAAGAGATCATCGATAGAAAGTTGCGCGCATTCTTCGAGATTCTGGACCAAAAGCAGATCACTTTCGACTTGCACATTCAATTCTTTAAAATGGCACGTTCGAATCTTTAAATAATCGATGGCTCGAGGGGCTTTTGGGATTTCTTTGCAATGATTCCACCTTTCAACATAGACGTCTAGCAATGATGTGTCTAGGAATTCCAATACGCGACTCGTCTGTAACCTCGAACGATGAATAGCATTAAGTTCAATGATCTGCTGAAAAAATGAAGAATTGACCGATGATCATTCCTAATAGCTAAATGTTGATCAATACCCGCGCATCCAGAACCAGAGCATCATCTTGCCCACGAGGGCGGTCTCATTGCCTGCAAACGCGTGATTACCTTTATCAAAAACGATATAATTTTCACGGGGCATCTTGAGAAAATCCCGGTTCATCTCGAAATTCTTGTAATACACGACAGCATCGTCCTTGCAATGCGCGAGCATGACGCGATAATCATTGTTGATGTCCGCGTACACCGGATGGTCGAAAAATCCTTTCTGGCGATTGAACGAGTTATAGATTGGCGAGACCATTCGATTCTGGAGCTTCGTCGGGTTCAAGTTAATGCCCATAAACTCGTATCCCGCTTTGATGACTCGTTCCATGAAGGTCTTCAAAGGACGGGTGGCTGTAAGCATGAAATCTGCCCACGCGCAAACGGAGATGCAAAACTTCACTCGGGAGTCGAGATATGCCTCATTCATCACGATGCCACCACCCATCGATGCACCCCACGCGATGACATGGCTTGCATCGAGGTCTCCTTCTACTTTCGCCCGTGCAAAAATAAAATCAACAACCTTGCTGAAATCCTTGATGATGAATGCTGTGTCCCATTTGTTACCGAATCTTGCTTGGCCATGACCACGCGAGTCATAAAAAAGCAATGCGAAGCCGAGAAATGTTAGCGGGATGCCGATCGGATAATAATCCTCCTTGCGACCACCCATGCCATGGCACACGATGATCACGGGCGCGTTTTCAGAGGGTGTGGCGGGACCTTTCACGATCATGCCCGGGAGCGCGTTTGCACCAACCGGAATTTGCACAGGCTCGAACGTTACTTGATCGGACCTGGTTGGAATCGGGAACCGGGAAAATTCGCCCATTTTTGCCATGACCCAGCGAACGAGCATGATATCAAGTCCGAACCACGCGAGCATCAAGATCAAGCTCGGTAACCAATCCTGGCCCGCGAGTTGCCAGCCAATATCGGTGCTTGTTGCCGATTGGATCCAAACGGGGAGCCAGACAAGCACCGGGGGCACTCCCAGAATCATCAACACGTCCACGAGGAAATGCTGCAAGAACTTAGATTCCCAGTTAATGCCCGATGGACGCTTGAAGCCAAGCTCCTTGTCCATGTCCGCGGCTTCTTTGGATGATCTTGGAACGGCGATTGCTTGCTGCTGGCTCACGTTTCGATGACCCCCGTTGGCGTGAATTGCTTGTAGTATAGCCCAAGCATCTTGTGAACGGGAATGGAAAAATATCCCGCGATGACAGCTTCCTGCGAAATGAACCCGTGGCCTCCGAGATCGAGGAGTAAATAGTCACGATCCCCGACTCCGAGACTATCCTTGTTAGCTTCAAATTCGTCCAAGGGTGCCATCGTGTCATCCTTGCAATGGGCGAGAAAAATCCTTCCCATGGCGTCATTTACTCTCGATGGATCGGCACGTGGCATCCCCGCGCAGCAGATAGCTTTAACTTCATCATCTGCGCTGCCTGCATACAAGCCAGCTAGTGCCGATTCCCCGAATCCAAGCATGCCGAATCCTGATGGATCAACGTTGGCATTCTCGGTCAAGGCTTGCTTGAAGCTTGGAAATGCAGTGCTGACAACATCGAGAAATTCGGCTGCGAGCATTTTCTTGCCGTAAAGATCAACGGCAAGCGTCGGAAATCCTTGCAATGCAAAGATCGCGGCCCAATGCTCGAATCCAGGATATTTTTCGTCCCGATCGGGAAGTAACAACATGCCTGGCATTGGAGGGCTTTCCGTGAAATCAGTGGACGTGTAAACAAACCCGTGAAATGTCTTGCCTCCTGTCGTGATGATGATCTCCTTCTTGAGCAAGTTATCCGTCGGTACGATGCCCCAGCGTGGTTTTCGCATGGTCTTGATGGTCGAAGCAGCAGTGATGCCAATCGCAACGAGAATACCTGCCAATACAATCCAAAATACGATGATCATGATGCAAGGCACTCAATCTTTTGGACGAAGATCGAGAATTCGTTTCTCCTTGAGTTCCTTTTCCATGCCGAGCGATTGCGAGATGGCGTCGGGCGTCATGACCACGATGCTGCTCGGGGCAATTTCCATTTTATCCCGGATGTACTGGAAAAGGTCTTCCACGAGTTTTTTCTCCGCGATTTTTTTACCCCTGCGTTCGCTCACGTTGATGATCATGTCGTCGATGCGCGTGGCGGGATTCCGCTGGAGGATCACTTGCCATTCGTCGATGTCCCGGTACTCGGGCATGATCGTGTAGAATTGGTTAAGGTCAACGAGCGTTCCCTTGACCTTGTCAAACCGCACGTCCTTGACCTCGGACACGCGGCCGATCATCGATGAAATGATGGGGACCGTGCGCCCGCAATAGGGACATGCCTCGTACTTGATGCCCTCCTCGGCGATGTCGCCCGTGCGATAGTTCATGACGATCGTGCCGCAACCACCAAGGGCTGTCCAGACAAGCTCGCCTTTCTCGCCAGGACCGACGCGCTCGCCGGTCTCAGGGTCGATGCAATACCAAAACTCGAGATCTGGATACGTGTGATAGCCCGTGAGGTCACCGTCGACGCCTTGCGGGTTCGGGCATTCCACCGGTGCCATGCGTGATTCGGTAAAACCGTAGGCAGCACACACGTTGGGATTTGGTGCGTTCATCTCGTTCAGCAAGTCGACGATCTGCTTGCGGAACACTTTCGTGCACCTGTCGCCGCCGGTAATGAGGAGCCTTAAATCACTCAATTGTTTCTCGGCGCCTTGTGCAGTCTTGAATACATGGTACATGTACCCCGGGACGCCGATGAATACTGTTGCCTTGAATCCGTAGGTCAATCCAACTATTTTTTGGGTTCCCATGATTTTCCCGCCACCCGTATGAATTGCCGTCAAGCCATTATCCGTGGTGGCAAAATACACCGTCCAAAAGGCAAGGTGTGGTGAATACGGGAATGAATTAATGACGACATCCTTTGATGTCATGCCCGTTACGGTAGCAAGCCGTCTTGCAACGAGCTTCAAGATATTTTCGAGATCTTGACTGCTATAGAAGAATGGCGTGCTGAATGCCGTTCTGCCCGTGGTCGCTATCATGAATCGTGGTTGATACACCGGATCATCGATTTTTTGCATGATATAGTAATCCGGAACGTAAGGATTTTCGTCAGTCGGCGCGATATCTTTCTTGCTGGTAAACGGGAATTGTTTGATGAAATCATCGACCCCGGTGATGCTCAATGGATCGATGCCCTTTTCTTTCATCATTTTCTTGTAAGCGGGATGATATTTCGCGACTTCTTGCACCATGTACTTGATCTTCTTGTCCTGGAGCTCTGCTTGCTCCTCGAAGGTCATTGTATCCCAGTCATCCGAAGCATGAGACATGATCCTATGTCACGTTGATACTTTTTTAAATATCTTCGATTGATGAAAAAATGGGATTTGCATCATAAAAAGCATTAGTTCTGGATAGCTAAACGTGCCAGTTAAAGTACTACCCAATGTACTTCGAATGAATTGCCGAGATTCATAGGAAATCCGGTTCCGAAACTTTCCGGGTTGCTCTCGTTTTTCAAGGCGTCATTGTCCAGTCATACCGGCTACGATTTTCGATGCCGCACCGAGCATCAAGCTTTAAAACAAAGACGTTTTTGATCCCTTAGTCGGGCGTGAAATGCGATCCGATCGTTGGGAAAACTAATTCATATTGGGTGAAGGAATGCAAAGCGAGTGCGCAGCTGCACCATCGAGCCTGGATTTCGCGTGGAAAATTATCTTGGGTGGGGCTGGTGGCGTGGGAAAATCAACTTTGATTCATCGATATGTATATAGAGAATTTAAGGAAGACATGCTCATGACGATTGGCTGTTCGCATCATAGCCAATATATCAATAAGAACGACAGGAATATCAACCTCATCATCTGGGATCTAGGAGGGCAAAAGCGGTTTGAAATGCTGCATCCGGCATATGTTGGAGGGGCTGCTGCTGGTTATGTTTTGTTTGACATGTCTCGAACCGAAACATTCGATGAAATCGACAAGTGGATACAGCTGATTCGAAAATACAACGCGCCTGGAATCCCTGTCATCTTGGTCGGGACGAAATATGATTTAATAAAAACCCAGGAGCAATTGGAAACGATTTGTGCCAAGGCGAATAAAAAGGTTGCCGAGCAAGGCCTAGACGCGTTCATCGCTACATCGTCCAAGCTTAATTACAACGTCGACGAGACGATTGGATACATGATCGATTACTTGCTGTGGAAGAACGAGGCATCGATCTAGGTAAGGTATATTTCAAGTAGAAAAATGAAGCTGGAGAAACGCATCAATCTATCTCTTCAAGCGTTAACTCGCGAAGCTTCTTGCTCTTGCAATTTTTATTCGGGCATCTATTTCCCTTTTTTTTAGCGCATTTTGCGCACACGATGCGCAAACATTCTTCACAAATTAACAATTTATTATCGCCAGCAACTGGTTGATGCGAGCTGAGCAAGAACCCGCATTCATTGCATGATTTTGTCATGTTCTGCACCAATTACATCGAATTATCATTAATCTTCAGGTTCTTCTTCAAGCGTGTCAGGGTTCATTTTTTTCAAGATGATTTTGCAAAATTCATCCACGGATAACTTGAGCGCTTTTGCGATCTTCATGTTCGTACTCTCGAAGTGCACGTCCAGGAACACGAAAACAGCACTTCCCAGCTTTTTTCCCATCATTTCAGATACTGCTTTCGCGAGCACCTCGTACTTGAAATTGGTGAGCGGCAGTGCCGATGAAACAATGGGCATGTCGCCGAGTCGCGTGGGTGCCGTGATCGCCATGTTGCCGAGCGCGGGAATGCCGTCCTCGCGATCAGTGATGAACGCGAGGAACGCGTTTCGCAACTTGATGGCATCAAAAAAGAAGGTGATCGCATCGGCTGATGCCCGGTATTCGAAAATAAAGCCCAGCGGCATGTTATATCATTCCAGTTCTATCGTGCTGCCTTCGAAAAGCTCGCGGATAACCTCATCAGCCGTATAATTCTCGTGAACGAGCTTGCATAGTGCCCTGGTAAGCAAAGTCGGATCCTCCGATTGAAAAATATTGCGCCCGAATGCAACGCCCATGGCGCCAGCAATCATGGCATCCTCGACGACTTGAAAAAGTTTCTTGATGCCTTCGATGCGTGGCCCGCCAGCAATGATCACGGGTACCGGGCATCCCCTGATAACCTCCTTGAAGCTATCGATGTCGCCCGTGTAGTTTGTCTTGATGATATCCGCTCCAAGCTCGGCACCAAGGCGCGCGGCGAGTTTCACGGCGGTTGGATCGTGTTCCGATGCAATTTTTTGCCCACGGGGATACATCATAGCGAGCAAGGGAAAGCCCCAGTGCCTGCATTGTTTCGAAACCAGGCCGAGATCCTTCAGCATTTCTGGCTCGTTTTCGGCACCCACGTTGATGTGCACGCTCACGGCGTCGGCGCCGACCTTGATTGCTTCCTCGACATCCGTGACGAGGGTTTTTTGGTCTGGATCCGGAGCAAACGTCGTTGCCGCGGATAAATGGATGATGAGCCCGATATCGCGCCCATAGCCACGATGACCATATAACGGGACGAGCAAGTGTCCCAGCACTGCATTTGCACCGCCCTCCGCGACCATGTCGACCATTTTCGGAAGATCTTCAAGACCTTGAATTGGTCCAACAGAGACGCCGTGATCCATGGGGATGATGACAGTCTTGCCAGTCTTCCGATCCATGATCCGTTCCATTCGAACTTTCTTGCCTATCATGCTCATGAATAGTCCCTTCATGTGTTACTGATGAAAAAAAACTGATTAACTTGATCAATGGCCCGATGAAAGCATCAAGGATTATTCGATTGAGATGATCTCGAGCGTGACATCCGTGCATCCAATGACGTTCGAAAATTTCTCCTTGAGCGTGCCCAAGTCTAGGTTCGTGCCTTTCGTTCCGTATTCCACGTACGCTTCATAAACACATTCTTGTTCCTGGAAACAGATACCACTCGTGTAGACCGTGGCAATCTTCAAGTCATAAACGATATCTGCTATCGCTTTTACTGCTTGGGGGGAAAATGCAGTCAAATGCACGAGGATTTTCAAGACTTCTCGATTCTTGGATGGAATGATGGAGATTTTCAAGCTATCCGGTCGGGGATTGAAAATGACGAGATAATTATTGGTATCTGCGATAAATTGATCCAGCACGTCTTGGGTGACCTTTATATTCCTGAGCTTGTCCCTCGTGAGGAGTACTCCCTTGGATATTTGTTGCTGGCTCATGACATGTTCGTCCTTCCTGGTTCGATGCACGATGGAATCGTAATCATCACTTGCTTTCTTTCTTGGTACGATCTTTCTTGGTTTTTGATGCTGTTTCTTGATCTTGCTTGTTCTCTATGAATCTCGTCGTGATCCTGTCGACGACGAGATCGAACGGCGAGGCATCGAGCTCGTTCGCAGATTCTATTGCATCCTGTTCCTGGGCTTGGAGGCTCTCGCTCGATAACGTGGTATCGATGTTTTCTTCTTCGGTGAAAAAATCATCGCCTCCGAATACCTCCTTTAATTCTTGTTGTATTTCGGGGGAAAATCCCGCAATGGATACGCGTTTCGGAAGCCTTGAAAGTTTTTGTGCTTCGGGAAGAGCGGTTTGGATGTATTCGGGAAATTTATCCTCGATGTTGATGTCGGTCTTGAGAAACAAGTATTGCACGCCGGAAACATTGACCTCGTCAATGATGTTTTCCTGCTTCAAGTCCTCGATCACGTTGATCCTGGTCGCGATCGACGGCCCTTGCCGCAAAATCGCGCTGATCTGCGACTTGGGAAGAGGTTTCTTTCGCAACTCGGAGATCAAGTTATAATGCTTGGCCATGGACATGATCTTGTACAGCCTGAGCTTGTCATCATTTGTTACATCGTAATTGTTGAAGTATGCGGACACGGCTTCGACGTAAAATTGAATAAATTCCTGGGGAAACTCTTCTTTTTTTTCGTACATCTCCAGGAAGACCGAAGGGGGAACACGAAACACGTCAATGTCCTTCACGAGGATGACGTAGGTTTCGGGACCAATCTTGTTGATGAAAATGAACTTTTGCTCCTCGAGCATTGAAATGATCTTGTCGAAATCCCTGTTGAATTGATTTTCATCGAACCAGTTCTTAAGCTCACCAATGCGCACGGGATATTTAGATAGCTTTTTTATCATCTCGTAGACGGCCGTGTTGACCATGAGGTTGGCCACGACTTCTTCTTCCGATTTCTGGCGGACCTCCTCTTTCGTGGAATAGTATAGCTCCTTGAGCCATTTCATGACAAGTACGTAAGTTTGATTCGTCTCAGCACCACTCTCGGTAACCGGCTCCGTCACCGCCGCCGGCTTGGTCGTGGAACTGTAGAATGCCTTGAAGACGTCGGTTCGGCTGTGCATTTTCATGACGAAGTCCGAGATCCAGGAAAGCACTTCGTGCTCCTTTTCCGAGGTCAATTTTTCCGTGAACAGGAGCGAGCACATGAGCATCTCCTTGAGACCGCGCGCCCAGTCGCTCTTGATCTCGAAGTAATAATTCAAGGATGTTACGAACTCTTTCGTGTTGAGACTATGCGAGAAGAACCCTTCATTCGTGGTCTGGTCGAAAATCTGGTTTAATGTCATCTTCTCTTCCTCGCCGATCTTCTCTGGATATTCCATGAAAACGGTCGGGCCAACCTTTCGGTCAAAATATGAAAGAGTGACAACCAGATCTGGCATTTCTCTGAAACCCACTTCTGTATTATGGATATATTATAGATTGCTTAATACTTTCATTTCGAGAATTATCTTCCTTTCATCAGTTAGATAATGAAAATTATCACAGCACTGCAAAATAAAGTTATTTTGGGTGCAAGATGTAAGATTATATTAAGATCATTCTGGAAAATATATGCAAGGTCTGAAAATTGTCTTTGCCGGGCTCGATTCTGCTGGGAAAACGAGCTTCTTGAACACGTTGGAGGAAAAATATAGCACTCTAACGAAAATCAAGCCAACTCTAGGACCGGATCGCCGCGAATTTACCATTTTTGGATTTACCGTGTCTAATTGGGACCTGGGGGGTCAATCCGTCTACAGAAATTCGTACTTGCAGCCAGATCAAAAAACGCGGTATTTTTCTCAGATCAGTACGCTATTTTTCATCCTCGACGTGCAAGATACGGGCAGGGATAATGAAGCATTTGAATATTTGAAAGCAATCATCGACACGCTGATTGAACTCGATGAAAAACCAAATATCGTGGTATGCTGGCATAAATGCGATAAAGACATAGAGACCAAGCCAGAAACGGTGGCCCGGATACAAAAGCTTGAAGCGAAGCTCGCGAGCGTGGTCGCGCCATTCAAAGTCAAGACGTTCAAGACCACCATTTTCGACAAGTGGACGCTCTTGAAAGCTTTCTCCCAGGGTCTCATCAGCGTTTCTCCTAAAGCCGTGATCATCGAATCTCAATTGACTGATTTTGCCCGCAAGACTTTTTCAAGCGCGGTGATGCTGCTCGATTCCAACCATTTAACACTCGGCGTGCACACGAGCACCCCTGAATTGCTGGAATTTTGCGAGGCAATCGTCCCCCACGTCGCATCCACGGCCGATAGGGTGCAAGGTTATGACATCAGCCTTTCAAACATGATCTTGTCTGCAAAGCCGGGGAAGTATTACGCGGAAATGATACAGGGCAAGGAAATGGTCATGTTATTCATTCCGCTCAAGGTGGGTGAATTCAATTTTTCTCTGCTCTCGATCACGAAAAATCCAAAGAACTTGAAATTGCTGTTGAAGCATAGCGAAACGCTAGCGAGCAACATGCACGATATCGTGAAATCATTCTACTTCTAACGAATAAATGGCTGGGAAAAGCAATGCCCGATGACAAGATAAGTACCATTTTTTTCGATCTTGATGACACACTTTTTGATGCCACGGGACTAGCCCAAAAAGCAAGGCGAGCTGCCATCGAGAGCATGATCGAAAATGGTCTCGCGGGCGTCACGGCAGATGAAGGCTTTGCCATCCTTCAAGAGGTCGTGAAGGAATTTGGTTCCAATTACGACAATCATTTTAACATGTTCCTCAAGCGGCTTGACCAGTTATCGACGAAGCTGGTGACGGTCGCGGTCATCACCTATCAAAAGATCAAGCTCGAGGAGTTGAAATTATACCCGGATGTTTTCGGCTTCTTGCAGAATCTTCGTGATAACACGTCTTGCACGCTCGGCATCATCACCGATGGGTTGCCCATAAAGCAGTACGAGAAAATATTGCGCCTCGGGTTGGACCCTTTCTTCCCGAGCGTGTTCATTTCGGAGGAAATCGGCATTCGAAAACCTAATCCGAAAATTTATTCCTATGCGCTTGAAAAAACCGGTGCGATCGCGGACCAAAGCTTGTTCATTGGAGATCGTTTCGATTTTGATGCCATCCCAGCAAAGAACGCCGGCATGAAAACATGCCTGATTCACCGGAACGGCAAGCATGACATCGATTTTGACGAAGAAGAAAGGACGCTGATCGATTATGAAGTCTGGGATCTTGGTGACTTGTGGGAGCAGATCAAAGGCAACATGGGGTAAAATAATCTATTCTCTTTTCCCGTGGTGGGGTGGCATGTCCTGGGACAAGAATTGCTTGAGCTTTTTCAATTCCGGGGTCAAGATCCCGTTGAACCGGGCATACGTGGTATTGATCACGGTTTCAACCAGCTGGCTGCCGTGCAGATCGGAAGATGCTGCGAGAAATTGGCCAATATATTCTTCAACACGCTGTTGTAATGGCTTGTTTTTCACGGAGCATTTTCCAGCATTGTCGGTGAAAAACCAACCCTCGTTTTTCCTCCATGAATAGTCGCTCTCGCCTTGCAAAAAGGTTTGCAGCGACTTGTGCATATCCGGTGGCATGTATCCCATGCTTGCAAGTTGCATGTCGAGCAAGCTGAGCAAGTAGTTGAACGGAACAGGCTCGGCCCGCTGGATGAAGATCGTATCGAGGGCCTCTCTCATGGTTTCATGGATAACTTGAATCTTGTGCAATGTTTGGGAGCTCGTGTCTTGCACGAGATTTTTCTTGAACGTGATGAAATAATCGCCGGTGGGGCTGCCGAATTCGTGAAGCAAGGATTTTTCCGAGGGGCGAGGTGGTGGCTGATACGTGGCTTGCCCAAAATCAAAGCCGGCCACGAGCATGGCGTCGTAGAGCAACGCACGCACGCGTGAATCCGTGTCATGAAAGGTCAAGGTCATGTGCTTGCCCGGCTTCAAGACGCGAAAGCACTCGCGGAACACCTGGCCGAGCAAGTCCCCGTACGTTTTCAAGTCCTTCCCTTGGCCACGATTGATCGTGATCTCGCGTTCCCGCGCTTCCTTCACGATACTCCCGAAATCGGCAGGATGGAACCAAGAAAGGAAAAATGCCGCGAGCTCGGCATATTGTATAGAGTCGCCGTAGGGGGGATCAGCGAAAATGTAATCGATGGACGCACCAGGAATTCCTTCAAGATTTTGCGAAGGCATGGTCAAAAGCAACGCTGTCTTGGTTGTGTCCTCGAAAAATTGCTGGGCATCGCTCGCAGCTTGCAAAAAGAGCGGCGTGAACGTGCGAAGCACCTGCCATGATGGTACCAGCTCCGTGAACTTTGCCAGCCACCACGAGCATTCATCATCGACGCAGACCTTGCACCAGTATTGCGACCCGTCATACCAAGCTTTCTTTGCACGCAACCCGTTGAGGATTTTTGCAAGCCGTTCGAGATAACCGTTGATCACGTTGACCTCGAAATATTCCGTGGGATTCCACAAGAAATGGTGCGTCCACGATCCGACCTCGGACTTTTTCAATGCTTTCCTTGCACGCTGCTTGATGATCCAGACCATCTTGCTCGCTTGGGGTAGCATGCTAGAGAACAAGAAGAATATCATGTCCAAGGTGGCTTGATCAATGCCATTTTCCGATTTTAAATCCAAGATCGCGCGCCAGATGGCATGGACGGCGATCAAGTTTCTCGCCGTGAACAAGTTCCGCAAAACCGGGTCGGATCGCATGCCATGGCGCAATTGCTGGAAGGGCATCCCATCAGGATACACGAGCGGAAGGGAGAGCGACGGGAGCTCGGCAAGAACCTGGTTATGTCTCACGCTATTCTCGAGGGATGCGATAAGATGCAAGTCATCCTCATCAGGATCCTTGATCCGAGCTTGGCAGCTCGGGCATTCATAGTAGATCGAGAAGGGCCGGGCAACGCGGTTCGAGCTCGCTTGGACATTGCTGCCACATGTCGTGCATTCAATGAACACGTCTTGATCCCTAGCATTCGTAGGAAGGTCCAACATTGATCCACACGGGCACGCGATGACATCACGCCACAAGACATGCGTGATGGTCGCGTTTCCACGGCAAGACTGGCACCTGGTCACGTAGAGATCGACGATGTTTTTTCTTGCGATCTCCAAAATGCTTTTCGCGGTGGCTTCGAATGCATCCGGGTCGACCATGGCAAGGGTATTTTTGGTAATGAACGTGGCGAGCTCGTTCGCGTCGATTGAAATTCCCCTGCGCCCGAGCCGCAATGCTTCATTTATCGTGACACCCGAGCCACCAAAGGGATCAAGCACGACATCACCATCCGCGCTGTAGTTAGCAATGTACGCCGCGATGATGTTGTGCGGTTTTCTCGACCAGAACTTGTGCATCAAGTATTCTGGCGAATGATTATGCGGAAAAAGAGGCCGCATTTGGCCAAATTCTTCACAATTTTTTTTCATTTTGATATTTCCCGTTATATCCTGCTGCAGCCGCCTTGGCAGTTTTCAAGAATATGATCTGGCCGATCCGGGCTTTATTATACATGCGAATGCCATGTGGATTCATGACGAGAAAGAGCCCCCGGCCATAACCAGAATAGCCAGAATCCCATAGTGCCGAGGCAAGGTACACGCCACCAGCCATCAAGGTTGACCTTGGAAGGATGATGCCGACGCAATCCAAGGGGATGGTAATCTTTTGGCCATATCCGGCCATATACGATCCTGGGGCAATATCCCAATACGAATTAAATTCATCATTATCGTCGACGAAAGAAAATGGCATTTCCTCGACATCGGGATTTTTTCGCCGGGAATTGTCAAAATCAATGACGAGTTGGGATGTAAACTGGAAAATCTTGTTTACCGTAACGTCGACACCATTCACGGATTTTTGCTTGTCCGCATCGACGAGATCCTCGACATTTTTAAGGACCCGGTCGGCATTTTGCACGGTCATGATATAAAGATAGAACTATCTTGGTTCTATTTCAACGACGATATTAATCCCGTGACAAACTCGCAAAGCTAACCTCCATCGCATTAATGCTTTCAAGATGGATTAAAAGCAGATAGTAGCAAAACATCTCGATCTTTTTGCGGTAGAACGGGCAGCATTTAATTAACCCACGAGTTTCGTTTCGTGAAGGTTAAGTTCATGCAAAGCTTGAATTCATGCGTGCGTCGTCCCTTGCATAACGCTTGATTTTTTTGATATTTCGAGTAAAGACCATGAAAACCAACCAAGGATCATCAACCAAAGTTTCGACCCCGGATCAGGATTCGGAATTCGCTCCAGAGAAAGATGCGTTCAAGGATGTGCGCAAGAAGGGAACGATCCGGTGGATCATCAAGCACCTTTTTCTCGGCATTAACAAGTTCTTGCTATTTTCATGGCTCGTGTTTGACCTGGTCGCGGCATTTTTTGCATCGAGCATCATGGTCATGATCGGTGATGCCATCGATGAATTCATCAAGGGGCCCGGCGTTGGATCTCCCATTCCGTTCGTGGTCATCGTCTTCGTGCTCGGCATCGGTGCCCCGCTTCTCAGCATGAGCGGGAATTTGATCCGGGAACTCCTCGCGCAACGACTCGAGCGAGAAACCCGGAAGGAATTCTATGTCAATCTCCTTGGAAAAAGTCAATCATTTCACGACGAGCAACGCATCGGGGACATCATGGCAAGGACTGCCGAGGATGTAAGGCTGCTGAATTTCCTCGTGAGTCCCGCGCTCACGATCATCATCGATGCGAGCATTAACATGGGCATCCCGTTCATACTCATCTTGCTAAATTATCCATGGCAACTCGTGTTTGTTCCTGGCGTCTTTGCCATCGTTTTTATCTTTGCAACAAGAAAATATATTCGCGATTTGACAATCCCAACTCAACAGATTCGCGAGGAATTCGGAAACATGGATGCAACGATCAATGAAACCTTGGGGGGAATCGACGTTGTAAAGAGCCTCGTGCGGGAAGTCGAGGAAAAGCGGAAATACACCGAACACGCTCAAAAATATCGCGAGAACATGATCAAGGAAGGATACCTTGAGGCTCGCTACATTCCCTTGTTCATGATTGCCGTGACTGCCACGGCAGGCCTGGTTCATGGAATAATTTTATATCAAGCGCAAGCAATGCTCATCGGACAAGTTATAGGCTATATCGGTTTACTTCTCAATCTCCGTTATCCAACCTACGTATCTATCTGGGCTTTTTCCCTCGTTCGCCAAGCCGTCTCTGCCTCGGAACGGTTGCTGGAAATCATGAACAAGGAAACCATGATAAGTCAGAACACGGCGGGCGTGGCACGGCAACTCGATGGTCACGTCGTGTTCGACCATGTCACGTTCGCATATCCGGGCACGGATAAGCCCGTGTTGAAGGATATTTCCTTTAAAATAGAACCAGGTCAGACGATTGCCATCGTGGGAACAACGGGCTCGGGGAAAACGACGCTGACCAAATTATTGTCACGGTTGTATGATGTTTCATCTGGACAGATCTTGATTGATGATATACCCATCCAGGGCTATTCCTTGCAATCCCTGCGATCCCAGATCGCCTTCATCGAGCAAGACATCTTTCTTTTCTCGACGAGCATCACGGAGAACATTTCATTTAGCCGGGCAGGTTCGGAGGAGGAGATCGTTGATGCGGCCAAGGAGGCACAAGCTCACGACTTCATCATGAACTTGCCAAAGCAATACGGAACTTCCATAGGCGAGGAAGGCGTCCAATTGAGCGGCGGGGAGCGCCAGCGCATTGCGATTGCGAGAGCATTCTTGAGCAACCCGCGCATCCTCGTGCTGGACGATGCCACGTCTGCGATCGACTCGGCAACGGAAGAGCAAATCCAGCGGGCGATCCAGCGGATATTGCAAGGCCGAACGACCTTCTTGATAACGCATCGATTGTCGCAAATAAGATGGGCGGATAGAATCCTGGTCATGAAGCAAGGACAAGTCATCGCCCAAGGAACGCATTTTGAATTGCTCCGCACGTGCGATGAATACCAAAAAATCTTTATCAAGCGATTTGACATGCCGTTGGAGGAACTGCTTGAAGAGGAGGTGCATTGAACCACGTGGATGGGATTGGAAGCGGAAGAATACGATCGTCAATATCCGGATCGGACTCTGTTCCTGCGCATTCTCGATTATCTTAAGAAGTACAAGCGTCGCGTCGCAATCGTGGTCTTGTTGCTCACGGCATCATCGGTCTTTACCGGCCTGACGCCACTTATCACCAGTATCGTGATCAACGCAGCCACGGAAAACCAGGACGTCGGGGTGCTGGTGCAATTCATTATCATCACGTTCTTGCTCAACATTCTCGGTTGGCTTTTCAATTTCGTCCGCCAGCGTAATTCCACCCGCGTGCTGAACGGCGTCATTTATGACCTGCAGCAAGACGCGCACGCGGCGATTCTCGACCAGGATGGCGTTTTCTTCGATAAATATCCCGCAGGAAAGCTGGCTAGCCGGCTAAATGGCGATACCCGGAGTTTCGGAGACATGGCCGAGCTTGTCATGGAAACAATATCTTCTATGCTCGTGTTCGTCTTCGTGTTCATTCCAATGGCGATCATCAACATTCAGCTCACGTTCTGGCTATTACCGATCATTCCGGTCATTTTTATCATCGCTCTCTTGTACCGGAAAGTGGCGCGCACTCGAACCATGCTCGGGCAGAGATCGCTGGCGCTTGTCAATGATTACGTGCAAGAAAGCATGAACGGGATCCAAATCGCCAAGACTTTTCGCCAGGAAGAGAAATTGTACGAAAAATTCAATAAAATCAACGAGCAATCCTACAAGGTGAATTTTCGCCGCGCGATGGTGCTGAACTTCATTTTTCCCTCATTGGACTTGTCGTGGGATATTTTTCTCGGTTTATTGCTATTTTTCGGCGGAAACATGGTTGCCATCCACGGTATTCTTCCGGGTACTCTCTACTTGTTTCTCCAGACAGCGTGGACGCTCTTTTACCCGCTCTTTGCCATCGCAACGTTTTGGCCGCAATTCCAAACGGGTTTGGCTGCCGCGGAGCGCGTGTTCGCATTGATCGATGCACCCCGCACGGTCAATCAGCAGGATGCTCAACAGATCGAGGTCAAGGGCCAGATCGAGTTCGATCATCTTTCGTTTGAATACGTGCTTGGCAAGAAAGTATTCGATGATTTCACGCTCACCATTCAACCTGGTGAATCCGTTGCCATCGTGGGGCAAACCGGCGCGGGTAAATCCACGCTCGCCAAACTCCTGGAACGGTTCTACGAGTATCAGGAGGGTGACATCCGGATCGACGGCGTGAGCCTGCGTGACCTTGATCTCGCATCGTACCGGAAGCAGGTCGGGTACATACCTCAATTGCCATTTTTATGGGCAACGAGCATCGAGGACAACGTGAAATACGGGATGCCCGACGCGTCTCACGAGGCCATCTTGGAGGCACTGGAGCTAGCTGGCGGTGCTGATTGGATCAATGACCTTCCTGATGGGATCCACACGGATGTCAACGAACGCGGCAAGATGCTCTCGATGGGCCAGCGGCAGCTCGTCGCGTTCGCTCGCATCTTGCTGAAGCAACCGAAAATATTTTTACTGGATGAGGCGACGGCATCCGTCGATCCCTTTACGGAAACGCGGATTCAAGATGCCTTGGAATCGACCATGCATGGGCGGACGGCAATCATCATCGCGCATCGGTTATGGACAGTGCGAAAGGTCGATCGCATCATCGTGCTCGATCACGGAAAAATCGTCGAGCAAGGGTCCCACGACGAGCTCATGGCACAAAGCGGTGCATACGCGTCGCTGTACAACACGTATTTCAAGCATCAATCCTATGAATTCGTGGAAGCTATGGGGCGGGATGCATAATCACTACACGCAAGCATGCAAATAGGAACAAGGTTTTTCCGAACCATTTCCATATTTTCTACAAGAAAACTAAGACGAAGACGACGTGCGTATGGAAAACGATGATAATGAACATGTTGAACCCGTTAAGCGTATTATCGAACTGAACGATGATTTGCTAGCCAATAACGAGGCTCTTGCTCAAAAAAACGCGGAGATCTGTAGGGAGCATGGCATGAAGACGTTCGATATCGTGGGCGCAATCGGTGCTGGGAAAACCTTGATCCTGGAGAAACTGGTAGAGAGACTCGCCAGCGAGCATAAAATTCTTGTCATCAACGGCGATGTGACGCTACGCATCGATGCCGATCGGATCGAAAAACACGGCGCAAAATGCATACAGATCAACACGGGACACGAGTGCGCGCTGAATGCTTACCATATTTACAACGTGCTCAAGAAATTCGATATTTCAGGGTATGATCTCCTTTTCATAGAAAATGTCGGAAACTTGATCTGTCCCAGCGATTTTGTTCTAGGCGCAGATATGCGCATCGTGATCGTATCGATTACAGAAGGAGAACACGTGATTAGAAAACACCCGTTGTTGTTCAAGATGAGCCAGATCGCCGTGATCAACAAGATCGACTTGTTACCGCATCTCGAAGACATCTCCGTGGATCGAATGATCGAGGACGCGCTCAAGATCAATCCTAATTTAAGCGTCATTACCTTGTCAGCAAAGACCGGAGAAGGTCTGGACGAGTTGCTCGTGGCTCTGAACATCTAACAAAGTTGAAATAATAATCCTATACTAATACTTATAAGGAAGAATGTGGTTTCGAAGCCATGAGGGTAATCTTGGCTTCACATGGGCGATCGGCTTCGATGCTCGTCCATGATCCTTTAAAGGTGAAGATTGATGGAATCCAAGGATGCAATTGGATATAACAAGGAAATGAACATGATGCTGGATGGTAGGGTGAAGGTCCAGCTCAAACACAAGGAAAACTTTTTCGTCATCGGCACGCTAAGGGGATTCTCGCGCACGGATAGCATCTTTCTCATCAACGCCGAGGACACGGCAAGAAACAAGTTTGCAAAGCTCGTAATAAATGGATCGGACTGGATATCGATTTCCCTGGAAAGCACGCCATTCCCGATGGAAAATTTGTACACACGTCTCAAGAACGTATTCCCACCCGGCCAGGTCAAGTACATGCAAGAAATCCAGGCGATACAAGTCATGGGGAAGATTAACGTCACGGACAAGGGAGTAAACGGCGAAGGCCCGCTCTTCGAGCGCGTCAAAGCCATCTACGACAAATATATCTCCGAAGTCTCGTCTCCCGAGCAACCTGGTGCCAGCCAAAAAGAACCCGCGGCGGCGAAACCTGCAGCGGCAAAGCCAGCGCCATCAAGGAAAAAGAAGTGATAGTCTCTCTGTTTGTTTTGTTTTATTTTCAGTTTTCTTTGCATTTTTCGCATGGCATTCCATTGCATGCAAATAGCGTCTCTTGATTCTGGTTTTAAATGATATTGGTTATGAATCGTTGGAATCCATTTGTATTGATTGGTGAGATTATTTTATAGATGCGGTTGCTAGCTCGATTGACTGAAACGGATGTGAGAATCGAATGGCATGTGAATCTCAAAAAACATCATCCCCCTACGAGAATGCAGTGGCGCAATTGAAGCAAGCATGCGATTATCTCGGGTTTAGCGATGATGTGTTCAAATATCTCAGCAAGCCGATGAGGATCGTCGAGGTAAATTGCCCGGTATTGATGGACAATGGTTCCATCGAGATGTTCGAGGGCTTTCGCGTTTTGCACAACAATGTTAGAGGCCCTGGCAAGGGTGGCATCCGGTATTCCCCCAACGTTGACATGGATGAGGTAATGGCGCTGGCAATGTGGATGACATGGAAGTGTGCTGTTGTTGACCTGCCATATGGCGGGTCAAAAGGAGGAATCAAGTGCGATCCATCGAAGATGTCGGCGAAAGAAATCGAGCGCCTAACCAGGCGATTCACGAGTTCCATCATCAACGTTATTGGGCCGGACATCGACATTCCAGCGCCCGACATGAACACGGATGCACAGACCATGGCTTACATGTTCGATACGTATAGCATGGGTATTGGTAAAACGACTCCTGGCGTCGTTACCGGCAAACCTGTTGAAATTGGCGGTAGCCTGGGCCGCACGCAAGCAACTGGTCGTGGAATTTCATACATCTTGCGCGAGTTCGCAAGGCGCGAGCAATTGAATTTGCCGGAACAAAAAGTCGTCATCCAAGGGTTTGGAAACGTTGGCTCGTGGACAGCGAAAACGCTGTTTGATTGGGGCGCGAAAGTTATAGGCGTTTCTGACGTTACTGGTGGTTATTATAACCCCGATGGCCTGGACATCGACGGGTTGCTCGATCACGTGAAAGCACGATCGACGCTCGATGGGTGGACAGGTGCCGGCGATCCGGTCGATAACGAGCACTTGCTCCAGCTCGACTGCGATTTCTTGCTCCCATGCGCCATGGAAAACCAGATCACGCGCGATAATGCATCGTTGCTTCAATGCAAACGCGTGATCGAGGGCGCGAACGGGCCAACGACCCCTGAAGCCGATGCGATCCTTGAAGAGCGCGGGATCGATGTCATTCCCGATATCTTGGCCAATGCAGGCGGCGTTACGTGCAGTTACTTTGAATGGGTTCAAGATTTGCAATCCCAATTTTGGGATCTTGAGCAGGTAAATAAGGAGCTTGAACGGATCATGCTCGCGGCGTTCGATGCCGTGTACACGATGAAACACGAGAAAAACATTTCCTATCGCTTAGCTACTTACTTGATCGCGGTTAATCGCATTGCCAAGGCAGTCGAATATCGAGGTGTCGGGAGTTGAACGAGCAAGAGACTTGCAATAATATTTACACGGAAAACGTGGAACGGTTACGAATTACTTGCGATCTTCTCGGTGTTAACGAAGGTATTTTCCGGTTCTTGAGTAAACCCCAGCGAACCGTGATAACAAACTTTCCCGTGAAGATGGATAGTGAATCGATTGAGATGTTCGAGGGCTATCGGGTGTTGCATTCCAACGTTCTTGGTCCTGCCAAAGGCGGGGTTCAATTTACTCCAACATGTTCGGTGGCAGAGATGCAGGCCCTGGCAATGGTCATGACATTGAAAACGTCATTAATTGGTTTGCCCATGGGTGGCTCGAAAGGTGGTGTCAAGGTCGAACCGAAACGATTATCCAAGCGAGAACTGGAGTTGCTCACGCGTCAATACACCCGGTCAATCTTTAACGTCATAGGTCCCGATCAGGACATTCCAGGGCCAGATCTCAACGTGAACGAGCAAGTAATGGCATGGATGATGGACCAATACTCGACCGGTATTGGAAAAACAACGCCAGGTGTCGTCACCGGAAAGCCAGTTGAAATTGGCGGGACCCTCGGTCGTGAACAAGCAGTGGGCTGGGGATTGGCCTATATTCTCAAGGAATACATGGAGAAAGAAGCGGAAGAGATCCGGGACCAGAAAATCGTCATCCAGGGCATCGGTCACGTGGGCAAGAATGTTGCGATCACTGCTAGCCGGTATGGTGCAAAAATCATCGGGATCTCCGATAGCACGACAGGTCTATACGACGAGGATGGCATCAACATAAATGACGTGCTCCAGTGGAAGCAAGAGAACGGATCGCTAAGGGATTACCCGCGCGCCAACCCGATCTCCAATGACGAGATGCTTACCTTGAAATGCGACGCTCTCTTGCCATGCGCCACGGACAGCGTGATCACGAAAGATAACGCTGACAAGGTGCAATGCCGCGTCATCATAGAGGGCGCAAACCAACCAACGACGCTGGATGCAGATCGGATCATCGACGAGAGAGGGATATCGCTGATTCCAGACATCATCGCGAATGCCGGTGGCGTGACCGCATCGTATTTCGAGTGGATTCAAGACCTTTCCAGTTTGCATTGGGATATTGACCGCGTCAATCGCGAATTGGGGAAGATCATCCTTACCGCGTTTGAAAAAATCGTACAAATGAAACGCGAGAATGCCGTGAGCTACCGGCAGGCTGCCCATATGGTCGCTGTCAAGCGGCTTGCCACGGCGATACAATACCGCGGTTTCTATCCTTGAATGAACGTCCAAATTCAAGGAAAAATGACGAGTTCCTTTTTTTTCTCTAGATATCCTTGTTGACGAGATAATCATATGAACATATGCATCTTCGGAGCTGGCTCCCTCGGTTGCTTATTTGCCGCATATCTTGCGCGCGGCGGGCTAAACGTTAGCATCGTCGCCAGGACGCCTTATGCCGATGCGGTGAAATCAAGCGGGCTCGAGATTCATCGCGTGTTTGATGGCGGCACCTTTCACGTAGATGATGTTTTTGTCATCGAGGCAATGGAGGAATTACGTGATTTTGATCTCGTCATTCTTGCTGTAAAAGCATTCGACGTGAAAGGCGTGCTAAAACAGTTTCTTGATGCAGATGTCATCGATCCTTCTCGCCAGGTGATTGGATTACTTCAAAATGGGCTCGGCGTCGAGGATATGGCACGGGAATTCTTTCCACGACTTCCCATCTTGCGAATCACTACCACGAACGGGGCATTGATAGAAAGTCCCGGCATCGTGAATCACACCGGATCGGGAGACGTGTGCATGGGTTTCTGGGATGATATCGTGTTTCCAAGTTCCGGCGAGATGCTGGACGCGGTGGTAGGTGCACTTGTTGATGCCGGTATGCGTGCTGAAATTTGCAGCGAGATGCGCGAGAAAGTTTGGCAAAAGGTGATCGTGAATGCGGGCATCAACCCGGTCGGTGCTATCTTTAAGATTCCCAACGGATACATTATGGACGCGCCCGCTTTGCTATTGATCTCCGATCAGTTGACCGATGAAGCAGTTTCAGTGGCAACCAAAGGGGATTTTATTGCTGATTTCGATGGTCGTGCAGCAGTGCACGGCGTGATCGATATGACGCGGGCAAATCGAAATTCGATGCTACAAGACCTCGAAAAAGGTCGTATGACCGAGATCGATTTCATCAACGGGGCGATCGCACGGCATGGTCACGAGCTGGGTGTTGCTACGCCCATGAATGATGCCGTCGTCGAAATCCTCCATGGCTACCACGAGCTCGGAGGCTTGTGTGACACGGAACTCTAAAGTGTTTTCAAGCCGTCATCATGAAATTAATGTGCTCATGAAGCTCCAGGAACGTGGCGAGTCGCAACAGCAAGTTTTGGACAAGATTGAAAAAGCAGTTGCAGAAGACGAGCGCTACGATTCGGGACGCATTCTCGGCTCCATGTGTACCTTCCCACACGAGTTTGCCATCAAGATCGCTAGCATGTTCCCTGAAAAAAACCTGGGAGACCCGGGCCTTTTCCCCGGCACCTCTCGGCTCGAAGCAGAAACCATCCAGATGCTCGGGGATTTACTCGGTGAGGAACACGTGGTGGGCAACATCGTCGGGGGCGGCAGCGAGGCGAATATCATCGCCATGCGCGTGGCAAAGAAATTCAACGAGCATCTCGAAAATCCCGAGGTCATTGCCCCTGAAACGGTTCACGCGTCCTTTCACAAGGCTGCTGATTTTATGGGTTTTAAAATCAAGATTATCAAGGTCAACGAGGAGTTCGAGGTTGACCTTGCTGAATTCGACAGTGCCATCAATGAAAACACGATCGGCGTTGTTGGCATTGCCGGCACGACCTCGCTTGGATTAGTCGACCCGATAGAAGAAATGGGGAAGATTATCGAATCCAAGAGAAATGACATTTATTTTCATATCGACGCCGCGTTCGGGGGATTCGTCTTGCCATTCCTGCGAGATCTTGGCCACGAGTTTCCAATGTACGATTTCTCAGTACCGCAAGTCAAGGGTATGACAATCGACCCGCACAAGATGGGCTTGAACTTGATCCCGAGTGGCAGCTTCATCTTGCGCGAACACATTTACAAGGACGTGCTCGGTTTCGATATCCCGTACCTCGCAGGTGGGGCACATCAACATTTTAATGTCATGGGGACGCGCCCGGGGAACGTGGTGCTTGCTTGCTGGGGATTATTGCATCATCTCGGGCGGGAAGGTTTCCGTGCGGTCGTCAAGGATTGCTGGGAAAATACGTTATACTTGCGTGAACGAATCGGGGAACTCGAACAATACATCAATGTTGCTCACGAGCCCGTGATCAACGTGCTCGGCATCAAGTCAGTCACGAACGTTCCCATGGTCGAGATCGACAAGGCATTGCGAAACAAGGGGTGGTATCTCGGCTTTTTCCGTGGTTTCAATCCCCCGATCGAGCGCATCGTTATCATGCCCCACGTGACGCGACAAGCCATAGATGAGTTCATCGATGATTTCGCCACCATATTGAAAGACCTCAATTAATGGACGGGAGCGTGGATGGCTCAACCCGTTGCACGAAAAGTCGTCGTGGATGTTCCACATCGCATCAGCGGTTTTTTCAAGATCGTGGATCATACGTTGCCTCTAGATTACGGGCTTGATGATTTGCTCTCTATAGGTTCCCGAGGTGGCGGTCCTTGCCTGTCTGAATGTGGCGTTACTGCCATCGAAATCGACGAACACGGCGAGTCCGGTTCCGTGAAAATATTCATAAATGGAGAGGATTGCGCGGACGGCGCGAAAACGACGCGATCCGTGCTCAAGTGGATGGCCGGGGAAGCGGTTAACGACATCGCGATCACCATCAAGCATGATTTTCCGATGCTCATGGGCGCTGGATACGGCAGTTCCGGCTCGGGCGCGCTTGGTACCGCGATCGCCTTGAACGTGTTGCTTGACATGGGCTTGTCACTCAACGATTGCGGCAAGTTCGCGCATTGCGCGGAAGTGGAAAATAAAACAGGGCTTGGAACGATCGGTGGGCAAGTCCGGGGTGGCTGCACGATTAGCATTGCCCCCGGGTTTCCGTTCACGATGGAAACCATCATCTTGCCTCCTGGCATCAAGATTGCCTGCGCGACGCGTGGTGGTCTCTCCACGGCACAGATGCTCAGCGATCCAGACATTCGCACGAGCATCATTGCATCGGGAAAGACGGCCATGGCGAGTATCGTGGAGCATTTCACTATCGAGCATTTCACGCGGATTGCCATCGACTTCGTGAACAGCACGTGGATGCAATTCCTGGAACAGCTTGATCTAGGTGCCGTGAAAAATGTCATGGATGCCGTGAATTCAGACCTGCCGGAAGGAATTCTCGGGGCATCGATGAACCAGATGGGAAAATCCGTTTATTGCATTTACCGGGCATCAACGGACGCCGAAGAATACATCGATCATGTTTTCGTTGATAATGGTTTCGATGAAGTGAAGTTTCTCGATTTTAACACTTGCGGGCCATCTATTCGGCGCATTGAATAGTAACGAGAATGACGAAAAATCAAGGTTTTCTCGTCATTTCATCAAACGACGCTTTTGTAGAAGAAATTCGCGTTATTCATTAAAAATCATGTTGTCATTTGCTGAAATCGTTCATCATCGGCCAAGATTTCGAATAACTCGTCGTTTCTTGCATCCTTCTTGTATCTTTTATTCATATCAATAGCTTCTTGCAACAATTCAAGTGCTTTTTCTTTTTCACCGCTTAGAGCGTAGTATACGGCGTTTTCATACGCAAGCGCCTCATCTTGTGGATTCATGAAACGAGCATGTTCCAGGGCATTCCGCGCGCGATGGAGATCAGGCGTAGGAATGGAAAGATACATCCTCGCTAACCGTATCCACCCGTGGATGATTAAAGGAAACTTTTCCAAGAAAGGAATGATTATATTAGCTGCGTCATCAATCATTCGTTTTCGACTTAAAACGAAGCAAAGTTCAAGGGATCCTTTTATGCTATATGGATTGATTTCGATCGATTTCTTGTATGCTTCGACGGCATCGTCCCACTTTTCAAAATGCGACAACTGAATTCCTAGATCAATCCACGCTAGTTCTGAATAAGGATGTAACTCGGAGAACACCTTTGCCGCGGCAAGTGCCTGGTCCTGTTCTTCGAGAAAATCTAGTAAAAAAATCAATACTTCAAATTGCCCTATCTCGAGACCGTTATAATCGTTGGATGATGCAATATTGATCGAAGGCTCGTGCGAATCGTCCTTACTCGTCCGTTTTCGTGCCAAATTTAGCATGATCTTTGCCGGCATGTAGTCTGCATTATCCACAAGAATCCCCGAACAAACCTTAATTGCCTCATCGAGGTTTTCCTTGAAAAGATAGCACGTTCCTAGCTCAAGCCTCGCTCTCCAATTGTCTGGATCCAGTCGCACGGCTTCGAGACAATTGCTGATGGCTGTATCAACTCGATGCTGAGACATGAAAAATTGACCGGCGATTTGATACAACCCGTCACTCTTTGGATAACGAGCAAGTTTCTCATCTAGAAGCGAGAAGGCTTTTTTCACCTGCCCTTGGAGCACGAGAAACTGGACATAATCCTCGATCATCGCAAAATTAGTTTGATTAGCAGCGATGAAATTTTCGAAAAAATCATTAACGGGTTGAAAATTACCACGTGCTCGATTTACCATCGCTACCGGAAATTGAAGCCTTTTTGCCTTTTCCTCGTCAAGTACGATACTTGATAACAAGCTGCAAAAATCACCGGCTTCATTAATCAATCCTTTTTGCAAGAATAGGAAGATCGAGGTAATGATGCTTTCAAATTGCACGATAACTGAAGAGACATTTTCCCTTGTCAAGCTCAAGTATCGTTGCTTTGCTTCTTTAGCACCTTCTAGATCATTTCGTTTTATCAAGAATAGCCCCATTAAATACCAGGCAAGAAACGACTTTGGATTCATGAAAAGGATATCCCGCAATTGCTGGGTCGCTGCGTCGATGTAACCAAGTTCATCAAGCACCATACTGAGAAGGTACTTCAGAAACTCGTGTTTTGGTGCCAACTGCACTGCTTGTTCAAGGATGTCCCGTGATTTTTTAAAATCTTGATCAAGTGCTAAGTATAAACCGAATCTAAATTTTGCATCAGCATCAGCTGGTAGCATGTTAATGATATGTTTGTGTGCATCAGACATTCCCTCGCTATCTGCATTTTCTCCGCGAAACTGGCGGTACATGTACCATCCTTGTGGATCGCGAACATTCATGGTCAAAGCTCGCTTGAATGCGGGAATTGCCCGCTCCGAGTCTCCCTTATTCCCCCATGCTACCGCTAGGTTAATTGCATCCTCATATGATGTTGAATCCAGTCGCGCCACGTTCTCCCAGGCATCGATGGCTCCATCAAGATCGTTCGTGGAGGAGGAGATAGAGGCAAGCTCGCTCCATGCAATTGCATTTGTAGGGTGATGTTCCAAGTAATACTTGTACCCACCAGTTGCTTCCATGACATGACCTATCTGGAACGCTTTTCGTGCCTTGCTTAAAGTATCGGCGTGCACGGCAATATAGCAACTCAAAACTACAAATATTATCAGGAAAAATGTGATCATCAAAAGAATAGAGATTAAATTTGCACCAGTATAATAAAAGTAAAAAAAACCGATTGTTATTCCTAGAAAAAAGAATATCACCAGGAAAATAAAACGTCTTGAGATTATAGATTCGTTTTCTTTCACTCTCTTTCGTAAAACAGTAATGCTCGTGTTTAGGTATTGCTCCTTGAACTGGATATTCTTATCGTATTTCTGAACGCTGCTCTTGAAATCATCGGTAAATGGCTTGAAAATCGAATTAATCTTCTCCTGCTGCTGGGCGGGCAATATTTTTGGTATTGCCCTGAAGTCGAACAAGCAGTAAAATCCGCCAGGAACGAGGCTTGTCTTGATGTAGATGATCCAGAAAAAATGCAGGGATATTTGCCTGTAAATATTCACGGCTTGTATCGTTTCAAATGGAAATTCCATCTTGGTCTTAACCTTTTTGGATAATGACAATTCCTGAACTTTGATGACAAGATTTGCTCCATCGACGAATATAACCTTGGACATGCCTTTTTTGATGCTAAAAATAAAACTAGGTATGGTAGGGATCGCAATTACGCAGATGATTCCAATGAGGATTGAAATAAGTGCACCTCCAAATCTCCTGAAATCCTCGGAAAAAACCGGACCCCCGATAATGTAAAGTAATGTCATGAAAACGATAAACACGAGTAATACAAAAAGGATCAAGGGGAAAAAATAATACACATTCGAGTTCCATCCCCTTTCTTCGTATTTTCGGAACACGAGTCGTTCCTGGTCCTCGCCTATTTTTTCAACGATCATATTCTTCGATTACTATGATTCTAATTAAAAATCTTGAGGCGGTACTCGAAAGTGACGTATACGAATCTGCATTAACATGACGGTATATTCATAACTCCTTTTCTATATGATTGGCACTTCTATCGAGAATTTTTAATTCCAGCAAGGTTAAAATAATGAGAGCTTGCCCTTTTCCACCAGAGCCTTAATCTGGTAGATATACTCATGAACTTTTCAGACAATACAATTTGGAAACGGCATTCTGCGATCCTTTTTTTTCTTGCGGCCATGCTCGTCGGGCTATCGCTCATTGCAATTGTTCCCTCGGCAAAGGCAACAACGGACGTGGATCAAGACGGCGTGCCGGATGACGTGGAGCTTGCAAACGCCCGCGTTGTTCACGTGAACATAACTAGCTCGGATATCTTGATCGATTCGCGTGGGGCTCAAGACCGGCTTCTATTCGATTTTAACAACGCGACAGCTGGCTTAGCAATTCAAGTAACATACTGGGCAAATAAGGATGTCCCTTCACCGTCTGATGGTTTCGGGTTTAACATGAACAGCCTACTTGAATTCACGGATAACAATTCAGACGGGATTTACACGCCCGGGGTTGATAAACAGATATCGATATATGTGCCAAATGGCTGGATCTTCAAATCAATCAAGGACGATACCATCACGAACGGGTACACATCCATTGCGGTTCAAACTCACGACGGATTGCTAGGCGTCGTCGCACGCATCGGAAGCACCTTTGGTTTGGCCAACGGGAAGCTGGTGACACCAACATCGATCAAATTTGATTTGAGCATCAACGGATTCCACTTCGCGAACTCATCCACGAAGTTAGCTGCCAGTTTCAGCGTGACGCGAAACGGAACGTCGACCCTTGAAACCACGACCGAAGTGGAGCGGCTCTTTGGCACGACTGGTGAAACAGGCATCCGGTTTGGCAACGCGACCGGCGTGCGTGGTAGCATCGCCTGGGCTGATCAAGTTCTCGTGAATGGTACGACGCTTCTTCCCGTGATTTACGGGCCCATCACGCAAAACGCGGGCCTCGCGACGACCGAACACGACATTTATATCACCTTGCCGCAAGGTGCGAAGATCGAGTGGGATCCGCGCGTCGGCATGGATGGCATTTTGACGACGACCGTTCCTTCCCCACCTTTCCCGTGGCTAACAGTAGGATACATCGCGGGGGGTGTCGTTGTGGGCGTAGTCATTGGGGCGGTGATAATGCGTGCCATTCCTCGAAAGCGTGGTCGTGAATCGCCATCCAAAGGCAATATAGGAACGCCCAATGCAATGCCAGACGGAACGGACCAATCCAACCCTATTCCAGGCATAGGGATCGTCGTGAAACATAACCCTAAGGCCAGCGCTGCCCGGGGACAGCATTTACCCGGCCGGCCAAAACCGGCGGTGACAAGCCAGGAGCAGACCATGATTCGTGAATCGCCTTCCAAGGGTAATATAGGAACGCCCAATGCAGTGCCAGAAGGAACGGACCAATCCAACCCTATTCCAGGCATTGGGATCGTCGTGAAACATAACCCTAAGGCCAGCGCTGCCCGGGGACAGCATATACCCGGCCGGCCAAAACCGGCGATGACAAGCCAAAAGCAGACCATGATTCGTGAATCGCCATCCAAGGGTAATGTAGGAATGCCTAATGCAATACCCGAAGGAACCGACCAATCAAATCCAATTCCTGGAATTGGCATCGTCGTGAAACAAAGTCCCACACCAATCCCAAGTAAGGCTATGCAGCCCGGCAAGCCGCGCGAATCTCCGAGCAAGGCATACATGAATCAAGAGCTTCATCGACCACCTACATTCATGGCCGAGCAGACGGATGTCTCGATAACGAAACTAATTGATGGCGAAGCACTTTCTCCCATGGAAGCCAAAGTGATCAAGCAATTGGGGCAAAAGCTTCGATATGGTAACCCTTTGACTGACAATGAGATAGATGCAATTGGTAAGATACTTTCCTACAATCAAGGCGTGCCGGTCGATGCAAGGGAAGTCCTTTCTCGAAGAAATAGCCACGACATGCTAACTGGTGGGCTGGATGAAGTCGTGAACATCATCGAAAAGGCAATGTCCGGTCGAAAGGGTGCCTCGAAAACTCAAGTTTGAGCCAATGTATTATAGACGAGTGATCAACTTGTCCTTTTTTTCCTTTCAAGAATCCTATTTTAAGAGTAAAACAAGCGTGTTCAGCGGCAATTATCATTTTTCACGTGTTCACGAGCAATGGGCAAGATGGATCATGTCCCGCTATGCACCCACGAACGTGCTTGATGTTTGCTGCGGTTACGGGTTCTTTCTCAAGGCATTTGACGAGCTCGGCGTTGTGACGATTGGCGTTGACATTTCACACCACGCGATCGAGGCGGCGCGGTCAATTACAAGGGCATCTCTTTTTCAAAGAGACCTAGAGCGCGAATCAATCCCGTGCGAAACGGGCTCCGTCGATGTCACGTTCTTCGTGAATTCCTTGGAATATTTTCGCGATGCCCAGCGAATTTTCTCCGAAATTCGTCGCGTGCTCCGTCCTGGCGGGGTGCTTTTCTTTTCAGACGTGAATGGCGGTCTCTTGTCGAGAATTCTCAATCGAAACGTGCAAGATAGGATTGCTTGCTGGCACATGCGAACGCCGCAGCAAGTGAAACGAGTGTTAAAGAAAGCGAGATTCCTGGTAACCGATTCTTTCCCGAACGGTGGTCCAATCGAGGCTTGCAGCAAAATTATCCCTTGGTTCCTTCAAAAAGTGTTCAAGGGTTATGCATGCGCGGTCGAGCCAGGCTATTTTATGACGTTCCTGGCACGAGCGATTTGAAGCTATGCGTGACTAGATGCTCAAGGATGTTCCATAACTGAATTGCGGAGCGTCCCGATTGGCTCGATGGTCGCCTCGATGATGTCACCGGCCGTGATGGCACCAACGCCCTCGGGCGTCCCGGTCGCGATGATGTCGCCCTCTTCAAGCGTCATGTAGCTGCTGATGACCGAGATGAGAGTCTTGACGGGGAAAAGCATCTCGTTCGTGGATGATGCTTGTTTCACCTCGCCGTTGAGCTTCAATTCCAGCGGCACATCTTGGGGATCGGCGATATCGTCCCGGAGCACGATGGCGGGGCCGATCGGTCCAAACGTGTCGAAATTCTTGGAGCGAAACCACGGCCATCCCATGCCGATGTCGTGACGTTGCACGTTCCGGGCTGTGATGTCGTTGAAAATCGTATATCCAAAGATATAATCCATTGCTTCCGATTCACTCACTTCCTTGCAGTTCTCACCGATTATAACCGCCAGCTCGACCTCATAATCGACCCGCTCAACGCCCAAGTCACTTCTGGGCAGGATTACTGGCGTTTCGCTCGGGATCAAGCATGTTGGCGTCTTGCAAAAATATGCAGGTTCGGCAGGCACCTGGCTATCGAATTCCTTGGCGTGCGCCGCATAATTCTTCGCGAGGCACACGATTTTCACGGGGTGCAACCCATAGACCCTATCGTCGTTCTTGATTGGAAGCTTGATCATGCTTTTTCATCTTGTGGTGAAGGTCCAAATTGAGTTATTGAATGTCGCCCAAGTTAAATGACTGGCGGGAGCAAAAGATTTGATGGTAAAAGTTAAAACGCATGCCATGCATTCCAACACAATTTGAAAGGTCTTGATCCCTTGCAAGCAAATCTCTCGTCGAGTAGTGCACCACGGTCTTTGAATGCTTAGCTCGCGATAGTATACAAAGCGCAAGGGGCAGTTCTACGAACTACTTTTACGTGGTTTTTCCCGTGAGCGTGAAAATTAAATGACAAGTGATGATAAATCGGGCATCGATTATTACAAGGTCAAGCGAGACCTTGCCACGTTGAAGAGCAAGCATGGATATCATACTGAATTAATTTCTCTCTACGTACCGCCAAGCCGCCCGATTGACAAGGTGATCGGGTACTTGCGAAACGAGATCTCGGAATCATCAAATATCAAGTCCAAATCAACACGCCAGATGGTAACTGACGCCATCACGAGTCTCATCGCCCGGCTCAAGGTGCTCTCGGACAACAAGGTACAATCTTCCAATGGCTTCATCCTGTTTGATGGATTCATTCCCCGGCATGGTCCCGGCACGGAAGAGGAAGAAAAATATTTCATCATCCCGCCAGAGCCGGTCACGACTTTCATGTATCACTGTGCCTCGGAATTTCTCACCGAGCAATTGGAAGGAATGATCAAGGAAAAGGGCACGTTCGGGTTGATCTCGATCGAGCGAAACGAAAGCTCCATTGCAACCCTCCGTGGAAAACAAATCACGATTATCGAAACAATGACTTCTGGGATTCACGGCAAGCACAACATGGGTGGTCAATCACAGCACCGGTTCGAGCGTTTGATCGAGGAGGCCGCCCACGAGTTTTACAAGCGCACCGCTGAACACGCGAACACGGCGTTCATGGATCTCAAGGATGACCTCGAGGGTATCTTGATCGGTGGCCCCGGTCTCACGAAGGAGGAATTTCTCGATGGGCCATGGCTTCGGGACGAGCTCAAGAAGAAAGTCTTGTACCCGCTTCTTGACACCGATGGAGGCGGTGAAATCGGGGTGCGCCTGCTCCTGCAAAAGGGAAAGGATATCCTGCGAGAAACTGAATTCCAGAAAGAAAAAGTTGCCATTGACAAGTTCATGGACAATGTGGCACGTGACACCGGTATGGTCATTTATGGCCTTCGCGAAACTATCGATGCCATCCAAAACGCGGCGGTCGAGACGACCTTGATCAGCGAGGGGTTGAACAAGGTCCGCATCTCGCGAACATGCAATGGATGCAAGAAGGAAGATGATTATTTCGTGCATAACCTCGATGTCGAGAAAAAAGTCGAGCTGCTCACGACGGGCGAGTGCCCCGAATGCAAGGTCGGCTTCGTGAATGCGATCATCGAGAAAAAAGATGCGGTCGAGTACCTGGGTGACATCGCGGAAAAATCGGGAGCCGGGGTACGCATGATCTCAACGAACACGGAAGAAGGCAAGATGTTTCAAAAGACCTTCGGCGGAATAGGCGGATTCCTCCGATACAAGTATAATCGATAAAGTACACGATAATCACCTTAGGTAATCGAAGCTTTCATGCAAGGTGCCGATACCACGAGCGCCGAATCACGTGGCGACTTGGAACTTGATCAAGCAAAGGCTGGTTGGCTCTTTCGAAGAACATGAACGCTTTCTTGGAGTCGGACGTCGCGTGCTTTCACGTGGACAAAAAACCGGGCCTATCATCCTTTACTAAGATGAGGACGGTTATTGCGTTGAGCAGTTCCACGGCGGGATTTTATTTTGGATGATAAAAACAAAAATGAAACGTTGATATAGCCGTTCTCCAATCATTCGATTCATGGCAGTGCTGATCTTCAGTTCAACCGGACTTTATGTAGTATTATCCGTGATTATGTCTATCGTGTCGTTCTTGATCGGAGGCTGGTTGATCGCAAAGGGGTTGAAAACTAAGGTTCGGGCTTTCTCTTTCTTCGGCTGTGGCTTGATCTTTAATGGCCTATCCATCATAATCCAGCCGTATTATGAATTAAGTAATGTACCAGATTTGATTGGAGGCATATCGTGGATAATCGCTTTTACGTGCATATTGTACGGAACTGACCTGTTTCGATCCGAAGCGCTGTCCAAGTTTTCTTTCGCGGGCTTTTTTTTCTTCATCGGGGCGTTCATCGGTCTCGTTCCCGATTTTGAATCCTTGAACGTCATTGGACCGTTATTGGATGTTCTTATTTCCTTGATGGCAGTTGTCCGGTTTATCCCGTTAATGTTACAAATTCATCGCAACGCCTTTGGAAACCTCAAGCAAATGGTGCGAACGGTCATAATCATTAGCTGCATAGCACTGGTCATATATATTCAGTCAGAGACGAAATTGATATTCTTCTTTAGCGGGCTCAACGAGATATCTGACACCATGATATGGGCACCCTTATTCATACTCATCCTTCGACATGAGCAGCTGGCAAAACTACTACCGTACCGCGTGTACAGGCTTCTTATCCTGGATAACAAGTCAGGGATCTGCATCTACAGCCACGAATTCTATCCATTTGAATTGCAAGAGGACATGGTGAGCGCCCTCTTGCAAGGCTTGCAGCAAATGTCGTTCGAACTATTCAAGCAAGGATCGATGGAAAATATCGAATTCGAGCACGGGTTCTTGATTTTCAAGAAAACGGAACTCGTTACCGCGTGCGTCCTGATCACTCGGCCATCCAAGTACATCCGCACGTGTCTGTCGGCTTTTCTCACCGAATTCGAGGCGAGGTTTGACGCGAACCTTCGTGATAATTTGAGCGACTTATCCGTCTATGCTGCTGCCGCCGACATAGCCAAACGAACGTTCTACTTGATCCCGCGGATGTCGATTAAGGAAACTGGGAAGATTGGCGGGTGAAAAGGCAACATTTGCATCATTCTACTTTTTCAAGCAAGTTATTCCTCATGACATATTTTATGAGGCCGATCGTGGTTCGATGATATGCTAAGCCTAGCTGGGCGTCGATTTTTCCTGTCTTAATGTTGCCTGTCCCTGCAATGTCCGACAATACATCGCCGAGCGCGTGCAAGATCGCTTCCTCGTTCAAGCCAATGACTGCCGATGATCTCGCGCGGAGCACCCGGGAACGTATAGCGCTAGAGCCATCAGCATCCAACAAGCCACCACCGGGTTCAAGCACGGCGTGAATCGGGCCAAGATCAAACAGCTTGACCGAAACCTCCAGCCCCGCATCGCTTGAATTGGACGGTACGATCGTGATCTTGTTTGATGCTTCGACCTGGAATTCGATCTGCTCTTTCACGTGATAGAGATCCAAGGGAACATCCTCCTCGGGCACGATCGCCGGAGTTACGTCGGCAATATCGCTTGCTATGGAGCCATCCGCGAGACCAAGGATAGATGTCGGGAGCAAGTTCCTCGCGAACGCCTCGCGGTCTGCTGCACGATAAAAGTCCCAATCTTCCCTTCTGCCCGTGATCGTGGCATCATGGATCCCGAGGATCGTCACGGCGGCGATAGGATGCTCGATGATGAACGCCACGTTGTTTTTCTCTCGGATATCGATGCGATGATCATGATGGATGATCTTTGCCAGGCTTAAGGGTATCCCGTTGATCGTGATGCCGCTGCCTGCTTTCGCAGGGCCGATTGAAAACGTGGTTCCCTCGATGGCGGTTTCGATAGTAGTTCGATGTGGCATCATCATTCACACCCTGAACAAGAATTCATTTCCAATGGCATCTAGGATATCCCGAAATTGTGCAGCATCAGCGATCGTGATGGCTTCCTGGTCATCATTCAAGAAAAACGGATCCCCGGGGCCGAGAATAAAACCAGCTGCATCTGGATGGTGCTTGTAGATGCACGATGCAATGCTAGGATGCACGTGCCAATCCAGGTATGGTTCTTTTTCGAAGATCTTCTTGTAACTCACGATGAATTGCTTGAACAAAATCGCATCTGAATTGAACTTGGCGCCACCGTAATGAAAGTTCGTCGTAACGCGAAACTTTTCACCGATACCAAGTTCAGAACTCTTGGCATTGATGAATTCCACGAGGCCTTGCATGAACTCGTCTGACAGCGGGTGATGCGTGAAGGAGACCTTCATCTCGCCGCGATTTCGCGTCATTGTAGCGATTGCAATTTCCGCGCCCGGTAAAAACCGGTGCGAGAGCAAATTCTTCGGGTCAAGCGGGTACATTGGGTGCACCGGCTTGAAGTGTTCGGTGATGGCGTCTGCGAGCTCGGCAATGAGATCGAGCTTGCCTTGATCCGAGGTCAAGTTGGAAGGAAAGTTGATCGAAAGGGCTCCGAAACCATTTTCCAGGGGGCACAAGAGCATGCTGGTTGGTTCCATGAACCATGCTAACGTGTGATCCATCGGAAACCTGGCAGCGACCTGGTCGAGCGCTGATAACGAGTTCTCATGCCATTTATAGAACACGACCTTGACTCCAGATAATAAATATCGTTCCGGCAATTCCTTGAACCAATCGAGGAGCGATTCAATGATGAAGGCTTTCACGACGCCCCGTGCACGGTAACGTCCATCGCGAGTCACGATCCTGCTTGTTTTTTCACTCGATTCGATCTCGGGAATTTTCACGAGGATCGCGAGCGTCATTGGTCCAGAGCGGGAAGATCTGGGTTCTTGCTCGAGAATCAGGATTGTTCCGCCCGCGGCCCGCGACATTTTTACCCCGCCTCTTTTCCGTTTCTCGAGTTCCAACCTGGCCTCAATTAATTCAAGGATGGCTTGATCGGAAGGGGCCGATAGAATTTCCTCGATCGTCGCGAGTGTTGGATCGGGTATCATCGATAACTCTTATGCGGGCAATGTTTTTAACAATCTAAGAGGATCATGTCAGAACATATACCAGCCTCCCATCCGCGTGCTGAATCCCTCCGAGTCCGGCAAAAAATCATCGAGGGCATGGAAAACAAGGTCGTAACCAAAGCGGGCTTGTTTGCCCACGGTCGGGGCGAGGCGTTTGATTATCTCATGGGGGAAAGAACGATTCCAGCGGCCCTGGAAGCGATGGATGTCGCCGTTGCCATGTTGTTGCTTGCCACGCATCCCGTGCTGTCCATCAACGGCAACACGGCGGCGCTCGTTCCCGAGGCCATCGTGCAGCTCGGCACGGCGGTAAATGCAAAGCTGGAGGTCAATTTGTTTTATCGCGAGCCAGGCCGCGAGGAGGCAGTGGCGCAAGTGTTGACCGATGCCGGTGCAACGGAAATTCTCGGGCTCGGCGACGTGCCAACAACGACGTTGGAACATCTCGAGAGTGACCGGCGCATCATCGACCCGCGGGGCATTGCCATTGCCGATGTCGTGATGGTGCCCTTGGAGGACGGGGACAGGACCGAGGCATTGCGGAAAGCGGGGAAAAAAATCATTGCCATCGACTTGAACCCGCTCTCCCGGACCGCGCAATGGGCCCACGTTACGATTTGCGACAACATCACGCGATGCGTGCCAAAAATGGTCGAGATCGCGGAAGATTTCAAGCAAAACAAGACCCAGGAGGAGCTCGAGAACATCGTTGCAAATCACGACAACGCACGTGTTTTATCGAATGCAATAAAGGAGATCATAGATTATCTTTCCCCGATCGCGGAGAAAGGCGTCTTTCTAGAACTACCGGAACCTACGGAATGAAGTGATTGCGGAATCGAGGAAGTGTTGAAATCGTGGGCGAACCGACTTACTTACCCGAGGACGCCGAAGGGCTTTTCCAGCGCGGCGTGGCGCTGTACCAGCGCGGCGACGTCGACGGGGCTATCAGTGCACTGGAAGCAGCGACCACCGCGGACCCGATGCACGCGCAAGCATGGTGCTATCTCGGGCTCATCCAGCTCGTGCTGGAAAACCCAAACGAGGCGATCATCGCGTTTGGATCATCGATCAAGGCGAGTGCCATGAACGCGGAAGCATACATCGGCCTCGGTTTTGCCCTTGCACGCCAAGGTGACGATGAAACATCCGAAAATTGCTTCAAGCAAGCCGTTCTCCTGACCATGTTCGACGTGGAGCCGTGGATCTTTATGGGTGAATTTCTCGTGGACACGAATATCGTCGAGGCGGAATTTTGTTTCAACAGTGCGTTGAACATCGATCCCGAGGATAAGGATGCCCAGGATGGCATCAAGAACTTATTCAGCCATTCAGGTGCCACTTTCGTTCCCGGTGAAACCATTCAGCCAAGCGAAGTGGCAAAGGATCTAGACGAAGTCGTTGGCATCGAACATGGCGAGGGTGATCTTGCCAATGGTATCCAGGATGATGACGACGATGAGGATGAAGACGATGAGGCAGTCGATGAGCTGGCAGATGACGATGCCCGGAATGGAGCCATTGGCGACTTTGATGACGATGATGACGATGACGACGATGAGGATGACGACGATGAATAGGAAACGAGCGGGAATGATCATCGCAAAACCCGCTCACGTCGAATAGTAACCCTCTTTAACGCGCTAATCGAAAATGACTTGACGATGAATGGTGAATGACCATGGCCCGGGAGAAAAATGTCTTGAAGATCGGGGGTTCTTTGCTTTTCGATGACGAGATGAACGTGAAGATAGATAGCATTCAAGAATTCATCGAGTTCATCGTGAAAAACGTCCCTCGCTTGGACTGCGTCGTCGTGGGCGGGGGAAAGATAGCCCGCGCTTACATCAATGCCATCAAGGACATTCATCCAAACGAAGCTGTCCAGGATCTCCTGGGGATCAAGGTGAGCCGGCTCAACGCGTTGGCCATCGCGAACCTCGTTGGGCCGGACGTGGCGTATCAAGGCGTGCCCGAGTCGATCGAGTCCCTCCTTCGCCTGAAATCCGAGCTTCCCGACAAGATCGTGTTCATGGGCGGGTTAGAAGTAGGTCAATCGACCACGAGCGTGGCATGCGAAGCCGCTGAAGCGCTGGAAGCAGCGAGCCTGGTCATTGGCACGGACGTCGACGGCATCTACACGAAAAATCCAAAGGAGTATACTGATGCGATCAAGCTGGACGAAATCACGTTGGCGGAGATCGCAACAATTCTCGACCTTGGAAATGCCACGAACCAGCAAGCTGGCGAATACCGGATCCTCGATAACGTGTCAATCGGAATCATCGCACGCAGCAAATTCCCCGTTCGTATAGTTAAAGGTGACGTTGATACCTTCGAGGCAGCTTTCGCGGGCGAAGCAGTGGGCACCCTAGTCAAGCCATGAGCTATAAACTTCACGATCCAGCGTGACATAAAACATCCACGCCCTCGATTTTCTAAAATCGAAAGCTAGGCAAAAGGTAAGCCTTTCCGAGAAAACTTCAAATGAAACACTACTTTTTTCAGCCTATTAATACCATTAGTTAAGGTCCTTTGAACATGTCTGAAGAGCCAGAAAAACCAGACCAAGAAGTGCCTGAGCAAAAAACGAAGCAGGACGAAGACGCGCTTAAGAAGCGTGTTTTCATGTTCCGCGGGTACACCATGGACGAGCTCCGCCGCTTGTCGATGGATAGCTTCATCAAGTTGCTCAGCGCAAGGAAGCGGCGGTCATTACTGCGAGGCATTCCCAAGCGCCAGAAAAAATTGCTGGAAAAATTGCGCGCTGCGAAGCGTGCATTGAAGAAAGGAAAATCCATAACGGTGCGCACCCACGTGCGGGATATGGTCATTTTACCCGAGTTTGTAGGACTTTCCGTAGGAATCTATAATGGCATGACCTTTATAGAAATTACCATCGTTCCCGAGATGATCGGCAGATATCTTGGAGAGTTTGCCCCGACCAACAAGGCAGTGCACCACGGAAGCCCAGGCATCGGCGCAACCAAGAGTTCGCAGTTCGTACCTCTCAAGTAAATCATTTTAACAGGTGAACTATGCATGGTACATTTTGGATACAGCATCACCGGCCTTGACAAGGACAAGAGTGCAATGGCAAGCAAGCGCGATTCCCCGGTTTCCTTCAAGAAAACACGTGAAGTATGCCATCACATCAAGGGTATGAATCTCCAGAAGGCGAAAGAATTCTGCGAGCGCGTCATGAAGTATACGGAGGCCGTGCCATTCAAGCGGTACAAGAAATTGCAAGCACACAGGAAAGGTGGTATGGGTCCTGGCAGGTGGCCGGTCAAGTCCGCGGAAAAAGTTCTCGAGCTCTTGAAGGAAGTGGAAAACAACGCTGAATACAAGGGCTTGGACGTGGACAAGTGTCGCATCATCCACTGCGCCGTGAATCAAGGTCGCGTGACGAAAAAATACATTCCCCGAGCCCACGGGCGATCCTCGCCGTACTTCCGCCGCAACACGCACATCGAGGTCGCCATTGTCGAGGAGTGAGTTGATAACTTCCTTTTTTTCAAACCAATATCTGTTCTTCTCGGTTTTCCAAAGATTTTTTAGGATTAATCATAACTCGGCTTAGGTTCACTAGAAAACACCAAAATGCATCAATGTATTGAGTACCACGCAAATCTATTAATGAGCGGGACGAAATGCATATCGTGGTGATGTTTACATGACCCAAGTTTCGATGAATAAGGCACTTGCTGAAAACTTGATAAACACTAAGTTGGGGCTGCTTCAAGAAGAAATCGATCAGATTCTTGCTAAATGGGGATACACGGATGCAGCAGCATTCTTGAAGGATACCGAGCAAGGAATTATCAAGGAAGCTGAAAATGATGCCATTGGCTTGACAAACTTGATTGATCAACGAGAAAATCTATTCCAGACTAAAAAACAATGGAATGATCAAGAGGGTAATTGTTGAACTATCTTTCAGAGATCATCTATGCTCGGGCTCGAAAAATTAGAGATCGCGAAGGTATTTCTAGAAAAAGAGCTTGGATCCCTAGTCAAGGATTTATTCTTTAACGACATGTTAGTAAGAATTCGCGTCGTTCTTCAAAATGGCAATATCTTCATCGTTTATTACAATGATCACGATCAATATAGCTATTCCTTGATTTTCTCAAGTAAGGAATTGGATCGATGTCGATTCGATAATTTCGATAAAGAGTGGGATGTAAACACCGCGCCGCATCATTTTCATCCCCGTTTGGTAATAGAAGGATTCGATAGCCCTATGATTGATGCTCCGGATGCCGACATTCCGAATATATGTGATTTAATCAAGAAGGATATTCTATTGGATTCAAATCATCGTTTTCAACAGACTAATTAGAAAAAATGATTCTCTTCTTCACCTTCAATATACTTTTTTCCGGAACACGCACATCGAGGTCGCCATCGTCGAGGAATAATCAAGAAATCTCCTTTTTTCTTAGCCAATATTCTCTTTTTGAACCATGTATAGAGCAAGAATCGCGCGTTCCATCGTTGAGCGGATTCCTTAAATTTCCAATAACCAATAGGCCAAGGGCTTGAATCTGAGATGCAGGCCGTCGTGATCCTCTTCTTTTTCCTCGACTTGCGTGATGAGCGTGCCTTCCGATATCCCTAGCAATTCCCCGGCTGCAACCAGCCCGTCGATTTCCCTCTTGAGCGTTTTAGGATCCATCACATCCCAACACACTTGGATCATGGTTACCGGTTGTCCTCCTTCAACAGCGATAAAATCAACTTCGTGCGTGCCATCTTTCCAATAATAAACATCCTTGCCACGGCGCTTCAATTCAAGAAAAACGGCATTCTCGCCAATGAACCCGATATTCTTGGCAGTCTGAAATCCTACGTGATTTCGCAGACCACAATCAACGGCATAATATTTCTTGTTGGTCCGGAATTGGACATTAAGCTTGTAATCATAGAGGGAAACCGGAAAAACGAGAAAACACTCCACCAGGTAACTGATATAATGCTCCAGGGTCTCGACATGGATGTTCAAGCTCGATCCTACCTTGCGAAGCGAAAATTCCCTCGCGAAATTGGTCATGAGATAATAGGCGACGGCAACGATCTTTTGCTCATCAACCACGTGCCGCGTGGCCACGTCCCGCGCAAGAATATCCTTGAACAACATCGTGGCAACTTGATGGGCCTGAAGATCATCTCGTCCCGCGATCTCTGGAAATCCGCCTTGTGCCAAATATGCGTCAAGGTGGTGAAGCAATCTTGGATGCTCGGCTCGCAAGAAATTGGCGTCAAACATGTTCCATCCCTTGAATACCAGGAACTCCCGAAACGAAAATGGCAGCAGCATGAAGGTAACGTGCCGCCCCGTCAAGACACGCCCGATATCTTCTGAAAGCAACGCCGCGCTCGAACCGGTGACGTAAATCTGCCGAAACACTCTTGCATCATACATCCCCCTGACCCATCGTTCCCATCCAGTTTTTTCCTGGACTTCATCTAGGAATAAATATTCACCATCCGGGCAAGCACGCAGCAACTCCTGGGTCAAGGATTCCAACGGAATCGAGTTAAAATTGATGTCATCAAAATTGATGAGAATTAAATGCGTCGAGGGCACTCCATCGGTGATCAATATCTCGATAACTTGATAAAGAAGCGTTGTTTTTCCAGCACGTCGTGGTCCGATGATATCTTTCACGTGAGGCAGCTTTTCCGCGTCAATCACGCCTTTAAGGGCAATTCGTGAAACTGTTTGGGAAAAGGTCCATCCAGGAATCCACCACGGATTCCATGAACGGAGCGCATGGGTAATGTTTTCCACAAGGTATTGAACATGTCGGTCATTTATATATCTGATCACTCTTCCGCACAAAAACTATAAAGTTTGCAATGGTTGATTGTGAGCTAACCTACTTTATTTGTACAGGGAGCTGAACAAGTTTTTTTCTACCCCAGCAATTACCCCACTTATTCGAGGGCGAATCTATTAATTATCGTTACATGATTCATGTCGTTTGATGTTTATATGACCCGGGTTTCGATGAATAAGGCACTCGCAGAAAACTTGATAAACACTAAATTGCGGCTGCTTCAAGAAGAAGTCGATCGGGTTCTTGCTAATTGGGGATACACGGATGCAACAGCATTCTTGAAGGATGCTGAACAAGGAATTGTCAAGGATGATGAAAATGATGCCATTGGCATGACAAACTTGATCGTTCAACGAGAAAGATTACTCCATACAAAACGATAGTGGATTGACCAAGAAGGGAGTGATTAAATTAATTCTTGGGGTCCCTGGTTTTAGAGCTGCGAAATTTATTTTCAGCATATATCCACGTGTACGTTGTCAACAATGCAATCAATCCAATTGCCACGAACCCGATCAACTCCCTGCCCTTGAGGGAAACCAGTTGGTTGAACGATCCAACGATGTAGGTCGAAAATTGTGACCAATCGAATGATACGATCGTGTCAAGATATGGTTTGATGGTGAAGTACACGATTATCCCAAAAAGACTATCCATGACCAGGGCCGCTGCGCCCGTGAGCCGAGCGATGGAATTCTTGGGCGGAACCTTCTTGTTTTGCGGTATTCCAAGCATGGTACGGGGCGGCCTGTTGCCCGGGTCTGGGGGTGATGAAAATCTTGGCATGGATCGCCGAGAGCGATGCATCGTGCCGTCGCTGGATTCGATCTCGTGGTTATCATCAGGAATAGTCATGTTCATTCGTGGAAACTCATCATTCTTGATGATTGGTCTATCGATCCAAGGATCACGAATCCTGCTCTCCGCAACCATGCATCAGTTCACCGTGGTACGCTATCTTACACCCTTTCCATAACATCCAATTCGGTTTCCTTGCCGTTGCTTTCCATCGATTTCATTCTCCAAGCCCCCTTATTTATACTCTGTTCTCAGATGATGCTTATATTCACAACTCACGCGTGGTCATCCTAGTCAAAATCTCTTCCATTCTTGCCAAATTTTTCGACATTAATAAAACCCCGTGTTAATTCAACTTCTTACCCGTTGGTCATTCTCCGAAATCAGCGAGAAACTCAATTCCCGGTGCCACGATGGTGTCGGGTAAACTGGGCTCCCGGGGACTTTTCTCAATCCGTTTGGATTCTGCACCGGCAAGCGAGGAAATTCACGAGATTTTCTAGTTCGCAATGCAGAGAGAAAGGTCACTGGCCGACGGAAAGCCAAGCAGATTTAAATCGGTTACATCATTCACGATTACTATTACTTGGTCAAGACCAAGCATAAAATTACATGAAAAATATCATCATTTCACAATCACTGTCGCGGTACGAATCATGCCAGCTACGAAAAAACTTTTCGCCGTGAAGGCCAGGGAGCAGCTCGAGATCAAGGAATTTTTCAGCCAGAACCTCGAAGGCGTTGGCTTCGCGGGGATTGACATCCAGAAGACACCCATAGGAACTCGAGTCACGATTAAAGCGGCACGACCTGGACTTGTCATTGGAAAGAAGGGCAGCAATGTCAAATCTTTAACAGAAGTCTTGGCACGCGATTTCAAGATAGAAAATCCACAAATCGATGTTGACGAGGTCAAGAATCCCGAGCTCAATGCGCAGATCATGGCCGAGCGGCTCGCGAGTGCCCTGGAAAAGGGACAGCATTATCGCAGGGCTGGTTACGGGCTCTTGCGTCGAATCATGCGGGCGGGCGCCGAGGGATGCGAGATCGTCATCACAGGCAAGCTCACGTCACAGCGGTCACGTTACGTGAAAATGCACCAGGGCAACATCAAGCGATGCGGCGACCCGGTTCGCCAGGTCAGCCACGGTTGTGCCCACGCCAAGCTCAAGTCCGGCGTGCAAGGTGTCAGGATCAGCATCCTGCCCATTGGTTACGACAACCCCAAGGAAGTCGTGTATCTCGGCACGGACAAGCTCAGCCCTGAATTCAAGGAACGCGTAACGTCCAAGGAAGTCATCACGACGCCCATTCCCATCGCAGCAGCACCCAAGGAAGCACCGCTCGAGGAGGAACCCGTCATTGGTGGTGATATCGAAGAGATGAAGCCATCTATCGAGGTCATCAGCAAGATCAAGGGCAAGCTCCCGGGCACGGAGGACGTGCTCGAGGAAGATAGCGAGGCCGCCATCGAGGATGAAGATATCGAGGTTGACCTGGACAAGGACATGGATGCCGATGCCGAGAAGAAGGAACCCATTGATGAAGAGGAAAAACTCGATGTCGATGACGCGCCCAAGGAAAAACTCGCCGAGGACACGGACGAGCCCAAGGACGAAGTCAAGGACGAGGACAATTGAGCGTGAGATCACATGGCAAAAATGAAGAAGAAACGCATCAAGGAAATGGGTCTCGAGGAAAAGCAGAAGAAGCTCGCTGAATACAAGAGCGAGCTCGCGTACCAGCGTGCCTTGCTCGCGGCGGGCAACACGAGCCAATCGCCCGGAAAAATCCACACGATCAAGAAAATCATAGCGCGGCTGAAAACCTACATCCATTTGGAAGAACAGACCCAAGCACAACAAGAATAATAGCATGAATGACTGCACGCGGTGCAGGCAGGACGAGCGCAGATGCCCATCCTCCCGAAAAACATCCTGTTCCACGAGCTGGTCGGGCTTCGCGTGTCGATGCACCGGCCCGCTTGCCAATCCCTCGACGGGTTGGAAGGAACGATCGTGGACGAGACTGCCAACATGGTGGTCGTGCGGCGTGGCGATGGTCGCCTTGCTCGCGTGCTCAAGAAACACAACACGTTCAAGATAACCTTGCCATCAGGCAAGCAACTGCTGGTCTCTGGTGACCTGCTCATCGGGCGCCCGTGGGACCGGCTCAAAAACATCGGAAAAAAAACGTACAAGCGTTGAAACAACCAAGTGAAATCACATGGAAGCTCGAAATATAGGAATCAAGGTCACGAATCTCCCGCAGCGGTCGTGCGATGACGCACACTGCCCCTATCACGGAAATATCAGCGTCCGGGGCAGGATCTACGAGGGTGTCGTGACGAGCACGAAACGGCAAAACACCGTTACCGTGCGGCGTGATTTCTTGTTCAAGGTAAGCAAATACAAGCGATTCGAACGGCGCAATTCCAAGAAAAGCGTGCATTGCCCCTCTTGCATCGACGTGAAGGTAGGCGATCGCGTGGTCTTCATGGAAACGAGGAAGATATCCAAGACGGTTGCCTCCGTCGTCATAGAAAACAAGACGACGCAGCCCAAGGAGAAAAAGTCGAGTAAAAAAGAAGAATTGGAAGAAATTGCGGAATCAAATGAAGAGCCTGAACTATCGGAAAAGGCTGATGAAGAGGACGAGTGATAATCCATGGGTAAGAGGAAAATCGGCAAGAAAGGCGTGATCTTCCAGCCCGGCATAACGCGCGGGTTGGAAGTCGGGTCCATAATCAAGTGTGCCGATAATTCAGGGGTAAAGACCGCTCGCATCATCTCCGTCCCGAAATACAAGGCGCACTACCAGCAAGTCCCGCTGGCTACCATCGGGTCAATGGTGGTGCTCGCCGTGCAGAAAGGCACGCCGGACATGCGCAGGAAGATCGTCCGCGGCATCATTGTCAGACAGCGCCAGCATTTTCGTCGAGCCTCAGGGCAACACATCGAGTTCGAAGATAACGCCGTCGTGATCGTCACCGACACCGGTGACCCCAAGGGCACCGAGATCTCGGGGCCGATGGCCAAGGAAGCAGCAATCTTGTGGCCCAGGCTCGCGTCGATCGCGTCGCTCATCATATAACGAGAATGATCATCATGGTAATGTCAAAGAAACCCACGTCGAAGAAACCGACGAAACAAAGAAATTGGCTCCGGGACATGCCCTTGCATCGCCGCGGCTCCCAATTCAATGCAAAGCTGGAGAAGGCCTTGCAGGAGCAATATGACGTGAAGCGCATGCCGATCCGCGTGAACGATCACGTGCGGGTCGTGTCCGGGCAATTCAAGGACCTGGAAGGCAAGGTGCTGAAGCTCGATAGAACCGATTATAAGATTCACGTGGAAGAAATCACGAAGGAAAAGGCGGACGGCAGCGTCCATTATTACCCGATCCATCCATCGAAAGTTATCATAACGAAGCTGGTTGATATCGATAAAAATCGCCAGAAAATCATCGACCGTCGCAGCATCTCGAACAGGATCGTTGCAATGGAAGAATCCACCTCCAAGAAACTCGGCGGGGGTAAAAAGGGCAAGAAGTGATACACATGGCACGCAAAGGACATAGTCTCATCGTACGCCGCCTCAACGCCCCGACGTTTTGGCGGATCGCGCGCAAGCATGACGAGTACGCGGCAAAACCCAAGCCGGGTCCGCATCCCGCGGGGAATTGTTTCACGATTCTCTACGTGTTACGGGATTTACTCAAGGTCGCGCGCTCGCTCACGGAAGCAAAGAAAATTCTTAACCAGGGTGGCGTGATGATCGATGGCAAGATCCGGAAAAATCCCCACTTTCCCGTCGGACTCATGGACATCATCGAGATTCCTGGCATGGAAAAAGCATATCGTGTCTTGCCCGATCCCTTGTACAACTTGAAACTCTCTGTGGTAACCGAGGACACGCAGTACAAGCTGTGCAAGATCGAGAACAAGTCGATCCAGCGAGGCGGCATCGTACAGCTTAACATGCACGATGGCAGGAACATCCTAATAAAAACCGATGACGTCGTGTATCATACGAACGACGTGGTCAAGATCGATCTTAAATCCGGTGAAATCGTCGAACAAATTCCCATGAAGGAAGGAATGCTCGCCATCGTGCACGATGGTCTCAACAACGGTCGCATGGGCAAGATCACGAAGATAACGCGCATCCTGAAGAATGATGTTGTTACCTTGGACGACAAGGGGACTTCGTTTGAAACACGGTTGAAGTACGTGTTCGTGCTCGGCGAGGGTGCACCCGCCATTTCACTCGGCATTTAACATGGAGGCGTGAAGTGTCATGTCACAACAAGTTGCACAGATCAAGAATCAAGATATCCACAAGCTCTGGGACGCGAATCCTAACATGCGGCCACGACTCGACAAGATCGTCGTGAACCTCGCGGTGGGGCAGTCAGGAGAAACGCTGCAAAAAGCGGCTCAGGTAGTCGAGGAAATGACGCAGCAGAAACCCTCGCTGGTTGGCGCGCACCGGAGCATCAAGGAATTCAACATCCGGCAGGGAGAAAAGATCGCCGCCCGGGTCACGCTTCGCGGCGAGCCTGCAGTGAACTTCTTGAAAAAAGCACTCGTGGAACACGATTTCAAGATTCTGAGAAAATCTTTCGATAATTACGGCAATGTTTCCTGGGGCGTGAAAGAGCACATCAACATCCCCGGATTGAAGTACGACCCCTCGATCGGCATATTTGGATTCGAGATCTCCGTCAAGATCATCCGGGCTGGCCAGCGTGTTCGCGTTCGCAAGGCCCGCAAGGCAAAGTTGCCCAAGAAGCAGTATGTGACGAAGCAAGAAGCCATGCTGTTCTTGGAGGAGCAATTCAAGGCAGAAATTGTCGAGACTATTGAAACGAACTTATATTAAAAATAACGTGAGGAATGAACGAAAATATGGTCAAGAAAACTGGTATATTAAATGGTGTTCGCTGTCGCCGATGCAACACGAATCGTGGCGTAATTCGCAAGTACGGGCTCGATATTTGTAGAAGATGCATTCGTGAAGTTGCGGAGGATCTCCACTTCCACAAGTATCACTGAAAATACAAGGTGAAATCAAAAAATGCTGTTAGATCCACTCGCCAATGCGTTGACGGTTATCAATAACGCCGAGAAAGCCCGTAGCAAGAATTACGTGTATCTGCACCCGGCATCGAAGCTCATCGGTAAAGTTTTGAGTGTAATGATGCAACGTGGCTACATTGGAGTTGTAGAGTTTATCGACGATGGCGCATCCGGCACGTATAAAGTCGAATTGCTCGGTCACATCAACAAGTGCCAAAGCATCAAGCCCAGGTATGCAGTGAAAAAGCAGGAGATCGAAACGTGGGAAACGGAGTTTCTTCCGTCAAAGGGCTTCGGTTTTCTCATCCTTTCCACGAATATGGGCATCATGACAAACGAGGACGCCAAGCAAAAAGGCATTGGCGGCAGGCTACTCGCATTCATCTACTAAATCAAAAAAAAAACGTGATCATCCCATGAAGTACGCGTATATCAAGCGGGAAGTGAAAGTTCCCTCGAACGTGACGCTCAAACTCGACGACAAAAAGGTGGCTGTCAAGGGACCGAAGGGGGAAATAACCCGGGACTTCAGTCACGCCAAGAACGTCGAGATGTCGATGCAAGATGACACGATCGTGATCGAGGCAAAATTCCCGCGGAAAGAGCAGATGGCACTCGTCGGAACCTTGGAAGGTCATATTAAAAATATGATCCTCGGCGTCACGCAAGGGTTCAAGTACAAGATGGTCATCGGGTATAGTCACTTTCCTGTGACCGTCAAGGTAAATCCAGATAATAACGTCGAAATCCAGAACTTTCAAGGAGAACGAGGTCCTCGAAAGGTCGAAACATCGCCAAACGTCAAGATCACATCAACGAAAGAAAACGTCATCATCGAAGGTATTGACAAGGAGGAGGTATCGATGGTCGCCGCCAGGCTTCAACAAGCCTCTAGAGTCCATAGGAAAGACCATAGAATCTTTCAAGATGGGCTGTTTGTATTTGAAAAATGGGCTGGCGACAATCTCATCTGGCACATCAAGATGTGAACAAACCCGGTGAATGGTGAACGATAATGAAGACAAAACGTCAAATACTCAAGGAAAAGATCGCGAAGGCGAACAAACACCACGAAGCATTTCGACGCCACGAATCCTGGCGATACGGGCGCTTGTCACGAAGCACATGGCGTCGTCCCCAAGGCAAGGATATCAAAATGCGCTGGGTATCACGTCGCGGCACGAAGGGTGGCTTGCCAAGCAGCCCGAGCCCGGGTTTCAGGACGCCTAACGATATTCGCGGTCTTCATCCGTCAGGCTACGAGGCCATCGTCATCCACAGCGAGGGCGAGCTCGTGGCGTTAAAACCTAAATATCATGCCATCATCATCGGCGCGAGTGTTGGCAAAAAGAAACGCATCTCTTTGAAAGAGGAAATTGTCTCTCGTGGTTTCAAGTTGCTCAACCCAGGCATCAAGACCAAGGAAGTTTCTGGGGTCGAAGCTGCTGGACTCGCACCATCAGACGTCGACACGACCGTTGGCAAGCTCAAGCGTGACATCGATGAAGAAGTTGGATCCAAGAAAAAAGTAACGCTCTCGGCTGAAGACCTCAAGGACGTCGAGGCTGACGTCGAAAACCAGGATAAAGGTGACGAGGAATGAATCTTTCAGCACAACGTAGAATCGCTGCTCGCGTACTAAAAAGTGGGCGCAATCGTATATACATGGACCCGTTCTTGAGCACGGAAATCTCGACCGCCATCACGACACGTGATATCAAGGGGCTTATCAATAGCGGGGTCATCAAGAAGCGGTACAAGAAGGGCGTCAGCCGTTCAAGAGCCAAGGTGATCCATGAACAAAAAAAGAAAGGCCGGCGATCAGGTATCGGTTCGAGAAAGGGTGAAGCCGGGGCTCGCACGGACCCGAAAGAAACGTGGATCAACCACATCCGCCTCATCCGCTCCTTCCTGAAGAACCTCCGAGACAAGGAAATCATTGATACGAAGGTCTACCAGAAATATTATGCCTTGTCAAAAGGCGGCACGTTCAGGAATGTTGGCCAACTCAAGCGGTACATGCAAGACAAGGGCATCCTCAAGAAAGAGAAAGCCAAGAAAGAGAAGAAGGTCAAGAAGGAAAAGGCCAAGAAATAAAGATCATCGAGTGATACATAATGGCAAATGGACCAAATTATCGAGTTGCATTCCGCAGGCGACGGGAAGGCAAGACCAATTTCTACCTGCGCCGGAGCTTGCTGGTGTCTGGACGCTCGCGCGTCATCATTCGCCCCTCGTCAAAAAACATCGTGTGCCAGGTAGCGAATGCTCGCCTGCAAGGTGACATGATCCTCGTGGCCGCCACGTCAAAGGAACTGGTCAAGGATTATGGCTGGCCTTATGGCACGGGGAACTTGCCTTGCGCTTACCTCGTCGGGTACCTGCTCGGGAAAAAGGCGTCCAAGAATGGCATCACCACGGCCATTGCTGACATCGGCTTGCGCGTGCACATGAGTCGCACGTACGCAGCCATGAAGGGTGTTATCGATGCTGGCATTGACGTGCCCGCATCCGGGGAAGTATTTCCTGACGAAGACCGGCTGAACGGGAAGCATATCGAGGATTACGCGCAAAAAATAAGCACTTCAACCGGCGAAAAACCCGCTGAATCGGCGAGAAAGGTAAAGGCCAAGAAAAAAGCCGAGACGGTAAAACCGGTAAAACAAGCCCCCGCGAAAGGCAAGGGCAAGAAGAAAGTCGAGGTCGTGGAAGAGGTCGTGGAAGAAGAACCAAAAAGTGAATATGCAGGCTCTTCGAAATTCCAGTTCTCGAAGATTGGAGCCCCATCAGGCATTTCCTCGACTGTCGCCGATACTAAGGCAAAAATCGACCAAGCATTTGCATGAACGATCAAGTGAACAATCATGGCAGAAGAATCAAGACGACCAGAACGTGCTGGCGGGCAATCGGGTGGTTCCGACCGCCGCGGCGGGCAGAGAAAGGGCCGCAAGGGCAGGGACCGCAAGGAACCGATGCGCGCGAAGGCACCAAAGTGGATGCCACGCACGAAGGTCGGAAAGATGGTCAACGATGGCATCATCACGAGTATTGATGAAATATACACGAACGTTCTTCCGATCAAAGAAGTTGAAATCATTGACAAGTTGATGCCCAATCTCAAGGAAGAAGTATGCGATGTCAAGCTTGTCCAGAAACAAACGCACTCTGGCGAGTCAAGCAATTTCAAGGTGACGGTCGTGGTCGGTACCGATGGGTATATTGGACTCGGTGAGGCGAAATCGAAAGAAATTGGCCCTGCAATACGCAAGGCAATGAACCTTGCCAAGCTAGGATTGATACCAATTAAAAGGGGTTGCGGGTCTTGGCAATGCGGCTGCAACGAACCCCACACGGTTCCCTTCAAGGTGCGTGGCAAGGCAGGCTCGGTCAAGGTCGAGTTGATCCCCGCGCCCAAGGGCGTGGGCCTGGCAGCAGCGGACACGTCTAAAACCGTGCTTGCGCTCGCTGGCATCAAGGACATCTGGTCACGTGCATCGGGCAAGACGCGATCGACGGCAAACATGACCAAGGCAACGTTCGATGCTCTTCGCAGGACCATGAAATTCTCCAGCATGGAAATATCAAAATAACGTGAAACGTGAGATACATGGCAAAAAAAGCAAGTCAAGAAGCATCAGCCGAGATGATGGCGATCGAGCCCGCCGAGAAGGTGCATGCGAAGGAATTGCACGACGTGTTGCTCGTGGCGATTCGCATCCGTGGCGATGCGAAGAAGCCCCATTGGATGAAGAAGACCATGGAGCTCTTGCGCCTGCACCGCAAGTACCACGCGGTACTCCTTCGAGCCACGCCCGACGTGAACGGCATGCTCAACAAGGTCAAGGATTTCATCGCGTATGGCATCGTTTCCAAGGAACTTCTCGTTCAATTGATGCAAACGAAAGCAAGGTTGACGGGACGCAAGGCATTCGACCAGAAGAGCATGTCATCCTTGACCGGCTGTGCAACATTCGAGGACCTGGCAGATGCGCTGATGAATTTCTCCATCAAGTGGACCGAGATCAAGCACGTCGTGCCCGTGTTCAGGTTACATCCTGCACGCGGCGGTTTCTTCAAGGGAATAAAGGTTCAATGGGGTCAAGGCGGCGTGCTGGGATTTCATTCCGACGGCATCGACAAGCTCCTGATGCGAATGATTTGATACAATCTGACGAGATGATACGAAATGTCCGTTCATTACAAGAAAAATCGTGGTAAATATCGTGGATCCCGACTCTGCGGCTGGGGAACACAAGGCCAGCACCGGGGCAGCGGTAAAAATGGTGGTTTTGGTCATGCCGGTGTCTGCAAGCATCGCATGTCATGGGTCATTCACTATTATGGGGCCATCACGAATTACTGGGGCAAGCACGGGTTCCACCGGCCAGCGATCGTCGTGAGGCAGGTCAATCCCATCAACATCAAGGCTATCGAAATCCAGCTACCCGAGTTCGAGAAGGAAGGTGCCGCGGTCAAGAAAGGCACGTATTACGAGATCGACCTCGGAATGCTTGGTATCAACAAGTTGCTCTCCACGGGCAAGGTCAACGGCAAGTACAACATCACGGTAGAGATGGCAAGCCAGAAAGCCATCGAGAAGATCGCTGCCGCCGGAGGCCAGGTCACGTTAACCGCGGAAGAGGACGAGGACGAGTGGGAAGACGCGCCTGCAAGCGCTGACTCCAATTCGGATGAAGAATAACCTTTTTTTCTAATTATCATCTTTGTTTTTCCCGATCGTTTGATCGACACGAGGTCATGTCATTGCCAGTTATCGCGCTGCCAAGCGGGATCGACATCAGTTACGAGTTGCATGGACTTGCTGGTGGGATGCCTATCGTTCTCGTGCACGGGCATGCGTCCCGCGGGGGCACATATGATGAATTCCTCCAATTTTTGGGAGATGAATTTCTCAGCCTCACGTTCGATCTACGCGGGCATGGAGAATCTGGAAAACCGGAAGGTACCAATTATCAAGAGACGCTCCAGCTGTATACCGTCGAGCAATTTGCACGGGATTTGCATGAACTCGTGGTTGAAATCGCATTTCCAACCCCGTTCGTGCTCGCGGGGCACAGCCTCGGTGGCATGATCGCCCAGCAATTTACCCTCCAGCACGCGTCGCTGGTTTCCCACCTGATCTTGTGCGGAACGGCACCATCGTGGTACTCGGACGGGCGGGCTACCATGCTCGCGTGTTTCAAGGACGGGTCGATGGTGCTCGATGAAAAATTCTTTCATGCTTCCATTGCCATGACGCTCACTAGAGCCTTTCGCAAAGCGCATCCCGAAGTCATTGCAAACTCGTTGCAAAGTCGTCTCCTCGTGCCTCGCGACGTGTACATCGCAACGATGGAAAACATCGTCTTCCATTTCGACGTGCGTGACCAATTGAACCAGATCAACGTGCCCACGCTCGTGATGACAGGCGAGTCCGATGCCGTCGTACAGCCCGGCTTGTCTCGAGAGTTGCATGACCTGATCCCTGGCTCCACGTTGATACACATTCCCGGCCAAAACCACGGCATCTTTCACGAGGTTCCCGATTTCCTAGCGAGCCAGATAAAAAGATTCGTGCTTGGCATCGAATGAGCATTTCGTGGAAATAATTCATGGCAAGCTCGAGAAGGAGCATGGCGCGGGGATCGGGAATCGATCCGTGGTCGGGAAAAGGTATATCGCGCTGGCACGACCTCCATGACCGGATAATTCTTTCCTGGCTTGCCATGCGCCAAGCTTTTTTTAACTTGATATTCTATTACATACGTATATGGTAAAGAAAGAAATCGAGATAGACCCCGCGATCCAGCTGAAATTATCGCAAATGCTTGAAGAACTTGAATCCAAAACCGAGCTCGAAGGATGCGCCATCATCTCCTCGACTGGATTGCGCATCGCGCACGCGGACAGTTCCGTCGGGCCTCGAATCGATGCAGACTTGTATTCGGCAAGCCCGGCCGCGTTGCTCTCGCTGGGTAGCACGATTACCATGACGTTGGAATACGGGGAAGTCACGGAAGTCGTGGTGCGCGGGAGTCGTGGCTTTACCATTATTTCCGCGAGCAAGGATGTCCCGTTCATCATGCTCGCAACTTGCAAGAAAAGCTATAAATTAGGATACTTCTTTCAAATCCTCCGCAAGACATTCAAGAAAGCGGCGACCATGCTGCAAGGCATCAGCATTGGCCAAGCAAACTATTAAACACCCATCGCTCCAGGGCATGACTATTTTCTCGTTCACGATGCGTCTTCGACAAGGCGTTACGCCTTGTATGGGTAAAATGTCGTGGACTTGCCCTGACGACATATATCCGTGCCCCGTGAAAGGTCGCGACTGATCGCTTGTAATTCGTACGCAAGGCATAAATAGGCAAATGTAGTATAGGTCATTCCCTCGGGTTGTAACACGAGGGATAACTCTAAAATTAAGATGCGGGTGCGTTTCTTGGCGGATTCGTTGAAGCGGTTTAGATTATTGGTGATTATCGATTTCCTGGTCGGTGTCATCTATGCTATTTATTTGATAATCAGGGCATACTACGAGAACCTGCTGCCTGGGGGCTCTCTCGAAAAATTCTTCTATAACTGCCAGGTAGCGGTATCGATGTTGGCAATATGTTGCACCGCGGTTATTGCGCTCAAGCGTAACACCAAGGAGAGCCTCTCCTTGGTCGTATACCTCGCGGCCTTCTGGATTTTTGCTATACTCGTGGTGAACCTAATTTTTCACGTGGAATTAGGCATGTATTCAATTGCATTCATCATCGTTGATGACTTGATGCTGGCCGCCTTCCTCGTGTTGAACATCGGGGTCATCTTGCTGGAAAAACGTAAGCATGAGTAACGGCAATTCTTTTTTTTATTTCTATTCTGCATCGATTTATTTTTCAAAGAAGAGCATCGATACGCTGTAGTACATGCGAGATCGAGCCGTGTATGACAACTTCCGAGAGCTGATCGAGATCCGTGTCCATTTCATTCACGATCACGATCTTGGTGCCATTTTCTCGGGCAATCACGGGCAAATAATTTGCAGGATACACGACAGATGATGAACCGAGCAAGATTGCAAGGTCAGCTTGCCGGATCTCGTTCACGGCCTGCTCCATCGCTTCACGCGGCATTGGCTCGCCGAAAAGCACGATGTTCGGTCGCAACGGGAACGCGCACACCTGGCAATTCGGCGGTTGCCGGCCCGTTTGCTTGTAAATGCGTAAAAGTTCCTTCATGGTATACGACCCACCGCAAAACGCGCACTTGCATTCAAAGGCGTTGCCATGGAGTTCGATGACGTTTCGTGAGCCGGCTTTTTGATGCAAACCATCCACGTTTTGCGTGATGATGGCTTTCACGATCTTTCGATCGTTTTCCCAGGATGCGAGAATCTCGTGTGCCTTGTTTGGCTTGGCCTTGAGCAACTTTTTGCCTATTTGATACCCAACTTTCCAGAAAAATTCGAGAGATTTTTCCATCGCGCCTGGTTCTGTTAATATCTTGGCATCCTTCTGGTTCCATAACCCTGTTTTCGGCGAACGAAAGTCAGGAATGCCGCTATCGGTTGATATACCCGCGCCCGTGAGAAAAATCGCATACTTCGCTTCCTTTAACAGTTTCGTGATGGACTCGATCTCGGTGGTGGATGCAGCTGAGGCTCGTGACCGTTTCATGCGAATTCACTCGATATGGACGGATTTCCCGGCATCGTGCGGTAATGAACGGAGATACTTAGCTGAAATCATCCGAGACGAATATTTGTTGCTAGCAATAGGTCATTTTGGTATTTTTCATGATTTCGTTCCGCCACTCATGGCTTTTTATTCCTTAATAAATCACACTGCAGCGTTTAATTGGTTCTCGGGGAAAAATAGTCATGATGACTTGTCGGGCCATCGAAAATCATAATGAAGTCGAACTTTCATGAAACGATTTGCCAGCATCGATTTTCTTCGAGGAATCGCCATCGTGATGATGTTATTGTTACACATCGTGAGTGATTTTCTCGATACTAATGGAATCATTAACGACATTAATAATCAGCCATTGATTAACTTCGTCGCGATGGCTGTTTTGCCTTTTATCGGGGGCCTCGCGGGGCTTTTTCTCATGGTTTCCGCGGTTGCAAACATGGTCAGCATGTACCGGCATCTCCAAGCTGGTCAGCCCGTGGGCAATCTGGTATTGCGCCAGGTCCTCGGTGGGGTCGTGTTGCTCGTGTTCGCGGTCTTGGACGAGGGGCTTATCGGCATGCACGGCGCGGCTGGCACGTTGCTCCATCAAATTCCGGGGCCCGGTTATACTGGAAATCTCACGTTTGACTGGGTAAACTTTCTCTCCAGCGGATTCCGCTTTGAAACTATCCACACGATTGCCTGGTGCATCATTTTAAACGGCATCGTCCAGGGAATCATATCTTTACATGATCGCTGGAGGAGGCCGGGGTTTCTCATCACGATCTATGCTGTCTTGGCCATTGTTGTCGTCGTTGCCACCCAGTTTGTATGGTGCGGGGTGGCCAAGCTGGTTCCAGGCTACCCATGGACGAACGTCAATTATGGTGATGACATCAACCTCCCGATCTCTATGCCTATTGTTGGGACATCGCCAATCGGGTACGTGGTTGCAAACTTCTTCCTCATTGCTCTTGCTGCTCCTGTAGAACCGGTATTTCCCTATCTCGCCGTTTCATTCATCGGCAGCATCATCGGGATCGTCATTTGCCAGCCCAAGGAGTCGATCCCTCACCATTTCACGCGAACATCGTTGATGGTTGGAATGACCATGTTCATCGTCGGTATCATCGGCGTGATTTACGCGGTGATCTCCGTGATTAACACGCAAGGCATCCGCACGGCCGTGGTCATGTACAAGAACATTTCGATGCACAGGACCTGGGTTCCTGATGATCCGCAATATTCCCCGCCCTTCTTGTCCTGGCTCTTCCAATTCTTGAGCTTAAGCGGGGTCTCGCTGATGATGGTCGTGCTCGTCTTGCGGCTCGTGGAATTCCGTGGCAATGGCGCAAATTTCGCCAGGAAAACACTCCCTGTCCGGCGATTTGGTTTCATCGCATTTACCAATTATACAATTCAATGGGTCAACTGGCTCGTGTTCTATGCAATGGGCATCGTTTTTTACGGCGTCCCGTATCACTTGATGAACTGGGGCTTCACGTTCATTTGCATCGCCATCGTGTTGCTTGCCTATTATGGCATCATGTTGCTCTGGGAACGCGTGAAGTACACGGGCACCCTAGAATGGTGCATCGGCACGATCGCGTATAACTTGTTGCCTGGTAAAAGAGGAACCAAGAATTCAGAGAAAAGATGGTGGCAGAAAGGCCAGCTCGATCCCCAAGGTGCTCTCATCAACGCTGAATGGGTGAATGTCGTGGACGACAAGGATATTGATCACGATCACCTCGCGGATTCCAAGCTTGCCTTCAAGTTTGCCATTATCGGCCTTGTGTCGATCGTGTTCATTCCAACGGATTTCGTGACGTTAATAATCGCGATAACCGCCGAGAAAACGGAAGGAAAAAACAAGTACAATCATGCAGCAAAAATTATCTCGATCATTGGTGTCTGTCTGACAGTTGGGGTGCTTGCGGCGTTATGTTTCATCACGCTCAACATGCTTGGCTTCCCGATGATCATATGAGCCATATTGCTTAATGCATGAGCAAAACTTTCCAAGTGACTTTTGACTCTTTGCGTGGACCAACCTTTTCGAGAAAAAAAGATTGCTAATGGGGAAAAAAATTAAAGATAGATTAGAAAGGAATTCCAAGCAAGTTCGGCGTCAGGATGAATAACGAGCCTAGCACGACGAACGTGATGCACATCCCGATGATCGACACGATCTTGGCAATATGGTTGTATTTATTCTTTCCTTCCACTCGTTCAGCTGCTATTGAAATGCGCCACGTGACCAGGCACACGGGCATGAAGAGCAGGGAGACAAAACCTATCAATGCTAATTTATACGAGAGCTTTGAATCCTTGAGCTGCTCGGGTGGAATATCTCCCTCGTTCACGATGTTTTGCCATTCCGCGTTGTAAAACGCGTTTTTCACGTCCAGCTGGCCCTTTTGGTACCATTTCTTGCCAGCCAACCGGCTTCCAGAAAGTCGTTTTGAAGGAATAAGGCCATACGCGATAGTGCCAATAGCCCATTCCAACGTGCCGACATAGCCAACCTTCTCCCAAAGAATGAGGATGACGTGGTAGAAGCAAAATACCAGGATGAGAAGAATGAACACGGACGGCCAGTTCACCTGGGTATACGGGTCCGTGCTTAAATCATGGCCTGGTGGAAGTGTTGTGCCAACCAATCCTTGCAATCCTGTTGACACGACAACCACGGCGAAGAGATATTGCACGATCCAGAGGTACCACTGGTTGTTATAATTCGTGAACGCCGTGAAGCCGAATCTGCGAACGAACGTGGTTTTCTTCGCAAATCCTGCACCATAGCCGCGAAACTCGACGAGGCGGATCACCAGCATCGTGAGCAAGATGCCCATCCCGTTCAGCGCCAGGAATTGCCAAAGCCAAGGCAGCGGGAAGGTAAAAGTAGATGGTATTCCTGGATAGTCGTACCAGCTCCGGTGGTAGGAAATCTGCCGGTAAGCATCCACCGCCGATTTGAAACCACCTGGTCCCGTGAGAATGGATACCACGAATACGATGACACCCACCACGCCCACGAGAAACATGGCCATCGCGATCTGCATCATCCGCTTCGGGAAGTTCAAGGGCACTTTTTCCCGAGGCTGACAAATGACGATCCCGATGATGCTGCCGATGAAGGAGACTGCCAGGTACGGGAGAACCGGTTCTTCTGGCGCAACCAAGACATTTAGGAACACGGATTGCAACACGTTCAAGAATGTCATGCCAGGCAAAAGGATATCGGGCTCTGACACGAGCGCTCCCGTCGTGAGGTTCCACGGGTATCCCCCGGGTACGGCAGCGTTAGCCCACATCCACACGGGCTGCGTTATGGCAACCATGATGATGGCAAGCACCGCGTAGGCGATGACTTGATTCTTGATATTCTTCCACCGCTCGTTCCGAGACAAGATGTATTGAATTATACCGTTGATCAAGAGACACCATGCAATCGTGTGAATTGTTTCGAAATGCGCCCACCTCGAAAACATCGTGTCGGCATATCCGGCCCAGCTCGTGTAGAAATTTGGAAGATTCGATAACGCGACCGGGAGAGTATTCAAGCTGTGGAAGAAATTGCCGAGTGCGCCCAGATATCCGATATCGCCTTCGACCAGATAAGCAAAGATAACGAGCAATATGCCCGTGACAATCTGGCTGCGTAACAAGTCATCTGCTGATCTTCCCGATTGCAACCGCTTGTACATGCTGATCATGTTCCCGATCGCGGAAACGAGCAGGAAAAAGCCAGCCAATCCGCCCATGAACTCGAAAATAACGAGAGCGAGCAAATTGATCAAGGGTGCGTTGTTGATGTCGTCAAGAATTGCTTGCGCATTCAAGAACCAGCTCAGTTGATGGAGGAAAAGCATCATGACGATGGCAGTGCCTCTTAGAAAATCAATGGATGAAAATCGTTTCATTACTTCGAACCTCGATAAAAATTGTGTTATGAATCGGCATTTTTTCATTGGTTTAAATTGATATCTCAATTGACGCGAAGGTTGCGAACCAATATTTTTTCACTGGCTGCAGAAAAAAACATTTCGCGGATCAAGTCTAAGCCGCTAGAAGCGATTTAAAATTGAAGTTTCGCGCCGCAAAACTTGCACGCGTGGAGTTCTCCCTGCGTGGGGAACTTATCGAGAACACCACCACATGATGGGCACAAGAGTTCCATGAGTTCCGATTCGTCGGTAATTGTGCCTCGTTCGATTAGAGCAGTGCGAAGCTGGCTTGCGAGGCATGTCAACCCGCTCAGCAATTGGCTAGCCTCGTTTGCCATCGCAAAAAACTCCATCTTGCCATTTAACACCTGCCCGATGACGATGAAATCCTGGACTGCATCGTTTTCATTGAATGAGGTGTAGTACCAGCCAAGAAACTGGCTTTTTTCTTCGATGAATTTTTCGCCCACGAATTCGAACTCGTTGGTAAGCAAGATTTCCTTCATGATCAAGTAAGCGTCTGCTGGTTCAAGGCTAGATGGTATGCCATAGCTCCGGATTCCTTTAAACTTGAGCTGGCGCGTGATCAAGGCTTGGAATTCTTCCTTCGTGATTTCTGGCTTCCTAGCAAACGATGCCGTGCAAATATCAATTTTTTCCACCAAGGATTCATCAAAAAAATTGCCCCCCGCATCCGCGTGCTGCACGAGAATGTTGAACTCGACGGGATCGCACGACAGTGGCGTGAAAAAGAGTAGGATGCGACGGCTCGAGCTTGGCGGGATGCTCGGAACGATGATCTCGTTGTTCCATTGTGGAAACAAGGCATATGCAGGTTTCATGCGAAGAAAACGAGCATTGCCTTGCACGAGGAACTTCACGAGCACGTTATCGATGGATTTTTGGGAGTTATTGAGCAGATTAAGTTTCACTTGGATTTGCGCGGCCACCGGCGTAACCTCGGCTTCCGCCACTAAACTATCCGGTTCTACTGGAACTTGCTCTACCGGCTCCTCCGTTAGAACCTTGAATTTCAAATCAACTTTTTTTCGTTTGAGCGGCTCGATCCGAATCTCAGGAGGTTTCATTGGAATCGATGTTTGCGTGGTGTTCGAGATGACTAGCAACGGTTTTTGATCCAGCTCCTCTTTCCTCTGGATCTTGTTAAAAATAATTTCCTTGCCCGAGATCACGATGCCGGTGAATTCATTGTTCATGATGATTTGTTCGAGCAAATCAAGGATGTCGTTCATGTCATAGCCAAGCTTGATCGCGAGGCGTTCCAGCGGCATTTTTTCATATATCTTTGAAGCGCTGGCGAGTTCACCTAACGCGCGGTTCTTGATCTCTTCTTTTTTCTTGAACTGGTCCTGGAGCTCCTTGTCCATGACTTGCGTGAGAAGCTCGTCGAGTGGCTTGGACTTTTCCATGTTATCAAGCAAGTCCACCAGGTCGGTTGCATTCTTCTTCGAGTCCTTATCTCCAGGGGTCATTCATTTCGCCGGGAAAGTTCAGTTCGTCGCTAGTGATGTTACCAGAGAATCTCAAATAGTTATTTATCGGGGCTCAAAACCAATATCTATTCAACAGATGGAATTCATGGCTTGGATCGATGCTTGATGGTCATTAGTTCATTGCCCGCCCGATTCGGTGAACGTGCCAGTCCAGCCGTGTTCGTTCATGTATTTTTGAAGCATCATTGGTTCGATATCGCCATCGGCAGGCGTGACAAGGCCGCGTTTCTCGAATTGACCCGTCGCGATCATGCCTGCATAAATCAATGGGATATAATGCGCTGCTTCGCCACCGCCGCGCGGAAATGTCAAGGTTGCTTCCCATGTATCATCATCATTTAGTCCAGCGACAATAACTTTCATGACCGCCTCGGTACCGATGCCTTGCTCTTGCAATTTCTTGAATTCCGCTGCCATGGTCGATCGCACGATGCCTGCAAAAAAATCATTGGCCCATTTTCGCTTGTGAGGTTTTAACAACTTAAGCAACGTCGATAATCCAAAAGGGATATCACCCATGGCCCAGAACGCTCCTACATTCTTCAATGCTGCGTCGTGAAATGCTGCTTGCATGATGAGCGCATCGGCGGTTGGAAATTCAACCATTTTCACCTTGCCGAATGGTCCTGGCATGACGGTAGTACGATACTTTTTGCCGAGTGCGACGTTCACGAGATTACCATCCTTGAGTGCCTTCGACCCGATGCTTGCTTCCAGCAACGCGCCCATGGTGCTGCCAAATGCCTCGTTTTCAGTTGGATGACGACCTGATGCATAAAACATGTCCATGGATACCACTGGATCCTGCAACTTGGATGCGCCGAGCATGAAAAGCAACGTGCTGATGCCAGGTGACGTGCCTGCACCAGTGATCAACACGACGTCCTTCTGCTTGGCTTCCTCGTCTAGTTTCAACAAGCTTCTATATTGACTTTGCTCATTGGCGATGTCAATGTAATTCGTTCCATTAGTGATCACGATAGCAGCTACACGGCCTTGATCATTCGTGAATGGGCCCATGCAATTTATCACGAGATCAACGCCTTTGCATGCGTCTTGCAAAATGGTGCTATCGAATGCATCGAAGGATTTTGTTGTGATCTTTTCCCTATACCCGTCTGGAACCATCCCGGAGATGATCGACTCCAGCTTGTCCTTGTTCCTGCCAGAAGCAATGATCGTGTCAATGCAATTCATTCTTGATAAGCCGGATATTGCTTGACGACCAACGTGGCCATATGCGCCAAGCAAGAGTGCAGTGAACGTCATGATAATGCACGTGAAATCATTTTCTATGGTGAATGATATCAATCACAAGTTTTAATTTCATTGATCGGAAATCGTGATTTTTGTTTTTCATGATCCACTAAAAAACAGGCCATGACCGAAATGAAGGCATGGATGCTGCCATTTCGTCCTTCATTATTTGATTTAATTCGGGTCGGATTTTCCAAAAATAAACCATGATGTAAATTTCAAGATATTTGCAAGTCAAAACGGGATATGCCATGCATGTTTTCGCAAAATTAAAGTGGTCAAAAGCGTTTTTCATGATCTGATAATGATCATTTTTAGAAATGATACAGATGGCAGAAGAAGCTGAAAGCCCGAAACCATTGATCTTGAAATCCACGCTGGATGATCTTGACCGTCAGATATTGGCACTCTTGAAAGAAGATTCCAGCAAATCTTTCAAGGAAATCGCAACGATCGTTAAAAAGACAGAAGCCACGGTTCGCAGGCGCGTTAAACGAATGCGTGATGAAGATTATATAAAGAAATTCACCATAATCATGAACGATAAAAAGATCAGCGAAAAAAAAGTCAAGGCCACTATCAAGATCGTTCCGGAACTGAAAACATCGAAGCAAATCGCTAAAAAAGTTGCCTCCTTGGAAATGGTGAGCGAAGCATATCTCTTGAGTGGCGAATGTGGCATCCTCATCAAGGTGGCTGCTGAGAGCGTGGAAGCACTTACTGATTTCATTGAAAACGAGATCGGATCCATTCAAGGTGTCAGGTCCATCGACACGTGTTTCATCATGAAAGTGCTCAAGGAAGAGTAATTTTCTTCAATTTCATTGTCCTCTTCCATGAAACGTGTATTGTCATGGCAATTCTTTTTCTTTTACGTGAAAAAGGCCGACAATTATTAAAGCTCACACAAAATTTCTTAAAGGTAATCCGGTTTAATGTATTGTTTGAAGGTGTTTAAAGCATGATCAGCATCGAAGAGCTCATAAAAACGGGGCAACTCGCTACTGGAACGACGACCCTTGCCGTGAAGGCAGAAGGCGCGATTATCATGGCGACAGAATCACAAGCTACAGCCGGATACCTGGTAGCCACGAAAAACGCGCAAAAATTGTTCAAGATATCGGATCACGTTGGTGCCACGATTTCAGGTGGCGTGGCTGATTGCCAGTACATCATTGACCAGGCCAGGGCGCTGGCGCGGTTGAAGCAAATTGAAACGGGCAAGGAGGCGACGCTCAAGTACATCACGAATGTCATCCGCAATTTGCTCTTCCAAGGTCGATCGTTTTTCTTGGCCATGATGCTCGTCGCCGGTTACGACGTTGGCGAGAATTCCCTCAAGATTTTCGGAGTGGATCTCATCGGTTCGCTTTTCGAGGAGGAAGATTTCTTGTCATTTGGAAGCGGTAGTACCTACGCGTTCGGCGTTCTCGAAGCTGGATACCAAAAGGGCATGAGTTCCGATGAAGCGGTGGAGCTCGCAAAGAGAGCGGTTACTGCAGCAAAGGAGCGGGATATTGCCAGTGGATCCAAGATTCAATTGGCAGTTATTTCGAAAGACGGTTTCAATCAAGTCATGTAAACTTGCCGCGCTCGCTTAATTGGCACGGTATCGATTTTTCTCTTTCTTGTCGTGAATGGCATGGCGAAAGATCGCGAAGCATTTTGGCAGGAAACCGTCGTGCGATTTCCGTATGCCTTCGTCGATGATGTAATCTCGATGCGGCATAAAAATTTACCAAACGAGGCTTGCGCTTTGCTCTTCGGAAAAATCGAGTCCGACGACCACGGGCAGCGAGTTGAAATCATTGCGATGCGAGAATTGGAAAACATCCTCCATTCGCCAGTTGCGTTCGAGATCGACCCCGAAGCGGAATACCGGGTCATCGTCGAAGAAACTGCCAGTGGACATGACCTGGTCGGCATTTTGCACACGCATCCAGGCTCCCAGTTCGTTTCAGCGACCGATCGCCGGTACATGATAAATGCGGACATTATCTCGAAATTAATCTGGCTTATCGCGGGCGACGGGGAAGGCGGGGAACTCGAAATCGGCGGTTACGTCATCGAAGGCGGAAAGATTACCAAGATTCCCATCGATTACTTTTGAAACCGGCAATATTTTTAATCGCGTCGTTGTTCATTCAAATATACGCTCTTTCCTTTTAATTCAGAAAATTATGGTGCATTGCCATTTCAACAAAAAAAGGTAAAGCCAATGTCGAAGAGGAAACGAACGAAGACGATCATTCCGTTATGGAACAACGGGATGTCAATTCTTTTACCTCGTCTCCGCCCCTCACTGACAATCCAGATTATTGCGTCCAGCATTGTTCCGGCTTCTGTTGCAGCGAATATACCGTTCTCATCACGGCTCAGGACGCGAAAAGAATTCTCGAAAACATCCCCCCCTTGCATCCATATCAATTCTTGACCTTCTACGATCAATCCGTTGAAACCTTGGATTTCTATCCCATAATCAAGATCAAGGGGAAAGGCCAAGTGCTCGGAATGATCCAGGACGAGAAACGGAAAACTTGCCCGTTCCACACGGCCCTGGGGCTCTGTGGCATTCATAACTTTAGTCCAATGGTGTGTCAGACCTATCCTTTCACCATGACCGACGATCATGAGCTCACCTATGTAGGGAAAGTCAAATGCGGGGCGCTCTTCCCGCCATATTCCGAAGAACGCGCTATGGCGAATGTGCTCAAGGCGTGGGAAGAGGTCGACCAGTACAAGACGATGGTCGATGAATGGAATGCAGCCCATGGTGAAGATGGATCATTCGAGGAGTTTCTCATTTTTACTGGCATTCTCAAGCCAGAACAAGTCGGAGATATGGAATTCGTTGAACCGGAAGACGAATAGAAATTTGAACATCTAAATTTTCAAAATTTTTTTAATCTCGTTGATATATTCTTGCACGGCAGGAAAGCGGCTATCCACGGTAACGTTCAGCTCGTTTTTTAAGATCTTGTCCATTTCAAAAGCTATTACTAGGATGAACCAGCACATTTTCAACAAGTCTATTCTTGCTTGAAAATCGCCGGGCAGATTCTGAATTTTCTTGTATCCAGAGAGAAACGATTTTTCAAAGCGTGGATCAAGCCCTCGTGTACCCCAGTATTGCATCTTCACGAGATCATCTTCTTTTATGCTGATTTGCCAATTATCGAAATCAATGAAGCCATCGAGATGACCTTCCTCGGGCAACATGATGAAATTTTGCGGCTGGAAATCGTTGTGGTAGAGCACGGGGACTTCATCGTCCGAGATTAATTCGATAGTCTCATCGAAATATTTCTTCAACGATGGTAGGATTTCCTCGGTTATCTTGTATTTCGCGACTTCTTTCATGCGATCCTTGATCTTTGCCAGGAACAGCGTCTTGAAATTTACTTGCTTGGAATCATTGCCAATATCCGTGATCGTCTTGTAAAACCCGGGAAAAATAATCGTGTGCAGCCTTCCCAATGCTTCACCAGCTTCCATGAACGTGGCATCAAGTTTTTCCACTATCGATGCTGGTAAATCCCTTGCCTTCTTGCCCTTGACCTTGTTTTCCTCGAGAAAGTCATAGAGCGAGACGCCGGGAATGAAATCCATCACGCTATACATGTACGGGATGCGTTTTTTTGTTTCGTCATATTGGTACAAGTTTTGGACAGGAATGATGGGTGGGGTATCCTCGGCAAACACGTGGCTTCCAGCCCGTGTCTTCACGATTTTTTCTATGCGATCCTTGACCGAGACTCCGGATTGCAAATCAAGCGTACCATCAAGGATTGGGAACAAGAGTTTTTCCTTCACGATGGCTTCATACCTGAACGCCTCGGATATTCTTGCCCGAAAGATGAGTTTCTTTTCGGATTCACCCGTGCCATAAGTTAATCGAAAAATCGAGTTGATCTTTCCATCAAAAGGACCCTTACAGTGCGAAAGCTCGCTCGCTGGCATGATACCTGCTAATTGCTTTGCCGGTCGAACCAGGGTGTCGAGATCCTTGATGGTAACTTGCTTCTTCCCGATCGTGATGGCTTGCTTCGTGGCCAAGGGACAATCCATCTCCTCAAGGCTCGCACTTGGATAGATATCCCTTGCTCACGGCCTCGTCGACCGCATCCTTGATGATTTGCTTCGCTTCGTCCGTCATCTCGAGCACGAAATCTGGAATGACGACGACCTCGCGATCGAGACTGGATCCTGGATATAAGCACCCAAGCGCGTATTTCGTGCCGCGTTGGGCTTTGCCCTTGATCGACGGCTCGTGATAGATGCGGTTACGGATCGCGTTGAGTTCCTCCTGCCATTGCCGTGCCCCGTCGACATCCCCGTCGCCATAAGACTGTCGGATCTTTGCCGGCAAATTAAGCAAGTTGGATATGCTTGGGACCGACCCTATCTTGGACGAGTGTTCGGGCGGGCGCTTCTCCAGGCACTTGAAATAATCGCCCTCGCTTCCCGAGTAGAACGCGATGTGGGGATAGCGCTCGAGCATGTCAAGAATGTCAAACCGGTACTCCATCGAGCCCGAGCTATCCTTGATGCCCACGAAATTCGGGTATTGCATCATGGTCTCGTAAGTCGAAATGGGTATGTTATTTTGGCCAAACGTTTGCGGATTATTATATAAAAACACCGGTTCCTCTATCTGGGGAATGATCTCGGAAAAATATTGCTCCATGTCATCATCCTCGAGCTTGACGGATAACGGCGGGGCAAGCACGAAGCCATCGATGATTCTCGGCTTGAATTCCTTTTGCGCGTGCTGCATCTCGGTATATTGCTCGACAACCTCGTCAGCTGAATCCCCGTAGATGCCGAAGATAACGGGAATCTTCATAGCCATCTCGGCCATGGCATTCTCGGCTGCTTTCAACAAGTAAACTCGTTGAGCGGGTTTTTCGCGCTGCAGGTATTGACCTTCGCCCGTCGAACCGCACAAGAAAAGGACGTCCGCGTCATTCGCGAGCACGTGTTTCGTGAGCAATATCTGTGCATCGAGGTCTATCTTGAAGTCCTCGGTAAAGATTGACAAGACAGGAACCACTGTACCATCAAATGTTGGTGCCATGAATATACCCAAGCCACGGCATGGATAAATTGGTTATTTCATGGATCATCGCTTGCAAAACAGTACCAACGGGATCGAATCCTCAAGTCTTCCTCTTGTCCCGAATGAAAAACCATCAATTTCGCCAGATGCCATTACCTCGTTGCTGAAAGCGGAAAAAATGGAAGACATTCCCATTTAAATTGAAGTCGAATGAATTACTTCAAGCATCTAAATAAAAGGATTGCCAACATCGAAAGAATGTGTTTTTAAATCTTGAGGGAGATGAATGCAATTGACGACACGATTTTATCACGCAAGACGAACTGGGATCATTCCTTGAAAGTATTTTTAATCAACCCGGCACCACCAAAGGTCGCCGATCAACCGGAAAGCATATTTGTTTCATCATCACCCCCGCTCGGATTAATGTATTTAGGCGGTCGCGTGAAAAATGAAGGTCATGAGATTCGGATCCTCGATCAGGCATCGCTTAAGTTGACAAACGAGAAAATGTTGCAACGTATCAAAAAATGGGATCCGGATATCGTTGGTTTCTCTGTGTTAAGCCAATCTCTTCAAACTGCCAAGGTTCTTGGAAGCGAATTGAGGGATTGGAATCCAAATTTGAAAATCATTTTCGGCAACTACATGCCGACTTTCTATGGACAGCGAATGATCGATAATTACCCCTGGCTCGATGCGTGCGTGCGTGGTGAGGGGGAAGAGACATTCAAGGAACTTCTCGATGCGTGGGCGCTGGGGTATGATATCGGCACCGTGGCCGGCCTAACGTATCGAAAAAATGGTCATGCCAAGGAAAATCCGGAAAGGCCTCTAATCGCGGATCTTGATTCGATACCATTTCCGGATCGTGACTTGATTCCTGATGTCTACCAGAACCGGATGAATGGCATCTCCATGTCAGCACGCAAGTTCACCATCATGGTCACGTCCCGAGGTTGCCCGTATTCTTGCACTTTTTGCGCGTGCAGCACGTTCAACCGGCATAAGGTAAGGGGTCGATCGTCCGAAAACGTCATAAAAGAGCTTTCCGAACTCGCTGGACGAGGGTACGAGGAGCTTCTCCTGGTCGATGATAATTTCACTTGCAATAAAAAGCGCGTCGTCGACTTGTGCGAGAAGATTCGCAAGGAAAAGCTCGAGTTCAATTTCACCACCGATGGACGGGTCAACCACGCCGATTTTAACATGCTGCGCCAGATGGCCGTCACTGGTTTCAAGACCTTGATGTTCGGGTTTGAAAGCGGCGTCCAGCGACTCCTGGATTATTATAACAAGAAAATCACGATTGCCCAGAGCAGGAACATCGTGAAGGTTGCACGGAAAGCAGGTATCGACACGATCATCGGCGCGTTCTTGATCGGTGCATATGACGAGACCTACGAGGAAGCTGCCCAGACACTCGATTTTATCAAGTCCGTGGATATCGACTTCCCGCAACTCATCATGACACGCGCGCTCCCCGGGACGCCGATGTATTATGACCTCGTGCGACGCAACGTGCTGGACGATGCCAAGTACTGGGAAACCGGCGTTGATGTCATAGATTTGCCCGGGACATTGATGAAAAGAAAGGCTCTTCATCGGCTCGTGAGTGAACGGTTCCCGAAGATATTTTTCAATCATAAATACATGATGCGGACCGTCTACCGGAGTTTCATGAGTAAGTATCGTCGCGATATCATGTTCGGTCATTTCGATTCCAAGAGCATCAAGCAGCTAAGCAAGTTGATCTCAAACCCGCTTGACTTGTTTTGATGAACGGCGCGTGCCACGTTCGAACCATCGCGAATATTCCTGGCGATTTGTTCTTTATATTTTGTTAATCTCGAGGTCACACGTCCGCCGAATCGATCGTGAATGCCTCCTGGTCACTCGCGGTTTCATCAAGCTTGATGGGCGCCAAGGTGATTGGATCTAATTTTCGTATCGGCCTCGCTGGATTTCCAGCAACGATCGTGTATGGATCGACATCCTTGGTAACGACCGAACCCGCGCCAACGATGGAATGCTCCCCGATGGTGACGCCCGGGAGCACGATCGCCCTTGCCCCGATGCGAGAATGCGGCATAAAATGCACGGGACCAAACCGGAAGGTAAACTTGTCAAAAGTCATCAAGTTATGGGTGAGAACGAGTGCATCGATGCCCGTGCCGCTATCCTCCTCGAAGGTAATGAGCCAAGGTAGCATGGGATCGAGTTTAGTCCATTGACTGATGTGACATCCATAACCGATTTTTACACCGAGGATCTTGAACAGCAAAGCCCGCGAACGCACCCATCCGGTTATGTGGGTCGTGATCATGATCACCAGGATATGCAGCACGGACTTGATGTAATTGCTGAGTGGCTTCTTATTGAGCTCGTAGAGTGCTTGCTCGGCGAGGATCATTGGTGCGGCAGTCACCGCGGATTTGATGTTGGGGTTGGTCGTGTGGATGATGATGTCGGTGCAGCGACCTGTTTGCTTGACCTCGTATGTCATCGAGTTATAATCCGCGCGCGCGGCGCGGCAATCCTTCAGATACACGGCCACGTCAAAGGTGCACTCGGCAAATAACGCCCCGAAACTGCCACCTATCGGGAAATATACGGCCAGGAGCACGAGCTTGACGCTCGTGGGGATGATTTCCGGCGCGATCCACGCGAGCGCAAAGAAGGTGTAAATGAAATTCCAGACCAGCAACAATGCCCAGAATAACAACGCTGACAAGTAGATCTCAGTACCACGGTATCTCCAGTTCTTTCGCTTGACCATATTCAAGCCAATCATGAAAGGGCCAGTATTCAGCTGGAAGACGAGAATCCACACAAAATAATACTGGGCAATCCAATCCCGGAAGAGCCCGTTGAAGAACCAGGCGAGACCGCTTAATATAGCATCGCGTGACGCCACAAGGTATGCAATACCAAAATATTCTAGGATAGATGCTACCAAGATGTAGGCGACGAGGAAAATGATGATAGCGAGCACGGTTTCCAAGCTACGCCGCGCCAAGCTGCGCCGCATATTGAAAATTATTCATTCCCGAGTTAAAAAGTGGTGCGAAAAAAGCTGACAATCCCGCATGCCCTCCTTCTTAAACAACGCATCGTGATATTGTCCTGGAATAAAAGCATCATGAACGTGCAACCAATCAATTTCAGTTTCCGCAGCCGGATTCCAGAAACGGAAGTTCGATCAACGACATACATGACACACGGATTATATTCGTATCCCGCAAAATTCATCCCGCACGTCCCGTATTATGTTATCAAGAAATACGCGCGCCAGGAAAGCAGTGTGGTGCTCGATCCTTTTGGGGGATCGGCGACGACTGCCATCGAGGCCGTGCGACTTGGCCATAATTGCATCGTCATGGATAACAATCCCATCGTCGACGTGCTCGCGCCTGCAAAAACCATGCAACTCGACTTCAATCTTGATGATGGAAATACTGCACTCGAATTAAACGAGCCTGCTGATGGAATGTCACGAAACCACGTAAACATCAACCGGATCATCGAAGCAATCCAGGTTTATCCACATAATTTCGTACCAGCCTGGAAAAACATCGACCACTGGGTCGAGCCCGAGTTCAAGCCGATTCTCGAGCAGGTCTGGGGGTATCTCAACGACAATCCTGAAGATTTGAGTCCATGCTTGTTGTCCTTGCTCAAGATTGCTGCAATGCACGTCACGGATTATTTTTCGAATGGGGCTTTGGATGTTCCCAAGCTCTTCAAATCGAAGAATCGCATCAAGCAAATCGACCGGCTCAAGCAACGATTCCAGCAAAACCCCGGACTACCTTATTCCTTGCTTAAAGAAAAGTTCAAGAAATATCATGCCATGGTGAAAGAATTTAACGATATGATCGCTGGAAACAACACCATTGTAACCCATTTTGATGAAAAATCTATTAAGAACCTCGATTTCGCCAGGATTTCGCCAGATGAGCGGTTCGTGCTCAGCATCGGTGGTGTCGACTCCATCAACTACCAATTTCCAGATCAATATCAGGGAAGCGTCGATATCATCATCACATCACCACCATACGTGTATGCGCAAGAATATATCCGTTCATCGAAGTCGCATTTGTACTGGCTCGGTATCATCGATGACTTGCGAGCGACTGAGTTGACCCGGAGCGAAATTGGTCACCGGAAAGGTGATACTGTTAGTCGTATCTTACAAGAAATCGGTCACGTAGACTCGTTTGCGTCGTCTTTCGGAAAGCTGCTGGAAATTGAACAACAGAAGTACGGAAAAAATGGCAAATATACGCCTTTCATCGCCACCTATTTTCATGATATGCACCGAGCTATCGGAAATATGAAGCTTTTGCTCAAGGACGGGGGAATCTTCGGATTATTCGTCGGAAATCCAACCGTGCTAGGTATTCAAATCGAATGCAGCAAGATCTTTAGCGATTTTTTCGAGGATCAAGGCTATGAAGTGCTGGAATATGGTTATGATCCGATCGTTAACAGGCAATTGCTGAAAGGCCGGAAAAACGAGAACCCGAACGGGATGGATTTTGAGTGGTTAATCATCGCAAGAAAATTGAATTGATGAATTCAAGGGTTCTCGATTTTTCGGCAATCCTTCTTTTTATCCGCAACGAGCAACTTTAATAGCTCGGTGGGCGCTCTGTCATCCAAATATCCTAGTTCAAATGGAAATTGATGATGAATAACATGCAAATGGAAAATGAAACGGCCTTGATCACGGGTGGAACGAGTGGCATTGGCAAGAAACTCGCGAAACGATTCTTGATCGAAGGCTGCAAGGTTGCCATCTGTTCTCGGAGCGAGGAACACGTGAACAGTACCGTCGACGAGTTTAAAGGACGATTCGGGGATTGTATCATCGGATTCCCATGTGATGTCTCGGATATTGCCTCCGTGAGAGACGTCGTGGATAAAACTGTCGAGACATTTGGGTCCTTGCGAATTCTCGTTGCAAACGCGGGATTGAATGCACACTATGGCCCCTTCCGTTACCTTACACCAGAGCAAATCACCGAGGATTCCAAGACCGTTCTTGGCGCGAATCTCGTTGGAATGATAAACACGGTCCATTGTGCACTTTCGCAAATGTTGAAACAAAAATACGGCCGCATCATCACGCTTTCCGGTGGCGGAGCAGATCGCCCGCTCGAACACATGACTATCTATTCTGCATCGAAGGGTGGCGTCGTCGCTTTTTCTCGTTGCCTGGCATTGGAGTTGGAGCAAGAAGAAGCCGACATCAAGATCAACATCCTTCAACCTGGTATGCAGCGAACGGGCCTCACGACCGGGCCAACCAGGGCATCCATGGTCTCGGGTTGGAGGAACGAGCAATTTAATGAGAAGCAAATGGAAATCGTTTTAGAAAACCTTGGCGGGGATCTCGATCTCGTGGCAACCAAGGTCATTCCATACGTGTTACCCGCGTGCACCAAGTCGGGCGGGAGAATAATGGGGTTTTCGCTGCGTAAGCTTCTCAAGGGTGTCCGCAAGATGCGGAAGTTGCAGAAGCAACTTGAAAAAGAACAAAAAGCGTGATTTTTTAAAATTTATTTTCCTGGCGTAGCTCATGCCCGATCCATTCACCACCCGGGTCGTCACCATCATCAAGCGCATCCCACCAGGAAATGTACTGACCTACGGGCTCATTGCCCGGTTTGCTGGCAATCCGCGCGGGGCACGGCAAGTTTCGCGCATCCTGCACTCGATGTCGTCCACGGAAGGATTGCCGTGGCATCGCGTCATTAACGTTGAAGGACGCATTGTGCTTTCCTCGGATGTGGAGAAGGATGAGCAAGCCACGTTGCTCCGTGAAGAAGGCATCGATGTATCTTCGGATTATCGCGTGGATCTTGGCCGATTCTTGTGGAAATCCGTGGATATAAATTAATGATACCATCATTAATGAAATTACTAAGAGAGAAAAATTAATCTCAAGGAATTATCATTCTGTAGGAGTACAAGAATAGAAAAATGCAGATTTCAATTATCATTTTAAAACGCATGGACGCATGGACGCATGGAAGCCGGGAACTCAACCGACTGAGCAAAAATGGTAGTTCATCGTTCATTATTTCGCTACACTAGAGATCCATGATTGCATGAAACCATGCATTCATGCGGTCCCTGTGGTCATCATCCCGTGGCGGAACATTATCACCTTCGATAACCGGACCTTTCTCATCCACGTGAACTTGCGAACGAGCGCTAAACGCGAGCCAATCGAAAAGCAAGGCTTTCATTCGCTCGACATCCGTCTCGTATCTCGGATCATCGAGTACGTCGTTGTTTTCTAACGGATCTTGATCGAGATCGAAGAACTGTGACCGTTTCTTCTGGCTGAACAATAATTTCCGGTTCATCGTTCGCACCATGTAGTCCCCGTTATCCTTCTCCGCGAACACGACGTCACGTCCAGATTCGTCATCCAACGGCTGGACGAGATGCCAACGGTCTTGAGGAATCTGGCAATCCGCGGTATCAATGATCGTGGCGGTGATGTCTATGTTCGATACAAGGTTTTCGTTCAATCCACGGGGCTTTGAGCCAGGAAACTTGATCACGAGCGGCACCTTGATGACGGGGTCGTACATGTAATTTGATTTCAAGACGAGATGGTGGAAGCCCATGTAATCGCCGTGATCACTCGTGTAAATGACGAGAGTGTTGTCATATAGCCCCTTGTCCTTGAGAATGTCGATCATGCGCCCGACGTGGTGGTCAATCTGCGTGATCGACGCGTAGTATTGCGCCAGGATTTTCTTCATTGAAGTCTCTGTCAATCTCATGAAATCAAAATACCCAATGCCGTATGCATTGTCCACTTGGCAAATTTGCTCGGTCCATCCAGGAAGCAACTCAAGCTTTTCCGGGTCATACATGTCACTCCACGGGGGCGGCGCATCGAACGGGTGGTGCGGCTTGATAAATCCGGCCACGAGCAAGTTCGCGCATGTCTCATCCCAAGACCCTATTTCTTCACAAGCTCGATCACCGATCCACGTCGTGCTGTAATGTTCATCGGCAAGATTGGAAACATCCGTCCCGAAGTTCGCGAAATAATCCGCGGTCGCTCGTGCACGGAACGTGGCCACTTGATCCACGAGATCGACACGATCGAGCAATCCGCGAACCTTCAAGTACCGGTGGTAATCATCATCAAGCCTTCCAGGACCAGCTTGCTCCGCGAGCATCATGCGATCGAACCCATAATTTGCATATGTCGGCATAAAGTGCATTTTCCCCACGCATGCAGTCTTGTATCCTGCATCCTTCAAGATTCGAGGGAAAGTCTTGATCCCCGCGGGGAGCGTCGACTCGTTGGTCCACCCGAGATGCTGGTGCACGTATAAACCCGTGAGAAACGAGTACCGTGATGGTGTGCACACTGGAAAAGTCGCGAAACAATTAGTGTAGACCATGCCGTCGTTTGCCAAGGCATCGATGTTCGGGGTCATTATCGCGGTGTTACCGCATGCGCCAAGGCAATCCCACCTGTGCTCGTCCGCGAGAATGACTAGAACATTCGGACTCGTGTATTTCTTGTTCATGTTCAATGGAACTAATTTGTGCCAGGGAATAATTATTAGATTCTGCGGCCTAGTATATCCATGCAACCGCCTAACATGACCTACAAGGGAACGGTCATCAAGAAAGATGACCAGCTTTTTCTTCGCACGCGATATCTCCCGACCTCTCCAGAAATCGACGTGCCATTCGATGAATTACTCGAGGATTACGAAAATCTCGGCATTGAAATGAACCTCTATCGCCGCAATTTCGGTGAACCGATCTGGAAGAATATCGTGGGTGAGTGGGACACGGAACTCGAAACCACAACCGATTCCGATTACGAGCACTGCAGCGATGAGGGGCGGGAGCGATTTCTCGACATGAAAGTCGGCTTGATGGTTCATTTTGGCATGTATTCGCACATCGGCTCGGTAGAATCGTGGGCGGCCTATGCAAAAAACGCACCGTCGTGGTTTTTTGACATTTATTATACCCTGTGGCAAGTATTCAACCCGACAGAGTTCGATGCCGAGGAATGGGCACGGCTAGTCGAGCGTTCTGGCTTGCAATTCATCCAAATCACGTCGAAGCATTGCGAGGGCTTTGCCCTCTGGGACACGAAGGCGAAAGTGCGGGTTCCCAAGCGCATCGGCCCGCAAAATAACGTGGCACTTTTTCCCATCGAAGAAACGTATATCAATTATAGCGTGATGGATTCCCCGTTCAAGCGGGACATCATCAAGGAGCTGAGCCAAGCATTCCGCAAGCATGGCCTCGGGTTTGGCATCTACTACTCCTGGTGGGATTGGGAAGATCCTAACTTCCGCTGGGACGATGGCAACCGATGCTTTGACCCCGCATACACCCCAGAAGCTAATCCCGAGGAATGGCGAGCCATGATCGAGCGCGAGCAGACACACCTGCAAGAGTTGCTTGGCAACTATGGTCCACTAGATCAGATTTTCTTCGACACGACGTGGTTTGGCTTATCTTGGAACGAATTCAAGGACATCGTCAAGATGTGTAGGAAGCTCCAGCCCGATTGCATGTTCTCGGACCGCGGGCTAGGCCCGTATGGCGATTTCACGAGCCCCGAGCGCTGGATACCGAACGAGCCAGGCACACAAGACCCGCGCGTGCGCGGTCGCATCTGGCAACTGTGCGATCCGATCGGGACGCATTGGTCATACGTTCCCGGCGAGATCTATAAGCCCAAGACCGTGCTCTTGCATAACATGATCGACGTGGTGGCAAAAGGTGGCTGCATGGTCTTCGATCAAGGTCCCATGCCAAACGGGCGATTCCCGCAAGAGGCGGTCGACGTGCTCGAAACAATTGGACGGTGGCTCAAGGTCAATGGCGAGGTCATCTACGCGACGCGTTCCTTCGAACCATACAAGGAAGGCGAGGACACGTACTTTACACGGTCCAAGGACAATACGTTCGTGTACCTCATTCATGTTGGCTGGCCGTTCCCGTCCTTGACCACCAGCAGCGTGAAACCACGTGAGGGCAGCGAGATTCACATGCTTGGGGTGCAAGAACCAGTCGACTGGCATCTTGATGGAGACGCGCTCGTTATCGAGTTGCCCCCGTCGTTTAACGACAAGATTCCTTGCGAATACGCTTACTGCTTCAAGATCGAGCAAGCCTAACATCGTTTTATTATTTTACATCATGGTGATTAATGATGCCCATCAACAAGGAATGGCATGCGAGCAATAAGTTACCGAGAAATGCAAAGCTTGACGATCGGATCAAGTGGCATCTGGAGCACGAAAAAAATTGCGGGTGCCGGTCTATCCCGGAAAACTTGAAAGAAGAAATCAAGAAAAGGGGATTGCACTAATTCCCTTGCAAGGTGATGAATGTTGAAACCCGGCGAGGCAAGCTCGACAGCAGAATATAACGCGTTGTTCCGCGCCATCGAGTCGCATCGAATTCCGCGAAGGAGGCGTCTCGTCGAGGACCCGCTTGCCACGTGTTTTCTCGGGCAGCGAGCTCTGAAATATTACCGTACCGCCCGCGTGCCGTTGCTAGGGCACATCGTCACATGGTACATCGATACGAAATGGCCTGGCGTGCGTCCATCATTCCTTGGCAGGACGCGTTGGATAGACGATCAACTGGGGAACTCACTTCGTGCCGGTATCGAGCAAGTCGTGATCCTCGGCGCGGGGTATGATTGCCGCGGCTATCATTTACCGGGCGAGACCCAGCCAAAGGTTTTCGAGCTCGATCACCCCGACACCCTTGCTGCCAAGAAAGATAGCCTGTCTCGAAAATTAGGGAAATTGCCAGAACAAATAACCTACGTGGGGATCGATTTTGACACCCAGGACATCGCCATCGTGTTAGACGATGCGGGGTTCGATCGATCTCGCCTAACGTTTTTTCTTTTGGAGGGCGTGATGCATTATCTCACCGCGGAGGCGGTTGAAACGACGCTACGTTCCATCTCTTCCATGACCATTCCCGGTAGCCGCCTCGTCTTTACCTACATCCATAGGGGATTAATCGATGGTACCGTGCAATTTGGGAAACTGGGGGATACACCGTCCACATTGCAGGAGTCCGGAGAAACTTGGAATTTCGGCCTTTATCCGGAGGAACTCGCGGGGTATCTTGCTGAACGCGGGTTTTCACTCGTCGCGGACGTGAGCTCTTTGGAATATCGCGCCAGATACATGGGCAAATCTGGTCGCCACATGAAAGGGTTTGAATTTTATCACGCGGCAGTCGCGGAAGTGCGATGAATGAATCCTTGATAGAATTTTCATGGTTCAAAGAAGGATTTGAGTTTCAATGCATTGCGCGGCGCGTTTCCGTTGAAATCATTATCGAAAAAGATGTACGCGTTCCGGGCACCAGTATCCGCGACGAGCTCGTCAACTTGTTCTTTAATTATTTCGAGTTCTGCATCGGCATAGTCATACCGATACCATTTCACGGGATCATGGCCATGCAACCGCAAATAAATCGCATCGCGACCCGTGTAGATCATCGGTAGCTTGGCACGCGCGGGGGTGTCGATGACGGCGAACGTGTATCCCAAGTCCTCGATCTTCGTGATCACGTCTTGCTGGAACCAGCTCGCGTGCCGGAATTCAACGACAAGGGGTATCGAGGAGATATCCATGCCATTATACATGTCCTGCGAGGCTGCATTGGTAATCCACGCTTTAAATCCTTCCAATCGCTGCATTGTTTCATCATTATGCATGAAGCTAGGCGGTAATTGAACCAGGATGGCACCAAGAAGATCATTTAACAACGTGATGGCTGAAAAAAATGCAATTGCATCAGCTTCACACGTGATCATATCAAGCTTGGCGACGTGCGTGATCGGTTTGCTCATTTTCACGGAATACTTGAAATCATCCCGCGATTTCACGTTACGGATCCACGTTTTCACGTTTTGTGGCTTCGGGATGCGATAAAACGAACTGTTCGCTTCAACGGCATTGAAGCACGAGATGTAATGGGCGAACCATCGTGAACTGGGCATGTCCGCGGGGTAAAAGAGCCCTTTCCAGTGCAAGTAATACCACCCGCTGCAACCAATAAAAATGTTAGCTGTCATGCACGTTCCAGTCATTGGTTGTTCAAGATCGTCTCGATTTCCTTGAAATATTCGGCCTGGCTTGGAATAATGGATGAATATTTCATTTTTCCATTGATTAAAATGCACGGCATATGCTTGATACCCATGGTTTGTGCCCGCTTGATGTTGTCGATGTGGATCGACTTGTATTCGATGATATCGATGGCTTCGCCGAATTTTTCCTTGGCGGAATTTGCCAGGTTGACCATATATCCACATGCCGCGCACATCGCGGAATCGATGGTGAACACCTCGATCAACAGCTTGTCCAGGTGCTCGTAGTCTGGCAATTCAAATGGTTCATCCGTTCTCGCGGCCTTATAATTTTCCAGCATCTTTCGCACGCTGGCCGGCTCGTGCACGGCTTGTTCGATGCCGATGACGTTTTCCGGCGGGATATCATAGGGCATATCGCAGCCAGGCGCGATGATGAGGTTGGACATCCCGAGATCATCGAGCAAGCCGATGACGTATTGCATGTTATCTTGCTGGGTTCCATAGAGCATGACCCTTGTAAGGGGAATGTTACCACCGAGGATGATATCATGCTGGTCAGTAATTTGCTTCGCGGCGATCATGTCGATGTTCTCGTCCACGAAGATGGAATCAGGCCTGGTCATGCATATGGGCTCGATGTTCTTAGTCGCATCGCCGCACACGAAAAACGAGGTGAACAAGCCTGTGTCCTTGATGGCGCGGAAAATGTCCTGGAACGGATCCGCGAGAAGCTCCGTGAATGCTTTCGGGGAAATTTGCGACACTACGGGATCTACCACCGCGATGATATCGGCGCCAGCACTGGTATAATACCCGGCCATGGCAATCGCGACATCCTTTGCATAGGAAAGCAAGCTCCGGACATAGTTCTTGTCCCGGATTATGTCCATAAACAACCCCGTACCCCTGAGATGAGATGCTAGGGTAAGCGGGCCGGTGACGAGGCCAAACAAGGCAGTTTGTTCCCCCACTTCGTTTCTAAGCGCGCTACACGCGTCAAGGATGATCGGGAGCCTGCCCTCATTGGGCTGGGGAATTTTTTCCGGGATATCTTGCGTCGCTGCAAGAGGATGGGAATTCACGGCGGGAGGTGCTTTGTCAACCCACACGAGTTCGCAACCGAGGATTTCAACCTCCACCTGGAGATCGAACACGATGGGTTGACCATCAGCGTGGTACAAGTGATTTGCCTCGAGCAAGCATTCAATCAACCTGTTTTTGTCGGTGAGGAGTTCGGTCGCCGTGTACCCTTTCAACTTTCCCGCGTGAACGCCAGCAAATGGCACCCACGGGACTTGATCCACCGGCTCGTGATTCAAGACCTTGAAAACCAACTCCTTTCCGTGCGCATCCATGATGATCCCTGGAATTTAATCGCAAAAAACTTCAAAATAAGACTGTAGAAATAATATTTAAGGTTTACCTCGACGTTTTTTGTTAAAAGCGTAATTTAAAGTGGAAGGTCAACCCGCTCAGATTTTTGTGGGGTCGCCGAGATGATGGTCTGGAATTTACCGACGAGCAACGTCCCGAGTAACGTGAACGCGATGGCAATGACATAGCACGCTGGCACGCCCACTTGCTGACCGAAAATAACGATGCCGCCCGTGATCGACACGAGGATGTTCACCGATTGCGATACCGGATACACCAATGTCGCGTTTCCTTTTTTATAACCAACTTGCTGACCAATAAAGCCGAGAACGGTAAAAACCAAGGTCGGAATTAACGAAATGATGGCACTGATAACGAATGGGTTAGCTATGGCGATCTTTACGAACAGATCTCCTGAAAAAATCTCTGAAAATAAATTATACCCGCCGCTTTGCAGGAATGCGAAGATAGCTTGCGTCCAGATGCTCCCCAATGCGGAGATGATACCGCTTAAGTTTGCCCATAACAAGCTTGACCGCTCCTTGTTCCTGGAAACCTTGTCCACGACGGCGATGCCCAAGCTTGCAGCGCAAGAAATGGCCGAAAAGACCACGATCGTGGTTATCGCAACGGGATCCAACATGTTGACTTTCGTGTTGGAAACCGCGGATAGCGTGAGAAATAACGGCATCAAGGCCAAGACAATGACGCCGATGATCGCCGTTGAGGTAAGCTTCTCGCCCAATTTTTTCACGGCGACGTACACGAGCAGCAGATAGCCGAAAGCTGTCAACGGCTGCAAAACAGATATACCGATTATTGATATGGACACGATGAACGGCAAGCCAGCAATGAGATTGACGAGAAAACCGAAAAACCACCGGCGGTTCTTGAGCAATTCGCCCAGCGGGAATGGTTCTTGTCCTGGAAATTGCATGCTTATCTGGTTAAAACCCGATTTTTGCATGATCGGGGCAATGTTGAACATGATCGTCGCGAGCAAGCCAGCGCCAAACCCGATAACGATATCAATGACATTCATTGCATCTTCACGCTCGCAAATCATTCCAGCTCTTTCTTGGTGGACACGTATAGCATGTAGAGCTTGAAGCCCGCGGGGCCATAATACCGGTCGAGCAAGCCCTGGCTCGTCCAGTCTATCAAGACCCACTCGACGCCCTTGCGCTTCAAGTTGAGCAAGGCATAGTGCAGAAGCATTGCACCAAGTCCTCTATTTCCGCGAATCTCCTTTGCAATACCGATCGGTCCCAAGCCACCAAATACTTCATCGCCTCGAGATTGGACCAAGGTCGGGGGCCCGAGCACGATGCTTGCCTGCGAGGCAGTATCGGCAAAACCAAGAACTTCGACGTCGTCACCATTTCCCCTGACGAGCAATTGGAGCTCGTCCGCCGCGGCTCGAGTTTCGCGTGCATGGCTCGCGGCACGCCAGTACCACTTGCCCGGAAATATGGCTTTCATGAATTCCATGAGCTTGCTTTCCAGCTCTGGATTATATCCGATCACGTCGAATCCATCGGCCTTGTTAGCCTCGATCTTGTCGCACAATTTCGGATTATCCCCGGGAAACTCTTCGTACCCGCTGATATCGCCAATGATATCGATTGACGTCTCGAAGCCCTTGTTATAACCGAGCTTGTCGAAAAAGAGTTCGAGGCAATCTTCCAGCGGTTGAGGCACGCCAGGCAAGAAGTGGCGTCCCGGTTCCCGACCGATGCTCACGACCGCCACATCGTGAGCCTGGAAAAACCTTTCGATAGCTCCGACTAATACAGTTCCGATACCCTGGCGCTGGTAATCTGGCTTGATACCAATCATGGCAATACCACCGGTGGCATCACGAAACCATTGGGTCGAATCCTCATTGCACAAGTCATGATTCGGGATGATCCATCGTTTGCCGATGATGAAGCCGACAAGATCTCCATTGCTCGCGTATGCTCCAAGGCAACCGTCTGGGTCGAAGTTGGGATCCTCGACAAGATACCCGTTTAACCTATCCGTTGACGTCATGAAGGAATCTGGCAAAGCCTGGTTCCAAGTTTCCACAAGAATATCAATTTCATCTGGAAGGTTTATCGGTCGAATTTCGAAATCTGGGAGCATGACAACCTCTTGTTCTTGATAATTTGAATACTCATCTTTGATTTACCTACATCATGCCTCCGAGCAGCGACATCAACATCGAAAACCAGCAAATTTCCATCACATTTCTCCCTGGTGATGACAAGTATTCCGTTTCATTCCGTGATGATTTATTCAAGATTGACGGCATGCTCGGCACAAGCCAGCAATCGGCGTCGATTGTTGATGTTGATGACCAGATGGGAAGCGGCACCGCGATCAAGCTCGTTCTCCTCGACGATAATACTGATTATATCATGCTGCATCCCGGATTTCCGTTCATTTGCGTGAAGCGCGAGTTTTCAAATCCCACAAATCTTCCCGTGACCGCCAGTGACGCCGTGACCGCAAGATTTCGGTTGGCGTTCGACACACCTGTTTCTGAATTGCGCGTGCTGTCGTGCGATGGTTTAATGCCTGCATTCACGGATCGCACGTGTTACACGTTCCTGGCAATAACGAAGCCTGCGCAACGATGCGGGATCGTCGCCGGGTGGCTATCCCAGGAAGTCGGGAGTGGCATAGTTCTCATGCAAAACAAGAAAGATGACGTGCTCGAGATAACCGCGCGCTGCGAGTTCGGGAAGTTGCTTCTCGGTTCCGGCGAAGTTCGGCAAGGCGACACATTCATGATCGGGTATTTCGACGATTGCATCGCCGGGCTCGAGGAATATGCAAGCGCCATCGCGAGATATTATCGCATCGAGCTACCGCCATTCCGCGGCGGATATTGCACGTGGTACGCGGTTCGAAATTACGGCGCGAGTGATGAGAAAAGTATGGCCAAGCTCGCCGCTTTTTGCAACAAGAATCTCGTGAATTTCGGCTTCGACGTGCTCCAGATCGATGACAGGTGGCAAGCCGGGCCGCGCAGGAAAATAACAAACTTGGGACCAAGGGGCGATTTCAGCATGCATGATCCGCGAGGTCCATATCCGTCGGGTATGAAAGCCATCGCTAGCAAGATCACGGCATTGGGCATGACGGCTGGCTTGTGGCTCATGCCGTTCGCGTGGGATCCCGATAGCGATGCCATGAAGGTGCATCACGATTGGTACGCGAAAAAAAATGACGGCTCAATTTATGAAGTTCGATGGGCAGGCTGGTGCTTGGACATGACCAATCCCGAGGCCAAGAAGCACGTTGCAACGACGATCGATCGCATGACGAGGGAATGGGGTTTCAAGTACTTGAAAATGGACGCGATGTGGACGGGTCTCGCTATCAAGCTGGTCTACACTCCCGAACCCGTGTACACGCCGGATGAGCTGGGAGAAACGGTCTTCCACGATCCTGCCATGACAAACGTGCAGGCATATCGCGCTGGCCTGGCGGCAATCCAGCAAGCCGCAGCGCCTGGCACATTTTTACAAGGTTGCACGATAGCGCAAAACATGCGCACGCTCGGTGCTGCAATGGGCCTCTTGCATGCGATGCGGATTGGCCGTGATATCAAGGCAAAGTGGGCACCAATCGTTGATGATGCAAGGATGGGCGGGCGGCTATTTTTCCTCAATGCACGCGTGTGGTACAATGATCCCGATTGCCTCATGCTCCGCAAGCCTTTATCATTGAACCAGGCCAGGGCCTGGGGGAGCTGGATAGCAGTTTCAGGTCAACTAAACATCGTGAGCGAGAACTTGTCCCGCTTGCCATCGAATCGGCTGGACGTCGTCAAGCGGACCATGCCAATGACGGGGTTATGCGGGCGGCCGCTCGACTTGTTTGACAACGATCCGGCACGGGTCTGGCACCTGGCTGACACGCGTGGCGGGATTCATGCCCGCCGGGACATCGTGGCACTGTTCAACTGGGATAAGAAACAAGATATGGATATCACGGTCGACCTGGCGCGGCTCGGGCTGCAAGACGATATGACGGACGGCTTCATTGCGTTTTCATTCTGGGACAACACTGTTCTCGTCATAAGCGGAAAAACCTTCAGCACGCGTGTCCCGAGTGCGTCGTGCATGGTTTTGGCATTGCGTCCAAGGACGAGTCATCCCCAGGTCATCAGCACATCGCGCCATGTCACGCAAGGAATCGTGGACCTCACGAATGAATCCTGGCAAGATGGCGTGCTTTCCGGGACAAGCGACATCGTGGGTGGCGATCCATATGAGTTACGCGTTGATGCACCAACCGATTGCAACGCCAAATCGGCCAGGGCAACCGTTCTATCGAGCGGCGAATCCTTGGGAGTAAAATTGAAACAAGTGGAAAATCTCGTCACGGTGCAAGTCCAAGCACCAATAAATTGCACCATCGATTGGCAGATCGAGTTCACGTGACAATAAACAACGATACATGCATTTTCATATCGTTTTTGTATCAATCACGTGATCCTCGAAGATCCCAAGCAAATCTTGGTCGATCGAAAGGTGAGACGCCTTGGTCTGGCCCGTGGCGGTGCTGGCCAGCAATTTTTCTTTTTCTAACTCGTGAAACGTGCCTTCCTTCAATATCCACAATTCTGGTGGCACGAGGGTTCCCTTGTTCGTTCGTGCATCTTGATACACGCCGTTCAACTCGATCAAGGCACGATCAAGGTCACGCAAGTATGCTTCGTAAGAGCGAGGCGTGCTGTCTGGATCAAATTCTATCAAGAAGATGTATCGGGATCGCGGCTTGAACAACCCGATGGCACGAAAATCGATGATCATGCAATTATTAGCAACGTTGACTTGCTGGATCGCGGCAAGTGCCTGCATGGGTGTCAATTTTTCCCCGGCGAGATCGATCGTGTTTTTCCGGAATGAGATCGTGAACGCGGGCGGATCCTCAGAAACAAATTTCACGATATCCCCGATTTCGTAAGCATATAGTCCGCTGCGCGTCGTGATGAGCACGCTATATTCCTCGCCTTTTCGTGTTTGCGTGAGTAACAAGCGTTCCTCGGTCGAGTGATTCACGGGCACGAATTCGAAAAAGATGGAGTCGTAAAGCGGCACGAGCCCGGTCCGGGCGGATGTCTGGATCGCGAGCATGCCTTCAGAAGCGGCGTACACCTCGCGATACTCGAAAGCAGGCCCTACCAGCTTTTTCAAGCGCGTTTCGTAAAGAACGGGCGACACCCCGGAAAGGATAGCGAGCTGCAGATTGGGAAAAATCGTGTTGATTCCATCCACGCCAGCATTCTTCACGAGATATTCCATCAAATTCACGACTATTGGCGTGATCCCGGTTATAACCGTGATATTTCGTGATGCGCAATCTTTTGCGATGATTTGATACTTTGCTTCGAGATTCTTGACGTTCAAGAGTTGTGGCGGGGTATATAGCTTGTGATTCACGAGAAATCGCCAGGCCTGGCGACCGGTCGGCAATGCTAGAAGCCCCGTGATGTAACCAACTGGTATTCCATTGAGATGCTTGATAAGAGCCGGGGCGGGAAGGTATAACCATTGGCCCCTGGTCACGCGGGCATTCTCGCGAGGATTGCTTGCAACATAATACGACGCGGCTCGAAGAATGCCGAGATTGTACTGGTTTGCCATTGCAGTGGTGACAGGAATGAGCTTGGGCGTGCCCGTGGTGCCGGTTGTTTGTGCCAAAAACAAGAGCGGCCGGTTGGTCAACGCATTTTTCGTTCCAGCAATAATCGCATCGATGTATGGTTTGAATGCATCGTATTGCGCCGTTGGACAGTTCGCTTGAAAACGCTGGATGCTCGTGATCTCGTCAAACCTATGATCTTTCCCGAAATTAGTTGATCTATTCTTTCGCAAAATGCTTCCGAGCAACCGAATTTGGCTTTCCAGGGGATCTTTTAACATGTACTCGCTATATCCTTTCAAGCCAAGCGCGCCCACCTTGCCAAGTACATCAAGAAATTTCACGGGGTCTCCGGCCCCGTTCCCGTGGATGTTTCATCGAATGAAACAGGATCATCGTTCTCGAACCGTTTTAACTTCATCGCTCTTATGCGATATTCCTCTGGATCGAGATTCTTGATGAATTGCGCGGGAACACCACCGACCATGGTATAAGGTGGAACATCCTTGTTCACCAGGGAACCAGCCGCGACGATGGCACCTTCCCCGATGGTGACACCAGGTGTGATCGTGACGTTCGCGGCAACACGGGCATACTTGCATATCCGAATCGGGCCATAGAGAAATGCGCGAAGATTCCCCCTATCCTGGAACGTGTGAACGATCAAGTTGGTGTAGATCCCCACGCCGGAATCGTTCTCGAAAATAATCAAGTTTGGTAACAATAAATCAAATCGCGCGTATTGCGAAATCAAGCAATCCCGCCCGATCTTGACTCCGATAAATCGATACATCATGTTCTTGAAGCGTGGCCAGAATGAAAAATGAAGGATGACTTGGATAATGACATTGAGAAACGAGCTCCGGATAAAGCGCGAAACCGCTTCCGCGTCGCCTTCCTTGGCGAGGATGTCGTCGATCAACACGTACACGATGGCGCTCCAGATACTCTTGATGTTGGTTCCGTCCATGTCGAAATGGACGATTTTTTTCACCCCTTCTCGCTCGATATGATACCGTATCTTCGAATATTCATGCCGTTCCTTCACGAGATCCACCAGGAACGAACCCGCATCGGCGATCACGCTGGCGAAGAACAAGAAAACGAGCAAGAGGGGAAAACACATCACGAGAAGGATAATTTTTGACGCTATTGTCCATTCAGGGCTCCCGATGATACCAAATGCACACCACGCCATGGTGAGTTCAAGTTCGATGACCCAGCAAATCGAGCAGAACACGGAAATGATCGTTCCCCAAACACGATGTTTCGGCGTGATGCTATAGGCAGGAATGAAAATTGCAACCAGGACGAAATTGATGATTATAATTCCGTAGAAAAACGTGGGTAAATAGGTGTAGAACACTGCAATGAAGGTACCTTCCACAATCGATAAGAATTGATGGACAGGATCCCACCACGTCCCAAGAGTCGAGGAAAATATATCATCAATGACGAGAGCAATGATGATGGCTATAAAAATCGACAACAACAAGGTTGTAAAGGCTTTTCGTATCTTTTTTGCCATCAATCAAACCTTTTTCAAAATGCTTTCGTGAACTTGAGTTTTCAATGAAGTTGCATTTTTATTTTTTTCACTCGAATTTTTCGAGAAATCTTCGAGGTGGTTTCAAAAATTCGAGCAGTCCAGAAATTTATTGCCCAAGTTCTCGGCCGTGAAAGCGCATAGCACATAAAGTATCAAGCAGAACATTTTTTTGGTGCATGATCCATCAAGCACGTTATTTTCTCATAATCAAAAGCAAGGTTCTATTCGCGTGGTAGATCCGTGGCAGTGTTTGTATATTTTTAGCTTCCATAACCTTTATCGGAACGCCGTCCTTTTTTCACGTGTTCCACGTATGCTCGAGCCAAATTTAAAAGATAGTTCTTCTATGAACTTCGCGCCGCCGTATCGAGCGTATCGATTCTGGCCCGTGTATGCCGCTGCATTTACTAGAACCTTTTCTTATGCTATCTATAATCTTGCACTTCCCAATTATCTCGTTTACTTCAAGCACATTTCCGCTGATCTCCTCGGCATCATCGTTTCGATTCTTAGCTTCACTTATATTGCCGGGCCTTTGCTGGCATTGCAAGTCACGAAGCATATCGGATTAAAAAACACGGTGGTCATCTCGGCAGTCGGATCATTCTCATTGGTCGCTGTGCAGATCATTTTCTTGGGAGTTATTGCAGACGTCGGGCAGACGTTTGGGATCATCATTTTCTTGCGCGGCCTGGACGGTATCATCACGGGATTTTATTGGCCAAATGTTCAAATGGAGGTCAGTAATTGGCAAAGAGCAGGGCCTCCAGGGTTGGCGGATAAATATTTCCAGAAATATGGCTTAAGCTGGAACGTCGGCATCCTAGCCGGAGACATCGCGGGGTACATCATCGTCTTTTCCGGTCACGGTAACGAGTTCCTTGCATTGATCATTTCAGCTGCACTCATGGCAACTATGATTCCAGCAACACTGAAGATGGAACGTCCCGATTGCATCGCTTTTGATGGGAACAAGGGCATCGTTTATCTCGAAATATCTGATGCAACCAACAGGCCTGCAAATCCATTGGCAGTTTCTGAAGAAGCCAGCAAGCCGGCTCTGGGAAACGCGAGGATCGCAAGTCCTTTTCTTCTTGCATTTCCCGCGTTGTTTTATTTGCTTGGAACGATGGCGTATGCCTACACCAAGAACTTGTATCCCTTGATCGTACCCCTGGCCTATAATGCAGCGACCATTCCATCCTCAATGGTCTATCTCATCACCTTCTTTTATCAAAGCATCGCGATGTTCGTCATCATGGCATGGAGCCGGTTAAGCGCGAAGTCGGGATATTACACATGGTTAATCGCCATGATCGCGAATGCTGGCTTCTTAGCGTGGTTGTGGGCATTTCCGAATGTCATTTCCTTGACCATCGCCTTCTTGGCAAATGGTGCGTTGTCTGGTTGGTTATACAATTTCACTAGCAAGATCATGCTTGAATATGGTGCGGCGACGAATTCGCTTAAATATGCGACGTATTACGAGTTCTATAACGGAATCGGATTTGCTGCTTCTCCTTTACTCGCTGGGTTCATCGCGGATACGAGCCTTGCCTTAAATTATCCCGTGAACTTGGTGATCGTCGCCGTTTTCATCGTCGTGCTCTTGATCCTCGGAAAAAATGCCCGAAAATTCTTGAAAAATGGCAAATAATAGGTCATATAATCTTTCGCATAAGCAATGAGCCTTCCTCGTAGAAGGGTTTGAGAATCCCCTTATCCAATGCGATAATTTCTGTCTTTTTCGATTTATAGACATCAAATCCCATTTTTTTATAAAAATCCTTTGCCCACGTTGCCCTTTCGTGGACAAATAACCGGAGATCGTGAAATCCTTTTTTAATAGTTCGTTCTTCGAGAAATTGCATCAGGAACTTACCACGTCCTTGACCTTGAAATCCTGCTTTTATGTAGAAATACCCGATATAAGTAAACTTGCCGAGAACTTGAAACGAACCTTCGCCAGTGAACTCGCCAGTGTCCTTGTCTTGCAACAAGTAAAACTCGCGGATCTTGTAATTTCGTTCGGCCCACGCATCATCGACTTGATGCTCGCTCAAGTCATTCGGATTCGAGATGTCCTTGTAAAGGTCAAAATTACTATTGATACAATCCCTGACCTCATCCATCTTGTCCCGTGAGGCTTTGATGATCGTAAATCCCATGGCAAGCACTAAAAGTATCTCGGGGCATTAAATAGGGCCGAAATGGTTCGGGAATTTCTCAGGCTCGAAGCACGGCTTCCCGGGTTGATTTGAAGAGGCGGTCCAATTTTTCGGCTTGGTTTGAAAAGTTCACCGCTTGCTCGAATTCGCCTAAATCGCTGCAGATAAAAGCCACTTCCCTGAAAACCTTGGCCGCGGCCCCGAGGTTACCATGAAACAAGTCCATTTTTGCTTCATCGAGAAGATTCCTTTGCTTGCGCATCACGTTTTCTTGTTTTTTCATGGTTATTGCACCTCGCAAGGGGGAATATTGCCTATAATTTCGATATTTCCTCATAATCATTAAGTTTATTTGTGTTTAAATAAGTTTCGATTATTAAATTGTCAATCATATAAAAATCATCAACCAATTTCCATTTCAGTTCTGACAGACGTGTTTAAACAAAAATGTCATTACTAAATGAACAATCCCGAGCCGGAAAAGAAGATAAACTCCCGAAACGGTAGTATATGTGATGAATCCCGCGTTTCGATTCTTTGATCTCGATGCACAGAATGAACTGGCAACGCTCGAGGACTTTTTCGGTGACTGGGCTGGCTCTAGCGAGGAAAGCATCGTGATTTTTTCCCCGCATGATGATGATGCCTTACTTGGTGCCGGCTATCTTATATTGGCGGCATTGACAGAACAAGTCCATGTACATGTCATCATTTTCAATAAGGGTGATGCCGGCTATAGCGATCCCTTGTCCAGTGCCACGATTGTTGAAACCCGGAAAAAAGAAACCAAAGCTTCATACCAAGTTCTCGGCCTCAATGATTCGTGCTTGACGCGCCTTGATCTTCCTGATTTCAGTGGTAACGCGTACGTGGGCTTGTATAAACCCGTCGACGAGCGTCGTGCCAAGCCGGTGGGCACCTTCAAGCTATTGCTCACGTTTCTCAGGCAAATAAAGGCAACGCGTCTTGTGTTCGCCAATGGATTCCGGGAGCATATAGATCACTCAGCCGTGGCACAAACAGGGATTTTTTATGCCCCGCAGGCGGGTGACCCCGTGGTCGTTGATTGGGCCGAGCCATCATCGATCAAGACTTGCCTGGAATATTCGGTTTGGGGGGCTTTCGATCCCGTGGAGGTCGCGCGACGATCTGCAGTATCGGGGTCCTTACCTGCGAACTTGGCAATCCTGGCTTCCGATGAAATGGAACGACAGGTGCAAGAGTCGCTGCAGCAATTTCATTCCCAGCAGGCAATCATTCAAGGCATCCTTGAAAATAGGAAGGAACGCGAGATGGATGGTGGATATATCGAGCTTTACATGCGCGTCGATCCCCGACCCAAGCTCGATTACACGCCATACAAGGAAATCGTCAAATCGTTAATGAGCATGAAAGAAAATGATGAATAACTGCCCGGATTGGTAACCTCGAGTTTAAATATAGAAATCGAGAATATCCTCTTCTTTCATTCCTTTCATGGCGTGTGATGTTCACGATTGATTTTTCTTTTAACGAGAAGTTCGATCATCAGCCCGCCAATTGTCACGGGAACGCAAGCAGTGGTAATGATCGCATTTATTGCGATAGCCACGTTATACGAGACTGGGCTCGAATATGCATACACCTGAGAACCCTTGATGGCATTGATGATCGTGCCTGTTATGATAAACGCTACGATCAAGAGCAAATATACGAAAAGGCGCCCGTTTTTTCCTTTCCACATTTGCCCGGTTATCTGGATGAACACGGCACCTACCAGATTGACGAGTAGCATGCCCGCGAGCAATGCCCAGATTATGCTTGGAGCGCCGGCTACCAGTAAAACGATGCCCAAGCCCTCGAATACCAGCGCGTAGATCAAGATGCCTCGCGATGAAAAGATTGCCATAACTCGATGCATGCACCATTGCAACGTATGGTTACTAGTACCGTGCTTTTTAATAAACCACGTATGTATGCCAAGGGAAATAACGAAGATCACGACCCCGGCTACTACTGGCGGGAGCAAGGATAGGACCAGAGGCAATAAATCAATGTAGAGCAAGTTGTAATCCGTTGCACCGAGGGGGATGAGAATCCCGGCAACGAGCGCCACGATCAAGGTGCTGGCCACGGTGGCAGCATTGCGTGGGGGGTACAATGCAGGGACCTCAGGTGTAACGCCCGTTTCCTTGCTTGAATTTGCATCCGAGTTACTCGGTCCGTTGCCCGCATTTTCGTTTTTGGATACGCGAAACGCTAGCAATCCCAGGCCAGCCGGCACCACGGTGAAACCCACCGCCAGTTGGTCGAAGATCGTGGCGCATGCAAGGAAACCACCAAGTGTTACGAGAGTCATGCCAAGCCGTGCCTTCAAGAATGCGTGATTTGGCATGGAATTGGTTGCGGTGATCCTTACCAGCGTGGCGAGCACGAGTCCCATCATCAAGGCATCGAGGAGGACTTTCAACCATGATCCATCGTATGATAACCCTGAAACGGTCCCGGGATACCAGCAAGCATAAAGAAACAGGACGATGAGAAGCAACCGTGCTGATCGACGTGCTGAAACGTGCAAGCAAGCACCGGCGATGAGCATTGCCACGCATGACAAACTCATGTACAATGGAAGCAACGGCGGGTTGTAGTAGCCCGTGAAAAACAACGGGAGCAAGAAATTTGCATAACCGAGGTAGATCAACGTGCCCAGTAACGAGCCTTGAAGCAGCGCGACGCCCAATCCGGAGCGGTCTAGCATTAAACGTTCTGACTCACGTGATAATGGCGTGAACGCTTGCAAGCTAGCACGTGTCACTCGTTCCCGCTTCCGCGCTATGAGTCGCTCCTCTGTTCCCCGATCGAGCCTCCACGCCAGCAGCACGAGCATTGCGCCACCGGTAGCGATTGGCACTAGTGCCATCGCCAAAAAACTCGAGGGCACTGGTTCGCGTGAGCTGTTGTATTCGGCAGTGATGGTTGCCAGCACTGCTGGAATCTCCGGCGAGAACTGCGTGTCTCGCTCGGGGTGGGCGGGATCTGGCTCGTAATTATCCCACACCCACCAGTACACGCCCTTGAACCACGGCGCCGTCCATAGCTTGGATTGAAAGACTGACTTGTACATGTTGATCAACCCGCCAACGTCTTGCTGGTCGCAAAATTTATCCTGGCTCGGGCTCATGTTTGCCCCTTCCAAGGCTTGTGCACCGATCTCGGTGAACAAGATTGGACGGTTCCATTTTGACGAGAGCGCCTGAAGGCGGTTGTATAGCCCGTTCCAGAATTGGATCAAGTCTTCCAGCGGAGGCGAATAGGTGAAGAGCATCGGCGGATACATGTCTGCCCCGATCACGTCGATCGCATCGTACCAGTCGATGTTCCAGAAACCGTCGTAGTTCGCTGCGTAGGTGATCAGCCCGTGATAGACCGCGCGGACTTCGGCAATCATGGCGCGGACTGCGTCCGAGTGGCCTTGCATGCTCCCCATCTCGCAACCGATGCTGAATAGCTCGACACCGCTTTGTGCTGCAAACGTCGCGCGAGAAACGATCCACGTCGTGTACGCTGCCATCCACGCCGGGGTGTAGACGATCCAGTTCTGCCACTCCCCTGATTCGATCTGGAGCATTGGCTTGTAGAATATGTGCAACCCGATTGATCGCGCATAGGAAAACGCATCGGAGAGATTCTCGATCGAATCCCCAGCCGGGCTAGGATGGATGTCCTGGGAGGTCAGGTTGGACTGATACCATTGGTCATTAATCGCCACCCACTCCACGCCTGCGGCGCGCATCTCCTGAAAATCTTCCCTTGCTTGGCTGGAATTATAGGAAAACATGTGCCAAGTGGTATAACTCATGCCTTTCTGAAATGATACGGCAGGGTACCAATCCGGTTGCACATTTTTCGGGGCGTAAAATCCAATGACGCAAGAAGTGGCCCACCCAAGGAAGAGTACGCCGATGATGAGAAAAACAGCTCTCTGACGTGAGTCCAAGTGATCGTGATCAGGACGTGATAGGGTAACCATGGTCGATACATCCGCTGAGATGTTTGAAGCGAATCCGAAGCTATAAGGCCATTATTCCAACCCTATGCCAACAAGATATTGCACGCGCAATGGGAGCTCGTTGAAACATTCCACGTGCGTGCCAAATTTGCCCAGGGTATTTTCCACGACGATGTAATCGAAGCCGGGAATCACGACGTCATTCCACCGGTCGCCGATGCCACGCAGCGCAACATCGAGCATCGTGACGATCTGGTTGCCGAGAGGTTCTTCCGAATCCAGCGTGATGGCCCCGTAAAATTCCTGGCATTCCGTGTATCCGGCATTGTGCGTGCCCGTGTAGGGTTTCAGCGTTTCGAGGTCGATATCCTTCCCGATACGGGCGGAAACATCAGCGCTTCGCGACTTGAAAAAATCGACGAGTGCTTGCTCTTGCATTTTCGCGGGAAGATCATTTTCGGCGATGTTGACATAAGCATCATAACCAACCTTGTAGGCTTCCTCGATGAAATCGAACCAGTACCGCTGGTCGTCCGTCCATTCCTCTTCAGAAACGCCCACGATGATGGAACGGCGGTTGCAAGACGCGAGCCCGTCTCGTTTTGGTGACACCCCGAGGTGGACCCAATCGCCTTTATTGATGCGGCGATTCAATGCTAGCCCGATGAGCGTCCGGTTAGCCTCGTTTGCGCCGAGAATGACCTTGAATCCCAATCCCTCGGCTCCGAGCATGGATGCCGTGAAGTAAGCCCAGGCGGCAACCTCTGTTTCGAGCATGCCCGGCTTGATGACGGCAAGCATGGATCGCATCATGGCATCGGCAATCAACGTCGAATCACGGATCAATTCCATCTCCATGTCCGATTTGATGTACTTGATCTTGTAATAAACGTCTTGCTCGTCAATAACGTTTTCTTTGCCAAACAATTGTTCAAGATATTCCACCACGCTTGACGGTAATATTTGCCGCGGTGTAAGCAAGGCGATTTTCTTGACATCCTTGAGTTTTTTGCCTGCCGCCGCTTCGATGACGTCCTCCAGGCGTTCGGCGTTGATCGGGTATTGTTCGTCGGCGAGCTGGAGCATGCCTACCTTGTGAACCTTCGATCTTGATCGATCCGCGAGTTGTTCCACGACATAACCACCTTCCAGGCCTGCAACGACGTGAAAACCGGTTGATCCAATCACGCCGGCTACTTGTTCGATGGAAATGTTTATGTTTCCCGCGAGATAGGGGACATCGCCGGAATAATGCTCGTCTGAAAACACGAGTCCCACGATGTATCCTTTTTTCTTGAGTGCATCAGCCAATTTCTTCTGGCGGGCGACGAACTCCTCGGTGGATATTTGCTTGAACGGGTCGATGCGAGGCTTGTAATGCTCGATGATCCGTTGAACCTTCAAGAAGTCAGAATTTGTTTCATCCGCAGATTGCGTATTCATGATGTTTTATTCACATCCGGACTTATTTCGTTTGCTGCATGGGCATCCCACGTGGCATTATTTTTGAAGAACTATGCCAGATCAACTGTGAAATTTGCAAACAACCATGATCGCGACTTCAAATCAGCATGATGGCAAGATGGGCATGAATGGTTGAATCTTTAAATACAATAACCGTAATTTAATTCAAATAATGGAGAGGAAGCTGGTCATTATGACTGATGAGGGATCATATTTTACCGGATTCGTGAATGATGTAGAGAAGATCATCAACGATCATTTTTCGGAAGGTTCCATCATCGACGTGAAGAATATTCGTCATTTAATGGAGATTCCTGCAAAAAATCGCAGCAAAACGGCGTTCATCGCGAAAGCGCTAGATAATTTGTCGAAGCGTGGGGTATTAACGTACATCGACCAAAAACCAACAAAACGGTACAAGAAAGTTATAGGCTCGAAAACAGCCTAATGTAAACGAAAAAAATAGATTTGCACTGAATTTTAAAATTTTCCGAGAAAATTTGGTTCCATTGAATTTTTAGCAATTTCAAGCAAGAAATCATCAATTTCATCCCGCAATTCTTTCGTGGCTTTCAAGAAATCTTGGAACATCTCGGTCAATGTTTCCTCCATCGATGCGAGAGACATTTCCACTAGATTATTCATCCTCTCGAGATCATCGATCCCAGGCAAATTCCCGCCAGATTGGAATGCATTCGAGAGTTTCCCGGAAAATGCATCCAAAACCCCAGTAATGGTCGTGCTCAAGTCATTGATATTCAAGGCTTCGGACTTGCCCATTAAATCTGCAAGAAGTTCAGCGATGACGCGAAATTTTGAAGGAAGTTCCTTGGTGAACGTCATAACCCGCTTGAGATAGGCAAGCGGCTTTTCGAACCGGAGCTTGAGCTCGATCCCCACCTCTTCATCGTACATGATCTTCTCGTACAATTCTTTCGTCGCGAACCTGAGCAATTCCATGTCACGGGTTAATTGCTCGGAATTGGACGCCACTGCCTTTAAGGATTCCAAGGTAGGGAGATCATCGCCATCGAATTCATGCAGGACGATGTTGCCAAGGATATTAACTTGGATCTTGAAACGCTGCAGCTTGAGCCCGTGGATGATGGCCTCCACGATGTTCTTCCCATTATTCGCATCGGTCATCAGTACTTCCCATGAATCAATGGCATCACCAAGATTCGAGTCAAGGGCCGCGAGATCCGTGTTCAAGCGTGGAATTGTCGTGCTGGCCTGGAGAAGGCTGAATGCACGAACGTGTTTCTTGATGACGTTATCGCGCACCAGGAATAACCTTTTCAATAGCTTGATCGTGAAATTGTTGGCGACATCCGCTGCAGAATATGATTCCGCTGGAATATTCCACGTGTTTTCCGCGAAGAACAGCATGCCAGGAAGGGTCGTGTCTATGGGTGCGCGGCAAACTGGCCAGTTTGTCAAAAGCGCGCCCACGTTACCTTCGGGAATCTGGCCAAGAGCCCTGTTCAATTCATAGATGTTTTGAATGCGAAGATCATAATTCGGGATGGCAAATTGAAAATCGCTGTTCACGCTGCTTGCAGCAAGTACTTTAAAACCCTTTTCCTTGAAAAACTTGATTTCTTCCGCAAAATCCTGGGGATTCTTGTCCTTGCCATACATCCAGTACACGATAACGACGTCCTTGTCAAAATCATCGATGAAATCCGGGTACTTGAGCAAGTAATCGTGCCAGATCATGGGTATTTTTCCAAACCCCTTGACGATTCTCGCGATGTTATTCATGTGGGAAATGTAAAGCTTACTTTTTCCCACCTTTTCATCGCCATTGCCATTTTCTTCTATAAAAGCTTTGCATTTATCACACGACCCTATCGTGTAAACCTCGTCGCCGCCAACATGGATGAATCGAGATTTGGGATGATAGCTCACGATGTCCGCGATCATGTCCTGGAGCAATGGCAAGGTTTCCTCGTGTAATGGACAGATATCCAGGGTCCTGTTTGGATCATGTTCCATGTCCCGTGATTCCTTCAAGTGCGCGTATTGCTCGTGCTTCAAGATAAACTCGAGATGGCCAAACGTTTGCACGAGGGGAATGCACTCGATGCCATACACCTGGCAAAGCTCCATGAGATCGGCAGTTTCATCGTGATTGAAAGCGATCGGGTGCTTGACATCTGGATGTTTCTTGTAAGGGAATTTATCTTCCCATTCCCAGACGATCGCGTTGATCTTGTACCGTGCCATGAGCCGCACATAGTTTTTCAAGTAATCAAGGGAGTGCAGCTGGACCTTCAAGTCGACATGGACCGCGCGCATCTCGAGATCGGGAAAATCGTTGATGTCCATCGTTGGAATTTCAAGAACCGGTTTTTTCGTGGCTTGATCTTTTTTCAAGGCAAAGGATTCGCCTGCTTGCTGGAATGTCACGACGCCATGAAAAAAGCCGGACATGCTCTTCGAGACGATGAACACGGCCTCGTTCGTCACGCGTAACAAATATCCATCACCAGGTTGAATGGTTTCCAGGGTTTGCATCAGCACTGATGGAAAATCTGGTGACAATTCATCGGCAGCCGTGATGTACATGAAGAACCCGTTTTCGTATTCATCCTTGAAATCCCGGTCCCTGATCGCCGTTATTTTCATGTTGATCTTGAAATTTCGCCACAAAAACCCGAAAAAGTCAGCAACATGATCCTGAACCTTGGCCTTGTTGACAAAACAATTCAAGGAATCACGTAACTGAAACGATCCTTCTCCTGGATGAAATTCCTTTGGCACGGGTAAAAATTCGACATTCATGCGATCAGTTGTTAGAGACCACTATTAATTCTTGTTACGATCACGCCAAAAGCGCTAGGGCAAGTGGACTTGATCATTCATGCCGAGCAAGGACAAGCGCCGTGTCATGAATCCCGTGCAAAAAGCTGGATGAAAAACGGTTTGATCTCGTGAATAAAACGAGCACGCGTTGGTTACGGTAATCTTTTTAAAAAAAGAGAATCATAGTGTTATACATATTATAAATTTAAAATCATGACGAGGAAGATTTTTTTATCAATCCCATCTATGAAAACGTGTAGAGCAATCGGAGAACGATAACATGAAGTTTGTAAAAGGCTTTTTTATAAGCATCGCGATCTATGTAGGGCTTTCAATTCTTTTTTATGGCCTAATGGTAATGAATGCAGGAAATGCGTTCACGAGCATATTTTCAGGATTAACCTCGATATCCCCTTTGCTGTATTATTACGTCGCAAGTCCAACATTCATGACCGTTTCTCAAGCGGTGGTTTCTTTCATCACTCTTCCAACTGCTTGGAGTGCCTGGATTGAAATCCTTGGCGGTATCTTGCCCATAGCCATCGCGGCGCTGGTCGGTTCATTGGTGGAAAGGAAATCCGGGAGCACGAAATACATTTTCTTCTCCACGTTCATTGGCTTGTTGGTGATTGCATTCATCGGCATCGCGATACAAGTGATATATTGGCCTGCCGCCGGGATTTTCCTGGGCACGAACCATTACATGTACTGGGAATGGTTCCTACCCGGGGCGTTGATCATGACCGCGCTCAATGCGTTCGTGTGGTGCGCGATCGGGTTATTCATCACGAACAAGGGTTGGGGATAAAGGAGGCATGAAATCATGAAGCGCATAGCACAACTCATCGTCACGATCGTCACTTTTCTCGCTTCAGCATTCATCTTGAATCTCATTGCTGGCGTGATGATCGGCAATAATGCAGCGGGTTTGGCATTTCTTGGAAACTTCCCCGGTCAGGCACAAGCGACGTATCTTGGCCGGTATTTCGGGTTTTTGGCACAAGACACGCTCGGATGGTTCACCTTCCTTACCCTGAGTTCTACGCAAAACCTGCAAATCTTGGCCGGTGGCGTGATGGTTCTAAATTCTGTTTTGACGTACGTGCCACCCCTTAGTGCAATACCCCCGTACATTGGCCCCATCGGACTAATCCCGGTCATGATGGAGTATGGAGCTCATTCTCCCCCCTTGTTAACCATCCTCGTGCCCGCACTGGCATGGTTGTTGCTCTTGGTGGGTCCCTTTGTGATCACCGGCATCGTTGCTGGTGCAGCGGCGAAAACGAAGAAGGAAGCCATGGGAAATATGTTCCTTTCAATTTTGGTAATTGCCATCGCGGGCATTATCTTGAACTTCATCCACGTGTCCATGAATTTCACGTTGTCGGTCGATTGGAAGTTCACCGCGACGATCATCCAAAATCCCATCTATGGATATTTGCTCGCATTGTATGGGACGGCAAATTCCAACGAGATCGTGTATGCCATTGGCGTGAGCATAGTGGCACTTGTCTTTGCAATTCTCAATGGCTTGATCTTTTCGATCGAAAGCGCAATCATCGCAAGGAAGAAATAAGACACTTTTTTTTGCTGAATTTTTTTATTTATCGTTATTTCGTATTTTCTCTTGGCAAAGCACGCTGATGACATGATTGATATATTGTCCCGGGTATTTTTCAGAAAGAATAAAAATCGTGCGGGCGTAGCTTTATAAGTATTCACAAAAATCATGACGGGAATAGCCCATGGGTGACGAAAAGCTTCGCCAGATCCTTGAAAACCTCCTTGAAAATCCCGATGATTCTGCAAATTGGTCTGAAATTTCCAATCTCTTGGATGCCGACAATCGCGCGTTGTTTTTCACTTATCTCGAGGAAAATCCCACCTTATTAAAACATTTCATCGCCCTTATGGATTCAAATCCCGCGATTTCTTCTGAATTCGATTTAACACTTCAAGAAGCCGATGCACTGGAACCATTCATCGAAAACTTGAATAATCTGCCTGAGTCAACGGAAGCCGTGCCGCATGGAATAGGTAAGTACGCAGAAAACGCCCCTCTACCGACTTCCCCAAAAAGCATTCGTGAACAACCAGGAAAACCTTCTCACGAATTGGAACAGATCGATGCAGATCTCGCGGATATCCTCGATACAGGGGAAGAGATGCCCGATGGAAAGGCTTCATTCCAGAAACAACTCGAGGAACTTGACGAAGAAGGCAATTTTGCAAAGCAAAAGCGAGATAATGATTACCAAGCGATAATACGTGATGCAAGCAAGAAACTGTATTCATATAACGATCAAGACATCGATGAGGTTATTGCCCTCTACACGAAAGCTTTTACCATCCATGGCGAAGGAACGGCGATGGATTGGTATAATCTCGGCCAAACCTTCTTGAAACGAGCGCAGCGCAAGGTCGGAGTTTTTTCCTATTCCTTCGAGGGGCATTACAAGGACCTCTCGGATTATTACGAGGGCCTGAATGCGTCGAAGAAAGCCGTCCAGTTAGCCCCAGAAGACAAGACCTATTGGGAAATCTTGTCAACGATCTACGAGATCATGGGAAAGAAACCCATGGCACTCTTTTGCGCGCGAAAAAGTCTGGCGCTCCAGCTCGATCAAGAACGATGGATAGCGGGTTCTACATTGCTTGATTCAACAGTAAACCAGAGCGCCGCGAGCGAGATGATCCAAAAAAAAATCGATGCATTGCAAGCTGAGACCGAGATAGAGATTGATCCATTCGACGACAATGCCGTCGCCGCGTGGGAAAGCCAAGCACGAAAGGAAAAGGAGCAGAACGGCATGCCGCTCGATCACATCGAGCTCTATTCGGAAGCCTTGGAAGCCATGGAAAATGGTGACGTGGAAGCCGCGAAAAATCGATTATCCAAGGCCACGAAACTCAAGCCCGATTTCTTCGAGCCATGGATCTTGCTTGCCGATATTCAGACGCGATCCGCAATGTCAAATGCAGACAAGGAACTCCAGCAGATAGAATTTTCCGATGCATCTCGTTGCCTGGAACGTGCCATCCAGATCAATCCAGATTCTATCGAACCATACAAGTTGTTTGCTAAGCAGTATGAGTTTCTCGATTCCCGTGACAATTTCATCAGGATTCTCGATAAGATCATCGAATTAGAACCCGAGAATTGGGAATATCGCAAAAAATTGTGCGACATCAATTTTGAAAAAGGCTTGCACTTCCACATTTACGGGGATGCCGTCCAAGCCGATCATTTTCTGCACAAAGCGATTGAACAGTATCCTTACGATCCAAACCCGTGGACATGGCTTGGAAAGAATTTTATATTGAAGGGGCAATATGCAGAAGCAATGGATGCCCTCCAAGAAAGCCTCCGGCTCGATCCTTCCAATACCGGTGCAAGGGAAGGATTGATCGAGGCATTCTCTTTGCGCGCCAAGCAATACCAAGAAGCAAAAATGTATGACGAGGCATTTAAGGACATCAACGAGATTTTTACCCTCGATTCAGAAAATGATGATGCAATCGCAATCCGGAACTCGATCGTCGACGATTATTGCGATATGGGCTTCGATGCATTGGATGCAGGGAATGTCGACGAAGCACGTGGGCAATTCGAACAAGCCTTATCGATAAAGCCTGATCATCCTTTCAGCCTTGCTGGGGTTACCCGGTGCGAGATTGCCGGGAATGACGTGGCAAAAGCATTAGACGCGTTTAATAAAGCGCTGGAAGAATGGAACTTTGAAATCGTGAATTACAATGACGAATTTGTCATTCAAGCCGTTTTAGAAATTTTCAAGGAGATCGTCTCCCGGGAATTGCCCCTTGATCCTGGCATTGAGCAAGCAGCTGAACGATTCAAGACCTATCTCGAAGGATTCATGAATCTCGTGCCCTTGATTCACCAGGATCACGTGCACATGGGGCTGGTGTATGTCGCGGTTTTTCAATTCTTCCTGGAAATTGCCGCCGCAGCAACCGCCACGGGAAACGAGAATGCGGGAAAAATCCTCGAGCCATTTCAAGCCACGGAGTTGCCCATTCATCAAGGAGCCGTCGGCGATTGGAAGGCGACTCGAAACACGAATGACGAGACCCTCATGCAGCAACGCATCTTGGTATTGAAAGACCTGAAATTCTTTCTCGACCACTTGTTCAACATGTTCTTGCTACGGTCTCGTACAAGCAATATCAACAACATTCTCACTTTTATCAACTTTTTACGGCAAGATCTTTCATTGACTATCAAGGAAATCTACGATGTTCTAGACTTCGTGGAAAATGGCCAGAGCCTGATCCACGCTTTCGATCTGCTGGCAACGTACACGCACGTGGCAAGCGCGAAAGTCCGGACGAGCGATCTCGTCATCATCAAAACCCCACGTCCCGTCTTCATGACCCAACCTCATCCAACAAAGGACGTCCTAGCATTGATCACGAGGGAACCCAAGCTTGCCTTTGTTGACCGGGAATTCCAGCCGATTGAATCGTCAATTTTTAGTGGAAAAGCCTCCAGCAAGATGGTAACGAAGATCAAGCCAAGTGACGTGCAATGGAGCCAGGATGGAAATAAATTGCTCATCACCGAGAACAAGGAAGAAAAGCGTTCTTTCAAGGCTCTCGCGCAGCATGGAAACCACATCATCGTGCTCGATTTAGAGTATGATCCGATGATCAATTCCGAGATTAATGTCATGGACCTGGATCCTTCGATATTGGAGCATCAAATCATGTCCGTTGAGCTCGATCAGAATGTTATCGCGATAGGATGGAAAGAGCTAGATACATTCCAGGCCTTACTCAAGGATGGCTTGCTCAAGCGCTGGAAGATCGTTGGAGGCGAGCTTGAACAGAAATCTACGCGATTGCCATTAGAGGAAAATGACCTCGTCGCTCTATCGCCAGACCAGGAATTGATAGCCATGCTGTGTCCTGAGAAAAAGATGCTCACGTATGTGAACATTCGATCCGACCAGGTGTTTAAATTCACCTACACTCAAGACGTTAAAATGATTGCATTGAAATGGGATAATGCTTCAAGCATGGCACACTTCTTGGCACGGGCACAAGACACGGGAATATATTCAATTGGGCTGGCATCCAAGGATGGTAGCATCCAATTCGTCGTGGATTTTGATGAAAAAGATTTGAACGAGGATATTTTCGAACCGCTCGTCGTTGGGCAACAAATATTTTACTTGTTACGTGCGGGAAACAAGTTCATAGTAACCGAGGCGAGCAATTCCATGTGGATGGAATTTCCGCTCGAAGTGGATGCACAATCCGTGCTGGCACATACATTGTTGAATTTACAGTGGGTGAACACCAAGGAAATCTGGTTTTACTTGGAGGACGCGATAGTGAAGCTCGATCTCACACCCAAGATGAAACAAATGCTAATGGATCGCGTCGGATTTTTGGAACGGTTCCCGCGCAGCACATTTGTTGACAAGGCTAACTGGCTCAAAGACATGCAATCCGCGCTCGAATGACCCTTTTTTTAGGTTCTATTAATAATAAAATTCTATTCCGGAGGTATCGCCTGATTCTTGAACGTTATAGCCGGATCGAGATTGCCATCGTAATAGGGCAGTTCCGCGTTATCCACTTTTCCGTGCCGCGGTGCCAAGGCACACAGGTTACCAAGAAAGTACATGACAAAGCTGAACGCAAAGAGGAAGGAAAACATCCTCATCCTTGATCCCGATGCATTTAGTGGAACACAAAAATGAAAAGCTCAACCCTTTAGAACGATTCGATTAAAAGAAGGAATCAAGTTTCTTTATCCCGATGATGTCCTCGAACGAGATACCAATGGCGTCCAGCACTTGCTCGAACGTGCTCTTGAACATTTCGATGTACTTGTCCCGGTCGATCTCTTCCACGTGGGCAAGTTCCATTGCTTTTGCCCCGGATTTTACTTTCACGAACGAGAACACCGCTCCTGACTCGAAAGTCTTGCCTTTCAGCTTGACAAGGTCACGAGCAGCCATCAAGTGTTGGATCTTCAAGTTCGGCTCGCTCTTGTCCATGATTTGTTTCACCATCTTTCCCTGCAGGGTGATCTTGATCTCGTAGGCTTGGAGCGGCAAGGTTCCTTTCTTGATTTTCATCCAGTATTGCCTGATAAAGGCCTTGATTTCCTCCTTCTTTGCCTTGAAATCATCCTCGTTCTCGATGGTATTGATGATGTTCGTGAATTGGAAAAAAGCTTCCCTGATAAAAGCAGGCGTGTTGCTTTTTTTACCAACAAGGCCCTTGATGTCGGATCCGCCTCCCTTGAACACGCCAAGATAATTTTTCTTGCGCGAGGAAAGGGCCAGGAACTTGTAGGCCTTGTCCACGTCGAGGTCCAGGTGCAATTCCTTCTCTGCCCATTCCTTCATCATCTTGGTTCGTTCTTCTCCCGGATTCATCATGAAAATGGAATCACTGTCACCGTAGATGACCGTAACACCGAGTTCGCCCGCCTTCTTGACCGTGTTTTGGATGGAATATCTGCCTATGGCTGTCGTTGAATCGGCGACTGGGAAACAATACAAGGCAAAGGTTTCAGCCCCGTAAACGCCATAACTGGCATTGATGAGCACCTTCAATGCAGACTGGAGCACGTTGTAGAAGGGGTTCTTCTTGGCTCGTGGCTTGAAGTACATGACTCGCAAATCCCGGATCACTCCTGTCACGAGCGACATGATGCCGATGCGATCACCACAGACCATGTATTTCGTGTTGGGTATCGGTCGTTTCTCGCACGAGGTGCACTTGCAATTGATGGTCTCGTAGGACAAGTTATATTCTTTGATAATCGACGGGTACAGGCTGGAGAAGTCCATGACGACGATGTCAAAATAAATGCCTGGTTTCGGGTTGAGCACGAAGGCGCCCTTGAGCATGGTGCCGGGTGGCGCTGTTTTTTGGATGTCGGACTGGTTTGGCACGATGCAATTGCGCTTGCGATGTTCCCAGATGAGCAATTGCTTGATCCATGCCGAGACCCAGTTTCGAATAATCTCGTTCATGGGAAGGCGGCAGATCCGCATCAGCACGATGATGAGCGTCATCACCAGGTTATCCTTGAATTGCGTTAACTGTAACGTGAGATATGAATCTTTCCAGTTATAGAACACGAGATCGAGAAATGACAACTCGGAAATGCCTCCTTCGAACTCGAACTTTTTTTCGCCGAGCAAGCCAGCGGCAACGGCATCGAGCGAGTGTTCGGTGTAGGCTCCGCTCAATGCATATCCCTGGATCGAGCGATTGCGGAAAAATTGGTAGAGATCGACGTGGAGGCCATGTTTCAAGAACGCGGAATGGGATGATAGCCCGACTCCTCGTTCCATGGCGATGGGATTCTCCGACTCATCGATCCCGATTTTCTTGTTATTGGCCCGGTTATACAAGTACCGCAAATCAAATTCGTCCCCGTTGAACGTGATCACGAGCGGGTATTGCCACATGACCCGGAAGAGCTCGCGGATCAGCTCGGCCTCGCTCTCGAAGACTCGTACCTTGATGTCGGAAGGCATCTTCGGATTTAAGTCGCCGATGCTCGTGAGCTTGTGACCTTTCCACACGAGCACCTCGTTGCGGCCATCCGTGGTCGCGATGGAGGCTGCAATGATTGGATCCCGGGCCTCACCTGGATCGGGAAACTTATCGGGGTTATCCTGGTATATTTCCAAATCAATGGCAACGCGGGGAAATTCAGGGACATCGGGAACGAAATACGAGAAATATTCCATGAAGAATTGCTTGTATTCTGGTTTTTCGTCCTTCAAGAGCTCGTCAAGCTCCTTCGTGACCGCGTCGTCGATCGGGATCAGGTCGAGCGTGAGATTGCCTTCGCTGTAGGAATAATACAAGCCGGGCACCAGCTGCAGGTCACATATGTAGTTCAAGTGATACCGGATGTTTGCCTCCAAAACATCTGGAAGTACATTCTTGATGCAAGACGCGCCGCTGGCAATCGTGAGGGGTGTCCTGCCATAGAGTTTGGAAAATTCGAGGACCTTATTCTGGATCAAGTCCATTTTGTGCACGGTCTCGATGCCCATGAAGTCTTTGACATTAAGCAACTGTTGATTTTGTTCCAGGACATTCTTTTTTTCGCGTGACAGGCAGTATGGCACGTGACCTGTCGGATCGGTAAGAAAATGGATCTTTTTCGTATCCGGGTCGTATAAGCGCATCAACGCCTTGTTCGATTCTCGATCGTATTCCACGTTGAGAAGCATGAAGTGCTCGAAGGAATCTGGTGCGATCGTGATAGGGACGTTAACTGGATTCCTATTCGGTTTCTCGATCGACACGAAGGAAAATTGGTTGCGAATATCATCGTACGAAACGCCTTTCTTGAGCGAGCCTGCAGATTGTTCTGGAACCTTGGCCCTTGGTGCTGCTGGTTTTGCAACACTCTTCACGGGAGGCACTGGTGGTGTCTTGGCCTTCAAGGTTGCTTTTTTTGGCGGAGAGACTTGCTTGGTAATTTTCGGTTCCGTTGCCGGTTTAACCGGAACAGGCTTTTCCGTACCACGAGATTGACTTGGTGGTTTTTTAGCTGACGCCGGGCCTTCCTTTTTCGCAGGTTTGGTTGCCGGTTTTTTTTGCGGAGCTTCACCGAAGATATATAATGAAGCTTGACTCTTTCCGTCTTGAGCCTTCTTCTTTGTTCCCTTCGTTGACTTCTTAGCCATTACGATATCATCGAGATTTGGTATTTCACGGTTCACCATGGAGCTTTTTTATTCTTTGTATTATCGGTACACGGAAATATTAACCGTATAAAACTCAAAAATAGGGGATGCTTGATTTTTCAAGTAAACAATCCGTACCTTTGCAAGTTGACATGGCGACGTAGCTTAGCTGGTATCGCTTGAAAACAATTTTTCGCGTGCCAAAAGCATCTGACTTGTAATCGGGAGAAGGAATTATCTCCTCCTGGCCGATTCAGAAGGTTCGGGGGTTCAAATCCCCCTGTCGCCTTTTTTTTTATACATGAAATGGCGTGGTCAAAGATTTTCGCCGATTTCCTTCGTTTTTCCATTAAAATTCAAGCAAGCTGCGTCACACATCGATCTTGAAGCCGATATCCACGTCGCATGCAGCTTTTCCACCATGTATTCCCCAGTTTTCCAATGGCGGTTCGTGAAGCACAATTAAGATGTCATTTCCTTCGATCCCTGGCTTTTTCTTGAGATTTTCAACGATACGCTGGTATAATGCCCGCTTTGCATCCAGCGAGCGACCTTTGAACATGGTGATCTCGATGATCGTGAACTTGTCAGATTGTCCTGCGCGGCGTTCGAAGTCCCCAGCGGCGTGCTCGGTCAAGACTTGATTGCGGTCGTCTTTAGGGATTTTCAACGCGTGAACGAGGGCATCGTGGATTCCATCAAGCAATGCTTGCTTGTAACCGGCGGATTTTCCCGCAATGACATCGACTCGTGCGATTGGCATGCTTCATTGATTCTTTCCCGTGATTTAATGCTGGTGCATGGGAATTACATCCCCGGTACAAGGGCTTCTGGGATTCACGCAAGCGGTATTCAAAAGTTCATGACAAGCACGGAGCCCGAGTCTCTGGCTCTAGCATTGCCGCCTCTTCTTGATGCATGGATTTTTTGCGATAAAATTATATACGGACACCGGTTTTAAAATCTTAATCTAGAGGTAATTCGCGTGCGCCGAGCAAGAGTACAAGATATCATGGCTTTCTTTTTCTTGGTTTCTTGCTTCGTGGTAGAACCAGCAATGATCTCCCACGGTATCGGGGCTGTATCGGGAATTCATGTCCAGGATTATAACCTCATCAACTCGGGCAATCCACCGATCACGAGCGCCATGCTCTACCCGAACCAGACAGAGTGGACGAATCCAAAGGTCGAGTGCTTGATCATCACCGATCAAGCGTTCCTTACACCTTTTCAGTGGCTTGCGGGCAACAAAACCAATCGAGGCTGTTTCACCAGCATCATCACCACTCAAACCATATACAGTAATGCAACCTTCGACCACACTGAAAGCAATGATCCGCACCCGGATTGCGCGTACATCCGGAACGCGATCAAGTATTATCACGAGGTTAAAGGCACCATGTTCGTCATCCTTGGTGGTGATGTAAACATCATACCCATCAGGTACGTGTATAATCCCGACATTTCCGAGAGCCCATCTTTCTCCGGCTATTATAACACCTTCAAGCCAACTGATTACTATTATGCCGCCTTGAATGGCACGTGGGATGCAAATGGCAATGGAATCTTCGGTGAAATGCGCAATGCGACAAATCCGGTCGATGAAGTCGATTGGACGCCTGATGTCTTCGTCGGTCGTTTTCCCGTGAACACGCTTGCCGAAGCAAAAGCCATGGTGATCAAGGATATCAATTACGAGACAAATCCGCCTAATGGCACTTGGTTAAACAAAGCCCTTTTTATTGGTGCTATTTCGCAATTTTATGAATCGCCGGCATATACTGCCGTGGACGAGGCGCAGCTGAGCGATTTCATGATCGACAGCTATTTCTCGTCCATGACGTCCGAGCGCGTGTATGATCACACGCCAGAATATACCCCGGAAGCGCCATATATCCCGTTAACAACGGATCCGACTCCATCTTTGGTAGGGCCGTGGGACAAAGGTGCAGCGATCGTCAACATGGCGGGACATGGTGACCCGACTACATTCGATGGCCAAACCTCCGACAGGGTTTACGGGACATATATGACGTCATCCGACGCAGTCGGGCTCAATAATACCGGAACCTTGCCCTTCGTGTACATCTTTTCTTGTTCCTCAGGCGCGTTCGATCTTAACGAAGTTGGAAGTTCTCCTTCATATAATTCGCTTTCCGAGGCCTTGGTGCGTAATCCAACCGCGGGTGCTATCGCGGTTGTCAGCGCCATGCGCACGACCTGGTATTTTCAAAATGACTACTTGCAAGAAGCATTGAACGAGGGTCAGGACCGGTTTTTCTGGCGTGAGTTTTTCCTCAATCACGATTACCAGCCGGGGAGTGCCTTGTATCTCTCGAAGGAGATGTACATCCAGCAATTCATTCACAAGTACTGGAATGTTGACCTGAATTACAATCCCGTGCTTGCAACACAACAAGGATACATGTTGCATCAAGATATTTTCCGCAAGAACTTGCTCACTTATAACCTCCTTGGCGACCCCGAGATCTACATTTATACTGCCCAACCACAGGCATTTGCGGGAAACATCGTGAATGCGACCGAGTTCATGGGCGATGATCTATCCTTGCAAGTCAAGTCTGCATCGGGCGAGATCGTGCCAAACGCGACAATTTTGCTGAACGGTTCGGGCTATTACATCGTGGCGCATGCCGACGAGCTCGGCCTCGTGTCTTTGCACATCCCGCACGATCCAAAGCTCGTGGGCAAGACTATGATCATCACGTTCTACGGCCACGACATGAAGACCATGAACAAAAACATCACGATCGTCGCGGACACGATTCCTCCGGCACACTTGAATGTCGAACTTCCCGTGGATGCCATCGATTATCGCAGCGTTTTAACGATCAATGCGACCGGCATCGACGCTGGGTCCGGACTCCAGCATGCGTTCGTCGTTTTCGTGGATTCGACTGGCACGACCCAGGCTACGTATCCCATGAAAATTGCTCGCGTGGAGGGAAACGAGACAGATTTCCGATTTACCTACCAGGCACCCCTCTCGCCTGGAAGTACCATGGTGTTTTATGTCGTCGGGTATGATGCGGCCGGGAATTACATCATCGCGAAAGCATCGCCATCGCAATATTATTCCGTGCAAGTCGCGTCGAGACCCATCGAAGAGACCTTGTTTGTTATCGTGCTCGTCGGGATACCCGTTGCCGCGGTTATCATCGTTACCTGGCTATTCGTGTCAAGAAAGCGGCGTCGAAGGTAGTTCGAAGCAATCCCGTGAGATTTTTCATCCATGCTTATTTTTTCTTCCCTGGAATAATTTTTAAATCCGAATAGAGCTAGGATCTAACCATGAATCGAGCATCTAAATTGCTTTTAAACAACTGGTGGATCTTTTATGGAATCCTGGTCATAATTCTGTTCTTCGTTAGCATAACGGCGGGTATCCTAGCGATCGTGTTCGGAATCATTTTAGGGGTGTTCTTGCTGTTCGTCCGGCGGAGAAATCGTGCTTCATTGTCAAGAAATCTCCTTGGTATCGAGAAAATCACAGAACGGGAGCTGGCAAGAATCAGCGGTGCCTATATCGAGGATGCACACGCGTTCTTGCACGACATATCGCGAAATCCCGAGTCTTCGGGGTTATCAATCCTCGTAAAGGGAGAATACATCTATTTCGCTAACAAGATCGTCAAACAATTTAAAGAGCTTTATAAAGAAGGAAAAGGGTCAAAGGAAATTCTCGAAGAACTACCAATCTTCGAAACGCGCGAGGAAGTTAAGAAGATAATTGAAAAATTAAAAGAATTCGAAGAACTCCCCACGCGCGAGAAGAAAGAGTCTTGAATACCTTGATATTTCCTTCTTTCTTCTACATCACGAGTCTTGAGGTTCGAATAAAAGGGGAAATTGTTCAACGATTTCCGGGTGTTCGTCCTTGATTTTTTCGAGCCAGATGTCTTTTTCCATCATTTCCTTGTATGCATCGATGTCTTGCTTTTTCATTATTTTAAAAACACGATCCAGAGTTAAACTCGCCGTTTTTATCGAAGGCACATATACCCACGCCTTGCATTCCGTCGGGTCGATCGTTTCGAACTTGTTCTCAGGGTCTGATATGATCGTGAACGGGACCTCGATCCGATCATACAGGTCTGGATAATCCTCGTATTCATCGAGGGAGGACAACATGTCTCCATCATCAATCAAGAGAAGGCCACGACATCGTTGGCCAGCCTTTTTTATCACGAACGGATACCAATGACCAAACAGTGGACTGGCATGGAAGATGCGCTTGTATCCATCGATCTCCGCGATCACGTTGAATTGCTTCCAGAATCGCGTGATAAACGTTCCATACCCGAAGATAAAGCCAGCCATCGTTCGTCAATCGTCCATCGATACATGTGCCATGTATTCAATGATTCCATTGGCTTTTTGCGGGTTAATAAAATGTCATTCTCCCTCGACCAGCTTCTTGTTTTCTATTAAGAATTTCGGCCCAATGCCCTTGATTCCTTCCAGCGGTCCTTCGATTCCCTTTGGATTGCCCGTTTTCGTGTAAAGCACGCTGGAATCCTGGATGGCCTTGAAAACATTTAATGGTGTTTGGAACTGGTCGATTAGTTTTATCGCGGTTTTCGGCCCGACACCAACGAGTCCTTCGAGGATGAATGCTTTTCGTTCTTCAAGCGTCATCATTTTCGGGATGCTTCGAGCAAGAATCGGATCCTCGTCCTTGACCTGGACACGGATAGCGAGCCTTTTGAGGATCAAGGCTGTGTCGCGCCAATCTCGAGAGGGTAACATGGGTAGGCTGAAGCGCCACGCGAGATACACCAGCGCGCCGAAGATGCTGGCGGGGTTCATGGTCGATATCTCGAAGATGCTGTTAAAATTCTCCAGGATCAAGATCGGGCTCGAAGCGCAATCGTAGAGCCTGATGACTTGCTCGAACAGCCGGTTATCGATGATCGATGTCGTGAGATCGGTGCTCGATTTCCGCTCCACGACGACATCCGAGGAGACTACAAAATCGCCGACTTCTAATCGCCGTTTTTCAACAATAACACCTTCTTTTTCGAGCCATTGCTTGATCTCCTCAGGCTCACGGTCATCCATAACGATCCTCGGTGTTTTTTGGCCGGTTTCTGCTTCCTCCGACATGATCTACACGCAAATTGTTTCAGTGCAATGTTACCTTGCTTTCTTTAATAATTGATCAAGGAGCGCGAAATTTCTATTGTTGAATATTCGTGCATGGTTCTTGGCGATTACCCGGGAATGCAGCAATTTTCAAATATCTGGTTGATTCTGATGTAGGCGTGGATCGATGAGAATGAATCGAGGCAATGTAAATGGAAAATGTCACTATCAAGGATTTGCTGTCAAAAATGCCAAAAGTAGTGCACTTGAAGGTATTCACTACCAAGGAAGCCAGTGCAGATAACAAGACTTACGTTCGATGCCCCGCTTGCGAGGACGTCGTGGTTATGATCCGCGAATTAGCAAAAAACGCCAATAAAAAAATAGATTGGGAAGAGATTTCAATAATCGCTGACGAGGACAAAGAAAAATGCAAGAAGTATGGTGTCGATCGGGCGCCGACAATCTTGTTCACGGATTATAACATTCGATACACGGGAGCTCCAATCGGGCTTGAAACGGCGCCCTTCATCCAGACTTTGCTATGGGTTTCATCGGGAGAAACCGCGTTCGGATCTTCATTCGACGATCAACTCGCTCGCATCAAGAAGAAAGCAAATCTGAGGATCATCGTCACGCCAACATGTCCTTATTGCGCCCAAACGGTGCTCATGGAAAATGCGCTCACGATTCAGTCGAAAAACAAGATTTCCGTGGAGATCGTTGAATCTTATGAAAATCCGGACATCGCGAGGCAATACGAGGTCACCGGCGTGCCTGTCACGATCGTCAACGAGACCAACAAGATCGTCGGCGTGCCGAACTTGGCAATGCTCTTGTTGAATATGACCGAGGATAAAACAAAATTGAACGAATTGTATGGATGAATGCTTGAATATTTAAAAAATTTATAACTTCTCCTCATTTTTTCAAGGATTTCTGCACATTTGACCAGAGGGTGTTATTGCGGGATTGGCTATTGCTCTTCTTGTTCTACGTTCGCATTATCGATGGCCAAGCGCGCTTGAATATCTTCCTCCGGGATTTCCTTGTTGATATTCTGCGCGACGAACTGCTCATCATCCTTGGCGGCAATCAAGATGGAACCAATGAGCTTTCCTTCTCTCATGACGAATTTCTTGTAAACACCTTGGAAGTCGTCCTTGGATATGAACACCTTGCATTCATCGTCCTCGTCATCGAGGATCATGCTGCCCACGGCCATGACATCGAAATCCATAATCTTAAGCTTGTTGGATGGCACTGTTGGCATATATGGATCGCACGAAACGCCGGCAATCATCTTTCCAGCAACTTCAGCCTGATCGATCGCCGCCGGGATGATGCCCCATCCTCTATTGTTGAATTCGATAATATCACCAGCTGCATAGATGCTTGCATCGCTGGTTTGCATGAACTCGTTCACGACGAGACCTTTATTGATCGTCAAGCCCGCATTCTGGAAGGTTTCCAATCGTGGCGTTATACCGGAGGATATGAGCACGACATCGGCCTTCAAAACGGTTCCATCTACCAACTTGACGCCGGTAACCTGGTCCAAACCCAGGATCTCGTCGACGTTCGCGCCCGTGATCGTCTTTATGCCAAGGCTGTTAATCTTTTCCTCGAGGATCGTGGCACTCGTCGAGCACATCTGCCGGGGGAGAAGGCGTGGCAAGATTTCGACGATCGTCGTGTCAATGCCTGCTTTTTCGACGTTTCTTGCAGTCTCCAAGCCGAGTAAGCCACCACCAATGCACACGGCATTCTCCTTCCCCTCGATATATGCCTTGATCGCGAGGGCATCATCGATCGTCCGTAACGTGAAGACTCCTTTCGTGTCCACGTTCTTGAATGGCGGGACATTGCAGGAGGCTCCCGTGCAAATGCACAGTATATCGTATGAGTATGTATCTCCGGATTCCAGGATTACTTGCTTTGTGCCTGGATATATTTCATTAACTCTCGTTTCTTGATGATATTCGATGTTCTTGCTTGCGAACCATTCGGCATCATGCATGATGATCTGGTCCGCTGTTTTTTCGCCAGAGATGAGCTGAGGTAGCCAAACTCGTGAGTAATAGCCATATTTTTCGTCGGTGAGCAGGTCAATCTCGATCTCGTCGCTATACCTCCGGACAATTTCGCAAGTATGAACACCAGCAATTCCGTTGCCGATGATGATGAGTTTCATGACATTTTTCCCTAATTTAACTATGTTGATTATTGGTTCGGTTGCTATTCCAAAAAACTAGCGGTATTTTCCAATAATAATCGCATGTTTTTTTAACTTTCTTGGCAAAAAATTACTCGACACATCAATACCACGTGAAGATCATGGATGCAAAAACGTTGAAAGACTTGAAAGATGCGTTCGCGGGCGAATCCCAAGCAAATCGACGGTACCTTGCCTTTTCAAAAAAGGCAGCGGATGAAAACCTCCCTGGCGTGGCATTGCTATTCAAAGCAATCGCCGAGGCGGAGACTATTCATGCCTTGCGGCATTTTAATCTATTTGGCGTCGAGTCGACATTAGAGAACTTGAAGGCCGCCGCAAAAGGAGAAAACTACGAGGTGACTACGATGTATCCAGGGTTCATAAAGGATGCAGCAAAAGAGAAAGCCGCGAGTATGAGCTTTAATGGCGCCCTCCAGGCCGAGAAAGAACACGAGAAGTTGTACCTGGATGCGATCTTACAAGTTTCAGAAGGCGAGGACATCGACGTGCAAAAGGTATCAGTCTGCCCCGTGTGCGGGTACACGGTCATCGGCGATGCTCCCGACGAGTGCCCCATTTGCAAGGCAAAGCAAGAAGCGTTCATTGAAGTTTCATGATTTTTCTTTTTTCACGATTTATCTTGCCGTTTTTAATCTTGGAGCCATGCACGGCATTTGATATCTGATGATTACTAACAACACGTCATGTCAGTCAATGCCTGTCACCGAACTTCGTCGTTCAACAAGAACGGTGTCTCTCCAGGTTCCTGCAAAATCGCCACGCGTCATCTTGCCTATCTTCTCGCGGGTTCCGATTTCTCTGAATCCGCATTTATCCACCATGCCAAGGCTCGCCGCGTTCTCAGGAAAGATGCTACCTTGCAATGTCCAAATTCCCGCCTTTTCTGATGAGTCTATCAAGGCCCCGAGCAGGGCCGACCCTATTCCTTTGCCTCTGTACTTTGCAGTTACATACAAGCTAACTTCGGCCACGCCTGAGTAAACACGGCGACTTGACACGGGACTTAGTGCAGCCCATGCCACGACGCTATTACCTGCCCTGGCGACTAGCCTATGCTCAGATAGATGCGCGGAATTCCATTTGTCCCAATCTGGAGCATCTGCTTCGAAGGTGGAATTGTCCGTTCTAATTCCTTCGAGATAAATCAAGCGGACTTGTTCCCAGTCTTCCGGTCTCATGCTATCTATCGTGTATTTCATTTTTTCTCTTGCTCATGGCAGTCGCTGAGTGATCATCATGGTCAACGTGGGACAACGTTAATCATCAATATTTTGCCGACAGCTAATTAACGTGCATGGCGTACTATCATATGACAATAGGTGGATTGGATAAAACCATGCCCGAAAAATCGACCGTAGCCATCGTTAAGTATGAGTCACCCCTGGAATCAGTTCGCAAGGCCATCGAGCTCTGCAATGGATTGGATGCAGTCGCGCCAGGCTCTAAGGTTTTCATCAAGCCGAATGTCGTGTACTGGACTCGTGGCGTCGAATTTCCGAAGTGGGGCATGATCACGACGTCACGCGTGATCGAGGATGTCGTGGTGCTCTTGAACGATCGCGGTATCAATGACATAACGATCGGCGAAGGCATCGTCACGTACGACCTCAGCGACCGGGAAACAGCAAAGGATGCATGGGAGAAACTCGGTTATACAATGCTTCAAGAGCGTTATGGCGTCAAGATAATTAACTTGTTCGAACGGCAATACCGGAAGGTCGATCTAGGCGTCGGATTTCCGGTCAATTATAGCGAGGATGCGCTTTCGTCGGATTTTATCGTCGATATTCCCGTGCTCAAGACACATTCGCAGGCCAAGGTGAGCCTGGGTCTGAAGAATCTCAAGGGGTTGATTAACATTGCATCCCGCAAGAAATTCCACGGTGCCGATCCCGAACACGGGCTGCATTTCAACATCGCTCACCTCGCCGACCAGCTTCCGCCATCCTTGACGATCCTTGATGGGATTTACACGCTCGAGCGCGGGCCAGCATTGAACGGGAATAGCCTCAGGAAAAACATCCTTGTCGCGTCAAATGACATTCTTTCCGCCGATCTGGTCGGCGCGAAGCTGCTGGGTTTCGAGCCATCCGACGTGCCGCATCTCGTTCACGCGGCCTCCAATCGCGGCCGCGCGGTCGATCTCTCGGACATAGACGTTGTCGGGGAAAACATCGATGACCTGGCATCGCATCATGAATGGGAATTCCCGTATAACGAAGCGGGCGATTTACCTCTTCCATTTTGCAAGATCGGTATGAAAGGCGTCAAGTATCGCAAGTACGATGAGACCATGTGCACGTATTGTTCCGATATCAATGGAATATTGCTCATGGGATTGAAAATGGCGTGGGACGGGACGCCATTCGGTGATGTCGAGGTGCTCACGGGCAAGCTAATGAAACCAACGCCGGGCATGAAAAAGACCATCCTGGTGGGGCAGTGCATGATCAATGCCAACAAGGACGACCCGAACATCGAGGAGCTCATCGAAATCAAGGGTTGCCCTCCATCGAAGGAATCCATCAGGCCTGCGTTCGAAAAAGCTGGCATTGATATCCCGGAGATGTTTTACAACAACTTCGATAAAGGCCCCGGGATGTACATGGCCCGGTACCGGGGAAAACCCGAGTTCGATGAATCCTTCTTTAAAATCGAATAAAATCTGATTTAGACTATCGATGGAATGAGCGTTTTCGATCCGTGCAGTTTTGCCAAGAGAAAATGCTTCAAGATCTTGTATTTTGGATATTCCTTGGGAAAATAGTCAAGCGGATTCACTTTCATGAGCCCGAACAAGGCAGTTGATGTCTCGGCCAGGCTGTTACAATATCGAGAATAGAACACGTTTCGTTTCCCGAACGCATCCCGCAGTTTTTGGCCGACCTCGTTCATGGCGCACATGCCCGCGACGAGGCCCCGGGCATAGCCTTGTTGCTTGAGTTGATCGACGAGGTTTGCATCGAATCCTTTTCCCATGACCATGAAAAATCCACCTTTCCCGTGGAGATCCTCGGCCAGCACCTGCATGACCGACAAGGGATTATTCTGGCATCCTTCCCTGCAGCACAAGTCCTTTCCTTTCACGATCAAGATATCGTCGGGAAATTTCTCCAGCAAGTCCGTGGGAAAAACTTCTTGATAGGATTCCAAGGATCCACCCTGGACAGTAATCTGATCCAGGTCGGCAATGCCAAGACCACGTTCATGGGCTATTTTCAGGTGCGGCACTTCATCCATGGTCAAGCCGAAAACGCGGGCACCAATGGCATCGACGGCGACCGTGTCCCTGCCGCCGATCAAGATGTTGAATTGCTTCACGAGCTGATCTTCCAGCGCCGTGGGGGGATAATGATCGTGGATGGTGCCTTCGAGACCATCGATGATCGTGAAGTCGGGTTTAATGAGTTCGTAGACATCGACGAGTTTTGAATGCAAGTTATAGTTATGATCGCTTCGCCTGTCTGCTTGCTGGACAAAGCCCCATTGGTTCTTGATACCCATGGTGATGATGCCCATGCTGTGGGTCTTGAGCTTGGGCAAGTCTACATAGGTGACGTTATCACGGTCGTTGATGATTCGGACGATCGTTCGTGGCAATCGAAATTTCTTGAGAAAGTACCCATCAGCGGGATCCGTTTCCACGCCCGGTTTTCCCTTGAAAATGAAGTCCTGGGTCGGTTCCTCGTCAAGATACAGCGGTTTCGCGCCGTGTTCCTTGCAAATCTTGGCATACCCGGTGATGTCGAACACCACGCGGGTAAAATTCCCCTGGGTCGAGTTTTCCATCACGTAAATCTTGCTCGCGCCGAGCTCCTTGAGTTTACGAATGACTGCATCGAGCACTTCCGGCGACGTGAAAACATGTTTCTTGTTGTCGATCGCATTGACCTTGATGTAGACGTCCTTTCCCTCTTTCAAGATCGGCCCTTCATCGGATAATTGCTGGAACATCTTGTCAACGGCGTTATCCACGCCTTAATTCGTGTCCACCATGAACACTGTTGTCATGCTTGAACCATCCGATTCCAATTCCTTCCTCAGACACTTTATTGGTGAGCAAGTTAAATATAATCCCCTTCCTCCCAACCCATGATTGCCGCACGTTTGTAGGATTTACCTGCGTATTCCCACGCATTTCTCGACACCCAGTGGATATTATCCCTCCCTGCCACGATCGATCCACTGTACCATTCGAAATAATCATGAGGCTCGGGAACGGTTACTGAAACGTTTAATTCGGGGAATCTCGCGGCAACACCCTTTTCAATTCGCTGGGCAAAGCCAGGCATCGTGACATGCCCTCCGATCAAAAAGATGTGGCTGGCCAGTTCTTGTCGCCATTCTTCATCCGAATGTTGGAAGTCGGCATGTCGTGTCCGGTAGCCTCCTGTCATGTAACGGAGAGAGTTCGTGATGACCTCATCTATTCCATTCAAGGAATGATCGTGAAGCGCCGTGGTGAAGAGCACTTCTGGACCGTAGAATCTCTCGATTCCGCATTCCACCTCCTTGCCACTTGGTAAGGACGCGGTGGCACTGCATTCACTTCCATTCATTTGTGCTTGTTTCATTTCCTCCTCGAAATTCAAGGACGTGTAACACACTTGCTCCTTTATTTGCCGTGCAAGCTCGAGCCCGCCAGGCGTGTCAGGTAAAATCCCCCGCGTGACGAGCTGGTGGTGCAATATAGCATCAACGTCTTTCTGGGAGCCAATCCATAGGCGGGGAATGAAACGCTGCATGGTAAAATTATTGATAATTGGTGAGACCGTGGAATGACCTGCACCGACTTGAACGATCGTTGCGGTGGAAAGATCAAGGGCGCGGATGCAAGGCATTCCCGAGCGCAGAATGGACAGGCCGGGGATATTTAGTTTGGAATATAAACGCCACGCGATTTCATCCCAATCAGGTTCTACAATTCCTTTTCCGTTTATGAGAAACAAGAGTGCGTGATCTGCAAGATTGACTCCCAATACCTGGATGACCAGATACGCTAGAAAACGAGTCAAATTGCCTAAAGTTAGATTGGTTATCGCTCCATTATCAATTGGATGGTGGACCTTCACTTGATCAATCATGGGAAATACTTGATCGCCAAATTCCCATTCTTGCGTCGACGGGTTCTTGGCCATTAAACTCCTGACGATCGCTCGCGGTTCCTTCTCGCCCGCATAACCGATCTTGGTTGAATAAGTTCCCACGTCGATCACGATTGGATTACCAAGATCATTAAGATTATTGCTCATGCTCTAACCATCGTGTTTCTTATTGCGTCACGAATATATTTTACCATTTACAAGGTTATAAACGTTAAATTTCGTTAGGATTATTTTCTAGAACGAAGTAATTTGAATATGTTCAAGAATAAACGGACAATACCGCTACAATCGACTTTTTCCACTGCCGCAATTTATCTTCCCTTACTTGTGGGGTCATTTTGGGTTCGAAGGTATCATGAATATTTCCAAGTCGTTTTAAATCATCCAAGTCTTTCCAAATGCCCACGCTCAGGCCCGCGATGTAGGCAACACCTGTTGCGGCCATGTCTGATTCACTTGCACGTTCGATGGTCACGTTTGCATAATTAGCGAGGCATTGCATCAAGATGTCGGATCTAGAAACACCGCCATCGACCTTTATCGTTGTCATTGCCATTCCCGTGTCTTTTCGCATGGCATCGATGATCCCGGCTATCATCAAGGCGATGCCTTCCAGCACTGCCCTGGCGACGTGGCACTTGTGCGTTGATATGGAAAGGCCAAAAAAACAACCACGCGCCGTGGGAATGAAATATGGATATTGAATGCCCGCGTTTGTTGGAACGAAGATGACGCCCTCGGTATCATCGCATTGTGCAGCGAGGTTGTTGAGCGTTTCTGGTGAATCAGAAAGCCCGATTCCTTGATCGAGCCAATCAACTATTAAGCCTGCTGTCGCGATGTATCCTTCGTGTATGCACGTTTTTTTTCCATCCAAACGCCATGCAATGAATGGAAGCAATCCTTTTCCAGATGATTTAGCTCTATTACCGATATTCACGTCAACGAAAGCTCCGGACCCCAAGGAGCATTTTGTCGAACCCGGATCGAAGCATAATTCCCCAAAAAGCGCCGCCATTTGATCGCCCACGGCTGCCCGGATGGGAATGGATAAGTCGTGAAACGTGGCAGGATCCGTAGTGCCAAAGTCGCCATTGGTATCTTTCACCTCGGGCAATATGCTCTGCTCGATGCCACATAAGCTCAAGAGCAATTTATTCCAGCGCATGTCGAATGGATTTAACATGGCTGTCATCACGGCATTCGAGTAGTCCGTCGCGTGGATTTTTCCCCCCGTTAGCTTGTGGATGAACCAGCTATCAACCGTGGAAAAAGCGATTTCTCCCGCCTCGCATCGCCGGCGCAATTCTGGCTTGGTATCGAGCAACCATTTCAATCGCATGGTGGCATGATCGGTATTGAAATGGAATTTTGAAACAGTCCGGAGGAAATTCGAGAACGGGCTGGCAATTATTGTTAGAATTTTCAGGAGCCGCCACTTGGCGCTCGAATTCATCTTGGCACTCGTGCCAGCAGAACGCACATCCGCCCAACCGAAAAAGTTGGTCACCGCCTCTCCAGTCTGGCGATCCCATAGCATGAACGAGCCACGTTGGTTGCATATTCCCATCGCCACGATGTCTCGGGCATCTTGCTCGGGATTGTCCACGATCTTCTTCGAGACGGAGAGCAATGCTTGCCACAACAGTTCAGGGTCATATTCCATGGCGCCAGGCTCTGGCGTCAATTGCGGCGTTTTTTCATATTCCCGTGCAACGATCTGGCCGTCCTGGTCAAAAAGCACGGCGCGGATTCCCGTGCTACCCGAATCGATGGATAAGATGTATTTCATTCTTTATCAACGTCGGAAAACTTCGTGCTTTACATTTACTCTTACAAAATAATAAGGACGGTCCTTACAATCAAATTTAAATATTTATTAAATCGATCATCGATGATCATCACTAATATTAAATAGACCTATTTAATCTAGAATCATATGGTACAAAAAACGATTTCGCTCACACCCGAGGTGTTTGAGAAATTGAGGCGAATGAAGAATCCACGAGAATCTTATTCCGATCTCGTGACACGATTATTGGAAAAAGAAACAAATCCCATGAAACTTAAAATTTCCGGTTTCTTTGGCACGCTCGTCGAATCCGAGGACGGCGAATGGGATAAGATTCTGGAAAATATATATCTGGATAGAGCCAAGCCACGGAGCAAGGACATGCGATTAGAGGGTTGATCGTGGTCTTCGTTGATTCCGACATCGTGATAATGTGCCTGCAAAAACACGATAAGCCTGAAAACAAGAAAGCTCGAGAAATCATGGAGTATTTGTTTGATAACAATGCCGAGGTGAAGATGACCGCGTATAATTACGCTGAATTAATTAGAGGTGCATATTTATCGAAATTAGTTTCAGAGAATATGCAAGCCGTAGAGAATTTCGCTCGTCGATTCACGATCGTCTTTTCTGATCAAGAAAGTATCAAGATATACGCGCAGTCATCCGCGACGTTGAGACTCAAGGGCGAGGATATTGGTGATATCGATGAATTGATCTCGAGCATTGCCATCAGGTACGATGACGTTTTTTTCACTAGAAACACCGATCATTTCAATCGTATCCCTGGTATGAAGGTTATCGATTGGTTCATGTATGCAATTTCACCATAACAAGGTATAATTACTTCCTTTGCCTTGATCATCGCCCGATAGTTCACCAGATTCACTTATCCCGTATCCCCGAGCAAGATGCGAATTGCATCGTTGTGGTCTGGGGAACAACCAGCGATGTGGATGGATCCTTCGAACTTTTCCGCGAACTTTTTCGTACAATTCCCGAAGAAAACCAGTTGCCCTCCTTTACTGGCGATCTCGTCGAGTTTCTCCTTGGAAGTCGTGCCGAGAACGAGATCGATCCGCCCATGCTCGGTTTGAAAGGTTCCAAACGCTTTTTGGAGTTCCGGCACAAGAACCAGTTTTCGGAACATCCTGGACATGGCTATTTGGCACCCGGTGCACGCAGATTCGAACACGTGGCGATAGAAGTGCTCAGTCATCTTGATCTCGATCTTGGGTCGTGCGAACGGTGGGTCAGCAGGGAGCAATGGCTCGCTACCTTGAGCGATCTCGAACTCCACCTTGTCAAGGTGCTGGACCTCTGACACGTCGATGCCCATAATCTTGCACGCGGCATTATCCGTTTCAGCCATGCTCGTCCCGCCAATGCACAGCTTGAGTCGCCGCGTGCTTGTCTCGTTAGCGGCTATCGTGGGACCAGATCCTTCGAGCGCCCGGGTCGCATCGATGATACTCAATTCCGGTTGGACTGCATTGCCGAGTGCCTTGATATTCTCGTGCAAGGTGCCGTATTTTTTCCCGAGGTGGAACGCTTTCTTGTCCGCAAGCAAGAGCAGGCCTTTCTGGTTTTTCGTGGCGAGGGTGACCATTGTATGCATGTGTGTTTTCATCTTTGCCATGTTGATGTACGCATGGGTCTTGCACAATAATGGCAGCCTCAGGGTGCCGAAGGTCCACGGGAAATCATCTCGTTCCGCGGTTTCGAGATTCAATGTTGAGACGTTGATCCCGTGATTATTGACAAGATCAGCGACCATAGCCTTGTACCCGGATTCCTCTAGCAAGCGCTCCCAATTTTTCTCGTCGTTGAAATACCCCGTGCCCTCCCCGATGACGAACTCACTGGTGCCGCGATCTGCCAGTGCCAAGACGAAGCCACCGACGATCGATGGATCGGTATCGACCGGGTCGGTCGGGGGTAGCGAATCGACGATGTTGGGCTTGATGAACACTCTTGGCTGCGATGGCCTGTACCCGAGAGTATCGAGAAGCTTGCCCATGGCTTCCTTTGCAGCCTCGCTCGAGCGGGGCAATGCGAGCGACACGATCGAGATCATGGTCAACAAAACCAGCTTAGAGCGGAACATATTTATGATTTCAAGTTATGAAAAACCACGATGACCGTGGAAAAACCGCCAATCATCTTGGCTGACTGGAACGAGGAGCGCGGGCCGCTCATCATCGATTCGATATTTCCCGAGAAATATCAAGATATGGATGATAGCCCGGAAGTGCTGGTAACGCGCTGTTACATCAACGCCCAATCAATTTTCGCGCGAGCCGAGTTTTCGAAAATAAACTTTTCAATTCCAATGGTCTCGATTAAAAAACTCGCGATCGTGTTTTTCGACGTGGTGCCCGATGCCAAGGTGCGCGGTGGCAAGCGGCCATTCGTTCTTGTCATCTTCGCACCCATTAACACCATCTATGGCGTGATGGACTCGATCACGGCGACCGTCGAGCCGTTCGTGGAGATCTACAAGACCGACACGATCCCCGAGTTGATTGTTCTCCAGGATCAACTGGTCAATCTATTCGAGCAAGAACAGCAAAAACCGGTCACGATTAGTTCCGCGAAACCGGTTAGCGCCGTTTTAAAGCCCAAGGTGGTACCCGTGGAAGAACACGTGCCATCAAAGAAAGCACCAGCAAAGTCTACCGTCCGGGCGAGGGTAGGACCCACGGTGGCGACGCCATCGATGGCAAAGGCTGAAATCCCGCCCGAACAAAAGCATGCCAAGCCAGCAAGGCCGGTGAAACCTGCCGGGGCAAAACCTCCTGCCAGGATCAAGATGAAACCCGCGGGGACAAGCCCATCGGAAACTCTCACCAGCAAGGAAGTGACGATGCCTGGTCTTCGCAAGTTTTCCACGGTCACGTTCAAGGCAAAATCAACCAGTTCGAGTGCAAGCGATGCAGCCTTGACGGCCGAACAGCAAGAACTCATTGAGAAGATGAAGGCCAAGGGCTGGATGAAGCGGACATGGTCATCCGAGGACCTGCAAAAATTAAAACGCCTTTACTTAGCGGGCAAAGATGCACGCGATATTGCCGTGGAATTGCATAGAGAATTAAAGCACGTTCAAGAAAAAATTCAAACATTGAAAGTTAAAAAGAAAACATCGTAGTTAATTGTAAAAAATATTATATTCTATAATTATATTTTATATTTGATCATCGATGAGTAACAAGACAATTGCCATTCCTGAAGCCCTTTATAACCGATTGAAAGCATTGAAAAAGCCAAAGGAATCTTTTTCAGAATTACTCTCGCGGATGGTCGATTCTCAATGTGAGCAGGAAAAGCGAGATATATCCTGGTTTTTTGGTATTTTAGCTGATGATAGCGACGAATGGGATGAAATCGAACAAAAACTTTACGACAGTCGAGCGAACGATTTGAATAGAGAATGGATTAGTTTTAACGACTGATATCGTGGTGATTTGGTTGGTTTTCATTGATTCGGACTTGATTATAAATTGCATGAAGAAGTTGAACGCCAAAAACGCTAAAACAAATGAATCACGGAGAAAGGCCCGCATTTGTTTAAAAACTCTAAACGAAAAATTTCATTCAATCAAGGTTACAATATATAACATAGCAGAATTGTACAAAGGTGCTTATCAATCAGCGAATATCGCGTTAAATATTCAAAAAGTCGAAAAAGTGATAAAAGATTTCGAAATAATTTATCCGTCATTTGAATCCATGAAAGAATTCGCAAGAACCTCCGCTGAACTCGAATCAAAGGGTATCACCGTTCCGATGTTTGATCTTTTAATTGGGTGCATAGTCCTTTCGGCCGATGATATGCTATACACGAGAAACATTAACCATTTCGAGAAAATTCCACGTCTTAATTATATTAACTGGGAATCCGAAGATTTTTCTGATGATTCACGGGAAATAAAATAAAAAATTTTACCATTGATCGAATTGTCCTTGCATTTTCTTGATATCCATCCCGAGCTGGAGGCACTTGAAGATGATCGATGAGGCCTCCTCGACAATCGTTACCCAATTATAGGCTTCGGTCAGGTTCGGCCCGCGGCTGAACACGCCGTGACCTCGCAAGATCATGATGTTGAAATTCATGAGCGCTTTCGGAATTGCTTCCTCCATTTCCTTGGAACCAGTCGGATTCTTTAGCGTGATGATCGGGATTTTTTTCAGCAGATAATAACCTTCAACGTCGATCGGGACAATATTATCCTGGTTCAGCACTTCTGTGTAATAAATCGAGAGGGCGACCGTGTAGGGCGGGTGGCAATGGATCGTCGCGAGACCCGGTGTCCGCAACAAGATATTACGGTGTATATAAGTCTCGGTGGAGGAGATCACGATGCTTGAATCGTCATGATCGAGGCAAGTTTCAACGATGTCCCCCGGGTGCAAGTCACCTTTCATGGAACCACGCCGGGTGATGTACATCTTGTTACCCCTGCGGACCGAGATGTTACCCGATGAAGCCGAGTTGAACCCGCGTTCCCGCAAGAAATCGCCGAACTTTTTGAATTGCGGATAGACCTCGTCGATGATGGCGCTGGTTTGGATGTCGCACGCATTGTCTTCGTCATTTTCCATGATATTCCACCTGTAGTTAGCCCTCGATGCCGAGTTTTTGAAGCACTCCTTCGGACGGAACGCCATCCACGCTCCATTCACGAGCTTGATAGTACATGTTCAGCATGATACGCATGTTAGGTACTTTTCCCTTCGAGGCACCTGCTTCCAGCGGCGTCGAGAATCGTGGTGGAAGTGCATCGTCGGCACGGGTGAAACCGGCTTTTAGGTTGAAGAGCCGTTCCAAGTTCCATATGCGCTCGCCGATATGCTCGGCATCCGTGACCGTGAGCTTTAAGCCTGTTATTGCTTGGATAGCGCGAGAATAATAATCTTCCGGCACGCCCATGCCCGTGAACTTGCACGCCACGCACGAATCGTAGAACGCGTTCATATTTTGCTGCTTCACGACCAGGTCCGCTTTATCACTAAACGAGAACCGGTCGAAGAGTTTCGGCAAGCCAAGCAATTCAGGTCCAATCGTGTAGGCTCGGAGGTGACACGCGCCACGGTTTGACGTTGCATAAGCAAGGGCCATTCCAAAGGCGCCGCGGGGATCATATGCGGGCAACTCAAGTCCCTTGACTTGCATTGCCAGCTCCGGCGCGCCGTATTTCATGGCAAGACGTTGCGACCCTTCAGCGAGATCGTTCCCGATGCCATCACGGAACCCGATTTTCCGCACGAGGTCGATGAGAATGTCCTCATTACCAAAGATCACGTCGGCCCACTCGGACGGGAGCTTCCCGGCCTCGTTGAGCTCCATGGCACACGCGATCGTCGAACCCGCCGTTATCGTGTCGATGCCGATCTCGTTGCACTCGTAATTCGCGTTCGTGACTTTTTCCAAGTTGAAGATCCCGCAATCTGCCCCGAGTGCCCAGTCGCTCTCGTATTCCGGCCCTTTTCCCGAGCGTTCCGCCGTTGCTGTGAGGCGGCCACAGCCGATCGGGCACATGTAGCACGCCTCCTTGGACTTGAAGATCGTCTGGATGATCTGCTCCCCCGACAAGTTGTCAGCTCGGGGATCCGTGCCGCGCTGGAAGTTGTTGATGGGAAAGATGCCCATGGCGTTCATGAGGTTGACCAGCTGTGCCGTGCCGAAGATCCGGAGACCCTTGCCCGTAACCGGGCTTGCATTGAGACGCTTATTGATTTCCTCGATGACTACTTTCAACAACTCGGGGTTGGCGATGGTTGTCGTGACGTGTTCGTCTCGTTCGCCTGGATTCACGACGATGGCTTTGATCTTTTTTGATCCCATGACCGCGCCGAGACCGCCACGGCCGAGCGCGTGGTACAAATCATTCATGATATTGGCATATAAAACGAGATTCTCTCCAGCTTGGCCTATGCACGCCACGCGGGACGTTTTCCCGTGTCGCTCGCGCAACAAGTCCGTCGTTTCCTTGGTTGATTTACCCCACAAATCGGTTGCATCCTGGATTTCCGCGTGTCCCGGTATTATCAAGATATAGACCGGATTTTCCGATTTTCCTTCAACGATCAAACCGTCGTAGCCACAATTCTTGAAATTCGGTCCGAATGAGCCACCCGAATTGCAATCAAATATTGTGTTCGTCAGGGGTGATTTCGTGGCACAAGAAAACCTGCCACTTGTTGGAACCATCGTGCCTGTCATTGGGCCAGTTGCGAACACGAGTTTATTCTCCGTGCTCAAGGGGTCGATGGTCGGATCAACCTCGTCGCAGATGTATTTCACGCCAAGGCCCCTTCCGCCGATGTAATTTTCCATCGCGGCATCGGGTATCGATTCATCCACGATCTTGCCCGAAGTCACATCGATGCGCAACAACTTGGAAAAGACGCTATACATGATTTTCAATAATTATTAGCTGGATTAAAAGTGGATTGAAGAAAGAAATAACGAAATCTCTTCGATATTTACTTATGCCTTTATGTTGATGCCTTTCTTGCGCAATTCGGCGAGGCAGCTCATCAAGTTTTCCTCGATTTCTGGCCTGAGTCCTGGTAATGGCGGTGACACGTCCACACAGTTTGCGAAAGGCATCTTCGCGGAATTCAAGGCTACTTTCATCAACGCTGGAATTTCGCGCATATCAACTTGAAACATTTTCTGTATTATTATGCTAATGTTTTCGAGGGACTTGCACCGTGCATCATTCCTGGGCGATTCCCGGAATGCTTTCAAGAGCACGTTGTAGAAATCCGGGAACAGATTTGCTGCCGAGGAGATGATGCCATCAAAATCGGTGACATCATTTTTCAGGCAGTCCATGGCGACCTTGTCGGTGCCGCACCAGATATTGTTCATCTGCACGGTGTAATCGTCCGCTCGCATCCTGCACAGCTCCGCCACGTCCTCCCACTCGTTGATCGTGTACTTGATACCCGCGATTGCCTTTCTTCTCGCGAGTTCGAAAACCAGGTCAGGTCCTATCTTGGGCATGTTCGTGATTATCGTGGGTGCGTAGTATATGCACACAGGAATGGCATCACCAATTCCCTCGGCGAGTTTCGTGAAATACAAGTCGACGTCAGTTGCTGATAAATTGAAATATTGTGGAATGTTCACGACCACGCCGTCCACGCCTTTCTCTGCAGCGATTTCACAAAATTGTATCGCCTCACGAACGCCATGATACGCGGCGCCGGTGAGTACTGGAACGCGATCGTTCACGTGATTCACCACGTGGTCAATGATCTCCTTCTTTTCATCCATCGTGCGATAGGGGCCCTCGCCTGTGCTGCCGAGCGTGAAAATCACGTTTGCACCTTTCTTTAGCAAGAAATCGATGTGCTGTTCCATCGCAACGTGATCCACGTTACCGTTTGAATCTAACCACGTCACGAGAGGCACGATCACGCCCTTCGCTCGGTCCTTCAATTTAAATAATTTGCTCATAGACGTTGAAATGGCTTGGAATTAAAAAAAAGTTCTTGCAAAGTAAATGGAACCATGAACCATGCATAGATTTGCAAGACCTTCAAAATATGGGAAAAAAAAGATTCAAGTTAATTCACGTGTACCGTGGCACTTTAACGCGTTTTAATAATCTAGCGGCTCGTTGAACTCGAAATCGACTTTGCCCTGGAACGCCGTGCGATAGCGGTATTTGAGCGTGCCGCCATCCTCCCAAGTTCCGATGGTTTCGTTCCATTTTCCCTTCGGGAATCCCAGATTGTCCCACGTGTAATCCACGTAAGTCAATGGCTCTTCCAATTCTTTCTCGACTATGAGATTATTTTCGACATCTTTCTTGTCGAGCCAGTCGTGTTCCTCTGCTTCGAAGGTTTTCACGATTTCGCCATCCTTGGAAATCGTGAAAGGCGTTATTGATGACAGTGTCCAGGTGCAGCTCGCGGTTTGTTCGCTGATCGATTCAATTTTCAACTTGATTTCCATCATGTCACCCGGACGAACCGTGCCACGCATCTCGCTCGTGATGCTTTTCAATTTTCCCGCATCACCTACCCACGAATCCATAAAGTCGATAGCTATGGCATAACCGAGCATGCCGTGCTGGATGACGCCGCGCAAACCACCCGCGGAAGCGGAATCGTCACTCACGTGGATCGCATTCCGATCTTTCGATGCCTTTGCGTATTCCTTGATATTGCTCCTCGTCGAAGGTCCCACGAGTTTCGTGAACTCCTTGTCCACCTTGACTTCTGAAACGTCTACCATGATCTTACCAACCTCCCTTCGTGCAGATGCCGTAGATCGTGGTTTCCAGCACGACCTCGCCATTCTGGTTTTTCGACGTCACATCCGCGTAGAGAAATAGATTGTCCCCCTTGATCACGACATTCGAGATGACGCCTTCCGTGGTGATCAAGTCCCCGTCCTTCACAGGCACGTCGGTGAACTTGTAATTCTGTCCGCCATGAACAACCTTGAGCGGGTTCTTGATGAGCTTGACTTGCTCGCCTTCGTCGTTCTCCGCGGTCACGTCGGCGCTATTGATCAATGCAAGCACGGCGGAAGTACCAACGTAGGATGGGTGCGCGATCGGGTCATCTCCGATGTATTTCGGATTCGTGGACCCAATTGCTTGAGCATATTCAACGAGTGTCTTTCCCCGTACTTGTAATTTAATGGGTGGTACGGGTAATCCTATGAATTTTTGAAGAAATTCTTCACTTATTCTCTCGCTCATTTCTTGTCAACTTTTTTTTAAGTATAATTGCATGATGCTTCTAACATGCCAAGAAACGATCATTTACTGCCCTCGAGAAAATAAATAATTAACCTCCGGCGGCGAGGTTTGCCACGCTCATAGGTTTTCCCGCGGATGGACCTATCGAATCAAGCGATTTACACGTGTACATTTGAAGTGCAATCGCTTGGCAGAATATTTTAAATATCCCTTGAAGGAAATCAAGAACGGAGCTTGGGTTCCTTCAAACTCGGGTCATGAAAATCGAAAAAGAGGACGAATCATGTCGCAACAAGCACGAGAATTGGAATTTACCGTGAACTTGCCCCTAGATGATGCGTGGACGAAGACGTTCAGTTATTGGAAGAACCAGAAAGTCAGGACAAATCCACCGGCGATGGCTAACCTTCCTGATGGCTCTCGACAAATGGATATCACGCAATTGAGGAGTTTCACGTCGAACGGGCAATCGTATCGCTTGGTTTTAAAGCCAGCAGGTGATGGAACGAACGTGCACGTCTGGGTCACGTTGACCTTTGGATGGGGCATGCAATGGGCAAAACCACTCACGGTAATTCAAAAATTGGCAAAAGAACTTGGTTATCCTCAAAAATTCAAATGGTTGACTTAAACATCGCTTGAGCCGTGCATTTTTATTAATTTTTCAAATCCAATTTTTTCCAGTTCCGATTGAACGGGAATATCGGGCAATCCAGGATTATCTGACTCATTTAACAATTCGCGACCATGTACCGTGATAACATGACTGATAAACGTATTGCGTCCATAATCATGGCTGGTGGCAAGGGAACACGCATGAGTATTCCCGATAAGCACAAGGCAACGTTTGAAGTTGCTGGTGTTCCCGCCATCACGAGATTGCTCGATGCATTGGCAGAGACTGGCATAACATTTAACGTCATCGTCGTTGGAGCGTTTGCTGAACAGCTCATGGGTGTCGTCGCTCAAACCAAGTATACACCATTGTACACCTTCCAACCCGTGCAAAAAGGCACTGGCAATGCAGCGAAAATCGGCATCCATGCACTCCAGCAGCCCGGTTTCGATGGAGACGTGGTCATCGTTCCCGGCGATGCCGTTATCCATCCATCGATCTTGCAGACCCTTGTAGCCACTTATCAAGCGAGCCAGTGCGACATGGCAATACTTGTCATGGACAAGGAGTACGCGCCAGACTTCGGCCACATCATTCAAGACGGTGAAGGCAAGGTACTCGGTTCCATCGAATACTGGGATATCATGAAGGCCAACTTGACGAAAAAAATGAAAAGCATGCTTTCAGTAGAGGAAGATGCTAGTGGCATTATCACGCGGGTCAAGGAGCTCCTGGAATCGAATTTAAAGGAGGAAAAACGAATCGCCAAGGTGTTTCCCTCGATTTACCAAGCAATCAAGGATTTCGAAGCAGCTTCCGCCTATGGCGAGGACGACGATTCCGCCAAGAGCACGCTCGAGATGATCGGTGAGGCCGTTAGAAATTCACCCGAGGACTTCGTGATCAAGGGTCAACATTACGATGCGGAGGACCTTCTCCAAAACACGAAGTATGTCAACGTGTCGATATATTTAGCTAGCGCGGAAACCTGGTACGAGTACATCGAGCACATCACCTCGAACAACGCCCAAAACGAGGAATACTTGACCGATATCATGCAAATCCTGGTTGATGCAGGAAAAGAAATCGTCGTGGTGCCCTTGGCCAGCCCAGATGATGTCATGGCGTTTAACACGCCGGAAGAATTGGAAACTATCAACGAGCATTTCCAGCAATGAACCGTCTCGTGAGCCAGCTCGAGTTCGTATTTCGCGTGAACTTTTTTACGATGGATTTGGCACCAGCCAGTCGCTAGAGTCATCATTATTAATACTCGAGCCAAGTCAATTGTAGAATAGTCGAGGTCGAAAATTATGAAGCGCGTGTTGAGTTTTGATTTCTTGCGTGGCGTGGCAATCATAGGAGTGCTCATGTTCCACGTTTTAAACTTTATTTATAAGAGTACCGAAGAAACCGTGAAAAATGGCACGGCGCCGCTTGGACTATTGATCGTTGGGGTTGTTTTAATCTATCTCGGAGGCTTCAACGGTTTGTTCTTCATGATATCTTCTGCCAGCAATCTCGTCTCGGTGCACAAGCAATGGGAATCACTTGCGGCGAAAGAAATTCCAAAAAACACGGCCTTCATGAAAGTGATGAAAACGCAACTCATTCGCGG